>Ga0308166_1000017_pt1 | contig 514596 bp, 446 predicted proteins | sample PhyCR2_2_FD_202137 | JGI IMG/M metagenome (GOLD analysis project Ga0308166, IMG submission 202137) | Phyllosphere microbial communities from UC Gill Tract Community Farm, Albany, California, United States - DLSLCC.R2 | ecosystem: Host-associated > Plants > Phyllosphere > Unclassified | place...
TTTTCACCAGAACGGCTGTCAATTCAATATGTCTACGAACGTAATTTCTTTTCTTTTCCGCTTGTCTCTCAAAGCGGGTGCAAAACTAAAACTTCTTTTTAAAACCTGCAAGAAAAATTTAAAAAAATTTTGAAACTTTTTTTCCGTCTCATTTTCTAATTTTTCTTCCAGTCTGCCAAGGAACTTTCCGTGTTTTGCGGGGTGCAAATGTAAAAAGCTTTTTCAATTCCCGCAAGCTTTTTTTGAACTTTTTTTTCGAAAATTTCTTTTCCTTTCAATTCAGATGCCTGCCGGTATTTCTAAGAGCGTTTCGCTGATGCGGGTGCAAAAGTAGAACCTTTATTTACATTTACAAGACTTTTTTTTACATTTTTTCCATCTTTTTTCGATGTTTTTCTTAACCCGCTGGCAGAAGTACTTTTACATATGGAATATTTTTACACTGCTGTGGGGTTTTTCTGAATCTGACTGCCTTTTTCTTATTTTGACTCGGTTTTATATCCTAGGTTTTGCGGAATTTTCAGATTTTATGCCCGCTCTCTGGAAAGAATTTAAGATCCGAAAGCCTCCCTTCTGCCCCCTTTTGCTCTCGCAGAGGCGCAAAGGCGCAAAGTTTTACTCCATTTTTCTTTTGGAAACGGATTTCATAGCCCCGATAGGAGCGGAAATCCTTTTTATGGTCCCGTTCCTTTTAACGGGACCATGAAAAGATTGAAGCGGATAGCGGGAAATAGCTCCTTACATTTATTAAAATTCCAATTTTAGAAATCCCAGATTCCAAAACTGTATCGCTTCGCTGCGCTCAGCCGGACAAGCTGTACTCATATTATATATATGTATAAAAACAAAACCCGGCAGGTTTAAGAAACCTGTCGGGATTATAGTATGTAAAGCATTTTGAGATTAATCGAAGCGAATAGCTTTTACTGGAGATATCTTTGTTATTATATAAGAAGGAATTAATAAGACCAGAAAACAAACCGTAACGGTTAATAGGTTTAGCAAAATTATATATCCCCAATTTAAATATACTGGAGCTTGATTTACATAATAGTTTTCGGGATTAAGATGAATGATTCCGAATTGCTGTTGAATTAATAGCAATGAGATCCCGATGAGATTACCCCAAAACAATCCACGCATAATTAAATAGAATGCATTATAAAGAAAAACTTTTCGAACTTTCCAGTTATTCGCACCTAAGGCTTTTAGAATTCCAATCATTTGAGTACGCTCTAAAATTAAAACCAATAATGCAACCACCATATTAATAGTCGCTACCAAGATCATTATTCCTAGAATAACGATAATATTAAAATCAAAAAGCTGTAACCAGTCGAATATATAACTGTATTTTTCTGTTATGGTTTTTGTATCAAGATTAGATGAGATTTGTTCGTAGATTTGATTTCCCGTTTCTTTAATTTCAGAAAAGTCCTTTACAAAAACTTCAAAAGCTCCAATTTGATCAGGATTCCATTTATTAATACGTTGGATATGCCTAATATCTCCTATTATATAAGTAGCATCAAAATCTTGAAATCCTGAACTGAAAATTCCTGCTATTTTAAATCTACGACTATTCGGCAATTTCCCTTGTTCTTCTTTAATAAAAAAAGTATTAAAACTGTCTCCTAACTTTAAGTTAAGTCTATCGGCAAGAAATCTTGAGATTATTACATCTTCATTTAGGTTTTTAGAAAAATCTGGTAATTTTCCTTCTACTAAATATTCTTTTACATTATTCCAATTATAATCAGTACCTACTCCTTTGAATACAATTCCTTCAAAAGCATTTTCGGTTCTTATAATTCCCGCTTTAGTTGCGATTGCCTGAATATGGCTTACTTCTGGAACAGATTTAAAATTTGGATAAAAGTCTTGTTTCTTTGAAATAGGAATCAAAGTAATTTCCGAATTGTTATTATCGTAATTAGAAATAATAATCTGTCCATTAAAGGCCGATACTTTTTCTCGTATTTTTTGCTGCAGACCAATTCCCGTGGCTACCGAAACAATCATCATAATCATACCAATTGCGATAGCAGAGATTGCAATTTTTATAATAGGAGCCGAAATACTGCTTTTGTAATCTTTTGCAGTTATCAGTCTTTTTGCTATAAAATATTCTATATTCAATTTTTATAAGTTCTTAGTATGATTTATATAGTATTCAAAAATACATTTAAAAACTAAATTCTTTGTTTTTAAAGAGGCAACTTCTTTTTCATTTCTTCCACAATATTATAGGCTGCTGGACAAATTGCAACATTTTTCAAAGTCAAATCTGAAATCTGATAAAACTTTTTGCGATCTGTATGAGGAAATTCTCTACATGCTTTTGGCCGCACATCGTATATCATACAATAATTTTCATTATCTAAAAAAGTACAGGGCACGCTTTTCAGAACATAATCTTTATCTTCGTCAATACGCAAATACTGATCGATGAATTGCTGTGGTTTCTGCCTGAACGATTTTGAGATTCTTTCTATATCGGCCAATGTAAATAATGGCCCTGTCGTTTTACAGCAATTAGCGCATTGGAGACAATCCGTTTTTTTAAATTCAGCATCATGTAAGTCCTGCATTACATAATCTAAATTTTTAGGCGGTTTCTTTTTAAGCTTATCGAAATACTTTTTATTTTCGATATGCTTATCTTTGGCTAACTTATGTAAGTTATTTAAAATTTGTTTCAAGTTTACTCTTTAAAGTTGATCTGCAAAATTAAACAACTTTAAACTTGAAACCTTAAACTTTGAACTAAAATAAAATGAAAGATCTTTTTGGGAAAGCAATTTACGATTTCCAAACTCATAATTCACCTGAAGATATTATAACCGAAACTTCGATTTCTGAAGAAGACGAAATGAATGTCGCTTATTTATTCCGTTCCTATGATGAAATGCCAAAAATTGAACAAAAAGCTTTACAGTTAGCTTCAGGAAAAACACTTGATATTGGATGTGGAGCCGGAAGCCACAGCTTATCACTTCAGAATGATCGAAATTTAGATGTAACTTCTATTGACATTTCAGAAAAAGCAATAGAAACTTGTATAATAAGAGGTTTAAAAAAAGCAAAAAAAACTAATATTCTAGATTTTGAAGGAGAAAAGTTTGATACGATTCTTTTACTAATGAACGGTACGGGAATATTTGGGAAATTAAAAAACTGTAACGGTTATTTATCGAAATTAAAATCACTACTAAATCCGGGAGGACAGATATTAATTGACAGCTCAGATATCATTTATATGTTTGATGAAGATGAAGACGGCGGTAAATGGATTCCATCTGATAGTGAATATTATGGCGAGTTAATTTTCAACATCTCATATAAAGGGGAAAAAGAAGAACCTTTCGACTGGTTATATCTTGATTACAATACGTTACAAAATGCAGCAATTGCTAACGGATTAAAATGTGAATTAATCCTTGAAGGCGAACATTATGATTATTTAGCTAAACTTTCATTATAATAAATAATTTTTGAACGATGACTGAATCAGATTTAGAAAAATTAAAGTATCCTATTGGAAAATTTCATACACCTGAAGAATATACGTCTGAATTTATTTTAGACAAAATTGAGCAAATCGCTTCTTTTCCAGAAAGATTAAAAAAAGAAGTTGTTGATTTTAATGATGAAAAGCTGGATACAGCCTATCGCCCTGAGGGCTGGACTGTACGACAAGTTATTCATCACTGCGCCGAAAGTCATATGAATTGCTACATAAGGTTAAAATGGGCATTAACAGAAAACAATCCTATTATAAAACCGTACGATGAAAAACGATGGTCTGAATTGCCTGATAGTTTAAATATGCCAATAGCTCCCACTTTAAGTTTATTGGAAGGATTACATTTTAGATTAGCATATATAATGAAAAATTTATCTGAAGCTGATTTAGAAAAATCTTTTGTACACCCTGAAAGTAATTCAGAAATCAGATTAAAACAAATTATCGGATTATATGCCTGGCATGGAAATCATCATTTAGCACATATCACTTCTTTAAAAAAACGCAAAAACTGGTAAGAACAAGATGTTTCTTTTTTATACAATGTATATTTATTACATAAAAAAAAACTCTCCAAATTGGAGAGTTTTTTTATGGTATATTTAAATATTTATGGGTCTGCAAGGAAACTCTCCATTTTGGATTGTTCATAACATACTCTACTATTAATGGAGTCATTTCTTCTTTTTTACTCCATTCCGGCTGTAAAAACAAGATGGCATTATCATTAACTAATTCTGCCTGCTCTTCTGCAAAAATAAAATCATGTTTATTATAAATAATCACTTTTAATTCATGCGCATTGTCATACACATCTTTTGTTGGGAGTTTATTTTTTTTAGGCGAAAGGCAAATCCAATCCCAAGTTCCACTTAATCTATAAGCCCCAGAAGTTTCGATATGCACTTTTAAATTCTTGTTTTTTAACTCTTGAGTCAGCAATGTCATGTCCCACGTTAGAGGTTCACCACCTGTAACCACAACAGTATTTGCATAACTTGCGGCATTATTTACAATTACATCAATATTAGTTGGCGGGTGTACATCTGCATTCCAGCTTTCTTTTACATCGCACCAATGACATCCTACATCACATCCTCCAATTCTAATGAAGTAAGCAGCTGTACCAGTATGAAAACCTTCACCTTGTATCGTGTAAAACTCTTCCATTAAAGGAAGCATCGCTCCTTTGTTTACTTCTAATTGTATTTCTTTTGATAACATTATTCTAATTTAATGTGCAAAGATAGTCAATTAAATACGGAACAAAAAAACCTGATAGTTCACTTGAACTATCAGGTTTAATAATTTTAATTTAAAACTATATTATTTTAAAGCTTTTACTGATTGAGAAGCGTAAGCATTTGTTGGATCCAAAGCTAAAGCTTTATTGAAATATTCAACTGCTTTAACTTTATCAGTATTTGCATAACTTGCTCCAATACTGTTGTATGCTTCAACTATTTTCTTAACTGTAGCTGGTTTAGATGATTCTTCAGCTCCTTTAGCAGTAATGTTAGCAACATACGTTTCGTAGTTTTTAACGATTTGATCTTCTTTCTCTAATAAATTACCTATTCTTCCTTTGTAAAGATAAGCTTCATCATAAGAAGGAGAAGCTACTAAAACTCTGTCGAAAGCAGCATCTGCTTTAGCTAAATCAGCGGCAACTTCTGGTGAAGTAGCTTTTTTATCTAAGTTTGCATAATAAAGAGCGATACCATAATACACATTATCAGTCAAATAATTTTTTGATTCTGAATTAGACGAGCTTAATTCATAAATAGCAGCTGCCTGTGCCCATTGCTTTTTACCAAATAATTCTTTACCGTAATCCCCAAGTTCTTCAACAACTAATGGCTCTAATTCAACTGCTTTTTTAATATTAGCTATACCTGAATCAAAAGAAGCTTGATCTACAAGACCTTCTGCATTTGTTCCTTTTTTAATTTTAGCAAGTCCTAAATACATATAATCGCTTCCTATTACTTTGTTAGAAGGATTTTTGATGTAATCTTCAAGAGATTTAATAGCTACATCTACGTTTCCGTTTTCATAAGCAGCATATCCTAAATATCTAAAAATTCTAGGATTTACTTTATCTTCAGCAATCATTTTGTTAGCAACAGTTTCTAAACTCTTATAATCTTTAACTAAGATTAAGAAATCTGCATGACGCATTTTTGAATCTAAAGAGTAATCTGTTAAGCTTAAGTATTTCTCATAGTTTGTAATTGCATTTTGCAAATTAACTTTAGCTGTAGCAGGTTTATTTCTTCCCCATTTGTAATAAGTTTCAGCTAACTCTCTGTAAACAGGACCGTAATTTGCGTTTAAAGCGATAACTTCGTTGAAAGATTTAATAGCTTCATCATAAGATTTAGCTCCTTTTAATAAAACTCCTAATTGCATTTTAGCTCTTAAAAGAGATGGATCAGCAGTAAATGCATCACGGTAAGCTTTGTAAGCTTCATTTTGATTATTAGCTCCATAATATGCATCACCAATAGCTAAAAGAGCATTAGCATTTTGAGGCTCAATTGCTAAAGCTTTCTTTAAACTTGCTATGGCACTATTGTAATCAGGATTGTCTGAATTTGTATACGCTTTACCAATGTAGATATATTCATCTACATCTTTACGCTTCATATCTTTTGTAGCTAAAGCAAAATTAGCTTGTGCTGCAGCTGTGTTTTTGTTATCAAGGTCAATCTGACCTAATCCAATATAGTTTAGGTTCTTCTTATCAGATGCTTCAACTCCATTTAAAAAGTAAATTTTCGCAGAATCAACAACACTTTGATTTAAGTAAACGGTACCTAAAACAAAATTAGCTTCCCCATCAGATGGTTTTGCTTTAATGATTGATTTAAGTAATGTTTTTGCCTTTTGAAATTGTTCAGCATCAATTGCCTTTTTTGCTTCTTTAATATCCTGCGCGTTTGCAACAGAACCTGCAGCAACCAAAGCAAGACTAAAAATTTTAAATTTATTCATCTCTATAGTAATTAATTTATTCGTTATCTTTTAAAATTCCATTTCTAATTTGTAGTTTTCTACCTGGAGTTCTTACTGGAAGTAATCCTGATTTTAAAACTATTCTCTGTCCAATATCTCCAGCTATGAATGAAGAAAGTCCCATTCCTAAACCAGAATATCCCTGACAGTTAATAATAAACAAATCACGTGCCAAAGGGTATTTCACCTCTGCCAAGTCATTCTGAGTAGGATTATAATACTTTGTATCATTTAGACCTTTAACACTCAAAACATTTATCTTTTTTATAATATCTATCATATTTGGTGATGGCTGTGATAACCAATTTACGCCAACTACACCAATCATTCCATCATTTTCTGAAACGAATTTAATCACTTCATCATTTGTTTTAAAAGAAAAGACTCCCGTTTTTGGAACATCTTTTACTTTTGCAAGCTCTTTCATGTATCGAACTGTACTTGAATTGGGATTATCAAACACAAGTCCTTTAATTCCTGTATTTGTTTTTCCCTGCATGAAGTCAATTACTGTTTTCAACGCAATTAATGTGTCGTTATTGCTTTTGTTAGTAACAAATGCAATTGCATCTGTTGCAAAAGGAGTAACTCGAGGTTTTATTTTACTTTTTTCAAATCTGCTCAATTCTTCCTGAGTCAAATTTCTTGCTGTTACAACAACTTTTGCTTTCTGGTTTAATAAGTCATTTATCAGTTCAGCTTCAGATTTTGGTTTAACTGCAATTTTAGCCCCATAATAGGTTCCTTCAAAAACAGCAACCTGATCGTCTACAATAGGCTTTACTGTTTCGTCAACAGTAATATCTAAGTTTCCTTTTAAAATTGTTTCTTTGTCAGATTCATTTTTGCTTTTTTGGTTACACATGGCAAACAAAAAGACAAAAACAACTAAACCTAAAAATCTGCTATTCTTCAGCATAATTACTCTGTATTTGAATTTATTAATCTTAAAAAACGTATTGCCGAATACACAATAAGCAATCCACCAAATGCATATCTGTATTTAGGTTCCATATTTAAAGGAAGCTTTTCCCAAAACATAATCATTAAACCTAGTACAAGATATATTAAAAAAAACAGTATTCCTAAAACAAGAAGAAATCGCTCTTTGAGCGATTTCTTCTGAATATTATTAAGCATATCTTTTAACATTATTCTGCAGATTGAATAGTAATAGGTAAAGAGTAAAGTACTCTCACTTTTTTACCATTTTGCTCGCCAGGAGTCCATTTTGGACATTTTTTAAGAACACGAATTGCTTCTGCTCCTGTACCATATCCGATATCCCTTAAAACTTTAATGTCGGTTAATGAACCGTCTTTTTCAACCACAAAAGTAACGTAAACTTTACCTTTTAGACCTTCTTCTTCAGGAGTCTTATAGTTATTTCCTACGAATTTGTAGAATTTATCCATTCCTCCAGGGAAGTCAGGTTTTACTTCGATACCAGCTGTGTTATATACACTGTTATCTTCTTCAACAACCTGAGAAACTGGTCCTTTACCAACCGGCTCGTCAACAGTTAATACTGCATCTGGATCTCCTTTAATTGTTTCAGAACCTACTTTTTTATCTTTAAGTTCTTCAATTTTTGGTGGATCTTCAGTTACCTCATTTGCTTTAGCAACCACCGGTTTCACGAATTTCACTTGATCCACTTTTGGTGGAGGCGGTGGTGGTGGTGGTTGGTTTGGTTTTATCTCCTCTTTTGGTTTAGGAGGTAATTTTACTGTAGCAATCTTAATATCCGTATTTGCATCTTCTTCACTAGAATCTGGCAGGAAGCTTGCAATAAGAGGAGCTGCAACAGCAAAACTGAAAATCACAGAACCTATGATAAGTGCTTTTACCGTAGTTTTTCCGTTTGATTTTCTCAGCTCATATGCACCATATATCTTATTACGTCCTTCGAATACGATATCAAGCCACTGATTTTTTATAATATCTAATTTCATAATTATTGATTATTAGGATGTTAAAACAAGACAGCTCTTATTTTTTATCTATCAATTTCGTTTCCTCTGGTGTGAACTCAGGAACTATTGCATAAGTTTCAACTCCAGTAATTGCCATTTCATCCAGCATATCAACTAAATTACGATAAGTTGATTTTTTTGTTGGTTTAATAATCACAATAATTCCATTTTTAGGTTTTCCCTTAGCAGCAGAATACTCTAAAACTGATTTCTTTCTTTTAAGCAATTCTCTTCGAATCCCATCTTTACCATATGTGATATCTTTAGGCCCAGCAATAGGAGATTCAAGTAATCCCATATAGTAAGTCAGTTTATTATTTTCACCTAACATTACTGTCATAGTACGATTTTCATCTACTTTTACTGGTGGAGTATCATCTTTAGGATCTTTATCCGGCAATGACAAATCCATTGATTGAGGTTTTGACAACGATGTAGTTAACATGAAGAACGTAATCAATAAGAATGCCAAATCCACCATGGCAGTTAAATCTACCTTAGAATTTTGTTTTTTGCTTCTTACCTTGCCGCCTTTCCCGCCGCCACCGTCGCCGGTATTTAATTCAGCCATTTTACTGTATCTTTTTTAATTAAAAGTCTTTTCCTCTCATTCCAGTAACTAAGTTAAAGGAATTGATTTTCTGATCTTGTAAGATATCCATAATCTTTTTGATTTGTGGATATTGTTCTTTCGCATCTCCTTTAATTGCAATCTGCAATTCTTTATCATCAAGGTCAATTGTAGCTCTTCTTGAAACTAAAAGCCAGTCTTTTAATTGATTATCTAAAGAATCGATTGGAATCCCAGGTTGATCCGCTTTAACTCTATCAGCTGATTTTAAATCGATGATTTGTTTTAAACCAGAAACTGGTACACCAAAATCATCCATTAAAGCGAATTTCGTTTTATCATCTTCTGAAAAATTAACACCGTATTTAGCTCCCATTCCTTCTAGGGTTTTTTTACGGATTTCTCTTCCTTTAATGTCAAAAAACACTTTGCTTTTCCCGTCTTTTCCTTTACCTATTGTAATAATTGCCAAATCAGAATCTGGTAATTTACTTTGTACAGTAGAAGAAGGCATATCTACAGGAAGTGCTTCAGGAACTTTAGCAGTTGCGGTCAAGATAAAGAACGTAAGCAAAAGGAATGCAACGTCACACATCGCAGTCATATCTGTCGACGTTGACTTCTTTTTCATTTTTATTTTAGCCATTATCTTTTATTTTTATTTTGATATAATTAATCGTAATTATTAATATCAAAAATTAATTATTGTTTTAAACTTCCTCTGAATTTTCTGTAAGTATTTACGATTGTAGTACCAGCCTCATCGATAGAGTAAGTTAAATCGTCAATTTTAGCAGTAAAGAAGTTGTAAGAAACGATAGCTAAGATAGAAGTAGAGATACCTGTTGCAGTGTTGATAAGTGCTTCAGAGATACCTGTTGCAAGAGCAGCTTGGTCAGGAGTACCAGCAGAAGCTAACGCACCAAACGCTTTAATCATACCAGATACAGTTCCTAATAATCCTCCTAATGTACCTAAAGATACTAAAGTAGAGATGATAGTCATGTTTTTCTCTAACATTGGCATTTCTAATGAAGTTGCCTCTTCGATTTCTTTGTGGATTACTTCAGAAGCTTCCTCACTGTTGAATCCTTCTTTTTTAACGTCTTGGTATTTAATTAAAGCAGATTTAATTGCGTTTGCAACTGAACCTTGTTGTTTGTCGCATGAAGCGATAGCAGCCTCGATGTTTCCTTCTTTAATACTACCTTGAACGCTTTTCATGAATTTATCTAAGTTAGTTTTACCAGCAGCTTTACCAATAACGATAAATCTTTCAATAGAAAAAACAACAACCATTAAAAACATACCTAATAATACAGGTACAATAAATCCTCCTTTATAAACTTGTCCTAATGTATTGATTGGATGTCCAGTTTCAGGGTTACCACCTTCGAAGTTAGCAGAGTCTCCCATGATTACTTTCCAAATAAACACCCCCACTAAAATACACGCAGCAATAATGATTCCTGTAATCATTCCTCCCCCATTTGAAGTGCTTTCTTTTTTAACTTTAACGTTTGCCATTTTTTTAAATTTTAATAGTTTTAAATAATTTTTATTTTTTAGTTATATTTAACTTGTAGGGTAGCAAATTTATACGTTTAGTTTAAATAAAAAAACTTTTTTTAATTTTATTGAAGGAAATTTAACGTCAATTTAAAAAATATCTCATTAATTTGCCGGCATGATTTTTTTGATAAAACAAAAAAAAAGGCGAATAATAAAAAATTTACAACGTTTTAGTAATTATTCAATTAATCCATTGAAATCTTCTTAAAAAGCTGCGAAATTATTTTTTATGTACTTTTCAATCAAAAAAAGCATTTTCTTACTAAAAAAAACACATACAAATTGTTAAAACATCAAGTAAAATCCCGATAATCATCTAAATTACAAATAAAAACATGAATAAAAAAGAAAATTTCATTCAGGACATTACTACTGGTTATTCTGCTAAAGGTGCAACAATAGTACTGGGAGGGGCTATTTTAGATGGTGAAGCAGTTGCAGAAGCTCACGTGCAGATTCCTCTGAAAACATTAAACCGCCACGGACTTATTGCAGGTGCAACTGGAACGGGAAAAACCAAAACTATTCAGGTTTTTTCTGAACAGTTATCAAATTCCGGAATTCCTGTATTAATGATGGATATTAAAGGGGATTTCAGCGGTATTGCTAAGGAAGGAAAGGAAGAAGGTTTTATTACAGAGCGACACGCTAAAATTAATGTACCTTATAATGTAGCAGCTTTCCCTGTTGAATTAATGTCACTATCCAAACAAAACGGAGTTCGTTTACGTGCGACGGTTTCTGAGTTTGGCCCTGTTTTATTTTCTCGAATTCTGGATTTAAACGATACACAGGCTGGAGTGGTTGCGGTTATCTTTAAATACTGCGACGACAAACAAATGCCTTTATTGGATTTAAAAGATATTAAAAAGGTAATCAATTATATTACTGAAGAAGGTAAAGATGAAATCACGGCTAGTTATGGTAAAATATCAACTGCTACAACTGGAACGATTTTAAGAAAGATTATCGAATTGGAGCAGCAAGGCGGTGATTTATTTTTTGGTGAATTATCTTTTGAAACGGATGATTTAATGCGAATTGACGAAAACGGAAAAGGCTATGTAAATATTATTCGTCTAACTGATATTCAGGACAAACCTAAATTGTTCTCGACGTTCATGTTAAGCCTTTTGGCTGAAATTTATCAAAAAATGCCTGAGAAAGGAGATGCTGACCAACCAGAACTGGTAATTTTTATTGATGAAGCACACCTTATATTTAATGAAGCCAGTAAAGCGCTTTTAGAACAAATTGAAACGATTGTAAAATTGATCCGTTCTAAAGGTGTCGGAATCTATTTTGTAACTCAAAATCCTATGGATGTTCCAAGCGGAGTTTTGGCGCAATTAGGTTTAAAAATTCAGCATGCTTTAAGAGCTTTTACAGCAAATGACCGTCAGGCAATTAAAAAAACGGCAGACAATTACCCGACTTCTCAATATTATAAAACAGATGAATTATTAACCAATTTAGGAATTGGAGAAGCATTGGTAACAGCTCTAAATGAAAAAGGTATTCCAACGCCTTTAGTAGCAACCATGATGCGAGCTCCAATGAGCCGAATGGATATTTTATCTGCTGAAGAAATTGAAGAAATAAACAACAAATCGAAACTCGTTAAGAAATACGCTGAAGAAATTGACCGCGAAAGTGCATTTGAAATTCTAAACAAAAAAATTGCAGATGCCGCAGAAGTAGCATCTCAGAAGGAAGAACAGGCGCCAGCAAAATCTTCAAAATCAGAACCAAGCACTACAGAAGTAGTTACAAAATCGGTTCTGAAAGTAGTAACAAGTGCTACCTTTATAAGAGGCGTTTTTGGGGTTTTATCAAAATTTCTAAAGAAGTAAAAAAATACAATTACAATGTCAAAAATCAATATCAAATTACAATATTAAAAAATTGTAATTTGATATTGACATTGTAATTGATATCGAAATTATGCTTTTTCTAGCAATGTTAGTATTTTATTTTCAACTTCAGGAGTATTCCAAATGTTTTCGATATTTTGCATTCGAAGTACTTCTTCCATAATTCCGTTTTGATAATCACCAATTGCCAAAGCTTCGGCATACGGACGATTACTGAAGGTTACACGACTGTAAAGCGGGATCCATTTATCAGGATGTTTATCTGAAAATACCTTTTCTATTTTCTTTTGCAACAGGAATTTTTCATCGGCAGTTTTGGTACTCATTTCTACGAAATTACGGTAAGAAAGCTCTGCAATAGCGTCTGCATTTGGTTTTCGAGAAATCTGATATTCACTAAAGATTTTTTTCCAATCGTCTTGGTACTTTTCAATCATTTCGCTCAAAACTGTGATATCTTCAAAACCAGCATTCATACCTTGTCCATAAAATGGAACAATGGCGTGACAAGCATCTCCAATTAGGGCAATTTTATTTTCAAAAGTCCACGGGAAACATTTCATGGTAACCAGCGTACTTGTTGGATTTTTAAAGAAATCATTTGCCAATTCTGGAATTACTTCAATTGAGTCTGGGAAATTTTTCTCAAAGAAATTCTCCACCATTTTTCGATCTGTTAGCGATTCAAAAGAATTTTCTCCCTCGAAAGGCATAAATAAGGTACACGTAAAACTGCCATCTAAATTAGGAAGCGCAATTAACATGTATTCTCCGCGAGGCCAAATATGAAAAGAATTTTTATCGAGTTTATGCGTTCCGTCTGGATTTGCCGGAATGTTTAATTCTTTATATCCCATGTTTAGAAATTCCTGCGAATAATTAAACATGCTCTGACGCTGCATTCTGTGACGGATTCTCGAAAAAGCACCATCGGCACCAAAAACCATATCGAATTTTCGTTCCTCCCACTCGCCTCTTTCACTTTCACCAATATGCAAAGTAGCATCGTTTAAAGTAACGTCCCAAACTTTTTGTTCAAAGTGAAATTCGGCTCCAGCATTTTCAGCCAGATCGATCATTTTTCTATTTAAAGTTCCTCTGGAAATCGAGTAAATAGATTCGCCTTCTTGTCCGTAATTCTGAAAATTGAGTTTATCAACTAAATGAATCGCACGTTTGTCCATAGGAATTGCGATTTCACGAACGGCATCGCCTACACCAACAGCATCAAGCGCTTTCCAACCGCGATTTGACATGGCCAGATTAATAGATCTGCCGGAAAAATTTATTTTGCGTATATCAGGGCTTCGATCATAAACATGAACGGTGTGACCTGCTTTTTTGAGATAAATTGCCAGCAGCGATCCTACAAGTCCAGAACCTACGACAGCAATTTTTAGTGAAGTTTGCATGAAGGGAAATCTAAATATAAGATCGTAAAAATAAGTAATAATTATAGATAAGTCTTAAAATAAATCAATTATTTGATGCTACAGAACAAAATAGATTCAATTTGATGTTTTATTTTTTTACATAAATTTTTATAACAAATTGTTATTTCATTTAATTTATTTACAGAAATCAAACAATTACTTTTGCTTTCAAATTTATTAGAATACTTAAATCAGAATATATGAACAGCGAAATATTGCGATCAGAAATTATTTTAGAAAACGAAAAAGTGCTTTTAGTTCCATTTGAAAACGAAAGAAACATCGAACTCAAAGAAATTATTTTTGATGATGAAATATGGAAATTTATGGGAATGTATGTTCGAAACGATCAGGATTTCGAAAATTATATTCAAAGCACTTTAAAACAGAAAACTGATGGCATTTGTTATCCGTTTTTAATTATAGACAAAGCAACCAATAAAGTGGCCGGAAGCACTCGTTATGGCTATTTAAATCATGCAAGCCAGAAATGTGAAATTGGTTGGACTTGGTACGGAAAAGCTTTTCAGGGAACAGGATTAAACCAAGCTTGTAAATTTGAATTGCTCAATTTTGGTTTCAAACAAATTCAATTTAGAAGAATACAATTCAGTGCCGACTTTGAAAATATAAGATCCCAAAAAGCGATTAAAAAGTTAGGAGCTATAAAAGAAGGTTTTTTCAGAAATAACTATGTGGATTCTGAAGGAAAAAGCAAAACCGATATTTACTTTAGCATTATATCAGAAGAATGGGAAAAAACTAGACAAGACTATTTTTCAGAATTCATCTAAGACTACAAATAAAAAAACAACCCAGTTTTTTAAGCTGGGTTGTTTCTAAATTAATTAACCTTTTCTATATCATTTAATTTCCACGACTGATCATACAAAGCTTTTGTTGGCCCGTAAAATCGGGTTAGAATTTCAAAATCTCCTTTTGGATCTGTTGGAATCCAATTGCTTTCTCCTTCTGCTGGAGGTTTTGGGCCGAAATAAAGCGTTACGGTTCCATCACTGTTTTTCTTTAAACCAGGAGTTTGAGAAGAACGTCCTGCCCATTTAGACTCTCTTATATAGGTATGCGTTTCTCTATTGTAAACTGTCATTGACCAATATTGTTTTACAGGCACATTTGCAGGAACTGTAACTTTATAAGAAGAGTCTCCTTTCAATAAGTTTCCTTCTTTATCTTTTACTGTCATAAGATAATATTGAGATTCGCCAAGGTGCTTTGCACTAAAGAAAGCAATCATATAACAAAGGCCTCTATTGTCAATTGGATAAATTTCTCTAATTCCAAAAGAACTTTTTACGCTCATTACATTCTCTTTATCTGCTGGAAAAAACCAATTAGTACCTTCGTAAAAAGGTTTTATACTTTCATAATTATGAATCAGCCAATCTCTCGCTTCATTCACAGCGGCTTTAAATATTTCTTTTGTTCTTGCGTCTGGACTAAAACTCTGTCCTCTATTAATACCTATTGTTCTTAAAGGATCAATCATTGTACGATCACGTTCAAGAAAAGGTTCTTGCTGCACAATTTCATTTAGCGATGCATAAAAACTTTCGTCATATTTAATAGAAGAATCATAAACCACTTTTGATGCATCAACAAATATTGTCTGCGGCGAATTTGAAGCTTCGGAATAAGGATAAAGTTTTACTCTTTTTGCATAATCAACTGCCGCTTTCACATCTGCAAGGCTTCCGCTTTTTAAAACAGAACGTAAAAGCGCATAACCGCGATAGGTATCTGATTGCATTACAAAATAACCAGAAGGAATTTTCGCTTTATCATAACCTGGAGGCAAAATAATATACTTTCCGCCTTTTCCTTTATCCATTCCACCGGGACCAACATCTTCAATCGCTCCTTGCCAGCAATTCATGACACTTCCATTAAAAGTACCATTATCAGCGGGTGGAATTTCTAAAACTACTGGTCCTTTTTCTGTATTAAAAAACGGCATCAAATAAATCACATCCTGATTAGGTGTAAGTGTTTGGTTTTTCCAATTTAACAATCCTGGCCAATACACGATTTGATTATAAGATCCGTTGATTTTTTCCATCTCTTTATACATGAGCTGAAAATTAACGGCTGGAATTCCCCAAATTGCGGCATCGACTGCACGGTTGTAGAGAATTTTTTCTTTAATATTCTCAGCATGAAATTCAGTTTTCTCAGCAGTTCCAGAATTTTGTGCTGCTTTATTTTCTGCTGTATTCTCTTTTTTACAAGCTGTTATAATAAACAACATTGTTATCAGAACAATTATTTTTCTCATAATTATATACTATTTTACTTCTTCAAAATCTCCAGGTTTCCAGCTTCCATCAAAAGCAGCTTTTTCTGGTCCGTATATGCGTATGTAAACAAACCAACCTTTATTTGGAATTGTTTTTATCCATTGTCCTTCTTTCCCTTCTGGTGCTTTTGGGCCAAAATATAAATCGACTGTTTTTCCTCCAATTTTATCTTTTAGCTCAAACATCGAACGAAGCGCCGCTTTATTTTGATCTGTTGCAATCTGGCTTCTTGTCTGGGCATCATAAACCGTAGCAGACCAGAAAAGTTTTGCAGGTACAGGAGTTGGAACTGTCAATTTATAAGTTTTAGAACCATCAACATATTTGCCTGTATTATCTTTTAGTCCTAGCCAATACAATGAACCAGAACCTTCTTTTCGTCTAAACATTGCTGGAGAAGCACCAATTGCTTGATAAAACCAAGTTTCACGAGCATCGATGTCAACATAATTTTGGGTATCAAAATCGCCATTTTCAGAACGAAGCCCAACCCACTCCCATTGACGGTCTTTCCAAACCACTCTATCAGGTCGACGATCAGCAAAAGATTGTACTCGCATTTGTGCATTCGCAATTTTTGCAGCTTTCTCCAAAATTGCTTTCATGCGGGCATCGGGATTAAATGGTTTTCCTTTTGCAATTCCTAAAACAGCTAATTCTCCATAATAATCACGATAACCATCATAAGAAGGTTCATGGTCTATAACGTCCTTTAAAACTTCCCAATACTTAAAAGTTTTTTCATATTCTAGTGGTGTAGTATTTTGTGGTTTGTTGCTTAGTTCAAGCCAAGTTGGATCTTTCCAGTCTGGAGTTTTATTAAGCGGATAAACTTTTACCGTTTTTAAACGCTCTAAAGCTGCTTTTACATCTCCGCCAACAGGTAACGAACGCACACCAACAGTTAGGTTATCTGATGAAGAATGCCATACATAATAGCCCGAAGCTGGCACTGTACCTTTATAACCAAATGGCAGAATAAGATGTTTACCACCTTTTCCTGCATCAGGACCAGGAATTCCCATATCGGCAACCCATCTTTGATTTACATCCATAGCCACCACAATAAGCGGTCCTGCCGGAACTTCTACGACGATAGGTCCTTTTGACAAATCAATTATCACAGGAGCATAAGGGGTATCTGAATTTAATGTGTAACCAACTTGTCCAGGTTTTGTGTCTAATGTTCCAAAAACAGTATTTGCTTTAACACCTATATCAAGATTTCCTAAACCAATTGCCGCACCAGAAACGGTCGGATAGAAAAATTTATAGGTCTGAATTGCACGATTAAGATCGGCATCATCATAAGCTTTCTGAATAGTTGCATCTGTGGGATAACCCCCAACAAATTCATAATCCTCTACAGCTGAGGAGTCTTTAGTAGTATTTTCATTATTTACAATCGTTTCTTTTTTACAAGCTGATAAAATCAACAATAATAAAAATAGGTAAGTAATATTTTTTTTCATGGTATAAGATTTAGGATGGATAAGAGAGAAATTTTCGATCAAAATTAAATTAGGGAGAGAAAATCACATCACTATTATAGCTGTATTTAGGTTTCACTTTAGAAAATGAAACCATTTTTTTAAATTTGAAATGAGAAGAAATCGAAATTCCAAAAAAATGCAGTTATACTCAGAACATTATGTCAGTACAAAATCAGAAAGGTTTGTCAATAAGATCTGGTGTCTGGATAACGGCATCGGCGAAAGCCTGATCGAAAACAAATTAGTGCTACCAAACGGCTGTTTTAATCTTGCTATTGTCAGTGGCACTGCAATCGAAGTTCATACGAGTAAAAATAAATATGAGATGAACGAAGGAATTTATTTTTGCTCGCAGATGACGAATAAAGTTCTCGTTAATATACAGCCCAAAACAAAGGTGACAATAATTCAGTTTCACGCTTGGACACTTTCGATGTTTCCTAAATATGATGCAAGCAATTTTACAGATTCAATTATCAAAATAAATCCTATTGAACTGCCTTTTTCAATTGAATCAACTGTAAATATTTCTATTGAAAAATTATTGAATACCATAAATCTTTATTTTGAAACATTGGCTGATTCAAACCCGAATTTGAATACCATTGAAAAAATCTGCAAAATAATCCGGCTTGAAAAGGATGAAATTTCGGTTTCGGAAATTGGAAAGCAATTGAATACTTCACAGCGTTTACTTCAAATAAAATTTAAAGCTGCAACAGGACTGACTATTAAAAAATATATTCAGATATTAAAATTCAGAAAATCGGTCGATCAAATGGTAAATGCGGATCTGGAAAAACTAAGCCTGACTGAAATTGCTCTGTACAACAAATACTTCGATCAGTCGCATTTTATAAAAAAGTTTAAAGATGTGACCAAAACGACTCCTAAAATGTTCGATCCTGATTTGTATTTCCTTTCTAAAAAAAGATAAAATTTCGCTTTTGTACTATTTTGATTGTTTTGATTGTACTACTATTGCAAAATCATTAATCATCAATCAATCATCAAAATGAAAATTATCAATCAAATTTTTCAGTTAAAATTAGTTCTAACTGGAGTTCTACTGTTTCTTGTACAAATTGGATTCTCGCAGGAAACCCAAAATTCAGAATTGTATAAAACGATTATGTCGCGCGACAGCCTGCTGTTTACTATTGGTTTTAATAACTGCGACTTTTCTCAATTCGAAAACTTATTCAGCGATCAGCTAGAATTTTATCATGATAAAGGCGGATCATCAAATAAAGATGAATTTCTAAAGACTTTTAAAAGCGGATTATGCGGTTCTCCTGATACTTATAGATCCAGAAGAGAATTAGTTGCAGGAAGCACCAAAATTTATCCACTATATAATAAAGGTGTTTTATATGGTGCGATACAAGAAGGAATTCATTTGTTTTATGAAACTACTGCAGCAAAAGGCCAGCCGTTATTAAAACAAAATGAAAAATTAGTCGGCAAAGCCAAGTTTAATCATTTGTGGATTTTAGAAAATAATCTGTGGAAGTTAAAACGATCCTTGAGTTACGATCACGAAGCCGCAAATACAACTGAAACGCGTTCGGGACTTTTTGACGATGATGCCGAAACAGAAAAATGGCTCAAAGAAAACAATGTTCCAACTTTAGGTCTTGGCATTATTGCAGAAGGAAAACTAAAACAAGTTAAAGTATTCGGCAAATTAAAAAGAGAAGTTTCTGCTCCTTATAATACACTTTGGAATGTGGCTTCGCTAACCAAACCAGTTACAGCAGTTGTGGCTTTAAAATTAGTCAGTCAGGGAAAATGGAATCTAGACGAACCACTTTATAAATACTGGATAGATCCCGATATTGCCCAAGATCCGAATCATAAATTGTTAACGACAAGGATTATTCTAAGTCATCAGACAGGTTTTCCGAACTGGAGGTATTTTAATGAATCTGGAAAACTCGATTTTAAATTTAAACCAGGAACGCAATATCAATATTCGGGCGAAGGCTTAGAATATCTGCGAAAAGCACTTGAGAAAAAATTCCACAAAACATTGGACCAACTGGCTTCAGAATTGATTTTTGAACCTTTAAAAATGAACGACACACAATTAATCTGGAATGATAAAATTGATCTTTCGAGATATGCTGTTAACTATGACAACAATGGAAATGCTTACGAGCCAACCAAAAATAAAACAGCCAATGCTGCCGATGATTTAATAACCACAATTGAAGATTACAGCACTTTTTTATGCAGTGTTATGAGCAGCGAAGGCTTAAGTAAAAAAGTTTTTGATGATATGATTTCGCATCAAGTTCAAACAAAAAAGGATAAATATTTTGGTTTAGGTTTCGAAATCTATGATTTAGGAAACAACAATTATGCACTTTCACACGGTGGTGCCGATAAAGGAGTTCAGACCATTTTTTTCCTTTTACCAAAAACCAAACAAGGTCTTGTTATTTTTACGAATGTTGACGATGGCTATAAAGTTTACGAGAAAGCAGTTCAGCATTATTTAGGAGAAGATGGAAACAAAATAATTTCTATCGAAACGAATAAATAGTAACCTGTAAATTATGGTACCGATGATAAATACTTTAGTGCTGTTTATGTTATTTTTAAGCAGACAGGCATCTGCTTACGTAAAACATGAAAATGTAAAAAACAATCTTTTACATGCTGAAATAATTGAAATGGACACTTTGCTTTTTGATGTTGCTTTTAATCAATCCGATGCCGCAGCTTTTCGAAGAATAATTAGTGAAGATGTCGAATTCTACGATGATCGTTATGGATTAAATGTTTCCAATGACAATAAAATAAAATCCTTGATTGGAAAACAGACAAGATCAATAAAAGTAACCCGAAAACTAAATTCATGCACAATTGATAAATTAGGTGACTTTGGCGCCGTACAGCTTGGCGAGCACACTTTTTATTCGAATGATATTCCGCAAGTCAAGGGAAAGTTTATACATATATGGGAACGTAAAAACAAAGACTGGAAATTAAAACGAGTTGTGAGTTATGAACACAAACCTTTTGAGCCATAATTATTATGAAATGAAGAAAAAATGAAAAAAGTTAATAGATTGTGAAACCAAATCTAAAATCAATCGTCTAACAATTTGTAAGCATTCGTTTATTCAAGTAAAAAAAATCGTACTTTCGATTTAATATTCTGAATATCTTCATGTTAACAGGTTTCAGTCATCAATCAAAAAACGATCATTTCATTAATCTTAACCCCATAATAATCAATCATTATGAAAAAATCAATCAAACTAATTGCGCTCTGTTTCTTGCTGCAGTTTTTTACTTTTACTGTTTCTGCACAGGATAAAGCACAGCAAATCGAACAGCTTTTAAGCAAATACAACGAGTACGGACAATTTAACGGTTCGGCTCTTGTAGCAGAAAACGGAAAAGTTATTTTTAAAAAAGGTTTTGGTTCTGCCAATATGGAATGGAATATTCCAAACCAGCCTGACACTAAATTCAGATTAGGTTCTATTACCAAACAATTCACGGCACTTTTAATTGTAAAATTAGCCGAAGAAGGAAAAATAAAACTAGATGCTCCTGTGACCACTTATGTACCGGATTATCCAAAAGAAAACGGCGATAAAATTACGATTCATCACTTACTGACACATACATCGGGAATTCCAAATTACACCAATGCACCAAACTTCTTAAAAGAGAAAGCCAGAAATCCTTATACTCCTGCCGATTTTGTAAAAACATTTTCAAGTCTGCCTCTTGAATTTAAACCTGGTGAAAAATTCAACTACAGTAATTCTGGATATTTTTTATTGGGTTATATTATTGAAAAAATCACAGGAAAAACGTATGAGCAATATTTACAAGAAACCATTTTTACGCCGTTAAAAATGGTGAATTCCGGTTTCGACCACAGCGATGTGATTTTAAAAAACCGAGCTGCGGGTTATGAAAAAAATGGAAAAAAAATTGTGAATGCAGCTTATCTGGATATGAGTATTCCGTATGCCGCAGGATCTTTATATTCAACTGTAGAAGATTTGTATTTATGGGATCAGGCACTTTACACAAATAAACTGCTTTCTGAAAAATCAATGGAATCTTTGTTTAAACCTTATATCAAGGCATGGGGAGATGAATCGTATGGTTACGGATGGTCTGTTGAAGACATTAACAATGGCGAGAAGGGGAAACTAAAAATTATTGAACATGGCGGTGGTATAAACGGATTCAACACGATTATTTCACGCATTCCTGCAAATAAAAATCTGGTAGTTTTATTAAACAATACAGGCGGAACTGTTTTAGGAGAAATGAATGCTGCAATTCGTTCCATTTTGTACAATCAACCTTTTGAACAGCCTAAAAGATCATTAGCGCTTGAAATTTTTGATGTATTTTCAGAAAAAGGAACGGCAGCAGGTTTAGAGAGCTACAAAAAATTAAAAAACGATCCGACTTATGGTATTAAAGAAGGAGAGATCAACCAAATTGGATATCAATTGCTGCAGAATGGAAAGAAGAAAGAAGCAATCGAAGTTTTCAAAATAAACGTAGAAACTTTCCCAAAATCAGGAAATGTTTACGATAGTTTAGGGGAAGCGTATTTGGCAGACGGCGATAAAAAATTAGCCATAGCAAATTATTCAAAATCGGTTGAACTAGATCCTTCCAACCAAAGCGGTAAAAAAGTACTGGATGAACTTTAAAAAATAAAGCGAAGTAATTTTTAGAAAATGCTTAAAATTCAGCTCCGATAAAATAGATTTCACATCTGTTTTATCGGAGTTTTTTTGTTACAACTTGTAACAGTAAAAATCATCTGATTTATTCTAAAAATAGTATTTTAGCCCCACCCAAAACAAATCAAAAACCTATGAAAAATCTAAAAAACTACAGTTTTATTGCTGTATTGTTCTGTCTTTTTGTTTCTACAAAATCTTTATCGCAAAACACGCATCCTGCAATGCCTTCACAGCAAAATAAAATTATTGTAGATAAAATTGTCGAAGCTGCACATTACAAAACGTATGTAATTGATTTTTGTGTGGCTAAAATAAATGAGGCTTCTGCCAAGGAAAAATGGAACGAACAAAAAGCAATGGAAATCACACAAAGCATTAATTACAAGAATTTCAGAGACGCGATTTATAACAGCTTTGTTGTATTTGACGAAGTAGAATTGGAAACGCTGTTAAAAGCCTACGAAAAAGATCCGGCTTATCAAACCAATAATGTTATGACAAATAATAAAGTGCTTATTAATAACTTGAATATTTTCGCAAATGATATTGTAAAGGGGAAATATGTTTCTAAGTAAAGGTACTAGATGCTAAAGTTCTAAGAAACAAAGGTTCAAAGTTTTTAGATTAAAACCTTTGAACCTTTTTATTTTATGACTTTGAACAAAAATTATTTCTTCGGTTTAAAAACCAATTTTGTAGAAGTTTTAATGATTTCGTCTTTATTCAATTTCATTTTTCTGAATTTGCCGGCGTTGTACATTTCCGCTTGGTCGTGATAATGTTTGCTGAATGGATTTCCAGATTGTCCCGTTGGTAAAATGCTCCAGCTGTTTTCGATATCTGAGAAATCAACAATTCTTCTCGTCGATGGTCCGCCTTTTACATAATATTTACCTTCATTCGTTAAACCGAAAAACAGATTATTAATCACTTCATTTGATCCCGGAGATTCAAAAGGGCCAACATTAAATAAACCACGAAGCGCGGCCACTTTTCCTAGCGGATGTTCGTGTTCTACGGTATGAACAGTTCCCCATTTCCAATCAGTGATTGTAGCACCTAATTGTTCCTGAAGTGCTTTAACCGCTTCATGAAATGATTTTGTAACAATCTCTTTTCTGGTTTCTTTTACATTTTTTGTTTTGATATTATCCCACCAAACTGAATTTTCATTTTTAATCTGACGAGCAATAACTTGTTTCCCAAGAGAAATTCCTAAAAACAAATTGAAATTATCTTCGCCCATTTCATCTTCAAATGTATTTTTCAGATATAAGTAAATCCATTTATTATAAATCGTTGGCGCAACATCTTCTAAATTAGACGTTCCTTTCCATGATTTTAAAACTGAAACAGCTTCTTTTTCTTTTACAGAAATAGCATTCAAATCAATATTCGAAATCAAATCTTTTACAACCCCAACTGCAACATCCGAAGTATTATCGTAAATCATTTTACTGATCGCTTCTTTATCCCAATCTGATTTAGCGTCCATCAAACCAGAAATTCTCTTGGCGCGGTCTTCAGGCAGATAATATCCCGGATATAAATATCCATTATCAATCGCTTCCGGCTGATTATTGGCAGAATAAACGTAACCCCATTTCGGATTTTCGGCTGATGGATTTTTTTCAAAATCTAAATATTCGGCAATGTCTTCTTTTCCGCTTGCACCGTCTAAAATCAAATGCGAATTCACGCCTTTATTATGTTTGTATAATTTTCCGCTTGCCCACCAGCCCACATTTCCTTTCGCATCGCCGTACATTACATTCAATCCCGGCGCAGCAATTAAAGCAACTGCTTTTTTAAAATCTTCTTTATTTGCAGCATGCGAAAGTCCGTAAGCCGCATCGAGAATTTGAATTGGCTCTCGAGTATACGTCCATGACATCGCAATCGGATTTTTCCTGTCCAAACGTTCCAAAAGATCGTTCATCACTGGACCGTGTCGGGTTGTTTTTATAGTCAGAACAACATCCGAAGTATCTTTAACTTTTATTGTTTTTTTAATAATCTCGTATTTTGCAAAACCTTCCGGAGTTTGATATTGGCTTGCATCTCCTGCTTTATTTTTCTCTTGATAAAAATCAATATCATCATTTTCAAACATTGTCAATCCATATGCATAATCACGATTGTGTGCCAATAACGGAAACGGAGTTCCCGCCAGATAACAACCATACAACTCATGTTTTGGTGTAATTAAATGTGCTTCGTACCAAGTTCCCGGCTGCGAAAATCCAATATGCGGATCATTAGCAAAAATTACTTTCCCGCTTTTCGTTTTTTGAGGACCCGCCACCCAGCTGTTACTTCCCACAAATGGCGGAATTGGTGATTGGTCTAACAAAGCCGCTACTGATTTTGAAATTGCTGCATAATCCTCTGCATTTTCTTTTGAGATTTTAATTCGTGTGGTATTGAATTCGCCTTCAATTCCAAGATCTTTCAAATAAGCATCTCCGTATTTATTTTTGATATCCGTCAATAAAGGATCTGTTTTTTGAGCCATCGCAAAACTGAAAGACATATACCCAAAAATATTATAAACGTCTTTTATCGTAAATTTTTCTTTTTTTACTCCAACCAAAGTAAATTCAATCGGTGTAACTCCTTCTTCTAAATACTGATTAATTCCGTCTAAATACGCTTGCGTTAATTGATAGCTTGGAGTATTTTTATCTAATTGGGCAATGGCTTTCGCCGAAGCTTCTTCAATACCAATTCCAGCAAAAAATTTATCATTTTTAAGTGCTACAGATCCAAAGATTTCAGACAAACGTCCCGGCGCAATTCTGCGGAGCAATTCCATCTGCCACAATCTTTCCTGTGCATGCACATAACCCAAAGCTGTCATCGCATCTTTTTCAGAATTGGCATAAATATGAGGAACACCAAAATCATCAAAATAAACGGTGGTTTCTGCCTGAAGGTTTTTCAGTTGTAATTCTCCTTCGTATTTAGGTTTTAAATGAAAAATGTAACCACATAAACCAATTCCAACAATAACAATAAGGATAACTAAAACAAGCAGGATTTTTTTAAGCTTTTTCATATTACGCAGCAAGTATAAATAATGAAGTTTTTAAAATGATATAAAGAAATCGCAGAATAATGTAAAAATCATTCTTTTTTAAAAGTCTAAATTTATGTATTTAAAATTAATACTATAAATGTCAATCTATAAAAAAATAGCAATCGGAGTAATTTCTCTTTTTATTTTAGTGATTTTAGCAAATGTTGGCTTGAATTACTGGATCAAAAAACAGCTTCCGATTATTATTCACGAAAAAAACAAAACGGCATATAATATTAATTACGAAAAAATTGAAGTTTCTCTCTTATCCAGAAACATCTACGCCCAGACTTTATTAGTTAATCCGAAAAACGAACCGAAAGACAGCAAAAATGGGCTTTTTACCAAAATAGAATCCATTACGATAAAACATTTTAATATTTGGGATCTGGCTTTTCGCGATATTATTCAGGCCGAAAGCATCATCATTAATAGACCGCGAGTTATTTTATATAAAAAAGGGGAAAAACTGATCAATAACAGCAAAAGCATCAAAAATGAAATTGTAGAACCGTTTCGCAAAATCGTGGGCGTTTCGAATATTTATTTGAATGACGGAACAGTTGATGTGGTTTCACTTGATACTCAAAAACCCATTTTCAGTGTCAAAAAAATCATTTTAAAACTGGAAGGTATTTTAATTACCGATGCTACTTTAAAAGAAAAAATTCCAATTCAATATAAAACGTATGCTTTAGTCATTGACAGCTTGTTTTACAGGCCAAGTGCTTTTTATCATATTAATATTGGAAAAATCAGCACCGAGAAAAATTTCTTAAAAATCAATAGTTTTTCAAATCTTCCTCAATTTACCAGACCAGAATTTGTAAAGCGTTTAGAAAAAGAAAAGGATATTTATTCCCTTAAATTTGATTCGGCACAAGTAGCCAAAATGGATTGGGGTTTTAAAAATGACCGCTTTTATTTCAAAGCAAACTCATTAGTCATCAATCATTTTGATGCCAATATTTATCGTGGAAAAATGCCAAAAGATGATTTAAGCAAAAAATATTTGTACAATCATTTATTACGAAACCTGAAATTTCCGCTTCAGATTGATACTTTACAGGTTTTAAAATCGAAATTGGTATATGAAGAAGAAGTTGATTTTTCGAAAGGCCCTGGAGTTTTAACTTTTGATAAATTCAATTTGCAAGCCACGAATCTTCGAAGTGGTTTTGGATTGAAAAAAACAAACGATGTAAAAATCAAAGTCAAATGCATTTTCATGAAAGAATCTCCTCTTGATGTTGACTGGAATTTTAATGTTCTCGACAAAAAAGACAGTTTTCATATTCAAGGTGTGATTTCGAATTTTAATGTTAATGCGATGACACGATTCAGTAAACCATATATGAACGCTACTTTTACAGGAACTTTCCATAAATACCGATTTAATTTTTATGGAAATGATGATGTTTCAAAAGGAAATGCTTCTCTGGATTATGACGATCTTAAAGTCAAATTATACAAAAAGAAAAATCCTGAAAAAGAAGCGAAACTCAAAAGTGCTGTTGTCAATTTATTTGTAAAAGACGATTCAAAAGACAAAACCAAAACAGCCGATGTGGAACTGGAACGCATTCAGGAAAAATCATTCTACAACTTTTTATGGCGTAATATCGCCGAATCTTTGAAGAAGATTTTGATTTGATTTTTTTTCGCCACAACCCGAGCGGTAGCGAAATGGCGAAGCAATTCACGAATTTTACTTTTAGAATTTATGTAATTTGAATTAAAAAAATCACAAAGATTTGAGCTAATTCGTGAATTCGTGGCTGAAAAAAAATTATACTCAACCCTTTACGAACCTGACAATTATCAGGTTTTGCACAAAAATATTTTTTTTCATTTGTCTTTATTTTAATCTGAAAAACAAATGACAAAAACACCCTTACACACTTTTCATATCCCTGTAATGGGGCTTGCTTATACCATTGACAGTCCAATAAGAGTGGCACAATACGGTATTTCGTCTGTTGTTGCTCTTGCAGATGACGATTTAATTGAGAAGATGCGTAATTTCTACAGCACTAAATTCAATTTTCCATACGAAGAAATCACTCAGAAATTTCATGATTATCGTGCCGAAAGAATTACGTCGTATTTAAATTTAGTCGATAAAATCGTTAAAGAAAAATTCGAAAGCTTTAAAGCAGAATTAGCAGAAAGCAAAACAGCTGTTGAAAATTTTATAGCGATGTTACCAAATACTTCTGATATTAAAAAAGGATTTCAAAACTTACTTGATGACGGAATTGCCTTTAAAGAGAACATTCAGCAGTATATTGAATCGCATCTTTTTCCGGGAGAAATTGACGTAAATATCATGACAAAATTGGATAAAGATAATTTTGTCAAAAACGAACCGCTTCCTATCGAATTCAACGACGCTCATGCGGCTTTACGAGGTTTTGCCAATAGTAATTTAGAATCTTCCGTTGTCCTTTCTGCCGGAATGAATCCGAGATTATTTGGCTACTTTGAAAATTTCAAAGATTTTTTTCCAAACGAAAATAACGAGCTTAAAAAGAAAATAATTTTAAAAGTCAGCGATTTTAGATCGGCAATGATTCAGGGAAATTTCTTAGCCAAAAAAGGACTTTGGGTTTCAGAATACCGAATTGAATCGGGATTGAACTGCGGCGGCCACGCTTTTGCCACCGACGGACTGTTATTAGGCGCTATTTTAGAGGAATTCAAGCAGAAAAAAGAACAATTAGTACAATCCGCTCACGAATTAATGATTAAAGCTTTAGAGGCAAAAAATCAGCATTTCCCAGAAAACCCTCTTGAATTGAAAATTACCGTTCAAGGCGGTGTTGGAACGGCAGAGGAACATGAGTTTTTATTAGACGAATATAAAGTAGACTCTGTAGGCTGGGGTTCTCCATTTTTATTAGTTCCCGAAGCGACTTCTGTAGACCAAGAAACCCGTAATTTATTGATGAATGCCAAAGAAGATGATTTTTACTTAAGTAACATTTCACCATTGGGAGTTCCGTTTAATACTTTACGAGGTACAAGTAATGAATTCTTAAAACAAAAGCGCATTCAGGAAAATAAAGCTGGAAGTTCTTGTCCAAAGAAATTTTTAGCATTAAGCAAAGAATACGATCCATACGGAATTTGTACGGCATCTAAAAAATATCAGGATATAAAACTGGAAGAATTAGAATCTAAAAAAGACACTTTATCTCCAGAAGAATTTGAAAAGGGCAAAATCAAAATCACTGAGAAATCGTGTTTGTGTGTTGGTCTAGCAAATGCTTCTTATCTTGAAAACGATATTACCATAAAAGGTCAGGCGCAGGGAGTTGTGATTTGTCCGGGACCAAATCTCGCGTATTTTGATCAAGAAGTTTCTTTGAAAGAAATGTTAGCACATATTTATCAAGGAAAATCGGTTTTAAGAACCAATGATCGTCCAAACTTATTTGTAAAAGAATTGAAAATGTATGTGGATTATTTCCGAAATGAAATTGAAAACATTTCTGGAGAAATCACATCCAATCAAATTAAAAAATGGAATTCTTTTAAAGCGAATATTTTAGAAGGAATTGAATATTATCAAAATCTATTTTCATCCACTTTTTATTTTAAGAATGATGAAGAAAAAATCAAAACGCAATTTAATTTTTATAAATCAGAATTAAACGCAATTCAGATTCCAAGACTCGAAGTAGCCTAAAAGCAAAATGCCGATTTAGAAATCTAAATCGGCATTTTTTATTTATTTCTAGAATTAAAAATTTATTCTTTCTTTTTCTTGCTGTCAATAATAGCACCTGTTCCGGCACCTACTCCAGCTCCGGCTAATCCACCTATGATGGCTCCTTCGCCTTTCTTCTTACTGACAATTGCTCCAGTTGCAGCACCCACTCCGGCACCAATTACAGCACCTTTAGCCGTTGAACTCCATCCTTTCTTTTTTGTCGTAGTTGTAGTTGAAGCAGTTGTTCCATTTGCCTGCTGATGTACAACAACTACTTTTTCTTTTTGAGATTCAACTTGCTGTTGCTCTTTTATCTTAGCCATTTCAGTCTTCATTGAATCGATTATACGCTGTTTATTAATCTCAACTTTCATTGAATCAATACTGGCTTGTTTGGCTTTACTTATATTCTCTTTACTTTGATTTTGACAAGAAGTTAAGAGTATCGCTGCTAATAAAATATATAAGCCTTTCATGATCATCATATTTTAAATTATACATTACAAAATACGACATATCTGGCATATAGGTTGTTACAGAATTTTTTAGAAAATTTATAAAATTAAAATCTCATTGTTTTTTTGCTCCTAAAGTTATCTGTAAGTAAATACAAAGCTTTTAAATTTTGAATTGCCTCCAGCTAAAGCTGGAGGCAATTCAATTAAAAGAGCCTTTGGCTCAGTCTATATTGTAGGGCCGAATTTCAATCCGGTTGCTTTATAACGTTTACAATATTAAAGATCCGTAGGATCGAAACATATTTTTATACATCGTTCCCACGGAACTCAATGTATGATGCCAATTTTTTATTCAACGGATTAAAATCCATTGCTACAATATTGAGGCATTCCTAATGGAATTTTTTTAAAAAACTTTGCGATTCTGCGAGAGTAATATCTATTTCCCTAAAATTCCTTTTTTCAGGATTTGTCCAAAATCGTACATATGTTCATAAGAACAATACAAAGGAACTGGTGCCAGACGAATTACATTTGGTTCTCTCCAATCTGTAATTACTCCGTTTTTCATCAAATAGTCAAATAATGCTCTTCCTTCTCCGTGTAAAAATACGGATAATTGCGAAGCTCTTTCTGCTGGATTTGAAGGTGTAATTATTTCGAAATTTCCTTTTACTTCTTTATCAATTTCATGAAGAATAAATTCGAGATAAGATGTAATATGATCTCGTTTTGTAATTAAAGCTTCCATTCCAACTTCAGCAAACATTTCAACTGAAGCTAAATAAGGTGCTAAAGAAAGCACTGGAAGATTGCTAATCTGCCATCCGTCCGCTCCGTGAACGGGATCAAAATTTGGTTCCATTTTAAAACGACGTTCTTTATTATGTCCCCACCATCCTGCAAATCTTGGCAGATCAGAATTGTGATGTTTTTCGTGAACGAAACACCCCGAAGCATTTCCTGGTCCAGAATTCATGTATTTGTAACTGCACCAAGCGGCGAAATCGACATTCCAATCGTGAAGTTCTAACTTGATGTTTCCAGCAGCGTGTGCTAAATCCCACCCTACTTTTGCTCCTGCTCTTTGTCCGGCTGCCGTTATGGTTTTGATGTCAAAAACTTGTCCGGTATAATAGTTTACACCGCCAATTAAAACCAAAGCCAGTTCATCGCCCACTTCTTCGATTTTTGCTAAAACATCTTCCAGGCGAATATTGTGTTCTCCTTCTCTACGTTTGATTTCTACAATGGCATCTTCAGGTTTATACCCATGAAAATTCACCTGACTTTGAAACATATACTGATCTGATGGAAAAGCTTTTTCTTCGCAGATAATTTTATAACGTGTTTTAGTTGGCTGATAAAAAGAAACCATCAACAAGTGAAGATTCACAGTCAACGTATTCATAACAGTAACTTCTGATGGAAGTGCTCCCACAATTTTACTCAATGGTTCTGCAAATCTTTCTTGATAATCCCACCAAGGCTTTTCGGCATAAAAATGACCTTCAACTGCCAGTTCAGCCCAGTCATTCATTACTTCTTCTATGTATGCTTTGGTACATTTTGGCTGTAAGCCTAAAGAATTTCCTGTGAAGTAAATTACTCGTTTGTCGTTTACTTTCGGAAAAATGAACTGGTCTTGATAATGATTTAATGGATCTTTCGAATCTAGCTCTCGTGCAAATTCGCGTGTATTTTGAAAAGTCATTGTTTTTTGTTTTGATTGCTAAAATAACAAATTTTGTTTGTTTTGTTTGAAGTTTCAGGTTTCAAGTTTCATGTTGATAATCTGTGCGTGATTTACTGCAAAGTTCGCTAAGATTTGTTATTAAGGTTAACGTTTACAAACGCTAAGTTCGCAAAGCTTTGTCTTAAAAACATTTTTGCAAGCTCTAGATAAAACATAGCCAAGATTTCAACCTTGGAGACGTATCGTATCCCAATCTTTGTGTACCAAGGTTGAAACCTTGGGCTATGTTCTGAATAAATTGCGAATTGATATATAAAAAGTTAGCCACAGATTAAAGGAATTTTTTAAATCTATGGTAATCTGCATAATCTCTTGCTAAATGAAATCTTTGCGAACTTTGTGATAAAAAATTTCACAACTAATGTAAAACTTGAAACGTTAAACCATTTAAAAACAGAAAACCCGACAGTTCTAAAAAACTATCGGGTTATTATATTGAAAATTAATTCCGATTAAAGAATTAACATCGCATCTCCGTAAGAATAGAATTTGTATCCTTCTTTGATTGCTTCTTCGTATGCTCTTTTCATTAAATCATGTCCACAGAAAGCAGAAATCATCATTAATAAGGTTGATTTTGGTGTGTGGAAGTTTGTAATCATACAGTTTGCAATACTGAAATCGTGAGGAGGGAAAATAAATTTATTTGTCCATCCTTCATAAGGATTTAAAGTATTAGCAGAAGAAACAGAACTTTCAATTGCACGCATAGAAGTTGTTCCAACTGCGCAAATACGTTTTTTCTTTGCTTTTCCTTCGTTTACAATATCACAAGCTTTTTGAGTAATGATTAATTCCTCAGAATCCATTTTGTGTTTCGATAAATCTTCTACCTCAACTGGGTTGAAAGTTCCTAAACCAACGTGTAAAGTTACCTCAGCAAAGTTCACTCCTTTGATTTCTAATTTTTTCAAAAGGTGTTTTGAGAAGTGTAAACCGGCAGTTGGTGCGGCTACAGCTCCTTCTTCTTTTGCATAGATCGTTTGGTATCTTTCAGCATCTTCAGGAGTAACGTCTCTGTTGATGTATTTGGGAATTGGAGTTTCTCCAAGTTCTGTTAATTTGTTTCTGAATTCTTCGTAAGATCCATCATATAAGAAACGTAATGTTCTACCACGAGAAGTTGTATTGTCGATTACCTCAGCAACTAACGAATCGTCGTCACCAAAATAAAGTTTGTTACCAATACGGATTTTTCTAGCCGGATCTACTAAAACGTCCCAAAGTCTTTGCTCAGAATTTAATTCTCTTAATAAGAAAACTTCAATTCTAGCTCCAGTTTTTTCTTTGTTTCCGTACAAACGTGCAGGGAAAACTTTTGTATTATTAAGAATTAAAACGTCTCCGTCATCAAAATAGTTGATAACGTCTTTAAACATTTTATGTTCGATAGTTTGAGTTTTACGGTCAATTACCATTAAACGAGATTCATCTCTATTTTCTGCTGGAAATTCAGCCAAAAGTTCTTTTGGTAAATTGAAATTGAAGTGTGATAATTTCATATTTGAATTATTGATTTTAGAGTGTAGATTTTAGATTTATGTACCTAAAATTTTAAATCGGATGCAAATATACGATTGTGAGACAGGCGTTGTCAAGTGTTTTGGCGTTTATTTTCAAAAGTCCTTGATTTACCAAGCTTTCAGATTGATTTAAAAATAAATTCTTTAAGTCAATTTTAACTTTTTTTGTGTTATTTCAACTAAAGGGAAAAATCACACTAGGAACTCTACAAAATATATTGCCAATCTTTGTCGAGCTTCTTACGTGGTCTTCGACTTCGCTCAGACTGACAAACTTTACGATTATACTAAATGGCTATCCATAAAAAAAACCTCTGGTTGAAACCAGAGGCTATCATTTTTTCGTCACGAATTGACGAATTATTATTTTAAAATTAAATTCGTGAATTCGTGGCTATCTTATTTTACAATTCTGAGATTTGGAAATTCAAAGCTTTTAAATCGTTCCAGAAATCTGGATATGATTTCGAAACTACTCCAGCATCTTCAATAATAATTGGCACTTTAATCGCTAATGGTGCAAATGCCATTGCCATACGGTGGTCATTGTAGGTTCCAATTTTTACATCGTGGTTTATTTTCTCAGATTTCACTAAAGTCAAGCTGTCGTTAGTAACAGAAATATTTGCTCCTAATTTTGTCAGCTCGGTTTTTAAAGCTTCGAGTCGGTCTGTTTCTTTAATTTTTAAAGTATGAAGGCCTGTTAAATGACATCCAATTCCTAAACCTAAACAAGTTACAACGATTGTCTGTGCAATATCTGGTGTATTGTTCAAATCGAAATTTACATCTTGATAATTGAATCCTGCCACTTTTTCCAAAGTCATTTTATTGTTTTGGAAAGTCGTTTTCACACCCATTTTTGCATAGAGAGAAACTAACTCAGAATCTCCTTGAAGACTATTTTCTTTATAACTGCTCAACGTGATTTTTGAAGCATCAGACAAAGCTACGAGACTAAAGAAATATGAAGCCGAACTCCAATCAGATTCAACCACCATTTCTTTTGATGCAACTGCTTCTTTAGGATACACTTTGATGATGTTTCCTTCAAAACTGGTTTGAATATCCAAATCATTAAGCAAAGCCAAAGTCATTTTGATATACGGAATGGAAGTAATTTCTCCTTCTAAAGTCAGTTCTAAACCATTTTCTAATTTAGAAGCGACTAATAAAAGTGCCGAAATATATTGACTGCTTACATTGGCTGCCAAGGTTACTTTAGAAGCAGTAACTTTTTTCCCTTTGATTCTAATTGGCGGATAACCTTCTTCTTTTTCATACGAGATCTCAACTCCAAGTTGTCTTAAAGTATCGACCAAAATTTTAATAGGACGCTCTTGCATTCTGCTTGAACCTGTCATTACCACTTCTCTTCCTTCGTTTACAGCAAAATAAGCTGTTAAAAAACGCATTGCAGTTCCTGCGTGATGAATATCTACAATTTCGTCGTTTCCAATTAATGCTTTCTGCATTACTTCGCTGTCATCTGAGTTTGAAGTATTGGCTAAAGTAATATTTGGAAATAATGCTTTTAGTAATAATAAACGGTTCGTTTCGCTTTTTGAACCTGTGATATTTAGTTGCGAATCATCAATTGTGAATGGTGAATTCGTCGTTAATTTTAAATTCATTTTTTTAATTGTAAGTTGTGAATTATGAATTATGAATTATGAATGATTAGAAAAATAATTCAGCCCCGCAATTTACCACTCCTCATGCGTAAATCAAAATTCACGCTTAAATTTCACAATTATTTCAATTTATCGTTGTTTTTGTGACGATCTTTATCTCTAACTGATTTTAAGTCCATTTTTTTATCAAAAGCGGCTTGTAAATCAATTCCGGTTTGGTTAGCTAAACATAAAACAACGAAAACAACATCTGCTAATTCTTCTCCTAAATCTTTGTTTTTATCACTTTCTTTTTCAGATTGTTCTCCATAACGACGTGCAATAATTCTAGCAACTTCTCCCACTTCTTCAGTAAGTTGTGCCATATTGGTTAATTCGTTAAAGTAACGAACTCCGTGTTCTTTGATCCAGTTATCGACATCAAGCTGTGCATTTTTCAAATCCATGATTATATTTTTTTAAGGACAATTTTTTGATTTTGACTGGCAGTAACTTTTTGAAAGACATCTTTCAATGTTTGATACTCCTCAGCTGCAAAAATACTATTGTTAATATCTTTTGTACAGTTTATTTGGATTTTCTTTCCTTCGGCAAAAAAGTTAAGAAGGTATACTATGCCTTTATCTTCAGTAGCAATTTTCATAGGGACTGGCAGTGATTCTACTGTATAACCGTTTGGAATTTCAAGTGTTATATTATATTTTTCTTGATTTTTATATCCAAAATATACGGGCATTATTCTTTTTTCCTGATTAAACGGATTTTTTGTTCGGGTAAAGAAAAGTAATGGATTTACAAAAATTTTATCTTCAATAATATCCGACTGATTATTGGATGCAAATGAAAAAGTCTCGATGATAGGATCTTTTAAATTTGATTTTTGGTTTTCGATACGATAATTTGAAATGTTTAAATCGCCCAGTTCGGTTTCAAATTTTTCCAAATAATTTTCTTGGTTTTTGGCATTATTTTCCACTCTGAATCGGTATGCATCATAATCTGTACGCAGAATTCTGGCTTGTCCGTTCATTTTCCCTCCACTATCAATGGAAACCATCAAATTAAAATTCTCCTTTGATGGAATTGACGGTTCTAAATCTATCTCTATAGAAGTTCCGTCATTTTTTATAAGTCTACCTTTCCAATTCAAAACATTTAATGGCAGAATATTCGGAGATGTAAATTTATGTGTTGCATCTAACAAGATTTGCTTACCATCAATTTCGGCGGCTGCGATGACATAATTAAATCCTGTTCTGGTAGGATAAACCGGTAATCCATTTTCGATTGTACTGACTAAGACTGGATTTGCTTCTACACCTGCAAGGCGCAACATGCTGATTAAAATAAAATTAATCTCGGCTACATTTCCTGTTTGATCTTTGTATGCTTTTATAACGCCTTTATCTGTATAATAACTTCTTGTTTCATCCCAGTTCATTCTATTTTGCACGTAGGTAAAAACAAGATTGAGTCTTTCATTGAAAGATTCGACATTCCCAACTAAACGTTTTACATCTTCAATTAAAAAGCTTTTTTCGCTGAGCTGTTTTCCAAAATCTTCATCCTTAAAAATCGTTTTGGCTACACCTTCCCATGTTAAGGCATAATCTTTAACAGGTTGGTCAGGCATACGTACTCTTTCCAATTCGTGCTTTATTGTTCCTTTATAGTTTTCAATATTATTAACATAAGGTTCTTCTGTTAAAGCAGGAATATTTTTTCCCGAATAAAAAGATTCTATTTGTTTGTAATAAAGCGTATTGGTTTGGTTGTGTTCATTTTCAAAATTCTGGCTTGCGTTCTTAAATTTCGAATCGGTTTCAAGCGGAATTCCTCCAATTAAAATTGGTTTGTAGATGTAATATTCGGGAAGTTCTGTTTTATAATAAAAGTAGTTCACCGGAATTTCGTACTGAATGTCGAAATCCGGGAACTTTACAATATTTTCAGATTTAAGAATGTATTTGTATTCGATTATCGAACCGACTTTTACATTGGGAAAAGTAATCGATTTTTCTTTCCAGTAATTGTTTATCTTTTTCTTAAACTCGCCTTGATTTTCAAGTTTTGTTTTTACAATAGCACCATTTTCTAAATTGTAGGTAATGGCATTTGAAAACTCTAATTGTTCTTTGTTTAAGTTTTCATACCCAATATAATACCGTACTTTTTGATCGGCCCAGCTTAATCCTTCTTTTTTATAGATTTTAATTTTTATTTCGCAAACATGATTGGCTGTAAAACCCACATCTCTTGAATACGTAAAAAATGTTCGTCCTTTTTTAAATATAATCGCTGCAGAGGCACTACTGTCTATTAGATGTACTTTTTCCTGTAGTTCTGCAATAGTCACTTTGCCTAATTCGTAGTTTTGAGAATTAGCTTTTATACCAATTAAAAAGAATATGATAATTGTAATTAAACCCGAAAATCTCATGAGTTAAATCTTTTTCAGAACTATTTTTTCAGTTTCTTTTGCGATCATGTTTTTATAATACTCTTTTAGCATTTCATATTTATCAGCAGAAACAATTGCCTCATTTATTTGATGTGAAATAACTAATTGAAGGGTATTGCCACTAGCCGCAATATTGAATTTAAAAGATCCTAAATTATCTTCCATATTTACAGCTGCTGGAGCTGGTAATGTTTCCACAGCGAAACCTTCTGGAATTTGAATTGTAATATTGTATTTATCTGCAAAAGGATAACTAAAATCAACTGGATATTCACGCACTTCCTGTTTAAACGGATTTTTGTCATTTGTAAAGAATAACATTGGACTTACATAAATTTTTCCTCCAATTAATTCACATAGATTATTTCCTGTAAAAGAATACGTTTCAATTATAGGAAGTAGAATATCTTTTTCATTGGTTTTAGAATATTCGCTGATTTCTATTTTACCATTGTTATTTTCCAATTTATCTAAATATTCTTCTTCTTTAAGACTGTTTATATTACTTCTGGTAACCATAGCGTTGTAATCCAAACACTGTCTTCTTGTTTTTCCGGTTACTTTCCCTTCGGCATCAATACTGTAAGTCAAAAAAACATTATCACCAGATGTTTTTTCTGGCATCAGGTTAATTTCTTCAGATGTACCGTCTTTTCGTATTAATCTTCCGTACCAGTTTAAAACTCTAATAGGCAAAACATTTGGAGTAGAGAATTTTTCAGATGCATCTAATAAAACATATCCGTTTGGTGTTTCAACTGCAGCAATAACATAGTTAAATGCAGTTCTGTTTGGGAACAAAGCAATACCATTTGAACGTGTACTAACTAAAACCGGATTTGCTGTTAACCCTGCGTAACGTAACATGGCAGTAAGCATTAGGTTAATATCGGCAATATTACCTGTTTTTTCTTTGTAGGCTTTTTTAACACCGCTGTCACAGCTGTAACCATTATAGGTATTCCATTTTACATTTGATTTTACATGGTTAAAAATAACCCAGATTTTTTCTTCTGGTGTGTTTGTTCCTGCCAGTAATTTTTTCACATCTTCTTCAAAATAACCTGTTTTATTTAATTCAGGTCCAAAATCTTCGTAGTCATAAATTGTTTTAACTACAGAATTCCAATCTGTGGAAAGTTGTTTTATTGGCTTATTTGGGAATTTTGTCATTGACAGTTCGTGACCAACAGATGATGTATAATTATCAATATTATTTACATAAGCTTCGTCTTTCATGGCAGGGAAATTCTCGGCAAGGTAAATAGTTTGGGTTTCCATATAATCAATTTTATCCTGATAGAACTCTGTTTTTGTGGCTCCACCTCCAAAATTTCCAGTATTATATCTTTCTTTAGAATTTATGATAAACGATTTACTGCTTTTTTCAGAAGTCACTTTAGGAAAAACATATCCCTTTTGTGCGGGTGTAAAAACAAAATATTCAGGAACAAATGTTCTAAACTCTGAATAATTTACCGGAATACTGGTTTGAAAATCCCAATCACGAATTAAAACATCAGGACTTTTAATGGTATACTTAAATTCAATAACAGATCCTTCTTTTACGTTTGGCATCGTCATTTTTTTCTTGCTTCGGTATTTATTGATTACTTCATCGAATATCCCATCGCTCTTTAACTTGGTACTTTCAATTTTACCGCCTGCTAAATTGTATGTAACAGCATCACTAATTGATACTTTTTCTTTGAAACCAGTTCCATAGTAATACCAGACTTCTTGATTTGCCCAATCATAACCTTCTTTGTTATAAATTTTAATACGGGTTTCAACATCCATAACTGTTATAAATCCATCGTTTTGATCGTAATCTATTCTTGCTTTTCCTCTTTTATACAGAATAGCGGCTGAGGCTGATGAATCTTTTGGATGCACCTTTTGTTGAAGCTCAGCAATGGTTACTTTTCCTAGTTTAAATTCCTGTGCTGTTATTTTTGAAACAGACAATAACAGAAATATAAAAACAAATAATCTGGTAATTTTCATGTTTTATTTTTGTTTTGGTTAGTTTTTGTTTAATATGATTTTGGCATTATCATTTTTGGAAACTTGTTCCATAAAAAGACGGTATTCATCGTATTCTTTATTTGAATATTTACCCCGATTGATAAAAATCGAACGCTTATAGGTAAGTTTATTAGAATCTTTTTTTATGATCTCGGTTTTGTATTCTCCAAATTTCCCTTTTAATTCATAGTTTGCAGGCAGAAATTCGATCGAAAAACCAGCCGGCAGATTGATTTCGATTTCATCGGTATCTAAATAACCGCGCTGAATTAGAAATGGGTTTTTGCGGTTTCTGATTCGTTTTACATTTTCAGAATTTTGATTGAAAGCATCCACCACAAAAATCAATTTGTTTCCGCTTACTACTCCGTAAGCATCGGCACTTATCTGTACATTTTCAGAAAAACGAACCTCTTCTTTATTATTATCAAGGGTTATTTTTCCGAGTTTAAGATTGTTGATATTGTTCCAGTAGTTTTTATAATGTTTTTCCTTTTCAGTAGGAATTTCATTTTCTAACCTAGCTTTTGAACTATACTGCGAACCTTGTGAAGCTATCACAATTGATCCTGAGAAATTTCCGCTTCCATCGATTGTGTAACTTCCTTTTCCGTTTTGGGTATTTCCTTTATCATCGTAGATCTTAGTTCGTACAATTTCTCCACCTTCAGGTTTTACAACCAAAACATCTCTGTCATCTGTAAAAGTTCCTTGGTAACCAAACGGATCATCTTGACTTGTACATTCGAGCCAGATATAATCCTTTCCATTAGGAACGGCGAGTATCATATGGTTTCCCTGCATTGAAACAAAATCAGACTGAATATTTGATTTATAACGGCTGCCGTATAAAATGGTATTATACGATGGTACATCAACCGCTTGCAGAAGCGCTTTCGTATAATTTGATAATGCTTTACAATCGCCGTATCCTAAACGATCAACATCTGATGCCAGCATAGGTTTCCATCCTCCTATACCAACTGCAATATTTACATATCTAGACTTTTTCTGAACATAATCGTATATAATTCTTGCTTTTTTAACAGGGTCTTTTTCATTCCCGACAAGTGCTTTAATCTTTGCTGTTGTTTCATCTGGTAAAATAGTTGTACCTGTTAGAATCTTATCTCCATACCATTTACCGAATGCTTCCCAAGTTGTTGCCGTACCATCAACTCCTTCCAAATGAAATTTTTCTAGTCCCATCATTACTTTTGGAAAAAGATCACTTGAAAACGGACTCAGTTCTTCGGCTTTTTGGGCTAAAATATTGTTTGCGGTATAACTTAATTGTGTATTGGACTCACCTGTTTTTTTTATGTTGAAATCAGAGAATTGAAATTCTTTCTTTTTGAATCCTAAATCGCTTGGAAAAGTAACATTCAAGGCACATTTTTCAACACTTAAATTATAATCTCCTAAAAAATACCATTGTGGTATAAAAGCTGTATTTGAAGTTTCTACTTCGCTAAAATACGCAATTGTAAAAGGATAAGTTATGGGTGTATAATCTAAAAAAAGAATACGGTTATCTGAAAAAAGAGTTCCGCCATCAACGGCGCTTTGATCTCTAAAATCTTTACGTTTAACTTTTTTGATTTCTTTTCCAAATGCATCATAAACAACAGCCTCTATATTTTTTATAGAAGTTGTTTTATCATAATTTTGGTAAGCATCAATATTTCTAAGCCCTTTTTCATTTAAAACAGATACAATTCTCTGTACCTTGATATTCATATTTCTTTGTGAGGAAATTACAATATCCATTTGGTCTAAACGCAGAACAGCATTGGCATTTTCTTTAAGACTGTCGGAGATTTTAAGAATGGAATAATCGCTCTTTTGGGCAAAAGAGGTAATGGAAAATAAGGCGAGAAAAAGCCTTAAAAGGGTCATTTTCATTAATACATAGTTTCGCCAAATATAGAAGTATTTTTAGAATTTCTTAACAGTCGTTTACTTTATTTTTTACTCCTTGTTTTTACTGTCTATAACAATGGTTACGGGTCCGTCGTTTAGCAAATTTACTTTCATATCGGCACCAAAAATTCCAGTTTGTACCTTTTTACCAAGTTCTTTTTCAACTGCTTTTACGAAATTCTCGTAAGTAGGAATGGCAAAATCAGGTTTGGAAGCTTTTATGTAAGAAGGACGGTTTCCTTTTTTAGTGGATGCATGAAGTGTAAATTGGCTAACCACAATAATATCTCCATTAATATCCTGAACGGAACAATTCATAACATCGTTTTCATCGCCAAAAATTCTCATTTTAACAATTTTGCCAGCAAGCCAGTCAATATCTTCTTGTGTATCGGCATCTTCTATACCGACTAAAACCAATAACCCTTTTTTAATATCTGCTGTTTTTTGACCTTCTACGGTCACTGATGCTTCTGAGACTCTTTGGATTACTACTTTCATTATAATTGTAAATGGTGAATGGTGAATGCTAAATTTTATTAAACTGTAAGCTTTTGTTTGGAAGTAATAATAATTGAAGCTAGGATTTTATTTAATTCAACTATATCACTTTTTATAGATTGAAATTGAATTTGATTTAAATAATCTGATTGAAACAATAATTCAATCCAATAATCAGTTTCATTAGCCTCTTTTTGCGCTATTGCAAGTTTATGGATAAAGTCTTTCTTACTTTCTGCTTGTTCAGATTCTCTGACTAAGGCTCCAATAGCAGTTCCACTTCGAAGTAATTGTTTGCTTAAAACAAACTCTTTCTTTTCATCTTTTAAAAATTGAAAAAGTTTAATAATTCTCAAAGCAAAATTAAAAGATTTTGTTTTTATTACATTGTCAGCCATAATTCACAATTTACAATTCAGCATTCACAATTACTTTCTCGTTTCATCACTAGCAGCACGATCTTCACCATAAATATCGGTACGATAATGTTCGTCGTCGCCTTCGAGGATTTTGAGATAACTATTGTAACGTGACCAAGCAATTTCATCTTTTTCTAAGGCTGCTTTGATGGCACAATGTGGTTCTTCTTTATGAAGGCAATTATTGAACTTACATTGATCTTGCAATCTGAAGAATTCTGGAAAGTAATGACTGATTTCTGAAGGTTCCATATCGACAATTCCAAAACCTTTAATTCCTGGCGTATCGATAATTCGGGCATCAAAAGACAAATCGTACATTTCGGCAAAAGTTGTGGTATGCTGTCCTTGTTTGCTTTGTTCTGAAATTACGGAAGTTTTTAAATGAAGACTTGGTTCTAAAGCATTTACTAAAGTAGATTTACCAACACCAGAATGGCCGGAAAACATGCTGACTTTGCCAATCATCATTTCTTTCAGTTTGTCGATTCCTTTATTTTCTGTAGAAGAAATTCGGAGACATTTATATCCAATTTCAGAATAAATATGTTGTAGATAAAGCTGATCGTCTAGAGTCTGATCTGTTAAAGTGTCAATTTTATTGAAAACAAGAACAGCTTCAATTCCGTACGCTTCAGCAGTAACCAAAAAACGATCGATGAAACTGGTAGTAGTTGGGGGATTATCGATTGTAATCAATAAAAAAACCTGATCGATATTAGAAGCAATAATGTGAATCTGCTTAGACAAGTTAACCGATTTACGAACGATATAATTTTTTCTTTCGTGGATATTATGTATCATTCCGGTAACAGCATCCGAAGTTTGCTCCAATTCATAATCGACTATATCGCCTACAGCAATTGGGTTGGTACTTTTAATACCTTTTATTCTAAATTTCCCTTTCATACGGCATTCCACAAAATCCCCATTTTCAGATTTTACGGTATACCAGCTTCCTGTAGATTTATAAACGGTTCCTGTCATTCTTATATTTTAAATTTCAGATTGTAGATTTTAGATTTAAAACCTAAATCTTTTGCAAAGATAAATGAATAATTTAAACCATATAAGTTATATAAGTGAATATAAATATGAAGGTTCAACCAAAACAAAAATCCCCAACACTTCTTTTACAAAGTGATGAGGATTTTAAAAAACAATCTATTTTCAAATAATGATATAATTAAATCAAATAACAAATTTCAAAAGAAACTTAAATTAACTTATATCACTTATGTGGTTAAAAGAAAATTATGCGTTGAAAATTTTCTCTTGGTGACCAATACTTTCTTGGTGAATCGCTTTGAATAATTTCAAAACAAACTCTTCTGTAAGACCTTTTTTCTCACCTTCCAAAATCATTTTTCCTAAAATTTCGTTCCAACGGTTGTTTTGAAGAATGGCAACGTTTGCGTCTTTTTTCACTTGACCAATTTCGTCAGCCACTTTCATACGTTTTCCTAACAACTCTAATAAGTTCGCATCCAAAACGTCGATGTTTGCTCTTAGTTTTGTCATTTTTTGGCTGTACTCATCTGTAGTATCATCTGTTTTTCTGATCGTCAAATCTTTGATGATTTGTTTTAAAGAATCTGGAGTTACTTGTTGAGCTGCATCAGACCAAGCATTGTCTGGATCAAAATGCGTTTCGATAATCATACCATCGTAATTCAAGTCTAAAGCCTCTTGAGTTACTTCGAAAATCATATTACGGTTTCCTGTAATGTGAGATGGATCGATGATTAATGGTAAATCAGGGAATTTGTTTTGTAATTCGATAGCAATCTGCCATTCTGGAATGTTTCTGTATTTTGTTTTTTCGTAAGTAGAGAAACCTCTGTGGATAACTCCTAATTTCTCGATACCTGCCATGTGTAAACGTTCAACACCACCTAACCATAAAGCTAAATCTGGGTTTACTGGGTTTTTCACCAAAACAATTTTATCAGTTCCTTTTAATGTATCAGCAATTTCTTGAACTGCGAAAGGGTTTGCAGTTGTACGTGCACCAACCCATAATACGTCAATATCGTGTTCTAAAGCTAATTTACAGTGAGCTGCAGTTGCTACTTCAGTTCCCATTAATAAACCAGTTTCAGCTTTAGCTTTTTGTAACCATTTTAATCCAATTTCACCAACACCTTCAAATCCTCCCGGACGAGTTCTTGGTTTCCAGATTCCCGCTCTGAATACGCTTACTTTTGAATCTTTTAATTCGTGAGCGATTTTCAAAACCTGATCTTCAGTTTCTGCACTACAAGGTCCAGCTATCACAAGTGGGTGATTTAAATTGAAATCTTCTAACCACTTTCTCATTTCTTTTTTATTTTCCATCGTTTTTATAGTTTACTTTTTTATAGTTATTCCGTTTAATATTTCTCTAATTTTATTTACACTTTCCATTTCTTCAAAAATGGCGTTGTAGTTATCGTCTGCCAGCAAATCTCTAAATTGAGTTAAATTTGCAATATATCCTTCTAAGGTTTCCAGAACGTATTCTTTATTTTGTTTAAAAATGGGTGTCCACATCGCGGGTGAACTTTTTGCTAGACGAACGGTGCTTTCAAATCCACTTCCCGCCATATCAAAAATATCTTGTTCATCTTTTTCTTTTACCATTACAGTTTTTCCGAGCATAAACGAACTAATGTGCGATAAATGCGAAACATAAGCAATGTGTTTATCGTGCGAAACGGGATCCATATATCGAATTCTCATTCCAATTGAAGTAAAAAGATTTAATGCTTTCTCTTGTAATTTAAAAGCTGTCTTTTCGACTTCGCAGATAATGTTTGTTTTTCCTTGAAACAAACCTCTTATTGCTGCTGATGGCCCTGAGAACTCTGTTCCGGCGATTGGGTGCGTGGCAATAAAATTTCTTCTTTTTGGGTGATTGGCTACTGCTTCACAAATTGGTTTTTTAGTCGATCCTACTTCAAAAACTATTGTTTTATCTCCTACTGCATCCAAAACTTTAGGTAAAACGGTCAGCGATACATCTACTGGAACCGAAACAATTACAAAATCGGCTTTTTGTAAATCGTCAAAGCTTCCCGCTTCATCAATAACTCCAAGATCAATTGCTTCCTGCAAATGTTTTTCGTTACTGTCAATTCCTAAAATAGTCGCATCAGGATAACGTCCTTTGATGTCTAACACCATCGAACCTCCTATTAATCCTATTCCTATTACGTATACTTTCATATCTTCTTGCTTGATGCCATTACCAATTATTCACTTCTTAATATAATACAAGCATTATACATGTCTGAAAATTGTCCAGAAATCTCAGAACTCAATTTTACTCCTAATTGTACTTCTTTTTGAGGAAGTTCATTTAAAATTTCATTTGATTGTAAATTTTGTATAACACCCGGTAAATTATTACTTCTAATTAAGCTATTGACTATTGCTTTACCATCTGTAATGTTATATAGTTCTACTAATGCGTAATTATTAGAATTACCAACAAAGGGACTCGCTTGAAAAATAACTGATTTTACATCTTTGAAATCTCTAATATCAAATCTGATTCCTTTCGAAATTGGACTAATTGCTGTACTTGTAGTATTCAAACTCACTCGAACTTCTACAAATACAATTCCTCCATTTCCATTACACACATATTTTGTAACTTGAACTTCTGAATTATCTAGTATTTTATTATTATTTACATCAATCCCTGATTCTATTTTTATTCCTCCATTTCCACAAATTCCACCTTTAGCTTCATCTGTTATATTCACAAGACTTAAATTCCCATTTATTCCATTACATACATAAGTTGTATATTTTACTTCATTGTCATTTAGTACTCCATCTTTGTTTACATCTAATCCGTATTCAACTTTTAAGCCTCCATTCCCACAATTACCACCTGAATTTTCATTAGTAGTCCTTGTTAAATTTGTATTCCCATCAACTCCATTACAAACATAAGCTGTAGAAGTTATTTCATTTTCTTCCAAAATCCCGTTTCTATTTAAATCTAAACCAGAATTTATTTTTATTCCGCCATTTTCGCAACCTGCTCCTGCAGGTTCTTTTATAACTGTTGTTAAACTGTTTTTACCATTTACTCCATTACAAACATATTTTGTGTTTTGAACCTCAGTACCATCAAGTATTCCGTTAAAATTACTATCCAATCCTGTTTCAATTTTTATACCGCCATTTTCACAATTTAATCCTGGATTTTCCGCAATCATATTTACTAATGTATTTATTCCGCTAGACCCTTGACCTCCCATAGGCCCTTGATCTCCTTCACAAGCGACAAACAAAACAGATAGTAGTAAATAAAATAATTGAAGTTTTTTCATTTTAGTTTTTTTTTTAAAATTCTTAATAATTTTTTAAGTTATTGAGGCATGTCTTTAATTGTTAAATTAAAATCGCTCAATCGCTTCTTGTACTTTTTCTTCTTTTACACACAATGAGAATCTAATATATCCTTCGCCGTTGCTTCCAAAAATGGTTCCCGGGGTAATGAAAATATGTTTCTCATATAATATTTCGTCAATGAACTTCTCTGCTGATTCGATTCCTTCTGGAAGTTTGGCCCAGACAAAAAGCCCAACTCCTTCTTTATACACTTTGCAGTTTAATTTTTCTGCTAGCTTTTCAGTCAATTCCCTGCGGCGTTTGTAAATTTTGTTTTGATCTTCAAACCAAGATTTATCACACTTTAAAGCTGCAATTGCCCCTTTTTGAATTCCGTAGAACATTCCGCTGTCCATGTTGCTTTTTACTTTTAAAACCGCATCGATAACTTCAGGATTTCCTAAAACCATTCCGACTCTCCAGCCTGCCATGTTGAATGTTTTACTTAAAGAGTTTAATTCTAAAGCCACTTCTTTCGCCCCTTCAACTTGCAATAAACTCATCGGATTATCATTCAAAACAAAACTATACGGATTATCGTTAATCAATAATATGTTGTGTTTTTTAGCAAAAGCAATCAATTTTTCAAATAACGCCAAACTTCCTCTAGCTCCTGTCGGCATGTGTGGATAACCCAGCCACATTATTTTTACTTTCGAAAGATCCAATTTTTCTAAAGCTTCGAAATCTGGCTCCCATGCATTTTCTTCTTTCAAGTCATAATAAACCGGAACTGCTTCTACCAAATTGGTTACCGAAGTATAAGTTGGATAACCTGGATTCGGAATTAAAACGTGATCGCCCGGATTTAAAAATGCAAGCGAAATGTGCATAATTCCTTCTTTTGAACCCATGAGTGGTAAAATCTCATTATTCGGATTCACTTCAACACCAAACTGATTTTGATAAAAATCTGCCATCGCCTGCCTCATTTCTGGTAATCCCTGATAGCTTTGATAACCATGCCCATTCTCGTCCTGAATTGCTGAAGCTACTGCTTCAATTACTGCTTTCGACGGACTCAAATCAGGGCTTCCAATTCCCATGTTGATGATCGATTTTCCTTCAGACATCAGTTGTCTCACTTCTCGTAATTTTGATGAGAAGTAGTATTCTTCAACTGTGTCTAATCGTTTTGCTGTTGTAATCATTTTTTATTTGCTTTTTAATTTTTGCTTTAGGCTTTAGGCCATAAGCTTTAAGCTTTCTAACTTGTAACTTATAATTTATAACTCTTAACTTATAATTCTTTAAGGTCTCGTATTTTTATATTCTCCCAACACTTTAAAATATTCTGCCATTATGTTTAATAACGCTTTGGCTTTTGCAAAATCTTCGTATTTCTCAAATGTTACGTCAACGAAGAATGAATATTTCCAGGGTGTTTCAATTTTTGGAAGCGACTGGATTTTTGTCAAATTCAGTTTGCAGTCGCTCATTACATTCAAAACTGCTGCTAAGCTTCCTCTTTTATGATCTAATTCAAACTTGACAGAAGCTCTGTTGATTTCGCTTTCTGGCAAAAATGAATTTTGCTTTTTAATGATTACAAAACGAGTCATATTGTTTTTGATCGTTTGAATCGATGATGCAATAATATCAAGATCGTACATTTCTGAAGCCGTTACACTCGCAATGGCGGCAATTCCGGTTAATTGTTTTTCCTGAATTCTTCTTGCTGTTTCTGCTGTATCTTTATCCTCAACCAATTTGATATTTGGATATTGTTTCAAGAAATCCATACACTGCAAAAGTGCCATTGGGTGCGAATGAACTTCTCTGATATCTTCAATTTTCTGACCTTTTAAAGCCATTAAATTCTGCTGAATATTTAAATAATGCTCTCCAATAATGTGCAAATTATTCTTGTCGATCAAGGCATAATTCGGGATAATCGGGCCAGCAATCGAGTTTTCGATCGCCATTACAGCTTGATCAGATTTTCCGGCAATAAGGCTGTCGATCAATTCTTCAAAAGATAAGCATTCATCAATTTCCACATTTTCAGAGAAATACTCTTTCACAACCTGATGATGAAATGATCCTTTAATACCTTGTATTGCAATTTTCGTTGTCATATAGTCAAAAAAAAATCCTGATTTGCATCAGGATTGTATATTAGTTTTATTTGTCTTAAAATTTGATCTCAAATAACCATAGCACAATCCTGACTTCTACTAAAGAAGAAATAAAAATTGTTGCTAAAATAAAAACGGTTAGTTGCCATTTTGTTTGTGTTATTTTGTAAATTCTTTGCGAATGTATAAATTATTTTTACTGCACCAAAAAAAAGATTACATTTTATGAAACAAAAAAGGATTTCTTAACAAATTTAGAAGGTTTTGTATGATAATATAAAAAAATCGGCTTAAAATGAGAATATTAAAACGAGGTTCTTAGGTACTGAGATGCCAAGGGGCTGAGTTTTTTCGCCACGAATTCACGAATTTAACTCAAATCTTTGTGGTTATTTGATTCAAATTGCACCAATTAACCTCTTAAATTATCAAAAGTAAAATTCGTGAATTCGTGGCTAACAACTCAAAATAGTCCAGAAACTGGTTTATTCAAAATCAAACATAGCCCAAGGTTTCAACCTTGGGAACGCAATGTTTTCCCTCTCGTTATGTACCCAAGGTTAAAACCTTGGGCTATGCTTAAATTCGTTGTCATTAATAGCCATAAAAAAAGCAGTTATCAAAATGACAACTGCTTTCTTCTATATAATTCAGAATAAATCTTGTTTCTTTATTCTATTTTCTGTCTTCTAAAAAGATTAAGAGCCACACATTTCGCAATCCTCTGGATCTGCAGCTTGTGCTTTTAACAACATTGCTTTGTAATCTTCAACGCTGATTGCTTCACTTTCCTGAACTAAAGAAGGCGCCGTTTCTTCTTTTTTATCGTTGTTTAATGTGAATTTAATCGCATCTACAGCCGCTTTTGTTCTTAGGTAATACATTCCTGTTTTTAAACCAGACTGCCAAGCATAGAAGTGCATTGAAGTCAGTTTAGAATAGTTTGCATCTTGCATGAACAAGTTCAATGACTGAGATTGGTCAATGAAGTAACCTCTTTGACGAGACATATCAATAATATCTTTCATTGACATTTCCCAAACTGTTTTGTAAAGGTCTTTTAAGTCTTGCGGAATAATGTCAATATTTTGAACAGATCCATTATGACGCATAATTTCTTGCTTCAATGACTCGTTCCATAAACCTAATTTTACTAAATCTTCCAGTAAATGTTTGTTTACTACGATGAACTCTCCAGACAATACACGACGCGTATAAATGTTTGAAGTATATGGTTCGAAAGCTTCGTTATTTCCTAAAATCTGAGAAGTAGAAGCTGTTGGCATTGGTGCCACTAATAAAGAGTTACGAACTCCATGCTCCATAACTTCTTTTCTTAAGGAAGCCCAGTCCCAACGACCTGATAATTCTTCGTCTTTCATTCCCCACATATTGTGCTGGAATTCTCCTTGTGACATTGGAGAACCTTCGAAAGTTGAATATGGTCCTTCTTCTTTTGCCATTTCCATAGAGGCAGTTACAGCAGCGAAGTATAAAGTTTCGAAAATTTCTTGATTCAGTTTTTTAGCTTCGTCACTTGTAAATGGCATACGAAGCATAATGAAAGCATCTGCTAAACCTTGCACTCCTAATCCAACCGGACGGTGACGCATGTTTGAGTTTTCAGCTTCTTTTACTGGATAGTAGTTTCTATCGATTACTTTGTTCAGGTTACGAGTTACGCGTTTTGTAACGTTGTAAAGTGCTTGGTGATCGAATTGTCCGTTTTCAATGAACATTGGTAATGAGATTGAAGCTAAGTTACAAACTGCAATTTCATCTTTAGAAGTAAACTCCATAATCTCTGTACACAAGTTTGAAGAACGGATAGTTCCTAAATTCTTGTGGTTCGATTTACGGTTGGCTGCATCTTTGTACAACATATATGGTGTTCCAGTCTCGATTTGAGATTCTAGGATTTTCTCCCATAACTCACGAGCACGGATTGTTTTTCTTCCTTTTCCTCTAAATTCATAATCTGTATATAATGCTTCGAATTCTTCTCCGTAAACATCATATAATCCTGGACATTCGTTTGGACACATTAAAGTCCAAGTTGAATCTTCCTGAACACGTTTCATGAATAAATCTGAAGTCCACATGGCGAAGAATAAATCTCTCGCACGCATTTCTTCTTTTCCTGTATTTTTCTTTAAATCCAAGAATTCAAAGATATCAGCATGCCAAGTTTCAATATAAATCGCAAAACTTCCTTTACGTTTTCCACCACCTTGATCTACATAGCGAGCCGTATCGTTGAACACTCTTAACATTGGAACAATTCCGTTTGAAGTTCCGTTCGTTCCACGAATATATGATCCAGTTGCACGAACGTTATGAATAGAAAGTCCAATTCCTCCTGCTGACTGCGAGATTTTTGCTGTTTGTTTTAATGTATCGTAAATACCATCAATACTATCGTCCTGCATTGCCAAAAGGAAACAAGAAGACATTTGAGGTTTTGGAGTTCCTGCATTGAACAACGTTGGCGTTGCGTGCGTAAAGAACTTTTTAGACATTAAATCGTAAGTTTCAATTACTGATTTTAAATCATCTAAGTGAATACCAACAGAAACACGCATTAACATGTGCTGCGGACGCTCTACGATTTTTCCGTTTATTTTAAGAAGATAAGAACGCTCTAAAGTTTTGAAACCAAAGTAATCGTAATTAAAATCTCTTGTATAAATAATGTGAGAATCTAGAAATGCAGCATTTTCCTGAATTACTTTGTATACATCATCAGCAATTAATGGAGCTTCTTGTCCATTTCTTGGATTTACATAATTATACATGTCTTTCATCGTTTCCGAGAAAGATTTTTTAGTATTTGAGTGTAAATTTGAAATTGCCACACGAGCTGCTAATTGTGCATAATCAGGATGCGCAATAGTCATAGAAGCAGCAGTTTCTGCCGCAAGATTATCTAATTCAGAAGTAGAAACCCCATCATACAATCCTTCGATAACTCTCATGGCTACCTTAACAGGATCTACAAGCTCATTTAAGCCGTAACACAATTTTTTGATTCTTTCTGTAATCTTATCAAACATTACGGGCTCTCTGTGGCCATCTCTTTTTACTACATACATAAGCTTACTTTTTTAGTTTGTTGAAAAAATGAAAGTAAAAGTACCTAGAGAACGAGTTCCGGCACTTAAACATTGCGTGTTTTAAATTTATTTTTTGAGAATTACCAAATTCTCAATAGTTACTCGTTTCAAATTCGAAAATCGAATTTAAATACGTCAAAAATTGCTATTGAACCTGCGACTTGGGGAAAGAGATTCAACCTTAAAAATATTCTGTTATCTTTTTTCGGCGTCTCTTGAAGAGTAGACGCCAAAAGTATTTTTGTTACCTAAAAATCTGCATCAAATGAAATTTTCTGAGCATCGCTGTCGGTGTTCATAACACCTGATTTTTGATACTCTGCAACACGTTTTTCAAAGAAATTAGTTTTTCCTTGAAGAGAAATCATATCCATGAAATCAAACGGATTCGCTGATCCATACACACGCTCGCAACCTAATTCTACTAACAATCTGTCTGCAACAAATTCCAAATATTGTGTCATTAAAGCTGCATTCATTCCAATTAAACTTACCGGAAGAGATTCTGTAACAAACTGTCTTTCGATATCTAAAGCATCAACAATGATTTCTTTAATTCTATCTTTTGGCACTTTGTTTACTAAGTGGTGATTGTGCAGGTGAACTGCAAAATCACAATGTACGCCTTCGTCACGAGAAATCAATTCATTAGAGAATGTTAAACCTGGCATTAAACCACGTTTTTTCAACCAATAAATTGAACAGAAAGCACCTGAGAAAAAGATTCCTTCAACGGCAGCAAAAGCAATAAGTCTTTCAGCAAATGAATCTGACTCGATCCATTTTAAAGCCCATTCTCCTTTTTTAGCAATTGCAGGGAATACTTCTAAAGCATTAAACAATTCTGTTTTTTCTGCTTCGTCTTTTACATAAGTATCAATTAATAAAGAATACGTCTCACTATGAATATTCTCCATCATGATTTGAAACCCGTAAAAAAACTTCGCTTCGGCATATTGAACCTCGTTAACAAAATTCTCAGCAAGGTTTTCATTTACGATTCCGTCAGACGCAGCAAAAAATGCTAAAATGTGTTTAATAAAATATCGCTCGTCGTCATTAAGTTTGTTATTCCAATCAGTCAAGTCTTGGTGCAAATCAATTTCTTCAGCAGTCCAGAAACTAGCTTCCATTTTTTTATACCATTCCCAAATATCATGATGTTTGATAGGAAAAATGACGAAACGATTTTTATTTTCTTGTAAGATTGGCTCTATTTGCGACATGACAATTTTGTTTAATTTTTGTACCGATTTTTCATCCAAATCAATAGACTACAAAGATTGTCAATTAACGCCAAAAATGAAAGCCAAACTTATTCACAATTCGATGGAGTTTTTAACAACGCCGAAAAAACGCACTATTTTCAAGAAAATAATTAAAGAACTAAAAATGAGTGCATTAACAACACTAATTCAACTGAAAACCCGCGTAAAATATAGAATTTTTGAAATAAAAAACAAGAATTTTTAAATACTTTTAAAAAAGATTTTTTGAGTTAAAACTATATTTTTTTGAGTCAAAAAAGCGCATAAAAAAAGCCTAGATTATAGGCTTACTTTTTTACGAATTTTTAAGTTCTTCGGCTACTTTTTCAAGCTCCATATACCAGTCTTCTCCAAAGCGTCGAATGAGCGCTTCTTTAACAAATTTATACACTGGAACTTCTAATTCTTTTCCTAAAGAACAGGCATCATCACAAATATCCCATCGGTCATAATTAACCGCAGCAAATTCTGTGAAGTCTTTTACTCGAATTGGATACAAATGACACGAAACAGGTTTTTTCCAGTCAACAACTCCTTGGTTGTATGCCTGCTCAATTCCGCAAAGTGCTGTTTTACCATCAAAAATAACATACGCACAATCTTTATTATCTATAAGAGGAGTTTCAAGATCGCCATCGGTTCCTGTTACCCAGGTTCCCTGAGCTTCGATTGCTTCAATTCCTTCTTTTCGTAAAAAGGGTTTTACTTTCGGATAAATTTCTTCTAAGATTTTCGTTTCAGCCTCATTTAAAGGCGCGCCCGCATCTCCATCAACACAACAAGCCCCTTTGCAAGCAGACAAGTTGCACACAAATTCTTTTTCCAGAATGTCTTCTGAAATAATCGTTTTACCTAACTGAAACATGATTTTAAAATACTGTAATTTATAAAGTGCAAAGATAGTCAAGCAGATATTCATTGTCAAAAATTTAACCTCAAAGTTCGCAGGGATTTACGCAGTGTTCGCAAAAATTATTTTTGCAAGACTGACAATAGCCATTAAAACTTACAAACCTTGCGAAACAACTTTGCGTGCTTTGGGGTTAAACCTATGATAACTTTTTACTAAATGCAAAAGAAAACAATAAATGTTACAAATATCACTTTTTTAACCAACAAAACATGTTTTTATAACAAAAATACAATCTGTCGAAAAAACACCTAACTTTATTAACTACTTTTGCAGCAGTTTTTTAAACCCTAAAATCAAAGCGATATGTTAGAAATCGATTTTAAAGAAATCATTACTGTTAGTATGGTACTTTTTGCCGTAATTGATATTGTAGGTTCTATTCCGATTATTGTGAATTTAAGAGCAAAAGTTGGACACATCGAATCTGAAAAAGCATCTATCGTTGCTGGCGCCATTATGATTGTTTTTCTTTTTGTTGGAGAAGGATTATTGAATTTAATTGGTATCGATGTTCACTCGTTTGCCGTTGCCGGATCGTTTGTATTATTCTTTCTTGCCCTGGAAATGATTTTAGGAATAAGAATTTACCGCGACGAAGAACCAGGCTCTGCTTCTATCGTTCCATTGGCATTTCCACTTATTGCCGGAGCCGGAACTATGACCACTTTATTATCACTGCGTTCGCAATTTCACACCATTAATATAATCATAGCAATTGTACTGAATATTATTCTGGTTTATGTGGTTTTGAAGTCTTCTAAAAAGATAGAAGATTTGTTGGGTGAAAATGGACTTGGAGTAGTTCGTAAGACGTTTGGAGTGATACTTTTAGCAATTGCTGTTAAATTATTCGCTGCTAATGTTAAAGGTTTGTTTGTCTAAGATTTATTTTTATACTTTTACCCAATAAAATTTCTAAAACACAACTTTAAGGCTAGTAACCACAAGTTTAACTTGAGTATTTTAGACCAACAACAACCAATATGAAAATCTTTACTTCAATTTTAGTGCTTTTAGCATTGGCTCTAATTGTTTTTAATATAACGCTATTAGACTTTAAAAATCCTTTTCAGGGTGATAGTATGGTCGCGTTTATTGGAATCGCAGCTTCTTTTTGCGCCGTATTGATTCTTCTGATTTTTAGAATTTCTAAAAGAATCGAAGAAAAAACAAATGGCAGATAATATATGTTTGATGTTTTAATTATCGGCGGCGGAGTATCAGGAATGTCCTGCGCTCTTGTTCTGGGATCAGCAAAAAACAAATCGTTTGTTTCCGACAAAAAAATCGGAATATTTACACATCAAAAAAATTCTTCTTTACAAGAAGCGATCTTTTATAACGCTTACGGAATCGTTCCAGGGAAATTAGGTTCTGAATTGCTTACAGAAAGTACTCAGGATCTTGCAGTGACTTATCCGCATATTGAGCAGATTCCAAATGAAAAAGTAATGCAAATTGAGGGTTCTTATCCTGAATTTACGGTAGTAACCAACAAAAACTCGTATAAAACAAAAAATATCGTGGTTGGAATTGGTTCCGCTAATACTTTTGACATTCAAGGGTTGATGCAGTTTGTTGAACCGCATAAAAAAGCTCTTCCTGAAAAACAGCGTATTCAGCTGAAAAACGAAGACCACAAGGTTGCCGACGGTATTTATGTGATTGGAACTTTGGCAGGCTGGAGAAGCCAGTTAGCAATTGCTGCCGGCAGTGGTGCTGCTGTTGCAACAGACATTCTTACTTTATGGAATAATGGCGTGCAAACTCACGCTCACGATAGTATTCGATAATTTTCTTCTTTTTGAGCCATTAAGCATTACGCTTTTGCTTTAAATACTTTTGTCGAAGCAACTTTAAGAATTAACAATAAAAAAACCATTAAAAGATTAAAAAATAAGCTGTAAAGCTTAATACACTTAATCTCTTAATGGTTTATTTTTATTTATGTTTAATTATTTAACCGAAACGATTTCAGTTACTTTTAGATGGTTTTCATCTTCGGTTTTCCAGCCTTCTCCTTTTAAGGAAACTTGATTGCCTATTTTCAATTGTTTGTAATTTTGAGGCCCGCCTACATTTACAATACTGATGGTAGCAAAATAAACTTCTTTTTTATCAGTAATGATTTTTGCCGTGTAACCGTCTTTTCCACCTTCAATTGATTCGACTTTTCCTGAAATTGAAATTGCATTATTGTTTTTCACACCTGAGCAAGAGATAATAAAGGTCATTAAAATGACAAGTAAACTGATTCTTTTTAGATTTTTCATAGGACAAATTTTAACCGAAATTCAATAATAATTCTACTATTGAAAAGATTGCTTTATATTTTAAGTTATGTTATTTCTGCGGTCAAAATTTATGCCAGTTGCGTACAACTTCCGGCAATTACTTTTAAGTTTTCATTAAATTGTTTCCAAACCCGAATGTATCTAAAAACGCCCTTAATGGGATTTTGATCGTAAGTTCCTTTTAATGAAATCGTAACAGCAACAACTGCCGAATCATCAATTACATTAATAACTTGGTCAAAAGCTTCTAAGCTGTCAATTTTCATTTTTCCAGAACGGTAGGACTGCAGATCAAATTCTTTAGTAATCGTTTGTCCATCGGGCATATTAAAGAGTAAATCTTGATGCAACATTTTATCCAGAACCTCAACATCAGCCGTTTTAATAGCTGTTAAAAGTTCGATTTCAGCGGTTACAATTGCAGCTTTTTCCATTAAAATAAAGATTAAAGTTATTTTTTCGGATTCAAAATGGTTTTAATCATGGCGTCATCTTTTAAAATAACATCATAATAATAATTTTCACCAAACAACTGTCGGGCAAATTCTGCCGTAATATATCGATTTACCAGAGATTTTGTTTTGTCCAGTTTTAAATCTAAACCCGTTAAAGCAATATAAGTTTTGAATTTTTTAAAGTACGAATCCGAATTCCTCATTTTATCCAGAAACTCATTAAATTTGAGTCCTGCAAAAGCATTTCGGTCTTTGTCTAATTCTTCAAAAACAAAATGACCTACGATTCCAGTCTGCAGAAGATAGGCTACATTTTCATTTCCATGTTCGGCTTCCATTGGCACAAAAACATCCGGAACGATTCCGCCTCCGCCGTAAACGATTTTTCCTTTTGGTGTTTTAAATTTTAAAGAATCCGCTACTTTTATGCTGTCTTTTGCATACAATTCGCCAGTTGCAATTCTTGATTCTGATTCTTTAAAATATTCTTCATTCCCTTTTTTATACGGTTTCTGAATGGAACGTCCGGTTGGCGTATAATATCTTGCTACGGTTAAACGAACAGCTGATCCGTCGTTAAAATCCATTTCGCGCTGTACAAGTCCTTTTCCAAAAGAACGACGCCCAACAATAGTTCCGCGGTCGTTATCCTGAATAGCTCCAGCCAAAATTTCACTGGCAGATGCACTGTTTTCGTTAATTAAAACATATACTTTTCCAGTTTCAAAACTTCCAGCTTTTGTAGCAAATGTTTTTTCGGTAGTTCCGTTTTTACTTTTGGTGAAAACGATGAGCTTTTTGTCTTTTAAGAATTCATCAGCAATTGCAATCGCTTCTTCCATATAACCTCCCCCATTATCGCGAAGATCGATCACAAGCGACTGAATTCCTTTTTGTTTTAGTTTCGTTAAGCCGGTTTTAAATTCATTAAAAGTAGTTTCGGCAAAACGATTGATTTTTATATATCCAACATTATTTCCAATCAATAAAGAAGCATCGACGCTTTTTATTGGAATAACATCTCTTTTGATTTTAAATTTTAATTTCTTCTGTTCCGATTTTCTAAAAACCGTAAGTTCGATTTCTGAACCTTTTAATCCTTTTAATTTAGAGAATAAACTATCTGAAGGTAATTTTCTACCGTATAATTTGGTTTTTCCAGCAAATAAAATTCGGTCTCCGGATTTTAGTCCCGCTTTCGCAGAAGGCCCGTTTTCGACTGGTTTTATGATGGCAACCGAATCTTTGTACATGTAGAAATTAATTCCAATTCCAACAAAATCACCTTTCATGCTTTCGGCAACTTCTGCTTGTTCGCTTGGCGGAATATAAACAGAATGCGGATCGAGTTTTGAAAGGATATTATCAACGGTAAGATTCACGATCGAATCAGTGTTGATGCTGTCAACATATTCTGTATTGATAAAATCAATCAGTTTATTCAGTTTGGTTTTAGAGTAATTTTTAGCCAAAAACTGATCGTTAGCAGGAGCGTTCATTAAACTTCCAGCTATGGTTCCAAGAGCAAAAGTCGCTCCTATTACTATTGGCAGATATTTAGAATTGAATTTCATTTATTCTTCTAAAACAGGAATATGTTCTACTTCGACACCCGCTTTTAATAAAAACTGAATCCCAGAATCATCACGGTAACCAGTGTGATACACTACACGTTTGATTCCTGATTGATGGATTAATTTACTGCATTCTTTACAAGGCGAAAGTGTAATATATAAAGTAGCTCCTTCACAAGATTGTGTTGATCTGGCTACTTTTAATATTGCATTTGCTTCGGCATGCAGAACGTCCCAGCGTGTTAATCCGTTTTCATCTTCGCAGCAATTTTCAAATCCAGATGGTGTGCCATTGTATCCGTCAGAAATAATCATTCTGTCCTTTACAATTATAGCTCCAACTTGTTTTCGTTTACAATACGATAACAGACTCCATTCTGTGGCAATTCGCAGATAAGCCTTATCGTATTTATTTAGTTTTTTTACTTCCATTTAAATTTATCTGTTCCAAATCGGACTATCAATGATCATTGGAATTACTACTCCAATAATGAAAGCCGACATTACTAGTGCCCAGTCACGTTTTGAAAAACGGAAAACTGTCTGCACTATATATGATATAACCAAAACGACAAAAACAACTACAAGCTGTGCCGCTTCTATTCCTAAAGCAAACTCTCCTAAAGGTAATAATTTTGATGTGGCAGATCCTCCTAAGATTGTTTTGAAATAATTAGAGAACCCCAAACCATGAATAATACCAAAGAATAAAGTTATAAAAAATACCAGATTTATACTATCATTTTTTGAGGTCTTTCCTGCTGTAAATAAATGATATAAAGCGGTAATTAAAATTGTAATCGGAATTAAGAATTCTACTATATTCACTTTTATGGCAATTATTCCAAAAACAGAAAGTATTAAAGCCAATGTGTGCCCGATTGTAAACACAGATACCAGAAGCAAAATACGTTTCCAATCCTTAAAAGTATAAGGCACTGTTAGGGCAATTAAAAAAAGAACATGGTCGTAGGCATTGATATCTAAAACATGTTTTAATCCTATTTGAAAATAAATCCAAAATTGTGACATAGGTATTCGAAAATTAAATAATTAGGGGTTGTAAACTTACGATTAATTTTCAAACTTAAGGATTTACCTTGTCAAATCGTACAATAAAAATAAGTTAAATTTTATGAGAAATTTAAAATCGATAATTTAAAAATAGGACTATATTTGTTCTATAAAAACTTATTTAATTATGCCATTTTCAGAATTATTTGATAACGAATTCAAACAAAGAAACAGAGGTCATTTCTCTGCAATTGTGCGTGTAGCTTTTGCTGACGGTAAAATCAACCAACAGGAACAAGAGTTTTTGGATAAAATTGCGTCGACATTGCAAATTTCAGACGAGGAATACAAAGAGATTCTTGCTGACCCTTGGAAACACCCAATAAACCCACCTTATTTATACACTCAGCGTTTAGAGCGTTTATATGATTTAGCAAGAATGGTACACGTTGACCATCATTTAGGAGATCTTCAGGAAGTTATGCTAAGACGTATGGGATTAGCTTTAGGATTTACTCCAGGAAACGTAAACCACATTGTAGCAAAAGCACTTTCTCTAGTTGACAAAAAGGTAGATCTAGATACTTTCCTTTTTGAAATGGAGAATATGAACAAATAATAGCGTTTAGTTTTCGGTCGCAGTTTATAACTTATACCGAATTTTTAAAACTTACATTAAATTATAAACCCGACAGACTTTAAAATCTGTCGGGTTTTTATTTTGTAGTTCCGATTATAACAACTGAATTTATTTTGCCTGTGAAATATTTATATTATCATAATAATTGCCTTCCTGCAGGGTAATAATAAGATTTCTGTCCTGATTGGTCGTGTTTTTATTTATATTAATTATGATAGTCGTTCCTTCTTTTCTTTCGATCTGAAACTCGTTATACTTTAAAATAAAACTCTGCTGAGCTGCTATTTCGCTGTTAAAACCGAATTTTTCATCATTCAGTCTTATATCACCTATCTTCCACCATTTTGATTGAGAAGTTATTGTAACTGAATTTGCTTCTGAACTGAAACTTATTTTTTTATTAGAAAGTTTAATAGGATCAGAACCGCCGCCTATAACACCGCCGCCATTATTTTCATCACTACTGCAGGAAATTATAAAAAAGGAAAACGCACTAAACAAGGTAAATAGTAATCTGGTTTTCATAATACTCTATTTTTTTTGAATAATAAATATGTGGTTATCTTAATAAAGATGAGTAACTACAAAAATGGTTGCGTATGCTTTTAGTATTTTTCAGTTTACAGTCGCCGTTTTTTAGTTTACAGTATTTTGCTTAATCAGTATCAAATAAGAATGTTTTATTATTCCCTAGGAATATCTGATCGGTATAAAAAAAATTATTGTTTTGCGTTTGTGTCCTGTAAGGGCATTTGTTTTTATAGAAGAATACATCTGCATCATCATCAAACCTTCCTACGGAACGTACAACTGTACTCCAAATTTAATTCTACCCATGAAACATTCCTATGGAATGTATATCTCCTAAATAAAATGGATTAATACATATAAATATCAAACCCGACAATTTTAAAATTACCGGGTTTGTTTTCAGACTGAAAAACTGAGACTGTGACTAAAAAACTGAGACTAAAAGCTACTCAGCCATAAACTCTTCAGCTTTTTCTACCATGCTTTTACTTCCGCAGAAAAACGGAACTCTTTGGTGTAGTTCGGTTGGTTGGATTTCCATAATTCGTCCGAAACCATCTGTTGCTTTTCCTCCAGCCTGCTCAGCAATAAAAGCCATTGGATTGCATTCGTATAATAAACGTAATTTTCCTTTTGGCGCTTTTGAACTTGTTGGATAAATATAGATTCCGCCTTTAATCATGTTTCGGTGAAAATCGGCTACGAGACTTCCTATGTATCTAGAAGTATAAGGTCGGTCTTCTTCTTCGCGCTGGCAGTATTTAATATAATTTTTTACGCCCTGCGGAAAATGAACATAATTTCCTTCGTTTACAGAATAGATATTTCCGTTTTCTGGAAACTTCATATTCGGGTGTGAAAGGTAAAATGTGCCAATGGCAGGATTCAAAGTAAATCCGTTTACACCATAACCCGTTGTGTACACCAACATGGTTGATGTTCCGTAAATTACATATCCGGCTGCCACTTGATTTACGCCCGGCTGTAAAAAATCTTCAATAGTTACCGGAGTTCCTATTGGAGTTATTCTTCTAAAAACAGAAAAAATAGTTCCCACAGAAACATTGACATCAATATTAGATGACCCGTCGAGCGGATCCATTAAGATCACGTACTTATTATTATGACAGTTGTCGCTCCCCTGAACCGTAATAAAATCGTCGTTTTCTTCAGAAGCAATACCACAGACAATCTCACGGTTTATTAACGTCTGGATAAATACTTCATTGGCATAGACATCTAATTTTTGCTGATCTTCTCCCTGGATATTTTGTTCGCCTGCAGCGCCAATAATATCCACCAATCCGGCTTTGTTTACTTTATAGTTTACGACCTTGGCCGCTAAACGTATAGAGTTGATAATTCGGGAAAGCTCTCCCGACGAATATTGAAATGCTTTTTGGTTCTCAATAATAAACTCTCCCAGTGTTTTATTGCGTTCTTCCATTACTATATCGTTGTAGTTTTAATTTTAAGTCACAAATATCGTGTATTTTGTGAGAATGATTTAAAAATTATTTCGTTAGTTTGCTACTATTGTATATTTGCTAATTATCAGCAAAAAGCATCAAATAAAACTTAGCTTTTTTAGCTAATAAGTAATTAATAATAGGAATTTATGAATATTAGAAAGGGAAATCCTGAAGACATGAAATCGGTGTTGGAGCTAATTCAGGAGCTGGCAATATTCGAAAAAGAACCCGAGGCGGTTGTCATTACAGAAGAAGATCTGGTACGTGATGGATTTGGCGAAAAACCGTTATTTCATGTTTTTGTAGCAGAGATTGAAAACGAAGAAAAACAAAAAGAGATTGTTGGAATTGCGTTGTATTATTACCGCTATTCTACTTGGAAAGGAAAAACAATCCACCTTGAAGATTTAATTGTAAAAGAAAAAATGCGCGGAACAGGTTTGGGTTCTGCTCTTTATTCTGAAATTATGAAACAAGGAAAAAGAGATAATGTACGAAGAGTAGAATGGAATGTTTTGGCTTGGAATACACCGGCAGTAAATTTTTACAAGAATTCCGGTGCTAGAATTCTTGAAGATTGGCAAGTGGTACAAATGGATGAAGCAGGCGTTAATGCATTTTTAGAAAAACTATAAAAAATTGTTCGCCACGAATTCACGAAATTTTTATTCGCAAAGATTTAAAAAGATAATTCGTGAATTCGTGGCGGAAAAATAAAATCTATAAATTAAAAAATGAGAGTATTTAAATTTGGAGGAGCATCTGTAAAAGATGCAGATGGAATTAAAAACGTTTACGACGTTTTACAAACAGTAGGTTACGAAGATGTGATTCTGGTAGTTTCGGCTATGGGAAAAACAACAAATGCTCTTGAAGTCGTTATCAAGAATTATTTTGATAAATCACCTGAGTTAAATTCTTCTGTACAAGAAATTAAAAAATATCACAATCAAATCTTATTGGATTTATTTGAAGACGAAAGCAATCCCGTTTTCGCAGCTGTAGATACGCAGTTTGCCGAACTTGAATATTTTCTTGCTCACAATAAATCTCCAAACTACAACTTTGTTTATGACCAAGTGGTAAGTTTTGGTGAATTGATTTCTACTAATATCTTAAGTCACTATATGAATTTTAGAGGAATTCAGACGCAATGGCTGGATGTTCGTAATTTCATTAAAACAAATGCGAATTACAGAGATGCAGAAGTAGACTGGGAAACGACTCAGGAAAACATCAGCAAAAATGTCCCTAGAAAAATGCTTAATATTACGCAAGGATTTTTAGGTGCTGATGAAAACAATTTCACCACTACTTTAGGACGTGAAGGTTCTGATTATACTGCCGGAATTTTTGCATACTGCTTAAATGCCGAAAGCGTAACGATCTGGAAAGACGTTCCTGGAGTTATGAATGCTGACCCGCGTTATTTTGAAAATGCAAGTTTGTTAAATCAAATTTCATATCGTGAAGCAATCGAATTGGCATTTTACGGAGCAACGGTTATTCACCCAAAAACGTTACAGCCTTTACAGAAAAAAGAAATTCCTTTGTATGTAAAATCATTCGTGAATCCGCTTTTAAAAGGAACTTGCGTTTCTAAAGGGGTTGATTTAGAACCACAATACCCATGTTTTATTGTAAAAAGAGAACAGCTTTTAATCTCCCTTTCCTCTATTGACTTCTCTTTTATTATGGAAGAAAACATCAGCGAGATTTTTGGATTATTCCACGAGTTTAAAATCAAAGTCAACTTGATTCAGAATTCGGCGATCAGTTTCTCTGTTTGTGTGGAAGATAAATTTGGAAATTTCCCAGAATTGAATGCGATTCTTTCCAAAAAATTCAAAGTAGAATACAGCCAGAATGTAACTTTATACACTATTCGTCACTTTACCGAAGAAGCCGCGCAAATTGTGGAAACCAACAAAGAGGTTTTACTAAAACAAGTAAGCCGTGAAACAATGCAGATTGTTACTAAGGAATTAAATTAATTTATAAGCAGGTAATTATTTCAATTCACATTATAGAAGACTTCACCCAAAAAGTGAAGTCTTTTTTTTAAACTGATATTCAAAAACAATAATTTTATCTCGCTCTATTATTCTCAGATTGTTCAATTTCAGATTTTTTATAAGTCGTCTTTTGGGAATTACCGAAGTTGTAAGTGGCTGTCAATTTAAAATAATTACTCGTGTAGGTTCTGTGGTAATAGATTTGCGTTTGCCCAACATTATAATCTCCAGAAACCATAAATTTATGAAAGATATCATTTGCCGAAAAATTGAGCTTTAACGCATCTTTTAAAAAGTTTCTTTCAATTCCCACTGTTACGGTCGAACGACTGTTATCACTTCCCAATCCGTAACTGCGATTTCCTAAATACCAAGCCAGCAATTGAAGTTTAAAATATTTCGGAATGGTAAAAGTATTATTCGAATACAAATAAATTTGAGGTTTTACCGGACTAAAAGCATATTCATAAAAGTTGTCAATTGATTTTGTTAAGTTCACGCTTATGGTATTGGTTGAAGTCCACCATTTGAGATTAAAAGATCTAGAAAGCGAACTAAAAAAAGTATGTCCCTTTTCGATGTTTAAAGCTCTTAAGATATAACTATTTGGCGTGTCGCCACGAAGTGCAGCCGCAGCAATAGGATCAATTTTATACGTATAGCCTATTTTAAAATCGAACTTTTTGTACATCGTGCCAAATTCAAAAGAATGTGTTTTTTCCGGAAGCAAATTTGGATTTCCTTCTATTGTGGTAAACGGATCCTGATAAATAACATACGGATTTAATGCCTGATATCTCGGTCTTGTTATTCGGGCCGCGTATGAAAAATGTCCTTTCCAATCTTCAGAAAAATCGAAATTTAAAAGTAAGTTCGGAAAAAAGTTACTGTAGCTTTTCTCAAATTTCTGGATTCCGTTTGCATCTGTAAACAAATTATAGCTCGTTTTTTCGGCTCTTGCACCAATAGAAAAATTGACTTTATTGCTTAATGCCCCGCCAAAATTTAAATAAGCAGCCGCAATTTTTTCATTGTACTCAAAATCACTCGAAAGTTCATCGTCGAGTTCGAAATCTGTATTCATATCATCAGCAATTAAAAAATCTGTTCCCGATTTTATGCTGGCGTGGCTAAACTTCGCTCCTATTTCGATTTTCGTTTTTTCATTTATCGTTTTCATATAATCGCTCTGCACTGCAATTATATTGATTCTGCTACCTACATTATTCTTTAAATATCGTTGATCTGTTTCTTCATCAACCAAACTGTTTTCTTCAATTAAATCACCTATTGTCTGATTGTAATTCGAATATTGTGAACCAATAAACAGTGTTGAACCTTTTTGATCTGTTTTTAAATTATAATTTAAGTTGATAAATTGATTGAGCAAAACATCACTTCGGTCAACATCAGTTGCATAAAAACTGCGTCCAGAATAGTTATCGAGTGTATTCCGACTTTCGACAACTCCGCCTAAATCACTAATATTTCCGCTATAGGCAAGCGAAAGATAATTATCGGCAGAAAAACTATATTGAAGACCGAATCCGAAATTCGAATAATTATTGAATCTTCTTTTCCAATCAGTTGTCAATTCAGATTTCATATAATCATCAGGATTGGATCGTGTTCTTGTGGTGTACAAAAGTTCGCGGTTTCTGCCCAACTGTAAACTGTAATTGGTAATAAAAGAGAATTTCCCTTTCGAATAATTAAAATCAAGAAAAGTGTTGGTGCTGGCTCCTCCAAATTTAGAAACCGTTACATGCTGGCTCGCACTTCCCATTATGCCGCTTTCAATACTTTGTTTGGTAACAATATTAATTACAGCTTTACCTTCGGCATCGTATTTTGATGATGGATTTGAAATGACTTCAATTTTTGCAATCTGCGAAACCGGAATAGCAGCAAATCGTTCGTAATTAATCAATACGCCATTTAAGTAAATAATCGCTTCCCCTTTCCCGAGAACGCTGATTTGTCCTTCGGAAACTACTACATTTGGAACTCTTCCTAATAATTCATCAACCGAACTGCTCGTGGCGAGAACCGTTCCTTTTACAGTAACATCAATATTTCCGTTGGCGCCGTATTTCAACAGCGATGGCTGGCTTGTAACTACGACTTCATTCAATTGATTGTTGTTTTCTTTTACGATAATAGTTCCTAAATCTACATTTTCACTTCCGTTATAATTAACTCGTAAAAAACGGTCTGCGAATTCAGCCGAAGTTAGTTTTACCAAAACTTCTTTTTGATTGATGTCGGATATTTGAAAACTTCCATCTAAAAAATCTTGCTGTTTGATGATTGTTGAATCTTGAATCATGATGACAGATGCAGTTCCCATCATCAATTCGTTAGTTGAATTGACGACTTTTCCTGAAATTTTTTGAATGGATTGTGCTTTTCCTTCTGCAGTATTAAAAAGGAAAACATACAGGTAAACGAAAACTAGAATTAAAAACCTCATAAATTTTTTGCGATTAAGATTTGACTTTTTTGTTGAACAAAAGTCAGCTGTAAATCGCGACATGAGGTAATCGAAAGGGAAATCAGGAGTACGGATTTATAAATCGATACTCGTTTTTAGGTTTGTAAAGCCTGAATCTGGTAATTTAAAGGTGTCGTGCCAGTATGTTTTTTAAATGCCGCAAAAAATGTTGATTTTGAATTAAAACCTACATCATAACCTATAGATTCTAAAGTCAATTTTTCGTTTGAAAGCATAATTTCGCAGGCTTCGTTTATTCGAAATTCATTTACAAAAGTGGTAAAATTCTTTCCGATATTGTTGTTCAGAAACTGCGACAATTGATGCGTCGAAATCCCAATTTCTTTTGCCGTATCGTTTAAACTCAAATTCGGATTTTTAAATAATGACTTTTCGAGCATTAATTTTTCCAATTTTTGAGATAAAACGAAAGCTTCTTCTCGGTTCAGTTTTTTCTCTTTGATGTTGAACACAAATAAATCATCGGTTCGTTTTCTGTGCATCAAAACCAAAATAATCAAATACAAAATAAACGTAAATGCGATTGCGCCAGTTATGCATGAAACAAAAGGCACTCTTGAAAATCCTAGAAAATAGGATAGAAATAATAACGCATTTCCAAGAAATATAGTTCCAAACCATTTTTCTGCTGGAACAGCGTTAGCATAATCTGAGATTATTTTTTGAAGAAGCATTCTATTTTCAAAACCTGATAAAAGACTATACGAAAACCACTGAAAGAAAATCAAGGCAACCAAATAGTTATTCCATAAAACGGGATAGTTTTGATACGGAAACCAAAATCCAGCCAGCATAATGATGGTCAGCCAAACTGCTATATGCAGTTTCCATTGCAACGGAATTTTTACAATAGAATGAATTCCTGATTGCAAAACAAAATATAAAAACGGACCGATTAACAGACACGCTGAAAGTCCAATCTGCAAATACGTTTTAGGCAGATCATTATTAAAATAAACAAAAACCGTAACCGTAATTCTGATGCTTAAAGCCAGTAACATGGCGCCGAGAAAGTAGTTACTCAAATATTTTTTCTGGGTTAAAAAGAAAAAATACAGACTTAAAACAAATCCGTTGAAAGCGCCCAAAGCACCAAAGAAGAACAATATTTCTTTACCAATACTCATTTTAGGTTTGTAAAGCTTGCAGCTGATAATTAAGCGGAGTCGTTCCGGTATGTTTTTTAAACGCGGCAAAGAATGTTGATTTCGAATTAAAACCCACATCATAACCAACCGATTCCAAAGTTAGTTTATCATTTGAAGTAATAATTCGGCAGGCTTCATTTATTCTAAACTCATTTACAAAACTGGTAAAATTCTTTCCGAGATTGTTGTTCAGAAACTGCGAAAGCTGGTGACTTGAGATATTAATTTCCTGCGATAAATCCTGAAGCGATAAATTGGGATTTTTATATAATGATTTTTCGATCATTACGTTTTCCAGTTTTTCAGATAAAATCAAAGCTTCTTCTGATTCTATTTTTTTGCCTGAGATTTTTGGTCCATTCAGCAGAAACAAATCGTCGGTCTTTTTTCTATATAAAAGAATTGAAATAATTAGATACAGAATAAATGAAAAAACGACTGCACCGCTTATATAAGTTGCTGCCGAAGCGCCCATGATCGAAAGGAAGTAAAAAAGGAACAATAAAAAATTCCCCAGAAAAAGCATTCCAAACCACATTTCGGCAGGAGTTGTTTTTTCTTTACTGCTGAATATTTTTCTCAGAACGTTTTCAATAAGCAATGTTGAAAAAGCGATGTAAACAAACCATTGAAAATAAATGACTTTGATAAAATACTGTCTCCACAAATCGGGGTAATCTTCATACGGAAATTCAATTCCAAACGCTACAATTAGAACTGCCCAGAAAACCAATATCAGTTTCCATGATTTTGGCATTACATTGACTTCTTCAACTGCCGATTTAAGAAAGTAATACAAACAAGGGCCAATAAAAAAGCAGGCCGTAAGTCCTAACTGCAAATACATTTTTGGCAGTTCAGGATGAAAATAAACAAAAACCGATTTTCCAATTCGAATACTTAACGCAAATAATAGTGCGCCTAAAAAGTAATTCGTCAGGTATTTTTTTCTGGTAAAAAAGAAAAAGTAAACGCCCAGAATAATTCCGTTGAAAGCGCCCAAAGCACTAAAAAAGAATAAAAGTTCTTTACCGGTATCCATGGTTTGAATTCGTTTTTGCCTAACAAAGCTATAAAAAAGATTGATTTATGATGAGAATTGTACTTCAAAAAATAAACAATCAGTGCTTTACATTTTTTGCAATGTCTGCAAAAGCACATTAAATTCAGTCATTTACCAGTCAATAAATGCCTGATTATTTCTTGATTATAAATACTACTTTTGAATTTTCGGAGTTAAAATGTTTATGTTTAAAAAATTACTGTTTTTTGCGGTGCTGATTTGGTATTCCGGGCTTCAGGCACAGGATACTGAATCATTGTACAAAACCAAAAAAGTAATTGCAACACGCGACACGATCCAGCTGGAAAATTTCAGCATCAACTCTGATTTCTTCGAACTTTTAAATACCAAAAACCAGCCTATCGATTCGACTTTTTATAAAGTTGATTTTCAAAAAGGAACACTTCTTTTAAACGAAAAATTCACTTCCGTTTCTGATACTTTAGTAATTAATTACCTCAATTATCCTGATTTCCTGACAAAAGAATACAGTCTTTACAAAAACAGCCAGGTTGTGAGCAACGATCTCGGCACCGATAAATTATACAAAATCGACAACGATAATGGTAAAAAAGTAACTCCGTTTGACGGACTGAACACTACAGGAAGTATTACCAGAGGCGTAACCGTTGGGAACAACCAAAATACCGTTTTAAATTCGAATCTTGATTTACAGATTACTGGAAAAATATCCGACAAAGTCAGTCTGCGGGCGTCACTTCAAGACAATAATATTCCGCTTCAAGATGGCGGTTATTCGCAAAAACTTGATCAGTTTGATAATATATTTATGGAACTTTTCAGCGATGACTGGAACATTCGGGCGGGAGACGTTTTTCTGGAAAATCGGAAAACGCAGTTTTTAAGTTTTAACAAAAAAGTACAAGGAGTTGCCGCAAGTGTCGATTTTGATACCGAAAAAAGTAAAACCAATGTTTTTGCTTCGGTTTCATTTGTAAAAGGACAATATGCCAAAAGCACTTTTACGGGACAGGAAGGAAATCAAGGGCCTTATAAATTAAAAGGGCAAAACGGCGAATTGTATGTTTTGGTAATTTCGGGTTCAGAACGTGTGTATGTAAATGGCACGTTATTGAAACGAGGTGAAAACAACGATTATGTTATTGATTACAATGCAGGAGAAATTGTGTTTACCTCACTTTTCCCCATTAATTCTGAAATGAGAATTAATGTTGAATACCAATATTCGGAAAGAAATTATAATCGATTGGTTACATATGCCGGAGCAACGCACGAAAATAAAAGCTGGAGTTTTGGCGGTTATATTTATTCTGAAAATGATTTAAAAAATCAGCCTTTACAACAGAATCTTTCAACAGAACAAGTTCAGATTTTAAGTCAAGCTGGGGATGATCCTAATTTAATGAAAGCACCTTCAGCATACGAAGACACATATTCTGAAAATAAGATTTTATACAAAAAAACAATTGTAAACGGAATTGAGATATATGAATATTCGAATAATTCTGAAGATGTTTTGTACAATGTAAAATTTAGTCTTGTTGGAAATAATCTCGGAAATTATGTAGTGCAGAACAGTACGGCCGTCGAAAAAATCTACGAATACGTTTCGCCAGCAAACGGAATTCCGCAAGGTAATTACGAACCAACCGTTCAGCTTGTGGCGCCCATGAAAATTCAAGTGGCAACATTTCTTGGAAAATACAATCCTGATGAAAAAACACTTGTCGATTTTGAAATTGCGGTAAGCAATAATGATAAAAACCTTTTTTCTGGAATTGATGATTCTGATAACGAAGGAGTGGCTTTTAAAACCAATATCAAAAAACGTCTTTTCAGCAGAAACTGGACTTTAGACGGTTTTGCCAATTATCAGTTTGTACAGAAAGATTTTAGATCAGTCGAACGTTTGTATAATATTGAGTTTAACCGTGATTGGAATTTAAATACGGCTTTTTTAGGAAACCAAAGTCTGCTTGTAACAGGTCTTAATTTTGATTTATTTGCGAAGAAAGAAACTTCGAATATTGGATTGTTTACGTATCAGTTTGAAAAACTAGATTTTAGCGAAAGTTATTCGGGAGGACGACACACGGCATTGGCTTTATTCAAATTAAAAAAGTGGACGATTGAAAATCAAGGCAGTTTCCTCAATTCTGATGCTACCACTTCTACTTCAAAATTTATACGAAACCAAGCCCGAGCTAAATATCATTTTGGAAAAAATTGGATTGGAGGAAGTTTTCAAATCGAAGACAATCAGGAAAAAGATAAAACAACAAATCAATTTTCGGCTTTAAGCCAACGATTTTCAGAATATGGTGTTTTTGTGGGACGAGGCGACAGCACGAAAGTTTTTGTGGAGTTAGGTTTCTTACAGCGAAAAAATGACAGTTTGCAAAACGGACTTTTACAGCACGTAAACAATTCGCAGACCTATTATGTAAAGTCAAAACTGATTCAGAACAAAACAACTGATTTAGCGGTTTATGCGAGTTATCGAAATTTGAATTTTACAGATCCTGCCCGAAAAAATGAACCTTCTTTAAATTCGAGAATTTTATATAATGACCGTTTCTTCAATCAGTTTATGCAGATTGGAACGGTTTACGAAACCAGTTCTGGAACTATTGCGCAGCAGGAATTTACGTATTTGGAAGTTCCTGCCGGACAAGGTGTATATGCTTGGAACGATTACAACGGAAACGGGATTCAGGAATTGGAAGAATTTGAAATCGCTGCTTTTCCCGATCAGGCAAAATTCGTGAGGATCTTTTTACCGAACAGGATTTATATTAAAACCAATCAGAATAAATTTTCGCAATCGGTTATTTTAAATCCGCTGCAATGGCAGAATGAAAAAGGTTTGAAAAAGATGTTGTCGTATTTCTACAATCAGACATCTTTTATTATGGATCGGAAAATACGAAACGAAGGCGATCGTTTAGAACTGAATCCGTTTTATTCTTCAGAAGAAAATATTCTGGGATTAAATTCAAGTTTCAGAAATAGTTTATTTTACAACCGCGGGAAACAAAAACATTCGGTTACGTATTCGTACCTTATTAATAATGGTAAAAGTTTGCTTTCGATTGGATCGCAGCATTTAAAAAACAATTCGCATCAATTGCAGTACACGCATTTGTATCAAAAAAGCTGGCTGTTTAATTTCTTTACCAAAACGATTAAAACCAATTTAATCTCCGCCGATTTTACCGAGAAGAATTATGATTTAAAAGGATATCAGCTGGCGCCAAAAATTAGTTATTTGTTTTCGAAAAATACGAGTCTGGACTTCTTTTACGAATTTCAGAATAAGGAAAATCAAATTGGGAACTTAGAAACTCTGATTCAAAATAGACTCGGGACTTCGTTTTCGTTTTCGGGAGAAAGTAAAATAACTTTAAACGGGGAATTTTCTTTTTATGAAAATAAGTTTAACGGAAATGAATTTTCATCTGTTGGTTTTCAAATGCTTGAAGGTCTTCAGGCGGGACAAAATCTGGTTTGGAAACTGCTTCTGCAAAAGAATATTACGCAATTTTTGGATGTAAATTTAAACTACCAAGGACGAAAAAGTGAGACTGGATCGACGATACATACAGGTAACGTACAGCTTCGTGCTTATTTTTAGTGGCAAATGAAAAAGATACGAAAAAATTTCTTACTTTTAGTAAGAAATTTAAACTATAACCACCATGAAAAAATTATTATTACTTTGCTTTATAGTAGTTTTATCTACTAATTTCTACGCTCAGGAAACTACTGCAAAAGACGCTAAAGCGAAATCTGAAGCTTCTGCAAAAAAGGCAAAAGCTAAAGCCGATAAAGCAACGGCAGATGCAAAAAAAGAAGCTGACAAATCTAAAAAAGCAGCCAAAGAGGCAACTGATGCATCGGCAAAAGCCACAAAAGCAAAAAGCGATGCCGCTAAAGCGAAAAAGGATGCTAAAGCTGAAAGCACAAAAGCTGAAGTAAAAAAAACCGAAGCTAAAGCAGACGCAGCAAGCAAAGCCGCTAAGAAAGATGCCACTGCTACTAAAAAAGCAGCGACAAAAACGTTAAAAGAAACAAACGAAAAGGCTCCGAAAACACCAGACAAAGTTACAGGAGAGTACAATGGTAAAAAAGTATATACTGGTCCAAAAGGCGGTAAATATTACATTAACAAAAACGGAAATAAAACCTATATTCAGGACTAATAGAACTGCGTACAGAACTTAAAAAGGAACTATATATGTAGTTCCTTTTTTTGTTGGGAGGAGTTTTAAGGTCAAAATCTACTTAACATAGAAGTAACTTTATTGTCTGGTTAAGAACTTTTTTGCCATCTTTTTAACGAAAAATCACGTCTCAGCGCGTCTGTAGAGTTAATAATTTAGTAATATCTGCGAAATAGCATCAGAAGCTTATTTTTTTATCTTCGTTTTTTAAAAAGCGTTAAAAATTATGAGCATTGACTATTCTGCTAATAAAACTATTTTAGTTGCTCCCTTAAATTGGGGACTAGGGCATGCCACGAGATGTATTCCTATAATCAAGGCGCTTCAAGAAAATAATTTTATTCCTATTATTGCTTCTGATGGTGTGGCGCTGGCTTTATTACGAAAGGAATTTCCTTATATTCAGACTTTAGAACTGCCTTCTTATCATATTGAATATGCCAAGAATGGTAAAAACTTTAAATGGAAGCTTATTAAAAATCTTCCGAAAATGATTACTGCCATTTTAGACGAGAAAAAAATGGTGAATTCATGGATTAGAAAACATGGTATTGACGGAATAATTTCTGACAATCGGCTTGGGGTTTTCAGTAAAAGAGTTCCTTCTGTATTTATGACGCATCAATTGAATGTGATGACTGGAAATACTACTTGGTTTACCAGTAAATGTCACCAACAGGTTATCAAAAAATATACAGAGTGCTGGGTTCCCGATACAGATGGAGAAGTAAATCTTACGGGTAATTTAGGACATCTTGAAACCAAAGAACTGAATCTAAAATATATTGGTCCTTTGAGCAGAATGAAGAAAAAGGAAACACCAATTGTATACGATTTGATGATTATACTTTCTGGCCCAGAACCACAGCGTACTTTTCTAGATGAAAAACTGCAGAAAGAAGCCGCTAAGTTTGATGGAAAGGTCGTTTTTGTACAAGGAATTGTAGAAAAAACGCAGGAGAAATGGCAGGCAGGAAATGTTACATATTACAATTTCATGAATTCTAAACAGCTGGAGCAGACTTTTAACGAAAGTGAATTTGTTCTTTGCCGTTCGGGTTATACAACTGTTATGGATTTAGCGAAATTGGGTAAAAAGGCCTTTTTTATTCCAACTCCAGGACAATACGAACAGGAATATCTGGCGGTAAAACTTCAAGAAGAAAATCTTGTACCTTATGCAATGCAAGACGACTTTACGATTGATGATTTATCAAAGGTAAAGTCGTTTAAAGGATTGGCCCAATTTGAAAATAATATTGATTGGGAATCGTTATTTTCTGTTTTTGAAGATAAAGTCTAGAAATTAAACTGCGCTTGCAATCGCAATACATTTCCTTGTTGTCTGTTGACTGGAAGCGCACTGTCTACAAAAGTTCTGTCGGCTACCACATATTCTGCGGTAAGTTCAAAGGCTTTAAGCGGCTGCCATTCTACACCAAATTCGTAATCTCTTACTACGTAACTTCTGGCGTCTTTTTCGTATTTCTTTCCTCCGTCATAATATTGAAATTTAGCGAAAGGATAAATAACTTGTTTTTTAATATTCCATTTATAATTCAGCAAAACATAACCACCGTTTAAGTCGGTTTCATCAATTGTTTTGGTTAAAGTGTTGTAACGAGGCCCTTTCCCTATGTTGTATTCGGTCTGGATTCCGAAAGGTCTTGGATACAAAACAAATGTTGCTCCTACTCGCTGATCTTTTACATATTGCGGATCGTTAACGGTAACTCCTGAAGAAACTTCTCCGGTAAACGCCCATTTTCCGGTATATGCCTGAATTCCTGGTTCGATAATCTGACTACCGATTACAAAAGGATAGGTTACTCTGGTTACTACATTTAGATCACGATTTCCGTCAAGTTTATTCGCAATTTGTCCGTTATAAACCCCAAAAGCGAAAACTCCAAAATCGCCAGAACCTTTGTATCCGTCTTTTACCAACATGGCAAAACGTTCTCTAATTTCGGCTGGAGCCCAGTAAAAGAAAACTCCTAAATCACGCTCGTTTAAGATTGAACTATTGATCGCATCAGAACGGTCTAATGTTAAACGTTGTGAACTTGACTGCATGTTTTCGAATCCGTACGGGATTTTACTTTGCCCGATACGAACTCGGTATTCTTTTTTCTTATCAAAAGAAAGATCAAAATACAGGTCACGAATCTGTACAAAGTTTTGAACTCCTGCACTTGGCGAACTCGCAAAATCCGGCTGAAAATAGAAAAGTACATTTGGGTGTACTTGTCCAGAAAACACTAAACGGGCACGACGAATAAAAAGTCCGTTGTTGGATTTTGCATCTGGAGCTGTAGAAGTTGTTCCCCAAGATCTATCACATTGTTCGCAGGAAACTTTATCATTTGTAGAAAGCAAACCATTGTATCGAATTTGAGCATAACCTCTAAGAGAGATTCTGTCATACCAATGTTCTTCAACTCCTCCTCCAGATTTTGTTTCTGGAAGTTTTGCTTTGTTTATAGAATCTAAAATACGCATTACTTCGTTTTTTACATCCTGTTTGTTTAATTCCTGAGCATTCGAAACCCAAGTAAACAGTAATAGAACTGCTAATATTTTTCTTTTTATCATTATTTCTTTAAATCCCTTAATTTCAGGATGCAAAGATGTATCACCTATGTTAAGAAATCATTAACCAGATGTTATTATAATAAAAATTTAATGTTATCGCCGAAATCCGTATGTTGATTTATTGTTAAAACCTTCGTTTTACGGCTTTTACAAAACCCGAGGTTACGATTTTTTAACCTCAGGTTTTTGTGCTTTATATGCTTTTTCAAGTGTAAAAGAAAACTCAGAACCAATTCCGAATTCACTTTCTACATATACTTTTTCTTTGTGTGCTTCAATAATGTGTTTTACAATTGCCAGACCTAAACCAGAACCTCCTTCGGAACGAGTTCCGCTTTTATCTACTCTGTAAAAACGTTCAAAAAGTCTTGGGATATTTTGTTTTTCAACCCCTTCTCCTGTATCACTAACACGAATTAGGACTTTTTTCTTGGTTAAGTTTACAATACCAACTTCGGTCAATCCTCCTTCTTTTCCGTATTTAATAGAATTCACAATCAGATTTTCTAAAACCTGCTGAATTCTATCCTGATCACCACGCACAATAACCGATTGTACATTTTTGCTTTCAAACGAGAGTTTGATTTTCTTTTTATCAGCTTTCATTTCCAATAATTCAAAAACATTCTGAATCAATTCAACGATATCAAAATCAGTCATCACCAAATCTAAATCACCAGATTCAAGTTTGGTAATCATGTCCAAATCTTCTACGATATAAATTAAACGTTCTACTCCTTTTTCAGCACGTTTTAAATATTTTTTTCGGATGTGTTTGTCATCCATAGCACCGTCAAGCAATGTTGAAACATACCCTTGAACCGTAAATAATGGTGTTTTTAATTCGTGCGAAACGTTGCCTAAAAACTCTCTTCGGTACTGTTCACGAATTTCGAGCATTTCGATTTCAAGTTTTTTATCGGTTGCGAATTTTTTAACTTCTCTTGAAAGTGTTTCCATGTCGGTATTAATCGGCTGATTAATAAGAGTGGTTGATTCTAAAAGAGAAACCTCATCATAAATTTTCTTGACACGTCGGTAAATAAATCGTTCTACACGATATTGTAAAACTAGAAAAGAGAATATGTAAATGATGATTATGAAAACTATTCCAAATGCTATTTGATGTTTTAATTGATTTTTGTAAAAAAGGGACATCAATATCAGCACAAATCCTGTTGCGAACAGACTTATATACAGTGCTGATTTAATAGCAAATTTGTATGTTTTTTTAAAATTGATTTTCATTGAAATTGTTTAAAAGAAAAAAATCATTAAAAGATTATTTTTCACCATATAAGTGATATAAGCTATTTAAAAGTAAAACTTTAATTGGATAAATCACATACGAACTAAAAAAAGTAAATCTTTGTCAAAGTTAAAAACTTTGACAAAGATAACTTTGATAAGGAAATATGTATACTATAAATTAAATGAACTTATATCCCTTATATGGTTCAATTTATAGTGGGTACTAAACTTCAAATTTGTAACCAACCCCTTTAATGGTTTTGAAAAGGTCTTCGCCAATTTTCTCACGTAGTTTTCTAATGTGAACATCGATTGTTCTTCCTCCAACTACTACTTCATTACCCCAGACTTTGTCTAGGATTTCATCTCTTTTAAAAACTTTACCTGGTTTTGAAGCTAATAAATAAAACAGTTCGAATTCTTTTCTTGGTAAAGCAATTTCTACGTTGCCTTTTATGATCTTATATTCTTCTCGGTTAATCTCGATTCCGCCAACATTTATAGTATCTGAAACTATTTCTTGTTCTTTTAACCTTCTTAACAGAGCCTTTACTTTAGACACTAATAATTTTGGTTTTATTGGCTTTGTAATATAATCATCGGCACCGGCGTCAAAACCAGCTACTTGCGAATAATCCTCACTTCTTGCCGTTAGGAATGTTATGATAACATTATTTAATTCTGGAATTTTTCTAATATGCTCGCATGCTTCCATTCCGTCCATTTCTGCCATCATTACATCCATGATAATTAATTCAGGCAATTCTTTCTGAGCTTTTGCTATAGCATCTTTTCCATTAGAAGCTGTAACAATCTGGTAGCCTTCCTGAGCAAGGTTATAGCCAACGATTTCTAAGATATCTGGTTCGTCGTCAACTAATAAAATCTTAGTTTGTGTTTTTTTCATAAATAGCAAAAATTGAGATTTTTTACATCAAATATTGTAATTATTTATCCGATGTTTTGTATTTCACAGGGTAAATATACTAACAAATAAACCTTTAAAAATTGGTGTTAACGGTAATTTAATCTGGTAACAATTTGATAATCTTAACAACACAAAAACATAACAAGTCCATAACATGGACTTTACAGGGCGGTTCTTTCTTTGCACAAAAATAAATTAAACACAACACACTCAATGAAATTCAATTTAAGATTTCTATTTATTGCATTATTTATTTGTACGATTTCGATCGCGCAAAACAAAGGTACGATTTCTGGAGTTCTATCCGACAAAGAAATGAACAACGATCCATTACCTTTTGCAAATGTTTTAATTAAAGGTACAAACATTAGCGTAAATACTGACGTTGACGGAAAATATTCGTTAAGCGTAAATCCTGGAAACTACACTGTTATATTTAGTTTTTTAGGATATGAATCTGTAGAAGCTCCAGTTACCGTAAAAGCAAACGAAACTGTAGTTATCAATCAAGCACTTTCTTCTGGAAGTTTCACATTAAAAGATGTAGTGGTTAAATCAACTACTGCTAACAAACAAAAAGAATCAGCTTTATTATTAGATCAAAAAAATGCAGTTTCTTTTAAAGCGGCTATTGGCGCAGAGGAAATCACTAGAAAAGGGGTTAACGACGTAGCGAATGCAGTAGCTAAAGTGAGCGGTGTATCTAAACAAGATGATTCAGGAAATGTTTTCGTAAGAGGTTTGGGAGATCGTTACAATGTAACAACTTTAAACGGACTTCCATTACCATCAAACAATCCTGCTAACAAAAACATTCTTTTAGAGATTTTCTCTACAAATATTGTAGACAATATCGGAATTAGTAAAACTTTTGAATCTCAAAACTATGCCGATTTTGGTGGAGCAAATATTGATATTACTGCAAAAAAATTCAGTGGAAAACCATTTGTTAGTGTTTCAGTTGGATCTGGTGCTAACACAAATGTTTTAGGACAAGATCATTTTTACCTACAAGACGGACCAACTTACACAGGATTTAAAAAAGTTGGAATTCCTGATGCTCCGTTGCAGCCATACAGCTATGCAACAAGCTGGGACAGAAAAGAAAACAAGAATGTATTGAATGCTTTCTATACTATTTCTGGTGGAAAAAAATTCGAAATAAACGACGAGAGTTCAATTGGAACTTTTATTACAGGTTCGTTTAGTGCAAAAAACAAATATACTGAAGGTTACAGCAGAGGAGGAATTACTTCTGATGGAGATATTTTCTCTGATTTCATTAGGAAAGCTTACAAACATAGCACTACTACAACTGTTATGGGTACGGCTGATTATAAAATCAACAACAAAAACTCAATTTTCTTTACTTCATTATTCTTAAATTCTAGTGATCAAGATTATAGTGAGTATGAAGGAACAAACCAGAATTTTGATGGTGGTGGAGATGCTACTCAACAAATTACAGGCTTTATTAAACGTGGTACTTTTGAAAGAACCCAATTAATTGTAAACCAATTAACAGGTAAAAACAAATTCAACGATCAGTGGAATTTAAACTGGGGAGTTGGATACAGTATTTCTAACAGTGCAGTTCCAGATCGTATGCAAAACTCTTTTGTATTAGCGCCTAACGCAACTGATTATACTTTCTTTACCAACTCAAACATCAACAATCACAGATTTTTTCAAGACTTAAAAGAAAATGAAATAGCAGCAAATGTTGCTCTTTCTTATAACTTCAAAAAAGGTAGTGATGATACTTATAAAGGAAAAGTAACTGTTGGTTATTCTGGAAAATTCAAAGATGTAAATTACGACATGCAGCAGTTTTCATTCTTCCCGGACAGAACTACAATTTCTTTCCCTAAAGAAGATATCCACCATGTAGATAACTATTTAGATCCTGCACATTGGGGTTCATCTTATTCAAATAGAATCCACCAATTATATAATGGAAATTTAGATATTAACGCTGCTTTTGCAAATGTTCAATATTCTTTAACTGACAGATTAAGTGTAATACTAGGTGCTAGACTTGAGCAATTAACTCAGAATGTTGACTATATCACAACTACAGTTCCTGGTGGTGATAGTTCTAACGATTCGAAATTTAATATTTTACCAAGTTTAATTTCAAAATATACTTTGACTGACAAACAGAATTTAAAATTCTCTGCAAGTAAAACATATACACTTCCTCAGTTTAAAGAAAAAGTGCCAATTATTTACGAAGATGTTGCACAAGCATACGAAGGAAACCCAAGATTATACGCTTCAACAAATTATAACTTCGATTTAGGATGGGAATATTTCCCGAAAGCTGGCGAATTAGTTTCGGTAACTGCATTTGGAAAAATTATTCAAAACCCAATCAACGAAATGTTCTTAAACTCTTCTTCAAATGATATCTCTTATGCAAACACTGGAGATAAAGCAACGGTTGCAGGAGTTGAAGTAGAATTTAGAAAAGACATTTTTGAAATTGAAAAAGATGACAATCTAAAAACAAAACTTTCTTTTGACGCAAACGGATCTTATTTATATACAAACCAAGATCTAAGCAATGATAAAGTAAACAATGAAAATGATTTTGGAGCTAACTTTACTTTTACAGATAGTAAATTAACAGGAGCTTCTAATTTCCTTGCCAATGCTAACGTATCATTTTTAAATGAATTTAGAGAAGGACGTGATTTCAGTGCAACAGTATCTTATTCTTATTTTTCAGATAAACTAGCTGTAATTGGAACCTCACGAGTTGGAAATATGGTTGATAAAGCAGTAAATAAATTAGATTTTATTGCCAATACAAGTTTGACTAAAAATCTTAAACTTGGTCTTATTTACAATAACATCTTGAACCCAACTTTCAAACGTGTTCAAGAGCAAGGAGAAGTACCAGGAAAAGAAGCAATTGGTGATATCACTGTTACTTCATACAAAGCAGGTTCAGATCTTAGACTTACTTTGAACTATACATTCTAAGAAATAAATTTCTAACAATATGCAATAAAGGTGATTAGCTAATACTAATCACCTTTTTTTATGCAGAATCATCCAATGTAAATTTTATATTAAGTCAAACTTTATTTTGCCTCTTATACTTAATGTATTATTAATCTCGACTTAACTCAGCAAAAACATACGTTCGTTTACTTTGCCTTGAATAAATAAAACAATAAAACACAACAAAAATGAAAAAAAGTATTTTTGCAATGGCTGCAATATTAGGACTTGCTTTAACAAGCTGTAGTTCTGACGATAACAACAAAGACGAAAACAAAAGTAGTTTCGTTTTAAAAGTTGACGATTTAAAAGGTAACATCAATGATGGTGTTGTTACTTTAGACCCAACTCAAACTTACACTTTAACTGGAGGTTTAGTAGTTAAAGGTGGAGCAACTTTAGTTATTCCAGCTGGAACAGTAATCAAAAGTTCTGCTACTGCAGAAGCAACTTCTTTATATATCGCTGTAGAAAGAAATGCAAAAATCAACATCAATGGTACTGCTGCTAAACCAGTTGTTATGACATCTGGAAAAGCAAATCCAGCTCAAAGTGACTGGGGTGGATTAATTATCGCTGGTAATGCTAAAGTAAATACTGGAGACAATGGTACTTCTGAAGTAGGTGGTTTAAGCTATGGAGGTAACAACAATGCAGATTCTTCTGGAAACATCAACTTCTTAAAAATTTCTTACACAGGTTCTAAATATACTGCTGAAAAAGAATATAATGGAATTTCTTTCTTCGGAGTAGGTTCTGGAACTGTAGTATCTGATATCTATACTTTCGAAAGTGGTGATGACGGAATCGAATTCTTCGGAGGAGCTGTAAACGCTACTAACTTAACAATCATCAACTCTTATGACGATTCATTAGATTTCGCTGACGGATGGCAAGGTACTGCTACAAACGTTTACATTAAAGGTGTAACTAAAGCTGGTGTTGAAGGTTCTACTAACGCAAAAGATCCAAGTGGAGCTGTTCCAATGACTAATGCTAAAATCGTTAACATCTCTATTGTTAAAGGTGGTGCTACTTTCTTAGCTGACGAAAAAGCAATCAACTACAAAGAAGGTGGTGGAAAACAAGCTTACACAAACTTATATGTTGCTGACGGAATGCCTGCTGCTTTAACTAAATTATCTACAGATGCTGGTGCAACTGCAAATATCGCTGCTGGTAACTTCACTATCACAGACTATACTTTTGGAGCTTCTGTAACTACTTTTGATGGTCCTAAATTATCAGGAAAAACTTCTGGTGCAACTGGTGCTGGTGCTGGTGCTGAGTTACCATCTTGGGCTAACTGGACTAAGTAATTAGAATAAAAAAATAAAATGAAACCGTCTGAAAATATTCAGGCGGTTTTTTTATGGCCAGAACTCTCAGCAAAAATTGGGTTATGTCTTTTATCATAAAGGAAATCATTATATGGATCCCTAATAACTTCGGAAACAAAATGTTAAAAACATCACAAATCATATTGATGTTTTTTTTTGGCGTAATTTTTGTCATTTTTTTTGTATATTTACAATATCCAAATAAACGCGATGGCAAAAAACTACTTTTATATTACATTCATATTGGCTTTTTTCTTTTCTGTAAACGTTGCGGCGCAAGACAGTAAGCAATTACCAAAACCTCAAGACACTGCAGGTATTGAGGGACTAAGCTTGTATCCTAACCCAGTATTAAACGGAAAGGTATATATTTCTTCTAAAAATGATTTGGAAAAAGAAGTCATTGTTTTTGATATTCTAGGAAAAAAAGTACTGCAGGCACATTTAGTTTCTAAGGAACTTAGCGTTTCAGATTTAGTTCCAGGTGTTTACATTATAAAAATTAGTGAACAAAACGCCACCTCAACCCGAAAACTTATCATTCGATAATATAAAAAAAGCTCCTGTTGGGGCTTTTTTTAGTTTACAGTTGCAGTAACTAGTTTACAGATTTGGTTTTCGACTGAAAACTGTTACTGAAAATCACGACGAAAACCTAAAAACAATATCTTTGCAAAAAAAGAAAGTTTTGATTACAGCTACCGATATATTTACCATCTCAAGCCACAAACAATTTGAAAAAGCAGCATTAAAAGTGTTTCGTCATCAATATGCAAATAATGTGGTATATCGTGAGTTTTGTGATTTCTTAAAAACAGATCCGCAACGTGTAAAATCTCTACAGCAGATACCATTTTTACCCATTCAGTTTTTCAAAAGCCATAATGTCGTTTCAAATAATGATCCAGCGCAGGTGACTTTTACCAGCAGTGGTACAACTGGAATGATTACAAGCCGACATTTGGTTACGGATGCCTCACTTTATGAAGAAAGTTATCGCAAAGGTTTTTCTCAATTTTATGGCAATATAGAAGATTACGTTGTTTTAGCTCTTTTACCGTCTTATTTAGAGCGAGAAGGATCTTCACTCATTTACATGGTAGAAGACCTTATAAAACTATCCAATCAGCCGGAAAGCGGGTTTTATTTACACAATCACGACGACTTGATTAAAAAATTAACCGAATTAGACGAATCTGGTCAAAATGTAATTTTAATTGGTGTTACTTATGCGCTACTGGATTTGATCGAAAAACATCAATTCAACCTTCAAAATACCATTATTATGGAAACTGGAGGAATGAAAGGAAAACGCAAAGAAATGATTCGTGAAGAACTGCACGAAATACTATGCAAAGGTTTTGGAGTTTCTTCCATTCATTCCGAATATGGAATGACGGAACTTCTGGCGCAAGCATATTCTTTAGGCGAAGGCGTTTTTGAATGCCCGTCATGGATGCATATCCTAGTTCGCGATCCAGAAGATGCACTAACATATATCCAAGACGGAAAAACCGGCGGAATTAATGTTATTGATTTGGCTAATATCAATTCATGCTCTTTTATTGCCACACAGGATTTAGGCAAAAAAAATCCCAACAACTCTTTCGAGGTATTGGGACGTTTTGATAATTCTGATATACGCGGATGCAATTTGATGGTACTTTAGATTGTTTCATCGAAAAACAACTTTCAAAAAATAACCCAATATTCAATTTGAACATTGGGTTTAATATATATCGTTTTAAAAGTACTAATCGATTAAACGATTTACCGATTAAACTACACGAATCACAAAATAATTCTTCTTACCGCTTTGTAATAACACAAACTGATTATTAATTAAATCATTGGCAGTTAAAACAAAATCTTCTTTTATTTTTTCTCTGTTGACAGAAATAGAATTCGCTGTTAAAGCACGTCTTGCCTCTCCATTTGATTTAAAGAAACCTGTTTTTTCGTTCAAAACAGTGATAATATCCAATCCGCTTTCTAAATCCGCTTTTGCGATTTCAGCTTGTGGAACTCCATCAAAAACCTCTAAGAAAGTTGCTTCATCTAATTTCTTTAAATCTTCAGCAGTTGAATTTCCAAATAAAATATTCGAAGCCTGAATTGCTTTTTCTAATTCTTCTTTACTGTGAACAAAAATTGTAATTTCTTCTGCTAATTTCTTTTGTAAAACTCTTAAATGTGGAGCTTCTTGATGTTCTGCTATTAACGTGTCAATTGTTTCTTTATCTAAGAAAGTAAAGATTTTAATGTATTTTTCAGCATCGGCATCGGTAGCGTTTACCCAAAATTGGTAAAATTTATAAACCGAAGTTTTATCAACATCCAACCAAACATTGCCACCTTCAGATTTCCCGAATTTAGATCCGTCTGCTTTCGTAATTAATGGCGTTGTAAGCGCAAAAGCTTTTGCATTTTCGCCACCCATTCTACGGACTAATTCTGTACCAGTAGTGATATTTCCCCATTGATCAGAACCACCCATTTGCAAGAGGCAGTTGTTATTTTTATATAAATGATAAAAATCGTATCCCTGAATTAGCTGATACGTGAATTCTGTAAAAGACATTCCTTCACCTTCACCGTTAATTCTTTTTTTAACAGAATCCTTTGCCATCATATAATTTACCGTAATACGTTTTCCAACTTCACGGGCAAAATCAATAAACGAGAATTCTTTCATCCAGTCATAGTTGTTTACCATAACCGGAGCATTTGCTTCTTTTGAATTAAAGTCTAAAAAACGAGACAGAACACTTTTAATTCCGGCAACGTTTTTAGCTAAAGTTTCTTCGTTCAGCAGGTTTCTTTCATCAGATTTCCCAGACGGATCACCAATCATTCCGGTTGCACCTCCTACCAAAGCAATTGGCTGGTGTCCGAAATTCTTTAAATGAACCAATAAAATAATCTGAACCATGCTTCCGATATGCAGTGAATCTGCCGTTGGATCAAAACCGATATACGCAGTTGTTGCTTCCTTTAACAATTGCTCTTCGGTTCCAGGCATACTATCATGGTACAAGCCACGCCACTTTAATTCTTCAACTAGATTCTTCATTTTTAAAATATTTTGCGCAAATATAATCAATGACAATGGCAATGTCAAAAAAACAATTTTCAATGATGTCAAATGGCAATTGGAAAAAAATCAACAAGAAAACTTAGAAACGTTGAACCTTTACAAAAACCTTCAACTTTGCTTCTCTGTAACTTTGCACCTTTCAACCAAAAACTTATCTTTACAAAATGATATTAGTAACAGGAGGAACTGGTTTAGTTGGCGCACATTTATTACTTCATTTAATTGAAAATGAAGAAAATGTTCGGGCAATTTACCGCAGCCAAAATACGGTTGAAAAAGCAAAATCGGTTTTTGAATTGTACAAAAAAGCAGAATTATTCGAAAAAGTCGAATGGCTTGAAGCCGATATTTTAGATGTGCCTTCTCTTGAAATTGCTTTTATTGATGTTGATGCTGTATATCATTGCGCTGCTTTAATTTCATTTGATCCAAAAGATGAAGAAGCACTTCGAAAAACCAATATCGAAGGAACAGCAAATATGGTAAATTTTGCCATTGCTAAAGAAGTAAAAAAATTCTGCTTTGTGAGTTCCATTGCTGCTCTTGGCGATTTAGCAGCCCATGAAACTTATATTACGGAAGAAACCGACTGGAATCCTGAAAAACCACACAGCGATTACGCGATTTCTAAATATGGTGCCGAAATGGAAGTTTGGCGCGCACATCAAGAAGGTTTAAATGTTATTATTGTAAATCCAGGTGTTATTTTAGGTCCAATTCCGAAAACCAAAAAGAATCCGCAGGGAAGTGCTGAATTATATACTAAAGTAGCCAACGGACTTTCTTTCTACACACTTGGAAGTACTGGATTTATTTCTATTGATGATGTTGTAAAAACAATGTATCGATTAATGAAAAGCGACATCAAAAACGAACGTTTCACTTTAATTTCTGAAAACATTGTTTTTAAAGATATATTAGACACAATAGCCGAAGCGTTACAAGTTAAAAAGCCTCATATTCACGCCAAACCATTTTTTATGAATTTCCTGTGGATAGCTGACCTTATTTTTTCTACCCTGTTTTTCCAACGAAGAAGCATTACGAAAGCTACTGCAAAAGCTTCTTATTCGAAGAATTTGTATTCAAATGAAAAAATAAAAACCGTTCAAGGAACGGTTTTTCAAGATGTACATCAGTATATTAAAGACGTCGCAAAATTATAATTTTCACTTACTGTTTTGCGCGGTTTTTTGTCATTTGTCGTCTAATAGAATCAATATTAATTCCATTTGCCGGCTTTTTGATAGAATCTTTAGGAGTTTCTTTGGGTTTATTTTTAGCCTCTTTTGCTGCTTTTTTCTCTTCGATCGTTACAATAGAATCTGTATCTCTCTGAAGTTTAGCTAATCTCTTGCCAACTTCATCAAACATATCTTTGTAATTCTCGTAGTCAGCCGCATAATATTTATTGTTTTGGGCAAACTGAAGACTGTCTACTTTGTATTTTTTCAAAATATATTTTGTAGGATCTGTTTCGGTAGAATCTAATAATTCCTGATGCTGGTATTTCATAGCTTCCAAAAGAGACAAATCATACATAATATCAATCATTTTTTCTTTCTCAATAAGCTTTGCAGGTTGTTTTACAACATTTTTTTTACAACTTACAGAAAGAAACAAAACCAATAGTATTACTAAACAATTCTTCATTTTAGTATTTTATCTGTCAAACAATAAACGTTTTCCGGCGCGAATATCTTTTATCTTAAAGTTATTGTAAACCAATTCCCCATTTATAAAAGTATGTGTAATTCTCGATTTAAAAGTAGTTCCTTCAAATGGAGACCAGCCGCATTTGTATAAAATATTATCAGAGTTTACACTCCAAGGCAGACTTGGATTCACAATTACTAAATCAGCATAATACCCTTCTTTGATAAAACCGCGTTTTTCGATTTTGAAAATTTTAGCTGGATTGTGGCACATTTTCTCTACAATTTTCTCCACACTAATTTTCCCTTGATGATGTGCTTCAAACATCGCCACAACTGCGTGCTGTACAAGTGGACCTCCAGATGGAGCTTTTAGATACAATTGTTGTTTTTCTTCTTTCGTATGAGGCGCATGATCGGTTGCAATAACATCAATACGTCCGTCATTTAAAGCTTCCCAAAGTGCTTTACGGTCTGCAGCTGTTTTTACAGCCGGATTCCATTTAATGAAATTTCCTTTTGTTTTATAATCTTCATCCGTAAACCAAAGATGGTGCACACATACTTCAGCTGTGATTTTTTTATCTTCTAATGGAATTTTATTGGTAAACAATTCCATTTCTTTAGCGGTTGAAAGATGAAAAATATGAAGTCTCGCTCCTGTTTTTTTAGCCAGCGCCACTGCTTTTGAAGATGAAATATAACACGCTTCTGCACTTCTAATTAAATTATGTGCTGTTACTGGAATATCATCTCCGTACTTTTCTTTGAATTCGGCTAAATTATTCTGAATTGTAGTTTCGTCTTCGCAATGCACCGCAATTAACATTGGTGTGCTTGAAAAAATTCTTTCTAAAGTTGCTTCATTGTCTACCAGCATATTTCCGGTTGAAGAACCTAAGAAAATTTTAATTCCAGCTACATTTTTCGGATTGGTTTTTAAAACTTCTTCCAAATTATCATTAGTTGCTCCCATCATAAACGAATAATTCGCAAATGATTTTTGAGAAGCAATTTGATATTTATCTTCTAATATTTCCTGCGTAACCGCATTAGGAACCGTATTGGGCTGTTCAATGAAAGAAGTGATTCCTCCTGCAACTGCCGCTCTCGATTCTGATTCAATATCTCCTTTATGAGTTAATCCAGGCTCTCTAAAATGCACCTGATCATCAATGGCTCCCGGCATTAAATAATTTCCTTCGGCATCGATTACAATGCAATCAGATGTTTTTAAACTTATACTGTCTGAAACCTCAACAATTAAGTCGTTTTCTATCAGAACGTCTCCTTCAAAAATAGAACCTTCGTTTACTATTTTGGCGTTTTTTATTAAAATCCTATTCATCTTTACTTTTTATAATGAATTGACTAATTTTTTTAATCGAAGTGTAATTACCCCCAGAATTGCTTCTTTAATAATGGCGTTACTCATTTTTGAAACACCTTTTGTTCGGTCTGTAAAAATGATTGGAACTTCTTTTATTGCAAATTTGGCACAGTAAGTTCTGTATTTCATTTCTATTTGAAACGCATAACCTACAAATTTAATTTTGTTGAGATTGATTTTTTCTAAAACTTCTCTTTTATAACACACAAAACCTGCCGTTGCATCGTGAATTTTCATTCCAGTAATGAATTTTACATATACTGAAGCGAAGTAAGACATTAAAACACGGCTTAACGGCCAGTTTACAACATTTACTCCTTTTACATAACGCGATCCGATAGCCAGATCTGCTCCTCCAAAATGGCAGGCATCATAAAGTTTTTCAAGATCGTTTGGGTTGTGTGAAAAGTCGGCATCCATTTCAAAAATGAAATCGTATTTATGTTCTAATGCCCATTTAAAACCGTGAACATATGCAGTTCCTAATCCTGCTTTTTTGGCTCTTTTCTCCAAAAATAATCTTCCGGCAAATTCTTCTTGCAAGGCAATCACTTTATCTGCAGTGTGATCCGGAGAATTGTCATCGATTATTAAAAGATGAAAAGGTTTATGTTGTGAAAGTACCGCTCTAATGATACTTTCTATGTTTTCTATTTCGTTATAAGTAGGAATTATGACAATACTATCACTCATTTTTTCTCGGTAATTTCACCGCAAAAGTAAACTTTTTATAGCATTCGCTTCATAATAAATACATAATAAAACTATTGATACAAAAAATTACTAATTTTGTGACACTATGATTGAACATCTTCATCCTCGAATAATTGAAAACAAAGACTGGGCGACTGCATTATTTGTCCTGACTTTTGCCGTTGTTGCCATGACAAAATCGGCTTATGAAACTCGATTTTCAGAATTCAGCAAACTTATTTTTTCAGATAAATATGCTAAAATCTATCGTGACAACAGCCACATGAAAAGCAGTTTTACGGTTGGATTGTTTTTTGTTCAGGTCATTTCGTTTGCATTTTTCATTCAGCTCAGCATGAATATTTTTGGATATGCTGCAAAAACGGACTGGATTTTATTTATCCAGATCGCTACTTTTCTTCTTTATTTTATTTTGGCAAAATATTTAATCGAAAAAATTGTTGCTACTTCATTCAATATTGATGATTTTGTAGAGCTTTTTAACTTACAAAAAGTAACTTATAGAACATATATAGGTGTTTTAATCCTCCCAATCAATGCTATTTTGTTTTATTATGACAATATTCCAACGATTGTACCCCTTGTTATCATTGGTATTTCACTGTGTATCAGCCTGTATTCGTATTTTATTTCAATTAAAACATATCAAAACGCAATTATCGGCAAGTTATTTTATTTTATTTTATATCTTTGCGCTCTTGAAATAGCCCCTTATTATTTTCTCTATTATTGGATTACAAAAGGGAGTGCTTAGAAAATGTTTATAATATGAAAGTGAAAACAATTTTGGTGTCACAGCCTGAACCTAAAGTGGAGAATTCTCCTTACTTTGAGCTCCAACAAAAACACAAAATAAAAATTGATTTCAGACCATTTATTCATGTGGAAGGGGTTAGCGCAAAAGAGATTCGATTACAAAAAATCGATCTTAATCATTACACTGCGATCATTTTAACAAGTCGAAATGCTGTAGATCATTTTTTCAGAGTGGCTGATGAAATGCGTTACAAAGTTCCTGAAGGATTGAAATATTTCTGTCAATCTGAAGCAGTAGCTTTTTACCTTCAAAAGTATGTTGTGTACAGAAAACGTAAAATTTACGTTGGAGCAAAAGATTTTGCAGACTTATCTCCTCTTATCAAAAAGTACAAAGACGAGAAATTTTTGTTACCTGCATCTGACCAGCTAAATGCCGATGCTCCTATTACACTAAACAGCCTTAAAGTAGATTGGGCACAAGCTATTTTTTACAGAACTGTAATGAGTGACTTATCTGATCTTGCAGATGTTTATTACGATGTTTTAGCATTTTTTAGTCCAACCGGAATTAAATCATTGTTTAAAAACTTTCCTGATTTTCAACAAAACAATACCAGAATAGCTGTTTTTGGAAGTACAACTCAAAAAGAGGCTTTAGATCACGGTTTAAGAATTGACATTCTTGCTCCAACACCTGAAACTCCTTCTATGACAATGGCTTTAGAAAAATATATTGCTGAGGCAAACAAAGGAAAATAAGTTCCTTAAAAATAAAGAATTTTTAAAATTCCAAATTCCAATTTAATCACTTGGATTTGGAATTTTTCTTTTTTACGGGAATTTCAAATCAAATTCCAAATCTTAAATTCCAAATCTTAATTCCAAATCTTAATTCCAAATTCCAACCTAAACAACTCTGCGTACTCAAGGTTGAAACCTTGGGCTATGTTTTTTAAATACACAAATCTTAAATTTCAAATCCCAATTATCGCAACGTGATTGGAATTTGGATTTTTAATATTGGTATTTCCTCTTTTTTGGAATTTGGAATTTAAAAAATTGGAATTTTCTTTTCTACAGCATTTTAATTACATTTGATTTCTATTCTAAACCCAAATCACAAAAATAGTTTCAAATTATAAGTTATGAAAATCAACTCCCTTTTAATTGAAATTGACGGTATCGACAAAGAGATTCTCCGTTATCTTATGGACGACGCCCGAAAACCTATACTTCAAATCGCTAACAAAATTGGGATTTCTGGAGCAGCAATTCATCAGCGATTAAAAAAACTGGAACAATCTGGCGTAATTTCAGGATCTAAATTTACCGTAAACCCGAAAGTGTTAGGATATAATACAATGGCATTTATTGGTGTTTACTTAGACAAAGCTTCTCGAAACTCTGAAGCCGTAAAAGAATTACGAAAAATTCCTGAAGTTTTAGAATGTCATTATACCACGGGAAACTGGTCGGTTTTGATTAAAATTATCTGCCGCGATAACGAACATTTGATGTCGCTTTTAAACACTAAAATTCAGGCGATTGAAGGAGTTTCCAGAACGGAAACTTTTATTTCACTGGATCAACAGATTGATAGACAGATACAACTTTAGAAAAATTAAATTCCAATATTGAAATTCTAAATTCCAAAGCTAAACCCGACAGGTTTTAAAAACCTGTCGGGTTTATTTTATAAGCATAAAAAAATTCCAAACCCCATAAATTGGAATTTGGAATTTAAAATATTGGAATTTCTTTTTTTAGTTCCTCCTGCTTCCAGAATAAATAGATATATAGTACAGCAGCGTTGCGATTGAACCTAAAGCCGCTACTACATAGGTTCTTGCAGCCCATTTTAAGGCATCTTTTGCTCCTGCTTGTTCTTCTGCTGTAAGCATGTGTTTGTTTTCAAGCCAAGCTAACGCTCTGTTACTTGCATCGTATTCTACGGGCAAAGTAACAATTGAAAACAATGTTGTTACCGCAAAAATGATAATTCCCACTAATAATAACTGTGGAAATGTTCGTATCATTAAAATTCCGGCTAACAAAATCCACTGCATAAAGTTTGAAGCCACACTAACAATCGGAACTAATTTAGAACGCATAGTAAGCCATTCGTAACCAATGGCATGTTGTACTGCGTGCCCGCATTCGTGTGCCGCCACAGCCGCAGCCGCAGCATTTCGATGATTATAAACCGCCTCGCTTAAGTTTACCGTTTTATCTGCCGGATTGTAATGATCTGTTAACTGACCCGGCGTTGAGATAACACGAACATCAGTGATTCCGTTATCAGCAAGCATTTTTTCTGCGATTTCTCGGCCGCTCATTCCATTTCGTAATTGCAGCCTTGAATATAATTCGAATTTACTTTTAAGTTTTGAACTCACCATCCAGCTAAATAACATAATAGCTCCGGCAAGAATTAAATATCCACTTCCCATTTTATTAACTTTTTTTGATTGATTTTAAATTTACAAAAGAAACAGCAAATTATAAACCATTTTAACAAAATGTCATTTTGGCATTTTTTCGGACATTTTAGTCCAAAAGATTATTCTTTAAAAGCAATGTTATTAGTTCTGCTACGTTTTTGGTCTTGTATTTTTGGAGAATATTACGTCGGTGTGTTTGTACGGTTAAGAAACTCAAGAAAAGTTCATCGGCAATTTCTTGTGTTTGTTTTCCTTTTGAAAGCAGTATTGCAATGTCTTTTTCCCTTCTGCTTAAACTCGGAACTACATCTAAATCTTCAGATAAAGGCTGGCTTACAATTGTTTTAACTTCATCGCTAAATACGATTTCACCATCAATAGCTTTGTAAATACAGTCTTTGAATTCGTCAAAAGAAGCATTTTTCAGAATATAACCGTTTCCACCGTTTCGGATAAACTGCATTACTAAACTTCTTTCAGACTGGCTGCTCATACCGATAATTACAATTTCAGGAAACTTCTGTTTAATCGATTTACATAAATCAATTCCTGTAATAACCGGCAGAAAAATATCTACTAGAATCACATCTACTTTATTGTTTTCAATATAATCCAGGAGCGTTACCCCCGAATGCATTTTCTGTACAATTTCAACATCATCCAGATCCGAAAGCAATCCTGTAATTCCTGATATTACAATTGGATGATCGTCCACCACGACCATTTTATATTTTTTACTCATTTTCCTGTTTTTCGTTTAATACATTCAATTCAATATAAATTGAAGTTCCTTCGTTTATTTTACTATCAATTTCGAGTTTTCCGTTTAGGAATTCCACACGATTTATAATGTTTTTTAATCCCATTCCTTTTTTCTTTTTAGAATCCGAAACATCAAATCCTAGTCCGTTATCTTCAACAGTTATAAAAAACACATCTTTATTCTGCGAACAGGAAACCAAAACCTGAGAGGCATTGGCATATTTCAAAGCATTATTCAAAAGTTCCTGAATAATTCTGTAAATCATAATTTCGTCAGTTTTAGACAATTTTGATTTTTTAATCAAATATTGAAATTCGATTTTGGTAACTGCATTTGAATTTGCAGCACATAAATCTCTCAAAGCATGCTCCAGACTCAGTTCTAATAATGTTTCAGGCATTAAATTCTGAGATATATTTCGAAGTTCTTTAATCGAATTATCCAATAAATTCCCTACTCCTGGCAACGCTTCTCCTTTTTCTTTCTGCGCCAGATTTAAATGAATTTTCAAACTCGAAAGCATACTTCCTAAACCATCGTGTAAATCTCTGGCAATACGCTTTCGTTCTACTTCTTCGCCTTGAATCAATGCTTTTGAAACAGATAATTTATGTCGGTTTTCAAAGGCTTTTAATTCCTGTTTTAAATTGATTTCTTTCTGGGCGCTTAATTTCTTTTGGTTTTTATTGAAAATCCACAGAAACAAAACGGTAAGAAATAAAAGAAAAGACAAAACGGCAAAAAGAATTGAGTTCAAGTGATTGTTATAGACCATTAAAGCTGCTTTTTCGTTTTCTGACTGCAGCAGTGTAATTTTCTTTTCGCTTTCGGCTTTTTTGTATTTGGCCTCAAGTTCTACAATTTCAGTTTTAAACTTGGTATTGTTTAAACTGTCATTGATCACATTGTATTTGTTAGAATAGTAATAGGCTTTATCGTATTCTTTTGTAGCGTTATAAAGTTTAGCCATTTCATTGTAGTAATCTTTTTTTTCTACAATAAAAGGCGTGTTGGCTAATAAATAATCAATATTATTTTTGGCTTTCTCGTAATTCTTTAGTTTAAAAAGCACTTCATATTCAGCAAACTTTAATCGGTTTAAGGCAATTGTATTGTGATGTTTTTCTGCCGCCTTAATTCCTTTTTCGTAACTTTTTAATGCTTCGGTACATTTATTTTGTTTGGCAAAATAAAGTCCTTCCGAATAATAATACGAATCGTTAAGATTGGATTCTGGGAAATCTTTTAAAGTCGAAAAAGCTTTATCGAGAACTTTTTTGGCATCATAAAAATGCTTCAGCTCAACTAAGTTTTCGGCATTTATAATATAGGTTTCCATTTTCGATTCGGCCAAAGTAGGCGTTTTTCTCAATGCCCTTTCGATGTATTTTTGAGCTTCACTTAAATATTCATTGGCTTTTTCGCGTTCGCTGGTATTCATAAAAATAATAGCAACCGCTTTGTATAAACCGCTTATAAGTTCATAGTCCCTGCTTTTTTTGGCTATTGGGATAGCTTCATTAATCAGCAGTTTCATATATGCTTTTTCGTTGTTTTTTCGCTGCTGCATAATACCATAATTCTGAAGTATTACGGCACGAAGTCTAAAAGCTTCGGTATTAAAATATTTTTTAAGCTTTTCGTTTGCTCTTAAAAGTTCTTTTTCAAAACCATCAACATCGCCTTTTTCTAAAAAGCTGGTAGAATTGTAATAAATGGAAGCGTCTTGTAAAAAAGGGAATTTATTTTTGAGTGCATTCGCTTGTTTTAAATATTGTTTTGATTTTTCGGCATCCTGAACCATCAAATACAATTTCGATAATCTAAAACTATAAAGACTTTTTAAGCTGTCGGACTTTGTATTTTTAGTCACCTTTGCGATACTATCAATATAAACAGAGTCATCATCGAGAGAAAGAATAACCTGTGAATATGAAAAGGCGGATAAAAATAAAAAGAGGATTACAAAGTAGTTTTTCTTCATAGAATGAGATTTCTCCAAATTTATTAAATTAAAAACCGTACAAAAAAGGATTTTTACTTTTTTACCTGATTACAGGTAATATAAAATGCATTTTATCAGGTATTGCCCTCTCTCTAATAAGCGCTTAATTTTGTTTAAACAAATTTATTAATTATAAAAATGTTTATTATGAAATCAGTTTTAAAAACACTTGCTATTGTATTAACGCTTGCTTTTACAGCAGTTTCTTGCAGCAGCGATAACGATAAAGATGACAATTCAGCAGGAGCTTCAAGAGATGTAAAATACGAAATTACAGGAAATTACACCGGAAGTCTTTCTGCAACCTACATTGAAAAAGGTGGAAATGCTTTAAATGAGGACGTTAACTCTCTTCCATGGACTAAAGAATTTACAGCTGAACCTAAATCTATGGGAGCTTCAGTAAGTGCTAGCGGAAACGGAGGAGTTACAGGACAAACAATTACTGTAAAAATGATAGTTGGCGGTAAAGTAGTAAACGAGTTAACTGCCACTGCAGATAACAGTGGAATTATTGTAGCAGCGCTTACTGCTCACGTATTTCCTCAATAAATTTTAAAGGTTAGAATTTAATTTTTTGTTTTTGGTAAGAGTAAAGCTTCGTAATTTTTTTACGAAGCTTCTTTTTTTTATTCTCCTAACTGATTGTTTACTTCTTCAAACTTTTCAATCAGGCTGTTTATTTTATCCTGCTGCTTCTTAATTTGTTTTGGACGAATGAAGAACCAGTTGAACAACATCCACAATAGTGTAATTCCGTAGGTTAAACCTGCTCCTAAAACACTCATTCGGCTGGCGTATTCATACATGTATAAACAAATGCCTACGGTTAACATTACAAAGTAGAAACTCATCATTTTGGTTTGCAAAAATTGTTGTTTCTTTTTAATAGCAATTAGCTTTTGCAGATATTCTTGATTGGTTTGCGTTGCATCAATATTTTTATAACTGCTTAGTAGTTTGTTATACACAAACAGATAAATCACCATGGCAAGAATTACTAGAACAATTCCAATTTTAGTCGAAATAAACTGCGGCTGATAATATATCCAAATAAATATTATAAAAGCACTTGTCAAGCCAAGCAGAATATTGCTAATCCATAAACTGCGCAAAGCTGCTTTTTTAAACTTACTCACTCTCGTTAGCAAATCCTGTATATCGGGTTGATTTATGGTTTGTTTTTTCCATAAATCTTTAAAATTTATAGTGTTATCGTTGTCCATTTTCTTTAAATTTTTGAGTCAGTTTTTCTTTTATTCTGTGAATTTTCACTCTAACATTGGCTTCAGAAAGTCCGACGATTTTAGCAATTTCATTTTGTTTGATATCTTCTAATTCTAATGAAATAATGATACGATCGGTTTCAGGAAGCTCAGCAATACATTTGTATAAAAACTGGATTTGCGGTTCTAATGAATATTGTTTTTCTTCTGAAAGATGAATTGGCAGTTCTGATTTTGGAAAACGTTTTTGTTTTTCAATCTGCCTCAAGCAATTATTCGAAGCAATTCTAAAAATCCAAGTTCCAATTGCTGATTCGTTTCTGAAGGTTTCGAGTTTCTGCCAGACAATTATAAAGGTTTCCTGAGCCAGATCCTGCGCTGCATCGTAATCGTTTACAAATCCCATGCAAAGCCTGAAAATTCGATCCCAATACGTTTTGTAGATTTGTTCAAATTCCATTTTTACGATTTTAAAAAAGTACTTAATTGCTGTAAATACCAAGCTGTATCATCGTACATAATAAAATGCAGCCCATTTGTGGCGTATTGAAAATTAGCCGTTTTTAAATTTTTATACTGATCTTCAATAGTCGGTTTTAAATTTATAAAATAAGATTCTAATAGAATTAAAGCTGGACATTTTATCTGTGCGATTCTGTTTCTTAAATCGACATTATAGAAATCACAAAACATTTGTCCAAAAGTCGTTCTGTCTGATTTCATACTCCAGTCTACCACCATATCCAATTTGGTTTGATTTTGCAAAAGTCTTGGCATGGTTTGTTTCTGCATATCGTAAAATTGATCATTGGTCATTCCTGTGATTTGACTTACCGAAGCCGAACAATCGTTATTTTCTTTTGATTTAAAAGCAGGGTCAGTCATGGCAGCCAGACAAGGAAGCGCATCTACGACTACAATTTTACCAATTAAATCGGGATAATCAGATGCAAGAGCAAGTGCCAGTCCGCCGCCCATACTGTGACCAATTACAATGGGTTTGTCAATTTTATTTTCTTTAATATAATTGGCAATTCCGGTTTTCCAGTTTTCAAATGAGGCATTTGGCTGAGGCTGTCTTCCGGCAAAACCAGCCATTGTAAGTGTATAACAAGTAAATTGATTTTCGAATGTGGCTCTGGTTTCATTCCAAACATCACCAGAAGAGGCGAAACCCGGAATAAATATAATAGATTGATCTCCGCTTCCAGTTTTTAAAACTTCAAACGGAAATTGTTTGGTTTGTCCGAAAACATTTAAACATAATGCTGAAAATAAAAATGCGATAATTAAGATGATATACTTTTTCATTTTTAATAGTTTTTAAGTTGTTAATTAAATCGGATCCGTGCTTTTGATACGGCAACTATTAAAATGTTACAGATTTTTTTAAAATTTCAATAAAAAAATTCTAAATACCAATGTTTACTTGGGAATTCCAATATAAAAAAATCCAAATTCCAAACTGATTCAGGTAATTTCCCGCCACGACTCGAGCGATAGCGAACAGGCAAAGCAATTCACGAATGAATTGAATAAAAATTCGTGAATTCGTGGCGGAAAAAAAAACATAAAAAAAATCCCAAACCCCAATCGTAAAATTGGAATTTGGAATTTTTATATTGAAAATTAATTTGGTTATCCTACCAAATTGATGATTTTCCCAGGAACAATAATCACTTTATTTGGTGTTCTACCATCTAATTGTCTTTGTGTTCTTTCGTCTTTCATGACGATTTCTTCGATTTGCGCTGCGGTTAAATCCAAAGGTAATTCGATTGTGAAACGCATTTTTCCGTTGAAAGAAACTGGATATTCTTTATTGGTTTCAACCAAATGTTTTTCTTCAAAAACAGGAAACGCAACCTCAGAAATTGAAGTTGTATGTCCTAATTGCGACCATAATTCTTCAGCAATATGCGGCGCATAAGGTGAAACCAAAATGGCTAATGGTTCTAAAATCGCTCTTGAATGACAATTTTGAGAAGACAATTCATTAACGCAAATCATAAACTGAGAAACTGAAGTATTGAAAGAGAAATTCTCAATATCCTCTGCTACTTTTTTGATGGTTTTATGCAACGATTTCAAGTTGTCTTTTGTTGGTTCGTCGTTGTTTACGATTAGACCATTGTCATCAAAATACAATCTCCATAATTTTTTAAGAAACCCAAAAACACCTGAAATACCAGCCGTATTCCAAGGTTTTGCCTGCTCCAATGGCCCTAAAAACATTTCATATAAACGTAATGTATCTGCACCATATTCTGCACAAATATCATCTGGAGTTACTACATTGTATTTCGATTTTGACATTTTTTCAACTTCGCGGCCTACAATGTATTTTCCGTTATCATCTAAGATAAATTCCGCATCAGCATAATCTTCTCTCCAAGCTTTGAATTTTTCAACATCTAATTCATCAGAAGAATTCACCATTGAAACATCAGCATGGATTGGCTGTACTTTATGATCTCCAATTTTATTTTTAGATACAAAACTATTCGTTCCTTCGATTCTGTAAACAAAAGCACTAGTCCCTAAAATCATTCCCTGATTAATCAGTTTTTTGAATGGCTCTTCGGTTGGCGCAAAACCTTTGTCTTTCAAGAATTTGTTCCAGAAACGAGAATACAATAAGTGGCCCGTTGCATGTTCGCTTCCTCCAATGTATAAATCTACACTTTCCCAATACGCCAAAGCTTCTTTACTTGCAAATTCATTTTCATTGTGCGCATCCATATAACGCATCCAGTACCATGAACTTCCCGCCCAACCTGGCATTGTGTTCAATTCTAAAGGAAAAATAGTGACATTGTCAATCAACTGAGTACTAACAACTGAATTCTGAACACTGTCCCAAGCCCAAACTGCAGCATTTCCTAATGGTGGCAATCCGTCTTCAGTTGGCAAATATTTCTCTACTTCTGGCAAAATAATTGGTAAATGCTGCGTATCAATCATTTTTGGAAGTCCATTCACATAATACACTGGGAATGGCTCACCCCAATAACGCTGACGAGAAAAAACAGCATCACGCAAACGGTAATTGGTTTTTCCAGTTCCCTGACCAATTTCTTCCAGTTTTTCGATCGCTTTTTTAGTTCCCTCTTTATAATTTAATCCGTTTAAGAAATCAGAATTTGCGATTTCAACGTTGTCTTTAGATCCATAAGCCGCTTCAGAAATATCAACATTGGCAAAAATGTTTTTAATTTCTTGCATTCCTTTTTGGCCTTTAAAGAAATTAGCAAAAGCATAATCTCTTTCGTCACCGCAAGGAACTGCCATAACCGCTCCTGTTCCGTAACCTGCCAAAACATAATCTCCAATCCAAACCGGAATTGGTTCTTTTGTAAATGGATGTTCGGCATAAGCTCCTGTAAATACACCAGAAATCGTTTTTACATCAGCCATACGTTCACGTTCAGAACGTTTAGATGTTTTTTCGATATAGGCTTCAACTTCGGCTTTTTGTTCTGGAGTTGTAATTTTAGCCACCAAATCATGCTCTGGTGCCAAAGTCATAAAGGTTACTCCAAAAATGGTATCAGGTCTTGTTGTGAAAACTGAAATAGTTTCTGATAGTTGGTTGTTGGTTGTTGGCAATACATTGAAAGTAACCATTGCTCCAACACTTTTTCCAATCCAGTTTCTTTGCGATTCTTTAATTGATTCGCTCCAGTCAATATCATTTAAACCATTAAGCAAACGCTCTGCATAAGCAGAAATTCGCATGCTCCATTGTGTCATTTTTTTACGGATAACCGGAAATCCTCCACGTTCCGAAACTCCATTTACGATTTCGTCATTAGCCAAAACAGTTCCTAAACCAGGACACCAGTTTACTTCTGTTTCTGCCAAATAAGTCAATCTGTATTGTAAAAGGATTTTTTCTTGTTCGTCTGATGAAAGCGCATTCCATTCTTCTGCTGAGAAAACAGCAATATTATCATCAGAAACTGCATTTACATTGGCATTTCCTTCTTTTTCAAAAACAGAAACTAATGTTGCAATATCTTCGGCTTTATCAGAATTTTTATTGTACCAAGAATTGAACAATTGAATAAAAATCCATTGTGTATGTTTGTAATAATCTGGATTTGAAGTACGCACTTCACGTCCCCAGTCAAAAGAAAAACCAATTTTATCCAATTGTTTTCTGTAACCGGCAATTTGTTTTCCTTCTTTATCTACTCCGCCGTCAATGTTTACGCGAGTTGTATCTTCTGGACGCTGACCTGTTTGAATTGCATATTGTTCTGCTGGCAATCCGAAACTATCGTATCCCATCGGATGCAAAACATTGAATCCTTGGTGTCTTTTGAAACGAGAATAAACATCTGAAGCAATATATCCCAGCGGATGCCCAACATGCAGTCCTGCTCCTGACGGATAAGGAAACATGTCTAAAACATAATGCTTCGGTTTAGCTTCGCTCTGTTCGGCTTCGCCTCGAGTTTCAGAATTGTTTTTGGCAGCAAAAGTTTGATTTTCTGCCCAATACTTCTGCCATTTGGCGTCTATTTCGTTTGGATTGTATTTCATTTCTAAGTGACTAAGATTCTAAGCTACTAAGGTTCTAAGCTTTTCACTAATTAATTTAAGCCGCAAATTTACATTTATTGTGCATTGTAGCAAAGCTATTTACATTGACAAACAAAATAAAATAACAATTATGCATTCAAGATTAGTAAAAAAGCGCATTGTTTCAATCATAAATGCTTATTTATATCAAAATTATAGATCAAAACAGACCATACACGTACAAAAATTTGGAGCTTGCGTTTTAAATAGCTCAACATTAAAATAATTTGTGCTCTTTATAATTAAATTACTTTTTTACCACTAAAATGGACTTTTTATTCGATAACGAATCGTACATTTATAGTATAAAAGTTTGTTATTAACTTTAAATAAAGAAATTCTTTATTATTTTTACCACATAATTTAAGCATACTATGAGTTCTAACTTTGATAAATTTCAAAAACGCAGGTTAATTTCCTCTTATTTTTCGGTAGTATTAAGTGTCTTTCTAGTTTTATTCCTTTTAGGAGTACTAGGATTATTTATTATTAATTCTAATAAACTGGCTGACGATTTTAAAGAAAAAATTGCAATGACCGTTTTCTTTAAAAATGAAGCAAACGATAGTATTATCAAAGCTTTTAATACTGAATTGAAAAGAGCACCTTATGCTAAATCATTTATTTATGTCACAAAAGAAAAAGCAGCGAAAGAACACACTGATATTATCGGCGAAGATTTCCTTACATTTTTGGGAGAAAATCCATTATTGAATTCTTACGATATTCATTTAAAAGCAGATTATGTTGAAAGAGACAGCATTTTGGAAATTGAAAGCAATCTGCGTAAAAACACTATGATTTCTGATATTGTTTACGACAAACAATTGGTAAATCTGGTAAACGACAACATCAAAAAAGTTAGTATGTGGATTTTGATCATCAGTGGTTTCTTAACAGTTATCGCAGTATTATTAATCAATAGTTCACTGCGTTTATCGATACACTCAAACCGTTTTATTATTAAAACCATGCAGATGGTTGGCGCGACAAAATCTTTTATTCGTAAGCCATTTGTAATGAGAAGCGTAAAATTAGGAATGCTTGGGGCAGCTTTAGCAATAATTGCTTTAATTGCTCTTTTAGGATATGTAGAAACTAATTTTCCTGGTTTAGGAATTTTAGAAGATAAAGCTTTAATCGGGTTGGTGTTAGTAGCCGTTTTTGGATTAGGAGTTTTAATTACATGGGTAAGCACACATTTTGCAACACAACGTTTCTTGAATTTAAGAACTGACGATCTTTATTAATTTTAGATTGAAAAGGCCTTCGACTTCGCTCGGGCTGACAAACATAGACAAAATAGCCTCTGACTTTGCTCACGCTAAAAAATAAATAAAAAATGAAAAACGATAATAATAAAGAACAACAGCAAAAACAAGAATTCCTTTTTGACGGGATTAACTACAAAATCTTATTAATCGGAATTGCCGTTATTACTTTAGGATTTATTTTAATGTCAGGCGGAGGAAGCGATAATCCAAATGTTTTCAACGAAGATATTTTTAATTTTAGACGTATTCGTTTAGCTCCAACTACTGTTTTAATTGGTTTTGGAATCACGATATATTCTATTTTCAAAAAAACTAAATAAATAGATTTATAGATTTTGGACATCGCCAAGCAAAGCGAAGTATGAAATCTAAAATCTGAAATCTAAAATTCTAAATGAACACATTACAAGCTATCGTTCTTGCTATTATTGAAGGAATTACTGAATTTTTACCCGTTTCTTCAACAGGCCACATGATTATTGCCTCTTCATTTTTTGGAATCGCTAAAGACGATTTCACTAAACTTTTCACCATTGTAATTCAGCTTGGCGCAATACTTTCGGTTGTTATTTTATACTTCAAACGTTTCTTTCAAACATTTGATTTCTACTTTAAACTTTTAGTTGCTTTTATCCCTGCTGTGGTTTTAGGATTGTTACTGAGCGATTTTATCGACGATTTGTTAGAAAATCCAGTTACAGTTGCGATTTCTCTTTTAATTGGGGGTATTATTTTATTAAAAGTAGACGAATGGTTCAACAAACCAAATGATCCTGAAGTTTCTTCTGAAATCACGTATGCAAAAGCACTGAAAATTGGATTTTTTCAATGTCTGGCTATGATTCCTGGAGTTTCACGAAGCGGTGCCAGTATTGTAGGTGGAATGTCTCAAAAATTAACCAGAACTTCTGCTGCCGAATTTTCATTCTTTTTAGCTGTACCTACCATGTTAGGTGCAACAGTAAAAAAATGCTATGATTATTACAAAGCCGGATTTGAATTGTCTCACGACCAGGTAAATCTTTTAATTATCGGGAACATTGTTGCTTTTATTGTAGCTCTTCTAGCAATTAAAACTTTTATTAGTTTTTTGACTAAAAATGGTTTTAAAGTATTTGGCTATTACCGAATTATTGCCGGAATCATTTTATTATTGATTCACTTTTTCATTCACCCGCTTACGATTATATAATGGCACCTGAAGAATATTTAAACGGACAAGTTTTATTGATTGACAAACCATTAAAATGGAGTTCGTTTCAAGCTGTCAATAAATTAAAATACCTTTTGATTAATAAAGTTGGACTTCCAAAAAAGTTCAAAATTGGCCATGCAGGAACTTTAGATCCTTTAGCAACCGGACTTTTATTAATTTGTACTGGAAAATTCACAAAAAAAATCTCCGAGCTGCAAGGTCAGGCAAAAGAATATACAGGAACATTTTACATTGGAGCGACTACTCCATCATATGATTTAGAAACTGAAATCGATCAGACTTTTCCAACTTCTCATATTGATGAAGCTTTAATTCATGAAACTGTAAAACAATTTTTAGGCGAAATCGATCAAAAACCGCCTATCTTCTCGGCTATTAAAAAAGATGGTGTTCGTTTGTACGAGCATGCGCGTGCAGGAGAATCTATAGAAATCGAAAGCCGAAAAACGACCATTCACGAGTTTGAAATAACTAGAATTGCCTTACCTGAAATTGATTTTAGAGTAGTCTGCAGTAAAGGAACTTATATTCGTTCATTGGCTTATGACTTTGGAAAAGCCATGAATTCAGGTTCTCATTTAACAGTTTTGCGACGAACGAAAATTGGCGATTACGATGTGAAAAATGCAATTGACATCACGTTATTTGAAGAAAGCCTGAAATAGATTTATAAAAAATGCAGGAAGTGTAATCTTTTACAATGACTTTAAAAGATTTTTTCTGTTTGCTTGATCACATTATTTTGAACTCCCAGAAAAGAAATTAGCACATCACTCCAAAAAGTAATGTGCCGACTTCTAAAATAATGTTATCCCATACTTATTTATTTTAATTAATAGTGAGGAACATTTTTCCCTCCGAATAAGTATGCAGAAAAAAAATCATAAAACCTTTCGAATAACTTTTTCATAATAGTGAATTTTTAAATGGTTAGAGTTAAAATAGACACCAGTACAAGCAGTAAATCAAAAAATATATAATAGAAGTGGGATCATGACAGCAAGTTACAAAATTTTACAATAGAAAAAACATTTTCTGATTTTTTTTAAACCATTATAACATTTATTATCAATACTTTAACACATAACAGCTTCAGACATTTATTACAAAAATAAAAACGTTATAATCGGTTATATTTTATATTTTCCATAATCTCAACAAGCTCTTGTTGAACAGAAATTCCCTTATCGGCCAGATACCATAATTGTAAATCTGTTTTTATTTTCTCGTCAATGGCTCCAACATCTCTTTTATGATTGTTCATTAATTCTGTTGCGCCTTTTGGTCTTGGTCCCCAATCCGCACGAACAATTCCGGCTTCTTTACAAATAACAATTATTTTTGGGATTGCTCTTCCGCCATTGGTCAGATACTGGTTCATTAATTCGTCGTTTTCGTCCCGAAGTACGATTCGAAGATCAATTTTTTTATTTGATGCTAAAGCCATCTTATTTAAAATAGGCAAAATCTGTGCTGCATCTCCGCACCAGCCTTCCGAAATCACAAGCCAGATATAATGATTATTTAAGTGCTGCAGTTTTGAAATAACATCTTCAGAAATGATGATGGTTTTTTCCAGTCGGTTCATTCTTGCTTCGTTAAGCTTAGAATAATTGGTAAGGCTTTCAGATTGTTGGCTTCCGGTTGATTTACCTTCAGAAAGCAGATCAGTAACTAATTTTCGATATTCAACATACGAATGACTATTGAATAATGCTTTGGCTACAATACTTTTCATAGATATTTATTTTGCTACTATAAAATTACGGATTTTCGAACGATCTGAGAATGACTTTTGTCACATTCAATCTAAAAAAATCAAAAAAGTCTTTATAAAAAATTCAATCCCAGGTCTAATTAATTTTTTGTAAATTATTTTTAAAAATCAGAATATGTCTATATTTGCACAAATTAACGCAACACACAATATGAAATATAAAAGAATTCTTCTAAAACTTAGCGGAGAGGCCTTAATGGGTGATTTACAATACGGAATTGACCCGAAAAGATTAGGCGAATATGCAGATGAAATTAAGCAGATTCACGACAAAGGAGTAGAAATTGCTATCGTTATTGGAGGAGGAAATATTTTTAGAGGCGTTGCCGGTGCAAGCTCAGGAATGGATAGAGTGCAGGGAGATTACATGGGAATGCTTGCTACTGTAATTAACGGAATGGCTTTGCAGGGCGCACTTGAAGACAAAGGAATGAAAACGCGTTTGCAGACTGCTTTAAAAATGGAATCTATCGCAGAACCTTATATCAAAAGAAGAGCAGATCGTCACCTTGAAAAAGGCAGAATCGTAATTTTTGGTGCCGGAACTGGAAATCCATACTTTACAACTGATACCGCAGCAGTTTTAAGAGGTATCGAAATCAATGCTGATGTAATTTTAAAAGGAACCCGTGTTGATGGTGTTTACGATTCAGATCCTGAAAAAAATGCAGCAGCCGTAAAATTTGATTTCATTTCTTTTGATGATGTAATCAAAAAAGGATTAAATGTAATGGACACTACTGCTTTTACTTTAAGCCAGGAAAACAAACTTCCAATTGTTGTTTTTGATATGAACAAAATTGGAAACCTTCTAAAAATCTGCGAAGGTGAAAACATTGGAACTGTAGTAAATATATAGTCGTCAGTAAAGTTTACAGTCACAGGTGCTGACTTTAACTGAAACTGAGAATAAAAAACTGAAAACTAAAAAAAATGACTGAAGAAATCGATTTTATATTAGAAAGTACTGAAGAATCTATGAACGGTTCTATTGCACACTTAGAAAAAGAATTTCTAAATATTCGTGCAGGAAAAGCTTCTCCAGCAATGCTTGGAGGTGTTTTTGTTGATTACTACGGATCTGCAACACCACTTTCTCAAGTATCAAAAATTAGTGTTCCTGATGCTAGAACAATTACATTACAGCCGTTTGAAAAAAACATGCTGTCTGCAATTGAAAAAGCAATTATGGTGGCTAATATTGGTTTCAACCCAATGAACAACGGAGACGTAATCATCATCAGTGTGCCACCTTTAACAGAAGAGCGCCGTCGTGATTTGGCAAAACAAGCTAAAGCTGAAGCTGAAGATGCAAAAATTGGTATTCGTAACTCTCGTAAAGATGCTAATACAGACATTAAAAAGTTAGAAAAAGAAGGAACTTCAGAAGATATCTGTAAATCTGCAGAAGAAGAAGTGCAAAACTTAACAAATGCATACATCAAAAAAATTGACGAATTATTAGCTTTAAAAGAAGCTGAAATCATGAAAGTCTAATTTTTTGAAAATGAAATTTAAAAATCCGTTTGGTCAAAGTGTGCCAAACGGATTTTTTTATTATTACTTTTGCATACCAAAATCAAATTTTATTCGTTTCTGACACTATATAATTCTGTATGAGGCTTTTTTGTTTCTTAACTTTATTTTTTACGCTTAGTATTCAGGCGCAGTTTCAAATAAACGGAATTGTAACCGATGCAGACAACAAACCTCTTCCGTTTGCAACCATTACTACTGTAGATAACAACAATACAATTACAGATGTCGACGGAAAATTCATTTTAAATTTCAGTCCAAAATCAAGTTTTTTTACGGTTTCTTATATTGGTTTTCAAACTAAAAAAATTGCTATAGACGAAAACAAAAAGTTTTATCCGATTTCTTTAGTGCAAAAAACAGATGATTTAAAAGAAGTGGTGGTTTCAAATGAAAATCCAGCTTTGACGATAATCAAAAAAGTTATTGCCAATAAGAACAATAACAACCCGCAGAAAAAGCTCAAAACTTTCGAATATAAAACTTATAATAAACTTATTGTTACCGCAAATCCTGATTCAATTCAGGGAAGAATAGATTCTTCTGCAACGTATAAAGATCTCGAGAAAAAGAAAATTAACATCGATTCATCTGATTATAAGTTCAAAGAAATCATTACCAAACAACATTTATTTCAAACTGAAAAAGTTTCACAATACCAATTTGGCGATCATAAGCTTAAGGAAACAGTGCTTGGCACCAAAATAGCTGGTTTTAAAAATCCTATTTATGAAGTTATAGCTTTTAACCTGCAGTCGATTTCTATTTACGATAATAAATATGAACTTTTTGAAACCAAATACGAAAACCCAATTTCGAATACCGCTCCTGCTTCGTATAATTACAAACTGCTCGACACCGTAAACATAAAAGGCCGCGAAACTTTTATGATTTATTTTAAGCATAAAAGAAAAAGCTCTGGTCTTGAAGGTGTTTTGTATATCGACCAAGAAAATTTTGCCATTGCAAAAGCAGTTATGCGTATTAAAGGCGTTTTAGACATTAGCGGTATTCATGAATTTGAATATGTACCGAGCGAAAAGATATGGTTTCAGAGCAATACCACTTTCAAAATTGTAAAAGGAAAAAATGATGATGATATTAAGATATTAGGAGGTACCATTCAATTTGACGGCGATATCTCTGACGATTTTGAGCCGAGAAAAAAAACTGCTTCGGATTTTACCTATTTGCTTTCTGAAAGTAACAATTTCGATATTCATTATAACAATCCCACTGTTATTAAAAATCCATCACTTTATATTGAAATTAAAGATGATGCGAGCCAGAAACCTGAAGAATTCTGGAATACTTACCGAAAAGCAACATTAGACGAAAAAAGCGAAAAAACTTATGAATTGCTAGACAGTTTATCTGTAAATCGAAGAATTGAAAAACGTCTTGGTTTTGGCCGAAAAATATTAAACGGTTACATTCCAGTTGGTCCAGTTGATCTGGATTTGAAGAAAATAATCAGCTATAATAATTATGAAGGATTCCGTTTGGGACTTGGAGGCATAACTAATGAGAAATTTTCAAAAAACTTCAGAATTGAAGGATATAGTGCTTACGGAACAAAAGATGGTGTTGTAAAATACAATCTGGGCATTGGATTTTTATTAGACAAAAACACCAACACTTGGTTAAACGGATCGTATACTGATGATATTCGAGAGATTGCGAGTACCGTTTTTGCGGTTGACAAACGTGTTTTTAAAATCTATGATCCACGACCAATCAACATTAGTACTTTCTATAAATACGACAGCTGGAAAGCCAATATTCAAACGAAAATTATTCCGAAAACAGAAGCGGTTGTTGAATTAGCCAGAACGTATGTTGAACCTAAGTTCGATTATCTTTTTAATTACAACGAGCATTTGTATTCAAATTACATTATGACAACGGCAATGGTTTCTATTGTTTGGGCGCCTTTTAGCGATTTCATGCAGACACCAACAGGAAGAAATGAATCAGATAAACGATTTCCTAGATTTACATTTCAGTATACACAAACGCTGCCAAATGTTTTAGGAAATGATTTTACTTTTGGAAAAATAGATTTCAAAACCGAATACGAAAAGAAGTATTTAAACGGACAAAAAACAAGTCTGCTTTTACAAGGTGGTTATGCCATGGGCGATGCCCCGTTAACGCATTTATACAACACAATGCCCAACAACCTTACGAAAGAAACCGTAATACAGCGTATTACTTTTGCGGGAAGAAACAGTTTTGAAACGATGTTTTTTAATGAGTTTTTCTCGAGTCAATACGTGTTTTTCCAGGCCAAGCACGGATTTAAACGAATGCAGATCGTGAAAAAAGTAAGTCCCTCTTTGGTTTTGGTTACCAGAATGGCTTGGGGACATATGGAAAATCCGGAACAACATGTTGGTCCTTCTTATAAAACTTTAGACAAAGGTTTCTTCGAGTCTGGTCTTGAGCTCAACAAAATCTACAAAGGTTTTGGTCTAGGCGGATTTTATCGGTACGGACCGAATCAATTATTGAAATTTGAAGATAATATCGCGGTTAAGATTTCTTATGTTATTGATCTAGGGCTTTAAATTCCAATTTTAAAAATTCCAAATTACAATACTTTCTTAAACTTTTTTTTCGCCACGAATTCACGAATTTCACTTCTTAACTTTGCGCAGTTTAGCACTAGATTACACAAATTTTTACAAATAATTAAGTAGTAATTCGTGAAATTCAACTAGAATTTTAAAAGGTTAAAGCAATGAAATTCGTGAATTCGTGGCTAAAAAAAATCCCAAATCCCAATCGCATTGCATTTGGAATTTAGGATTTATTTATGGGAAATAAGCCCTTCTAAGGTTTAAGAATCAAAACCGAAGGCGTATTATTCAGCCATGTACTTTGAGATTCTATAAGCTTTTTCCAGCTTTCTAAACTAATCATCATTAAATCCTGGCTTTCTAAAAATTCTTTTTTAAGCGTTCTGTCGTGCATAATCATAATGTGATTTGGAGCAATCTGTTCGATAGAACGTATTGTTTCCTGAATTTCACGTGTATTTTTCACTTCGCCACTCGCATCCAGAACTATAATTTGTGAACCATTATTATTGATTAATTTCTTGGCATATTCAATTAAAAAAGCATCTTCTTTGGTAAAAACCGGAATAAATACCTGATTAACCTCTTCTAAATTCTTATCAATGAAAATACCAACCGGCATTTTTGTTTTCGCAAGAATATGACGGGTTCTTTCATCAAAAGGATTATTTTCAAACAAACCTTCTTTTCCAGTAAACTTATCAATCAAACGATCTGGATTTACAATTCGGGTTGTAAAACCAAGAATCTTTCCAAGCAATGTTCCGTCAAAAATCGATTGTCCCAAACCAACCAGTAATAAATCATATTCCCCTTGATTCGCAGCATCGACAATATCGGTATCAATATCATTAGACACTTTAAATAGACTTACCATATTCTGATTCAGTTTATGAGATTCATCAACAACCGGAACCAGCATTTTGCGTTCGTGTTCTTTTACATCGAACGAATGTATTTCGGTACTTAAAGACAAATGCATGGCGGTAACAATAGAATTGTCTTGTTGTTTTTTCACTAAACTATTAGCAATTTTCAACAGCTTTTTACCTCTTTCAGGTGTTGCAAACGAAAGCAGCACTTTGTATTTGCTTTTATTGCCAATTTCCTGTGGAATAGCTGTTATTTTATCTTTAAATAGAAATCCGATAAAATCCAGAGCAGGTCCAGTCATAAAAGTAGTCACAAGAGCCATAATTACCATCATGGTAAAAACTTCTGTAGATAAAACGCCTAGATCATAACCAATATTTAAAACTACAAGTTCCATTAAACCGCGAGTATTCATAAGAGCTCCAATTGCCAGACTGTCTTTCCAATTTTGCCCCACAAATTTTGCCGCCAACGCGCTTCCAAAGAATTTACCAATTACAGCAACTGCGATAATCAATCCTGTAATTTTCCATAATTCAGGATCATTCAAAAGACCAATCTGCGTTCGCAAACCTGTAAATACAAAGAATAATGGTAATAATACAATGATCGAAACATCTTCTACTTTTTCAATAAATATATTTCTGAATTTATTGTTTTCCGGCATAATTGCACCTGCAAGGAAAGCGCCAAACAAAGCATGAATTCCGATTAATTCTGAAGCATAAGACGAAATTAAAAGCGTAATAAAGAAAATCGCAACAACTGGTTTGTTTAAACTTTCGCGCGTTGCATTCAAATCTCCGACTCTTTTTAGGAACGGACGAACGATTTTCAGCATGATAATCACGTATAAAACCGCCATTCCAATTACATATAAAGAACTTGAAAGTGAACCTGCTTTTACAATCGCGATTACAACTGCCAGAATACACCAAGCGGTAACATCATCTGCGGCAGCGCAAGTAATGGCAATAGTTCCTAGTTTGGTTTTCTGCATGCCTCTTTCTTGAACAATTCTGGCTAAAACAGGAAAAGCGGTAATACTCATGGCAATTCCCATAAACAAACCAAAAGAAGAAAACTCAACACCTTTTGGAGCAAAAGTTTCATAAATAAAATAGGCTAATGTAACTCCTAATGTAAACGGAATTACGATACTCGCATGGCTGATAACCACCGCATCGTGTGCTTTGTTTTTTAAAACTTTCAAGTCTAATTCCATTCCAATCACAAACATGAAAAGAATTAAACCAATCTGGCTTAAAAACTGGAGATTTCCTAAAGATTCTTTTGGGAATAAAGCCGCTGAAAATTCCGGAAAGTACATTCCAACTAAAGAAGGCCCTAAAACAATTCCGGCAATCATTTCACCAATTACAGAAGGTTGTCCAATTTTTCTAAAAAACCATCCGAACAAACGTGCCGTTAGAATAATCGTTACAATTTGAGCCAGTAAAATTGCCAGAGGATGCTGAAGATTTTGCACCATCGAATTTAAAAAGTCATTCCAGTGGTTGCTTTCTACTTGCTTTTTTACAATTTCACGTCCAGTTTCGAGAGCCGCTCCTTTTGTAATAATCCAATACATCAGCGCTGTAAAACCACCAATCACTGTAACGTAGAATAAAGAGTTTTTAAACTTGTTCATAACGCATTCTTTTAATTTTATGCGGCAAATATCAGAACAGAACTTTACGTGAAAAAGTGATTTTAAAGCTAATTTTCAAACCATGTAACAAGACCGAAAAACTTTGTAATAAGTTATATTTTTACCTTTCTCAAAAAATCAGAACGATAGGTTTCGCTTAAAATCAGAGTCGTGTTTTTGTGGTTTTCTTCAACATGATGAAGGACAATTTCGTTATGATTAAAAAACTTAATGGCTTTTACAGCCACAATTTCTTTTTTATTGACACGGCAGAAATCAGTTTCGGGAAGTTCTTTTAAAAGCGTATCAAATTTTACATTTTTCAAATTCAGAAAACTGCCATCAGCCATTAAAACCGTTTTATCACGGCTGTCACTTAGAGCTGTTTTAATGTATTGAATTTTATTGAAATACAACAGCGTCTTTCCTTTATCAGTATTTAACTGAATGAATTTTTTAGCCGAATCTGATTTATCAAAACGTTCAAAAGCTTTTGTAATGGCTTTTTGCAGACGTTCTAATTTTACGGGTTTTGTAATATAATCGACCGCATCAATATTAAAAGCTTCTGCCGCATATTCTTTATATGCCGTGCAAAAAATCACCAGTTTGTCTTGTAGTTTTTCAGCCAGATGCAGACCATCAATACCCGGCATTTCTATATCCGAAATCAATAAATCGAAATCAAGATTAGAAACATCAGATAAAAGTTTCTCAGGATTGTTGTATGTCTTTACGATTTCCAGTTCTGGAATTTGTTCGCAAAGCATTTTCAGGTAGGTCAATCCCGGAATCTCATCGTCCAGAAGCAAGCATTTCAGTTTTGTATTCAAGTAAATCTATTTTTAGATGAGCAATATATACACCATTTTCTATAAACTTATCCAGTTTAAAATTATTCTTGTAAATGATGCGCAAACGATGTTCGAGTGTGGCTTGACCTAATCCGCTTCGTTCTTTTTTCAAAACCTTTTTATCTGAAATTTTATTCGAAACTGTCATAAAAAAAGCATTGTCTTTAAACTCAAACACAACCGAAATAAAAGCATCTGGACTTTGCAGATCGGCGTGTTTAAAAGCGTTTTCTATGAGATCAATTGAAATCAAAGGCGCCATCAAAGGCTGATCGTATAATTTATCTTCTTTATTAATATTGGTTTTAACCTTCAACTCAAAAAGCGGACTGATTTTAATTTTGTTGATTTCAATTAAATTCAACGCAAAATCAATTTCTTCTCTCGCTGTGACAAATTTATTTTTGCTTTCATACAAAATATAATCCAGAACATTTGCGAGTTTATCGAGTGCAAAATACGTTTGGTAAGCATGCGACTGAATTGAATTTAAAATATTTTTAAACAAATGCGGATTGAGTTTTGACTCCAAGTTTTCTAACTGAAGATCATTCACTTTTACTTCGAGCGCGTAGAAACTTTTTTCGGCATCATCCTTTGCTTTTTTGGCCTGCATGAGCTGGTACATCATGATACAAATAATGACAATCAGCAATAAAAGAATTGCTAAAAAAATAAAAGTTGTCGTATTGTTTTCCTGCATTGTATTTGTTTTTACTGCTGTAGATTTTGCAGATTAAAAAAATCGAATTCTTTTTCTTTCGATGTAATTTCAATACAAATATGAGAAAAGCTGATGATTCTATCGCAAAAATTACGAAATTATCCTCTGTAAAAGACACTGAAATTTGTGTTAACATTAAGTAAAATAGAGTTGATTATTTATGATTTCGAGCACTTTTCACTACATTTGCATCCATTTTTAAAGATTTATGAAAAACACTATTCAAGTTGGATTTTGGGAAAAACTAGCCCGAATTATACTTAAAAACAGAATAACAATTCTGATTATCCTTGCTGCTTTAACCATTTTTCTTGGTTTTCAGTGGAAAAACCTTTCTATGACTTATACTGAAGCAAACCTGCTTCCAAAAGATCATATCGCTAATAAAGAATATCAAAAATTCTTAGACAAATTTGGTGAAGAAGGAAATCTTGTTGTTATTGGTTTTCAAGATAAAAACTTTTTTACGCCTAAAAATTATGCGGCTTGGAATGAGTTAATGACAGGTTTAAAAAAATCAAAAGAAGTTGACTTAGTGGTTTCTTTAAATGATTTAAAAAAACTGGAAAAAGACACTGTTAACGAAAAATTTGTCTTAACGCCATTTATTGATCAAAGCAAAACCTTAGATCCTGCATATTTAAAAAGTGTTCAGTATGATTTATTTCATAACCTGCCTTTTTACGAAGGACTTTTATTTAATAAAGAAAGCGGAAGTGTACGTTCTGCTATTTACATTAACAAAGCGCTGGTAAATACGCCTGAAAGAAAAACTTTTATACTTCAAAATTTAGTTCCGAAAATCAACAAGTTCGAGAAAACAACCGGAATTGATTTGAAGGTTTCCGGAATGCCTTACATCAGAACCATCAATGCTGACGACATGAAAGGCGAAATCGGACTTTTCATTGGTGCGGCTTTATTGACCGTTTCATTGATTTTCTTTTTCTTTTTCCGTTCGTTCAGAGCCACTTTTATTTCGATTTGTATTTTAATTGTCGGCGTAATCTGGTCCTTCGGAACACTTGGATTGTTTGGCTACAAAATCACGATTTTAACAGCAATCATTCCACCGCTGATTATTGTAATCGGAATTACAAACTGTATTTTCTTAATTAATAAATACCAGCAGGAAATTAAATTGCATAACAATCAGGCAAAAGCCTTGCAGCGTGTTATTTCTAAAATTGGAGTTTCGACTTTAATGACGAATCTAACAACGGCAATTGGTTTTGCAACATTCATGATTACAGGAAACGATTTGCTTTTCGAATTCGGAATGGTGACTTCAATCAACGTAATTTCTGTTTATTTACTGACACTTTTTATCGTGCCGATTATTTACAGTTTCCTGCCGCTTCCAAAAGAAAAACACTTATACCATTTAACGAAAACTTATATTTCAACTTTATTAAATGTGGTTGAAAATTTGGTAAAGACAAAACGCAGATTCGTTTACATCATTTACGGTTTACTTTTAGTTTTTAGTGTCATTGGAGTTTCGCAAATGAAAGTTTCAGGAAGTTTAATTGGCGAAATGCCAAAAAGCGCTTCTTTCTTTAAAGATATTTTATTTTACGAAAAAGAATTCAACGGAGTTATGCCTTTGGAAATCATGATTGATACCAAAAAGAAAAAAGGCGTTATGAAAGCTTCTACGATTCGTAAAATGGACGAGTTGCAAAATACAATTGCTGAAATTCCAGAATTGGCAAAGCCAGTTTCTGTAGTGAATTTGGTTAAATATTCGAAACAAGCTTTCTATAACGGAAATCCAGAATATTACCAATTGCCAACTTCGCAAGAGCAGACTTTCATTTTAAGTTATGCTAAAAATGCGACGAAAAACAGCAAAGAAAATCTAATGAAATCGTATGTTGATTCGACTGGACAATATGCCAGAATCACCACCTTCATGAAAGATATCGGAACGGATGAAATGGCGAAAGTGGAGAAAAAATTACATTCTAAAATTGATGAAATTTTCCCAAAAGACCGTTTTGAAGTTACCGTTACCGGAAAAGCATTAGTATTCCAAAAAGGAACTTCGTACTTGGTTGACAACTTAATCGAATCTTTAATTTTCGCAATTTTAACGATTGCTGTTCTGATTTTGTATTTATTCCGTTCTTTCAAAATGGTAATGGCCTCGGTAATTACGAATATTTTACCGCTTTGCATTACGTCTGGATTAATGGGTTATTTTGGAATTCCGTTAAAACCCTCAACAATTTTAGTATTCAGTATTGCATTCGGAATCTCGGTTGATAATGCGATTCAGTTTATGGCAAAATACCGACATGACTTGCTACAAAGCGGCGGAAAAGTGAAGAAATCGGTTTTCAGTGCTTTAAGAGAAACTGGAATCAGTACTTTTTATACTTCCGTGGTTTTGATTTTAGGTTTTGCAACTTTTACCTTATCAAGTTTCAGCGGAACGATTGCTTTAGGAGGATTGATTTCTTGTACTTTAGCATTTGCGATGTTTGCCAACTTGGTAGTATTACCTTCTTTGGTTTTGACTTTTGAGAAGAAGAAAACTAAGAAAGAGGATTTGGAAAATTTGGAGAAGTAGGTTTTAAACCTCTAGTAAAACTAAAATGGAAATATTTCGATTATTTATACCTCTGATTTCAATTGGCTTCGGAATAATTCTAAAATATTCAAGTAAACAGGATTCAAACCCTTTAAAAAAATATTGGTTGTTTCTTATTATTGCTGGCGCTTTATTATTTGTTTTAAGATTGTATGATTTTTTAAAATAAATATTTCTGCAATCTTGTCATTTCGACAAAGGTGCCCGAGCGACAGCGAACAGGCGAAGCAAATCTCCGCAAGTAGCTCTCCGCACAGAAATGCCAAACTTTGCTGAGTTTCTTACGAAGATTTCTCCTTACGTCGAAATGACAGAAATGAATGTAAAACAAAAATGCAAAGTAAAAAAAGGCCTCTCCTAAAACGAGAGCCCTAGCCCCGATAGAAGCGGCATCCTTTTTCCTGCTTCTTTAGCAGGAAAAAGATATAGCGGATAGCGGGAAACAGCTTCAAAAATTAATTAATATCGTTTATATTTGCAATTCGATATAAAAAAACACTGGTTTTATTTAATCTAAAATCAGCAATCTAAAATCTAAAATTAAAATGAAACACACAAAAGTTAGAGACTTATTAAACAGTACGACGACGTTACAGGAAGTGAATGCAAAAGGTTGGGTGAGAACTTTTAGAAATAATCAGTTCATCGCTTTAAATGACGGTTCTACAATTAATAATATTCAATGTGTTGTTGATTTTGAAAATACACCAGAAGAGACTTTAAAAAGAATCACGACTGGAGCTGCAGTTTCTGTAATTGGAACTTTAGTTGAAAGTAAAGGTGCGGGTCAGAAATACGAAATTCAGGTTTCTAAATTGGAAATCCTTGGAGATTCTGATGCTGAGAAATTCCCAATGCAGCCTAAAAAACACTCTTTAGAATTTTTACGTGAAAACGCTCACTTACGCGTGCGTACAAATGCTTTTGGTGCCATTATGCGTGTGCGTTCGGTATTGTCTTATGCGGTTCACAAATATTTTCAGGACAAAGGTTTCGTATATGTAAACACGCCAATTATTACCGGAGCTGATGCTGAAGGTGCTGGAGAAATGTTCCAAGTAACATCTTTACCGCTTGACAATCTTCCTAAAAATGAAGAAGGAAACATCGATTTCAAAAAAGATTTCTTTGGAAAACATACCAACTTAACGGTTTCTGGACAATTAGAAGGTGAAACTTTTGCAATGGCTTTGGGTCAGATTTATACTTTTGGACCAACATTTAGAGCAGAAAACTCAAACACTTCTCGTCACTTGGCAGAATTCTGGATGATTGAGCCTGAAGTTGCTTTTAACGACCTTGATGACAACATGGATTTAGCTGAAGATTTTATTCAGTATGTCATTAAGTATGCTTTAGACCACTGTAAAGACGATTTGAAATTCTTAGAAGGAAGACTTCTTGAAGAAGAAAAATCGAAACCACAGGCAGAAAGAAGCGAAATGGCGCTATTGGAAAAGCTAAACTTCGTTTTAGAAAACAACTTCAAACGAGTTTCTTATACGGAAGCTATTGATATTTTAAGAGATTCAACTCCAAATAAAAAGAAGAAATTCCAATACCTAATCAACGAATGGGGAGCTGATTTACAATCAGAGCACGAGCGTTATTTGGTGGAGAAACACTTTAAATGTCCGGTAATTTTATACGATTACCCAGCAAACATTAAAGCGTTTTACATGCGTTTGAACGACAACACAGAACCAGGAAGAGAAACGGTTCGTGCCATGGATATCCTTTTCCCTGGAATTGGAGAAATCGTAGGTGGTTCTGAAAGAGAAGAGCGTTACGATGTTCTGGTTCAGAAAATGGAAGCGTTAGGAATTGACAAAGAAGAATTATATTGGTATTTAGATACCAGAAGATTCGGTTCTGCAACACACGCAGGTTTCGGTTTAGGATTTGAGCGTTTGGTATTGTTTGTAACAGGAATGACAAACATTAGAGACGTAATTCCTTTCCCAAGAACTCCTGGAAGTGCAGAGTTTTAATAGAAAGTTATAAGTTATTTGTTATGAGTTAAGCGTAAAACTTAGCTCATAATATTTTAATAGAACAAAAATGTTATTGGTTTTGCGTTACAATTCTTAACTCCTAACCTTTAACTCTTAACCCAAACTATGCTAAAGCAATTTTTAAATTTAAAATTATCCCAAAAATTATCTCCACAGCAAATTCAGCTGATGAAGTTAATTCAATTGCCTACGCAAGCTTTTGAACAACGTTTATTAGAAGAAATGAACGAAAATCCAGCACTTGAAGCTGGAAAAGAAGACGAATACGAAGCTGACGAATATGCTAATGAAGACTACGACGATTATGATGATGCAGAATCTGATAGAATCGAAGCAGACGATATTAACATTGACGAATACTTAAGCGACGACGATACGCCTGATTATAAAACTCAGGTAAACAATTATAGTGACGACGAGGAACGCGAAACACCATTTGCGGCTCCCATTAGTTTTCATCAGGATTTAATCAATCAACTGAATACTTTTATCTTGAATGATGAAGAGCGCGAAATCGCTGAATTCCTTGTAGGAAGTATTGATGATATGGGTTATATCCGCAGAAGCATTCCGGATATTGTAGACGATATGGCTTTTACTCAGGGAATTTATACTGATGAAGCAATGGTCGAAAAAATGATGACGGTAATTCATGAACTAGAACCTTCGGGAGTTGGTGCACGTGATTTGCAGGAATGTTTATTGCTTCAGTTAAAGCACAAAACACCAACCGAATATGTTGATTTAGCGATTGACATCATTGAAAATCAGTTTGATGCTTTTACGAAAAAACATTACGATAAACTCCTTCAAAAATACGGCGTTTCAAATGAACAGCTTAAAAAAGCAATTCACGAAATTGAAAGACTAAATCCAAAACCGGGCGGTTCTTTCACTGGAAATAATAAAGTAACTGAAAATATAGTTCCCGATTTCGCCATCAGAATTATTGACGGTGAACTGGAACTGACTTTAAACGGACGTAATGCTCCTTCCCTGCACGTTTCTAAAGACTATCAGGAAATGATGCAGACCTATAAAGATTCCAGAGATAAATCGGCGGCACAAAAAGATGCAGTTCAGTTTATCAAACAAAAACTGGATTCGGCAAAATGGTTTATCGATGCGATTAGACAGCGTCAGGAAACTCTTTTTGTTACTATGAATGCGATTATGCATTATCAGGAAGAATATTTCTTGGACGGTGACGAAACCAAACTAAAACCAATGATCCTAAAAGACATTGCCGATATGGTTGGTTTGGATATTTCAACAATCTCACGTGTGGCCAACAGCAAATATGTTGAAACCCCATACGGAACCAAACTGATTAAAGAATTCTTCTCTGAAGCCATGAAAAATGATCAAGGTGAAGATGTTTCAACTCTTGAAATCAAAAAAATTCTTCAAAATACTATTGAGGAAGAAGACAAGAGAAAACCGCTTCCAGACGATCAATTGGCAGAAATCCTAAAAGAAAAAGGATATCCAATTGCTAGAAGAACCATTGCTAAATATCGCGAACAGCTAGATATTCCAGTAGCAAGAATGAGAAAGAAAATTTAATTTTATTATATCTAAATTTAATATATCAGCCTGACAGATTTTAAAAATCTGTTAGGCTTTTTTAATTAGGTTGAATATTTAGATTGCGAAGAAATTTTCATATATCACTTCTAAGGAGCTTATATTCGTCGTGTATTTTTCTATAGATATTTTACTCCGATGGAGCATTTTATCATACAACAAATTTTAGAGTTATACTGGTTAGATTCGTAAGATCAAAACAATTATATACAAACAAGCCGACAATACAACATCTTTTAATTGCCGCCGCGAGGCTAAATAGGTATAATATTTTGTCAAGCCTCAAGATAAAAGCTCCGTAGGAGTGAAATATAAAAACAAAACCCAACAGCTTTTAAACTATTGGGTTTACTATCGTAAATTAAATTTCTATTTATTGATACTGATCAGGCAGTACATTTACTTTAAATAAAAACTTTTTCTTATTATCGTAATAACTGTAAATCAATGTATAATCATTTTCTCTAAAAACCTGTAATCCAGGATTTGCTTTTGCTGTACTCAAAATACTTTTTTTGATTTCATCTCGAATAACAGCAATCTCACCGGTTTCTTTTTCTACTTTTACCAAAGTTAAATTGTATTGAACAGCTCTTTCTTCCGGCAGATTTACACTGTCTAAACGAATTCCTTCCTGAATTAATAAGGGACAATTTTTATTGTATTTATCAACCAGCTGCGTGATTTCAGTATGTTCGTGCTGTGTATTTTCATTTAGGTAAAACTGAAAAAAAGTGACCAAAGCCAATGCGATTGCTATGGCTACGAACAGCCATATATTTCTTTTTAATTTGCTTTCTTTTTCTTGCATAGTTATTTCGGCTTAAATCGTTTTTTATTAGAAATTAAAAAGAACTTACTTTTCCTGACTTTTTTTCATTGCATTAAAATATGCTGCGCGGCTTAACGGCTCGTATTCTTCCGTTTCTCCAAGCATAACCAATTTGTCATTATCCGTTTTACGAAAACTATAGTTTGCCAGATTTCCAGTTCGGGTGCAGACTGCATGAACTTTCGTAACATATTCGGCTGTAGCCATAAGAGCAGGCATTGGTCCGAAAGGATTTCCTTTAAAATCCATATCCAGTCCAGCAACAATTACACGAACACCGCGATTAGCAAGATCGTTGCATACGGTTACAATTTCATCATCAAAAAACTGAGCTTCATCAATTCCTACAACATCACATCCCTGCGCCAAAATAGAAATATTGGCAGCAGCCGGAACTGGTGTCGAACGAATTTCATTAGAATCGTGAGACACCACCATTTCGTCATGATAACGGGTATCGATTGCGGGTTTAAAAATTTCAACTCTTTGTTTGGCAAACTGCGCGCGCTTTAATCTGCGGATTAACTCCTCGGTTTTACCCGAAAACATTGACCCACAAATAACTTCAATCCAACCAAATTGTTCTTTGTGATTTACTGTATTTTCGAGAAACATTTTGTATTTTTCTGCCTTTAAAAATGAATAGTTTTTATTACTTTGTACTGGTAATAAATTGAGGTTAAAAACTGCTGTTTTTAGACTTTTTCAAAAGTAGACAATTTTTATCAAATCGGAAATTGGGAAACGCTTATTAACAGAAATAAAAAGCAGCTGTAAGATTTCTTTCCGAAAAAAATCAGACATTAAATACACTAAAATACCGTATTCACTATAATTTTCAACAGTTATGAAAAAAAAATTGGAAGCTGAATTAATCAGCATTGCACATCGAATTTTAAAACTTAAAAACAAATCCGATATCAATCAATTATATCTTGAAACTCAAAAATTATATGAGAAATTAGCGGTTTTAAAATTCGTGGAAGAAAACTTCGATACGCAGAAACCAACTATTGGACAAAGCGAAATCAATTCTGAGCTGGAAACTATTTTCAACAAAGAAGAAGAAATTATTCCAGTACAGATTCAATCTGAAACTCCAGCAGAAGAAGTAATTACTCTTGAAGAATCTTACGAAGCTGAAAATACAGAAGAAGTTACCGCAGAAGAAATCACAGAACCAGTTGCTGAAAAAACGGAAGAATCGATTGCTGAAGAAAAAACAGAATCCATTATTCCAGAAACTACAGAACCTGTTTTAGAAAAAACAGAAGAACCTATTGCTGAAGAAAAAGTAGAATTTGTGGTTCCAGAAATAATAGAACCTATTTTCGAAAAAATAGAAGAACCTGCTGCAGTGATTCCTGATCCTGTACAAGAAATCCAAAAAGAAATTGAAATACCAGAAGAACCCAAAAATACATCTGACGAACTTTCATTTACTACTGTAAGTGATTTAAAACCTATTCCAGATTTTAAACCTGCTTTTGAATTGGATCAGGAAGAAATTCAAGAAGTGGCAAAAGAAGAACCCAAAACGGAAGAAAAAACAGAACCAAAAGCAAGTCCTATTCCAATCGCGTTTGAAGATTTCGGAATTAATTATGCCGATGCACAATTTGTAAAAGTAGACAGTTTTGAACCTATTTCGTCGAATGATTCAAAAGAGAAAAAAACAATAGAAACAACTCTTTTTGAAACCGTAAAAGAGCCTGTTAAACCTGTAAGTTTAAACGAAAAATTAGCAAGAGGTTTTCATATTGATTTAAACGACAGAATTGCTTTCACAAAGAATCTTTTTGGAAACAGCACTGAAGATTACAGCCGAGTTTTAAACCAATTATTGACTTTTGATTCTTTTGCAGAAGTAAAAGATTTTATCGAAAACATGGTAAAACCGGATTACAACAACTGGGAAGGAAAAGACGATTACGCAGAACGTTTTCTTGGAATTATTGAGAAGAAATTCTCTTAAAAATAAAACACCCATTTCACGAATTAGCACCATTTTTTTCTTTGTGCAATTTTTAAAGTCTTAGAATTTGTGCCAATTCGTGCAATTCGTGTCAAAATTATCAAACTAAATTATGTCCAAATTATATATCGTTCCAACGCCAATTGGCAATCTTGAAGACATGACTTTTAGAGCCATTCGGGTTTTGAAAGAAGTCGATTTGATTTTGGCCGAAGACACCCGCACAAGCGGAAAACTCTTAAAGCATTTTGAAATTGGCACGCACATGCACAGCCATCATATGCACAACGAACACAAAACAACCGAGAACCTAATTGCTCGTTTGAAAGCAGGCGAAACCATCGCTTTGATTTCGGATGCTGGAACTCCAGCCATTTCAGATCCTGGATTTTTGTTAACTCGTGCCTGTGTAGAAAATAATATCGAAGTAGAATGTCTTCCTGGAGCAACGGCTTTTGTTCCCGCTCTTGTAAACAGCGGACTGCCAAATGACAAATTTGTTTTTGAAGGTTTCCTGCCTGATAAAAAAGGACGTCAGACTCGTTTTTTGGCTTTAGCCGAAGAAACCCGCACGATGATTTTATATGTTTCTCCGCATAAATTAGTAAAAACCTTAAGCGAATTTATCCAGTATTTTGGAGAAGACCGACAAGTCTGCGTTTCGCGCGAATTATCGAAATTACATGAGGAAAACGTCCGCGGAACTGCTAAAGAAGTTTTGGGTCATTTTGAAAAAAACGCACCAAGAGGAGAAATCGTTGTGGTCGTTGCAGGAAAAACAATAACAAAAGAACCTAAGAAAAGTAAATTTTCTAAGGATGAAGAAGAATAAACTGTTGTTAGTTCAAATTCCATTTGTCACATCGAGCGAAGTCGAGATGCGCATTTGGTTCTCGACTCCGCTCGAACTGACAATAAGAACATAAAATATAATTCAAAGAATAAATCATGAGCATTCAAGCCTTTTTAGAAAAAGTAAAACAAACACCAACACAAATCACATTTCCAGAAACTATTGCAGTAATTGAAGAAAACTACAACTTTACTCCAACTGCTTTTCAAAACGGAACTCAACATAACGCAGCAGGCGAAAATTCAGGTTCTTGTAAATTGTTTTCTTTTGCAAAACTTCAAAATTTAAATAAAGAAGAAACCTTAGCTTGTTTTGGAGCTTTTTACTTTGAAGAAGTTTTAGGCGATCCAAACGGAACCAATCACCAAAACATTAGAAACTTCATCAACTTAGGCTGGGACGGGATTCAGTTTGAAGGAAATGCACTTGAATTAAAATAATTATTTAAGATTTTTGATTAACGATTTTTGATTTCAGATCTTAAAATCAAGCAGTTTAAGATCTACTATAGCAACTCAAAAATCTAAAATCAACACTCTAAAATCTAAAATCAATTATGCGTTGGACATTAAAACCAAAACCTTCTGAAGAAAAAATCAAACATTTGGCACAAGCTTTAAATGTAGAAGATTTTGTAGCGTCGCTCCTGATTCAGCGTGGTATTGAAACCTTTGAAGATGCCAAGAAGTTTTTTCGTCCGTCTTTAGAACATCTGCACGATCCGTATTTAATGAAAGATATGGATAAAGCCGTTGCCCGAATAGAAAAAGCCATAGAAAATCAGGAAAACATTCTTGTTTTTGGCGATTATGATGTTGACGGAACAACTGCTGTTTCTCTGGTTTCTTCGTATTTAAAATCGCATTATCCTCATGTTGCCACTTATATTCCCGATCGTTATGACGAAGGTTATGGCGTTTCATACAAGGGAATTGATTATGCAGATGATAACGGAATTTCCTTAATAATTGCCTTTGACTGCGGTATTAAATCGATCGATCATATCGCTTACGCAAAAGCAAAAAACATCAATTTTATTGTCTGCGATCACCACAGACCCGGAGACATTCTGCCGGATGCCGTGGCAGTCCTTGACCCAAAAAGAGAAGACTGCTCCTATCCTTATGATGAATTGTGTGGCTGCGGTGTCGGTTTTAAATTGATTCAGGCCTTAGGTCAAAATCGAAATGAAACGGTAGAAGATCTTCTTCCATATCTTGATTTGGTTGCTACTGCAATCGCAGCCGATATTGTACCCATTACAGGAGAAAACCGCGTTCTAGCTTACTTCGGATTAAAAGTCATCAACAGTGAACCAAGACCTGGAATTAAAGCTTTAACGCATCAGGTAAAAAAGAAAGTTCTCGATATTACCGATGTCGTTTTTATCATTTCCCCAAGAATAAATGCTGCGGGAAGAATCAAACATGGAAATCATGCGGTGGAACTTTTAACCGAATTTGATTTAGAACAAGCCCAACAGTTTGCTTCAGAAATCGAACAATACAATGCCGACCGAAAAGATTTAGATAAAAAAATTACCAAAGAAGCTTTTCAGCAGATTCTAGAAAACAAAGAAGAAGAACGTTTTTCAACTGTTGTTTTTCAAGAAGACTGGCACAAAGGCGTTATTGGAATTGTGGCCTCAAGATTGATTGAAACCTATTATCGTCCGACTTTGGTTTTTACCAAAAGCGGAGACAAATACGCCGCTTCTGCCCGATCTGTAAAAGGTTTTGATGTTTACAATGCTCTTGATGCATGTTCAGAACATTTGGAACAATTTGGAGGACATATGTATGCGGCCGGAATGACTTTAAAAGCCGAAAATTATCTGCTCTTTAAAGAAGCTTTTGAGAAATGTGTACAAGAAACCATTCTGCCCGAAATGCGAACTCCAGAGATAGAAATTGATGCCGAAATCAATTTCTCTGATATAACTCCAAAATTAATTCGAATCTTAAAGCAATTTGAACCTTTTGGCCCGCAGAATATGACTCCGGTTTTTATGACTGCAAACGTTAAAGATACTGGATATGCGAAAACATTAGGCGCAGAAGATGAACACCTGAGGCTTTATGCCAAACAAAACAATTCTGATGGCATTGCTGCTATTGGCTTTGGTCTCGGAAAAAAATTAAATATAGCACAAAATCAAAACCCATTTCAAATTGCTTACTGCATTGCAGAAAACGAATGGAATGGTACAATTTCAACACAGCTTATGCTGAAAGACATTAGAACAAATGGAAGAGATTAAATCAGCCAAACCAGATCCTTATCAGGCACTTCGTTACCGAGAATTCAACGTTTTTTTACTATTGCGTTTTGCTATGGTTTTTGCTTGGTCTATGCAGTTTATTGTTATAGAATGGGAAGTGTATAGTTTAACCAAAAACCCACTTTCTTTAGGAATTATTGGCTTAATGGAAATTATTCCTGCGGTTTCGATGTCTTTGTTTGCAGGACATATTGTAGACCAAAGAGAAAAGAAAAGCTTATTGGTAAAATGTATTTTAGGATTCTCAGTAATTAGTTTTGGTCTTTTCTTATTGACTTGGCCAAAAGTAGTGGGTGATTTCTCTAAAGATTACATTTTATATTCAATTTATACTCTTGTGTTTTTTGGCGGAATCGTACGTTCTTTCATGGGACCAACCATCTTCTCTCTTTTATCATTAATTATTCCTAAAAAAGTATATCCAAATGCTGCAACTTGGAGCAGTTCGGTATGGCAGATTGGAGCTGTTATGGGACCAGCTTTGGCCGGATTCTCTATCAACTGGATTGGTGTTCATTGGTCCATGTGTTTGGTTTTTGGATTTTCGATTCTTTCGTTAATTGCCTTATCACAAATCAGCCAAAAGCCAATTATAAATCCGAAAATGGGAGAATCTATAAAAGATAGTCTTATGGAAGGTCTAACGTTTGTATTTAAAAACAAAATTGTTTTGGGCGCATTATCACTAGATATGATTGCGGTACTTTTTGGAGGAGCTGTTGCACTATTGCCCGTTTTTGCACAAGACATCTTAAAAGTAGGTCCTGAAGGTTTCGGCATTTTAAGAGCTGCTCCTGCTGTGGGTGCTTTTATTACGATGTTAGTTTCGGCCTATGTGCCTTTGTATGAAAATGCTGGAAAGAAACTTTTAATTGCCATTTTTGTTTTTGGTTTATCAATCATCTTATTTGGGTTATCGACTTATTTCTGGCTTTCTGTTTTCTCCTTATTTTTAAGCGGATTGGCTGATGGAATTTCTGTGGTAATCCGTCAGACTATTTTACAGCTTAAAACTCCAGATCATATGCGCGGACGCGTTGGTGCCGTTAACTCCATTTTTGTTGGATCTTCAAACGAATTAGGTGCTTTTGAAAGTGGTGCAACGGCTAAGTTGATGGGCGTTGTAACATCAGTTGTTTTTGGAGGAAGTGTTACGCTTTTAACAGTAATTGTTACTGCCTTAAAATCGCCAACCTTTAGAAATTTAGATTTGAAAAGAGATATGGATGAACACCATAAATTGGAGTAAATTAATTTTATTAAACCGTTTAGGTGGAATGGAACAAAATTTAATTTAAACACACAGAAACATAGATTTTTATTGCTTTTGATTAAGATTATAGAAAAAGCAAGCTTTAACACATAGTTCTATGTGCAATATTCTAAGCGAAATACTTTTATTGATTCTCTAAAGGCTATGTTTCTATGTGTTAAAAAATTTTCATCCAACAGGTTAAATATAAATTTATCAAAGAATTTCAATCTATATAAATGAAAGTATTAGCAACTGCTTTATTTCTTACTATTTCGCTTTTCGCGAAAGGGCAAAACCTTTACATCAAAACTTACGGAAACGAAAAGAATAAAGCTATAATTTTTATTCATGGCGGACCAAGCGGCAATGCGACTTTGTTTGAAGGAACCACGGCTCAAAAACTAGCCGATTTGGGTTTTTATGTAATTGCTTACGATCGAAGAGGTGAAGGAAGATCTGCAGATCCAGATGCGAAATTTACTTTCGAAGAAGCTTTTCAGGATTTAAATTCGATTTATGCAGCACATCATTTAAAGAAAGCAATTATTCTAGGTCATAGTTTTGGAGGTTTGGTTGCGACACTTTACACCAATAAATATCCGCAAATTGTGAGCGCTTTGGTTTTGGCTGGTGCTTTGTTTTCGCAACAAGAAACCTACGATCATATTTTATATACATTGAAGAAAAAGTACAGTAACGATTCTGAACAATTGAAGAAAATCAGTATTGTAGAGAATCTAAATAAAAATTCTGTCGAATATAGAAAAGGATGTTACGAACTTGCAGGAGAAAATGGCTTTTTTAAAATGCCAAATCCAACCGCAGCATCTAAAAAACTATACTCGGATTATGAAGCTGGAGAATTTTACAAGACCAACATTCGAAATAAAAATGCTCCATTGATTTTTTATCAAAATGAAAAACAAAACAATATCGATAGCAGACCTTTTTTAAAGAAAATCAAAACTGCTGGAGTTCCTATTTATGGAATTTATGGAAAGGATGATGGCATTTTTTCATCAGCACAAATTAATTCTATGAAAGCAATAACGGGCGAAAAACACTTTGCTTTCCTTGATAATTGCTCGCATTATCTGTTTGTTGACCAACAGGCAGCGTTTCTTTCCAACCTAAAAAATTGGCTGAAATAATCTTTTTTTAAACCATATAAGAAATATAAGTTCATTTAACAAAGTGAGCTTTCAAGATAATTTCTAATTCACTAGAATGAATTAAATTCAATAAGAGAATGAACTAAATTATTTCTACCTCATCTTACGCGACAAATCCAAACTTTTTAGCTCTTATAATGCATTGGCAAGTGGAAGTTTTTCAAACTTTTATGATTTTTTTATTTAGAATTAATATAAATAATATTTATATTTGTTGAAATAAAAGGATTTACGATGAGAGAAATAGAGCAAATATATCATAACAATTTTGGAATAGCCTTTTACTGGAAACAAAACAGCCAGCCAATTCTGGATAAAGTCCAATTGGTTTTTAAGGAAACAGGTTTTTATTTTACCATTCAAGAATTGAATCATTTTTGTGATTTAATAGAAGACAGTATGATTGAAAACACATGTTGTGAAGCCTGTGAAATGAAATATTCTTGTCATAAATTTTTATTGAAAACACCATGTAATTCAATAGATTTAGCTGTTTCGATGACCGAATTAAAATCGATTAAAGATTTGGTCGAAGGTTCTTTATTTAAAATCGAACTTGACGAATATGTCTATGGCGTTGGGATGAATTAAGAAGTATTGCAAATATTTTAACAACATTTTTTCATTATTGAAATATATTTTGATTCCATTCAAAAAAAAGTATATTTACAGCAATGAAAAAAGCTGTATTTCGACTAACCTTAGCACTTCTGGCAATTCTCTTTGTCAGCTGCAATAACAAATCTGAAGAATATATTGATCCTCGCGGAACTGATTATGCAGGATCTGAAAGCTGTATTCAATGCCATAAAGTGCAATCTGAAATGGCTTTCAAAAGTTCGCATTTTAAAGCGACGGCGCCAGCTATTCTAGGAAATGTTTCTGGCGATTTCGATTCGAAAAATCATACTTTCATTTACGATAAAGACACCAGACTAGTCATGGAAAAAGATGGCGATAGTTTGTATCAGGTTTTATATAAAAACGGCAAAGAAACAGCGAGATATAAATTTGAAATCGTTTTTGGAACCAAACACGCGCAAACTTCTGTTTACTGGAAAAACAACAATACCTACGAACTTCCGGTATCTTTTTACCATTCTATAAACAATTGGGCTACAAGTCCAGGTTTTCCTGCCGACAAACCTTATTTTGACCGAATGGTAGTTAAGGATTGTTATGCTTGCCATAGTTCCAATATTAGTTCCAGAGCGCTTAATCAAAGTTCTGCAGACCGAAATTTTATGTCAATGGAAGTTGAAGATGTTGTAGACAAAAAAACAATTGTGTACGGAATTGACTGCGAGCGCTGCCATGGTCCAGCCAAAAAACACGTTGAATTTCATTTAAAAAATCCAAACGTAAAAGTTGCCAATAGCATTACGAGTTTTAAAACTTTAAGCAGAGAACAAAAACTAGACGCCTGTGCACTTTGTCATGCAGGAAACGATGGTATGAAATTAAAATCTCGTTTTGATTTTAAACCCGGAGATCATTTATCTGATTATTTCCGTGAAACAAGAAGTATAAACGATACCACTCAATTTGATGTGCATGGAAATCAATTTCGATTAATGGCACAAAGTAAATGTTTTGCCAACAGCCAAAAAATGGATTGTATTACATGCCACAATCCACATGAAAATGCTTCTAAAAGTATGGCTTCGTACTCAAAAATCTGTATGAGTTGTCACCAAGGATTACAACACAACGAAACGACTTTAAAAATAATGCCTGAGAAGTTAATGGCCAGTAATTGTATTGAATGCCACATGCCGAAAAAATCATCAAATGCGATTAGTTTTCAGCTTTCAAACAGCAAACAATTATCGAATTATATTTTGAGAACGCATAAAATTGGGATTTATCCAAATGCGAAAAAGTAATTATTTTTTGTATTCTTTAATTTCAAATTTCTCACCATCAAAAACGCCGTATGTAAAATAGCCAATCCAATCGCCTAAATTAACATATTCGGAATTTTCACCAACGGGACGAATCATTGGCAGATGTCGATGTCCGAAGACAAAATAATTATAGTGTTTGGTTTCCAGCTTTCGCTTAGCGTACAAAATCAGCCATTCTTTTTCTTCGCCTAAAAACTTAATGTCTTCATCGCCAGAAATCAATTTGTTTTTAACCGATAAATATTGGGCTAAACTTACACCAACATCAGGATGAAGCCAGCGGAAAAGCCATTTTGAAAATGGATTGGTAAAGACTTTTTTCATTCTTTTGTATCCTTTATCACCAGGTCCTTTTCCATCTCCGTGACCAATTAAAAACGTTTTTCCGTTAAACGTAAATTCTTTATTATCATGATAGACCGGAATATTCAATTCGGTTTCGAAATAATCATTCATCCACAAATCATGATTTCCAACAAAAAAATAAATCGGAATTCCGCTGTCACGAATTTCAGCCAGTTTTCCTAAAATGCGTACAAAACCTTTTGGAACAACTGTTTTATATTCAAACCAAAAATCAAATAAATCTCCTAACAAAAAAATGGCTTCGGCATCTTCTTTAACCTCATCCAGCCAAGCCACGAATTTCTTTTCCCGCGGTAAACTCAATTCAGGAGTTGGCGCACCAAAATGCTGATCTGAAGCAAAATATATTTTTTTCATAGATGGGTTAGAAGTTATATGTTGGGAGTTATGAGTCAGAAGTGTAGTGTTACTCGTTTTCGGTTATAACCTTTAACTTTTAACATTTAACTTAATTATAAATTATCAGAAGCGTACCATTCTGCAAATGAAGATTCGGTTTCTTGAAGTTTTAGTGAGAAAAGAGAAATTCCTTTTGGTAAACGTGCCATGATTCTTTCGGCAAAATCAACCACCATATTTTCGCTGGTTGGCTGATAATCTACTAAAATGACATGATGACCGCGGTTTTTTAATTCATTTGCCAGTTCAACATGCGGTGTAGTCTGATTGAAAACAGTTGCGTGATCAAACTGATCGACGATTTCTTCTTTTACAATCTTCTTTAGATCCGAAAAATCAATCACCATTCCGAATTTCACATTCGATCGATCCGTAATTGGAGAACCAATAACAGTTACTGATAATTTATAACTGTGCCCGTGAACATTTTTGCATTTTCCGTCGTAACCGTACAACGCGTGACCGGTTTCGAAACTAAATTGTTTTGTAATTCTGATATTACTCATCGATTTTTAATTTTAAGCTTGCAAATTTACAAATTAATAACCGTTTTCATCTCTTTTTTTAGCACGGTTATACAGCCAGTAAGCAATCCCGATTAAAATAACAAACGGAATAAAAGATCCAATCAAAACGCCTATTTGATAACCATTGTCTGGAGCGTTTTTAATTTTTTCTGCAACATCTACGTTTTGGAATAGTGAAATGAGTTTCATTTTATTTTTTTTATCCTGCAAGGTTTTGAAAACCTTGTAGGTATATTAATGTATTTAATTTTCTATTGTAATAATCAAAAACCTACAAGGTTTGAAAACCTTGCAGGATCTTATCCAAAGATTATTTTTTAAATTGTAATAAAGCCGTTCTTGTAAAATCAGACAAAACTAATTTTCCTGTTATAGCGGCACGTTCGAATAAAAGCGATTCCCAAGTTTCAGTTCCTTCCCAAATGATCTTTTTCATTTCGTGTAAAGCTTCGGGATTGTATGAACTTAGTTTTTGAGCGTAACTTTCAACCTCTGCATCTAAAGCAGACGATTCGCATAAAACTGAGAAAAGTCCTTTTTGAAAAGCCCATTCTGCAGATTTCCATTGGTGTGGCGCCAGCGTCATTTCGGTCATTGCTGTTTTGCCAATTTTTCTGGAAACGGCGGGTTCAATTACAAAAGGTCCAATTCCGATGGCGAGTTCTGATAATTTTACATCGCTTTCTTTCGCAGCAAAAACGTAATCACAGGCCGATATAATTCCTACTCCTCCTCCAACGGCTTTTCCTTGAACACGTCCGATTATTAATTTACTGCAATTACGCATTGCATTGAGTAAATGAGCAAAACCAGAAAAAAACTCTTTTCCCTGTTCTTCATTTTCAACCTGCAAAAGTTCATCAAACGAAGCGCCAGAACAAAAAGCATTAGCTCCTTCGCTCTTTAAAACAATAACAGATACGGTTTCATTTCGGCTCAACGAATTAATCTCTGCCGTAAGTTTATCCAATAATTGACGTGGAAAAGAATTGCTGGCAGGGTGCCCAAATTGTACTGTTGCAATTGTATTTTGAAAAGAAGTTTCTAAACTTCCATTTAGATTTTCTAAACTCATAAAAATAGATTTAAAGGTAAAGTTACGCTTTTGAAAAATAATTCTCCTGAAACGCTGCGAAATTTGTTTTTTGACAATTAATTGATTTTATTTGTTATAACCATTTTGGGGGATTAGCTCATTTGGCTAGAGCGCTACGCTGGCAGCGTAGAGGCGACCGGTTCGAATCCGGTATTCTCCACCAAAATAAAAACCCTTGTAAAGTAAAATTTACAAGGGTTTATCTTTTGAAATTATGATTGCTATTTCTCATCTGCCGAATCCTCAGCATTCACCTCATCTTCCTCAGTTTTTTTGAAATCGTTATTCAGCAGGTCTGTTAGTTTCTTTTTTTCTTTCTGATTTTTTCTAACCGTTAGAACAACCAAAATAATTACCAGTGCAGCTACTATTCCTATTATAGTCCAATTGATATCCATAAATTATATTTTTTATTAAAAGTAAAAAAATAACCTATAGATCATATTATCAAAAGGTTAAGCATATCTTTTGTGATTATATTTCGTTTTAAAACCAATATAATTTTTGAAGGATATTTCTTTAAGAAATGTTTTATATTTTTGTGTGAATTGTAAACAAATATTACCGAAGATTTTCAAATGAGCCAACCGTTTTCAAATAAAACCATTCATCTTTTAAAGAAATACACTTTAACAGCATTACTATTGTTTACAGCTACTTACTTAGAAATGTATTGGGCAATGAGAAGTTTTTCCGAAAAAATATCGAGCGGATGTCTTGATTGTTCTTTTTCTAGCGATGTCAATTTTATTTCTATTTTCACCACTGTATTTTTAATCATTGTATTGCTTATTCTTTCATTGATTAAAAATGTGTATTGGGAAAACAGCCTACAACTTCTGTTTTTAATCGCAGTTTGGTTTTTCTGGAATTATGTCATTTTTGTAGACCGAGAATCTTCTTGGAGCACTTATACCTTTAGCGAAGAAATACAATATACAATTTCATATTCTGTTTTACCTATTTTAGTGTTATCTGCTGTTACGGCATTTAGTTTGCATACTATTCACAAAAATATATCTAAACCTTTATAGTCCTATGAATTTAAAATACCACGCCATTATTGTCATTTCATTTCTTTTTATAGTTTCCTGCAAAAAAGAAGAAAATAAAACCATTGAAACACCTTCGGCAGAAAATGCAGTTGTTGAAAATGATACTTTACAAAACCAAGAACAAAGTTCACCAAAAGAAAGCATCAATTTATTTACGCTTATGTCAAAAGACAGCAGCGATGTTGCTTTTGTTTCCCTTTCGGATATTTATCCTGTAGGCGAAGAAAATGATACACTTGCGTTACCAAATATTGAAAAAATAGGCAAACTGAAGGCTCAATATTTTACGTTCGAAAAAAATTACAGAAAAAGATTTTTATCTAAAACCAATATTTCCGAAAGTGATTCGGTATTTGTTTATGATTATGCCAAAAATAAACTCGCTTCTTTTTTGGTTAAAAATCTAAAAACGGCCGCTTATTTAAACGGATATTCATCTGAAGAAGATTGGCCGTATCATAATTATGATTATATGATTGGTTTCGAAATCAATATAAAATACCTCAAAGGTTTTAGCGAATATTATCGTGATGCGATCGTATATGTAGGCAAAGAAAATCCGTTTGCGAAACAAAAACTAGTTCCAGTTGACTGGAAAAAAATTACTGCTAAAGATTTTCCTTCGAAACCCTTAAAAGGCGAAGACCAAAAAACGTTAAAAGGAACTTCAAAAGGAACTACTTACGCTTTTAAAACAGCTAATTATGATTATTTTCTTCAGGATTATTTAGACAATCGAAAAATTCTTTTTGGCAGACGTCTTTTGGTAACCGATGCTAAAACAAAAGAAATTATAATTGAAAAATTGTACAGCCAGAGCGAAGGAACTTCTCCTTCTCCATTAAATTATGAAGAAAGTCCAGAAGCAATTAATCAATGGACGGGGAAGCTTTTTAAAAATAAACCAGAAGTTGTGTTCGGTTTTTTATATGAATCATTTGGCTGTCCGGGAATTTCAATTATCGATAAATCAAATGAAGAAATTTATCTGCAGTGCGATAATCGTCATTAAGAGATAAAAATTACAATTACAAAATTATACTATATACAATGGAAGAAATTAAAAACCGTATTACTGAATGTGAACTTGAATATGATGAAATCTATGAATTAGCTCCTGCCACAAATGAGGAAATCGAAATGATTACGCCTTATTTTTCGCAGCCTATTCCCGAAGAATTAATCACTTTTTACAAAACGGTGGGCGGAATAGAATCGGATGAAATCTTCCGTATTTTTTCTCCTGAAAATCTTTTTAATCAAATTCAGGAACGAGCGGAACTTAAGCACAACTCAATTGGAATTATCGATATGATTATTGCTTTTTGGGGAAATGACAGACCAGAATTTCAGCAATATGAACTCCTGACTGAAGAAGAAACTGAAAAAATAAACAAAGCTTTTCCTTGTATTGGCTGGATTATGTCTGAAGAAGACAATTATGAAAGCGGAGAGTATGTTATTTTTGACAAAAAGGGCCATTTCATGAATTTATATTGTCATCAAGATGATTTGGGAAAGACTAAAAATCAATTACTTAAACTTTTAGAATCAGGTCTTCCTGAAAGATCTCTCGAAAATGTTCTTGAAGAACTTTTTGAAAGAGCCCAAGGAAATTTAAGCCACTGGGACTAAATTGATATAAAAAATATTTCAACAAAAATTTATTTGCAATAAATATAATTAGCAACAAAACTCTAAAATCATGTCTGAATTAAGTTCATTATACTGCAAAGTCAAAATCACAAAACCACAGTTAGAAAAATTTTTAAATAGCCCGCTGGAAAAACCAGAATTAAATAAAAACTGGCTTGACTATTGGGACAGCCGCGAGATGTATTCAAAATCAGAATTGACTCAAGAAAAACTTTACACATACAATGACAACATTAATCAGGAAGTCATTGACGGCTGGATTAATTATCCAGAAGCGATGGCTTTTTCTGATTACGATGAAGCAACTGAAGAATGGCATTGGGGAATGATGTTTTTTAGTGAAAACTTTTCAGAAATGATTCCGATGTTTGCCTTTATCATTAGCATGGAAAAGTACGTTACCGAAAGTCCAGAAAATATGGCAATTGTTTTTCCTTTCTTTTGGGGAGATGATGCTGTTCATGCGCATATTTATTTCGAAAACGGAAAAGCAATATTAAATCCAAAAGCCCAAGTCTTAAAAGATGTAAATCCAGAATTTTTAGAACAAACCAAAAATTTCCTAAACAAAAAATGGGATCAGCTGGCGAAAGAAATGGATTTAGATAATCTAGATTAATTCACATTACTTCAATAAATCAGAAAATAAAAATTCCCCGTAAAGATCAGTGACTTTACGGGGAATTTTATTTTATCAGGCTTTTAATTAGCTAGTTTCTTTTTGAAAAGTTTTGAAATGTTATATCCTAAACTCATCATTACACACATTGGGCAAACGCCAAACCTGAAAAAGAAAAGGACAAATTTTTTATGAAAAGGTAAATTTGCAGGTACTATTGGACAGCTTATTCCATCGCCTTCAAACTCCTTAATACGCCAAACATTTAGTGATTCTTTCATTTTTTTTCCTTTTAAAGATGAATTAATTTAACCCCAGAAGTGATAAATACACATTGCTGTTAAGGCTACTGAAATAATACAAAGAATTAGTTTTGTTCTAGTTTTCATTTTTTTATGCTTTTAAAAGATTATCAATAATGGTTTTTATTTCTGCATCTGTAGCTGCGATACTTGTTTCGTTTACTACTTTAAGCGTTTTGGCATCTATAAAAGTTACGATACCAGTTACCATAGATTTATTTTTTCCGTCAACAAGACCACAGCTTTGCAGCATTCGGCCTACTCCTTTTCGGTTTGTTTTATAAATCTGTTTGTAAAGAGAAGATTTCTTCAGGTTTTCTTTTGACTGCTCAATAGTATTTTTATCAGTCATGTCGTTAATTACAATCGCTACACCTTTTGTAGTATAAGGCATAATGTTGTTTTGAAATCTTTCGCCATTTGCTTTGCAAACACTACACCAGTTGGCTTTGTTTACAACTGCAATTATTTTCGTTTCAACCGCTGTGGATTGATTACCTTTTGTTTGCTGTCCGTATGACAGAAAACTTACCGCCATTATCATATAGGCAGAAATTAATTTTAACATCGTACTTTATTTTTAAGTTATAAGTATTGATACCCATAATTTAAAAAAGTCACCCATTTAAAAAGAAAATATTTTTTTTCCAAAAAAAAGAGGCTATTACGCCTCATCTTCTTTTACTTTTTTTATTTGCTGAATGCATTTATGTTTTTGATTGCTTGCCGAATGTGGATTTTTCCAGCCCATTTTCACCATCAAATGCTGCATTGGCACTTCATAAAAAAACAAAGCTCGGATTATATTCTGGCAATGACTTGTAATTTTTTGCAGCCAATTTTCCAGTTTTTCTTCTCTTAAATTTTCCGATTCTGTTTCTAAAAATGTTACTTCTTTTTTATAATCTGACAGACTTTGTTCATCGTCGATAATTTTTATTCTAGTATCACGAAGTTTTTTGAGCCATAAATTTTTAGAAATAGCATACAAATAGGTTTTTAAAGATGATGTTAAAACAAACTGAGGTTCTTTCACTTTTTGAAATAATACCATTATAGCTTCTTGAAAAATATCTTCGGCATCTTCAATATTTCCGTTATTTTGCTTTATATACGAAGCAACAGAAGGGAAATAAAACTTATACAGCAATCTATACGATTTGCTTTCTCCCGTTTTAAGCTCTTTCAGTAAATCATTGTCAGATATCGTTTCCATATAAACGTTTTATTTCCTTAATACCAAAAATCAAATCACTATCACCCACGTTTTCAAAATATTTTCATTTTTTTTTCAATGGTACAAATTTCGAATCTATTTATATAAGTTAAAACATGAACAACTGATATACAATCTGTTAGTGCAAAGTTAGGTGTTTTAAAAATCAATTAATCTTAAAATTGTATGAAAAATTGTATTTTTGCTTCATTCTAAAATAAAGCAAAATTGTAATTTACTTCAAAAAAGCTGTTTTTTACGAAAGGCTATTTTGTAACCAAATTTTAAATACCTTTGAATTATGAGCACAGCAACAAAACCAAATCACATTGGGCGAAAAATAAGCCGTATTCGTGAACTTCGCGACATGAAACAAGAAGCATTAGCGTATGCTATGGGTACAAGCCAGCAAACTATATCGGCGATAGAAAACAGCGAAACTATAGACGAAGATAAACTTATCGAAATAGCAAAAGCACTTGGTGTAACGGTAGAAGCAATAAAAAGTTTTTCAGAGGAAAATATGATCAATTACTTTAATACTTTTAATGATAGTCAAGGGAACTTTAATAGTAATCATTGCACTTTTAATCCACTGGATAAAGTTGTAGAACTTTACGAGCGATTGGTTCAAGCCGAAAAAGATAAAGTTGAATATTTAGAGAAATTATTGAAGGAGAAATAGTCTTTCAATTTAATATAGCAAAAAAGCCATTTCTTTTTCAGGAATGGCTTTTTTATTGGTGAAATATTTAATTCAAATTTTTCTCGACAAAATCTTGACAATATTTTTTTATCAATTGCCTCACTTTTCTAAATTCTTCTTTTACTTCTAAATCTGTTCCTGTTGCCTTTGCAGGATCTGGAAAATTGTAATGAAATTTTTCTGCTTTTGTTGGAAAAAAAGGACATCGTTCTTTTGCATTATCACAAACCGTAATAACAAAATCAAAATCGATATTATTATATTCATCAATATGGTTAGAAGTATGATTTGATATATCAATTCCATCTTCTTTCATAGTTAAAACAGCTTTCGGATTTACTCCATGAGTTTCTACTCCAGCACTGTAAATTTCGGCTTTATTACCTGCAAAAAATCTCATATAACCTTCTGCAATCTGGCTTCTACAGCTGTTTCCGGTACAAAGTATTAGTATTTTCTTTTTCATAATTTTAAACAAACAACCACACAATATTTATAATACAGAATTTGGGATCAAAACCAAAAATGAGCTGCAATACAATAATCGAAGTGGTAATTATAATTACTTTTTTATATGTAATGATTTTTGTTTTCATTTTTTAACAACATCCTGAATTTGGCGTGCAGCATGAAACATCATTTTTTAAATCTCCTAAATTACTTTCATTTTTTCTGTTGGAATTCCACAAGAATCTTGAGCCAGACACGCTGTTGTTTTATTTTGAAGAACAAATATTTTCCCGTTAAAAGCCAAATCATACTTTCCAATTGTATCACTTTGATATTCAACTTCAATTTCAAAATCTCCAATACCAAGTTTAGATTCAGAAAGCTCAATGATGTGTAATAACTTGGCTGGTTTTAATCGGTGTTCAAAATCATTAGCGTTCCAAAGTTGAAAGTTTACAACTTGTTCTTCTCTAATTACACCACCACAATCAATGAAGTGTTTTTTAATAATTCCAACTTCAGTTACGTGAAAATGTTCTGGTACAAAAGTTCCGTTTTCTAATTGAAATTCAACATTTTGTAATTCTGGCAAAATCTGTTTTATTTCTGATAATTTCATATTTTCTATTTTATCGGTTAAATGCAATATTGCGATAATACGTATCAAAAAAAATGTCTTAACAACATTTTGATTTCGAAATAGTTTCTGTGATATTTAAAAAGTAAGTATTTAATATTTCTATAGTTTTCTCATCAATACAATAACAAATAGCATTTCCTGAGATATTTCCTTTTATGATACCTGCTAGTTTTAATTCTTTCAAATGCTGAGAAACTGTTGCTTGTGCAAGTGGAAGTTCATTTACAATATCACCGCAGATACATTCATTTACTTTTAACAGATATTCAAGTATTGCAATTCTTGCAGGATGTCCCAAAGCTTTAGCTATTACAGCAATTTGATTTTGTGTTTCGGTAAAATGCTCTGTTTTAGTAACTCCCATCGTATTTAATTTTATATCGCAATATTACGATAAAAGAATTAGAGATACAAAATTTTCATTCAAAAAATTCAATATAATCCCTATGGGACAGATTTCAGCGGTTTGTTTACATTCAACCGATATTAAACTCCTAGCGGAGTATTTCTTAGAAATTGATTATCGATAGAATTAATATTCATAGATATTCGTGGGAATTATGCATCGAATTGATATTGGCAAATATTAAATAGTGGCAGATTTCTCCTAGCGGATTATTTCGTAGAAATTGAATATTGGTAGATCCCAAATATCCCGCATAAACATTGTCCCGCAGGGACTTTATCTTAAAAAGTTATTTCTTAAAATTTAGAAATACAATTTTGCTTTTTATAATCTGTCTTATTTTACTAATTATAAATCTTCTACGGGCATTTCATTATAAATAGCAAGATTATTTTTGATGATTAATAAACAATTCAATTAAAATTAAAAATGAAAACAACAAAATGGTTACTTCTAGGCCTATCTATATTATTCGCTTTAAGTATTAACGCACAAACCAAAGCCGCACAAGGCTTTAAAATTACAATGCAATTTGAAGGAGAGACAAATGCAAAAACTTACGAGTGTGGCAGTATTGTATTTAGTAAGATAGACGAATCTGCTATAAACAACAAAACTGTAAATTATGACATGACATTAAATTGCTTGGGAACACCAGACCAGAAACAATTGGAATGGTTTACAAATCCTAATTTAAAGAAATCTCTTAAAATTACGGTTTTTAGATCAGGAAAAAAGGAAAGAGAGTATTTACTAAAAAACACATCTGTATCACAATTTTCAGAAACTGCCTTTTCATCGGCTATTAATGAAAATAGTCCAATTATATACGATCTTGCTTTAATGGCAGATCAAATTTTTATAGATGGCGTACAAGCAAAAGGAGCTAAATAATAAAAAATAAACTCAAAAAAACTAATTTAAAAATGAAAACAATAAAATGGCTTATTCTAGGTCTAACATTATTATTTGCTTTAAGCATCAATGCGCAAAACAAAATAAAAGGCATTCGAATCACAATGCAATTTGAAGATGAAGCAAATGCAAAAACGTATGAATGCAACAATTCTTATTTTTATAAAAGAGATGAATCTGTGGTAGACAACAAACTTAACAATTACGATATGTCTTTAAATTGTGCAGGAACACCAGATCAGAAACAACTGGAATGGTTCTCAAATCGTAACTTAAAGAAATCGCTAAAAATCACCATTTTTAAATCAGGAAAAAAAGAAAGAGAATATCTATTAAAAAATGCATCTGTAGTAGTATTTTCAGAAAGCGGCTACTCAACAGATGAATCTGGAAACAGTTCTCTTTTATATGATATTTCTCTGCTGGCTGATCAAGTTTTTATAGATGGCATATCCATGAAAGAAACGAAATGATCTCAAAAAAACACAAAAAATAAACCTCTAGTCACATAACTAGAGGTTTTATTTTTATACTGAAAATCAATTATCTCAACAAAAATCCCAATCGGATTGATCCGTAAAAATATCCTGAATTGGTATCGATTCCTGGATCATTTAATTCTCTTCCGCGGTAGATAAAAGAATATGAAATATTGAAATTATTGCGTCGGTATTTTAAACCGGCTTCGGCATTAAAACGAAGCGGTTCTAAGTCAAAAGTAATTGGACTTGTGTTGTTAAACATACTGCCTTCGATTGTAGCATCGTAAAATTGATAATTGACACTTGGCGCTGCGTAGAAATAAAATTCTCGAATATCAGGTTGCGCATTGGCATTTACCGAAGCATCGTACATATTCGAATCATATATGGGAAGCAGTTTTTTAAATCCAAATCTCGCCATAAATCCTGTAGAAACTCCTGTAAAAATAGTTCCCAGATTCGCTTCTGACTGAAAATGAAGATCTATAAAATCGTTATGTTTTGATGGAAACATTTTTTTAGAATAGACTACATGCGCCTGCAATCCCAAAGCGTTATGAATCTGGTTATCCCAGCCGTACACTTTTTTATAGCCAATCATGTTGTGAAAACCTTTCTGTAAATTTTCTCCAAGCGAATTCGGACCTACAAATCCAATTTGAAAATCAGTCTTCAAAACGGATTCACTTTGGTAGAAAAAGCTTTTTCCAACTTCAGCAAAAAGATATCCCGCAAACGGACGGTCGTTTATATCAACAGCTTCTTTATTAATAAATCGTGGATTATAAAGATACTGCCCTACTCTAAATTCGGTGATTTCTTTGTTTATTTTCTCGTTGTTGTTCTTGCTTAAAAATCGGTAAAAAATTTCAAGTCCATTCGTGTAATACATATCATTTTTAGACGATGTGTATAAATCATTATCGGTTATAAAACCTATTTCAGTAGTTTTTCCTTGTCCAAAAGTCAACGTTGTGGTTAATATCAGAAAAGCAAAAATCACATTTTTACTTCTCTTTGCCATTGTAATTTATTTTTCCAACGTAACGCATTTCGCGTACAATTCGTTCTTTTCTTCTATTGATATAACTTGATGAACCAGTTGCTTTAAATTTTCTTGGGTTGGGCAAAATTGCCGCAATACCTGCCGCCTGCATAGGTGTCAAACTTGAAGCATCTCGGCGGTACCAATGTTCTGTTGCGGCGTAAGCTCCGTACACTCCGTCACCCATTTCAATACTGTTTAAGTACACTTCCATGATACGCTCTTTGCCCCAGATCAATTCGATTAAGACCGTAAAATATGCTTCAAGACCTTTACGGAAATAACTTTTCCCCTGCCATAAAAAAACATTTTTTGCCGTTTGCTGCGAAATAGTACTTCCGCCTCGAATTCGGCGTCCGCGTTCGTTGCTTTTATATGCTTTTTGAAGTGCTTTAAAATCAAAACCGTTGTGAGTTAAGAAAGTTCCATCTTCACTGGCGATAACGGCTTTTTGCAGATTCATCGAAATTTTCTCAATCGGTTCCCAGTCGTGGTCAAAATACACTTCTTTTCCGTCCATTTTATTTTCGATGGCGCGAATCAGCATTAAAGGTGTAAACGGAACAGGAACGTATTTAAAAAATACAACCGAAGCAATCGAAATGCCAAAAAACCACAAAGCGGCTTTGATAAAAAACCATTTTACTTTTTCGCCAAAAGATCGATTGCTTTTCTTTGGCGACGATTTTGGTTTAGGTTTGCTTGCTGCTGGTTTTTTAGGTGCTGGTTTTTTGGTTGCTGCCATTATATTAAATCTGCTAATTCTGTTCCTATTAAACTTCCTATTGCGACTCCCATTCCACCCAAACGTACTCCGCAGAACACATTTTCAGAAAGTTGCGTTACAACAGGATTCTTACTATTTCCAATTCCCATAATACCGCTCCATCGGTGCGCAATCTGGAAATCCTGATTTGGTAAAATTACATTTTTCAGTAAATCTTCCAATTTATTTTGAATAATTTTCGTCTGCCCAAATTCGGTTGTGGTTTCACCTTCAAAATCAAGGTTTCGGCCTCCGCCTAATAAAATACGATCATTAATATTTCTGAAATAATAATACCCGCGATCTAAATGAAACGTTCCTTTGATATCTAAATTGTGAATTGGCTCTGTAATAAGCACTTGCGCTCGTGCTGGTCTAACCTCTCCTTTTGTCAATTCACCTGCAAAACCATTGGTCGCAAAAAGCAGTTTTTGGGTTTTAAAGCTAAAATCATTTACGACAACTTCAACATGATTTCCGGCATCGGCATACGATTTTAAAGTCTGCTGATTTAAGATTAAAATATCTGCCGAAACTGCCTGCTTCAACAATTCCTGCATCATATTTCCGGTATCAATTTGTGCTTCAAACGGATTAAAAATTAAATACTCCTGAATATTCGAAAATCCAAATCGATCTACTTCTTTCGAAAAAACATCGGCTTTAAAAAGCGGTTTTAAAATTTCATTGATAAACGGGATTTTAGAAACACATTCGCTAAACCCAAATTCGTCTTCTTTCAAAAACAATTCATATCCGCCGTGAGGTTTAAAATCAATTGCCTGATCTCCCAGCGTTTTTCGAAGTAATTGAAGTCCTTTCCAGCGTTTTTCGATCAATGCCACAACATCATCTTCTGAATGTGTTTTGAGGTCATCCATAATTTCAGACAAACTCCCAAAACAGGCAAAACCAGCATTTTTGGTACTGGCTCCTTGTGGCAGCATTCCGCGTTCTAAAACCAGAATTTTAGCAGTAGGAAATCTTTCGCGCAAGCGCAATGCGGTATGCAGACCCACGATTCCGCTGCCTACAATAGTATAATCAATATTTGCGAACCAGTTTTTTAGTTCCCAGTAGCTTAGTTCCATATTTTTGATAAATTCCAATATTTAAATTCCAATATTTAAATTCCAAATTCCAATCTTGGGTTAAATTACAATTTTTAGATAAATTTCAATATTTTAAATTCCAAATTCCAATTAAAATTTTGCTTACGCTGTCAGGCTGAGCGGAGTCGAAGCCACTTTCTGGTGTGACCTTCGACTTCGCTCAGGGTGACAATGTAAAAATTTTCAAACTCTAAATTCCAAATTCCAAAACTTCGCACATTGAAACTGCATTTGCACTGTCAGGCTGAGCGAAGTCGAAGCCACTTTTTGGTGAGCCCTTCGACTACGGCCAGCGTGACAATTGGAATTTGGAATTTTTAAATTGGAATTTCTAATTTTAATTTTTAACATTTTTGAAATTTGGAATTTAACTAATTGGAATTTAATTGTTGTATTTTTAGCACACAAAAAAATAGAATTTTTATTATGAAAAAAGTAGTAGTAACAACCTTAATAATGATGAGTTTAAATGCTATTGGACAAAATGTAATGTCTCCGGAATTGTTATGGAAATTAGGACGAGTAACTCCGCTCGGACTTTCGAAAGATGAAAAAAATATCGTTTACAAGGTTTCAACGCCTTCTGTCGCCGATAATAAATCGACTTCTAAACTTTATATTATTCCCGTAAACGGAGGTAATGCCACTGAAATCAAAGACACAAAAGATGTTCTAAAAGACAAAAATATTTCGCCTGACGGAAAATTTGTCGTTTACAATGAGGAGGTAAAAATCGAGAAAGTTTTAGGAAAAGATTTCTACCCAAGTCTGGACAAATCGGATGCTCAAATTTATAATGGTTTAGATTACCGCCATTGGGATACTTGGAATGAAGGCAAATTTAACCACGTTTTTTATAAAGAAAACAAAGACGGTGCAAAAGGAACTGACATTATGAAAGGCGAAACTTTTGATTCTCCGCAAAAACCTTTTGGTGGTGACGAAGATTATATCTGGTCGCCAGACAGCAAAAGCATTTTGTATGTGTGCAAGAAAAAAGCGGGAACTGATTATGCGATTTCGACTAACACCAATATTTACGAGTACAACTTAGAAACTCAAAAAACAACTAACAAAACCGAAGACAATTTAGGGTACGATACTGCTCCACAATTTTCTCCAACAGGAAATTTATCTTGGCTGCAAATGAAACGTGACGGTTACGAATCTGATAAAAACGATATTATTGTTGAGTTTAAAGGAATCAAAACGAACTTAACGGCAAATTGGGACGGAACTGTAGATAATTTTATCTGGAGCAAAGACGGAAAAACGGTATTTTTTGTGGCTCCAATTGATGGAACAAAACAACTTTTCTCGGTTAATTTTCCTGGTTTAACTAAAATTGCGATCAACGTTCGCCAATTGACAAACGGAGATTTTGATGTAAATGATTTAGTTGGTTTTTCTGGAGATGATATCATCGTTACCAGAACTGACATGAATCACGCAGGTGAGATTTATTCTTTCAATTTGAAGAAAAACACTTGGAAACAAATCTCAAACATCAATACCGAAACCTATAAAACATTAACCTTAAGCAAAACAGAAAAACGTTATGTTACAACAACTGATGGTAAAAAAATGTTGGTTTGGGTAATCCTTCCTCCAAATTTTGATGCCTCAAAAAAATATCCAACTTTATTATTCTGCCAAGGAGGACCACAAAGTCCGTTGACACAATCGTATTCTTTCCGTTGGAATTTTTCTTTAATGGCTGCTAAAGGTTATGTAGTAGTTGCTCCAAACCGCCGTGGAATGCCTGGACACGGAGTTGAATGGAACGAGAAAATCAGTAAAGATTGGGGCGGACAAGTTATGGACGATTATCTTTCTGCAATTGACGATGTTTCTAAAGAAAGCTATGTAGATAAAAGCCGTTTAGGATGTGTGGGTGCAAGTTACGGAGGATATTCTGTATTTTATTTAGCAGGAATCCACAAAAACCGTTTCAAAACTTTTATTGCTCACGATGGAGTTTTCAATACCGTTTCGATGTTAGGAACTACTGAAGAAGTTTTCTTCAACAACTGGGATTTTGGCGGTGCTTATTGGGAAAAAGACAATGCTGTAGCACAAAAAGCATACACGACTTTTAATCCGGCAACTTTGGTTCAGAACTGGAATAAACCTATTTTGATTTTTCAAGGAGGAAAAGATTTCCGTGTGCCAATTGGTCAAGGACAAGAAGCTTTTCAGGCTGCTCAATTAAGAGGAATCAAAAGCCGTTTTGTGTATTTTCCAGATGAAAACCACTGGGTTTTAAAACCGCAAAATGCACAGGTTTGGCAGGGTGAATTCTTTAAATGGTTAGATGAAACGCTGTAATTCTAAATAAAATTTTAAACGATAACCGCAGTATTATTTATATAATCTGCGGTTATTTTATTTTAGCCACATTTGAATTATGTAAATATTTGATTTGCATTTCCTTTCCTCAAATAGAATTTTTAAATAAATTGCGATGAATTCCAATTGTTAAAAACGTCCTTAACCCCAGACAAATATTATGGAGAGCAAAAAAAGTTATACAGCCCTCAAGGTTTTATTCAGCTATGTTGCATTATTGGCTCTCGTGGTTACGGTGGGATGGTTTTTATATTCAGAAAATGTGGTTTACAAAAAACTCGAAGATAAAATTGCGCATGAAAAAACCAAGATTCTACGAGTAAGTAAGTTATTTTCGAATGTGTACAAAACGGAAAGTCTGGCGCGAAAAACCATTCAGACCAATTCTGAAAGTGATTTCAAAAATTATCTTGTCGAAACCGATTCTTTAAAAGCCAGAATCGATACTTTAAAACAAATTGTTACTACCGAATATCAAAAAACACTTTTAGATAGTGTGACCTATTTATTGTCTGAAAAAACAGAAAACATCAGACAGTTAAAAACCATTAAAAATAAAGCTGAAGACGAAGTTTCTGTCAACAACGCGATTGACGAAATTACTAAAATGGAGTTTAATCTTCGAAAACTCGAACTTCAGGATTTTACCAAAAACCCAAACGAATTGGGAAGTTACCAGCGAAATGTTCTTCAAAAATATGTCGATTATCTCAATCAGAATATTCCAGATGACAGCACTAATACGTTGAGTAAAAAAGCTTCTGATTCTATTTTGGCGAATTCTAAAAAACTGCTCAGCAACGTAAAAATGAAAGCCGAGAAGAAAAAAGAAACGCTGAATTTTGAAGAAAATAAATTACTGAAAAATGAAATCGCGATTTCGGAACAGCTTCGAAAAGTACTTCGTATAATCGAACGCGAAATCATCAACAATTCTATTAAAAACAATTCTTTAAAAGAAAAATCACTTAAAAAAGTCAACGAAATTGTAACCGCTTCGGCAATCGCAGGTTTGATTCTGACTTTGTTTTTCTCTGTTTTAATTGTGAGCGATTATTCAAAATCGCAGTTGTATAAAAAACAGCTTGAAATTGCGAATTTTAAAACCAAGAATTTATTAAAAAGCCGTGAACAGTTAATTTCAACGGTAAGCCACGATTTAAAAACACCTTTGAGTACTATTGTGGGATATTCGGAACTTTTGGGAAATTCCGACATTACCACTAGACAGTCGTATTTCATCAAAAATATTAAAAATTCGTCGGAATATATTACACAGCTTGTTCAGGATTTACTGGATTTCTCCCGAATTGAAGCTGGAAAAATCACGGTAGAAAAAGTCCCTTTTTATCTTCCTGAATTGATTGAAGATACGGCTAAAAATATCCAGACGGTTTACAAACAAAAGGACATTGAACTAATTGTTAATGTTGATGAAAAACTAAATACCCGAATTGTTTCGGATCCTTTCCGATTAAAACAAATATTAACGAATATTATCGGAAACGCTTATAAGTTTACCGAAGAAGGTCATATCAAAATCAGTTCGTTTGCAACAGAAGATGAAAATTTCTTTGTCATTACAATTGAAGACACTGGAATTGGGATTGAAAAAGGCAATCAGAAATTGGTTTTTGAAGAGTTTACGCAGGCGAATGAAAGCATTGAGAAAAAATACGGCGGAACTGGTTTAGGACTTGCGATCTGCAAAAAGATCATTTCATTTTTAGGCGGAAGTTTAAACCTCGAAAGCACTATTGGAAAGGGAAGTACATTTGAAGTTAAAATTCCGTTGGTTTTTGACTACAGCCCAATTACAGTTGAGGAAGCGAAAAGAAATATTGCAAAAAACACCAAGAAACAGACTTTCATTGTGATTGATGACGACATCAATTTACTGAATCTAACGAGTGGTGTTTTACGACAAGAACAACATCAGGTTTTATCTTTTACAAGTGCCGTGAAAGCCATTGAAGCGATTGAAGCTACACATTTCGATTTTGTAATCACTGATATTCAAATGCCGGAAATGGACGGTTTTATGTTTTTAAAACAACTCCGAAATTCTGAAAAAGGCATTTATAAAAATCAACCTGTAATTGCCCTTACTGGAAGAACTGATCTAGATTCATCTGTATATACCGAAGCTGGTTTTACAACTGTGATTAAAAAACCGTATTCGCCAAAAATTTTATTGGAGACGATTCAGCATATTTTAGATAATGATGTACTTCCACAAACTGAAATAAATGACGACGAAGAAACGGTTTCCTCACAATTGTATTCTCTTGAAACGTTGAAAGATTTTTTAGGCAACGATAATGATGCTTTAAAAGAAGTTATAAAAGCGTTTATTTCCAGCAGTGAAGAGAATCTGGTTTTATTGGAAAATGCTATTACAGATGAAAATATTCCTGAAATTAATTCGATTGCACACCGAATTGCTCCAATGTTCAAACAAATTGAAGCAAGGGAAATTGGCACTATTTTAAAAATGCTAGAACAGAAAAATCTAGAAATCTCAGAACTGAAAGATGTGTATGCTGATTTGAAAGTAAAAACCAGCGAACTTTTCGAAGCGCTGCAACAAGAAATCGTTTAATCGATGTTGTATTGTTTCAGTTTATTATAAAGTGTTTTTCTGGTAATTTTAAGTAGTTTTGCCGCTTCCGATTTATTATTCTGGGTTCTGTTGAGCGCGTGAATAATGGCTTCTTTTTCATTTTCTGATAATGAAAAAGCGCCTGTAAAGCCTTGCTGTTGTTTTGAAACCTGAAAAAATTCGACAGGAAGCACATCGCTTTCTATAAAATCACCTTGAGATAACAATGTAGCACGTTTTACGCAGTTTTGAAGTTCGCGTAGATTTCCCGGCCAGTTGTAGTTTTGAAAAATAGAAACCACTTCAGGCGAAAATCCAATAATATCTTTATTTAACTGCTGATTGGCTTTTTCGAGAAAATAATCGGCAAAAAGCATTAAATCTTCGTCACGATCTTTTAATGATGGAGACTGAATCGAGAATTCATTGATTCTATGGTATAAATCTTCTCTAAAATCGCCGTTTTTTACTGCTTCGCGTAAATCTTCATTGGTAGCGGTAATAATGCGTATATCGACGTTTATTTCTTTATTGCTTCCAACAGGTTTTACTTTTCGTTCTTGAAGCGCACGCAATAATTGAATTTGATTGTCATAAGAAAGGTTTCCTATTTCATCTAGAAAAAGGGTTCCGCCGTTCGCGGCTTCAAAATATCCCATTTTATCGTTGATCGCTCCCGTGAAAGAACCTTTTAAGTGTCCGAAGAATTCACTTGCTGCCAATTCTTTCGGAATCGCTCCGCAGTCAACCGCGATAAAATTGTTGTTTTTTCGATTGCTTTGCTGATGAATACTTTTGGCGATGATTTCTTTTCCGGTTCCGCTTTCGCCGATAATTAAAACCGACATATCAGTAGGACTTACCAATTGAATATGATCCTGCAGTTTTTTTGAAGCAACCGAAATTCCTTTTACAAATTCATTTTCACCCGTAACCGTTTTTTTTGCTGCTTTTTTCGGTTTGGGAGTTTCTTCTGTGTTTTCTTCCTCTACTTCTTGCGATGCTTTCAAGGCATTTGTAATCACAAGTAAAACTTCATCTGGATTAAAGGGTTTTGAGATATAATCGGCTGCACCATTTTTGATGGCTTTTACGGCAGTGTTCACATCAGAATAACCGGTCATTAAGATAACTGGAATATGCGGATATTCATTTTTAAACTCAGACATAAGACCAATACCGTCAGAATCAGGCAAACGAAGGTCTGTCAAAATCAAATCGAAAGATTCTTTTTTGATTGCTGATCGTGCTTCGGCAGCAGAGAAAGCGACTGTTACTTCGAATGATTTTTTTAGGAGAAATTTTTCTAATAATTTACAAAACGAAATATCATCTTCTATTACTAATATCTTGGGCATTTGTTCTAAAGGGAGTTTTTTGCTAAAATAATACTATTAAAATTGTAATTTCATAAAATTATGCAAAAAAAAAGAGATTGCACGATGCAATCTCTTTTTCACCAAAAACATAAATCTAATTTCACCTAATTTATATCTTCAACCAGTTGCCATTGACATCTGAATACACAGTAGCCTTTTGGTCTCCAACTGATATTTGTAATTTATATTCCTTTTTATCATTAATAAATGCTTTTTCCAATTTAGCATTTGGATAAGCGGTCTGCAGGGCGGTTTTTACAGCTGCCGGTACAGCATCTGTAGTAATCTCAGTATATTCTGCTTGCAGAGAAACCGAAGTTTGTACCTTTTTAGTAGAAGTCTCTGCTGTTACAGAGATTGACATGCTCCCTAAAATGATGGCTGTTGCGATGGCTAACTTTTTCATAACGCTCTGTTTTTATTATTTTTTAATGATATTTCCTGAAGCGTCTGTGAAAACAGTATACTTCTTATCTCCGCTTGAAATCTCAAGTTTGTACTCATTTTTGTCATTTTTGTATGCTTTTTCAAGTTTAGTACCTGGAAAAGATTTTTCAACAGTTGACTTTACAGCTGCCGGAACAGCATCTAATCCAACTTCAGTAAATGCATCTTGAAGGTTTACTGATTTAATAATCGAAATTGATTCTGCTGGAGCAGCCGCTTGTAGAGACAAGCCTCCTAAAACAATAGCTGCTGATAAGATTAACTTTTTCATAATGCTTAGTTTTTTATGTTATTTTTTAAGGATGTTTCCTGTAGCGTCTGTGTAGACAATCGATTTTTCACCTCTTACTGTGATTTCAATTTTATATTCTTTATTTGAATTCACAAATGCTTTTTCAAGTTTTACACCTGGATAAGCTTCGTCTAGAGATTTTTTAATCGCTGCCGGTACAGCATCTACTTCTTTATAATCATCTTGATATTTAACTGTGTTTACTGTATTGGTGGTTAAAACAGTATTTTCTGCTTGTATTGACAAACTACCCAATAGAATAGCTGTCGATAAGATTAGCTTTTTCATAATTAATAGTTTTTAGGTTAGTTTTTAATTATTTTTTTACCCAAGATCCGTCAGCATTAGCATAAAGAGCTCCTACTTTGTCTCCCACAGTAACTTCTAATTTATATTGAGAAGCACTGTTTTTGTATGCTTTATTTAGAACTGCGTCTGGATACGCTTTTTTAAGTGCGTCAGTAACTGCAGCAGGTACTTCTGTTACATTGATTTCTGTATAGTCATCTTGAAATGACGCTACTTTTACGATTGTATTTGAAATTGGCGAAGTTGAAGCAAATGATGTTAAACCTCCCAAAACGATTGCGGCTGATAAAAATAAATTTTTCATGATAATTGTATTTTAATGTTGTTAATTTAATCTTAGTATTCTTAATTTGAATTTCCACGGTTAAGACTAATTACTAAATTTCTACTATTATTTTTTTTAGAATCCAGGATTATTTTTGAATCCAAGTTCCATCTGCGTTAGCGAAAAGATTTCCAACTTTGTCGCCAACTGTTACGTCCAGCTTATATTCTGACTTTTCGTTTTTATATGCTTTTGTAATTACTGCTGTAGGATAGGCTTTTTTCAAAGCTTCTGTAATGGCAGCTGGCAATTCCTCTAATTTAATTTCTGTATAATCGTCTTCAATAGAAGTAACTTTTACAATAGAAGTTGAAACTGGAGAAGTTGAAGCAAATGATGTCAAACTTCCTAAAACAATCGCGGCTGATAAAAATAAATTTTTCATAATGTGTATAATTAAATAGTTAATAGTTTGTTTTACGCTTTAGGTAAAGAAACTATCATGCCGAAACAAAGTAATTACACTCCAACACCCGTAAAGTCTTGTTTTTAAAGGGATTTACTAATACGTGCCAAAAAATAGGCATGTAAAAAAGTGTGTAACTTGAATAAAAAGTGTGTAAAAAGTATACACAAATAGTGTTTACCTGCTGTACAGAATAAAAAAAGCCCAACAGTGTTTTTTAAACTGTCGGGCTGAAATAGTATATATATAAAAGAAAAAAGGCCGTCGATTGACGGCCTTTTAAATTATTCTGGACTATTCATTTTGAAAGTCTCCATAAATGCAGTTGTATAATCTCCTGCAATATATTTTGGATCATCCATTAATTGTCTGTGAAAAGGTATTGTCGTTTTCACACCTTCGATTACGAATTCGTCAAGAGCTCTTCTCATTTTACTGATAGCTTCTTCACGAGATTGTGCAGTTGTAATTAACTTAGCAATCATAGAATCGTAATTTGGCGGAATGCTGTAACCAGAGTAAACGTGAGTATCTAAACGTACTCCGTGTCCTCCTGGCATATGAAGCGTAGTAATTTTCCCTGGTGAAGGACGAAAATCGTTGTATGGATCTTCAGCATTAATACGAACTTCAATAGCGTGTAATTCAGGAAGGTAGTTTTTACCAGAAATTGGAATTCCAGCAGCAACCATAATTTGCTCACGAATTAAATCGTAATCAATTACTTGTTCTGTAATTGGGTGCTCCACCTGAATACGAGTATTCATTTCCATGAAATAGAAGTTTCTGTGTTTGTCTACTAAGAATTCAACAGTTCCAGCTCCTTCATACTTAATAAACTCAGCCGCTTTTACAGCTGCCTCACCCATTCTTGTACGCAATTCATCTGTCATGAAAGGTGAAGGTGTTTCTTCAGTAAGTTTTTGGTGACGACGTTGTACAGAGCAGTCTCTTTCAGAAAGGTGACATGCTTTTCCATAAGAATCTCCGACAACTTGAATTTCGATGTGACGTGGTTCTTCAATAAGTTTCTCCATGTACATACCGTCATTTCCAAATGCTGCAGCAGCTTCTTGACGTGCGCTTTCCCAAGCTTTCAAAAGATCTTCTTCTTTCCAGATGGCACGCATTCCTTTTCCACCACCACCTGCAGTAGCTTTCATCATCACTGGATAACCAATTTCTGCAGCTGTTTTTTGTGCATGCTCGTAAGACTCTAATAATCCGTCTGAACCTGGCACACATGGCACTCCTGCAGCTTTCATTGTAGCTTTAGCAGAAGCTTTATCTCCCATTCTGTCGATCATTTCAGGAGCTGCACCAATAAATTTGATACCATGCTCTTGACAAATTTTTGAGAATTTAGCATTCTCAGAAAGGAAACCGTATCCTGGGTGTATTGCGTCTGCATTTGTAATTTCTGCAGCAGCAATAATATTTGACATTTTTAAATACGATAAGTTACTTGGAGGAGGACCAATACAAACCGCTTCATCTGCAAATTTAACATGCAGACTTTCTGCATCGGCTGTAGAATAAACTGCAACAGTTTTAATTCCCATTTCCTTACATGTACGAATTACACGAAGTGCAATTTCTCCTCTATTCGCAATTAATATTTTTTTAAACATCTTATTTTAATTAGATAATTAGACAATTTGATAATTAGATAATTTTAGATGTCTGTTGTATTAATTCTATCAGATCAATCTAAAACCTAAAATCTAAAATCTAAATTTATTTATGATGGATCTACTAAGAATAAAGGTTGATCAAATTCAACTGGAGACATATCGTCAACAAGAATTTTTACAATTTTTCCTGAAACTTCTGATTCGATTTCGTTGAATAATTTCATTGCTTCGATTACACAAAGAACATCACCTTTTGATACTGAGCTTCCTACTTCAGTGAAAACTGGTTTGTCTGGAGATGGTTTTCTATAGAATGTTCCGATAATTGGAGATTTTATAGTAACATATTTAGAATCGTCAGAAGCAGGTTTTTCTGGAGTTACACTTACAACTGTTGGAGCAGTAACCTGCGGAACTGTTGCTTGTGGTAAAGCAGCCTGAGCTGGTAATTGCTGTACATAAGTTGCTTCTGTTACATTTGTTTCTAAGGTTGTTCTGATCGTGATTTTTACATCATCCATTTCCAACTTCACTTCTGCAACACCCGAATTTGCAACAAATTTGATTAGGTTTTGAATTTCTTTTAAATCCATAATGATTCGTTTTTAGTTTTAATTTATTTCTTATCGTAAGCCCATTTTAAATAGATAGATCCCCAAGTGAATCCACCGCCAAATGCAGCAAAGATAACATTATCTCCTTTTTTAAGCTTATCTTCAAAATCAGCTAATACTAGTGGTAAAGTTCCTGAAGTGGTATTACCATATCTTTCGATATTAACTAATACTTTAGACTCATCAAGTTCAAGTCTTCCTGCAGTAGCATCAATGATGCGTTTGTTTGCCTGATGCGGCACTAACCAGTCAACATCCTGATTAGTTAAGTTGTTTCTCTGCAAAATTAATTCGCTGGCATCTGCCATATTGGTAACTGCATATTTAAATACTGTTTTACCATCTTGCATGATATTGTGTTGTCTGTTTTTTACAGTGTCTTCACTAGGCGGAATCAAAGATCCACCAGCTGGTATTTTAAGAAAATCACGTCCAACACCATCACTTCTTAAATATTCGTCTTGTAAACCAAGACCTTCATAATTTGGCTCGAACAATACAGCTCCGGCACCATCACCAAAAATAATACAAGTTGCTCTATCTGTATAATCAACAATTGATGACATTTTATCGGCACCAATTAACAATACCTTTTTATATCTTCCAGACTGCACGTAAGCAGCTGCAGTTGACATTCCGTACAAGAAACTTGAACACGCTGCCTGCAAATCGTAAGCGAATGCGTTTGTAGCGCCAATTTCTGTTGCAACATAAACTCCAGTTGAAGCCACCATCATATCTGGTGTTGCAGTTGCCATAATAATCATATCAATCTCTAACGGATCAATGTTAGCTTTTGCTATTAAATCCTTTGCTGCTTGTATGGCAAGGTACGATGTTCCTTTATCAGCATCTTTAAGAATTCTTCTTTCTTTAATTCCGGTACGAGTGGTAATCCACTCATCATTGGTATCCACCATGGTTTCCAACACCTTATTAGAAAGAACAAAGTCTGGAACGTAAGCTCCAACAGCGGTAATTGCGGCTGTGATTGTACTCATTATATTCTATTATTTCCTTCCAAATTAACAGTAATTTGAAAAATTTTTAAAAGACTTGAAAAATACAAAAAAAAACGAAGCGAATTTGTCTATATTTTCTTAAAAAACGAAAATTATAACCAACAAAAAAAACTCTCACTATGTGAGAGTTCCGGTATAATTTACAAAAACGTATTAAGCAACCGCTTCAGATTTATCGATAACAACTTGCCCTCTGTAGTACATTTTACCTTCGTGCCAGTAAGCTCTGTGGTATAAATGTGCTTCACCAGTAATAGGACATGTAGCGATTTGAGCTACAGTCGCTTTATAATGTGTTCTTCTCTTATCTCTTCTTGTTTTCGAGGTTTTTCTCTTAGGATGTGCCATTTTACTATATTATTTATCCGTTAATAGTTTCTTTAATTTTTCCCAACGCGGGTCAATATCTTCTTCTTTATTACTCTCTTCCTTTTGTTCTTTTACACTTAATTCATTCAATTTGGTTAAAGCATCGGTTTGTAATGTTCCGTCTTTAACACCTGGATGAATTCTTTTTTGAGGCACCGAAAGTGCAATCATTTCATAAATGTATTGTGACACATCTAATTCATGTTCTCCATGCGGCAAAATCAACAACTCTTCGTTATCATCATTAAATTCTTCTCCAAAACGAACAATTAACTTCATTTTCCCTTTTATAGGTAAATCAAAATCTTCGCCTGTTAGATCACAAGGCACATTTACAGTTCCTTTGTGTTTGAATTCTAATTCTAACATATTGCTCTTTTTATCAAAAAGCAAGTTCACTTTAATATCTGAACTTTGAAACTCATCGTACTCAAAGTCCTTAAAGAACGTGTTATTTATTTGATACTCAAAATGGTGTTTTCCTAGTTTTAATCCTACGAAAGGAATTAAAAATTCTTTTGTTTTGCTCATTTCAACATCAATTTGATCAACTCAGTTCTAAAAGCAGACATCTGAATTGGGGTGCAAAGATATAAAATTATTGTAAATTCAATAATCTTATTCACCTTTTTTTGTTTATAACTGTTTTTCTTTTATTTTAAGAGGTTTTTGGCTAATCTCCTCATACTGATTACGCGAGCGAAAAATATCAAGCGCAAGATAAACTGCTTCTTTAAACGAATTGAAATCTGCCATGTCTTTTCCAGCAATATCGTAACCTGTGCCATGATCTGGTGAAGTACGAACTTTATCAAGACCTGCCGTATAATTTACTCCTTTGCCAAAAGAAAGTGTTTTAAACGGAATCAATCCTTGATCGTGATAGGTTGCTACAACGGCATCATATTTTTCATATTGACCGCTTCCAAAAAAACCATCGGCAGAAAATGGCCCAAAAACCATCGTGCCGCTGTCAAATAATTTTTTCAAAACGGGTTTTAAAATCAAATCGTCTTCTTTTCCTATTACGCCGCCATCGCCACAATGCGGATTTAATCCTAAAACAGCAATTTTTGGCTTCACAATACTAAAATCCTGAATTAATGATTTTCGTATTGTTTCAATTTTTCTGGTAATTAATTCTTCTGTCAAATGCGATGATACTTCATTCAAAGGAACATGATCCGTAAGCAGACCTACTCTTAAATTATCCTGAACCATCATCATTAAAGCATTTCCTTCTAATTCCTGATCCAAATAATCAGTATGTCCCGGAAATTTAAAATCTTCTGACTGAATATTGTATTTATTAATTGGCGCTGTAACCAGAACATCAATTAAATCTTCTTTTAAAGCTTTGGTTGCTGCTACAAAAGATTTTATAGCATATTCCCCGATTTTTTCATCATTTGTTCCAAAGTTAATATCTACTCCTTCTTTCCAAAGGTTAAACACATTTACTTTTCCCGGAATGATTTGATCTAACTTATCTACACCATGAAACTGCACGGTCGATGTAAAACTTTTTCTAACAAAAGAAAGTATTTTAGCATTTGCGAAAATAACAGGCGTACATAATTCTAACATTCTTGAATCTTCGAATGTTTTTAGTATAACTTCGCTTCCAATACCGTTTAAATCTCCAACTGAAATTCCAACAATTATATTTTCTGCTTTTTTATTCATGAGCTCAGCTTATTTATTACTAATTTTGATGTGCAAATTTAGTAAAATAAAACTACAATGTTTACAGGAATTATCGAAACCCTTGGAAGGATTCACGAAATACAAAAAGACAAAAACAATCTGCATGTAACTGTAGATTCCTCTATCACTAACGAATTAAAAATTGACCAAAGCGTTTCTCATAACGGAATATGCCTTACAGTTGTCGCTATAAAGGATTCTTTTTACACCGTTACGGCTATTGAAGAAACTATTTTAAAAACCAATATTGGCGACTGGAAAGTAAATGATATTGTAAATCTAGAAAGAGGGATGAAGCTTGGCGATCGTTTAGACGGACATATTGTTCAAGGCCACGTTGACCAAACTGGAGTTTGTACTAAAATTGAAGAAGCAAACGGAAGCTGGAATTATACTTTTGAATACGACAGCGACCTCAACAATATTACAATTGAAAAAGGTTCGATTACGGTCAACGGAGTAAGTTTGACGGTTGTAAATTCTAAAACAAACGAATTCAGCGTTTCTATTATTCCGTATACTTTTGAAAACACGAATTTCAAAGATTTTAAAGTCGGAACCAAGATCAATTTAGAATTTGATGTGGTGGGTAAATACATTTCCCGACTATACGCAATCAACAAATAGATCTGAAAAAGATATTTCATAAAAAAAGCTTCAATTTAAATTGAAGCTTTTTTTGTTTTATTTCGATAAATAATTGTAAAACCTAAAATTAATCCCGCCACGATTAGATACGGAAGATCTTCATTTATTGGCAATCCTGGAGGTGGAATACCTGGACCTCCCGGTGTTGGCGGAGTTGACTGAGCCAAAACACTTGATGTATTCAATAAAATTAAAAAAAATGCTGAAAAAACAATTCTTATTATCTTCATAAATTTAAGTGCTGAAAATCAATACAATATATTACTGGCAAGTATTTTTTATTAGAAATTTCTCATAAAAAAAAGTCTTTAAGGGAAATTCTTTGGCAAAAGTATACGATTTTTAGAAAAAAACAACTTTATGAGCAAAAATCTCACCTAAACTTAACATACGTATTTTACTATATTTTAGATTTTTTCAGTAAGCGTTTTTTCTGTTCAAAAACAATTAAAATGAACAGATTTTAAATCTATTTTCTGTTGCAGACCGCACTAAATAAGGCCTTTAAGTAACGAAGTTCAAGAAAATGTCTTTCCTTCCAAAATCTGACGGTTACTAACAATGAACCCAATTTGAAAAAAAGTTCTCACAAAATAGTTTTTTTCAAAAAAATGCATTAAAATCAAATAAGTCAGAAAGAACTGTAATTTTTAATATTGCATTTACATGAAAGAAACCTGCCGATTTTAGATTTTGAAAGCAAAAAAATATATTTGCATAAAATCAGGATTAAAAAACAATTTCAAACAGCCCGAAACCAAGCAATCATAAATGGAAAATAAATACACAGTTGGAAGTTTGTACGCTGGTGTTGGCGGTATATGTTTAGGTTTTGAAAAATCTGGTTTTACCCTAAAATGGGCAAATGAATTTGATAAAAAAGCCTGTGTTACGTACCGAAACAATTTCAAACACAACCTTATTGAAGGCGATGTAATGGAATTAGACGTAACTTCTCTAGAAAAAGTAGACATTTTAACAGCTGGTTTCCCTTGTCAGCCATTTTCTCTTGCCGGACATCGAAAAGGTTTTAACGACAGCAGAGGAAACCATTTTTTTAAAATTCTGGATTTTATTGACGAAATGCGTCCGAAAGTGGTGTTTCTGGAAAATGTAAAAAACCTCCGCGGACACGATAAAGGAAATACTCTTAAAGTAATTCAAAGCGAAATCAAAAAACGCAATTATACTTTCGATAGTTCTGTTTTAAACACTAAAGATTTCGGAAATACACCTCATAATCGAGAGCGGCTTTTCATGATTGCTTTTGATAAGGAGTTTGTGAACAACAAAAAGTTCAAATTTCAATTCCCTGAAAAAGAACACTTAACAAAATCTCTTCAAGATTTAATTATAACAGATAAAGTTCCTGATAAATTTTATTATACCGAAGACAAATACATGTATAATATGCTAAAAGAATCGGTTGTAAATAAAAATCACATTTATCAGTTTAGGCGGCAGTATGTTCGAGAGAACAAATCGGGATTATGCCCTACTTTGACTGCCAATATGGGAACCGGCGGACACAACGTTCCGATCATTATAACCGATCATGGTTTCAGAAAACTAACCCCACGAGAATGTTTCAGACTTCAAGGTTTTCCTGATGAATATAAATTACCAGCTATATCCAATTCAAGTTTGTACAAACAAGCCGGAAATTCGGTAAGTATGCCCGTTATACAAAGATTGGCAGCCGAAATTTTTAAGGTGATTGAAAAAGTTGAAGCCAAAAAACTAAAAACCGAAAAAGCTTAAATACTTAAAAGCATTATCGTGCCTTCGATTTTTGCCAGACAAACTTCGAGATTTTTTTCGATGTCTTTACTCCAAAACCTCAAGACTGTCCAATTATGAGAAATAAGAAAAGCGTTGACTTCTTCGTCACGTTGTATATTTCTTTCAATCTTCGGGATCCAATAGTCTCTATTCGATTTGATTCTTAATTGTTGAGTTTCCCAATCTTTTCCATGAAAAAACTCACTATCAACAAAAATGGCAATTTTATATTTGGCAAAAGTTATGTCAGGTCGTCCAAATATCTTTTTATTATTTTTTCGATATCTGTAACCCAATTTCCATAAAGCTTTGGCAAGCCTTACTTCATCTTTTGTAGCAGTACTTTTAATCGCCTGCATATTTCTGCTCCTTTGTTCGGGAGTCAAATTATCCATCTGAAGATTAAATTTGTTTCGGAAGGATAAAGTTAAGGGATTTTACAGAAAAGAAAGTTTAAATATTGAGGTGGAGAAATTTCAATTTTCACATTTTAAAATTGATGAAAACAAAAAAGCCTTTACATTTCTGTAAAGGCTTGAATTTTGTGGTCCCACCTGGGCTCGAACCAGGGACCACCTGATTATGAGTCAGGTGCTCTAACCAACTGAGCTATAGGACCAGTTTAGAGGATGCAATATTACTACTATTTTTCGTTCACTCCAAATATTTTATGACATGATTTGTATTTAATTTCAAATCAAATCGCAAGTCTTAAAAACAAGATTGATTTTCAACAGCTTATTTCAAAACAAAATCAACATTTTTTTTATTTAATTTCTTGGCAAAGCTCCACTAAAACACCATTTGTGTTCTTCGGATGCAGAAAAACGACCAATTTATTATCGGCTCCTTTCTTCGGAACTTCGTTTATCAGCACAAAACCTTCGTTTTTTAATCGGGAAATTTCAGCTTCGATATCATCGACATCAAAAGCAATATGATGAATTCCTTCTCCTTTTTTTTCTATAAACTTTGCAATTGGACTTTCTGGATTTGTCGCCGTCAAAAGTTCAATTTTATTCGTTCCTGTTTTAAAAAAAGAGGTTAACACTCCTTCGCTTTCTACGATTTCTTCTTTATAAGACGGCACACCAAGCAGTTTCTCGAATAATACATTTGCATCATTCATATCTTTAACTGCAATCCCTATATGTTCAATTTTGTTAACCATATATTTTTATTGTTGATTGATATATGTATTAAAGTAACCACATTCAGCTATAACATCTTTATAGTATTGCGTATCCGAATAGGAATTCTTCAATGTTTTAAACCCTTCCCAAGCGATAAAGTTTACTTTATCATCTTGAATATCCCACCAGTTTCTTACGTCGTTATATTTTTTATTATAATATTCGTTTCTTTCGCATTTTGCCAGCAGGTAAATACATTTTGCTTTTTGCTCTTTTGTTGTCGCTGCTTCAAGTGCTTTTTGATAATACATTTTAGGAACATCACAATTCGTAATCATTTTTTTCATAGGATTTCTAAATGAATACGGACTTGATCCATAACCCACAATACTTATTTCATAGAAAGTTCTTCCGTTTCCGAAATGTGTAATGTTGTAAAATGCATTTCCAAGCAGTAAACTATTCGTGTAAACATCTTCTTTTTGAGCTAGTTTATCCTGCATTTCTTTTATAGTAGTCAAAAATTCAAGCTGTGTGTATTTTCTTTTTTGATATGCCGCATGATCACAATCGTGACAATCTTTAATACTTCCGTTAAACGGATTCCCTAAAAATTTATAGTACTGAACAGAATCTGCTTGCTGCATGAAAGCAATTGCTTCAGGGATTTTATTTTTGAAAGTCGACTGAACTGCCTGAAAGTTATTAATATCTTTTAATTTCAAACTATAAATTCCAGCAGCGATTTTTTCGATTTCGGTTTTGTCAGATTTCGCCAAGAATGATTTCATATCCAGCAAATTCTTTTCATTATCGTAAAAAGAATTTCCTCCATTCGAATAACCGTAATCAGATTCATTAAATAATTCTACCATTACAGGATTTTCTTTTGCTCTGTAAAGTGCTGCAATATAATTTTTACTCCACTCGGAAGCATTTGTATAACGAAATTCCTGTCCTTTATACGTTTTTGGAAGTTCAGTATACAACCAGTTCAAATCAGATAGAACGGTTTTGATGTTAGAGTCTGTTAGTTTATCAATTTTACTCAAGTTGTTTACAAAACGAAGAATTCTCAACTGATAACTTGCCAATTGCGTTTTAGGAAGTATTTTAGCCGCTTTATCAAAGTTTTTATCCGCATTTGCATAATCTCCTTTTAAAGTCTGAAGATATCCCAAAGACAAATCCCATAAATACGGTCTTTCTGTATTTCCAGCTGCCGAAATTTTGGCAACTAAATCAAATGCTTGTTTATCAACTTTAGCTTGATTTTCTGTTTTATTTTCAGCGATGGTTAAAACTTTTTTAGGTTGATTTTCTCCGCCGTCTTTCTGAAATGAATTATTTATTGACTGTTCCAGCTTATTTACCAATCGCGTCGCGAGATAATTTAAATGTTCGCTTTTCGGATTTAACTCGTAAATTTTCTCAATCGCTTGCTTTTCATCTTTATAATAACCATGAATTGCCCAAAGCGCTGCTTTATCCTCATTACTTTTTGCCATTGCTAATGATTTATTCCAGTCGGAATCATTTTTCGGATTGAAACTGTATGCTGTTACTACACGAAGTTCCGGGCATTTATCAAAAACTTGTGCATACAAATAGTTCGCAGTAGCATATTTTTTCTGCTTATAATTAATTCCCGCAACATAAGCCAAAGCACGATAGTACAACGTATTTTTAGGAACTGAACTTTCTGTTTTATTAAAAAACTCAATTGCTTTTTGTTTATCAGTACTGTAAAAACGAGCTTTCATCGTTAAGAACCAATAACGATTTTTTAGAAACGGATCGGATAAAGTATTATACACATTTTCAATAGATTGAATCATTTTCAAATCTTTAAACGTTTTAGACTGTACAGGCTCATAACTCCAATAGTTATCTCCAATAGAAACCGTTTCTATTTTTTGTGCTAGATACAAGAACTCAATAAAGTTTTTGATTTTATCATCTTTCAGATTGATTTTTTTACCCCATTTCAAAGAAACCGAATTGTCTTTTTTATTCTTATAAAAAACATGAAGCTGGGTCACTTCTTCTTTATTTTTAATCTGGTTTTTATCATCAGAATAATATCTTGGACGTTCATCGCCAATTAAAAAATAATTCACGGTTGTCGTATCGGCTTTTCCTTTTAAATAAGAAGCCCAATCTGATTTTATGTTTTTATTGAAACGGGAATTATGTTCGGTATCAAAACCAATTCCATAGAAAATTCCACCCGATAAAAACAAAGGCGAATACGATTTGTCTGCGAAAGTTTCTGGCGTAAAATTCGAATTATATCCAAAAAAATCCCAGTCATCGCCGCCAGCACAGGCATATATTATTCCGTATACCGAAAGTAAACCAACACTAAAAACAAGAAATAACTTGTTTAAAAATATTCTTTTCATAATTTTTTAAATTGAATTCGTCTAAATCGTAAAATATAATTTCTTTTGGAGGCTGCGCTGTATTATCGTTTAAATCGTCAGCCATTTCTTTTAAATCTTCTGAAGAAATCGTTTCTGTTTTCAGCAGATCGTTTTCTTCATAATAAACACCGTTTTTATAATTTGATTGTTTTACCCTGAAAAAAACTGGACTTATCTGTTCAAAATTTTTGTCTTTTTTAAGTTCGCCAAAATTCAATTTTGAACGAAGTCCTAAAACTTTTTGATTCCTGATATGGATAGCCCAAGAATATATAGGCAAGGCAAAATCAAGAGGAAGCGGGTATTTTTTCAAGCTTTTTAAATACCTTTCAGATATTTCTCGGCTATAAATTGAGTTTAAAGAATCAGGTGCAATACTTCCCATATTGTAAAACATTAAAACTCCTGAATCGACATTTGGAATTTTCGTTTTTTTGAAATATTTCACCTGATGCAGTCTTATCGTAGCCGAAAGTTTTTTATGCGAAAGCTTTTTAACCTGCTCAATAAATTTCAGATAATTGTTCTTGCTGTCTAAACTCCAGTCGCAATCAATTTGAATTTCGGTGTATTTGATTCTATTGGCTGCATTAATTTCATCAATGAGATGAATGGTTTTCTGAGCCAGATCTTCAACATCAAGATTCGATTGCAGCATGACCTTGTTCTGAATAAAAACTATCGGAACAATTTCAAAGTGCTGAATACTGTCGTAAAAATGGATTGGGCTTATAGGAAACGGAACCTTTGTCTGCGGTTGTAATCCAATATCAAAATACCGGATATACAGTTTACTGACCTCATTGTCTTTTAAAACTTCTTTTTCTGTTTTTGAAAATTTCAGATTAGTTTTCCAATAATAGAAAGCGATTATAGGTTTGTCATTTTTACTGCAGGAAGCCAGCAAAAGAAATAATGAAATCCAAAAAAACCTTTTGATCAAAACGGAGTAATCTTATAATTGAAATCAAAAGTAAGAAAATATATCTAGAATGCCAAGCAAAAAGCAAAATTTGCAAATCCTAATAAATGGCTAAAAAATTTCAATTAAAGCAAATATAATTGTTATTTTGTGCAATCAAATTTAAAACCGCTATGTTTAAAAGCAAACTAAAGTATATTTCATTTTTATCTGTATTATTAATGATGAGCTGCGCCAAAAGGGGCAGTATTACCGGCGGATTAAAAGATACCCTTGCTCCTACCTTAGTATCGAGCGTTCCTAAAAACTTTAACACCAATTTTAAAGGAAATGTAATTACTTTAAATTTTGATGAGTATGTAAAACTTAAAAACACCAATAAGCAGCTTATTATTTCACCTCCTATGAAATACGAACCGCTTATTACTCCAACCAACGTGAGTAAGTTTATCAAAATTGAAATTAAAGACACGCTGCAGCCAAACACAACTTACAGTTTTAATTTCGGACAGAGTATTACCGATAATAATGAAGGAAATGCACTCAACCAGTTTAAATACGTTTTTTCTACTGGATCTTATATCGATTCACTTACATTGGGTGGAAAAATTAAAGATGCATACAACAAAAACGTAGACAACTTTGTGTCGGTAATGCTTTATGAAGCAAATGACAAACTAAAAGATTCTACTATTTATAAAGAGTTTCCTAGATATATTACGAATACTTTAGACAGCATGCGAACTTTTAAATTTGAAAATTTAAAAGCTGGAAAATATCTTTTGGTAGCTTTAAAAGATAAAAGTTCAAATAATAAGTTCAATCCTAAAGATGATAAAATCGGGTTTTTAAAAGGATATGTGACTGTTCCTTCAGATACGATTTATGAATTGGAATTGTTTAAGGAAGTTCTTCCTTTAAAAGCTTTCAAACCCATTCAGGCATCAGGAAACAGATTATTACTGCCTTACGAAGGAAAACAGAATTTTAAAAATTCGAAACCAAAAATTGTTCTGAAAAACAATACAGAAGTTCTAGAAACTATTGTAACGCAGTTTCCGAAAAAAGATTCACTTCAGGTTTGGTATAAGCCTTTGAAAGCAGACTCTTTATCGCTGGAAGTGAGCCGAGAGAATTACAACAAAAGATTCACTTTTAAGGTAAAAGACCAGAAAAAAGACACTTTGAATATTAAAGCGGTTCAAAATGGGATTATTAATTTCAGAGATCGTTTTACATTAGAATCAGAAACACCATTGGTTAAATTTGACAAATCAAAAATCAGGTTAGTCAATAAAGATTCTGCAGCTGTTGATTTCACTACCGAATACGATGAATTCGACCAAAAACTCTATGTAGACTTTAAGAAAGATCCAGAGGAAAAATACAATTTTACTTTTTTACCAGGTGCGCTGACGGATTTTTATGAAAAAACAAACGATACTTTATCGTATAAATTAAACACGAAAGAACTCGCTGATTACGGGAACATTGTTATCAATTTAAAAAATGTAAAACGTTTCCCGATTATTGTGGAACTTACCAATAAAAAAGGAGAATCTGTTTTGGCAAGTGCCTATTCTGAGAAAGAAACTCGAATTGAATTCAATCTTGTTGTTCCGGATGCGTTTACTGTTCGCGTAATTTACGACGACAATAAAAACAAAATGTACGACACGGGAAGCTTTTTAGAAAGAAGATACGCCGAAGAAGTCTTTTACAGTCAGCAGGAATTTGATGTTCGTGCCAATTGGGACGTTGATCAAACTGTCGATCTGAGTATTCCGTTTAATCCAGAAGTGGAGAAAAAACAGGACGAGAAAAAGAAGAAAGAAGACGAAAAGAAACGAAAGGCATTCTAAATCTTAATTTCGAAAACATCTTTATCGCTTAAAAAATCGAGTTTTTTTCGCGTTTCCAGCATTTCATTTCGATCTAAATCAACCACAAAAACACCTTCGGTTTCTTGTGGTTCCAGAATATAATTGCCTAAAAAATCTACTACTTGAGAATGGCCTGTATGTTCATAATCATGAGCATCCAGTCCTACTCTATTAACTCCAGCCACATAACTTAAATTCTCTATAGCGCGAGCTTTCAACAAAGCATCCCAAGCATTGGTGCGGACTTTTGGCCAGTTGGCAACGTATAGAAGCAAATCGTAATTTTCGACATTTCGCACAAAAACCGGAAAACGCAAATCGTAACACACTTGCAGACAAATTTTCCAGCCTAAATACTCCACAATTACTTTTTGATTTCCCGCAGTATAGAATTTATCTTCTCCTGCCAATGAAAACAAATGGCGTTTGTCATAATGCTGTATATCGCCCGATGGAAAAACAAATAACATACGATTGAAATATTTTCCGTTTTCGGTTATTACTACACTCCCTGTAACTGCACTATTTTTCTGTTTAGAAACCGCTTTCATCCAGCTTACTGTTTCGCCTTCCATCGTTTCGGCAACAGCAGACGGATTCATCGTAAATCCAGTTGAAAACATTTCTGGAAGTACAATTAAATTAACCTCTGAGTCGACTTGATTTATTTTCGATTCAAAATTACTTCGGTTGGCAGAAGCATTTTCCCAATTAAGATCTGATTGAATGAGTGCTATTTTCATATCTCAAAAATACACAATTTAAGCTAATTCTTATATTTTTCAAAAAAACCATATCTGCAATTTTTTCTCAAAATTCTTCCTGATACCGCATTTCTTTTCGGTTTTTAAATTCCATTGCAAAAAGTTATTGCAAAAAAAATGCATTCTTTGCAAAAAAAATGCAAATATGAAAAATTAATATTTATATTTGAATCGCCAACAAAAACCAAAAAAAACGTGAAAACCAAAAAATTATGAAAACAAAGCTTATTTCATTGGTATTTATTGGGGGGATTATCTTCTCAGCAAATGCAAAAGAGATTGCAATTAAAAAGCATCTTTTTGAACAAACGAGCAGTCAGATTGAAATTTCCGGCCAGATTTTAGGTCAGGATGATGGAATGCCAATTGCTGGAGCCACAATTTATGCAGAAAGCAATAGTAAAATCGCGACCATATCTGATGAAAATGGAAGGTTTAAATTAAATGTTCCAGAACACGAAAGCCATGTTATTGTATCTTACATGGGGTATGAAACTTTAAGTTTTCCATTAATTCAATCTACAAACTTAACCATACGATTAAAACCAGCTCAAAATGTTTTGGATCAGGTTGTCGTAACCGCATTGGGAGTTAAAAAAAGTACTAAAGCCATTTCATACGCTGTAACCGAGCTGAAAGGAACAGAGTTTACTAAAGCAAAAGAAGCCAATATATCAAACGCCTTAGTAGGTAAAATTGCCGGGGTTAACGTAAGCAGTACCTCAACGGGAGCGAACGGATCGACAAGAGTTGTAATTCGTGGAAACGGTTCATTAAACGGAAATAACCAGCCGATGTATGTTGTAAACGACTTACCAATCGACAACACACAATTGAATCTGCCAGGAATAGGAAACGGACCAGGATCGACAAGAATTAACGTAGATCGTGGTGACGGAACTTCTGTTATCAATCCAGATGATATTAAAAGTATTACGGTTTTAAAAGGAGGAACTGCTGCCGCTCTTTACGGATCGAGTGCCGCAAATGGTGTTATCCTGATTCAAACCAAAAGAGGCGCTGCGCAAAAAGGAATTGGCGTTGAATACAATTCATCTTTTACATTTGAAACACCTTCAATTATACCAGACTGGCAGTACGAATACGGTTCAGGATCTCTTGGAAAAAAACCAACCACACAGGCAGAAGCTGTTGCTGCAGGCCGCTGGTCTTGGGGAGCCAAAATGGATGGTTCGAATGTGATTCAGTTTGATGGTGTTGCAAGACCCTATTCTCCTCAAAAAAACAATATCAAAAATTTCTACGAAACAGGAACAACTTTCATAAACTCTATCGCTTTATCTGGTGGAAATGAAAAAGCAGCCGGACGTCTTTCGTTTATGAATATGGACAATCAGAGCGTAGTTCCAAATTCAGATTTTAATAGAAAAAGCGTTAACATGGCGGGAAATGTCAACCTAACCAATTGGTTAAAGTTTGATGTTGTGGCGCAATACAATATTGACAAATCCAACAACAGAGTAACGGTTTCTGATGCCGAAGCCAATCCAAACTGGGGAACTTATATGATCGCTAATACGGTTGACATTCGAAATCTTGCCCCAGGTTATGATGCCAACGGAATTGAAGAAGCTTGGAATCCAGTTGCTGTTGCCACAAACCCTTATTTTGTAGTGAATAAAATTAAAAACAGCGATACTAAAAACCGTTTTATCGGGATGCTGAATGTAAAATTAAATTTCACACCTGACTTGTTTTTACAAGGAAGAATTGGTCAGGATTACACGAATTATGATTTCTTCGGATATATTCCAAAAACAACTTTAAACAATCCGGTTGGATATGCACAAGGTTCAAAAATGAAATTATCTAATTTGAATACCGAAGCCATATTAAATTACACTAAGAAAAACATTTACAATAATTTCTCTTTAAATGCTTTAGTTGGAGTGAACTCTAGAACTTCTGAAAGAGACGAAACGAGATTTGAAGGATCAAATTTTGTATTGGATGATTTTTATTCCATAAGCAATCTTTCAACTTTAACGTACACGTATCCATATGGAAAAACGAAAACAAATTCAGTATACGGAGCAGTTGATTTAGATTATAAAAACATCGTTTTCTTAAACTTTACAGGTCGTCAGGATTGGTTCTCTACACTTTCTAAAGACAACAACAGCGTATTTTATCCGTCAGTAGGAACAAGTGTTATCCTTTCTGATATTGTAAAAATGCCAGAATGGATTTCGTTTACCAAACTACGAACTTCATGGGCACAAGTTGGAGGCGCAACACCAGATCCTTATGCTTTAAACCAGTCTTATACCATGGTTCAAGGCGGACATAACGGACAGCAGTTACAAGGTCCAACCAGTACAAGAGTTCCAAATGCAACATTGAGTCCGCTTACTTCAACTACATTTGAAGTAGGTACCGATTTAGGATTTTTCAATAACCGTTTAAATCTTGACTTTGCCTGGTACAACCGCGCTACAACAAATGATATTGTTGAAACCACTATTTCAAACGCTTCAGGAGCGAACACCGCTTTATTAAATCTTGGAAAAATGAGAAACAAAGGAGTGGAATTGTTATTAAGCGGCAAAATCATCAATTCGGATAATTTTTCATGGGATGCGAGTATCAACGGATCGTATAACGAAAATACAGTTGAAGCTCTTACAGATCAATTAAACTCTATCACCATGGCGACTTCTGTAAACGGATATGTAACAATTACCAGCGATGTGGGTCGTCCGTACAGTATTATAAAAGGATACAAACCTCGTAAAGATGCTAATGGAAATACGGTGTATAACGTAAGCGGCGGTTCTGCAAGTATTGCACAAGGGCCTCTTGAAGAATTAGGTCAAGGTGTACATCCGTGGTCAGCGGGTATTACAAATGAATTTAGATATAAGAATTTCAATTTCAGCTTCTTGATTGATGGAAAATTCGGCGGAAGTTTATATTCAGGAACCGATTTATACGGAACTCGTATGGGATTAACCAAACTTACACTTGAAGGACGTGAAAGCGGTCTGCCAATTAAAGGAGTTGACACCAACGGAAATCCGGTTGATATGGTGATTGCCCCAGAAAACCTTAGAACCTACTATGATGGTTTAAGAAACATTTCGTCAACATTTGTGTACGATGCCAGTTTCGTAAAATTAAGACAAGTTGTTCTTGGGTATCAGCTGCCTATAGAAAAAATAAAAGGTTTATCTGTCCTTCAAAGCGCTTCGGTTTCATTCATAGCCCGAAACTTGTTCATCCTGTACAAAAAAACGCCAAACGTAGATCCAGAATCTGTATTTAGTGCTGGAAACGCTCAAGGTGTAGAACAATTTGGAGTACCAAAAACTAGAAGTTTTGGTTTAAGCTTAAATGTTAAATTCTAATTTACAAAGACATGAAAAAGATAACCTTTTTATATATCGCAGGAATACTTTTAGGAAGTATGTCATCTTGTACCAAAGATTTTGAAGAAATCAATACCAACCCCAATGCGGTTGAAAAACCAAATCCAAATTTCGTTTTCAGCAAATCACAGCTGGACGGATTAAACAACAATTACTTTTTTACCAATATTCTGGAATGCGGCGGTATGATGCAGCATTATGCGACTTACAAAGAAGCTTCTGGAGTGGGTGATAAATATTTAAGCAACGAGGTTTATTTTTCGGCTTATTTTAACCAAGCGTATCCAACTGCTATAAATGAAGTCGAAATTGTAATTGATGCGGTAAAAAATAATCCCGCAGAAAGCAACAAACTCAATATTGCCCGAATCTGGAAAGCATATTTATATCACAGAATTACCGATTTGTATGGAGATATTCCGTATTCAGAAGCGGCAAAAGCAAACAGCACCCAAGTGTTTTTACCGAAATACGATTCTCAGGAATTTATATATAAAGATTTACTGAAAGAATTGGATGAAGCAGCTACAAGTCTGGATGCGGCAAAAGCTAGTTTCGGAAAATCTGATTTTATCTATGATGGCGATGTAACCAAATGGAAAAAATTTGCTTACTCTTTAATGCTTCGTTTAGGTTTAAGACTTTCAAAGGTCGATGCTGCACTGGCTAAAAACTGGGTTACAAAAGCCGCAGCCGGAGGTGTAATCATAAACGGAACCGACAATGCGGTAATGAAGTATACTGACGGACCAAATGATTTTAACCGAAATCCAGTTGGTTTCGATTCTAGAAGATGGGATTTCAGCGCTGGTTCGTACGGACAGAAAAACGTAGAAGGCGGAAAATTAGCCAAAACATTTATTGATGTTTTAAAAAATACGTTAGATCCAAGAATCAGTGTGTATGCAGGTGTTTGGGAAGGAACCACGCAAAATACCGCTCTTGCCGTTCAGAAAGGTTTTCCAAACGGACTTAAAGATGCTCCTACTCCTGCGCAACAAGCAACCTATTCTGAACCAAACCAAAGTACTGTTTTTAAATACGATGCTCCTTTAATGCTTTTAAGCAATGCCGAAACTAATTTCTATTTAGCCGAAGCTGCCGCAAGAGGATGGTACACAGCAGAAAGTGATAAAGATTTATATGAAAAAGGGGTAAAAGCATCGTTTCTAAACATGGGCATTTACGGCGCTGGTTATGCGATTACAGATGCTGCTCCGTATCTAACATTGAACCCTTATAATACCGCTGGAACATTCGACCAAAAAATGAATCAGATTCACACTCAAATTTGGATTGCTCTGTTTGTAGATGAACAAGAAGTGTATGCAAACTGGAGACGAACAGGTTATCCGGTATTGGTTCCTGTAAACTTTCCTGGGAATGTTACCAATGGCACAATTCCAAGACGTTTAAAATATCCAGTCAGCGAATATTCAGTGAATTCCAGTAACTTAGCTGAAGCACTAAAACGCCAAGGCGAAGATACTTTCACAACAAAAATCTGGTGGGATAAATAATATCGAAAATACATGAGCATTTTAATACTAACTGCGTGCATTGCCTTTTTAATCCTGCAAATTGCTTGGTTTAAAATCAACCCGTTTATTGCCTTTATCATAACTGCTTTATTGGCTGGTTTATTTTTAGGACTGCCTATAGAAACGTTATCGCAGACGGTACAAAAAGGTCTGGGAGAAATGCTGGGTTCCATTACTTTGATTATTGTTTTTGGAACCTGCATCGGGAAACTGACCGTGTCTTCCGGCGCAGCTAATGTTATTGCCAAAACCGTTATGGGATGGACGGGCAGAAAATACGTACGCCTCGGCTTAATGATTACCGGATTTATTGTTGGGATACCTCTATTTTATAGTGTTGGATTTGTTTTGTTAGTACCTCTGATCTTTTCAGTAGCCCATCAGTTCAAACTGTCAAAAGTATATCTGGGAATTCCAATGCTGGCGTCGCTTTCAGTAGCGCACGGTTTTTTGCCTCCACATCCGTCTCCAATGGCTTTAAGCAGTATTCTAAAAGCCGATATTGGTTTAGTTCTAGTCTACGGAATTACAATTGCTGTTCCTACGATTTTCATAGCAGGTCTGTTATTTTCAAACCTGCTTAAAAATATCAAAACCGAATCGAACCATGAGATTTTAAATGTAGAAGAAATAGCTAACGAAGGGAAACTTCCAAGTTTTTCTATCAGTTTATTTTCGGCATTATTTCCAGTTTTTGGTCTAACTCTGACTTCATTATTACCTTTAGTTTCAAGTAACGAAACAGTCATCAATATTTGTAAAACAGTTGGCGAACCAAGTATGATTATGCTGATTTCTTTACTTATCTGTACCTACACATTAGGCACACGCATGGATAGAAGTTTAGCTTCTGTTATGGATGATTATGCAATTGCCATTAAAGATGTCGCTCTGATTGTTTTAATTGTTGGCGGAGCAGGAAGTCTGAAAGAAGTAATGATTGTGAGCGGAGTAAACGAAACCATTATTTCGACCTTAACCATGACTAACATTCATCCCTATTTATTGGCTTGGATAATGGCCGCTATCATTCGGGTTTGTGTCGGTTCTGCTACAGCAGCAGGATTAATGACTGCCAGCGTTTTATTACCTTTACTACAAACTAACGGACTCGATTCCAATTTATTAGTATTGTCCGTTGGAGCCGGAAGCCTTATGTGTTCGCATGTAAACGACCCCAGTTTCTGGATGTTTAAGGAATATTTCAACATCAGCCTCAAAGACACTTTTAAATCATGGACTGTCATGGAATCATTAGTATCGGTTTTAGGAATTATTTTCGTTTTTATTTTAAACTCAATTATACATTAACATCATGAATTTATTACCACAGGAAAAATTTGAGACTTTAGGTTTATCCTTACCTCCGGCACCACAGCCGCTTGGTATTTACAAACCGTATTTAGTCGATGGTAAATATTTATATCTGTCAGGACACGGCCCGGTCCGCGACGACAAATCATTAATTATCGGGCGAATTGGCGACGATATGGATATCGAAGAAGGAAAACTGGCCGCAAGACAAGTAGGATTAACAATGCTTTCTACAATCGTAACCAATTTTGGAAGTCTTAACAACGTAAAAAGAGTTATAAAAGTACTTGGAATGGTAAACTGCAACGGCGATTTTTTAAGACATCCGTACGTAATTAACGGCTGCAGTGAATTGTTTGCCGAAGTATGGGGACAAGAAAATGGAATTGGAGTAAGAAGCGCAGTTGGAATGGGTTCTCTTCCAGATAATATTCCTGTAGAAGTAGAAGCCGTTTTTGAATTGTTCTAATAAAAACACGCCACAGAAAATAAAGATTAAAGAGTAATCTGTAATGGTTAATAGAAAATTTTTAATCCCAAATCTGTGGCTAGTTATTAAAATTGGCCGCAGATTTATACAGATTAAATGATTTTTTTACAAATAAAAATTACACCGCCACAATTTGTGTGAATTCGTGTAATTCGTGGCAAAAAATAAAAATGAAAAATGAATACAAATATCCCGCAGACTAAAATTGCCACATTTGGAGAATTGTTGCTTCGAATGAGTGTGCCAAACGGAAACAGGTTTACCCAGGCCGGTGAAATGAAAATTCACGTGGGCGGAGCCGAAGTCAATGTCTGCGTTTTACTTTCGCAATTAGGAATTTCAACTGATTATATCACGCGTCTTCCTCAGAATGATCTCGCTCAGCTTGCTTTAAACGAACTTCAGAAATACAAAGTAAACACGACAAACTGTATATACGGAGGCGATCGTTTAGGTTTGTATTTTGTCGAAGCAGGAAACCAAATCAGGCAGTCGCAAGTCATTTATGACCGAAGCAATTCTTCTTTTGCCACCATCGGCGAAAAGCAGATTAACTGGGAAGAAGTTTTAAGTGATGCCACTCATTTTCATTGGTCAGGAATCAGTCCCGGAGTTTCTTATGAAGCAGGTTTGGTTTGCAAAGAAGCAATTCTGGCTGCACATAAAAAAGGAATTCCAATTTCTTCTGATTTTAATTTCAGATCAAAATTGTGGCAGTACGGCAAACATCCGTCAGAAATCATGCCCAAACTGCTTCATTACAGTACGATAACGGTAGCTGATCTGGATTCGGTTGAAATTTATTTCGGAATCAAAACGGATCCGAAGGAATCTGAAGAGAATCGTTTTCAGAAAACATTCGAATTATTAAAAGCCAAAATGCCTTTCTTGAAAACACTAGCCATGAGTTTCAGAAAATCAGATGGACCAGCACATTTATATTCAGGAATGTTACTGCACGATGGCAATTTTTATCAAACCAAAGAAAACAAAATACATTTGGTAACCGATCAAATTGGTTCTGGCGATGCTTTTACAGCAGGGCTTCTTTACGGACTTTCGCATCAGCTTTCAGGTCAGGAATGCATTGACTGGGCGGTGGCGTGCGGTGTGATCAAACAAAGTATTCCCGGTGATTTTGCCATTACCAGTCAGGCCGAAATTAGTCATTTTATTAAAAACGGCTCGAGTAACAGAATTAACAGATAATAAATTTCCCCAAATATGTACAGCATTTTAAAAACACAAGGCGTACTTCCGTTAGTAACACAAATCGACACTCAAACTGCCGAAATCATTTTGAAATCTGCCGCCGCGACAGGTATTAAAATCATCGAATTTGCCGCACGCGCCGCTAATGCAAAAGAAGTTTTCAACCATATGATTTCGTTTCGAAATGCTAATAATTTAGACTTAAAAATAGCGGTAGGCTCTATTTTAAATGTAGCCGATGCAGCTGTTTTTCATAAACTGGGAGCAGACTGTATTGTTTGCCCTCATACTGATCCTGAAATTGGCGAGTATTGTTTAAAAAACAATCTGTACTGGATGCCTGGAGCGGCAACTTTAAACGAAATACTGCATGCCAACAAACTGGGTGCAGAAATAGTAAAACTTTTTCCTGCCGATAAAATTGGCGGTCCGGGATATGTAAAAGCAATAAAAGCGCCGTTTCCAGATTTGAAATTAATGCCAACTGGCGGTGTAACTTTAGAAGAAAGCAATTTAAAATCGTGGTTTAAAGTAGGCGTCGTTTGTGTGGGAATTGGATCGAATTTATTTTCAAAAGAACTTTTAGCGCAATTAACCTATGAAAAATCGGTTGAAGCTTTTCAAAATTTAATTGAAGTTATCGAAAAAACAAGAAACTAAATCATGAGAGAAAATTGGTGGAAAATTAATCCCGATACGCTTATCGACACTCCATTTTTAGCTGTCTACGAAGATCGTATCCGGTTCAATATAGAACGTGTAATAGGAGCTGTAAAAGGTGACACTACAAAACTTCGTCCTCATATTAAAACCCATAAAATGGGCGAAATACTCGAATTGTTTAAAATTTACAATATCAAAAAAGTAAAATGTGCCACAATTGCCGAAGCAGAACTTGCCGCACTGTATGATATTCCGGATATTCTCCTTGCTTATCAGCCCGTAGGCATTAAAGCCGAAAGATGGGTTTCACTATTGCAGAAATATCCTGAGAGTCTTTTTGCTGCGATCGTCGATAATCTTGATTCGGCGAAAGCCTTAGATAAACTTGCTCAAGAAAATAATTTGACCTTGAATGTTTATCTCGACTTAAATACCGGAATGAATAGAACAGGAATTTCTGTTTTTGAAGATTGGCTTGGTTTGGTTGAAAAAATTCTCAAATTAAAAAACCTTCACTTTTCCGGCGTCCATATTTATGACGGACATTTAAAAGGCACTGTTGAAGAAAGATCTGCAGCGGCTTCTGAACCTTTTTTTGCTGTTAGTGAACAAATCGAAACGCTGCAGCAAAAACTGGATTACGAATTAAAAATCGTAGCGGGCGGTTCGAATACCTTCCCTTTTTATGCCAATCAGGAAAACGTAGAATCAAGTCCAGGAACATTTGTTTTCTGGGATATTAATTACACAAATAATCTGCCGGAGCAAAACCTCAGACCAGCCGCAGTATTGGTAGGCACTATAATTTCAAAACCTACTCCGTCGACTTTTTGTATTGATATTGGTTATAAAGCAGTAGCTTCAGAAAATCCTATCGATAAAAGATTGGTGATTTTAAATGATGAAAACCTGATTCCGGTTTCGCATTCAGAAGAACATCTGGTAATAGAGAATCAAGGAAAAAATGAGTATAAAGTTGGCGATACCATTTATGCTGTTCCCTATCATGTGTGCCCAACCTGTGCATTGTACAATACGGTGCAGGTTGTTGGAAAAGACCATCTCATTTTTGATGAATGGAAAGTAGCTGCGAGAGCTCGAAAAATTACTATTTAAAATTAAAATTCGTTACTATGTTTATATTAGATGCCCATTTAGACCTGAGCATGAATGCGATGGAATGGAACAGAGATCTAAGAAATGATGTAAAAACCCTGCGTCATTTAGAAAAAGGAATGACCGACAAACCTGATCGTGAACGTGCGACTGTTTCGTTTCCGGATCTACGACGCGGCAATATTGGAATTGTCGTAGCCACCCAAATCGCTCGATTTGTAAAACCAGACAGTATTATTCCGGGTTGGAATTCTCCTGAACAAGCTTGGGCACAAACACAAGGTCAGCTGGCGTGGTACAAAGGCATGGAAGAAGCCGGCGAAATGACTGCGATTACCAATAAAGAATCGCTTTTAAAACATTTTACTTTATGGAACGATGGAACGCCAAACGATAAAAAACCAATTGGCTATATTTTAAGTCTCGAAGGTGCTGATTCTATTGTCGACATTTCTTATTTAGAAAAAGCTTACGATTATGGTTTACGCGCTATAGGTCCTGCACATTATGGTCCGGGACGTTACGCCAACGGAACAGATGCGACTGGAAAAATGAACCAAAATGGTTTTGATTTACTAAAAGAAATGGAGCGTTTAAATATTATTCTTGATGCTACTCATTTGTGTGATGATGCTTTTTGGCAGGCAATGGATTATTACAATGGTCCAATCTGGGCGAGTCACAACAACTGCCGAAGTCTGGTGGATCATAACAGACAATATAGTGACGAAATGATAAAAGCATTGATTTCTAAAGGCGCTGTAATTGGAGGCGCTTTAGATGCTTGGATGCTGGTTCCGAATTGGGAACGTGGTGTTTCGACACCAAAAGGTACAAACTGCGATCTCGAAACCGTTTTTAAACACATGGATCACATCTGTCAATTGGCTGGAAATGCGAATCATATTGGCATAGGTTCAGATCTTGACGGTGCTTTTGGTACAGAACAATGTCCGTATGATTTAGACACTATTGCCGATTTGCAGAAATTGGTTTTGATTTTTAAAAACCACGGTTATACCGATGAAGATTTAAAGAAAATCTTTCACCAAAACTGGATTGATTTTTTAGTAAAAAACTGGGATTAAATAAATACTAAACTTGGAACTGCCTTTTTATACGACTGTAATTTTGGGTCATTCGGATCAACTTCGGTAACCACATAATCCACTTCGGATAAATTGGCAATTTTCATTTTTAGAACCGTATCCAATTTTTCTGAAATAGTCAGAATAGCCGTTTTTTCAGAAGCTTGAATCATAGCCTTTTTTACTTGAACCGTTTCCCAGTCAGAATCTGAGAAACCACCTTCAATATCCAAGGCATTCGTTCCTAAAATCAGCAAATCGACTTTAATATTGGCCAGCTGATTGTAAACATCACCGCTTACGCACATCTGACTGTATGATGAAATACTGCCGCCAATCATAATGATTTTTACATTGGGTTTGTCGAGAAGTTCCACAGCAGATAAAACGGTAACCGTAAAAATAGTAAGATTTAAATCATTTGGAATTAAGCGGATAAATTCACGAATTGTGGTTCCGCCGCCAATTAATAAAACCATACCGTCATGAAGAAGTCCTAATGTTTTTTGCGCAATAATCTTTTTAGATTCGCCCGCATAGGTTTGATTAGATGAAGAATGATGATACGCTTTTGTCATCGCACCGCCTTTTACTTTAATAAGCAGCGATTCTGACTCAAGTTCGTTTATATCACGTCTTACCGTATCTTCTGAAACAAATAATTTAGAAGAAAGCGTTTCAAAACTTACCCTTGTATGCAGATTAATCTCTTTTAAGATAAGATTTTTACGTTCTTCTTTAGTGTAATTTACAACTTCATTGTCATTGTTCATGTAATCTCAATTTTGATAGACAAATGTAAACAAATATTGCAATATTATTGCGAAACAAAATATAACACAAAGTAATTAAAAAGTTAACAAGTCTATTTTAAAGACATTTAAATAAAAATCAAGATTGCAAAAAAAATGCAGACTTAATATACAAACCGTAAATTTGTTTAACCAACCTGAAAACCATCATGCATAAAAACATATTTCTCTTTATAATGTTTTGCTGTTTCGTAGGAAATGCTCAAAATTCATCAGGCAATACTTCAATTATTCCCGCGCCAAATGTTTATAAAGTTTCTGGAGATAGTATTCGTTTAAATGGACAAATAAAAATTTCTTTCGAAAACAATAAGTACAGTCCAAGAGAATTGAAAACAGCACAAATTTTCGAGTCGGCTATAAATAAAAATACAAGTTCAAAAAAGAGCAACATCCAAGTTTTGTTTGTTACCAAAAATCCATCTTCTTCATCAAAAAAAGAAGCTTATAAAATCATTATTACTTCCAAAAAAATAACCGTTACCGGAAGTGAAGAAGGATTATTTTATGCGGTTCAAAGTTTAGTACAGCTTTTACCCAACAAAATCAAAAATCAAGAAATAAAATTGCCTTGCGTAACCCTTGAAGACGAGCCGAGATACAGCTACCGCGGGCTTCACCTTGATGTGTGCCGCCATTTTTTCTCTGTCGATGTTATAAAAGATTTTATAGCACAAATGTCATATTATAAATTAAATAACTTTCACTGGCATTTAACGGACGATCAAGGCTGGAGAATTGAGATCAAAAAATATCCAAAACTGACCGAAATCGGATCGAAAAGAGCACAGACTTTAGTGGGCAATAAATTCGAAAGATCGCCATACTTTTTTGATGGAAATCCGTATGGTGGATTTTATACTCAGGAACAAATTAAGGAAGTGGTAAAATTTGCCGAAGACCATTATGTGAATATTATTCCTGAAATCGAAATGCCGGGTCATGCTACAGCGGCCGTTACAGCTTACCCAAATTTATCGTGTTTTCCTGACCGAAATTATAAAGTTGTAGAATCGTGGGGTGTTTTTGAAGATATTTTCTGCGCAGGAAAAGAGGAAACTTTTACTTTTCTAGAAGATGTGCTGACAGAAGTAATGGCACTTTTCCCAAGTAAATACATTCACATTGGTGGTGACGAATGTCCAAAAGCAAGATGGAAAGAATGTCCAAACTGCCAGAAACGAATCAAAGATTTAGGTTTAAAAAATGAACATGAATTACAAAGTTATCTCACCACACGAATAGAGAAATTCCTAAACGCAAACGGCAGACAAATTCTAGGCTGGGATGAAATGCTGGAAGGTGGACTGGCACCAAATGCTGCTGTAATGTCTTGGCGTGGCGAATCGGGAGGAATCAGTGCAGCGAAACAGAAACATTTTGTAATCATGAATCCTGAACAGGTTTTATATTTGGATTACAATCAAGGATATTCACCACAAGAACCTTTAACGATTGGAAGATTAACCACAGTTGAAAAAATATACAATTACAACCCTACTCCTGTTGACAGCTTAACGGTCGATGAGCAAAAATACATTATGGGCGCACAGTCCAATCTTTGGTCAGAATATTTAACTAGTCCAGCCAAATTAAATTACATGCTCTATCCCCGCCTATTTGCTTTGGCAGAAATCACTTGGACAGAACCTCAGAATAAAAATTACAATCATTTTATGTTAAATCAGATTCCACATCATTTAGAAAAACTGGAATCGCAAAAAAGATTGTATAAAGTCCCAACTCCATTTGGCTCTGAAGAAACTGCTTTAATTGCATCAAAATATACTTTAGATTTAAAACCTACGATTAAAAATGGAAAGATTTTCTATACTATTGACGGGTATAATCCTGATGAAACGGCTGAACTTTACAGCAAACCAGTAATTGTAAATATTCCAAAAGGGGAATTCAGGATTATCAAAGTGGTTCAAATCAGTGAAAGCGGCAGAAGAAGTTCTATCAATAAAATCATTGTCCGCAATCCCGATTCGAAACCGGCTTTGGCAGTTGAACCCAAAAAGAACGGTTTGAAATACGAATATTTTACTGGAAATTTTCAGCAGGTTCAAGATTTAGAATTTTCGAAACCTGTCAATTCAGGAATTTTGGAAGGCAAAATCAGCAGTGAAAAATGGAAAACAAAAATAGAGCGCTATATCGGTTTAAAATTCGACGGATATATCTTTATACCTGAAACTGGAAATTATACATTTTCAACGCTTTCTGATGACGGATCGAAGCTTTTTATAGATAATGAGCTAGTTGTAAATAACGATGGGATACATTGGCTAAATGAAGCTTATGGAGCAGTGAAATTGGAAAAAGGATTTCACAAATTCAACATCAGTTATTTTGATCAAGTGGGCGGAACGGTTTTAAATTGTTTTATGCAACAGGAAGGCAAGGTAAAGCAAGAAATAAGTGCTTCACAATTATTTTACGAATAAAAACAAAAAACGCTTCCGTCGTAACGGAAGCGTTTTTTCAAATATACTAAATTGTATTCTTTATCCTTTTAAGCTCGCTGCTAAATACTCACGGTTCATACGCGCGATATTTTCAAGCGAGATTCCTTTTGGACATTCGATTTCGCAGGCTCCTGTATTAGTACAGTTTCCGAAACCTTCTAAATCCATTTGGTGAACCATGTTTAACACACGGTCAACTGCCTCAACTTTACCTTGTGGTAATAATGCATATTGAGAAACTTTTGCAGAAACGAATAACATTGCTGAAGAGTTTTTACAAGTTGCCACGCAAGCACCGCAACCAATACAAGCTGCAGCATCAAATGATTTATCTGCATCGTGTTTGTTAATTGGAATTGTATTCGCGTCGATTGTATTTCCTGAAGTATTTACAGAGATAAACCCTCCTGCGTGCTGGATTCTGTCAAAAGAACTTCTGTCAACCACTAAGTCTTTAATTACAGGGAAAGCTTTTGCTCTAAATGGTTCGATAAAAATCGTATCACCATCTTTAAACATACGCATGTGTAACTGACAAGTTGTAACACCTCTGTCTGGTCCATGCGCTTCACCATTGATGAATAAAGAACACATTCCGCAGATTCCCTCACGGCAATCGTGGTCAAATGCTACAGGCTCTTCTCCTTTGTTAATTAGATCTTCGTTAAGAACGTCTAACATTTCAAGGAAAGACATATCTGGTTCGATTCCATCGATAGGATATTCTACAATCCCTCCTTTATCTTGTGCGTTTTTTTGACGCCATATTTTTAATGTAAGTTTCATACCTTTTTCGTTTGAAAGTCATAAAGTCGAAAGTCAAAAGTCGCTTGGCACATTTTGCCTTTTGACTTTAAGACTTTGGGCTTTCGACCAAATTCTTATTTATAACTTCTTTGAACTAATTTAATATTTTCGTAATTCAGAGGTTCTTTGTGTAATACGGCATCACTTGGTTTTCCTTTGTATTCCCAAGCAGCAACGTATGCAAAGTTTTCGTCGTCACGAAGTGCTTCTCCTTCTTCTGTTTGATATTCCTCACGGAAGTGACCTCCACAAGATTCGTTACGGTGTAAAGCATCTTTCGCGAACAATTCTCCTAATTCTAAGAAATCGGCAACACGAGTCGCTTTTTCTAATTCCTGATTGAATTCGTTAGCACTTCCAGGAACTTTTACATCTCTATAAAACTCTTCACGTAAAGCAGCAATTTCTTCGATAGCTTCAGTTAAACCTTTAGCATTACGAGCCATACCTACTTTATTCCACATAATTTTTCCTAATTTTTTGTGGAAGTAATCTACAGAATGTTTACCGTTATTATTGATAAACTTGTCAATTTGATCTTTTACCGCTTTTTCAGCTTCAACGAATTCCGGTAAATCTGTAGAAATTGGACCCATTTTAATATCTGGAGCTAAATAATCTCCAATAGTATATGGCAATACAAAATATCCATCAGCTAAACCTTGCATTAAAGCAGAAGCTCCAAGTCTGTTTGCTCCGTGGTCAGAGAAGTTAGATTCTCCAATTGAGAAACATCCAGGAATTGTAGTCATTAAGTTATAATCAACCCAAGTTCCACCCATTGTGTAGTGAACCGCTGGGTAAATCATCATTGGCGTTACATAAGGATCTTCGTCAACGATTTTCAAGTACATTTGGAATAAGTTTCCGTATTTACTTTTTACGATTGCAGTTCCCAATTTAGTAACTAAAGCCGCATCGTTAGCATCTAAACCTTTTACGTAAGCTTCTTCAGTTCCGTAACGTTTGATTGCTGCTGCGAAATCTAAGTAAACTGCTTCACCCGTTTTGTTAACTCCAAAACCAGCATCACATCTTTCTTTAGCTGCACGAGACGCAACGTCACGAGGTACTAAGTTACCAAAAGCAGGATATCTTCTTTCTAAGAAATAATCTCTTTCGTCTTCAGATAAATCAGTTGCTTTTTTCTTTCCTTCGCGAATTGCCTGAGCATCTTCTAATTTTTTTGGTACCCAAATACGACCGTCATTACGTAACGATTCAGACATCAAAGTCAATTTAGACTGATGATCTCCTGAAACCGGAATACAGGTTGGGTGAATTTGTGTGTAGCAAGGATTTGCGAAAAACGCTCCTTTTTTATGAATTTTCCAAGCTGCTGTTGCGTTACTTCCCATAGCATTTGTAGAAAGGAAAAATACGTTTCCGTATCCTCCAGAACCAATTACTACCGCGTGAGCAGAATGTCTTTCGATTTCTCCTGTAATTAAGTTACGAGCGATAATACCTCTCGCTTTTCCATCAACGATTACTAAATCCAGCATTTCGTGACGGTTGTACATTTTAATTTTTCCACGACCAATTTGACGGTTCATTGCAGAATAAGCTCCTAACAATAATTGTTGTCCTGTTTGTCCTTGTGCGTAGAATGTACGAGAAACCAAAGTTCCTCCAAAAGAACGGTTATCTAATAATCCGCCGTATTCACGAGCCAATGGCACCCCTTGAGCCACACATTGGTCAATAATGTTTGCAGAAACTTCAGCCAAACGGTGAACGTTTGCCTCACGTGCACGGTAGTCACCTCCTTTTACAGTATCGTAGAATAATCTGTAAACTGAGTCACCGTCACCTTTATAGTTTTTTGCCGCGTTGATACCTCCTTGTGCTGCAATAGAGTGCGCACGACGTGGAGAATCTTGGAAGCAGAATGCTTTTACGTTATATCCTAACTCAGCAAGAGTAGCCGCAGCCGAACCTCCAGCTAAACCTGTACCAACAACGATAATATCTAAATTACGTTTGTTAGCTGGGTTTACTAAATTAATATGATCTTTATAATTTGTCCATTTGTCCGCTATAGGACCATTTGGAATTTTTGAATCTAATGCCATTATAATTGATATTAATTATTGGTTGAAATGATGAAATAAAGCGATAATTACAAAAGCTGCCGGAACAACCACTGCGAACCAGTAACCTACTTTTGCTAAAAATCTTGAGTATTTGTTGTACATCCCTACTGATTGAAGAGACGATGCAAACCCGTGCCATAAGTGAAATCCTAAAAGGATAAAAGAAATACAGTATAATGCTGTACGGATTGGGTCATGAAATTTGTGAACTAACTCACCATAATATCTTGTAGCATCTGGCGCTGTACCTGCTATATATTTGTAGCTAACTTCAGGAAACCAGAAATCATAAAAGTGCAATACTAAGAAAGCCAAAATAACCAATCCAGAAATAATCATATTTCTAGAACTCCAAGAAGCGTTTGCAGCTCCGTTGTATTTAGCGTATGCAATTGGTCGTGCCGCGCTGTTTTGAGCCGTAAGAATAAATCCCATGATGAAGTGGAAAATTACCCCAAATGCCAAAATTGGCTGCATTACATACTGAATCAGCGGATTGTATCCCATAAAGTGAGAAGCCTCGTTAAAAACGTCTTCACTAATAATAGAAATAAAATTTAAGGAAACATGCAGCGCTAAAAACGTGATTAAGAATATTCCCGAAAGAGCCATAGCTACTTTCTTTAAGATGGAAGCATTCAATAGTGCAGATTGTGCCATAAGTGTTTAAGTAGTTTGTTTTAAAAAATTAGACAAAAATAACGCAATTACAAAAGAACTACAACCATTTCGTTGTTATTTATAATCATTTTAAAAAACATAACTTATAAGTACTTTTACGTATAAAAAATTATGCACCTCCAATTTATTTTATTATAAAATTTTGCAAACCTGAACGTTAGCGATCATTTTTAACACAATAATTCACCAACAACAATTTCATAAAAGTTTATCAAATTATTATTTTATTCAAAGTTTTAATTTGTTTTCTTCAAAAGTGTCCTAAAACAGGATTTTATAAGAGTAAAAAATTGTCATTTCGACAACATAATTTTACCTTTAGCGCCTCAAAAAATAAAGAATGAAAACAGGAATTGATGCTATTTCGTTTGATGTAGCAAACATACATTTACCCATAAAAACTTTGGCTGCTGCCAGAAATATTGAACCAGAAAAATTAGAAAAAGGTCTTGGATTACTTAAAATGACTTTTCCAGACGTTCACCAAGATGCAGTGGTTTTTGGAGCAAACGCCTTAACCAAACTGATTACTGACAATAAAATCAACCTAAAAGAAATAAGCCGAATTTACGTAGGTACCGAAAGCGGCATTGACAGCTCAAAACCAATTGCTTCGTATTTAATTAGTTTAATGGAGCAGAAATTTGGCGAAGATGCTTTAGCCGAATGCGATGTGGTTGACTTTACTTTTGCTTGTATTGGCGGTGTTGATGCGATGCAAAACTGTTTGGATTTTATAAAACTAAATCCAACCAAAAAAGCAATTGTGGTAACCAGTGATTTTGCAAAATACGATTTAAACTCTGGCGGAGAATATACACAAGGCGCTGGAGCGGTTGCAATGCTGATTACGGCAAACCCAAAAATTATTGCTTTTGATGATAATTGGGCGACAAGCACAAAAGGTGTTTTCGATTTCTTCAAACCCTATAGAACCATTTCTAAAGAAGAGATTACTAAAAACGCCAACAACGATTCTTGGTTTGACAACTTAGAAGCTGAGATTGAAATCCACAAAGATCAGCCGGTTTTTGATGGCCAGTATTCCAACCAATGTTATATGGATCGTACGCGCAATGCGTATTTTTCATTCAAAAAATTAAAAAATACTACCGAGACTTTATACAATACTTGGACAAGTATTATCATGCATTTGCCATATTCTTTTCAAGGACGACGAATGTTGTCTGAAATTTACGCTTTAGACAGTGCCGAAAAAATTATTGCAGATGATATTGCGCCTGCAGATTATCAGACAAAAATTAAAGAAGTAGCAAAATCTGAGGATTACAAAACATTTGTAACCGAGAAATTACAGCCTGCTGAATTGGCTTCTTCATTAATTGGAAACCTATATACAGGTTCAATTTTCATGGGATTGTTGTCGACTTTGGCTCATTTTTATGACACAAAGAAAGAAGTTACTGGAACTAAATTTGGTTTCTTAGCTTACGGAAGCGGATCGAAATCGAAAGTTTTTGAAGGAACTATTCAACCAGAATGGCAACAGGCTTTGGCAAATGTGAAGCTTTTTGAAAACTTAGCCGAAAGCGTAGAAATTGATTTCAACACTTACGAAAGACTTCATAAAAAAGAACAAAAACAAAGCGTAAGAACTCCGAAAAACGAATGGGTTTTAGACCGAATCGAAAAAGAGATTCCTGTTTTAATTGGAGCGAGATATTATAAATGGGTGGATTAAATTTTAAAATTCCAATTTTTGAAAACCCAAATTACAAATAAAAACCGAAGCAATAGCTTCGGTTTTTTTTATTTACATACAGTTTTGTCATCCTGAGCGAAGTCGAAGGAATCGCAAGTATTTCCACATGCAAAATCACAATCTTTGTAGAGCTACTAACAAGTCCTTCGACTTCGCTCAGGAAGACATACTTGATGCTAAAAAAACCCTTGTCAAAGTTTTAAACTTTGACAAAGGTCAGCTCGCAAACAAAAATAGCAATCTTAAAAACAAAAAGCTGTAAAACATTATTTTACAGCTTTTTTTATTTGATAAATGTGAGAGAAAATTTTTCTATACAACCTTTATTTACTGCTGTTTTCAACTTTTTGCAAACGATCTTTCAACCCATTAATCTCAGATTGTTGTTCTTTTACTGCATTAATAAGCACAGGAATCAACTCTGAGTAGGATATTGAATACAATGCCATATTTTCATCCTCTGGCACATTAACAGCTTCAGGGATAACCTGATACAAATCTTGAGCTAACAACCCTATATTACGACCTGTAACTTTTCCTAATTCTACCTTACCGTTTTGTATACCATTCACTGTATGCATGTTATAGATTTTAGGCTCTAATTTCATTATTTCATTAAGACCATATTCAAGACTGCTCACTTCTGTTTTTAAACGTTTATCTGAAAGTTGGGTATAGGCTCCGTTCGAAGAAATAAAAGCTACTCTGTCTGTAAGTAAAGGGGCTCTCGTGCCAAAGAGGCTATAAAAAGAAAAACCTCCAGTACCGGTTCCAGCATAATTTATAAAGTCAGTCTCCCCTAAACCAACCCTCATTACGTTCCAACCAATAGCTGTGGCGTTAGTAGTAGATGGAAAAGAATTACCTCCATTTACCATTAGAGCACCATATACATCTAATTTAGTGCGAGGTTGTCCTCCAATTCCAACATTGCCCGTATTTGTAATACGCATTTGTTCTACTCCATTGGTCTTAAAAGGAAGATCAAAATTATCATTAGTACCTATTGTTTTGATACTTCCATTACTATTCCCATTAAGTATCCATTGAGGACTTGTGTCAACTTGTATTTTTTCACCATATGGACTAACTACCGTTTTAATTTGTCCTATTATGAACCCGCTCTGAATTAATAAAAGAATACATACAATCTTCTTCATATTAGTTTTTTTTTTAATATTAAATTCAGACGAAAGTATATTTCTTATACTTCAAAGTTTCCCTGTAAAAGTTTTTAAACTAATAGAATAGGACATTTTATTAATCCGTATTTATTGTTCCGTATAATTTTGATTTCATTTAATTCTGGTATTTTCAGTGTGTATTTAGTCTGACTAAAGCGTGCAATTACCTAGAAATCGTAAACTTATTATGACTCAAAGTAAAACCTAGATTTTCATAAATCGCCACGTTTTCTATTCGCTTTTTGTTTGTGGTTACTTCGATACTTTTTAGATTATTTTCTTGAGCATATTTTAGAATTTCATCAATGAGTTTTCTTCCAACACCTTTTCCGCGATGGTTTTTATCAATAAAAAATTCTTGAATCTCACCAACTAAACCGCAATGATGCAGTAAATTTTGAATGTGAAAAGTTATAAAACCCAAACTTTCATTTTCATCTTCTGCAATTAAACAAACGTTGTTTGGTTTCGAAATATTTGAATTGAATATTTCACTGAAAACTTCAAAATCAAAAACTTCATTTTCGAGTTCGCATATTGATTGGTAGACAAAATCTAAATCTTGTCTTTCAATTTTTCTGATGTTGATTTTTGAATTCATGTTTTATAAATTACCGTAAACCACGATGTAATCTGCATAAGCTAATTTATCATGCAGCCAGTTTATTACTTCGAACAGAAATCTTCTTTCTTTTTCATTATGAGTTTCAATTCTGCCTATCTTTTCAACAATAAGTTTACAGATTGCATTATCAAAGAAATTATGACCAATTTTATCAAATTCATCTTCGATAATTCCGTTCCATGGATTTTTAATTGGAAAAACAGACTGAAATGCTTTTAAAACAATCTCAAAATCTTCTGATGAAATAAAAACATCGTTTCTTTTTTCGGTTTTATAAAATTCTCCTTCTGCATTTTCCGGCCATAAAATAAACCCGATTTTTGAATCTCCATTATTACCTGTTGAAATTACAACTGGTTTCTGATTGATTCTTTCAATTGCTTTCGCGACATCATAATTGCAAATTTGATATTCTTTTCTGGCAGTTTCTTCTTCACAATCTGTCTTTTTGCAGATTTCGATAATGTTTTGATTATGAAAATCCTGTTCGGCAAGCGTTATATCGTCATTATTATTTTTAAGCAATTCAATGGCCTTGTTTAAAGGAATTGAGATTTTGGTTCTGAGTATTTTTATGTTTTCGGTATTCATTTTATTTTTGAAATCAATTGTTTTTTGGCTAAAGCCGATTTGCTTTTTGCTTTATCTAACCTCCAGCTAAAGCAGAAGGCTATTCAAAAACATTTTCGTTTCAAACTAGGTTAAAAATTAAACTCTCGTTTATTTTTTTCTAAATCGATTAGCCATTCTATTTTTATATACTTCGTACAATCTTTTTTAAGAATATCTTTCCAGTCAAATAATATTGCCGATCCTCCTTTTTCCACTTCTCTTTTCACAATCTGACCAGTTTCTTTGATTCCTTGAGAATCTTGCGCAACAACATCAAAAATTATATTTTTTGTCTTTGACAATACTGAATATAATGTAATTAATCTTCTAGGATTTCCTGGTAATATGTTTACTTTTGTTTTTTTATGAATCCAGTCAATTTCATAAATTTTCTTAGCATACTCACTTTTTTCATTGGCATTTCTTTTCAAATATTCTCCAACAGTAATAGGAAAAAATCTCCTTCTAAACTCAGATTCTCTAAAATGTTTTGCATACGTTAAAGGCTTATAGATTATAACATCTTTATGCTTTACTTTTCCACTGAATATATCTATTAAACTAGATTCTGCCTCGTACGAAACAGGATGATTATCAAGATATATCAAAACTAATTCCCCTTCTCTCAACTCAAAGGGCGGAATGAAATATTGATCTGTCTGTATTCCTTTGCTTTCTAGGATTAACTCTTTCATCAAATTACAATTGAATTGCAGTATCTTTTTTTAACTGAATAAGAATTTCATTTTCATTTAATTCTTCATCAAAAATCATTTCTATTACTGTTCCTTGTGGCTTGCGATATCTTTTTTCTAAAGCCTCGCAATTTCTTGAAATAATCACATCATCGTTTACATTATCTAAAATCTCAACAATGAGAATTAGGGCCTTTTCATCATTAATATTATTCCAATCGTTAATCGGTTCAATTAATAAACCTTTGCAAAAATTTTCTAAATCTTGTGAAGCATTATAATTATCTAATTCATATTGTGTTATCTCTTTACTTGTTAAATCCTTTATTAAAGAAATAGTTTCAATTAAAGAAGCTTTTTTCTCTTCATATCTTTTCACAAACAATTGCAACTCTATTAGTTTTTCCATCGATTCGAATTTTAAGTTTAATTATCAAAATATTTAATAACTTAACACATCAAGATTACACAATTCTAAATTCAAAACCAATTCGATAGTCAGAAAAATTGTATTTTTACGTCTTGAAATATTTTTAGAAATGTATCGCACAAACACAATCTTGTTTTGTACCGAAACTAAAAATGTAAAAGATTTTTAAATATCTTTGAATTATGAGCACAGCAATAAAACCAAGACACATCGGTCGAAACATAAGCCGAATTAGAGAATTGAGAGATATGAAGCAGGAAGCGCTTGCGCAGGCAATTGGTGTTAGCCAGCAGACAGTTTCAACCATTGAAGGAAGCGAAAGTATTGATGATGAAAGGCTAAAAGCAATTGCTGAAGCCTTAGGAGTTTCATCTGAAGCAATTAAAAATTTTTCTGAAGATTCAGTTTTTAATATCATCGGAAACACTTATAATGATGATGCTTCTACTATAAAAAATTACAATTGCACTTTTAATCCATTAGATAAACTTCTTGAATCTATTGAAAAGAATGAACAACTTTATGAAAGATTGATTCAAGTTGAAAGAGAGAAAGCGGCTTATTTAGAAAAGCTCTTGAAGGAAAAATAGAATTTACGATATAAAAAGAAAAACCGAAGTCTTGATTGGCTTCGGTTTTTTTATTGAAGATTTTTTAGCCAATCAACCCATTTTTTTTGGAGAACATTTAAATCTTCTGGAGTTGATTTCATCGAAACCGAACCAAAATTTTCTCCTGTAAAAATTGTTAACAATCTGTTTGCTCTTCCAGAAATTGTAAACAAATCATCATCCACAATAAATCCATGTCCGTAGCTTTTTAAATCTCCACTATCTATTCTTTCCAATATCATTAAATCGGCGCTATTCACAAGACCAACTTGTTTTTTATTTGTTATTCGCTCAATTAATTGCGGAATTACATTTTGATAATTAAATACTATCCAATATTCAGCATGAAATAAATAGGAATACTGCTGATTATTATCAATTTTATCTAAAATAAATTCTACTGTATAATTTTTAATCTCCTCTTTGTTGCTTTTATAAACCCAATAAACTTCATTTTTTTTTTCATCAATTGCATTTTGAAACTTCTGAGAAATCTTAGGTTCTTTTGGGAATTTCAATTTTAAGACAGTGGTCTGTGAAAATGAAATATTTGAAATAAATAGAAAAATAAGAAGATTTTTCATTCCGCTTTTAGGTTTAGAATATTATTAGCCAATATACAAAATCGTTTTATAGATAATGAAATTTAAATCTGTAAAATCTGCGTTAAACGAAATCACCATTCTTTGTGGAGTTCCTCATGCGATTCTTCGTTCCCCAGAATGACAAACATTGCGCAGATCCTTCGACGTTGATCAGGACGACAAAACAAGACTTAAACTTTGTGTTCCTCAACTTTTGCTAGCAAAAAAACAATCGTTGCGTACTTTGCGAAAAACCTTTGCGCTCTTTGCGTTAAAAAAACTTTCTGTCTTAGCGCGTTCGTGGCAAAAAACCAACAAATAAGAAAACTTTAATAAATCAATTTCATGCAGTTTGCTTAAAAAACGTAATTTTGAAATTCGACTCGAGCGACAGCGACAGGCGAAGCAATTTCAAAAACGAAACAATTATGAAATATCATCAAATAAACAGTGGTCTTTTTGTAAAAAACCGCAGAAAATTCATGGCAGAAATGAAACCTAATTCGGTTGCCGTGTTCAATTCAAATGACATTTACCCAATTAGTGCCGACAGTACTTTACCTTTTGCACAACACAGAGACATCTTTTATCTAAGCGGTGTAGATCAAGAAGAAAGCGTTTTGCTTTTGTTTCCAGATGCGCCTTATGAGCACCAAAGAGAAATTCTTTTTTTGAGAGAAACCAACGATCATATTGCAGTTTGGGAAGGTGAAAAATTGACTAAAGAACGTGCTTTTCAAGTTTCTGGAATTAGAACGGTTTATTGGTTACAAGATTTTCATAAGATTTTGAACGAAATGATGACGTATGCCGATACGATGTACATCAATACCAACGAACATTACCGTGCAACTGTTGAAACAGAAACTCGTGAAGCTCGTTTTGTAAAATGGTGGAAAGAGCGTTATCCAGCTCATAATGTTGCCAAAAGTAACCCAATTTTACAAAGATTGCGTTCTGTAAAAGAAAGCGAAGAAATCGATTTGATTCAGCATGCTTGTGATATTACAGAAAAAGGCTTCCGCAGATTATTAGGATTTGTAAAACCAAACGTTACAGAATATGAAGTTGAAGCGGAATTAGCACACGAATTCATCCGTAACCGCTCTAAAGGTTTTGCCTACACGCCAATTATCGCTTCTGGAAACAATGCGAATGTTTTGCATTATATTGAAAACAATCAGCAATGTAAAGAAGGTGATTTATTACTATTGGACGTTGCTGCTGAATATGCAAACTATTCTAGCGACATGACCAGAACGATTCCAGTTTCTGGACGTTTTACAGATCGTCAGAAAGCAGTTTACAATGCTGTTTTAAGAGTTAAAAATGAAGCGACAAAAATGTTGACTCCAGGAACTCTTTGGAAACAATATCATGTGGAAGTAGGCAAAATCATGACTTCGGAATTACTTGGTTTAGGATTAATTGACAAAGCCGATGTTCAGAATGAAAATCCTGAATGGCCAGCTTACAAAAAATATTTCATGCACGGAACTTCTCACCACATGGGACTTGACACACATGATTACGGATTGCTTCATGAGCCAATGAAACCAAATATGGTTTTCACCGTTGAACCTGGAATTTACATTCCAGCAGAAAAATTCGGAATTCGCTTGGAAGATAACGTTGTGGTTCAGGAAAAAGGAGAACCTTTTAACTTAATGCGCAACATTCCAGTTGAAGCTGATGAGATTGAAACCCTGATGAATGAATAAAAAAGCAAAGCCCTTAATAGTAATTATTAAGGGCTTTTTTTTAATTTATGAATCGGTTAAATTATCCGATTTTTGAAATCTGAAGATCTAATTGAAATTTACCATCAGCTTCGTTTACGTTAATTAGTTCAAAAAGCTCTAAAGCTCTTCTTGCATTTTTCTCTTCTTCTCTTTGCTCCGCTACATACCACATCATAAAATCTTCTGTGGCATAATCATTTTCAGCTCTACATTTTGCGATTACTTTATTAATTGCTTGCGTAACTGCAATTTCGTTTTGTAAAGCAATTTCAAAAACGTCTCTAAAAGAAGCAAATTCTTGCTGCACTTCAGGAACCGATGGCGTAATAGCAATCCCTCCCATGTCTGTAATGAATTTAAATATTTTTAGAAAATGCTCTCTTTCTTCTTCGGCTTGCTTATATAAATACGAAGCTGTATTGTCAAAACCGTTTCTATCCAACCATGCAGCCATAGCTAAATATTTGTTAGACGCATCACTTTCTATTTTTGCTTGTAAATTCAATATATTTTCTACGCCTTCAGTTAATGACGTGTGTGTTCTTAGTAAATCTTTCATAACCTTAAATTTTAGTACTCGTAAAATTACAAAAATTAAAGGACTCAAGCCTAACTGCTTGAAAATTTGGATTTAATCTAAGTAAGAATCTAAATAAGCTCAACATTTACCATACTGCAAAGCATAGAATGTAAATTGAGCGTAAATTTTGTTCCGTTTAATAAATCTCTAAGCTGGACTATTTCACAGATGGTAAGATTTCTAGAAAAGTTTCTTTTGGTAGTTTCAATCAACTGTGCATCAGATTGATCAGACAAATCATAAAGCATATTAAGAATATCAACGTTATTGACTTTTCTTTGAAAAATCAAAAAATCATGAATTTTATAACTTGACACTGTATCAACAAAATTGATAATTATACTATTGGTCAAATCACATTGGTAACTGTATCCTTTTTCGGTTTCAAATAATACTTTGGTAGTCAAATCGCTAACTAATGCCATTCTGATAAAATTATAACGTTGCAAAAATATAGAATTAAACGCAATTAAACACATAATTAAGACTAATTTAAAATAACAAACTTCAATTATATTTTTAAATATCTTAAGAGTACTCATAAATACAGCGTTCAAAAGAATCATTTGGTTAATTTTTAAAAACACTATTTAGAAGTAATGTAGACAAACGAAATAGTTAGATCTTATAGAAAAGTGACAATCGTTTCTAATTTTTGAACTCTATAACGTATATTTTTAACTGAATTGAACTTCTATTTCTTATATGATTTTTCAATTACTAACTTTGCATTTTACATTTTAAAAACATCATTTTGAAAAATATTTTATATAAAAACACCAAAATATCTTTTACCGATTCAGGAGAAGGAACTGCAATTGTTTTACTTCATGGTTTTCTGGAAAACAAAAAAATGTGGACCGATTACGCCTCTTTTTTCTCCCAAAAACACCGTGTTATTACCATCGATTTATTAGGTCACGGCGAAACCGATTCTTTAGGTTATGTACATGAAATGGAAGATAATGCCAATGTAGTAAATGCTGTTTTAGAAAATTTGAAAATAGAAAAAGCTATTATTCTTGGACATTCTATGGGCGGTTATGTGGCTTTGGCTTTCGCCGAATTGTATCCAGAAAAAGTCGAGAAAGTAGTGTTACAAAATTCGACTTCTAAAGAAGACAGCAAAGAGAAAAAAACAAATAGAACCCGCGCTATAAAAGCTGTAAAGCAGAATTACATAAATTTTGTTAGTCTTGCGATTGCTAATTTATTCAGCGAAAACAACAGAAATCGTTTAGCAGAAGAAATCGAAAAGGCAAAAATCGAAGCTTTAAAAACGCCTTTGCAGGGAATCGTAGCATCACTGGAAGGAATGAAAATACGAAAAGACCGAGAAGGCTTACTTCGAAAAAACCAATTCCCGGTTTTATTGGTTTTAGGAAAAAAAGATCCTGTTTTAAATTACGAAGAAAATCTTTCGCAGATTGAAGGCACAAATGTACAATTGGTTTCATTTGAAGACGGACACATGAGCCATATTGAAAACAAAGAAGAATTAAAATCAGTTCTTGTAGATTTCTTCAATTAATTCATAAACGCAGAAAAGGCCATTCTGCTAAGCAGAAAAGCCTTTTCTTCATTGTGGGGGCAAAAATTATAATTTTGTGATAATGTCTTTTTTAAATTTTGACAAAGTCGCTCTTGTTAATCCAAGATTTGCTTTTTTGGCATCAACAGCAAGGTAAATAAAATAATTACCATCTTCAGAAACATCTATAATATGAATCTGATCTGTCAATGTAATTAAAATATCATTGATTTTTTGGCTTAACCCTAAAGCTTTAATGGCGTTTAATTTTGCTTTTACAACTTCTAGATTGTAAGCAGAAGCTAGTTCAGGATCAAAATCCGGGTTTACAGAAAGTGAGCAGTAAGACATTCCTGTCTCAACCTCAGTGACTGAAACGGCAATAAATCCGTGAACATTTTCTCTTAAATCATTTTGAAAATTCTGTAAAAAATCTGACATGAGTATATATAAAATTGGTTTAAATTAATTATTGAAAATAGTATCCATTTTTCTAAGCAACAGACCCATTTTACTAATGTCTTTAGAAAGAAGCGCCACACAATTATCATCTTGACTTTTGTTTGCTACTACAATTCCATCGTTGTTTTTAATCATTACTTGTTTTAAATCGCCGTTATTAACGTCCTCAGACATTTCAAGACACATTTTCAAAATCATTCCAATCATTGCAGCTACATTTCCGTCGTATTCTAAATTCACAGACTCCAGTAAAACTCCGTCTATATTAAAAGTGATTCCAGATTCTGCTCCCGTTTCTTCTACAAGTGTATTTAAATCAACCATATACATTAATTTTGTTAAAGTATCAAAGTTATTTTTAAAAAAAAGAATAGTTCCCTAAACACTTGTTAAAAAACAGACGACAGCCAACTAACTGACACACTTTTATTTATCGTTTAGTTAAATGTAAATTTTAAAAGGAAATCTTTAAAAATATTTAACAGAAAAAATATATTTTACCGAAATTCTAACTATTTATTTGATAAAACTCAATACTTCCTTTAACATTGAGCTTTGTCGTAGATTAATCGAAGTTTTTCTTAAATTTGCGAAAAATTTTTCCAATGAAAACAGTTGACGAATTGCGTTTTGACTTAAATGTAAAACTAATGAAGTTTAGAAGATTTCGTTTTGAGAATGGGCCTATCAACAATCCTAACTTGGAAGAACCTGCTAAAAAAGGCTTCTTTAAAAAAATATTTAGTTAAAAACTACTTACAAAAAACCGCAATCATTAATTTATAATAAATGCGGTTTTTTCTTTTAAATCTGAACTTTATTTTTTCAGATAAACAATCATCGTTTACTTTTGGGATTACATTTTTGAAATTCCAATTCTCGAATCATAAACTTCAATCTTCCGCAAAAGTCTATTTTTCAAAAAGAGAATATTGTAATTACTCTTCGGGCAAAAAGTTCGTTTTAATACATATTGAATAGATATAAAAAAGTCCTTATAAGACGTTTTTTTTATTAGAATCTACGCCGGATAGATTGGTTATTACATTTTTTAAATCTATTCAAAATCCAAAAATATACTGATTTTGTTTATCGGAGGTTATTTTACCTTCACTGAAAAACGCTGAAAAACTTAAAATTTGAATCCGTTTTAGAAATACTTAAATAGCCGTAATCGTTATACTTTTTCTTCAAAAGGAAAATTGGCATCAAATATTTCATTTAAAAGCAGAACGATTTCTTCTAAATAATATTGAAGCGTATTATGGGTTACTGTAATATCGAGATCTTTTTCTGCTCTAAACCCAAAAGGGAGAAATCCAGATTTCAAATTTTTAAAGGAAACAATCCCTACTTCGATTGGCGTTTCCCCAGCTTCTTTTTCAAACATAAAGGCATAAGCTAATACTTGAATAATTTTATCGTTTTTAAGCTCTTCTGTTAATCCATTCCATGATTTAAGCACAACGTTAGTTTTTTCTACTTTTCCGGTCTTATAATCGATTATTCGTATTCTTCCGTTACGAAGTTCAATTCTATCAACATTTCCTTTTATTAAAACCGGAAATGGCAATTTCGGATGCGTCAGTTCGCGCTCAAAAGTCTGCTCCAAAGCAATAATTTTAATTGCATCTCCATTTTTAATAGACTCTAATTCCATTTTAAGAAAATTAGAGACATTTCTCTTGGCAACTTCAAATGCTAAAAGATTACGACCTTTTTTAATTTCTCCTTCTTTATACACCAGTTTAAATTGCTTCAACACTTCGTCATCCAATAATTTAAAACCATTTAAAAGATCTGTTTCCGAAATAAATTTTCCAATAAAGGGCTCGTACAATGCTTTAAGCGTTTCGTGAATAATGGTTCCTAAAGTATTTAAAGCGATGTTTTCTTCTACTTCTTCTACTTCTCGGATACGAAGGATTTTTTGAAAGTAAAATTCAATTGGATTTCGGATATAACTGGTCAGCGCCGAAGGAGAAAATCCTGTTAAGGCGATTTCTTTTAAGCGTTCCATCACCGCTTCCGACTTTGGAATCACCATCGGCTGATAAGCCGTTGTTGGAAGAACAGGATTATAAATATCAAAAGTAAGATTATGTTGTTTCTGTTTCTCAACTTCAAGCTGGGTAATAAAACGGCTTCTTTCTCCGGCATCGAGTCCATCATTTTCTGTATTATAAACCAGATAAATATTTTTTGCTCTTTGCAATAAATGATAAAAGTGATAGGTATAAATAGCGTCTTTTTCTTTGTAAGTCGGCAAACCTAATTCTTTTTTTACATCATATGGAATGAATGAATTCTGCGATTTACCAGCGGGAAATTTACCTTCATTCATCGAAGTTACAATCACGGTTTCAAAATCCAGGACACGGCTTTCCAACACCCCCATGATCTGAAGACCGCGAAGAGGTTCTCCTTCAAAAGAAACTTCGGCAATATCAATAATCTGCTTGTAAATAGCATGCAGCGTATCGATATTATCGATGTGTTTGTGTTTAGAATAATAATTAATCAGTTTATTGATGACTTTAAAAACAGCATATACAAAGGTCTTTGCTATTTTCTCTTCTTGATTATCGTTATTAAAATTACCTTTTATTAAAAGTAAAAGTGCAGAAATATTTTCCAAAACTGCAATCGATCCTTTGTCCCATTTTTCAAACAACAGCAAGAAAAGTTTCGAAGGATTGGCATTGAGTTCTAAAAGTTTGTTGAGCGTAATAAAAGTATAATTGTTCTCTTTGATGATACGGACTAAATGACTGCAATTTGCATACGGTTCTACTAATGGATGAGTTAAAACATCGAGTACATCTTTGTAATAAAACACATAACTTCCACCTGTACGCGACAATGCTGTAGTATGCATTTTGAAAAATTTCGCCACTAATATCTGCGACGGATTATTCTTTCCAGAATATCCCATTGTAATATTGAGCGCTCCCACGGAAGCAGGAAGCGAATTCAAAACTGGAATCAGCAGATTTTCTTCTCCTAAAACCACCGCAACTTTATCGAGCGAAGCAACAGGATTTTGATTAATTATATCTTCAATAATACTTCCAGCTAATTTTGCCTGTCCAATTGTTTTTGGAGTACCAATTATCTGTATGTTTTTTGATTGCGAAAAATCGTCGACAATCCATTCAAAAGGATGTGATTTATAATGTTTCCATTTTTCTTTAAATCTGCGCAGAAAAAGTCCCGCATCATGAAAAGGGTCATTTAGAAAAACCTGATCTGCATCCCAATAAATTTTGGCTTGATCTAGTGCTAAAAGATGCTGTACTATTTTTTCTTCAGCGGCATTTAAAGCATTAAATCCTGCAAACACAAAATTGCGATCTTGAATAGTATTCGAAAAGTGATCCAGATTATTAACTGCTTCTCTGTAAATTAACCCTTGATATCCAATAGATTTATTTAATAAATGACCATAAAGAGATTCATAGTACAAAGGAAGAAGTTTCCAAAAATCAATATAATTTTCTAAAAGTTTGGTTTTGTTTTCGACTTCTATTCCCCATCGTTTAATATCTTCAATATCTTTCAGATAAGATAAAACATGTGAAGGTTCTAAAAGATAACGATCGATTTCATTAAAATCCTGTAAGAGTGTTTTGGCCCAGTTTGCAAACAACTCAAAAGACTGTTGGTGTTGCTTTTCTGTAATTGATAAATAAACTTCATAAAACTCAAACAAAAGTTCGATTGAATCAATAGAACGAATTGCTGCTACGTCCTGCACAAAATCTTCTATACTCACAATTTCGGGAGAAAGAATCGTTTTTGATGTTGCTTTTTTAAGAGCTTCAATAAGGAAAACTTTAGCTCTTTTATTAGGAAGTACGATTGTAGTTTCAGAAAGTCTTTCTGAATAGTTTTGTATTACGACACCCGCAATTTTTTCTAAGAAAGAAGTATTTATCATTGTATAAAAATAAAAAAAGCCATTCAATTAAGAATGGCTTTTCTATATTATTTACAAAGTAAATTATAGTTTACCTTGGAATTTAGAACCTACGTGTTTGATTTCAGTTCTTCTGTTTTGAGCTTTACCTGCAGCAGTTTTGTTGCTTGCAACTGGCTGAGAAGATCCAAATCCTTTAGCTTCTAAGTTTTCTGGGTTAACACCTCTTTCAACTAAAGCGTTTAATACAGCGTTAGCTCTGTCTTCAGAAAGTTTTTGGTTTACTTTCGCAGAACCTGTACTATCTGTGTGACCTTCAATGCTGAATTTAGCGTTAGGGTAGTTTTTAAGGATTTCTTTAATAGCATCTAATCTAGCTGGAGTTTCTTTGTCACCAGTTTTGAAAGTAGCTTTACCAGAGTTAAAGTAGATAGCTCTTGCTTGAACTTTAAGATCTTCTAAAGCTTGAGAAGTTACTTCAGGACATCCTCTGTTACTAGCTGGACCAGGAACTGTAGGACAATCGTCATCTTTATCTAATACACCATCTTTATCAGCGTCTAAGAAAGGACAACCACCATTTTCTTTAGGACCAGCAACTGTAGGACATTTATCGTCTTTGTCAGCGATTCCGTCACCGTCAGTATCAGGACAACCTTTTAAAGCAGCTAAACCAGCAGTATCTGGACAAGCGTCATCTTTATCAGCAACACCGTCACCGTCTCTATCAGGACATCCGTTTAAAGCAGCTAAACCAAATTCGTTTGGACAAGCATCAGAAGCATCAACGATTCCGTCACCGTCAGTATCAGGACATCCGTTGAATTGTTTTAAACCAGCAACATCTGGACAAGCATCATCTTTGTCATAGATTCCGTCTCCGTCAGTATCTTTACCTCCGAATTTGAAAACTAAACCTGCAGTGTGTTGGAAGTGAGATGGAGCATCTGGAGTTCCAGAAGCATCTTCTCTATCACCACTTACAGACCATTTGTATCTTGTAGCTAACTCAAGACCAATAGCATCAGTAAACCAGAAAGTTAAACCAGCACCTGGGTTAACAGTTCCGTAGCTGCTATCTCCGAAGAAAGTGTAACCACCACCAACAGATAACGAAGGATCAATCACTTTAGATTTGATTAATTCTTGGAAACTGTATTTAATAGTAGCATCAATTCCGTAGTACATTAAGTCTCCAGGATTAGTTACAATCATACCTCTTCCATCATGACCAGCAGCAGTTGGAGCGAAAACAACATATTTGTCAATTTTGTTCACAGATCCTTGTAAACCTACAGAGAAACCGCTACCAACATATCTAGACACACCAATGTAAGATAAAGAAGGAAGGATATTCCAGTTACTTTTTACGTCAAATGGCTGAGAAAAGTGTGCTGGGAAAAAGTCAACGTGATCTGGACTTGCACTAGTCCTTGTATCCACAGCATTAACCCCAAAAGAGATCGCCCATGGATTGTTACTGTCTTGTGCGTGAGAACTTAAACCCATCGCCATCAGTACAGCAACTAAAAGTTTGTTAAGATGTTTCATACTTAATTTTTTTAATTACAATTTAGTTAATTACAAGCAAAAGTAACACCAAATTTTTTAAATACAAAATCAAATGTTAAAAAAAACCTACAAAAAAACACTCAATGTGGTAATTATATAACTTTTAACATTTTACCTGTTAATATAAAAGCTTCGATAGCCTTGTCTAAATGTTCTTTGGTATGTGCTGCCGAAAGCTGTACTCTAATTCTGGCTTTATCTTTAGGAACTACCGGGAAGAAAAATCCAATAACATAAATCCCTTGTTTCAAAAGTTCGTTTGCCATTACTTGCGATAACTTGGCATCATACAACATGACTGGCACAATTGCCGAATCACCGTCAATGATATCAAAACCTGCTTTTTTCATTCCTTCCTTAAAGTAATTAGTGTTCCACTCCAATTTATCTCTAAGTGCCGTATCTTTTTCTAAAAGTTCAAAAACTTTTATAGAAGCTCCTACAATAGAAGGTGCTAATGAATTAGAAAACAAATAAGGTCTTGAACGCTGGCGAAGAATTTCGATGATTTCTTTTTTGGCAGTTGTATAACCTCCCATTGCACCACCTAAAGCTTTACCTAGTGTTCCGGTTATAATATCTACACGCCCCATAACACCTTTTGCTTCAAGAGTCCCTTTACCAGTCGCTCCAATAAATCCGGCAGCATGACATTCGTCAACCATAACCATTGCATCATATTGATCAGCAAGATCACAGATTTTATCTAAAGGCGCTACCAAACCGTCCATTGAGAAAACACCATCAGTCACAATTAATTTAAAACGGGCTCCAGCCTCATTTGCCTTTATTAATTGCTGTTCCAGATCTTCCATGTTACTATTTTCATAACGATAACGAGCCGCTTTACACAAACGAACTCCATCAATAATAGAAGCATGATTTAGACTGTCTGAAATAATCGCATCGTTTTCTCCTAATAAAGGTTCGAAAACTCCACCGTTTGCATCAAAAGCTGCTGCATATAATATAGTATCTTCTGTACCATAAAAATCAGCAATCTTTTTTTCTAATGTTTTATGAATATCCTGAGTTCCGCAGATAAAACGAACAGATGACATTCCGAATCCGTGTGTATCCAGTGCATCTTTAGCCGCCTGCACAACTTCTGGATGCGATGAAAGCCCTAAATAATTATTGGCACAAAAGTTCAAAACTGTTTCTCCAGTCGAAATCGTAATCTCAGCACCTTGTGGAGAGGTTATTATGCGCTCTTTTTTGAAAATTCCATTTTCTTCGATAGTCTGCAGCTCACTTTGCAGATGCTCTTTAATTTTACCGTACATTTTTTATTTATTTAAAACGTTAAAAATTAACAACTTAACCATATAAAAGCTTCGTTATTTCTTTAACATCTGATTAATTTTTTCACAAATTTACCACTTCAATTTCCGATCCTATATACACCAAAACCCTTTTTAACACTTTGTATCCTAAATCTTCAATAGCATCTTGATATTCTTGAATTTGCTGTTTATATTTTGGATTAACAGCACCAGTTTTATAATCCAGCAGATACGCTTCTTTTGTATCTGTCAAAACAATTCGGTCTGGTTTTAAAATCTTTCCTTCTTTTTGAACTATGGCCTGCTCATTTAAAACCTTTAGTTTCCCATCGAAACAAATACTTAATTCATCATGATTTACAATTTCAAAAAGTGTCTTTGTAACCATTTCTGATTGATCGATAGTAATCAAACCATTTTCTAAAGCTTTTACAACTGCAAGATACACATCTGATTTATCTTTTATAAAAGCAAGGATTTCGTGAACGATATTTCCATACGAAATTGCTTCCTGCTGATGTGTTCCCCACATTAAAGCTTCTCGCTGCGCAATTTTTATATTTTTAGGATCAAGAACTTCTTTTACGACCGGAATGGTTTTTACAAAATTGACAGATTCTGCAGGAGCAGAAAGCTTGTTTTTATCTCCAAATTCATATTCGAGTTTTTCAGGATCGTAAACTCCATTATGCAGTAGGAATTTTATAAAATAGGAAGCCATATTATTAGGAAGCTCTCCGTCTTTGCGCTCTTTTAAGGATTGCGAAATAACATACAATTGCTCTTCTGCACGGGTCAGCGCCACATACAAAACATTTATATTATCCAGTAATTCTTCTTGTTTTTTCAAATTAAAAACAATTGAAGCTGTTTCGCCAAATCCTTCAACTGCACTGCTGTTATCGATTAACGCTTTTGGAACTCCTAAATCAGCTTCTTCTGTATCGAGCCATAATTTATCTTTTGGTTTTCGATTGTAATCTTCTTCGGCAAAAGGCATTATGACAACTGGAAATTCCAATCCTTTAGACTTATGAATCGTCATAATACGGACCGCATTGTTTCCTTCCGGAGAAGGAATACTGAATTTCTCAGAGTTCTTCTCCCAGTAATTTAAAAAATCAGCTATTCCAGCCTGATTTCTCATATCTCTTTCCAAAACAATATCCAAGAAAAACTGAACGTATGCATTTCCTTCTGATGGAAGAATAAATTTTGAAATAATTATTTCAACGGCTTCATAGAGTGATTTTTTGCGAACATTTTCAAACGAAAGAGAAACATCAAAAGTCAACAGCCATTTTTCAAATTCTTCTTCTACACGATGAGACATTCCCATAGCAATAAAATCATGAACAGGCATTTCTGTTGCTATGTTGGATGCCAAGAAATGAAGAAAATAAGCTTTCGATTCTAAATCAGCACTATTATTAAGGTATTTCAAAAGGTGAATTATCAAACGAACTTCCGTAGAATTCTGAATCATCAAGGTTTCTGATGATAAAAGTGGAATATTCTGTTCTGTCAAATAATTCGCAATCGCAATTCCTTGATCTCTTTTTCGGGTTAGAATTACAATCTCCTTATATTGGAATCCTTCTTTTAATACTTTTTGAATTGTATTTAAAGTCGCTAAAACATATAAATCTGATTTTTCGATTACTTCTTCATCATCAGATTCGTTTTTTTCAATTATAGGAAGAAAGGATATATTGACATAACCTCCTTTTTTTGAATTGATATTCTGAAAACTATGATTCTCGTACAAATCTTTATAATCTTCATTTGAAAATTCAGTTGAAATCAGCTTAAAAAAAGCATTATTAAATTCCACTACTTCACTGTAACTTCTGTAATTGGTATTTAAATGCCGAATTGCTTTATCAGGATTATTAAACGGATTTGCCTCTTTACTCAGTTCAATAAATTGCTCTGCTTTTCCGCCTCTCCATCGGTAAATAGATTGTTTGGGATCGCCCACAATCATTAAAGTTCCTTTGTTTCCATAATCGTCTAATCCAGAAAGTGAGTTATCAATTAACGGAATCAGATTCAGCCACTGCATTTCGGAAGTATCCTGAAATTCATCAATAAAGAAATGACGGTACTTTTCTCCTAAACGCTCATAGATAAATGGCGCTGGCTGATTTTGGATTTCGCGATGGATAATTGCATTAAATTCTGAAATGGAAAGGATATTTTGCTCCGATTGAATTTTAGCCAATTCATTGCTGACTGTATTTAATAACGAAAGCGGCGTTATATTTTTTAGAAAAGCTTTATAGAAATCTCTTTTTTCAAAATTTTTATATGCCTTTTCAAGTATCTGAAGCAGATCTGGAATTATGGCTTCGATTAACGATTTATCTTTTGCAGTTTTGTTAATCGCAATATCATCAAACTCATGAAATGTTTTGTTTCTTGGATTAAATTTACCATCACGAATACTTTCCAAATGATTTGGAAATGTTCCTCTCGAAAAAGATTTCAAATCAATTCCGTTCTGGTCAATCAAAGAAAGTGCTTCTATCGCATATTGCTCGTTTTGCGATTCTAGATCTCTACATAAATCGAGCATTTTCTTTTTGATCTCGACAAATTCTTCAATGGTTTTTTCATTAAAATGAAGAATTTCATTTCGATTGTTTTCATTCAAAACCAAACGCCCGGTTTCCAAGATTTCTCTCGAAACGTCCCAGCTTTTATCGTCGTCGGTTTTTTCCATCGTAAAATCGATGAGCAATTTGGTCAGCGTTTCGTCTTGACCCGCCTGAGCAATAATAGCATCGACCGCTTCTACCAATAAATTTTCGGTATCCAGCGTCACATCAAAAGTCATGGGAAGATTAAGATCATGCGCAAAAGCACGAATAACCTTGTGGGTGAATTTATCGATGGTAGAAATATCAAAAGCAGCATAATTATGAATTAAGTGCTTGATAATATTTTGGGATTTTACTTTTAATTGAATAATGGAAAGTCCAGTGTCGCGCGACAAGTCTTCCATTAAATCTACCGCTTTTGGCGAAGGCTCATCTTTAGCAAATTCAGATAAACTGCCTACAATACGGCTTTTCATTTCGTGAACCGCTTTATTAGTAAAGGTTATAGCGAGAATATTACGATAAGCATCGTTTCTGGGAGAAGAAAGAATAATTTTGAGATATTCCTTCACTAAAGTATAGGTCTTTCCTGATCCTGCAGAAGCATCATAAATAGAGAAAGACGGACTTTGCATAGTTTGATTTTTTGTATCGTAAAAATAATACAATAAATATTAAAACCAATAATGTGAAGTTTTCAAATTCCAAAAAACAAAAATTCCAAATTCCAATATTCTGCAATAAAGACAGTAAAGATTGGAATTTGGAATTTTAATATTTTTTTGAATTCTAAAATTTAGGCGTGTTTTGGAAATGCTCTTTTATTAAATACTAACAAAATTCCAACTCCTGTAGAAATTGCCATATCGGCAACGTTGAAGATTGCATTAAAGAACATAAAATGTTTTCCTCCAAAAATTGGCATCCATTCTGGCAGGTCGCCTTCCCAAATAGGGAAGTAAAACATATCAACCACTAAACCATGAAACCATGATCCGTATGGCTGTGGAGAAAACATAGTTGCTAAATTATGTGTGCTGTCATCGAAAATAACTCCGTAGAAAACAGAATCAATAATATTACCGGCAGCTCCTGCAAAAATTAAAGCAATCGAAACGATCAAATAAGCTGAATGACGTTTTTTAACTGCATCGGCAAGCCAATATCCAATTCCAACAACGGCAAAGATTCTAAAAACGGTCAAAATCAATTTACCATATTGTCCAGGTATTTTTGTTCCCCAGGCCATTCCTTCATTTTCAATGAAATGAATTCTGAACCAGTCAGCAATAACAACTTCTTCTCCTAAGATGAAATTTGTTTTTACATAAATTTTCGAAAGCTGATCGATAATTAAAACTAAAAATATAAGGAAATATGCTTTTCTTAATGACATTTGATAAATTTTGATGCGCAAAAGTAACAATTTAATCAAAAAAAACGCTCCATATAGAGCGTTAATTGTTTTGTAATAAATTAAGAAGCGTAGTTACTTCTAGAATAATATAGGTTTTATTTCTTTTTTTGGGCATTTGCCGGACTGTCTGAAAAGAAATCTGAAATGGATTTAAATATTCCTTTACTTGGTTTTCCCGCGGCAGCCCTTTTCGCTTCTGCCTTTTTAACATCAGCTTTGAATTTAGTGCGCAGTTTTTCGAAATCTTTCATTCTGTGTTCCACATCAGAATTAACATCTTTGAATTTCAATACTTTAGCCATTGTGTAAGTTTTTTAAGTAAAATAATTAAATATTTAACGATTTGGTTCTACAATGATACATAATTTAAATTATATTTGTTAATAAAAATTAACACTTGTTTAGGACAAATCACAATAAAACCAATAAACACTGACACAAATGAACTAATTTTAACATTTCCCCCTAATCTTACAAATATGAATGAAATAACTACTATTTTAAACACTTTTTTAGTCGACACTAAAGCTAGCGCAGCTTTAATCTTAAATGGAAAAGGAAAACTAATCACTTCCCTGAATCTTGACTACGGTGACAGCATTGCGGCTATGAGTGCTGCTATTTTATCTATGAGCGAAAAATTTCTTGTCGATTTAGAAAAAGGCTCATTAAAACAACTTTATTTAAAGAGTTCTGACGGTGTTATCGTTGGAAACAAAATAAGCGGTTCTAACTTCGTGATTGCTTTTTCTAGAGAAGGAAGTAACCTTGGCTTATTAATGCATTCAACAGATGAATTATCTGCTGAACTAAGCAAAAATTCCCTATTAAAATAACATATCTATTAACCGCAAACACCAAAAACTATGAGCAACGACTTTTTAAATGTGTTTTTGAATGAAATGAAAACCAACGTAAATGGCTTTATAGCTGTAGCTGTAACCGAAATTGAATCAGGATTAAGTTTTGGAAATATAACTATCGATCCTGCTTTTGATCCTGAACTTGCTGCCGCATACAATCTAGAAGTAGTAAAAGCCAAATTGAATGCTGTAAAAGCTTTAGGTTTAAATCAGGATATTGAAGATATTTTGATTACTCTTTCAAACCAAATTCACATTATTGACATTTCACCTAATAAAAAATTCATGATCTATCTTGCAGCAGATGCCAGCAAAGCAAATCTGGGAATGACAAGAGCGGTCTTAAGAAAACACAAAGCTGATTTAGAAAAAAATCTTGCTTAATTTTTCATTTTAATTAGAGCTGTCTCTATCTGGCAGTTCTAATTAAAATCATATTTATTTCATTCATTTTCTCCCCTTTTTTATTCTTACAAAACAAAAGCCTTCTGTTTTCAAAGAAAATTTCACTTTATAATCGAATTCTTTCAAAAGAAGCATATTCGCGCTTGAACAGAAATGGAACAAACATTAAACAAAAAACGCCCCTAAAAAGGAGCGCTTATTGGATGTATATTTTTGATTATCGCTGCAAGTTTTTAGCTTCGATACTCATGGTTGCATGAGGAACGATTTTAAGCCTTTCCTTGCTAATTAATTTACCTGTTACTTTGCAGATACCGTATGTTTTATTTTCTACACGGAATAAGGCATTTTTTAAGTCACGAATGAATTTCTCTTGTCTGATAGCCAACTGAGAGTTTGCTTCTTTTGACATGGTCTCACTTCCTTCTTCAAAAGCTTTAAATGTTGGAGAAGTATCATCAGTTCCGTTATTCAAATCGTTCATATAGGCACTTTTGATCAAATCAAGATCTTCTTGTGCTTTTTTAATTTTTGCCTGGATTATTTCTTTGAACTCTGCTAGATCTGCATCAGAGTATCTTGTAATTTCATCTATCATTTTCTAACTATTTTGAAATTAATATCATTGTTCTAATGTCATCAAACTCAATTTCTGTGCCGTTTTCTAAAGCGTCAGCAAAAACCAGTTCGTCTGTTAATGTTTCCGATTTTATGTAATCTTCATTTTTCGAAACAGCTTCTTCTAAAATACTGTCTCTTTTTATTTGTACTTTGATCTTATCAGTAACTTCAAATCCTGAATCTTTACGGATATTCTGAATTCTGTTTACTAATTCTCTCGCGATACCTTCATTTTTCAACTCTTCAGATATGGTGATATCAAGTGCAACTGTAATTCCGTTTGAATTTGCCACTAACCATCCTTCGATATCCTGCGATGTTATTTCGACGTCTTCTAATGATAAAGTTACACTATTTCCTGCAATAACAATATCTAACGTTCCCTGCTTGTCAAGCTGATTAATCTGTTCTGCAGAAAAACCTTGTATCTCCTTAGAAATCAACCCCATATCTTTACCAAAACGTGGTCCTAATGCTTTAAAATTAGGCTTAATTTGTTTCACCAAGATACCAGAAGCATCGTCTAAAAGTTCAATTTCTTTCACATTTACCTCCGCTTTTACCAAGTCAGAAATCGCTTCGATTTCAGCACGCTGACCCTCGTCAAGTACCGGAATCATTACCTTTTGCAGAGGTTGACGAACTTTAATCATTTCTTTTTTACGCAGCGATAACACCAAAGATGAGATCGTTTGCGCCTTCTGCATTTTGCTTTCCAACGTTTTATTAACAAAGTTTTCGACAAATTTTGGGAATTCAGCCAAGTGAACGCTGGCAAAATTCTCAGTTCCTGTCGAAGCTGTTAAATCGCGATACAATTGATCCATAAAAAACGGCGCAACCGGAGCGCTTAATTTACTGATTGTAAGCAAACAAGTATAAAGCGTTTGATAAGCTGCAATTTTATCTTTTGCATATTCACCTTTCCAGAAACGGCGACGGCATAAACGAACGTACCAGTTACTTAAATTCTCCTGAACGAAATCAGAAATCGCTCTTGTTGCTTTTGTAGGCTCGTAATCTTCATAACATTCGTCAACAAATTTTATTAACGTATGCAATTCAGAAATAATCCACTGATCGATTTCAGGTCTTTCGTTTAATGGAATTTCAGCTTCGGCATATTTAAATCCGTCGATGTTCGCATATAACGAGAAGAATGAATAGGTATTATAAAGTGTTCCAAAGAACTTACGGCGAACCTCAGCAATTCCTTCGATATCAAATTTCAAGTTATCCCAAGGATTAGCGTTTGAAATCATGTACCAACGTGTTGCATCTGGACCGTATTCTGCAATGGTTTCAAAAGGATCTGTTGCGTTTCCTAGACGTTTAGACATTTTTTGTCCGTTTTTGTCTAACACCAAACCGTTTGAAACAACATTTTTGTAGGCTACTTTATCAAAAACCAAAGTTCCGATCGCGTGTAAGGTATAGAACCATCCACGTGTTTGATCTACTCCTTCTGCAATAAAATTAGCCGGAAAATCTTTATTCTCATCAATTTTGTCTTTGTTTTCAAATGGATAATGCCATTGCGCATAAGGCATTGCTCCAGAATCAAACCAAACGTCGATTAGATCACTTTCGCGCTTCATTGGTTTTCCAGAAGCAGAAACTAAAGTAATTTCATCCACAACATTTTTGTGCAAATCAATTAAATCATAATTTGATTCAGACATGTTTCCGATTTCAAAACCTTTAAACGGATTTTCTTTTTGAAAACCAGCTTCGATAGATTTCTCAATCGCATTGTACAATTCTTCAACAGAGCCAATAAGAACTTCTTCTTTTTTATCTTCAGTTCTCCAAATTGGCAACGGAATTCCCCAATATCTAGAACGAGATAAGTTCCAATCATTAGCATTTTTAAGCCAATTTCCAAAACGTCCTTCACCAGTAGACTTAGGTTTCCAATTGATAGTTTCGTTCAGGTCGAACATTCTATCTTTTACATCGGTTACTTTAATGAACCAAGAATCTAGTGGATAATATAACAACGGCTCATCAGTTCTCCAACTATGTGGATAACTATGTACGTATTTTTCAACCTTAAAGGCTTTATTTTCTTCTTTTAATCGAATAGCAATTTCAACATCTACCGATTTCTCTGGAGCTTGTCCTGCATCGTAATATTCGTTTTTAACATATTTACCAGCCAAATCACCCAAATGAGAAGTGAATTTTCCTTGTAAATCTACTAATGGAACTGCAGTTCCATTTTCGTCTAAAACTAGCATTGGCGGCACTTCTGGTTTTGCTTCTTTTGCTACTTTAGCATCATCTGCACCAAAAGTAGGAGCTGTATGTACTACTCCTGTTCCATCTTCAGTAGTAACAAAATCACCTGCGATTACTCTAAATGCATTTTCAGCATTTTCATACGGCAATACGTAAGGCAATAATTGCTCGTAACGGATTTCTACTAAATCGGCTCCTTTTGCTTCGGTTAAGATTTTGTATGGAAGTTTTTTGTCGCCATTTTTCACATTGTCAAAATCAGCATCGTCTTCGCTTAAGAAAAATCCTTTTCCGAATTGTTTTCCAACTAAGCTTTTGGCCAAAATAACATTGATTGGCTCAAAAGTATATTGATTAAAAGTTTTAACTAAAACATAATCGATTTTTGGACCAACTGTCAAAGCGGTGTTTGATGGAAGTGTCCAAGGAGTTGTCGTCCAAGCTAAAATGTGGATATCTCCAAAACCTTGTAAAAATGAAGGCAAAGTTTCTGGAATTGTTTTAAACTGCGCCACAATTGTAGTATCCGTTACATCACGATACGCTCCAGGTTGGTTTACCTCGTGAGAAGACAACCCAGTTCCTGCTTTTGGAGAATATGGCTGAATGGTATATCCTTTATACAACAAACCTTTATCGTAGATTTGTTTTAAAAGCCACCAAACAGATTCCATATATTTTGGTTTATAAGTCACATACGGATCTTCCATATCAACCCAATATCCCATTTTTTCGGTCAAATCATTCCATACGTCAGTATAACGCATAACGGTTTTTTTACACGCTTCGTTATATTCTTCGATAGAAATTGTTTTACCAATATCTTCTTTTGTAATTCCTAATTCTTTTTCGGTACCTAATTCCACAGGCAAACCGTGAGTATCCCATCCAGCTTTTCTTTTTACTTGAAAACCTTTTTGAGTTTTATATCTGCAAAAAATATCTTTAATCGCACGTGCCATTACGTGGTGAATTCCAGGTAATCCGTTTGCTGAAGGCGGACCTTCAAAAAATACGAAAGGCTCAGCGCCTTCGCGAGTTGTTACACTCTTTTCAAATATATTTTCTTTCTTCCAAAAATCAAGAACTTCAGACGCTACAGTTGGTAAGTCAAGTCCTTTGTATTCAGTAAATTTTGTACTCATTTTATCCTTTTCTTAAACGAGGTGCGAAAGTAAGGAATTTTGAGGAAAATAGATAAAAGATGACGGAAAAAAGACGGATTTGGATTAATTTGAGGTAGATTCCTCAAAAAAAGTGCTACTTTCAAGCAATCTAAGAGAAAACTTCTTTTAAAATATCCAAAGACTTTGGTTTTTTGAATCCTTCCAAATGCAAACTGTAATAATCAATCAGGATTTTAAGAAGTATTTGTCTTTCTGCCACATGAAAGACTTTTTGATCGTTATCAAATTTTAATTCCAATAATTTTTTAAACAAATTTGTTTCGTGTTCAGACAGTACATTTGCTTTTTGAAAAAGTGTAAAAATACCTTCATTCATCTCAAAAAAAGGCAAATCAATTTCAGAAACATCTGGATAAAACCCGAGGTATTTTGTAATTTCTAAAAGCAGAATTAAATGAAAATTGGAGATTTCGTCATGATGATCCAGCCAAGTAAGTGCAGTTTCTAAAAACAGGAAAAGCTGTTCGTTTTTTTCTTCTTCTTGAATGGAATAATGCAGCATTTCAGAAAGAAACATGACCATTGTACTTTTCACAATATCAGTATGAATGCTCTGAAACGGAACGGCACTTTTTATTTCTTTAAAATTCTCTAAAGTGCCTTTATTTTTATGAACGGCTTCAATTTCTAAAATCGAAAACGGCTGAAAATAAGCAATCTTTTGATTTGCTTTCCGACTTGAAAATGCATCGCGCACAAAATAAGATTTCAGTCCGTTTGAAAGCGTAAAGCATTTTACGATCAAGCTTTTTTCCTGAAATTTTAAAGAAGAGATTACTATGGCTTTGGTTTTGACGAGCACGACTAATTTTAGATTTTAGAATGTAGATTTTAGATTTTTATAGAAACCATTCCGACTGATGACTAAAAACTGATCACTGAATACTGAATACTTATCGAATAATCATTACTTTCTTAACTTTCGTTTCTCCGCCGTCTTGTGCTGAAATAAAAATCATATAAACACCTGAAGAAACTTTATAATTTCCGAAAGCGGTTGTGTCCCATTCTATTGTTCCGCCTTCAGAAGTCGTTTCGTATACTAGATTTCCTTCGATATCGGTAATTTTTACATTTGCTTTATCCAGCAGTCCAGCAACTTTTACAGTTCCTGTATAATTAGGACGAACCGGGTTTGGATAAACATATACGTTATTTAAATCATCATTAGCACCTGTTGCGATTCCTTTGAAGGATATCATTCCTTTATTGGTCGCTATAAATACTTCTCCAGTTGCGCTGTTGATTTTAATATCATTGATCACATTACTTGGCAGCGGCGAATTGTTTATCGTAAAATGGTATTTGGTTTCCTGACCATTTGGAGAAACCATAAAAATACCAGAATCTACCGTACCAATCCATTTATTATTCGCGCCATCGACTACAATTGAGGTAATAAATTGTTCATACATTAATTCCTGAGCCAGATTATCATCTATAATAATAATCGGATTGGCTTTCATTTGTCCTTCTGCTTGAAAACTTCCAACATTAGACAAAACACGTAATCCTTTTGTTGTTCCAATCCAAAGTTGATTTTTAGTATCTAACGCTACCGATCTGACATCGGCAATTGGTAAATTTCCGGCATCAGCTCCAGTGGTTATTTTTTTGAACGTGTTGGTGCTTTCATTAAAAGCAATTACACCTTCGCTGCTGGTTGAAATCCACTTGACATTATTTTTATCAATAACAATGTTTGAATAATTGGTTTGTTCTGCATCGGTCAAAATTGAACTTGTGGCAAAACTCTGCCATTGACCATTGGTTTTTAAAACTTTCAATCCGTTTTTGATTCGGCTGTTGGTTACCCATAAATTTCCTGTTTTATCGAAGGCAGTTCCGTTAATACGAACATCGATGTAATTGGGCCCTGCAAAAGTCAAAGATTCGAGTCCGCTGTTTTTTTCGTTATATAAAAGATTCGGAATATCATTTTCAATTCGGAGCAATCCAGAGAAAAAAGAACTGGCATAAACCTGTTTTTCATTGTTTGGATTGACAATAATCCGTGTAATTGATTTTGCATCATAAACTTCTGAATATGGAATATTTAACCATTTTGAGTTATTAAGTTTACTTATACCATAACTGTCCAGTTCGTAAGGATTGTAATAGGTGTCGTAATCTCCATAAACTGCCCAAAGCACATTCGGAGTAGCATCTAATGAAAAGATGTTATTTCGAAAAGGGCCTTCAGGAGTGGAATTTTCAAAAGTTCCAGAATTTGAAAGAGAGGTAGAAAACAGTCCTTTTTCTTTTGTTCCGATGTATAAAATATCGCCAACTGCTGAAGCACATGAAAAGGTCAAATTGGCTTCGGGAAGTTGTGAATTTAAAATCTGACGAGTCAATGCTAATTGATTATTTAAAATAGAAACAGCTCCAGAAGTGGTTGCTAATAAATTATGATTGACAACATGAAATCCAGTTGGTGAAGATGGAAGCTGTAAAAATGCTGTAAAATCATTTCCGTTATAACGTTGAACATTTCCTGTAGAATTAACGACAGCGAGTTCAGCATCTACAGCTGCAACACCTAACCATGATCCTGCGCTTACAAGAGTCCACTGGCTAAAATCGTTTAAATTAGGATTTGTAATATTAGCTCTTCTGATACCGCTTGAAGTAGCTGCAAAAATAAATCCGTTATAAAAAGCAGTTTGTTTGACACTAATTTCGGCTCCGTTATCACCAATAAAATAGGTATCTCCAAATTGCGATGTCGTCAAATTAAATTGTACAATACCGAAATCACAAGAAACATACAGAAATCCGTTATGTTCCATGATGTGATTTATTTTTTTAAGATTTGCCGCCAGCTGTTTACTTATAATATCTACTTTTTTTACAATACTACCATCAGCTTCATTAATTAAGGTCATTAAACCATTCTCGTAACCGACAATTGTTTTTTTGAAAGAAGGGCTATAATAAACGGCTGATATGGTTTGCCCAGAAAGTCCATCAACCGTGGTGATGGTTTTTATAGCGTTTGAGGTTGAATTTTTAGAAAAGAGAGCATTTTCTGAAGCAGCAAAAACAGAGGTTGAAGATTCTGAAATACCTTTAATTTCATTAAATGAAAAGTAGCCCTGCCAAGATAATCCTTGCGCAAAACCAAATTGAAACAATAATAAACTTATGATAGACAGAAAGTTCTTTTTCATCTTAAAAATATATTCTCGGATAGACAAATATACTACAAACGAAAGTAATAGAATTTTGTTCTTTAGGAAACAAAAAAATGCCCTCGATTCATCAAAAAGACAAATGAGGGCATTTTTCAATTGTAATTAATCTTAAACTACACCTTGTGCAAGCATAGCATCGGCAACTTTTACAAATCCGGCAATGTTGGCTCCTTTTACGTAGTTAACATATCCGTCTTCTTCTGCACCGTATTTTTTACATTGGTTGTGAATTCCAATCATAATTTCTTTCAATCTCAAATCAACTTCTTCACTTGTCCAGTTTAAGCGGATCGAGTTTTGAGTCATTTCTAATCCTGAAGCGGCAACACCACCGGCATTAGCGGCCTTTCCTGGAGCAAAAAGGACTTTATTATCTAAGAAAAGTTTAATAGCGTCTAAAGTAGAAGGCATGTTTGCCGCTTCTGTTACACATAAAACACCATTATCAATTAATTTTTTAGCATCGTCTCCGTTTAACTCATTTTGAGTTGCACATGGAATAGCAATGTCTACTTTTACTTCCCAAGGGCTTTTTCCTTTATGGAAAACAGCATTTGGATATTTCTCTAAATATCTTTCGGCTCTGTTATCACCGCTTGCTCTCATTTCCAGCATGTGATCGATTTTTTCTCCAGAGATTCCTTCTTCATCATAAATATATCCATCAGGACCAGAAATAGTTACTACTTTTCCGCCTAATTCATTTATTTTTAAAGCAACTCCCCAAGCTACGTTTCCAAATCCAGAAATCGCCACTCGTTTACCTTTAATCTCATGTCCGATTGTACGAAGCATTTGATCTGTAAAATATACTACTCCATAACCTGTAGCTTCCGGTCTGATTAATGACCCTCCGTATGCAAGTCCTTTTCCAGTTAAAACTCCAGTAAACTCATTTCTGATTCTTTTGTACTGGCCAAATAAATATCCAATTTCTCTCGCTCCTACTCCAATATCTCCAGCAGGAACGTCAAGATCTGGACCAATATGACGGCATAACTCAGTCATAAATGACTGGCAGAAACGCATGATTTCTCCATCCGATTTTCCTTCAGGATCAAAGTCAGATCCTCCTTTTCCTCCACCCATTGGAAGAGTTGTCAAACTATTTTTAAATACCTGCTCGAAAGCCAAAAATTTCAAAACAGATAAATTTACTGTGTGATGAAATCTGATTCCACCTTTATAAGGACCAATTGCAGAGTTCATTTGAATTCTAAATCCTCTGTTTACAATGATTTCTCCTTTGTCGTCAACCCACGGAACTCTAAAAATTACCGATCTTTCTGGTTCAGCTATTCTTAACAGTAAATTTTTACCATCGTATTTTTTTCTTTCGGCGATAAATGGAATTACCGTCTCTGCAAATTCTCTAACTGCTTGAAGAAATTCTGGCTCGTTCGGATTTTTTGACTCAACCAGAGCCATAAATTCATTTATTTTTTGTTCCATTTTTAAATAAATTATTCAAATAATAGTTTTTAAATCAATCAATTATAACAGGAAAATACGTTTTAAGAAAACGTTTTCGTTACAACAGACAAAGATACATCAAATTGCATACGTTTTGTTATTTTTTTTTGTTTTCCGCAGAGAATTGTGTTATTTTTAAACAAACCCTGAAAACCAATTTTACACTTCCGAAATTACATCGAAAGCATCGAGTTAAAGTCAGAAAATTAAGTGTTTTGTTACTAATTGTTTAATAGACGAATTTAATATTTTGTTTGGACTAGCTTTTTTATATATTTGCCAATATTTTAAGCCCACGAAAATGTTTAAATACCTATATATCACATTATTCGCCTTATTTGGCATCTCGACAATTGCCAATGCTCAATCAGATCTTGCACACGAGATCGGAATTATAGCAGGTCCCATAACTTTACAATCTGATTTTGGAGAAAGAAATAATGCTGACACCAATATTAACAATACTGGTATTGGTATTGGTCTGGTTCACTGGCTGAACTTTTCTGCAGCAAATAGCAGAGATCGTTATTTCCCTGAGCATTTTAAAATCAGATCTGAATTGTCTTTCAGCAGAACTAACCTGAGACACTTTGGAGAATGGGTAGAAAGAAAACCTAATGAGTTATTTGCTACTCAGTTGAGAAACATGAAAGGAACTTCAACTCTGCTTGGAATTGGTGCTCAGCTAGAATATTCACCTTTTAGAAGTATTCACAATTTTGAAAATTCTGTTGGCGGAATAAGCCCTTATTTCAGTGCTGGATTTTTAGTATCTTATTATTCAGCTAAATTGAATTCAAAATTAGGAGATATGACACTTCCAACTGTTACGCCTGGTAAATATTTAACTCCTTCTGACGGACGTGCACATGGATTTTCTAATGAAACAGGAATCGCAGTAGCTGCAACAGCAGGTGTGGGAGTTCATTACAAATTGACTACCATGAGTGATTTAATGTTTGAAACACGTTTTCAAATGTACAGTTCTGACTGGATCGACGGACTAAATCCTAACAAACAAATCTATACAGAAAACAAGTCAAATGACTGGCAGGTATGGTTTAACTTCGGATATATCTACTATTTAGAATTCTAAATCTAGAAAAATTACAATATAAAAAATCCCAAATTCCAAGATTATTAAAATCGGAATTTGGGATTTTTATTTGAGGGTTTATTTAAGATAATGCTTGTTCTAAATCTGCAATTAAATCTTCCGCATCTTCAATACCAACGCTTAATCTCACTAAATCATCAGTAATTCCAACTTCGGCTCTTTTATCTGCTGGAATCGAAGCGTGAGTCATTAAAGCTGGATGATTTGCTAAAGATTCTACTCCACCTAAAGATTCCGCCAAAGTAAATACCTCCAGTTTCTCCAAAAACGCAACAGCATCTTCTTTTTTACCTGATTTAAAAGTAAACGAAACCATTCCGCCAAAACCTTTCATTTGTTTTTTAGCAATTTCATGATACGGATGATTCGCCAATCCCGGATAATAAACCGTATTAATTTTGGGATGTTTGCTTAAAAACTCTACGATTTTTTCTCCGTTTTCGCAATGTCTCTGTACTCGTAAAGCCAAAGTTTTGATTCCTCTTAAAACCAAAAAACTATCCATTGGCCCTAGAGTAGCACCAGTCGCAAACTGCTGGAAATGTAACTGCTCTCCAAGTGCTTTATCTTTTACAATTAAAGCTCCGGCAATAACATCAGAATGTCCGCCTAAATATTTCGTTGCTGAGTGCATTACAATATCAGCGCCTAAATCTAAAGGTTTTTGAAGGTAAGGTGTTGCAAAAGTATTATCGACAGCAAACCAGATTTTATGTTCTTTTGTGATTTTAGCAATTTCTGCAATATCAGCCAGTTTCATTAATGGATTGGTTGGCGTTTCAACCCAGACTAATTTTGTGTTTTCATTAATTAAAGACTTCAGTTTGGCAATATCGGTCATATCTACAAAATGAAACTTAATTCCTGAATCCTTATATATTCTTGAGAACATACGGTAAGTTCCTCCGTATAAATCGTCCATTGCAATAACTTCGTCGCCTGCTTTAAACGATCTCAAAATACAGTCGGTTGCGGCAAGACCAGATGAAAAAGCCAGTCCGCGTGTTCCATTTTCAATACTTGCCAAAGCATTTTCTAAAGCCGTACGAGTTGGATTTGATGCGCGGCTGTATTCATAATCTGCCAGAGGTTTTCCTGGACTTGTCTGAATAAAAGTCGACGTTTGATACACCGGAGGCATAACAGCTCCTGTACTTGGATCATGATGCTGACCGCCGTGTATTACTTTTGTATTGAATTTCATATAGTTACTAATTTTAAATCCTTAATTCTTTTACAAATTTACTTTTTAATTTATTTTATCGGGATACAACTTCTTACCTTTGTAGATAATTAACACTTTTTGATATGAAAAATTACATATTTATAATCTTATTGTGTTTGATTTTTACAAGTTGCAAAAAAGAGCTTTCATTTGACAATGAAGCATTTGAAGAAAAATCCACAATTCCGTGCAAAACGGACTGCCCAAATATCTCAATTGAAGTACCAATTGCCAAAAATAAAAAAGTTGTTGCCGACAGTATCAACAAAAAAGTTTTTAATGTCATAAAAGAAATTGTTTATTTTGGAGAGGACTCAACAAAAGTGAATGATTACCAATCATTGACCAAATCGTTTATTGCCTCTTATGAAGAAATGCACAAAAAATTCCCGCATGATACTTTTGGCTGGGAAGGAAAAATAACGGGCAATGTAGAATTTGAATCAGATCAGATTATAAATATCAAAATTGACCATTATACTTTTACAGGCGGCGCTCATGGTTATCAAGGATTCCGATCCTTACTATTTGATAAAAAAACTGGAAAATTCATTTTTAACGATCAATTGTTTAAAGATGAAAAAGCATTTAAGGCTTTCGCCGAAAAAGAATTCAGAGCCAAATATAAAATTCCTGAAAAAGCCAATATAAATGCAACAGGATTAATGTTTGAAAATGACAAATTCCAACTCTCGCAAAACATTTTTTATACTTCTGGAGGTCTTCTTTTATATTACAACTCATACGAAGCCGCTTCTTATGCTGACGGTCCAAAAGAAATCCTTTTTCCGTATGATAAAGTGAAGAAATATTTGAAATTTCAATAAGAAAACCTTTGCCACTTTGTAACTCTGAACCTTTGCATCTTTCATTAAACATCATATTTCATCTTCCTTAAAACTCGTAAAGCTTCTTTAAAAGACGAATACACATTCCCAAAAGGTTTTAAAAGCAATTTAGCATCGATTAATCTTTGTCGAGCATCTTCGAAACCATTTAAATAACAAATCATAAAAGTCGAAGGCAGGTTTGCCAGATCTTTTAATTCTCGATCAGATAAAGCAATTCCTTTATCCAATTTTTGAAGCAAAGCCAGATTTGAATTGTAAATATGAAAGAGCATTTTTCGATTAAATTCTGGAGGCTGAAAAAGTATTTGACGGTCAATTTTATAATAACCATTATCAAAAAAATGGATGGTTTGTTCTTCTAAAGGATAATAACTCGTTTTATCATTTAGCCCTAAAGGAACATATTCTGTAATCGTAAAACTATCATCATTATAAACTATAGTCACTACATCTTGAGCCGAATAAAAAAGCTTAACCTGCTCGTTAATCAACTCAATATCGACACGTGATAAAAAGGTCTTATCTCTGGATTTTTTAGGAACTCCCGCCCAGCAAATCACAAACAGTTCTTTAAAAACACGGTATTTCGGTGCCATGTCTTTATGCCTGAAATTCATAAAATCAATTACACCGTCAAGTGTATATTGAATGCTATTTCGAGAACTGTTTTCGATTCCGATTACGGTTTCTGTATTTTGATAATTCTTTTCGATTTCTGTGCCTTCCTCGACTGGAACAGAATTACTGCCAATACGAATAAAAACGGTGTTTGCTAAAATGGTATGAATGCCTTTTTTGAAAAACGAAACCTGGCTTTTGGGTTTTATAGTTACAAGACCGATTACTCTATCTTTTGGAAGATTCGGAAATGGAACGTTTTCATATTGAATTTTAGGAGGATTTTCGAGGAAAGCATTAACGAGATTTTGTATTCGGCTGTCGTCAAAAAAATCGTCGCCTACAATTTCGTTATCCTGATCTTCAACACCTACAACAATATAAGAGTTGTTTGCAGGATTTGAATTGGAAAGCGCGCAGATGTGCTTTAAAAATTTAGCTTTACCTTCTCTCGAATGTAGATTCAGCTGCCTTTTTTTATCATAAAAACTGCTCTCGTCATTGTGAGCTAGTAGGTTTTTTATTAAAAGGCGCTTATTAATCATACTTTTTATTATTTATGGAAAACCAATCAAAATGTAATCTTAAAACCTGAAAAGAGACGCATTGTTGTGCGTCTCTTTCAATAAATCTTCTTAAATATTTTTCTTCACAATTGTCGAAGAAGCTTGTGCCGTACTCATTACAACCAGATCAGCAATATTGACATGATACGGTCTTGAAACCACAAAATGAATAATATCTGCAATATCTTCTGCTTGAAGCGGATCAAATCCTTTATATACATTTGAAGCTCTTTCAACATCTCCTTTAAAACGAACTTCGCTGAATTCTGTCGCTACCATTCCAGGATGAATTGCTCCTACTCTAATTCCAAATGGATTCAAGTCAATTCGCATTCCAGCTGTAATCGCATCAACAGCATGTTTTGTACCGCAATATACATTTCCGTTTGGATATACTTCTTTCGCAGCCGTTGATCCAATATTGATAATGTGTCCAGAATTTTTAGCCGTCATTTTTGGAATCACCACTTTCGAAACGTATAAAAGTCCTTTTACATTAATATCGATCATAGCATCCCAATCATCTAAATCTCCAGTTTGAATTGGATCTAATCCATGTGCATTTCCTGCATTATTAATTAAAATATCAATATCCGAAAAAGCTTCTGGCAATGCGTTTATTTTTTCAATAACGGCATCTTTATCACGAACATCAAAATCAAGAGAATATACTTCGGTAAAAGCCGAAAGTTCGTTTTCCAGTTCTTGTAAACGCTCTTTACGCCTTCCGCAAAGCACTACTTTATAATTGTTTTTTGCCAGAATCTGAGCAGTTGCTTTTCCAATTCCGCTTGTGGCACCAGTAATTAAAACTGTTTTTTTCATTGTAAATATTTTGTTTTAACACGTAGAAACATAGTTCAGCTTTATCTAGAAAGGCATTTCATTTAAATCAACACATAGCTATGTGAAAGTGAAACGCTAAAAAAACTCTTTAAAGAACATCAAAAATCTACGTTTCTACGTGTTTATTTTTTTTCAGTACAAAACCGAACACTAACTGTCCACTGAACACTAAAAGAAATTAAGGCACATCTTCGCCCATACTTTCTGTCCAGATGGCAAACCAATCTTCTTTATCCATTTCCAATTCTGCTGCTTTTACTAGAGATTGAATTCTGGCAACGTTAACCGTTCCAGCAATTGGAATAACTCCAGCCGGATGTTTTAAAACCCATGCTAATAAAAGAGTATCTGCTCCTAAGTGATATTTCTCCAATAAGGTCGAAAACAGTTTTTTCAAACGGCGTGTTTTTTTCGTATCTTCTCTAAAAACAGTTCCAAGCGGGTTCCATGATAACGGACGAATTCCATGTGTCTGCATATAATCTAAACTTCCGTCAACCATTGGTTCAAAATGCGTTGCCGAAAACTGTACTTGATTGTAGCTTACTTCGGTTTTCTGGCGGATCAATTCAGTCTGAGAACTTGTGAAATTTGAAAGCCCAAAATCGATGATTTTTCCATCGGCTTTTAATTTCTCAACAGCTTCTGCAATTTCATCGGCCTGCATTAAGGGACTTGGTCTGTGCAGTAAAAACACATCAACATAATCTGTTTTCAAATTCTTTAAGGATTCTTCAACAGATTTAATGATGTAATCTTTAGAATAATCGTAATATTTAATTTTGTTTCCAGGTCGGTTTTCAGTTACCATCTGAATACCGCATTTGGTAATTAACTGTAATTTTTCTCTTGAAATTTTACTTGTTTTAAAAGCTTTTCCAAAATCTGCTTCGGTGGTATAATCTCCGTAAATATCGGCGTGATCAAAAGTAGTAATTTTGTTTTCGATACAAATTTGTATCATGTTTTCCATTTCTTTAGTTGTCAGGTTTTTATCCCAGATTCCCCAATTCATAGTGCCTGAAATAATAGGCGATAATGCTGTTTTACTCATGGTTGTAATGCGTTATTTTTGATAAAAAATATGCTTTGAAAAAGCATATTCATCAAAGTTCTTAAAAATATAAAAATAGAATCACAATTCGTCCTTAAAATTAGGTTATTGGTCGAAGTTTTAACCATTCTTTAACATCTTACTTCTCAAAAAATATTCAATTTGCACTCTCAAAAAACAGGCGTAAAAATCAAGGTTTATAAAAATATCTATATGGAAGAAAATACAACGACTTTAGACATTAGAGCGATAAATGAAAAAATTGAGAGAGAAAGTGCTTTTATAGACCTTCTTACAATGGAAATGAACAAAGTTATTGTGGGCCAGAAACACATGGTCGAGCGTTTATTAATCGGTCTATTAGGTCAGGGTCACATTTTATTAGAAGGTGTTCCGGGGTTAGCAAAAACTTTAGCGATTAATACTTTATCGCAAGCAGTTCAGGGTTCTTTCAGCCGTATCCAGTTTACGCCGGATTTATTACCTGCCGATGTTATCGGAACCATGATTTACAACATTAAAGCAAACGAATTCTCAATTAAAAAAGGGCCAATTTTTGCCAATTTCGTACTTGCCGATGAGATCAACCGTGCTCCTGCAAAAGTACAGTCTGCACTTCTTGAGGCAATGCAGGAAAAGCAAGTTACAATTGGTGATTCAACTTTCAAATTAGACCGTCCGTTTTTAGTTTTAGCAACTCAGAACCCTGTTGAACAAGAAGGAACATATGCGCTTCCTGAAGCACAGGTTGACCGTTTTATGTTGAAAACTGTTATTGATTATCCAAAAATTGACGAAGAACGTTTCGTAATCCGCCAAAACCTAAAAGGAAGCTTTGAAAAAGTAAATCCTGTAGTTTCTGTAGATCAGATTTTACGTGCGCAGGAAGCGGTTCGTGAAGTCTATATGGATGAAAAAATTGAAAAATACATTCTGGATATCATTTTTGCTACACGTTATCCTGAAAAATACAAATTAGCCGATTTAAAACCGCTTATCAGCTTTGGAGCATCTCCGCGTGGAAGTATCAACTTAGCAAATGCTGCTAAATGTTACGCTTTTATCAAACGCCGCGGCTATGTAATCCCAGAAGATGTTCGTGCAGTTGTGCATGATGTTTTACGCCACAGAGTGGGAATCACTTATGAAGCTGAAGCCGAAAACATTACTTCTGTAGACATTATCAACAAAATCGTAAACGAGATTGAAGTACCTTAAAAAGTTGATGGTTGATAGTTTTTTGTTGATGGTTCATACGCCATCAACCAACAACCACAAACCATAAACCAAATCAGAATGGATACAAAAGAGCTTTTAAAAAAAGTACGGAAAATAGAAATCAAAACCAAAAGACTGAGCAATCACATCTTTTCGGGTGAATACCACTCTTCATTTAAAGGACGAGGAATGACGTTTAGCGAGGTGCGTCAATACCAATACGGAGATGATATTCGTAACATCGATTGGAATGTAACCGCACGTTATAACGAAGCCCACGTAAAAGTTTTTGAAGAAGAACGTGAATTAACCATGGTTTTAATGGTTGATATTTCGGGTTCTGAAGGTTTTGGTTCCAAAAGCCAGTTCAAAAAAGATATCGTAACCGAAATTGCGGCTACAATGGCCTTTTCTGCTACACAAAATAATGACAAAATTGGTTTGATATTATTTTCGGATAATGTTGAACTATACATTCCGCCTAAAAAAGGGCGTTCGCACGTTTTGAGAATCATCCGCGAATTGATCGAGTTTGAACCAAAAAGCCACAAAACAGATGTTGGACAGGCTTTGAAATTCTTATCGGGAACACAAAAAAAGAAAGCCATTGTTTTTATGATTTCAGATTTTATGTCGGATAATTACGAGCATAGTTTGAAAATTGCTTCAAAAAAGCATGACCTTACAGGCGTTCGTGTGTATGACATCCGAGAAGAAAGAATTCCGAATTTAGGAATGGTAACAATGCTGGATGCCGAAACCGGAAAAACACAGTTGGTAGACACGAGTTCAAAAACAGTGCGATTGAATTACGAAAAGCATTATCAGGAAAGAGTGAATTATTTCAAAGATACTTTCCGCAAATCTGGAGCAGGAATTGTCAACACCAGAGTTGACGAAAATTATGTTACCAAACTATTAGGCTATTTCAAATCACGATAAAAATTTTTGATTTTTGATTAACGATTTTTGATTTATGATGTGGTGTGACTTGTGATTAAGGAAGTATTTAAAAATGACTAAACAAGAATTAGAAAACAGATTGATTGATTTTGCAGCAACAATTATAATTATAGCAAGTAAGTTTGAAAAAAATTATGCCGGAAATCATTTGTCAGGACAAATAATTAGATCAGGAACATCTCCAGCTTTAAATTACGGTGAAGCGCAAAGTGCAGAAAGTAAAAAAGATTTTATTCATAAAATGGGTATTTGTCTGAAAGAATTAAGAGAAACATTTGTTTGTTTAAAAATAATAGAAAAAGCAAATTTATCAACAGACCGAGAAGGTTTAATGAAAGTAAAAATAGAAGCAAATCAATTAATTTCAATTTTTGTATCTAGCATTAAAACATCAAAAATTAATTCATAAAAATTAAAGATTACAATTTTAAAGAACTATTGACAATCCTTGGAAAAATCAAAAATCAAAAATCGTTAATCTTCAATCGTTAATCAAATGAAATTTAAACTTTATATATTTTTATTGCTTTTTTCTACCATGATTTCTGGACAGCAGAAAACTGTAGAAACCAGTATTGACACCACAAAAAACAAAATTGGTGCTGAGTTTAAACTGACTCTTAAAACAGTGGTAAGCTCAAAATCAAAAGTTGTTTTCCCAAAGCTGAAAAACATTGGTGCTTTAGAAGTAATACAGTCTTATCCAATTGATACGGTTAAAAAAAATGATACTTACGAATTAATCAAAAAGTACGGATTAACTCAGTTTGATTCTGGTCGTTACACTATTCCTAGTATTAAGATTTTAATTGACAAAAAACCTTACTTAACAGATTCTATCAAAGTTGAAGTGGCGAATGTAAAAGTAGACACTTTGCAACAGAAAATGTACGACATCAAGGATATTACCCCAGCCGAAGATGTTACAGGAGATTGGTGGCAATATGTTCTCGCAGCTATTATAATTTTAGGAATTGGAGGTTTTGTGTACTGGTATACCAAAAAACACCAAAAGAAAAAAATTGAAGAAGAAGTTTACAAGACTCCTATTGAAAAAGCGACAAGTTTATTAAACAATCTGGAGCAAAAAGAACTGGTTCAAAAAGGTGAAATCAAAGAATACTATAGTGAACTGACTGATATTGCGCGTAATTATATCGAAGAAGCCATTCATATCCCAGCAATGGAAAGCACTACTTCTGAATTGATTAATGCCATCAAAACAGCTTCTACTAAAAAGAAAATGGTTTTAACACCAGAAACAGTTGAAAATTTAGAACGCGTTTTACGTCAGGCCGATTTGGTAAAATTCGCAAAATCAAAACCGCTTGAATTTGAAATCACCGAAGACCGAAATAAAATTCAAAGAGTAATCTTAACGCTGGATAATGCCATTCCAACTGAAGTAACGGCTGAAGAAGAAGACCAGCTGTTGAATGAAGCACAAAGACAGAAACAAATTCAGCTTCAATTAAAGAAACAAAGAAACAAACGAATTGCTATTGCAGTAGGTTCTGTTGTGTTTTTAATATTGGCAACTACTACTTTCTTCATCATCACGAAAGGATTTAATTTCGTAAAAGACAATATCATTGGGCATCCAACTAAAGAATTATTAAAAGGAGAATGGGTAAAAAGTGAATACGGAAATCCAGGTATTTTAATCGAAACGCCAAAGGTTTTAAAACGTTTAGATACCGAAAAAGCACTCCCAAAAGAAACCATGGCATTGATTAAAGAAATGCAGCTTTTTGGATATGGAAGTTTAATCGACAATTTTTATGTTGCTGTTTCAACGACTAAATTCAAAAATCCAACAGAAATAGATTTATCAAAAGCTTTAGAAGGAAGTTTAAAAGTAATTGAACTTCAAGGAGGTCAGAATATAATCGTAAAACAAGAAGATTTCCAGACAAATCAGGGAATTCAAGGAATAAAAGGATACGGAACAATGACTGTTTTAAATCCTGCTAACAAAACAAGTACAAAAGGATATTACGAAATCCTGCTTTTCAAACAAGATCAAGGCTTGCAGCAGATCATAATTTTCCATGAAGAAGGCGACACCTATGCAAACGATATTACAACCCGAATTTTAAATTCTGTTGAACTTAAAAAAGCAAGTAACTAATGAATAATCAGATCACTTTTTTAAATCCAGAGTTCTTTTGGTTGTTTTTATTAATTCCAATTGTAATAGGATGGTACTTCTGGAAAAGAAACCAACAGTCGGCTACATTAAAAATGAGTTCGACAGCAGGTTTCAAAAACAGCGAATCGTTTTGGACAAAAGCAAAACCATGTCTGTATGTTTTCAGAATTATCGCTTTAAGTTCTTTGATTGTAGCGCTGGCAAGGCCTAGAACAGTCGACATCAGCAATCAAACCAAAACCACAAAAGGAATTGATATTGTAATGGCAATCGACGTTTCAGGGAGTATGCTCGCAAAAGATTTAAAGCCAAACCGTATGGAAGCTTTAAAAAGAGTCGCGGCTGATTTCGTAGGAGAAAGACCAAACGACAGAATTGGATTGGTTTTATATGCATCTGAAGCCTATACTAAAACTCCGGTTACAAGCGACAAACCTATTATTCTGGAAGCCATAAAAGGCATTAAATACGATACTGTTTTACAAGACGGAACGGGAATTGGAATGGGATTGGCAACTGCAGTAAATCGTTTAAAAGATAGTAAAGCAAAAAGCCGTGTTATCATTTTATTGACAGATGGTGTAAACAATGCCGGATTTATCGAACCTGAAACCGCTGCTGATATTGCAAAACAATACGGAATAAAAGTATATACGATTGGTCTTGGAACCAATGGAATGGCTGAATCTCCTTATGCATACGCGCCAAACGGAGGTTTCTTATTCAAAATGCAAAAAGTAGAAATCGACGAACAGTTAATGAAAAGCATTGCACGTAAAACCGACGGAACGTATTTTAGAGCAACCAGCAACGATAAATTAGCCGAAATATACAATTCGATCAACAAGTTAGAAACAACCGAAATCCAAGAATTGAAATTCTACGATTACGACGAAAAATTCAGATTTTTTGTTCTACTCACGTTAGGTTTATTGGTATTGGAAGTAGGTTTAAGAAATACAGTTTATAGAAGCTTTATTTAATTTTTCAAATTAAAAAATTTCAATCTTAAAATTCCAAATAATGATTTGGAGTTTGGAATTTGGAATTTCAACATTGGAATTTAAAACATTTATGGAATTAGACGAAAAAAAATATTTATATCTCTTACTGCTTATCCCTATTGTGGTGTGCGTTTTTCTTTTCAATATGTATTGGAAAAGAAAAAAACAACGCGAATTTGGTGATTTGGAAATGGTTAAAAAACTAAGTCCGGAAAGATCTGTTTTTAAACCTGTTTTAAAATTATCGATTCTGCTTTTAGCATTTGCCTCAATTATTATCGGATTGGTAAATCCGAAGATTGGTACCAAAATGGAAACCGTAAAACGTGAAGGTATTGATATTGTTTTTGCAGTCGACGTTTCAAAAAGTATGCTGGCAGAAGACGTGGCACCAAGTCGTTTAGAAAAAAGCAAACAGCTTGTTTCGCAAATCATCAATTCATTAGGAAGTGATAGAATTGGTATTGTGGCTTATGCCGGAAGTGCTTTCCCAGTATTGCCGATAACATCAGATTATAGTGTTGCCAAAATGTTTTTGCAAAGCATGAGTCCAGATATGGTTTCATCTCAAGGAACATCACTTGATGAAGCAATCAGATTATCATCGACTTATTTTGATGAAAAAAGCAAAACCAGCAAGCTTTTGATTTTAATTTCTGATGGTGAAGATCATTCTGAAGGCGCTGCAGCTGCTGCCGAAGAAGCCAACAAAATAGGAATGAAAATTATCACGATTGGTGTTGGTACAGAAAAAGGAGGAACCATTCCGTTAAAAGAAAATGGTATTGTTAGAAGCTATCAAAAAGATCAGGACGGACAAACGGTTATTACAAAACTAAACCAAGAAGGATTAAAAACCATTGCAAAAGCAACAAAAGGTGGTTACGTATATGGCGGAAGCACCAAAGAGGTTTTAGAATACATTAAAAATGCTTTAAACAATATTCAGAAAACCGAATTTGAATCGACTCAAATGGCCGATTACCAATCGCAATTTCAATGGTTCTTAGGCTTTGGATTTTTACTGTTGTTTATTGATATTTTCCTTTTAGAAAGAAAAACAAACTGGATAAAAGAGTTGAATTTATTTAACGAAAAGAAATAAAGATTCCGTTTAATTTCGGAACAAAAAATAAAAAAATCAGAATGAAAAATTTACTTCTTTATATTTTACTAACGCTTTCTTTTGCTGTTTCTGCTCAGGAAAAAGACAAGGTATTGCCTGGTGCCAATGAAGAATATAAACAGAATAAATTTACGGATGCCGAAGCTGGTTACAGAGTTTCAGCATCAAAATTTCCTAAAAAAGCAACGTCTTTATATAATTTAGGAAACTCGATTTACAAACAAAATCAGATTGCTGAAGCCAAGTATGCTTACGCAAATGCTATAAAAAATGCTAAAACTAGACCTGAAAAACACAAAGCGTATCATAACTTAGGAAACGTTTTAATGAAAGAGAAAGATTATTCGCAGGCGGTTGAAGCTTACAAACAAGCGCTCCGAAATGATCCAACAGATGAAGAAACGCGTTACAACTATGCTTACGCCAAACAAAAGCTAAAAGAAAATCCTCCTAAAAACGATCAAAACAAAGACAAAAATAAGGATAAGGACAAAGACAAGGATAAAAACAAAGATAAAGACAAGAACAAAGATCAGAATAAGGACAAAGACAAGGATAAAAAAGAAGACAAAGGCGATAAAGATAAAGACAAACAAGACGGTAAAAATGATCCTAAAAAGGACGACAAGTCTGATAATAAAGGAGAACCAAAACCAATGCCTGGAGGAATTTCAAAAGAACGAGTTCAGAATCTGTTAGACGCTGTAAACAACGAAGAAAAGAAAATTCAGGATAAAGTAAACGCTCAAAAAATAAAAGGAAGTCCAAAAAAACCGGAAAAAGACTGGTAATAAGTTCAATCGTTTAATCGTTATTTATTTATCCACTAGGCATAAATAAAACTCGGTTAGGCGATTAAACAATTAAAAACGATTTAAAACAACTAATGAAAAGATATTTAATTTTATTTCTACTCACCTTTCAGGGACTTATGGCTCAGGTTCAATTTGAAGCCAGAGTAAGCAAAAACTCACTTGGAGTTAATGAAAGACTGCGTATTGATTTTATTATGAATGTTGACGGGGACAATTTTGACCAGCCGTCATTTGAGGGGTTTAAAATGGTTGCAGGTCCAAGCCAGCAAATAAGTCAATCCTGGATAAACGGCCGCAGTTCTTTTCAAAAAATATACTCCTACATTTTACAGCCGGAGAAAAAAGGTACTCTTGTTATTAAACAAGCCGCAATCGAATACAATGGACAGATTTATAAAACGGCACCTATAAAAGTAACCGTTACCAATGCCGTTGCGCAAGAAAGAGATCCAAACGACAGACAGCAAGGATCTCCAAATGAACTTTTACAATTGGTAGCTGAGATTTCTAAAACAAATCCGTACCTAAATGAACCTATTACTGTTGTCTACAAATTATACTTTGGTAATATTGGTGTTACTGGTTTCAAAGAACTCGCAAAACCAAAATACAATGATTTCTGGAATCAGAATATCGAAATAAAACAACTTACTCCAGAAGAAGGAAGTTATCAAGGACAAAGATGCTATTATGTAGTCTTGAAAAAGACAATTTTATATCCGCAGAAAAGCGGCAGATTGACTATTGAACCTCTTTCATTAGACATTGGAGTACAGCTGCCAACGAATCGTCGAGATATGTTTGGACAGATGATTATTACCGAAGACAACAAAATAGTATCGGCAGGGTCAAAAACTATTAATGTAAAACCGCTTCCTGAAACAGGAAAACCAGAAGGTTTTACAGGTGCAGTTGGAAGATTTAATTTTACAGTTACGCCATCAAGAACGACTTTAAAAAGTGGTGAAAGTCTAGATTTAGTAGTCAGCGCAGCCGGAAGTGGAAACATGAAATTATTTACACTGCCAAAACCTGTTGTACCAAATGCATTAGAAATGTACGATCCGGTTCATGATGAAAAAGTAAATACATCATTAACGGGAATGTCTGGAAAAATCACAGACAAATACACCATTATTCCGCAGTACAAAGGAAAATATGCCATTAAACCAATGACGTTCTCTTATTTTGATTTGAGTTCAGGTTCTTATAAATCGATCACATCTCAAGAAGTTATGATTGATGTTCTGGACGGACCAACATTGGCAGAAGCAAATCCTTCAACGGCATCTAAAAATGTAGTAGAAAAAGTAGAGCATTTCAAATACATCAAACCAAAAACAACTTTGACAGCGATTGCTAAAAATGATTTTTATGGTTCTGATTTGTATTATGCATTACTATTCTTCCCATTTGCTATTATCCCAATTATTATATTGATTAAGAAGAAAAAAGAAGCTATTGACAGTGATGTAACCGGAAACAGAATTAGAATGAACAATAAGCTGGCGAAAAAGTATTTATCGCAGGCTAAAAAACAGCTTAACAATAAAGAAGCATTTTATATTGCTCTTGAAAAAGCGATGCATAATTTCTTAAAAGCAAAACTGCATATTGAAACTTCAGAAATGAGTAAAGACAATATTCGTGAATTGCTTTTATCAAGAAATTCAAATCCTGAAACGGTTCAGAATTTCATTAATCTGACTGAAAACTGCGAATTTGCACGTTATGCTCCGGCCTCAAGTGCTTCAATTCAGCAGGATTACGACAAAGCAGTTTTAATTATTTCCGAATTAGAAAAACAGATTGTTTAATTTTTAAGGAAAGTTGATTTAGATTACGTGAATTAAATTCACAAAGCTGAAAATCTTATTACATATCTAAAATGAAAAATATACTATATCTTTTTTTACTAATCTCACAGGTTTTCTTTGCTCAAAGCAGTTTTGAGAAAGGAAATGCTTTGTACCAAAAGGGAAAATATCAGGAAGCTGTTCAGGTTTATGAAGACATTGTAAAAGAAGATAAACTTCAATCGGCTGAATTGTATTTCAATCTCGCAAATAGTTATTACAAACTAAATAAGGTCGCTCCTTCGATTTATAATTACGAAAAAGCTCTTGTGCTTAAACCAAACGACCATGAGACTTTAAACAACTTAAAATTCGCCAAAAAGCTAACCATTGATGAAATTAAAGAAGTACCAAAAGTAGGATTCGCAAAACTAATCCAAAACTTCACTTCTATTTTTGATTACAATATGTGGGCAAAAATTTCTATTGGAATTGCTTTTGCCTTTTTACTATGTTTTATTGGATATTACTTTTCACAGCTTACCATTACCAAAAGAATTTACTTTATAGGAATGTTTATTCTTCTGGTGACTTTAGGATTAAGTGCTTCGGCGGGAATGTCTGAAAAAAACCACTTCGATAACGATCGCCCAGCCATTGTTTTTTCTGAAATGAGCGAAGTGCGAAGCGAACCTCAAAAAGCAGGTTCGGCTATTATTCTGCTTCACGAAGGTGCGAAAGTATATGTGATGGAAAGTGTAGGCAAATGGAAAAAAATCGAACTGACAGATGGAACCGAAGGCTGGATTGATGGAACTACCATTAAAGAAGTCAAATAAAACGGATTCAATATTCAAATAAAAAATCCCAAATTCCAATTATTACTTTGGAATTTGGGATTTTTCTTTTCTTTGGATCTCAAATTGAGTGTTATAACAAAATTTAACTTCAAAAAATATTCAAGCTTAAAATAATTTATATCACTTATATGATTTAAAATTAGAAAGTGTAGATTTTTAAAGGCGTAACACAATAATCCAATTTTATATCCGATTCAAAAACGTCATCAATCATTTCTAAAGATTCGAAGAAAGAAAGACCAATTTTTATCGTTTCGGGTTTGCATTTTGCCAAGAATTTATCATAAAAACCTTTTCCGTAACCAATGCGATTGCCATAAATATCAAATGCCAAAAGCGGTACAAAAACAACATCGATTATTGAAACCGGAACTTCAAGTCCGTTCACAGGTTCGGGAATATTAAATTCGTTTTTCTTTATTTTGGTATTATCGGTCAATAAAAAATGCGTCATTTCTCGAGTTTCAAAATCACTTTTTGAAATCACAATTTCTTTATCTTTTCCCGAAAGCAAATGCAGGATAAATTCCGTATCAACTTCTTTATGTTCTACGATAGGAAGAAAAACATGGTAATAACTTTTATCCCAAATTGGTAATTGGATCAAATTATTGGCAATAGCCAGACTTTTCTCTTCAATATCTTCGGTTGAAAGTTCTTTTCGAAGGTTTTTGTAATGAAGTCGTAATTCTTTTTTATTCGTCGGCATTTTCAGGAGTGGTTTTAGAAAGATGGTAAATCGCATCGCCTTCATACACAATAGGCGAATGATTGGCATTAATCACAAATCCATCATGCGGCGCTTTTACTTTCTGCTCAAATTTTCCAAACGGATCTGTAATAATCGCTAAGATAGTGCCTTTGGTTACAAATTTCCCAATCAAATTAAAATCATGTAAAAGTCCCGAACATTTTGCACGAAGCCAAACCGAATGTTTAATATAAATCGAAGGTGTTAATGCTTGCTCGACAATTTGTTTTGAATCCAGCATTCCTAAATGATGAAGCAAACGTTTTGTGCCTAAAACTCCTTGATTGGCAATTTCATTATTAATATCCAATGATTTTCCTCCTTCAAAAAGCAGCATTTTTACATTGGCACTTTCAGAAGTTTTTCTAAAAGAACCATTTATATTTTTAGAATAAAGTGTAAAAGGCGCATTAAAAATATCGGCCAAAACTTTCAATTCGGGATTATTCTCGGTAATTCTAATTTGCGGCGCATTGAAACGACTTGCTCCGCCAGCATGAAAATCGACTGCGTAATCTAAAATTGGCAGAATTTCTTCGACAATATGATAGGCAAATCTACTGGCCAAAGAACCTTTTTTGCTTCCTGGAAAAACTCGGTTTAAGTCACGACCGTCTGGAAACTCTCGAGATTTATTCACAAAACCGTACATATTGATAATCGGAATACAAATAATAGTTCCCTTTTCAGGTCGGTTAATTTTTTTGCTGATGATTTGACGAACGATTTCTACACCATTAATTTCGTCTCCGTGAATTCCTGCCGAAAATAAAACCACCGGACCTTCCTGCTTTGAACGACGGACAATAACAGGAATATTAAGTTTTGTTGTAGTATGTAATCGTGCTATTTCGACATTTATCGTTTTATGTTCTCCCGGCAGAATCGATTCGCCGAAAATAACCAAGGGCTTACTATTTTTCATGCAGAATTATAAAATCTAAATATAGAAATTATTCTTTTGATTTCGTAAATTTGAAACTAAATCAATGTTAAGGTTTTTTTCTCAAATCGGAATGGTTTTTGAAAAAGTCCACACACCATCTTCAGAAATAAAACAGAATGCAAAAACCGTCCTTAGATCTTCAAATTCTCACCTTACCGGACAATCCCGGCGTGTATCAATATTACGATAAAGACGGGAAAATATTATACGTAGGAAAAGCCAAAAATTTAAAGAAAAGGGTTTCTTCTTACTTCAATAAAATTCATGATACAGCCAAAACGAATGTTTTGGTAAAAAAAATCGTGACTATAAAACACATCGTAGTTCCAACAGAAAACGATGCGCTTTTACTGGAAAACAATCTGATTAAAACATTACAGCCAAGATACAACGTCTTGCTTCGTGATGATAAAAGCTACCCTTGGATTTGTATTAAAAGAGAACCTTTTTCGAGAATATTTTCTACCCGAAGAATGGTCAAAGACGGTTCTGAATATTTTGGCCCGTATACCAGTTTCAAAACGGTACACACTATTTTGGATTTAATTAAAGAATTATATCCGCTAAGAACCTGCAATTTCGACTTAAACAAATCCAATATCGATTCAGGAAAATTTAAAGTTTGTCTTGAATATCATATTGGCAATTGCAAAGGACCGTGCGAAGGTTTGGAACCTCTGGAAGAATACCAAAAACAAGTCGATGCAATCCGAGAAATCCTGAAAGGAAATTTCAAAGAGAGCATGAAAGGTTTCAAACGCTTAATGGTAAAATACGCCGAAGAATTACGATTTGAAGAAGCACAAAAAATCAAAGAAAAAATTGAAGTTCTTGAAAATTATCAATCAAGATCAACCATTGTAAATCCTAAGATCACCAATATTGATGTCTTTTCGATTGTTTCAGATGAAACGGCCGCTTACGTCAACTTTTTACAAATTTCCCACGGTTCGATTATTCGTTCTCATACTTTAGAAATGAAGAAAAAGCTGGATGAAAGTGATGAAGAATTATTAGAACTAGCAATCGTGGAACTTCGGGAGCGTTTTCATTTATTATCAAAAGAAATCATTGTTCCTTTCGAAATTGATTTGGGAGAAAACATCAAAACAACCGTTCCGCAGCTTGGAGATAAAAAACAGATTTTAGATTTATCCATCAGAAATGCAAAATTCTACCGAATCGAACAATTGAAACAATTACAAATTGTTGATCCGGACAGGCATACTAATAGAATCATGGCACAGATGCAGAAAGATTTACGTCTGCCTTCTGAACCACGTCATATTGAATGTTTCGATAACTCGAATATTCAAGGAACCAATCCTGTTGCCGCGTGTGTGGTTTTTAAAGATGGAAAACCAAGCAAAAAAGATTACCGTCATTTTAATGTCAAAACCGTTGAAGGTCCAAACGACTTTGCTTCGATGACCGAAATTGTATACCGCCGTTACAAACGATTATTGGACGAAAATGAGCCTTTACCGCAATTGATTATTATTGATGGTGGAAAAGGACAATTGTCTGCAGCCTTAAAAAGTATCGATGATTTAGGATTACGCGGAAAAGTTGCGATTATTGGAATCGCCAAACGTCTGGAAGAACTTTTCTATCCAGGTGATTCGATTCCGTTATATCTGGATAAAAAATCAGAAACCTTAAAAGTAATTCAACATTTGCGAAACGAAGCACACCGTTTTGGAATCACGTTTCACCGTGACAAACGAAGTAAATCTGCTCTTAATTCATCAGTAGAAAGTATTCCTGGAATTGGTGAAAAAACCATGCAGACGTTAATACAACATTTCAAAAGTGTTAAAAGATTGAAATTAGCATCAGAAAAAGAAATATCTGCAGTTATAGGTGTATCAAAAGCCAAAAAAATTGTCGACTTTTACAAAACCAACTAGTTAAGTTTTTATGCGCCTTACCAAGATTTCCAAATCAAATACCTATTTTAAAGGTATTTCTTCTATTTCAATTACGATTGGAAACATTTGGTGCACCGTATTTTCAATTTTTATATGCTTACTTCTTCTTCTTCCTCAAAAATCATTTTCGCAGGAAGCAAAACAAGACAGCGTTAAAAGACCTAAAATTGGTTTGGTATTAAGCGGCGGCGGCGCAAAAGGTTTTGCTCATATTGGGGTTTTAAAAGTTCTGGAAGAAGCCGGAATCAAAATCGATTATATTGGCGGAACCAGCATGGGATCTGTTATTGGCGGACTTTATGCTTCGGGTTATAATGCTTCGCAAATTGATTCTATTTTCAAAAAAACCAATTTCGACGAACTAATCAACGATTACATTCCGCGTTCTTCTAAAAATTTCTACGGAAAGAAAAATGACGAATTGTATGCCATTGTTCTTCCTTTTAGTAATTTCAGAGTCGGTATTCCCGAAGCACTTTCAAAAGGAATGTACAATTACAATTTACTGAGCAGTTTAACTAGAAATGTACGCCATATTAGGGATTTCAATAAACTCCCTACTCCGTTTTTATGTATTGGAACCAACATTGAAACCGGCGAAGAAGTTTTATTAAATAAAGGAAATCTTGTTCAAGCCATGATGGCGAGTGCGGCTTTTCCTTCCTTATTTACACCTGTAGAAATCGATGGCAATTTATTGGTTGACGGCGGTGTGGTAAACAATTACCCTATCCAAGAAGTTCGCAATCTAGGTGCCGATATTATTATTGGTGTTGATGTTCAGGACGATTTGATGAAACGAAAAAACCTCAAAAACGCTACTAGAATTCTAGTACAGATTACCAATCTGCAGTCTATTGATAAAATGAAAAACAAAATCAAAGACACAGACGTTTATATCAAACCAGACATTCGTGATTATGGTGTTATTTCATTTGACAAAGGTGAAGAAATCATTCGAAAAGGTGAAGAAGCCGCTTTTGCTGTTTATGAAAAAATCAAATCATTGGTCAACGAAGACAACTTTTATAAAAAACCAAAATTAAAAGTCGCTACTGACACACTCCGAATCGAAAAAATAAACACCGATCGATTAGACAATTATACCAAAGAATACATTCGTGGTAAATTACGTTTTAAGCCAGGAAGTACAATCACATATGATGATTTAAAAACGGGAATTAATAATTTAAATGCCACACAAAACTTCAGCACCATATCATACTGCCTGCAACCTGATGGTAAAAAGGATGATCTGGATTTGGTTCTAAGAGAAAATCCAACACAAACGTTTTTAAAACTGGGTCTTCATTATGACGGACTTTATAAAAGCGCTGTTTTACTGAATCTAACTCACAAAAAGACATTTCTAAAAAATGATGTTACTTCATTAGACATTATCTTGGGAGATAATTTCAGATATGATTTTAGTTATTATGTCGAAAATGGTTTCAATATCAGCTTTGGTTTCCGTTCGCGATTAAACCAGTTCAACCGAAATGTAACTACAAGTTTAAGCAATCTGGTTTCTGAAAATCCAAACGTCAATTTAATCAATGTTGACTTTATGGATTTATCAAATCAAGCGTATTTCCAGACCATTTTTGTACAGAAATTTTTAATGGGCGGCGGTTTAGAATACAAATACCTGAAAATAAATTCGCCTACACTTATCAATGAAGAAAATATAATCGACAAGAGCAATTATTTTAGTGCATTTGCTTATTTGAAATATGACTCTCTAGATGACAAATATTATCCAAGTTCAGGATTGTATTTCTCTACAGATCTGCAAACTTTTCTTGCTTCATCGGATTACACCAATAAATTCAAACCATTTTCTATTGCCAAAGCCGAACTTGGTTTTGTAAAAACCGTTTTCAACAGAGCTACCATAAAATTGGGTGCCGATGCAGGTTTCAATATAGGAAGCGACAGCATTCCATACTTTGATTTTATATTAGGAGGTTATGGTTATAACAAGATCAACAACTTTAATTATTTCTACGGATATGATTTCTTAAGTATTGCCGGAAATAGTTTTATAAAAGCTGATATTACACTGGATTACGAATTTTTAAAAAAAAATCACATTAATCTTTCAGCCAATTTTGCCAACTTGGGCGATGATATTTTTACTTCTGTCGATTGGGTTTCAATGCCTAAATATACGGGTTATGCTCTAGGTTATGGACTAGAAACTATAATTGGTCCAATTGAAATCAAACAATCATGGTCGCCCGAAATATCAAAAAGCTTTACATGGTTTAGTATTGGTTTTTTATTCTAAGCTGATTTTTTAGAAATATTTTATGTTATAAATAATACAATGTGTAATTTTGATTAAAAAAAATTACGATATTTGTTGTGATGAAAACAAAATGGACAGGTTTATTAGAGTATCTTCAATTTCTCATGAAGAGAAATCCTGAATAATGGCTCTATCGAATTGAGATAATTAGTCAATTGAAAAAATTGAACTGATTATTGGTTAATGCAATTCAAATTTTCGAATTATCTAATTTACAAATTATCTAATTGAAAAGCCATGCCACTATATCACAAACTTGGGGATTTCCCTCAAAAACGACACACCCAATTCGAAAAACCAAACGGCGGATTTTACTACGAACAGTTATTTGGAACAGAAGGTTTTCACGGACATTCTTCTTTATCGTATCATGTTCACAGACCAACTCAGGTAAAAGAAATTTTAAACTCCTATTCTGTTGAGCCCAAAATTGCAATTGGCAAAAATATAAAATCACTTCTTTTTAAAGGTTTTGAGTTAAAACCGGAAAATGATTTTCTGGACAGCCGAAAAGCCATGTTAGTCAACAAAGACTGTATTATTGGTTTGGCAGCGCCGAAAGAATCGCTTCGAAGTTATTTCTATAAAAATGCCGATGCCGATGAAATGCTTTTCATTCATCGAGGAAAAGGAAAATTAAGAACCATGTTAGGAAATATTCCATTTGAATATGGTGATTACTTGATTATTCCGCGTGGTATTATTTATCAGATAGAATTCGAAACAGAAGACAACCGACTTTTCTATGTAGAATCATATACTCCTTTTTATACACCAAAACGTTATAAAAACCAATCAGGACAGCATTTAGAACATTCGCCATTTTGCGAACGTGATTTTATTCTGCCAAATGAATTAGAAACACACGATGAAAAAGGTGATTTTTTAATGAAAATTAAAAAAGAAGGCATGATTCACGAAGTGGTTTATGCAACTCATCCTTTTGACGTTGTGGGCTGGGACGGATACAATTTCCCATACGGATTCTCAATCCATAATTTTGAACCTATAACGGGACGTGTTCACCAACCGCCACCGGTACATCAAACTTTTGAAACAGCTGCTTTTGTAGTTTGTTCATTCTGCCCAAGACTTTACGATTATCATCCAAAAGCGATTCCGGCACCGTACAATCACAGCAATATAGATTCTGACGAAGTACTCTATTACGTTGATGGCGATTTTATGAGCCGTAATAATATCGAACAAGGTCATATTACTTTACACCCAAAAGGAATTCCTCACGGTCCAGCACCAGGCGCAATGGAGCGAAGTATTGGTCACAAAGAAACTCAGGAATTAGCCGTTATGGTGGATACTTTCCGTCCATTAATGGTTACTGAAGAAGCAATGGGATTGGATGATGGGAAATATTACCAATCCTGGACGGAGTAATTAGAAAATGTGGCAATTTGTCAATTAGATAATACTTTGCAAAACGTATAAATTAAATAATTGTCGTAATTTTAAACTTACAAAAAATTATCTCATTAACACATTGACAAATTATCTAATTGCCCAAAATGACCTTTAACGAAAAATACAAAGACAACACTCTTTTAATTAAGACTTTCAATTTCGCCTTAAACATTATTGATTACACTAATGAACTTCAAGAACAAAAAAAGTTTGTCATTGCCAATCAATTATTAAAAAGCGGAACATCAATTGGGGCAAATTCGAAAGAGTCTCAAAATGCAGAAAGTAAAGCTGATTTTATACACAAATTAAAAATAGCAATTAAAGAGGCAGACGAAACTGAATATTGGTTGTTCTTGTGTGATGCACATAGTGAATATCCAAATTGCAAACGTTTATTAAATGATCTTTCAGAAATTTTAAAAATTTTAAATAAAATAATATCAACATCTAGGAGGAATTAGAAAATTAGAAAATGTGTCAATTAGAGAATTATTTTAATTAACCTCATTTCAAAATTATCTCATTTTCTCATTATCAAATTATCTAATTATGAGCAAAGAAGTAAAATCAGTAGAATACGGATTAGAGAAAATATTTGAAGGAGCACAAGATTTCCTTCCATTATTAGGAACAGATTATGTAGAATTTTATGTGGGAAATGCTAAGCAGGCAGCACATTATTATAAATCTGCATTTGGATATCAGTCATTGGCTTACGCCGGATTAGAAACAGGAGTACGAGATAGAGCATCGTATGTTTTGAAACAAGATAAAATCAGAATTGTTCTCACAACACCTTTAACAGCTGATTCTCCAATAAACGAACATTTGAAAAAACACGGTGACGGAGTAAAAGTGGCAGCACTTTGGGTTGAAGACGCTACAAAATCGTACGAAGAAACAATGAAACGTGGCGCACGTTCTTTTATGGAGCCAACTGTAGAAGAAGATGAATTTGGTCAAGTAGTTCGTTCTGGAATTTATACGTATGGAGAAACCGTTCACATTTTTGTAGAAAGAAAAAATTACAACGGCGTTTTCTTGCCAGGTTACAAAGAATGGAAATCTGACTTTAATCCAGAACCAACTGGATTAAAATACATTGATCACATGGTTGGAAATGTGGGTTGGAATGAAATGAATACTTGGGTAAAATTCTATGAAGAAGTGATGGGATTTGTAAATTTCCTTTCTTTTGATGACAAACAAATTACTACCGAATATTCTGCATTGATGAGTAAAGTAATGTCTAATGGAAACGGAAGAATTAAATTTCCAATCAACGAACCGGCAGAAGGAAAGAAAAAATCTCAAATTGAAGAATATTTAGATTTCTACGGCGGACCTGGAATCCAGCATATCGCGATTGCAACCGATGACATTATTAAAACCGTATCTCAGTTAAGAGCACGCGGTGTTGAATTTTTATCGGCTCCTCCACATACCTACTATCAAGCAATTCCAGAAAGATTAGGAGTTCACATGGATATGATGAAAGAAGATTTAAACGAAATTGAAAAACTTGCCATTATGGTAGATGCCGATGAAGATGGCTATTTATTACAAATATTTACAAAACCTGTTCAGGACAGACCAACTTTATTTTTCGAAATTATTCAAAGAATGGGTGCAAAAGGATTTGGTGCAGGAAACTTTAAGGCTCTGTTTGAGTCAATTGAGAGAGAACAAGAATTGAGAGGAACTTTGTAAAAATGCGATATTTTTACATTATGCAAAAAAAATCCCTGCAAAATGATGATTTTTATGCAAATGTTATGTTAAACTTACTTTTTGCTATTTTTTTTATGGATTTTGTATCTATCTTTGCACTCGCAAATCAAGAAGGGGTGGTTTCCTTCTGAATTGATATAAATTTCATAATTTATAGTTTTTTGGTTAGTTAATAGCATAAAAACTCAGTCATAATTGGCTGAGTTTTTTTGTTTAGGTACATTTGGAATAAAATTTGCATTTATCTATCTTTATAATGAAATGTAAAAATTGTACTATGAAAAAGCTCATTCTCATCATATTAGCACTAACAACACTTGGATTCGATTCGCAGAAAGAAGATGCATTCGATACCGGTGAATTTTTTAAATTCAGAATTCATTACGGAATTGTAAATGCCGGATACGCAACACTTGAAGTTAAAGACGCCACTATAAACAACAAAAAAGTATACCACGCTGTTGGAAAAGGGTATACAACAGGAATGTCAAAATTTTTCTTTAAAGTAGAAGATCTTTATGAAAGTTATTTTGACAAAGAAAACGGAAGTCCTTATCGTTTCGTTAGAAAAATAGACGAAGGTGGTTACACCAAAAATCAAGAAGGATTTTTTAATCAAAACGACAATAGAGTTCTAGTAAAAGACTATAAAAGAAAAACTGAAAAAACGATTGTAGTTACTGATAATGTGCAGGATATTGTTTCTTCTTTTTATTTCTTAAGAAATCATCCAAATATTGACAAATTAAAATCGGGAGAAGCGATTACAATTGACATGTTTTTTGACGATGAAATCACAAAATTTAAGTTAAAATATGTAGGTCGTGAAGATATTACGACTAAATTTGGAACAGTTTCTACCATGGTTTTTAAACCACTTGTGCAAACAGGAAGGGTTTTTAAAGAAAAAGAAAGTTTAACGCTCTGGATTACAGACGACGACAACAAAGTTCCTATTAGAATTAAAGCCGATCTTGCTGTTGGATCTCTAAAAGCAGATCTCGATGAATACAAAGGGTTGAAAAATCCACTTAAAGTAAAAAAGAAAAAATGAATCTAACCGATCATTCAGAATCAATTTTAAAAGAAATTGACCTTAAATTTCAAGCCATAAACCAAAAAACTGATGTTCAGTTAGAAGGATTACTTTGGTCAAAACCAATCACTTATTGGGATTACATTCAAACCGATGCTCTATTAAATTTACAAATACAACGCACTACGCTTCCTGATGAAATGGTATTTATTATGTACCATCAGGTAAACGAATTAATCTTTAAAATGATTTTGTGGGAAATTGACCAGATTGCCGACACACAAAACATTCAAGTAGATTTTTTCAGCGAAAGACTTTCAAGAATTACACGTTACTTTGATATGTTGACAAATTCATTCAGCATCATGGAAAACGGAATGGAAGTCGATCAATACATGAAATTCAGAAACACGCTTACTCCTGCAAGCGGTTTTCAAAGCGCACAATATAGATTGATCGAATTTGCTTCTACAGACGTTATTAATTTAATCGACAGAAGATACAAAGCAAATTTTGACGAAAACACTGATTTAGAAACCAGCTTCGAACATTTATACTGGCAGGCTGCCGGAAAAGATTATCACACTGGAGAAAAATCATATTTGCTGCAGCAATTCGAAAACAAATATAAAGATCAATTTTTACGACAAATGGCTTCGTTTAAAACGAAAAACATTTGGCAGAAATTCACACAATTACCTGTTGAAGATCAGCAGAATCCTGAATTAATCAAAGCCATGCGTCATTACGATTACACGGTAAACATTACTTGGGTAATGCAGCACTTAAATACTGCTATTAAATATATTTTAGAAAGCGGAAAAGGAAACGGTGAAGCAACCGGAGGAAGCGACTGGCAAAAATATATGCACCCAAAATACCAAAGACGCATCTTTTTTCCTAAATTGTGGACCGAAGAAGAATTGTCCAATTGGGGAAATGAATAAATCACTCTAATTTCCCAACAAAATTTAAAAAGTTTGAAAAAAGCAGCCGTAATTATTATTGTCTTGTTTTCTATTTTCGCATGTAATAAAAAAGAAGAAACAATAGTCGAAAACAAAATTACTAAACCAAAAACCAAAAAAATAGAATTCGGTTTTAATTACGCTGACTTCAATGTTGTAAATGACACCATCTCAAAAGGAGATTCATTTGGATCTATTCTGCAGAGTCAAAATATTGGAGACAAAAAAGTGCACGACATCGTAGAACAAGTAAAAGATTCTTTCAATGTTACTTCTATTCGTTACAACAAACCTTTCACTTTACTTCGTTCTAAAAACAAAACCAACAATCTTCAGGTTTTTATTTATCAGCCAGATGCTTTAACCTATTATGTTATCGATTTAAGAGACAGCATTGCAAAAGCCTTTAAAAAGGTAAAACCGGTAACTTTAAAAAGAAAAATTATTGGTGGTGTTTTAAAAAGTTCTTTATCTGAAACATTAGGAAACGAAAGTGTCGAAACAGCATTGGCCAGCAGAATTACCAAGGTATTCTCATGGTCTATTGACTTCTTTAAACTAAAAAAAGGAGACCGCTATGGATTAATTTTTACAGAACGTTTTATAAATGGAAAAACCTATGATGGTGTAGAAGAATTAGAAGCGGCTTTTTTTGAATACAAAGGAAAAATTGTTTACGCTTTTCCTTTTGAAAAAGACACCCTTTCAGGAAAAATAGAATATTATGATGACGAAGGAAAAACTCTTAAAAATTTCTTCCTGAAAACACCAATCAAATTCAGCCGAATCACTTCAAGATTCACCATGAACAGATTTCACCCAGTACAACATACTTGGAAAGCTCATAAAGGAACAGATTATGCCGCTCCAACCGGAACTCCGATTTCGACAACCGCTTCTGGAGTTGTAGAAGCAACTGGATATACAGCAGGAAACGGAAACTTTGTAAAAGTAAAACACAACGGAACCTACTCTACACAATACTTACACATGTCTAGAATTTTGGTAAAACGCGGCCAGCGAGTTACACAAGGACAAACAATTGGATTAGTTGGAAGTACAGGTTTAGCATCTGGTCCGCACGTTTGTTATCGCTTCTGGAAAAATGGAGTTCAAGTAGATGCGCTTCGATTGAATTTACCAACCGGCGAATCTTTAACTGGAAATGACAAAACCCGTTTCTTAAAACAAATGGAACCTTTGAAAAGAGAATTAGACAGTATTGGAAATTTGTAAGATCTTTTTGGAGATGTTGAACAAGAACAAGCCGAAAAATGGACTGAAGAAATCGTTGAAGATTTATTCGGAAGATATCTTGTAAAAAAATGGCAATATTAAAAATCATCTAATAGTTCCAATTTAAAAATAGCACCCATGAAAAACTCACGAATTGAAACGATTTTTAATGAAACTTTTTCAGGATTAAAACTATTTTATAGAGATACTACACTTTCGCCGGATTTAATTGCAAAATATCAGATCGGGCAGATTATTAAAGAAAAAGGATTTACAGATATTACACGTATGAGCGGTGGACTTTCAGGAAACTTGCGATATTTGATTGCGAGTTCTGATGCCAAAGATTTATCCGTTTTCAATCCCGACTCGGCAAAAATTGGACATTATCTTCTGTCGGCTGATACCTTTTTTAAGGTTTTAGACATTCAGGAAGACGACCATAAAACACAAATTTTCTTATTGCACATTCCTGAAAATTCAATTCCACTTTTTAAAAATTCAACTTCAAATATTGAAGAGGAAATCATTGAAAAAGCTCAGAAACGCTTTCGCGAAAAAATCAATGCCGACTTAACTCCTGAACTGCAAACGGAAGCGTGGAAAGAAAGAACCAAATTACCAATTGGAATGAATGAAAATGGAGAATTTTTCTATGATGATTCTAAAGTTCAAAAACTAGAATCTATAAAACATCTTGAAATTTCAAAATCAGGAAAAGCAACCGAAGTAAAAAAACCTTGGTGGAAAGTTTGGTAAAATATAATGAAAACGATGAAACAGTTTTTATTGATATTTATGTCAGTGATAATAATCGGATGTACTAAATCAAAGACTTTTATTTTAAATGATTCTGGAAAAAACAGATACTACCTTTCTAAATTCATAAATGATATTTTTGAAGAAAACCAGATAGGCAAATCTCCTTTAATCGTAATAGACGGAATACCATTTAAATATGACAAAATTAAAGATACCATCTTATTACCATTAAAAAAATCTGACATCAATAGTTTAAATTTTTTAAATCAAAATAGTAGTCGAATTATTTATAATGAAAAAGAAAACGACGGCGCTATTCTAATAACAACACGAATAAAAAACTAACAGAATCATAAAACGTTTTCGTAACTTATTGTTATATAATCATCAACCATTCTCCTTTTAAAAGTTATTTCAGTATTTTTGTGTTTCTAAAAAAAACAATTCAATAATAAAATACAAATGGCTTTAAACACTACCAACCCAACCGGAACTGAAGCGTGGAAAAATCTGCAGAAACACTTCGATGCAGTTCATGGAACCACAATACAGGATTTATTTAAACAAGATAACTCACGAGCTGAGAAATTCAACATACAATGGAATGACTTTTTAGTTGATTATTCTAAAAACAACATCAGCCAAGAAACAGTTTCACTTCTATTAGAACTAGCAAATTCTATCGGATTAAAAAATGCAATTGCTGATTATTTTGGAGGAGAATTAATCAATCAGACAGAAAATCGTGCAGTTCTTCATACGGCTTTACGTGCTCCTGAATCGGCAGTTATTAATGTTGATGGAGAAAATGTAATTCCTGAAGTGTATGAAGTGAAAAATAAAATCAAAAATTTCACGGAAGAAGTCATTTCTGGACAAAGAAAAGGATATACAGGAAAAGCATTTACCGATATTGTAAACATTGGAATTGGAGGTTCAGATCTTGGACCGGTTATGGCAGTTGAAGCTTTACAATTTTACAAAAATCATTTAAATACACATTTCGTTTCAAATGTTGACGGTGATCATGTAAATGAAATCATCAAAAAACTAAATCCTGAAACGACTTTATTTTTAATTGTTTCTAAAACGTTTACTACTCAGGAAACACTTTCAAATTCAGAAACGATTAGAGAATGGTTTTTAAAATCCGCTTCTCAGGAAGATGTTGCTAAACACTTCGTTGCGGTTTCAACCAACATTCAAAAAGTTACAGAATTCGGAATCAACCCTGACAATATTTTCCCAATGTGGGACTGGGTTGGAGGAAGATTTTCTCTTTGGAGTGCTGTTGGTTTAAGCATTGCATTGGCAATTGGTTTTGACAATTATAAACAATTGTTAACTGGAGCAAACGAAATGGACGAACATTTCAAATCGGCAGAATTTGACAAAAACATTCCGGTAATTTTAGCTTTATTAAGCATTTGGTATAATAATTTTTACGGTGCCGAAAGTGAAGCTTTGATTCCGTATACTCAATATTTATCAAAATTAGCACCTTACTTACAGCAGGCAACAATGGAAAGTAACGGTAAAAGTGTAGGCCGTGATGGAAAACCGGTTAACTATCAAACAGGAACTATTATCTGGGGAGAGCCAGGAACTAATTCGCAGCATGCTTTCTTCCAGTTAATCCACCAAGGAACGAAGATAATTCCAACAGACTTTATCGGATTTGTAAAACCTCTTTACGGAAATGAGGATCACCATAATAAATTAATGTCGAATTTCTTTGCACAGACTGAGGCTTTAATGAATGGAAAAACTGCAGAACAGGTTCAGGCAGAATTTGACAAACAAGGACTTGCAGCAGATAAAGCTTCTTATTTATTACCTTTTAAAGTGTTTACAGGAAACAAACCTACCAATACAATTTTGGTTCAAAAATTAACTCCAAAAAGTCTAGGATCTTTAATCGCGCTTTACGAGCATAAGATTTTTGTTCAAGGTGTTATCTGGAATATTTTTAGTTTTGATCAATGGGGAGTTGAGCTAGGTAAACAGCTTGCTAATTCAATCTTAGACGAAATTAATTCTAACACAGTAAAAAATCATGATAGTTCAACATCGTTTTTGCTGAATTATTTCTTAAAAAATAAATAGTTTACAATTATATAATGAATTGAAACGCCTTAATTTAACTCTAATTAAGGCGTTTTTTCGTATAAATACCTTCCAAAAAGAGTAAAAATTAACACATATTGCAAGTTTACAGCTACAAAACAATTACAATCATTGCTGATTTAACAATATAACATCATAAAAATTCAATAAAAAATTATTTTCTTTAATAAAAAATCAAAAAATCATTTTAATACGCAACACAAACTTCAAAACTGATTTTTCTTAACATTTTGATAACATTATCTGATTTTATTGTTATAATTTTGCCAAAAACAATAAACTCAATAACAAAATGAAGAAAATGAAAAATTGGTTACTCACTGGACTATTTTTTATGATAGTTTCAACCGTATTTTCTCAAGGAAAAGTTACTGGTACTATTACCGACGGTACAGCAGGTTCGTTACCAGGAGCAAACGTACAGATCAAAGGATCTTCTACGGCAACTTCAACAGATTTTGATGGTAAATTTACTATCGACTCACCAAACGCTTCTGGCGAATTGGTAATTTCGTACATAGGTTTTGAAACTAAAACAGTTAAATTCACTGTTTCAGGATCTACAAACTTAGGTAACATTGTTTTAACTTCAAATTCTAACGAATTATCAGAAATTGTAGTTAAAAGTACTACAGTAGATATTGCTAAAGACAGAAAAACTCCGGTTGCTGTTTCTACAATTAAAGCTGCTGAAATTCAAGCAAAATTAGGAAATCAAGAACTTCCTGAAATGCTAAAAAGCACTCCATCTGTTTATGTAACAAAATCTGGAGGTGGATTTGGAGATTCGAGAATTACAGTTCGTGGATTTAGCCAAAACAACGTTGCTGTGATGGTAAATGGTATGCCAGTTAACGATATGGAAAACGGAGCTGTTTACTGGAGTAACTGGGCTGGTTTATCTGATGTAACTTCTTTCATTCAAGTACAAAGAGGTTTAGGATCTTCAAAATTAGCTATTGCTTCTGTTGGGGGTACCATGAACTACGTAACTAAAGCTTCTGACTTAAAACAAGGTGGTACTGTTGGTACTTCATTTGGTAACGATAATTACTTTAAATCTAATGTTGCTTACAATACAGGAAAATTAGACAACGGTTTCTCTGCTTCTGTATTATACAGCCATACTCAAGGTGATGGTTATGTTGACGGAACAGCTTTTAACGGAGACAACTACTATGTAGCTCTTGGATATACTACCAAAAACAACAAACACGATTTCCAATTTACGGTTACTGGTGCTCCACAATGGCACGATCAAAGATCTACATTTATCACGATAGCTCAATACCAAAAATATGGTACAGAGTCTGATCCAAATATCAAATACAACTCTGATTGGGGTTACAAAGGTGGTGAATCATTTAATATGGTAAGAAACTACTACCACAAGCCAGTTATTTCATTAAACTATGATTGGAATATCAACGAAACTTCAAAATTATCTACTGTAGCTTACGTTTCTTTTGGACGTGGGGGAGGCTCTAGAGGAGCTGGTGGTATTAGAGGTTTTAACTATGCTAATAACGCATTCAGAACTGCAGATGGTTTAATAGATTTTGACAAAATTGTTGCTTACAACTCAGGACAAACAGTAAACATCAATGGCACTAATTACACACGTACAACAAATGGCACAAGTGGACAATTCCAAAACAGCTCTGCTACAGGAAGTTTAACAAACTCTACAACAGGTATTTCTCAAATTTCATCTGTAAATTCTCATAACTGGTATGGTGCGATTGTTAACTTTAACAAAAAATTCTCTGATAAGTTAACTTGGGATTTAGGAATTGATGTAAGAGGATACAAAGGTATTCACTACCAAAACATAAATAACTTATTAGGAGCTGATTCATATATTGACAACTTTGATGCAAACAATCCAAACAGAGTTTTAACAAACACATATTCTACATATGCAGCTTGGAACGTATTCAAAAGCACAGATAAAGAAGAAAAAATTAACTTCTACAATGATGGTGATGTAAGATGGTATGGTGGATTTACTCAATTAGAGTACTCTTCAGATAATTTTACTGCATTCATTCAAGGAGCACTTTCTCAACAGGGATTCAAAAGAGTTGATTACTTCAAATATTTATCTTCAAACCCATTATCTAGTACAGATTACGAAAACATCTTAGGTGGTAACGTAAAAGGTGGTGTTAACTACAACATCAATGAGCATCATAATGTTTTTGTTAACTCAGGATACTACTCAAAACAACCATTCTTTAATGCGGTTTACCCAAATAATGCTTCATTAGTAAATGGTAACTTAACAAATGAGAAAATCTTCGGTATTGAAGCTGGTTACGGTTTACGTACACAGATGTTTACGGCAAACTTAAACTTTTACCGTACTTCATGGAAAGACAGATACCAAAGACAAAATGACGGAGCTACTGACAATCCTGGAGGTTACTATGATTTTGCTGGAATTACAGAAATTCACTCAGGTATCGAGTTTGATGCTACTGCTAAAGTTATGGACAAACTTACCCTTACTGGAATGTTCTCTATAGGAGATTGGAAGTATGACGGAACAAGTACAAGTAATCGTTACGATTCTGGAAACAATCCTATTGGTGGAGGAACTGCTACAACATTATATCTTGATGGTGTAAAAGTTGGAGATGCCGCTCAAACTACAGCAGCTTTAGGAGCAATTTATGAGATTTTACCACGTTTTACTGTTGATGCAAATTATAACTATAATGACAAATTATATGCTGCAATTTCTCCAGGAAACTTCACATCTGCAACTAATAGAGGTTCATTGCAATTACCTTCTTACGGTACAGCAGATGCTGGATTAGCTTACAAATGGTTAGTTGGTAAAAACAAAGATAACTCAGTTGGTTTCAGATTAAACGTCAACAACGTTTTTGATTACACTTACATCGCTGAAGCAAAAACAAACTACTTTGCTGCTGATTACCCTACTCAGCCAACATACAAAGGAATTTCTACGAACAACCAAGTATACTTCGGTTTCGGTAGAACTTGGAACTTTAGCTTACGTTACGATTTCTAAGAATTTAGAATCTAAATAAATAATAAAAACGGCATTGACTTTTAAGTTTAATGCCGTTTTTTTATACCTGTTTTTGCTATATTTGTTTTTAACAAAAAAACACAGTTATGTACAACTTTATACAAAAATTACATTCGGGCTGGGCATATTTAGCATTATTGCTTTTATTGTTTGCCGTTGTAAATGCCCTTATCGGTTTTTCTTCAAAAAAAGAATTCACAGCAAAAGACCGCAAAATATCCCTATTTGCACTAATTGGAATTCATACACAATTATTGATTGGTTTAGTCCTTTATTTTGTGTCTCCAAAAGGTCTTCCAGTTCTAGGACAAATGTCAAATTCTGCATTACGATTGACTTCATTAGAACATCCACTAATTAACCTTATTGCCATTGCTTTAATTACTATAGGATGGTCTAAACATAAAAAACTAATAAACAGCGAAGCAAAGTTTAAAACATTCGCTATTTTTTACGGATTAGGATTAATACTTGTTTTAAGTAGAATTCCTTGGAGCCTATGGTTCCAATAACCAACTAGAGCCCTACAATAGGGCTTTTTTTATCTCGGCATATTATTTGTACAAACTCCCCCAAGTCTGAAAAAAAATAACCTATGAGAAATAAAAATATTTTACTCGCCTCTTTTACATTATTATTTATCTGCTGTTTTTCTTATGTCATAAGTCAAACGAAACCTACAACTGAACCTAAAATTATACAGGATACGGTAAAAAACGTAAAACCAAACCTTATTGCTTTACCAACAGACTCAGTATTCACAGATAAAGGATTAAAACTAAAACCCTATAAAAAAAACGCTCACGCCTCCTACTACGCAGATCGTTTTAATGGAAGAAAAACTGCTGACGGAAGTCGTTTCAACAACAACAAGTACACCGCGGCACACAAAAAACTTCCTTTTGGCACAAGAGTTAAAGTCACAAACGAAGCCAACGGAAAATTTGTAATCGTAAAAATCACCGATCGCGGTCCATTTGTAAAAACCCGCGAAATCGACCTTTCAAAAAGAGCTTTTATGGAAATCACAAAAAGTAAAGGTGCTGGTGCTATGAAAGTAACGCTTGAAACTATAGTAGAATAAAAAATCCCGCTTAAAGCGGGATTTTTGTTTTAAACTAATTTCTTAATTGCCATTACAATTCCGGTATGAATTCCTTCGTGATAATTATTAAAATTCAAAGCGTCATGCACATTGTGAAGTGTAAAACCCATACTTGTGGTATATTCGGTATAATCGACAAAAAGACCGCTTGCAAAATCATTTTCAGTTTTCTCTAATGTAGTAAAAAGCAGTTCTCTGATTTCATCAACTTCTTCCTGCGAAACATCACCTTCAGGTTTTGTGCCTTTTCGGTATTTTAAAATAAAATCTTCCGAAACTATCGCCGGTAATCCTGATAATTTATAAACCAATGACTGTTGTGCCGCTATACAATGAGCCACATTCCAAACTATATTATTATTAAATCCATCTGGTATTTTATTTAATTGTTCTAGCGAATGACTAGTTAAAAGTTTCAGCAGAATTTCCCTGCTTGTTTTCTGTACATTAAAAACTGAATTCATAATTTTATTTTTTTTCTAAAATTAGACATTTTTAAGCTCTAAATGGATTTTCTTTGCAATCTAATAAATTCACAACATCATGAATAAAATATATTATCTAGCTTCATGCGATACTTGCCGCAAAATAATTAAAAGCCTTCCAGAAAACAATCTTGTTTTTCATGACATCAAGCAAGATCCAATCACTGAGGAACAGCTGGAAGAAATGCACACACTTTCTGGAAGTTACGAAGCTTTATTCAGCAAGAAAGCGCAATTATATAAATCAATGGGATTAAAAGACAAATCATTGACGGAAGCCGATTTCAAAAAATACATTCTGGAACATTACACGTTCTTAAGTCGTCCGGTTTTTATTATTGATGGCAAAATTTACATCGGCAACAGCCAAAAAAATGTGGCCGCAGTTATTGAGGCTTTGAGTTAATATTTTACCGAATTCAATTACTTATTTCGAGTAAATTTTTAAAACAAAAATTAGGACACAGTATTGAAAATCGAAACTAAAAAGCCTTAAGTTCTCTAAGATTTTACAGATTACTGAATTACAGTCCAACAGTGCAAACTTTTATTTATCTTTGCGCCTTTATACTCAATTATATGATACAATCTATGACAGGGTTTGGCAAAGCATCTTTGCAATTGCCTACAAAAAAAATTACCGTTGAAGTAAAATCGCTAAACAGTAAAGGTTTAGATCTAAACGTAAGAATGCCATCGGTTTACCGCGAAATGGAATTAGGTTTGCGAACTCAAATCTCAACAAAACTTGAAAGAGGAAAAATTGATTTTGCAATTTATGTAGAAAGTACTGCCGAACAGACTTCAACCAAAGTAAACGTACCTGTTGTAAAAAACTACATCGCTCAATTGAGAGAAGTTTATGCTGATGCTGATGAAACTGAATTAATGAAAATGGCCGTTCGTATGCCAGATACATTAAAAACAGAGCGTGAAGAAATTGACGAAAATGACTGGGAGCAGATTCAGGTTATCATTGATGAAGCATTGCAAAACATCTTAAATTTCAGAAAAGACGAAGGCGAATCGCTTGAAAAAGAATTCAATTTAAGAATTGGAAACATTCGCCAGCTGATGAATGATACTCTGGCTTTAGATCCAGAACGTGTTCAGGCTATAAAAGACCGTTTGCAAAATGCTATTTCAGAATTAGAAGTAAATGTAGACGAAAATCGTTTTGAGCAAGAATTAATCTATTATTTAGAAAAACTGGATATAACGGAAGAAAAAGTACGTTTAACAAGCCATTTAGATTATTTCATAGAGACTTTAAACGGTTCTGAAGCTAACGGACGAAAACTTGGTTTTATCACTCAAGAAATGGGACGTGAAATCAATACAATGGGTTCTAAATCTAATCATGCTCAAATGCAGAAATTTGTTGTGATGATGAAAGATGAATTGGAAAAAATTAAAGAACAAGTATTGAACGTTCTATAAATACTACACAAATTTAAAGCTTAGAGCATATAGCTTAAAGCCTAAAGCATACACAATGAACAAAGGAAAATTAATTGTTTTTTCGGCACCTTCGGGATCAGGAAAAACAACGATCGTAAAACATTTATTAGGACAGGAAGATTTAAATCTTGAATTTTCGATTTCGGCAGCATCGCGTGCACCGCGTGGTGAAGAAGTTAACGGAAAAGATTATTATTTCATTTCGTTAGAAGAATTCAAAAAGCACATTAAAGCCGAAGATTTTCTGGAATGGGAAGAAGTATATCGCGACAACTTCTACGGAACTTTAAAATCGGAAATTGAAAGAATCTGGGCTTTAGGAAAAAATGTTATTTTTGACATTGACGTGGTTGGCGGCCTTCGTATCAAACATAAATTTCCAGAAGAAACTTTAGCGGTTTTCGTGAAACCTCCAAGTGTTGACGAATTAAAACGCCGATTAAAACAGCGTTCTACAGAAAGCGAAGACAAAATCAATATGCGTATTGCAAAAGCATCTGTAGAATTGGCTACTGCACCTCAGTTCGATGTGATTATCAAAAATTATGATTTAGAGGTTGCTCTTGAAGAAGCGCATCAATTGGTAAAGGATTTCATAAACAAATAATTAGTGAATGCTTTTTCAAAAACACTAAAAGACTAATCCTTTTTTACTAATCACTAATTACTTTTTACTAGTTACTACAACTATGAAAATAGGTCTTTATTTCGGAACTTATAATCCAATTCATGTTGGCCATCTAATCATTGCCAATCACATGGCGGAGTATGCTGGATTAGATCAGATTTGGATGGTGGTAACACCTCATAATCCGTTAAAAAAGAAAGCAACTTTATTAGACGATCAGCAGCGCTTGCAAATGGTTTTTCTGGCAACAGAAGATTATCCGAAGATAAAACCGTCTGATATCGAGTTTAAATTACCTCAGCCGAGTTATACGGTTATAACGCTCGCACATCTGCAAGAGAAATATCCAAATCATGACTTTTCTTTAATTATGGGTGAAGACAATTTGAAAACGCTTCATAAATGGAAAAACTATGAAGTGATTCTTGAAAATCATGATATTTATGTCTATCCTAGAATTTCTGATGAACCTGAAAATGTGGAATTAAAATCACATCCCAAAATTCATGTTATCGATGCACCAATTGTAGAGATCTCTTCGACTTTTATTAGAAATAATATTAAAGAAGGGAAAAATATTCAGCCATTACTTCCTCCGAAAGTTTGGGAATATATTGATCATAATAATTTTTATAAGAAGTAAAAAAAATGAATTGCCTCCTGCTTTAGCTGGAGGTTTTTTATTTTCAGCAGTACAAGGCTTTAGCCAAAATTAAAGATGTTTGGCTAAAGCCGATGTAGAAATCAATATTTTTGACCTCCAGTTAAAACTGGAGGCAATTGAATTTAACCATACACAATCTTGTCATTCCGAGAAACGAGGAAACACACTAGAATTTCCGCACAAGAATTTCTAGTGTGATTTCTCCTTCGTCGAAATGACAAAAAAATCAAATCATAAAAAAAGCCTGAATTTAAAATTCAGGCTTTTTGCCATAATTAAGCTTCGATACTCACGTTACTTTTTACTCTAGTTCTGATTTCACTTAACGTTTGATCAACCAAAAGCTTTCCATCTCTGAAAACTTCCTTCAATTCACCTTGTTTTTCTTCTTCCCAAGAAACATTATCAGTTAAATGATACTTACCGTCGATTAATTCTATTTTCATTAATCCTTTAGCCGATTTTTTAGTTCCGTCGTCAGTAATTGGATCTTTGAAGATAGCTCTTCTCTCTCCGTTCACTTCTCCGTAAGTGGCTTTCATCGCAAATCCGAAAGTATCTCTTGTATTGTATTGATATGTGAAAGAACCGATTCCTAAAACAACATTGGTAGAAGCAAATCCTTTTTCTTTTAATCTTTCGCAGATTTGAGTTGCTCTTGCTACGGTAATACTATCTCCATAAATGGCTCCAATTTGCGGCACCAATTCTTTGAATCCTTTAGCATTTGTAGTCCCGCCAAAAACATCCCAAAGCAATTCGATAACCCCTTTTTTCTCTTGTTCTGTTTTTCCGTTTGGATTTCCGCAGATAATATCTACCGGATCGCCACTATCAGGACGAATTACTACTTTACCTTCTCTTGAAACGATTTCTTCTTTTAATCTTGGAAGATAATCCGTTAGAACTTTCCATAAATCCCAAGTATCAGAAACGATAGAAACAATTCCTTTTGGATATACTTCTGTAATTAATCTTTTGAAAGTTTCGTATTCACCTTCAGTTGTTCCCATACACATAACAGAATGCTCTGTTGCTGCTACTGAACCAGCCACCAATTCCTGATCTGAATTGGCATTGTAATATTCTTCTAAGAAATCAATTGCAGGAATCGTATCAGATCCTGTAAAACTCAATAAATGTCCGGCTGCTGAAGTTAAAGCGGCTTCAATTCCGCCCATCCCTCTCATTGAGAAATCGTGCGCCTGCCAATCTACAAATTCTGGAACAGAAGAAGTTTCTGTCGCATATTTGTCTAATACTTTTCTGTATTCTTTTGCAATTGTAGCAGAATTACAAGGCAACCAAACTACCGCAGAAAGTAACGTTTCGAAATAATTCGTCAGCCAGAAAAATTCTGGAATTGTATTGTACATCGTAAACATCGGAACTCTCAACGGAACGCTTGCGCCTTCTGGCAAAGCTTTAAAAACCATAGGAATATATCCTAAATCGTGTAAATCTTCGATATGTTTAGTTCCAACTTGGTTTTCTCCCAAATAGTTATTGATTCTTCGTGAGTATTTTTTAACGACTTCTTCTTTTGATTTTTTAAAGAAATCTTCTTCAAAATCGTGGATAATATATTTTTTGATGAAATACTGCAATCCAAAAAAGATTACTTCATCAACTCCTTCAATTCTTGATTTTCTTGGTGTCCAGTTAGAATATACAATTGTAGTTCCGTCTGGGTATTGTCTTCTGTGGTCAACTTTGTAACCGTCGGTTAATAATAATGGGTTCATATATTTTACAATTTAGGCTTTAAAAATACTATTTAAAATCAATATATTTCGGTGGAACCTCATCGGTCAACCAAACATTGTTTTCGGATAAATAAAATGTATATCCGTCTCTATGCATGGCGCCGCTTCTAACGGTTAAAATCTGTGGCACTCCTCTTCTGCTTCCAACTTTTGTCGCCGTTTCTTTGTCTTTGCTTAAATGCACATGCTGACGGCTCATTTTTTTCAAACCTTCTTTACGAATGCTTTCCATAAATTTCGCAACCGTTCCGTGATACAAAAATTCCGAAGGTGCTGTTTCTTCCAGATTTAATTCAACCGAAATAGAATGTCCCTGACTTGCACGGATTTTGGTTTTGTCTTCATTGTAAGCAAAACGCTTTTTATCATTATTTTCTACAATGTAATCTAAAAGTTCAACCGTCATTTCGTTCTGACTTCCCTTTTTATTACATTTTATAATTAATTCCTCAACATCAGCCCATCCATTTTCGTCTAATTGTAATCCGATCGTTTCAGGCGAATGTCTAAGCACCAGACTTAAAAACTTGCTGACGCTTTTTGCTATTTTTTCATTCATTTTTTTACCAATCAAACGTTCCCACGGAACGTAAATTCAATTAATCTATTTTTTCTACCGATGAAATGTTTCTAGCGGAACAACGATAGAATACTTTTATAAATCTGATAATTTTCATCATCAAAACATACAAACAGTACTTTTTCTATTTCAGAAATTCTATAAAACTCTTTCACAGCTTTTACCGCGATTTCAGCTGCTTTATCTTTCGGAAAATGATAAATTCCTGTACTGATATTTGGAAAAGCAATAGTTTTGATTCCATTTTCTACCGCAAGAGTCAAACTGTTTTGATAACAATCTGCTAGCAATTTTGATTTTTCTTCTTTGTCTCCATTCCAAACTGGTCCAACAGTATGAATAACATATTTAGAAGGAAGATTTCCTGCTGTTGTGATTACAGCTTCACCTGTTTTACATCCTCCTTGCTTATTTCTAATTTGGATACATTCGTCTAGAATTGCTTTTCCTCCTTTTCTATGAATTGCACCATCAACACCACCGCCTCCAAGCAAAGAAGTATTCGCAGCATTTACTATTGCATCAACTTGAATTTCTGTTATGTCTGCTTTTAATAATTCCAATTTCATGATAATTACAATTACCTTAATTCATCCCTAACTTCCATCAAAGCGAAACCTAAAAGATTTAATCCTTTCCAGGCTTCTGGCTTTAAAACATCTTTGTGATCTTCTGCCATTCCGATTCCCCAAATTGGATCGACTGGACTTGCTTCGACAATAACTCGTTCTTTAGTGTTTAATAAGAACGTTTTCAAATCAGCATTTTGACTGAATTTGTGAAAGTTTCCTTGTTTTACAATTTCATATCGGTTTTCTAACCAAACCGTATCTACATAATTTTTGACTTCTCTACCCAATTTTTTGGCTTCTGCTGGAGAGTTAGCTTCAAGGATTTTTTCTAAAATTTCCTGATCGTTGAATAATTCTGCTTTCTTCGCCATCATCCAGTGTTCGGCAGTTTTGTAAGTTACTTTATCTACTTTAAAAGAACTTAACCACCACTGGCTGAAACAGGTTTTGAGAATTTTTCCGTCTTTACTGGGTTGATGTCCCCAGAAAAATATAAACTTACTTTCTGGAGTTATGGTATCTATATTGTATTTCATTTTCTAATGTTTTTGAAATCTTTTGAATCGGGTGAAAAAGATCCGTAGATTTCGCTGAATTCCGTTGTGAGATTTTCAAACTCATAATCCTGCTTCAGCTGATCCATACAAGTTACAACCAAATTTCGTTTTGCCATTGGGCTGTAAGCTGCATCGAGTTTTAGTGCATAATTAAGAAGTTCGTAATTCAGGGTTCCAAAACGCAAATGTTTTTGGTATTCGTTAAAAACACAGGTTTCTTCTTCGTTATTTTTTAATTTAATTTCTCCTTCATTCGCCATCCAGCCGTGTCCGTGACGCGTGGAATAACTTCTGGTTACGTAATAAACGGCTACATCTTCAATCTTTAGTTTATTACAAATTTCAATTGCGTTTTTTGAAGTGGTATTGGCATACGTCACATTTGGAAAAATGCCGTGATCCATATCGAGCAGAATGCCCTGACTGCCTTCAAAAATGAGATTTTCATATTTCAAAAGGAATGTATAATCGACAATATTCCATTGTATTTTATCGATTGCTTCCAGATATTGATTAATTTCTTCATCGATTCCGCTTTCATTTAAAAAGCCATAGTAATACGCGATTTGGTTTAGCTTCTCTAAAAGCATTTCGCGAGGCGCAATCAAATCGATAGCAAATAATTTATACGGACCTTCATTCCTTTTCATGGTTGAACCAATGCCTTTTCCGCAGGTTCCGTTTTCAATGTTTCGTACATTTCCTCTGTTGTGCCAGACATCAAAAGGAGTGGTAACTTTTGCTAATGGATGAATGTACAAATCCAGATTCGCATTTTTTTCTTTTAATTCTTCTCTTTCGTTATAAAGAAAAAGAGGATGAATCGTGCAATGTTCGCTGTAATAAGACGGAAGACCACGAAGTGCTCCGCTTGCAAAACTCGAATGGACGTGTTTTCTGTTGCCGATCATGACGGTATGCGCGGCTTGTTGTCCTCCCGAAAAGCGAATAACGATAGATTCAGGATTTTGTTTTGCCAGAAAATCTGTTGTTATGCCTTTTCCTTCATCGCCAAATCCTAAACCTATAACTATTTTCGCTGTTTTCATTTTATTATTGTTGGTCAATTATCTTTTAACACATAGAATCATAGCTTACTGGAATCTTAAAAAAAGGCGTTTCACTTATCACAATTCACATAGTTGCTATATGCTAGAAACTAGTTTCTTTATTTCTTTGACATTCGAAAGAGAAATCTATGTTTCTATGTGTTTAAAAAAATTAAAGCATTTCTATATTATCTAAACTGCTATCGCTTGCATCTGAAACTGGTATTGTTCCTAAACCAGAACTTTTATGTTTATCGCAGATGATCTTTTTGATTACGTTTGGAATTTCTCTGTGATCTTCAATAGATAAACAATTTTGTCCGAGTAGTTCTTTCCATTCAACATCGGCATTGATAGCTTGTCCTGAGTGCAATACACTGATGTGATATACATCGTATTTTTTTTGCGCTTCTGCTAATAATTCAAGATGCGTATAAGTCTGTTGTGCCTGCCCCATAATTTCTTTAATTGCTGAAGCTGGAAGCGTTTTTAAACCTGGTTCATCACCTACTGTAAACAATAATCCTTTTTGTCCTCTTTTTTCGAAAGCATCGATTTTAGTATGAAATGCTGCAAAATACCATGCTAAAAGATAACTTTCGCCCGCGTTTCCTCCTCCTCCGCCTTCAATGTACGTTCTTGTTAACCACATATCTAATTCTTCGTCACCAGATTCAAACTGTCCTACTTGGAGCGGATACCTATCACATTCGTGATCTCCAATTCCTAAGAACAAAAGTGCTGGATCTGGAACTCCTCCTTGAATAATGCCACCCATTAATTTTGGAAGTCCATCTTTAATTAATTCATGTGGAATATGTCCCATACTTCCTGTCACGTCCAATCCTAAAATAATCGGAACGGTGTTTGGATGAACATCAGAATCTCTTGCTTCTCTAAAAACCACTCCATTTGGATTCATAGATTCATGAGCCATTCGCAATGCATTTTGTGTAAAAATCTCGCTAGCTGATTTACTAGCGTAACCTACTTTTTTTGCTCTGCTTTCGCGAGCACCAAAATCATATCTTGTACCTCCCATGACTAATATTTTTTACCAAATAAATATTCAAATCTCTTTTTTGTAACCTCAAACTGGATGTTTAAATTCCTAATGGTCAGCGAAAGTTCCATGTCTTTCTGCACAAAAGCTTCTGGCTGAAAATCGGCGAAAGTCAAACTGTTTTTATCCAGCGGACTAATATCGATTAATCCTTCTTGTTCTCTTTCGAGTCTTTTGATTTTTAATTCGATGTCTTCGACTCTTCGTCTGTAAATTAATTCAGAATCTTCACCAATTACTTTGGCTCTGTCTTCTCTAATTTGATCATTGTTCCTTTTTAAAGATTCAATAAATCTTGGTTTTAAATCGTCGCTCATAATTTTTATTGGTTGTTTTTGTTTCAGGTTTTTCTTTGTTTCAAGTTTCAAGTTATTTGCACTAACTTGGAACCTGGAACTTGAAACTTGAAACAGTTAATAGTTTTTTAAGGTTTACAAAAACAACTTGAAACCTGAAATTTGAGACATTTTTAAATTAATTTGTCAAGTCCAATTACCTGAACACTTTCACCTTCAAAATCTTTAAAAGAATTGGTCGTGAAAATACCATCAAAGCAGTTTAAAACTTCAAATCCCTTATTGAAAATCCCGTGGCTTACTGCTAAGTATAAGTTTCCGGCATTTTTCTTTTTTAGTTCTTCTGCTAATCCTACAAAAGTTCCTCCTCCGTCGCAGATATCATCTACAATTAAACAATCCGTTCCTTCCAAATCATCGTTGTACACTTTGAAACCAGATAACTTTCCAGTTTTTACATCACGGCTTTTACTGCATTCTACAACCTCAACGCCACCTAAAAATTCAGATACTTTATAGATTTTTTTCAAAGCGCCACCGTCTGGAGAAATCAGTTTTACGTTCTCGCCAATTCTATTTAAAACTTCTTTGATAAAAGTATAGTTTGGGATTACAGTACAGTTATTCAACAAAGCTGGTGTAACTTCAGAATGCGCATCAAAAACAAACACTTTGTTTAATTGCATAGAATTAATAATATCCGCATATACTTTTACAGACAATGGCTCTCCCGGAATCATAACGCGATCTTGCCTTGCCGCTGGAAAATACGGAATAAAAAGATCGATAATCTTAACGTCCATTCTGCGTAAAGCATCAACTGTAATACACAACAAACCCAAATCGTTGAATGAATTTAATCGGTGTGTAATGGTTATTTTTCTGTTGGTATCAAAATCGGGAACGATTTTAATATGTGGTTCTCCGCCAGAAAAAGTAAAACTTTGAAATTTAATTTGATCCTGATTTTGAAAAGGAGCGAATTTTGGGTCGAGATTTAGTATCATAGCTTTTAGGTTTGCGTTAATTATACGCAAATGTAGAATTTAATTTTAAATAAACAATATATTTTGTGTAAAAATTACGCAAACTTTATTTCGAAGTGGAAGCCTTCTTTAACTAATGAGTTGTATTTCACTTTATTAAACTTAAAAAGTTTTGCTGGTCTTCCGTTTTTAACGGGAGCAATTTTATCGGTTTGTTCCAAAATACCGTAACTCAATATTTTTTTTCTGAAATTTCTTCTGTCAATTTCCTTTTCCAAAATGGTACAATACAGGTTTTCTAAATCAGAAAATAAAAATTCATTAGGAAGCAAATCGAAACCAATTGGCTCGTAAGTCAGTTTTGATTTTAATCTTGTAATGGCTTTTTTCAAAATCAAATTATGATCGAATGCCAAAGACGGAATTTCATCAATCTTAAACCATTGTACTCTTTCGGCATCAGTATTGGCTTTAATTTCTAAATTCGAGGCATCGACCAAAGCATAATACGCAACCGAAATAACACGGTTTCTGGAATCTCTAAAAATATCATCTCCAAAAGTGTAAAGCTGTTCCATGAAATTAAGCTGCACATTCGTTTCTTCGTGCAGTTCACGAATAACTGCATCGCTCAAAGATTCTTCATTCTGTACCAAACCTCCTGGTAACGCCCAATATTTATCGGCTGAACCAAACTTTTGTTCAATTAATAACACGTATAAATCATTGTTTTTATAACCAAAGACAATCGCATCAACTGCTATTCTAATATTTTGTAACTTTTCCATATTCAAAAATCATATCAAACAAATATAACGAATGAGAGTCAATTTTATAATCTGATGCAGAAGCATAAATTATAAAACTGACTCTCAAAAAAATCTTATTTTGGTTTTTCTAATTCACAGTAATTGTTTTCGTTTTCTCGTGAGTACATTCTGAAGAACTACCTTTTTTTGTAGTAACTTCTGCCTTAACTGTATAAGAACCCGCTGTACTGTAGGTATGAGAAACTGAAAGACCCGTTGCTGTTTGTCCATCTCCAAAAGTCCATTTTACATTACTCAGCGTTCTATCGCTGCCAGCGTATTCAATTGAAAAGTTAATTTTTTTTGAATCCGCTGCATCTACAGGATGTTTTAATTCAGTAAGAATAGAATCTCCTAAACAATCTACTATAGCTTCATCATCACTTTTACTGCAAGAATTAATTATAAAAAACAGCATTATAAACATTAAAATAGTTGAGATCTTTTTCATACTGGAAAATTTTAGTGGTTTGTATATCAAAAATATTCTTTTAAAAGATCAAGTCAAAGCAAAAAGAAGAATTTTCGCATACTTTATAAAATGTTCCTATTCTATTTAAACTGTATTATAATCTATTACCAAAAAATAATTTGAGCTCTTTTTCAATTACATCGAAAATTGATTTGGCACTGTTATTTTTAGGCGTTAGCAAATACACAAATTCTTCGGGAACGTGAAAACTGTTCCACACCAACTGTAATTTGTTTTCTTTTATATAATTTCTTGCATTGCAATTCCAAGTCACGGCAACTCCATCATTTTTTGCCAACAATCTCAACATTTCAGATTCTGATGGAATGATATAATTAGGCACCATTGATGGTCTTTTTTTATTAAAAGCATGAAGCCAGAATAATTTTATATGTGGAATTCGCGCATCATGACTGTACCATTTTTGTGCATTAAGCCATTGTTCAATTTCCGTAAAATTATCTGCTTTTAATTTTTGGCGGAATTCAGTTATGTCCAAACTTGACGGCGCGACCAAAATCAGTTTGATTTTACCCACAATTTCATAAGTGGTATCAAAAGTATCGAATCGTTTTGTGGTAATGGCAAAATCGAGTTTTTTAGAATCTACCAATGCAAAAAGTTCGTCGTTTTCTGCGAAAGTAAAATCAATTAAATCAAACTTGGAGATTAAGAGATTTCCAATACAGTCAAAAAGATGTTTTGAAATTCCAACCGAAATTAGTCTTGTCGCGTCTTCTGCTTTGGCCCTAAAACCAGTTTCGACACTTTCAAGACGATCGAGCGCATCTATTATCAAATTATTCAGTAACTTAGCGTATTCGGTTGGCTCTACTCCTTTCGATTTCCGATTGAATAATTTATTTCCAACGTGAGCTTCCAACATTGAAATCTGCTGACTAACGGCTGGCTGGCTCATAAACAATTCTTTTGCGGCTACTGAAAAGTTTCCGTTTTTATACACTGCCTTAAAGGTTCTGTACCATTCTAAATTTACCATGACATAAAATTATTTATAACAAACATAGTTTATTTTATTTTTACAAATATCACATTCCCCGTAAATTTGTTCAAAATTTAATATTATGAAGAAAATAGCACTATTCGCAATAACTGCATTTACAGCCGTAAGCTTTTCAGCATTGGCTCAAAAATCAAATAAAAAAGGTATGAAAAAAGTATTGTTTGTTGTTACCAGCAATGATAAACTGGGCAACACAGGAGAAAAAACCGGATTCTGGTCTGAAGAATTCGCAGCACCTTATTATGAATTACTAGATCAGGGAGTAGAAATTACAATTGCTTCTCCGCTTGGAGGACAACCGCCAATTGATCCAAAAAGTGCTGATCCAGCATCGGCAACTGAAGATACTAAGCGTTTTGATGCTGACCAAGTTTTACAGGAAAAATTAAAAAACACTTTGAAACTTTCAACCGTTAACCAAAAAGATTACGACGCTGTATTTTATCCAGGTGGTCACGGTCCGCTTTGGGATTTAGTGGAAGATAAAAATTCAATTGCTTTAATTGAATCTTTTTACACGCATAATAAACCTGTAGCCTTTGTTTGTCACGCTCCAGCAGTTTTGAAAAACGTAAAAGTAAAAGGTGAATATCTGGTAAAAGGCAAAAAAATAACTGGTTTTACAAATGCCGAAGAGGAAGCAGTGGGTTTAACTAAAGTCGTTCCGTTTCTATTGGAAGATGCATTGGCATCAAACGGAGGAATTTTTTCTAAAGGACCAAACTGGCAGCCTTACGCAGTCGCCGACGGACTTTTAATTACAGGTCAAAACCCAGCTTCGTCTAAATTGGTAGCAGGAAAATTGCTGCAAGAGTTAAAGTAAAAAAGGTGCTAAGGGACTTAGACGCTAAAGTTCTGAGTTGTTTTTCCTAGAAACTAAAATCTTAATCCTATTCACTAATCAATAAAATTAAATTAACAACGATGCTAAGTTTGCTGATTAAGTTCAATCCAATAAAACTTAGAACCTCATTACCTTAGCATCTTAGAACCTTTAAAAAAAATGCTAAACTTTGAATTATACAACCCTACGAATTTAGTTTTCGGGAAAGGGCAGATTTCAAAACTTTCGACTTTAGTACCAAAAAATGCTAAAATTCTTTTGGCTTATGGTGGCGGAAGTATCTTTAAAAACGGAATTTACGATCAGGTAATCAATAATCTGAAAGGTTTTGAAATTGTAGAATTTGGCGGAATTGAACCAAATCCGAGATTTGAAACGTTGATGAAAGCCGTTGATGTAATTAAGGCAGAAAAAATCGATTTTATTTTGGCTGTTGGTGGCGGATCTGTAATTGATGGTGTGAAATTTATTTCCGCTGCGGTTAATTTTGACGGAAATCCAATTGATATTCTTCAAAAAAGAATCTTGATTAAAGAAAATGCAATGCCATTCGGAACTGTTTTAACATTACCAGCAACGGGAAGTGAAATGAATTCTGGATATGTGGTAACCATTGAAGCTACTCAGGAAAAATTATCTTCTGGTGGAAGCGCTTTGTTTCCTCAATTCTCTATTTGTGATCCTTCGGTAATTGCATCTTTACCAAAAAGACAAATCGAAAATGGTGTTGTAGATGCTTACACACACGTAATGGAGCAATATTTAACGTATCCAACGGATGCTTTTCTTCAGGATAGAATTGCCGAAGGTGTTCTTCAAACTCTAATTGAAGTTGGACCTGGAATTGTAAAAAATCCAACCGATTATACTTTGGCTTCGAATTTTATGTGGAGCTGTACCATGGCTTTAAACGGATTAATCCAAAAAGGTGTTCCAAGTGATTGGGCAACGCATATGATTGGTCACGAATTGACTGCTCTTTACGAAATTGACCATGCCAGAACTTTGGCCATTATAGGTCCAAGTTTGTATCATGTGATGTTCGAAACTAAAAAGGGAAAACTGGCACAATACGGAAGAAGAATCTTTAATTTAACAGGTTCTGATGAAGAAGTAGCAAAAGAAGCGATCAACAAAACAGTAGAATTTTTCCATACCATGGGAATGGACACCAAGCTTTCGCAATACACAGAAGATTATTCTAAAACAGCCGACTTTATCGTAAATCGTTTTGACGAAAGAGGCTGGAAAGGTTTAGGCGAAAATCAATTGGTAACTTTAGACAAAGTGAGATCTATTGTGGAACTTTCATATTAAATAGAATTCCAATTTTTTTTAAATTTCAAATTCCAAGGTTTTCTAAATTCGGGCATTGGGGATTAGAATTATAATTTAAATAGAATAGAAAAGGCGTTCTTAACAAGTTTAGGAACGCCTTTTCAAATTACTAAAACAAAACTAACTAACTCAAATCTTGATAAATTCATTAAAATTCTAATTTCTAAACACTTACAACGCAAGTTTTTTTACTTTATTGTGCAAGGCGGTAATTTTTTTTATTTTTAGGTGAAACCAACTGAAAACCATTGTATTTAAAGGTGATTTATAAATTTCTTAAATCAGATTTTATGTTATTATTACATTATTAAGTACTTTTGTTTCAAATTAATAAAATAATGAGTGAAAAATTAAAATTTGCAGTAATTGGTGGTGGAAGCTGGGCAACGGCAATTGCAAAAATGTTATGCGTTAATCTTTCCGAAATTGCGTGGTATATGCGTAATGAGTCTGCCATAGAGCATATTCAGAAATACAAACACAATCCAAACTATTTAAGTTCAGTTGAATTTGACATTAACAAACTCAAATTAACAAGCAATATAAACGAGGCTATTGAATACGCAGATTATATCATTTTTGCTATTCCTTCAGCTTTCTTAGATGCCGAACTTCAAAATATGACAGTTTCGCTGTCTGATAAAATTATATTTTCAGCTATTAAAGGAATTGTGCCCGAAACCAGTTTAATTGTTGGTGAGCATTTCCATATTCAATACGATATTCCCTATTACAATATTGGAGTAATTACTGGTCCTTGCCACGCCGAAGAAGTAGCATTAGAAAGACTTTCTTATTTAACTATTGCGTGTGGAGATCCTGATAAAGCCAAAATCGTGGCTAAGTCACTTTCAGGAAATTATATCAAAGCTAAAATTTCAGACGATATCATCGGAACTGAATATGCGGCAATGCTGAAAAACATTTATTCGATAGCTGCCGGAATTGCGCATGGTTTAGGTTATGGCGATAACTTCCAGTCGGTTTTAATGAGTAATGCGATTCGCGAAATGAAGAAATTCATTAGAAAAGTACACAAAATGAAACGTAACATTAATGATTCGGCTTATTTGGGCGATTTATTGGTTACAGGATATTCGGTTTTCTCTAGAAATAGAATGTTCGGAAACATGATAGGAAAAGGATATACTGTAAAAAGCGCTATGATGGAAATGAGCATGGTTGCCGAAGGTTATTACGCCACAAAAAGCGCTTATAAACTCAATCAAGGTTACGGTGCCAAAACGCCAATTATTGATGCGGTTTACGCTGTTTTATATGATGGAAAAGATGCCAAAACAGTTTTCAAGAAATTAACGGAGTCTTTGGATTAATCTTTTTAGACCAAATAGAAGAAAGACACAAGAGGAAAGACTTTTTTCTTTGTGTCGAAAAAAAAAGAGCCAAACTGAAATTTCAGTCTTGGCTCTTTCTTCTTCATTCTATTTAAGTCTAGTCTTTCCTCTTGCTTCTTTCTTCTATTTTCTCAAAAGCATTGAGTCTTTCCTCTTGCTTCTTTCTTCTAATTCTCAACATTCTTCTTCTCTAGCTCCAAAAGCCATTTTTTTCGCCATAAACCTCCTCCATATCCTGTGAGTTCTCCATTTGAACCAACAACACGATGACACGGAATAAGTATCGAAATTCTATTTGCACCGTTCGCATTGGCTACCGCTCTTATTGTTTCTGGTTTATTAATCGCAATAGATTGTTCTTTATAAGATCTTACGGCACCATAAGGTATATTTTGCAATGCAGTCCAAACTTTATTTTGAAAATCAGATCCGGGAGAGAAAAGTGGTACTGTAAACTCCTTTCTTTTCCCTTCAAAATATTCTTTCAATTGTTTTTCTAAAATTTCAAAATGAACATTATCTCCTTGAATAATTGTAGCATTCAACGTTTTAGCTAATAGCTTAAATTCTGTTTCCAGCATTTTTCTGTCTGTAAATTCGAGCAGACAAATTCCCTCTTTTACTGCGCAGACATACATCGTTCCAAGTGGAGTTTCTATTCTTTTAAGATCAATTATATTTTGTGCTTTACTATTTTTAGGAGAAACGCCAAATATCGATTTAAAAGAATCATTAAAACCGCTTAAAGATTCGTAACCCGTATCAAAAGCTGTTGAAGTAATGCTTTCTCCTTCTTTTATCTTTTTGAAAGCGCTATTAATGCGAAACATTCTTTGATAAGCTTGAAATGTAATCTTATGATTTTTTAAAAACCAGCGTCTCATTTTACTTGGTTCAATTCCGCGTTGAATTAAATCAGCATCTTTGAATTTTAAAGACGGATTTTCAGAAAGCTCTTTTAAAACCTCCTTTATAAAATCGGGTGTTTCATTATATTTTTCTAATGGAAAACAAACTTTACAAGGTCTGTATCCTTTTAAAATCGCTTCTTTAGAGCTGGTAAAAAATTCTACATTTTCTCTTTTTGGTTTTCTTGCAGTACAAGTCGGTCGGCAAAATATACCGGTTGTTTTAACCGCAGTAAAAAAAACTCCTTCAAAAGAAGTGTCTTTATTGACTGCCGCTTGATACATTATATCGTCTGTAAGTTCCATAACCAATTATTCAAAAAGAGGAGAAAAACTATTACTTTCAAGTACTTCTAAAGTAACTTTTCCCAATTGTTTATTTAGAAAAGTATTTACAAAATTCCCCATACTAATGCGCTTTACTCCTAATTCATTCAGCCTTTCAAAATTAGGAAGATTAGGTATGCACATCACATTAAGAGGTAGTTTTATCGTTTCAGCAATTTCTTTTATATCATTTTCATTTGTAATACATGGAAGAAAAATACCATCAACACCAGTCATTTCATATTGTTTTAATCTGTATTTAGATTCTTCTATTTTGTTCGGCAAATCCAGAAGAAAAACATCCGAACGCACATTTATAAAAATATCGATATTTTTCTTTTTTAGGCTTTCTACGATTGCTTTCAATTGTGTGGTAAAAGATTCCGTTTCTGTTATTTCTCTTTTAGAATTAACAACAATCGAATCTTCAATATTAATTCCGATTATTCCAATTTCATATAATTTTGAAATATTAGCTGTTATTTCTTCAACACTATTTCCGTAACCTGCTTCCAAATCTACACTCAACGGAATTTTTACAGCCGATTTTATTCTTTGAATCATAAAAAAATAATCTTCAAACGGCATGTTTTCTCCATCTTCATATCCTAAATCAGACGCAATTGCAGCACTTGAAGTTCCAAGAGCTTTAAAACCTAATTTTTCATATTGTAATGCACTTTGAACATTCCAAACATTTCCAAGTAACAGCGGAGTTTCATTATCGTGCAGTTTTCTGAATTCTTCAAATCTTGTTGTCATAATTAATATTTTAATTGGGACAAAAGTAGTTTTGATAGAAAGCCTTCTGCAACCGAAAAATTGACAACTATTTTTTAAATAAAAAATCACGACCCTAACTGATCGTGATTTACTATTAATTTCATGGTTTTCTTACTTCACCATTATTCCCTCTACAAACAAAATCGGCACTTCTTCCGTTTTGTTTTCGTCAAGCGAATTGGCTTTAAAAATGAACTTCTTGTCGTACAACGTATTTCCGATGAAGAAAGTCACCATAAATTCGTTATTAAGTGCTAAAAGGCTTTTTTCTACTAATTCTATCTTCACAACAGAAACCGAAGGAACTTCAACAAAAGCATGACGTAAAATAGACGTCTTTTTCATTTCGCCGTCGATTGTTCCAAATGCTTTTGAAACCACCATTACGCTGTCTAAGTTAAAATCGCTGTCGTTAACTAAATAAGCGTACCACACTTTTTCCATAAAATCGTCGCTCCATTCCTGCACTGCAGCAAGAAACACGTTTTCAACTTCTGGAATTATTATATCTTTTTTCATATTACTCGAAAGTTTGAAAGTCATAAAGTCGAAAGTCAAAAACCTACTCTGAGACTTTCAACTTTCGACTTTACGACTTTATGACTTAAATTATATATTTGCTTTAAATTGCTCTAAAAAACGAACATCATTTTCGTAGAACATACGGATATCTCCAATTTGGTATAAAAGCATTGCAATACGCTCTACTCCCATTCCGAAAGCAAATCCGTTGTATTCGTCTGGGTTGATATCACAATTTTTCAAAACGTTTGGATCTACCATTCCGCAGCCTCCAATTTCTAACCAGCCCGTTCCTTTGGTGATTCTATAATCGGTTTCTGTTTTTAATCCCCAATAGATATCAATTTCAGCACTTGGCTCTGTAAATGGGAAATACGACGGACGAAGACGAATTTTAGATTTTCCGAACATTTCTTTAGTGAAATAAAGCAATGTTTGTTTCAAATCGGCGAAAGAAACGTCTTTGTCAATGTACAATCCTTCCACTTGATGGAAAATACAGTGCGAACGAGATGAAATTGCTTCGTTACGGAAAACACGTCCCGGTGAAATCGTACGAATTGGCGGTTTGTGATTTTCCATATAACGCACCTGAACCGATGATGTATGTGTACGCAACAAGACATCTGGATTCGTCTGAATGAAAAACGTGTCCTGCATATCACGTGCCGGGTGATATTCTGGCAAGTTCAATGCCGTAAAGTTATGCCAGTCGTCTTCGATTTCTGGACCTTCAGAAACGTTGAATCCGATATTGGCAAAAATATCTATAATCTGATTTTTAACGATAGAAATAGGATGGCGAGAACCAATAAGAACTGGTTCTGCTGCACGTGTTAAATCACCAAAAACACCTACACTTTCTTCTTTACTTTCAAGTTCTTCCTGAATAACTCTTACTTTTTCTTCGGCAACCGCTTTAAGAGTATTAATTACTTGTCCAAAATCTTTTTTCTGATCGTTTGGAATATTTTTAAACTCTGTAAAAAGTTCCTTTAATAACCCTTTACTTCCTAAATATTTAATTCGGAATTGCTCTAAAGATTCTTTGTTTTTATCATTAAAGGCTTTAGCTTCCTCTATATGTTGTTTTATCTTATCTATCATTTTCCTTCAATAATTGAAATACAAATTTAGTCTTTTTAGTTTAAAGTGTGCAGTCACAGCAACAGTTTTAAGAATTCTGCAAACCTATTTAAGGAATGACAGCTAATTTTTAAATGATTATTATTTGCTGACCTGTAATTATTTTATAAGATTTATTTTCTCTTCGATTTCTTTTATTTTTTGATGCCAATAATCCAGTCCTTCTTGATTCGTAACTATTTCTTTTTTGTAATTTGAAGAAATCTCTCCTAATTTAGACCAGTTTCTATTATAATCCTGTTCCTTTTCTTTTTGGGTAGAAGGCTCTACTCTATTGCGCCAGAATTCCATATTCTTGAGATATGTTTTTTTTATCTCTTCGAAATATTCAATTAGTTTTTCTTTCGAATTCGGAATATAACCTGGCCCGCTGCAACCGCAAGAATGAAAAGTAATGCCAACGGAATATAAACTTTTCAGATGTTCCCATTTCTTTAAATCGTCTTTTTTTGGCGATTCAAAATCCAATCCCATATTAGCCATTAATTCTCTACATTCAGGACATTTGGCTTCAAAAAGCGATTTTTCTCCTTTTTTTATATCTCCCATCAATCTTCTTTTAAATGTCTTTCGACAATTAAAACAAGCGTAATGAGGTTTATAAGCTGTCATTGCGTATCTACACATATTTTTTCAAGTTTTCAGTCGCGGTTTTCAGTCTCAGTACTGCAAACTGCGACTGCAACTGAAAACTATAAAAAACTACTCAATAAGTTTTCTTTCTAAAAAATAATTTACAATCGCTTCTTTCATTAAAACTGATTGTTCACCTGCTTTTAACGAAGGCAATTGTTCTTTTATTTTATAATGCGGCCAACCTTCTTCGTCAAAATATTCGAATTCGTAAAACCCGTATGGTTCCAGCAATCGGCAGATTGCAATATGCATTAAATTTAGTTTTTCATCTTTTTTGTATTGACGGTGCACTTTTCCATATTCCTGAACTCCGATTAAGTAAATTATCGAATCCAAATCTAAATCTTCGCCTTGCGAAAATTGATTGGAAAGTATATCAACGAGCTTTTCCCATCGCTCTTTTAATTGTGTATCTCTAGACATTTAATTTTTGATTTTTGATTGTAGATTTTAGATTGCGGATTAAAAAATATAATCCTGAAGGCTCAGAATCGCAATCTAACTCTAAAATTAGATTTGCAAAGATACATAGTTCAAATGCAAACACATTAAAAAATTTAAACACATAAAAACATAGTTTAAAAAAGAATGAAGAAGAGAAATTTTTAAAAAACAAGTTTTTACACATAACTATGTTTACTAAAACAAGTGAAACGTCTTTTCACACAAAGAAAAACTATGATTCTATGTGTTTAAAAAATATTCAAGTAAATCAAAATAAAACCTTTGTCCCTTTGTCACTCTGAGATCTTTGTCCCTCAAAAAAAGATCTATCTTTGCGCCTCATTAAACACCAAACCCAAAACATGAGTTTTTTTGATATTATCGTTGGTGCACTTTTGTGTTACAGTTTATACAAAGGCATTAAAAACGGACTTTTTGTAGAAGTTGCTTCTTTCATTTCTTTGCTATTAGGAATCTATCTTGCGATTAAATTTTCGTCTTTAATGACCGAAATGATTTCAAAACATGTTTCTTGGAATCCGACTAATATTCAAATCACGGCTTTTATCTTAACTTTTATTCTGGTTGTCATTGGAGTTTATTTCTTGGCCAAAATTCTAACCGGAATTGCCGATTTTGCCATGTTAGGCTGGATGAATAAATTGGGTGGCGGATTTTTCAGAGTCTTAAAAACCATTCTGATTCTGAGTATTTTTATTGCTTTGTTCGAAAAAATCAATTTCAACAACACTTTTGCCAAAAAAGAAACTTTGGATAAATCTATTTTTTACAATCCGGTGAAAAAAGTCGCGGCTTTTGTTTATCCGTCAATCGAAAAATGGTACGAAAGTTTTAAAAAAGACCATTCTCAGAAACCTGAAGAAAAAGAGAATTCAGAGAAAGAATAGTTAAATATACATGAAACCCGACAGGTTTTAAAAACCTGTCGGGTTTATTTTATCGTTTGTCAGGCTGAGCGGAGTCGAAGCCCAGTCCCAATTGGAACGCCCTTCGACTTCGCTCAGGGTGACAACAATTATTAAAAATTAATCTCTTTCTTCTCTCCTTTTTTTAAAACGATTTCCTGTTTTTTATCGCTGAAAATCAAAATCGTTTTTCCTCCATTTTTTGAAGAAACGTTTACTTTTTGTGGCTTTTTATTGCTCCAATTCATTTCGATTTCGAAACCGCCTCTAGCGCAAATTCCTTTTACAGAACCTTCTTCCCAAGCATCTGGCAAAGCAGGAAGCAAACGGATTTCGTTTTCGTCTGATTGGACTAACATTTCTGCAACGGCTGCAGCGCCTCCAAAATTCCCATCAATTTGAAATGGCGGATGTGCATCGAATAAATTCGGGTATGTTCCTCCACCTCTTCTTGGTTTGTCTGTTTTTTTTCCGTCTGGATCAACGTAACGCAATAATTCGCGGTACATTTTGTAAGCGCGATTTCCGTCACAAAGTCTTGCCCAAAGATTGATTCTCCAGCCTTTTGACCAGCCGGTGGTTTCATCTCCTTTTATTTCTAAAGTTTTTTTAGAAGCTTCTGCCAAATCTGGCGTTTTCAAAGGCGTGATATGATCGCCAGGAAAAAGCCCAAATAAATGCGATTGATGACGGTGCTTTGGATCATTATCGTCCCAATCAAAATACCATTCCTGTAGATTTCCTTTTTTGCCAATTTGATACGGATGAAGTTTAGCCAATGCTTTTTCTAATTTATCTCTGAAAGCAGCATCCGTATTCAACACTTTTGAAGCTTTTATCGTTTTATCAAAACATTCACGAATCATCGCTAAATCGGCAGTTCCTCCATACATTGTTGCCCCAACAAAACCATCTGCTAATCTATATTGGTTTTCTGGCGAAGTGGATGGCGATGTAATAAGATTTCCATTTTTATCGGTTACCAGCCAGCCCAAGCAAAATTCTGCCGCGCCTTTCATTAACGGATAACCTTCTTTTTTTAAGTAATTTTGGTCTTGCGTAAAAGTATAATGCTCCCAAATATGTGTGCTTAGCCATGCTTGTGCCATTGGCCAGCATGCCCACATTGGATCTTCTTTTCCAAATTGTCCAACGGGATTCGTCATCGCCCAAATGTCTGAATTATGCGCCGCTGCCCAACCTTCATTTACTCCATAAAAAGTCTTTGCTGTAATTTTTCCGTTTACCGAAAGGTTTTTTATAAAACTCAAAAGAGACTGATGCATTTCTGAAAGATTGGTGTTTTCTGCCAGCCAATAATTTTCTTCCAGATTAATATTCATCGTATAATTACTGCTCCAAGGCGGATTCACATACGGATTCCAAAGTCCTTGTAAATTGGCAGGAACACCCAAAGTTCGTGAAGAACTGATTAGTAAATATCGCCCAAAATTGAAATACAAAATTTCTAGATTTTTATCTTCTTTTCCGTCTGCGTAACGCAATAAACGTTCGTCCGTTGATAGATCTGGAGCAGTTGTTTTACCCAGATTCAAATCAACACGACTGAAGAATTTTTGATAATCGGCAATGTGATTTTCTTTTAGTTTGTCGAATGGTTTAGCATACGCTTTATTAAGATTTTGCAAAGCAATTGATACATCGTCTACACCTTCGGTAGCTGGATTTTTGTCAAAGCCGTTAAAACTGGTTGCCACCGAAACATAAATATAAACTTCAGATGCATTTTTTATCGTTAATGCTGCTCTCGAACTGGTAAGCTGACCATCTGTTTTTTTGACTTGCAGTAAAGTTGTAAATCTTGTTCCTCTTTCTGGAATCTGCAAATATTTTTCTTGGACTTTATATCCTGCATTTTCATGAATTGGCGCTGTGCCATTCATTACCAAAACATTGTTTCGAACGGCAACTTCTGATTTTAATAAACTTTTTAAACTAATGTCGAAGTTTAACGCACCTTTCTCACTACTCGTCAATTTAATGACCATAACCTGATCTGGAGCCGAAACAAAATATTCGCGCGTGTATTTTACACCGTCCATTTCATATGTCACTTTTGATGTTGCGTTGGCAAGATCCAATTCTCGGTAATAATTGGTCGCTTTTCCTTTCTCTGAATTGTTGATTTCTAATGTTCCCAAAGGCGCATACGATTCTGAGTTTTTTCCTTGAACTTTTTTGTTCAATTCCTCTGCTAGTTTATAATTTTCGTTTTTTAAGGCATCGCGAATTGCAGGAATATTTTTATAAGCTTCTGGATTCATATTGGCGTTTACAGGTTCGCCCGACCAAAGTGTAATATCATTCAAATAAATTTTATCTGAATTAATGCCGCCAAAAACCGTTGCTCCCATTTTTCCGTTTCCTAAAACTAAACTTTCTTCAAAGAATTCTGCGGGCTGTTTGTACCACAAAACATTTTTGGATTGTGCCGAAATGGTTGTTCCGTAAAATATGAGAACTAAGATGAAAAATGTTTTCTTGATTAAGGTTGGATTCATGGGATTATGTTTTTGATTTTTATTTTATCACCTCTTATTTTGTCATTCCGAGGAACGAGGAATCACACTCGTAAATCTACAAAGATTGATGATTTTCTTTGCGGAATTTCTAGTGTGATTCCTCGTTCCTCGGAATGACAAGCGAAACGTTAATTAATACTTTGTTCGCGTGAGGGATAGGAGCTAGCTACCGAAGTAGCGCGGATAGCCCGACCGTATCCTGATAAGTGGGCGAATAAGCACAGAGATTGTCTGCCCACTTATCAGGATGCGGTCACGCCCAAATATTATTTACTTACACTATATTTCTCGTTTGCCGTAATCATTTCCAAATTATCGGTTCTGAATGGTGATGCAGGGAATTTTTCTTTATTGAAAAGATTGATCGCCGTATCGTCGTCTGCCCAACCGTAATGCACTGCAACTGGATTTTGAACCTGATCGCTGGAAACGATTATTTTGTTGTCTTTGATAATCGCTTTCGCGGAATGAAAAACTTTGTCTGCACCTGCAATCTCAAATCCTTTTAATTCATCGCTATTTGGCGTTGATAGTCCGCTGCCAATGTTATCGAAAGTTAGGATAATTTGGTTTCCTTTTATTTCCTGAGATTTATACGTTGGTCCGCTGTGAACTTGTTTTTTACCGTAAATATTGTTCATTGCGATGGCTGCCAAACGTAGACCAATATCTTGTTTGTTGGTTGGGTGAATGTCTTTTGCATTTCCAATGTCAGTTGTAACCGCCATTCCTGTATTTGGCAATTTCAAAGTTTCAGATTGTGCTTCACGAAGTTCTGCCCAACGGCTTCCTTTTTGACTGTTGCCGCCAAATTCGTCGAAAGTTGATAATTGAACAAAATAGAATGGAAAATTGCCTTGTTTGAATTTGGTTCTCCAATCGCTGATCAATAATGGAAAAGCTTTTTTGTATTGTTTTGCTCTCCAAACATTCGCCTCTCCTTGATACCATAAAACACCTTGAATCGCGTAAGGAACCAACGGATTCACCATGGCATTGTACAATAGCGACGGATAACTGTTTGGGGATAATGACGTTTTGACCACAATAACTCTAAATCTCCAATTTCCGTCAAGCGGAATAACTTTAGTTCCTATTGTTAATTTCAAATCTTGGGATTCTCCATAAATACCTCCGCCTCCACTGTTATCTACAATTCTAACGGCAATTACATTTTTTCCTTCTTTTAAAATATTGTCTGGAACTGTGTATACTCTTTTTAAATCATATTGTGTATTTCGACCCACTTCAATTCCGTTTACATAGGTAACATCTTCGTCATCGATTTTTGCTAGACTTAAAATCGCTTTGTTTTTAATATCTTCTGCGGTTAAGGTAATTGTTTTACGCATCCAAACCACACCATCTAAATCACCAAGCGGTTGATTTTCCCATAAACTCGGTGTTTTTAAATCGCCCCAACTTTTATCCTCGAAAGAAAGTTCTTTAAATGTATTTTCGTTTGCAGTACTTACTTCCGTTCCTTGAATCTTTTCGACTCTTTCTTTCATTTTTTGGGCGTACAGTTTCGAAATTGAATCCACGTTCATCACGGGAACATCGGCAATCATTGATTTAAAATCAGGACTATTTTGAAACGCTTCACGGCTTGTCCAAGTTTCTACATTGGTTCCGCCCCAAGAAGTATTGATGATTCCGATTGGAATTTTTAATTCTGAATATAATTTTCTGGCGAAATAATAGCCGACAGCGGTAAAGTTCCCTACGTTTTGTTTGTTAGCTTCTTCCCATTTCCCTTGTTTTAAATCGTCTTTTGGGGTTCCGCTTAAATCCTGCGCTATACCAAAATGGCGAATCATTGGATAATTGGCGTCTGCAATTTCTTTTTCAGCATTCATGGTTTTGGAAACTTGAAATTCCATATTCGATTGTCCGCTGCAAATCCAAACTTCTCCAACCAAAACATTTTTGATGGTAATTTTATTTTTTCCGATTACAACCAATTCGAATGGTCCGCCGGCTTTTTCGGCAGCTAAATTTACCGTCCATTTTCCGTTTTTATCGGCTGTTGTTTTCTTAATTTGTTTGTTGAAATGAACTTCTACACTTTCATTAGCATCGGCAAAACCCCAAATCGGAATTTGCTTGTCTCTTTGCAACACCATTCCGTCAGAAAATAGTATAGGCATTTGTACATTAGCGCTAGATATTGCACTAATTATCAATAAAATAAAAACTATTAACTTTTTCATTTATTCTAATTTTATTTTTTTGAACTATATAAGTGATATAAGTAAATTTAAGATTATTCTTTTCACTGAATTTACATTTACTTATATCAATTATATGGTTTTATAACATTTTTTTACTTTAATCCGTCGATTAATGCGTTTAAAGCTTGTGTGTCGAAGACGGTATTGTTGGTTCTGTTTATGATTCCGAAACCGTTATTTCCTAAGCTTCCTTCGTCCCAATAAAACGGCAATAAACCGTTTGCTTTTGCTGTTTTGACTACCGTTTTTAAATAATAGGCTCTAGAATTTAAATGCAAAGTCAGCGCGTCTCCCGTTAAAGTAGTTCTTCGGATTGCTCCAAATTCTCCTAACAAAACAGGAATTCCTTTATCGACAAACTGCGTTTTCATCAATTTGAAATTCTTTTCTAAATCGGCTTCTTCGCCCCAATTTGCATTTCGTTCGGTATCGGTTGTAGAATGAAATCCTGAACCCCAATAATAGAACATTTTACCCCAAGTTTCGTCTTTGGTTAATCCAGCAAAATTCCACGGAGAATAATAATGCACTTCGACCATCATTTTATTTGCCGTCTTATCTGTTGGCAATGTAGTCATTAATTTGTTTGTTTTTTCAATATCTGTCGTTGGACCTTGAACAACTAACACTCGATTAGCATTTTTTCCTCCTGTTGAACGAACGGCATCAATAAAAGTTTGATGATAAGACATTAAAACTGCCATTTGCGTTGCATCTTCAACCGCTGGTTCGTTGGCACTCGCAAAAAGCAAATGTTCGTCGAATCCGCGTAAATGCGTGGCGATTTGTTCCCAAAAAGCTTTTTGTTTGGCATTATTTTCTACTTTTTTGGCTTCATTGATATTGTTTTCTAGCCATCCGCCGTCCCAGTGAATGTTTACTACAACATACATATCGTTATCTACACAATATTGTACCACTTCTTTAACACGATTTAACCAATCGGTTTTGATTTTTGCTGTTGCTGCATTTTCTAAATTCTGATTCCAAGAACATGGAATTCTAATGGCATTAAATCCGTTTGCTTTTACAGCATCGATTAATGCTTTGGTCACTTTTGGATTTCCCCAAGCGGTTTCTCCTCCAGTTGCTTCCAAAGTATTTCCGATATTCCATCCTAATTTGATTTTTGCCGCCAATTCAACTGCCGAACTTGACATTCCAGAAGCATCTGCTGCAATTGGATTGGTATTATAATTCGGATATAAACTTGTCGCTACAGCCGCAGCCTGAGAAACTGAAATTGTTGCAGAAGGAACTTCGCTGCCTGATAGCGTAATCACCGCATTTCGCACTGAACTCGTTGTGTTTTCTAAAGCTGTTATTTTTACAACTGTACTTCCAGAAGGTCCAGAAGTCTGATTTACTTTTATCCAAGTAACAGGATTAGTCAAAGTCCAAGCAACTCCGTTAGAATTAACAGTTACTTCAATTGTGTTTTCTTTACTGTCAAAATCGACTTTATCTTTGTTGACACTCAGCATTTTTATACTTACTGGCGTATTGTCTTTATCTGAACTGCAAGCTAAAACGCCTAAAAAAGCAAAGCATAATATAAAACTCAGGAGATAATCTTTGATTGTTTTTTTCATTTGGTTTAAGTTTTTACCAAGTAGGCTTTTAAAAAATAACCATATAAGTAATTTAAGTTTATTTAATCAAGCTTTAAATTAATCTAGCAAAGATGCTGAGACGCAAAGTTTGAATGAACTTAAATTACTTATATGGTTAAAAAGACTACTTAATTGTTACTGAAATTTCTTTCTTGATGTCTCTTGAAGAAGTTCCTACTTTAATAGTATATTTTCCTGGCTCGACTGTCCATTTTTTAGCAGCAACATCATAATATGCTAGTTCTTTTACAGGAACTTTAATCGTTACTGTTTCTGAACCTCCAGATTTTACATCCACTTTTTTGAAACCTTTCAACTCTTGCGCTGCACGAGTAATTTTAGAATCTAGTTTTGAAGTATATAATTGAACCACTTCTTTTCCATCAACTTTTCCTGTGTTTTTAACGTCAACAGAAACTTCGATTACCTCATTTTGAGCAAATGAATCTTGGTTGGCTTTTGCATTTTCTAAAGCAAAAGTCGTATATGATAATCCGTAACCGAAAGGATATAATGGCGTAACATTTTTAGTATCAAACCAGCGGTATCCGATTAAGATTCCTTCTGCATAATTTACTGCTTTGTCTCCAGGGAAACTGTTTGTAGCGTGTGCAGGAGAATCTTTAAGTTGTTTAGGCATTGTCCAAGGTAATTTTCCTGACGGATTTACTTTTCCTAAAATCACATCTGCTAAAGCATTTCCTCCTTCAGAACCGTTAAACCAGCTCCAAACTAAAGCTGAAGACTTTTGGCTTATTTCATTAATATCAAATGGAGCGCCAGCCACCATCACTACAATCGTTTTTGGATTAACCGCCAGAACTTGTTTGATTAATTCTTCTTGTCCGAAAGGCAAATGTAAATCTCTTCTGTCAGAAGCTTCTGTTTCGTAATCACGGTTTGAACCTGCAAAAATGATGGCTACGTCTGAATTCTTAGCCGCTTCAACCGCTTCTTTTACTTTTGCAGGATCCAACTGATCGATTGTAACTGGACCGTTTGCCGTAATATTTCCTAAATTTCCTCTATTCCTTTTGTCGTAACGCTCTAGATATCCTTCTGCATAATTGATTTTGATTGAAGAAGAAAGTCTGTTTTTAAGCCCTTCAAGTGGCGTAACTTCTCTTTTTGTTTTTACTCCTGCTCCAAATCCGCCTAAAGCATTTTTCTTGGTTGCGTTGTTTCCAATTACCGCAATAGATTTTACTCCGTCTAATTTTAATGGCAATGCATTGTTTTCATTTTTCAACAATACAATTGCTTCAGCTGCAATTTTGTATGCATCTTGGTAATGTGCTTCTGTTGCGATACTTCCTTTAGCGCGCTCGCCTCCGCCCATTGCTTTTACTTGGAATAAAACTCTTAAAATACGTTTTACGTGAAGATCAATTTCTTTTTCTGAAACTTCACCCGATTTTACTGCCGCGATTAATTTATCTGCTAAGAAAAATTCGTTGAAAGGTTTTGGAGTTCCCATTTCAATATCTAAACCATTTTTCAAAGTTTTTGCTGTAGAATGCACCGCAGCCCAATCTGAAACGACAATACCTTTAAATCCCCATTCGTCACGAAGAATTTTATTCAGCATATAATCGTTTTCGCATAGATATTCACCTCTAAATTTATTATACGCTCCCATGATACTGTATGCTTTTGCTTCTTTTACAGTAGCTTCAAAAGCTGGAAGATAAATTTCGCGAAGTGTACGCTCGTCAATCTGCACATCTACAAAATCACGATTGGTTTCCTGATTGTTTGCCGCATAATGTTTCACGCACGCCATTACATCTTTTTCCTGTAAACCAACAACCAATGGCACGGCGATTTTTTTATTCAAAAATGGATCTTCTGACATGTATTCGTACGTTCTTCCTCCAAGCGGTGTTCTCACCATATTGATCGCTGGTGAAAGTAACATGTCTTTATCTCTTGCACGCAATTCTTCTCCTAAACTAGTTCCGAAAGTATGTGCCATCTCGGCATTCCACGTCGCTGCCAAAGCTCCTCCTGCTGGATAATAGGTTGCAAAATCGTTTGTCCATCCTGCTGGCGCCCAATTGTCACGCGAAATTTCTTCACGAACTCCCAACGGACCATCGGCCATTTTTAATTCTGGAATTCCTAAACGTTTTACGCCTGAATTGGCGAACATACTGTTACCATGAAGCATTCCGACTTTTTCTTCTAATGTCATTTGCGAAATGAGTTTGTCGATTTCGGCATCATGTTCTGTTCCTATTTCTTTTCCAACATATTCTTCGGTCTGCGCCGAAGTTGAAGCCGTAGTCTTCGCATCATTTTTACAAGAAGCAAAAAATGCAAAAACCAAAGCTGCCGAAAGGTATATCATTTTGTTTTTCATAGATAGTTAGGTGTTTTTGAATTTAAAGATTTGATTCCTCACGCAGGTCTTTAAACCCAGTTAATATTCTTTTATGTTTGTGGTTTTATCTAAAATTATTGTTCAATCTATTGTGTAAAATTATTTTTTAACACATAGAAACATAGTTTTGAGAAACTTACAAAAGTCGTTTCATTTAGAATATAATACATTAGTACTATGTGTTAAAGCTTGCTTTTTTTGTAATCTTAATCAGAAGCAATAAAAATCTATGTTTCTATGTGTTTAAATTAAATTTTGTTTTGTTTCCCCAATGGATTATTGTTTAATCAAATTCAGCATTACAACATCGTTTTCATTGATTTTGAATTCTTTGCTGAAAGTTCCTTTTGCATCAATTGTAATTTTTTCTGTCGAAATTGGCGCTCCGTTGTTTTTCTCTTTTAATTTATTTACCTGTTCACGAGTTAGCTGACTCGGTTTGTTCATCGCTAAATAATCCGCGTAAACATCGTTTACTTTATAACCAACTTTGTAGATTTCCAATACATATTTTCCTTTCTGCATTCCGTCGACTTCAATTTTGACTTTTCCTTTTTCTTTTGATGGAAGGTCTTTAATGTAATACGTCTGATTCAGTTCTTTATCGCCCGGATGTGTATTCGTAAAATCCCACAATAAAACCTGAAGATCGCCTTTTGCATTTTTAGAAGTCCAAGAAGCTTTATCAGAATTTTGAAGTTCTGTTTCTCCCAATTTATTCAGTAAATAATAAGAGAAATAGGCTGGTTTTTTAATTCCCTGCGTATTCAATAATCCGAAGCCGCCGTGAAAAGGCGTAAATCTTGGCCCCGGTTCTTCAAATATATCAGTAAAAACCCAATACGACATAGAGTTCGCCGCATTGCCTACTTGTTTTAATTTCTGCAAAATATACGCTGCTGAATGATAACTGTCGTGAATGGGATCTGCTGGCGTGTATGAAGAACTCCATTCTGTATAATGCAGTTCCAGATTTGGCTTTGCCGATTCTGCAATTTGTTTGCGTGAATTAATCACTTCTCCGCTTACGCTAAATTCATCTTTGCTCAATATCGTTCCCGAAGTTCCAAATTCGTCCAAATAGCCATGTTTTACTCCGTAAGCATGTGTCGAAATAAAATCGATCGGAAGATTATTTTTATTGCAAAAAGCAATCGTTTCTGGAACCCAAGCCGCTCCTGCAGTTGCTGGTCCGCCGACTTTATAAGCTGGGTTTACGGCTTTTATACCGCGAGCTGCATAATCGTACAATTTATAATATTCTTCTTGAGTTCCTGTCCAAAATCCTGGCGTTAAATTTGGCTCGTTCCACACTTCAAAATACCATGTTTTAACTTCTTCGTCTCCATAACGTTCTTTGAAATGTGCGGTTAGATTTCGAATTAAATCTTCCCATTTTTTATAATCTTTTGGAGGCGTTACATTTCCTTTCCACCAAAAAATAGTTTCTTTTCCGCTTGCCAAAGCATTCGGCATAAAACCTAATTCAACAAAAGGTTTCATTTTCAGACTTACAATAAAATCAAACAAAACGTCAACGTATTGGTAATTGTATTCTGGATTTCCTTTTTCGTCTTCGCGGTAAACGGCCATATCATCTGTCAATAAACCATGAAAACGAATGTATTTAAAATCGCATTCTTTTTTTACTAATGCCAACTGCTGCTGCCAATCGGCACGAAGTCCTTCATTTGCTCTTCCTGCACCAATGCATTCTTTGAACATGGTGTTTAGTTTGCCAGCCGTTTTATTGAAATCGACTTTTATCGTTCGGTTTTCATTTTGTGCAAACGAATGGATTGAACTAAATAAAACTGCTAGTAGTAAAAGTTTTTTCATCTGAAAATGGTTTTGTTTATTTTTTTCCACTCCCGATAACTATCGGGATAAAAGGATTTTTTTCTTTTTTTCCTCTCGCAGATTTAGCAGATCAAGCAGATTTTTACTTTTTTTGATCTGTAAAAAAATATGCCACAGATTAAAAGGATTAAAAAGATTAGATCTGCACACCCGAGCGATAGCGAACAGGCGAAGCAATCTGCCAAATCTGCGAGAGAAAAAAAATCCTTTTCAATCATTTTAATCTGTTGCTAAATATTTTATTGCCTACCTATATGTTAGACGCACTGCAGTGCGTCTCTACAAATTATAATTTCTTGAATCTCACTGCTCCACCGCCAGCTCCTCCTAAATTCAATTTTAGAGAATCTGTAGATTTTACTGTTTTCTTAGAAATGGCCACTGCTTCTGGATTGTGTTTTTGATCTGTTCCTTCTGCATCCACATAAATCTGAGCTTCGTACGTTGCATTTGGATCTAAGAATGATAATGAAACATTTACGTTTCTTGGATTTTCGTTTGTCAAAGTTCCTAAATACCAATCGGCGCTGTTTCTGTCTTTTCTTGCTGTTGTGATGTATTCGCCAATTTTTCCTTCTAAGATTTTTGTGTCTTCCCAATCGGTCGGAACGTCTTTTAAGAATTGTAAAGCTGGTTTTCCTTCGTAGTTTTCAGGAAGATCGGCTAACATTTGAATTGGAGAGTAAATCGTAACATACAATGCTAATTGCTGACCAACTGTTCCTTGAATTCTTTTTCCTGGGTAACCTTGTTTTACCTCAACATCAAAAATTCCTGGTGTAAAATCCATTGGTCCAGAAAGCAATCTTGTAAACGGAATAATGCTTAAATGGTTTGGCGGATTTCCTTCGCTCCAAGCGTTGTATTCTTGTCCACGCGCTGCTTCTCTCGAAACCATGTTTGGATAGGTTCTTCTTTCTCCAGTATCTTTAATCGATTCGTGGTATAAAACCGCTAAATCGTATTGTGCTGCTTTTTCTAAAATGTATCTAAAATAATTCACTCCAAATTGTCCGAAGTGCATTTGTTTCATATTCAGTTTAGAACCTACGTGACCGATTTTTACGGTGTGAATTCCTAGCTTTTTGTATAAAGCAAAACCTTCATCAACTTCTTTTAAGTAGTTTATTAAGTTGGAACCTGTTTCGTGATATCCGATTAATTCAATGTTCTTTTTCTTTCCGTATTCCACTACTTTTTCAAGGTCGAAATTGTCAGCGCTTTTCGTGAAGCTGAACATGTGCATGCGGTTTTCGTACCAACCTGGTGTCCAACCTTTGTTCCATCCTTCGATTAATAAATGGTGAAAACCTTCTTTTGCTGTAAAATCGATGTATTCTTCCGCGTGTTTTGTCGTTGCGCCTTGTTTGTCGCTTTCCCAGAAAGTATATTTACCAATGTGCATTCCCCACCAAATTCCTAAATATTTGTAGGGTTTGAAATAGCTGTTTGTATTTTTTAATTTGTTTGGTTCGTTTAGGTTTAAAACCAAATAAGAAGTAATTAATTCTCCCGGATTTTCTCCAATTTGAATCGTTCTCCAAGAAGAAGTAAACGAATCTTTCACGCGAACTTTTACTCCGTCGGCCCACGGCACTAAATCTGATTTTAATTCTGTTCCTTTTGTGTTGACCAAAGTCATACTGGCAAAATCGTACAAGTTTGCTTCGTGGAAACTTAAAGCCAATCCGCTTTTGCTTTCGATAGTTAAGGGAGTTAAAACGGTATCAAGCGTACTTACTGGAGCATCTTTAAACAAATATTCGTCGCGGTTTTCTCTGTTGGCAGGAATCCACCACGCTTTTCCATCTTCTTTTAAGTTGAAAGTCGTTTTTTCATCCATAATGAAAATACTGTCTTTTACATTTTGTTTCGGGTAAACATATCTAAAAGCTACTCCATCATCAAAAGCACGGAACTGAATTTGTAATTTTCTTTTGTTTCCTGTTTTTTGCTGTAAATCGACTACCAATTGATTGTAGTGATTTCTAATGTTTTTCTTTTCTCCCCAAACTTGTTCCCAAGTTTCATCAAACGTAGAAGTCTTTGCTCCTTTGATTTCAAAGTTGGTGCTTAAGTCTTCGTTTCCTTTTAATACAAATCCCATTTCTGACGGAGAAATTACTTCGGTTTTTCCGTGAGAAACAGCATATTTTGGAGCGTTTTTTACCAGCTCAAATTTGATTTTGTTTTGTCCGTTTGGCGATGCCAGTTCGTAGGCGTTTTTAGTTTTCTGACTGTATCCAACTGCAATTGAAAACAGTACGGCTGGGAGAATTAGATAGTTTTTCATGTTTTTGGTATTATGTTTTTATAGCCACGAATTCACGAATTTAATTTATGGTATTCGTGAATTCGTGGCTAATCTTTTATTTTGCCCACTCGGTTTTGAAAGTGGTTTTTCCGTTTAATGGATTTGTTGTTACATCAAAATTGTTTCCGTTTTTGGTTACTTTTATTTCTTGTACAGCATCTCCGTTTGGTAAATAAACTTTGGCTGAAGCCGAAGTCGTTTTATCGCTAGCGAATACTTTTAAGGTTAGTTTGCTCCAATCCATATCTTTTGTTGATTGTGCTAAACCGATGTGTGGCAAAGCAGTTCCGTCTTTTACTAAAACTACGATTGGCACTTCGCCCGCTTTGATTTTGTGCCAGCCAGATTGATAGACTTTTTTAGTTTGATAATCGATCCAAGTTCCTTCTGGAAGGTAAACGTCTCTTTCTTCAACCTCTTCAAAAAGCGGTGCAACCAACATACTTGATCCGAATAAATACTGATTATCCACTAACCATGCTCCTGGATCATTTGGATATTCAACAAATAAAGCTCTCATCATTGGCAATCCTTTTTGAGAACTTTCTTTTGCTTGAGCATAGATATAGGGCATCAATTCGTAACGAATATTATCTGCTTTTCTAAATCCTTCCAAGAAATCTTTGCTGTACAACCAAGGTTCGCGAGGTGGCTCTCCGTGGCTTCTTACGTGAGATGTAAACATTCCGAATGGCGTCCATCTTCTGTAAATATTTTCAGGAGATTTAGTGGCAAATCCTCCAACATCATGACTCCAGAAACTGAATCCGCTTAAACCTAATGAAAGTCCGCCGCGTAATTCTGCCGACATAGCTCCATTTGAAGTTTCGGCATCTCCACCCCAATGCAACGGATAACGCTGTGATCCTGCCCAAGTACTTCTCGCCCAGATTAAAGTGTATCCTTTTTCTTTCTGCGTGATTTCGGCAACTGCTTTGTTGTATCGTAACGGATATAAGTTGTGCTCATAGAAACCTGTTCTTCCTGAATGGTAAATTCCGTCTGGCGGTGCTGCTTCTCCAAAATCTACTTTGAAAACGGCAACTCCTTCATCAAACAATTTTTTCAATTTTCCTTGGTACCAAGAAATCGTTTCTGGGTTTGAGAAATCTAGAACCGCATCTTCATACGGAAGATTTCCTTTTCTGTCCCTTACAGCCAAGTTTTTATCCATAATTTCTGGGAACAAAGTGTTCTTTGGCGTGAAATAAGGCAATTGCCAAAGACAAACTTGGAAACCGTCTTTTTTCAAATCAGACATCATTTTGGTTGCATCTGGGAAACGAGATTTTGCAAACTCGTAGTTGTTTCGCCAATCTACATCAAACCAACCTGTATCGAAGTGAATTACATCTGTTGGGATTTTGTATTTACGCAAATCTCTTGCAACATCGCGTCCTTCTTTTTCTGAGAAATACGTAATACGGCTCATCCAGAAACCAAATGACCAAAGTGGCGGCATGGCAGCTTTTCCAGTCAAATTAGTGTATTGATCTAAAATATCTTTTGGTTCTCCGATGAAGAAAAACAAATCGGCTTCGTCGTCTCCAATGTACATTTCGTTTGCACTTGAAAAATATTTTCCGAAATCAACTGTAATTGGTGTTGAATGGTGCATGAAAACTCCATAACCACGGCTGCTCATGTAAAACGGAATTGGTTTGTACATCGTTTCATTTTGGATTCCGTTTGCGTCATCTGCCCATAAAACTACTTTTGAACCGCGTTTGTTGAATTGTGTAAATGATTCTCCACAACCAAATATTTTTTCGTCTGGTTCTAAGCTGAACGCAGCGCCCATACTTCTTGAATAGTCGCTGTTTCTGCGAACATAAGAAAACGGAAGTGTTGGCGTATAGGTGTTTTTAAAATCAGTATCGTGAAGCGTGCTTGTTAGCAGTTTTCCTTTTTCATCGTAGATTTTTATGTGCCAAGGTTTTGTCAAAATTTCGACTTTTCCATGTTTGCTGGTGTAACTGTGTCCGCCTTCAATTTTTGAATATTTCCATAATTCTGGATGATTCGGCGCCAATCCGTCAACCAACATTAAAGATGTTGCCTGCGGATTAAATTGTGGTCCAGAAGTCGTTTTGATACGAAGGGTTCTGTCTGAAACAAACTGAATTTCGAATGGCAATACAGGAGATTCTGCATATTCTGTTGTTGGAAATTCGTTTGCTTTTTCCACATCTGGCTTCATCATCATGTTGTTGAAAGCCTGACGAGTTTTATAATTGTATCTTAAATATTTAATTGTTCCTTTTCCCGTTGCAGGATCAAAAGAAGCTAGTTCGTCTGCGAAATAAAAAGTGTTCAGATAGTTCTGAAAATCTTTACTGATATCGATTGGTGCGTTCAGTACATCTGCGTTTTGAATTTGTGCTGAAGCTTTTGGCGTCAAAACAAATCCAAGCATAAAAGCTGAAAACAATGCGGTTAGTTGTGAGTTTTTCATTAATTCTAGATGTTAGTTTTCCTGCGAGGTTTTCAAAACCTCGTAGGTATTGTTTTTTATTTATTCAAAATATTATTTATACCTACAAGGTTTTGAAAACCTTGCAGGAACGTGGTATTCTATTCTGCTGTAATTACGATTGTGGCTTGTTTTAGTCCATTCGCTTTAGCGGTCAATTCTAATCTTCCAGATTTATCTCCCGATTGAACAATCACCAAACATTTTCCTGCCAAAGCGGTATGTTTTATTCCTTTGTAAGATTCATGGCTTACTGGATCGCCGCTGCAAACACCTACAATTTTTCCGTTTCCTTTTAATGAGAAGTTGATTTCATTGTTTGCATTTGGGGCTAAAATTCCGTTCGCATCCAAAATATCTACGGTTACAAAAGACAAATCAGTTTTGTCTGCTTTGATGGTACTTCTATCGGCAGTTAGTTTTAATTGCGAAGGATTTCCAGCCGTTTTGATTTCTTTTTCTAAAACTACTTTTCCGCCTTTGCGAGAAATTGCTTTAAGCGTTCCTGCCTCAAAAGGAATTCTCCACATTACATGCAAATCATCTCCTTTTTTAGCTCTTTTCCCAACAGATTTTCCGTTTACGAAAAGTTCGACTTCATCAGCATTATTATAATAAGCCCAAACATCAACTGTCTGTCCAGCTTTCCAGTTCCAATGCGGAAAAATATGAAGAACCGTTTTGTTTGTCCATTCACTTTGGTACATATAATACACGTCTTTCGGGAAGCCGGCTAAATCGACAATTCCGAAATAAGAACTTACCGATGGCCATTCGTACGGTGTTGGTTCTCCGATATAATCAAAACCTGTCCAAATGTACATTCCAGAAAGAAAATCGTATTTTTTCACCACTTTCCAAGTAGCTTCGTGCGTTGATCCCCAAGGCGCCTGCACTTGATCGTAAGCCGAAACGGTGTTTCCAGGATTTCCTTCTGTAAATTTAAGATCCCATCTTACTGGCCATTTTTTGATCGTGTCGGAAACAGCGTCGTAATATCCTCTTGTCTGCAAACCTGAAGTGGTTTCGGTTGCGATGAAAGGTGTTTTAGGGAAATTTTCCTGATGATGCGAATAGGTTTGATGCGCATAATTGTATCCTATTAAATCTAAAACTCCAGAAGCGGCAATTGGATTAATTTGAACATTTTTCTTCTCAAATTGCAACGTTACCTCGTTCATATTCATATTTACTGGCGGATTCATCGCTGCAGTAAGCGGACGCGTTTTGTCATTTAAACGTACTATTGCTGCCAATTCCTTTGCAATTTGCACTCCGGTTTCGCTCCATTGATCTGGAATTTCGTTTCCGATACTCCAAATAAAAATACTTGGATGATTTCTATCGCGACGCAATTGATCGATTAAATCTTGTTTGTGCCATTTGTCCCAATCATTAGCATAATCGTATTTTGTCTTATTTGTTTTCCACATATCAAAAGCTTCATCCATTACAATGAAACCCATTTTGTCGCAAAGATCCAATAGTTCTGGAGCGGGAGGATTGTGTGAAGTTCTGATTCCGTTTACACCCATTTCTTTTAGAATTTCCAATTGGCGTTCTATCGCGCGCGTGTTGATTGCAGAACCCAACGGACCTAAATCGTGGTGCATACAAACTCCTTTTATTTTGACTTGCTTTCCATTCAGAATAAAGCCTTTGTTCAAATCGAATTTAAAATCTCTAATACCAAAGTTGGTTTTGTATTGATCAACCAATTTATCTTCAACTAAAATTTCGGTAACTGCTGTGTACAATTCCGGTTTTTCATCTGACCATAAAATTGGATTTTCAACTTCTAACCTTTCATTGAGTAGTATGCTGCTTTTTTTAGTAAGAGTTATTTCTCTTGAAGATGACGTTACTTTTGAATCTTCTTTATAAATAGTCGTTACAATTTTTGCTTTTTTTGAAGCTAAATGATCATTCTGAACTCGCGTTTCAATATTTACCGAAGCTTTTTCAGCGGTAACTTTTGGAGTTGTCACATAAGTTCCCCAATTTTCAACATGAAGTTTATCTGTGGTTTCGATCCAGACGTTTCTGAAAATTCCTGAACCTGAATACCAGCGTGAATTGGGCTGTTTTGAATTGTCAACCTTAACAATTATTTCGTTGTTTTTGTCTCCGTAATTTAGGTAAGGAGAAATTTGATATTGAAAACCAATATATCCGTTTGGACGTTTTCCTAAATAATGGCCGTTTACCCAGACTTCGCTATTTCTGTAAACGCCATCAAAAGTGATTGAAGTTATTTTTGTGCTGTCTTCTGCAGCGACTTTAAATGTTTTTTTGTACCAGCCTAAACCTCCGCTAAGAGATCCTCCTCCATAACCGGCAGGACTTTTTTCGTCAAATTTTCCTTCGATGCTCCAATCGTGAGGAACATCTAAAGTTCTCCATTTTGTGGAGGTTCCGATTGTATCTTTATCAACCAAACTATCATTAAGATGAAAACTCCAATCTGTATTAAAAGAAACTTTTCGGTTTACAAATGCATCTTGATTTTTAGTACAGGAATTCAAAAAAATGATTCCAGCGAGTGCTAATACATAACGGCTTATTAATTTGTTTTTGATCTGCATTGGTACTTTTTTTATTTGGAAAATTGAAGATAGAAATAAAAAACAACGCTTCTATTTCTGGAGGTAAATTATTTAAGTCTCAGTCATAAAGAACATTATAAAAATGTTTTTACAACTGAGACTTCAAAAACTAACTAATTACGGTTTTGGTTTGAAATGGAAAACAATTAAACAAACTCCTTCTCCTGTTCTACTCTGATCACGTTTTACTCCCAAACGTAATGAGGTGGAAGTAAGTTGAACCAATTTTACATTTGTCCAGTTACTGCAGTCAGGGTGATAATCTCCTCCATACTGCATTTCAACTCCATTGTTAAAAATCAGTCTATTGTTGGTCAAATCAAGACTAAAGGTTCCGGCTTTTGTGGTTTGTGCATTCGATGTTTGAGCAGTCTGAATCACTTTTGTATTGTATCCTCCATTTAAGTTAAATTGCATTTCTCCCCAGTTTTTATTTGGCATAACCCAAGAGTTGCTCGCGTAATCTGGAAACCAGTTCCAGTTGTCGCCCGTTGTTCCGGGATAATCTAAACCAGACCAGCCAACTGGGTCGATAAAATCTAAAACCCATGTTTTTCCTGCGGCGCCATTGGTCAGCATTTCCCATCTTGGATCGCTGAAGAATGTTTCATCATTTTCAGGCACATCAACGGTTACAGGCGCAGCATCTACAGAACCTCCTCTTACGTAAGCGGTATAATAAATGGTATATTTTCCAGCAAACGGAAATGTGATTTTATCATCGCTTTTATTAGAATGTCCTAATTCATTACCACTTGCATCTACATATTTCCAATACGGAATTACGGCCGCATCATTATTTTTTAAAATAATCTCGTTTTTGTTTGCCGTATTCTGGGTTACCGAAAACTTAATCGTTTCAGGTGTAAGGTTTACGGCTGGCAGGCTTTCACGATCTTCAACCGGTTCGCATGAAAACAAAAGTGAGCCAATCGTTACTGCCGCGATCAATATATATAATAGACGTTTCATAATTATTTTGTTTTAAAATTAATTCCAACCCGGATTTTGAGTAATCGAGCCATTTGAAAGTATTATTTGAGACTGCGGTAATGGAAACCATCCTTGCGTTTCTGTTCTAAAGGTTACTGCAAATTGAGAACCTCCTGTTGTGTTATCAATTGCGGCTTTTGTTTTTGCTATTCCTTGTCTCAATAAATCGAAATAACGCAGTCCTTCAAGTGCCAATTCTAATTGACGTTCTTTCATAATGTTATCCAGCGTGGCAGTTACACGGTTCATTGTGTTTTTAAATGCACGGTCACGAACTCTGTTTAAATCGGTTTGTGCTAAAGCTGGGTTTGATTCTAAATTCAATTCGGCTGCCATTAACAATACATCTGCAAAACGAATGATGGCATAATCTTGATAGTTGTCTATTTGGAAATTTCCTCCGTTTGCTTCTACTACACTTACACCAGCAGCGTTGGTAATTGGGCAGTATTTTTTCCATGAATATCCGGTGTACTGACGTTGTTCTCTGGCTTCGGCATTAAAGTTTAAACCTTCACCTGCATAGTCAATAAATGAAGCGGCTTTTCTGGTATCAGTAGCGCTGTATTCTCCAACCAATTTCGGGTTTACAGTTGCCCCTCCCCATCCTGTTGCATATTTTCCAATTGCACCACCACGAGGTGCGATGTTAACTTGAAAACGGTTTCCTTCGTGTAAATCCCAGTTTCCTTTTCCTGAACCGTTAAAACGTACAGCCCAAACCATTTCGGTATTGTCTTCTCCGGCAAAAGTTTCAAAAGAAGCCGCCAGCCAAAGGTTTGCAAAATCTGGAACTAAGGCATGACCACTGTTGTTTACAGCATCATTGATATAAGTTATCACTTGAGGTTTTGTAACTACTCCAGCTAAATCTGTTTTGTTGTAAACCCCTGTATAGAATAAAAATGTTCTTGCTAAATATGCTTCTGCAGCCCATTTTGTAATACGGCCATAGTTTGCATTTCCGTTTTGAGAATAATTCTCTGGTCCTAAATTATCAGCTGCAAATTTTAAATCGTTTGCAATTAATGCGTAGGTAACTTCTGGTGATTGTCTTGGCAACTCGAACTCGCTTGTAGTTACAGTATGATCCAGAGGAACAATGTCGCCAAACATTTTAGCTGCTGTGAAATGAAAGTGTGCTCTTAAAAAACGAGCTTCTGCTTCGTAACGAGTTTTTAATTCCGGAGTTGAACCCCAGTTTACACGGTCAAGATTTTCTAATAAAACATTGGCTCTGTAAATTCCTAAATAGGCATTTGACCAAACATCCTTATTCATGTCTTTATCGGACACATATAGAAAACGATCCCATTCAATATCTGTTTGGGCATCGGCAATGCCATAACCTCCAAAACAGTCATCAGAAGCCTGCTCGCTAATTAACAAAGGCCCGCCGTATGCTTCACGCTGTAATACATCATAAACTGCTACCAATCCTTCAAAAGCATCAGATGGTGTTTTATAAAAATTCTCGGTTACTTTATCTGTATATGGTTCATTTTCCAAAAAATCCTCCGAACAAGCACCTAAAACAAGTACGCTTGAAAGGGCAAATAATTTTATATATCTTTTCATGGTTTTCATAATTTAAAAGTTAACATTTAACCCCATCATATAGGTTCTTGGCTGTGGATAATATCCAACATCGATTCCTTTAGCCCAAGACTGATTTACGTTTCCGAAACCAATTTCAGGATCCATTCCTTTGTACTTCGTAAATGTGTAAATGTTATTTCCGGCAACATATAATCTGAATTTTGTAAAGAAGCTTAACTTGTTTGTTAGTTTTGTCAAATCACATCCGATAGTTGCATTTTTAATTCTAAAGAAATCTGAATTCTGAATGTATAAATCAGAGAATTTCGTGTAGTTTCCGTTGGCATCAGTCCCGTATGTTACTCTTGGAATTCTGTTTGAAGTTCCTTCAGATGTCCATCTGTTTAAAACATCAGTTGTGTTATTGGTGTAAGCACGTGTGTAATCGTGGATTCCGAATACGTTTTGTCCGCCTGCAATACCGTATGTATTAATCGACAAGTCAAAAGCTTTGTACGATAATTCTAAATTAACCCCGTAATTAATATCTGGATTTGGATTACCAACCTGCGTTTTATCATTAGCATCAATTTTTCCATCACCATTCAAATCCACAAAACGAACGTCTCCCGGTTGTGCATTTGGCTGAACTCCTGCAGCAACTTCGGCAGCATTTTGGAAAATTCCGTCGGTTTTTAATCCGTAGAAATATCCCATTGGTTTTCCAACCTCAACACGGTTCATCTCATCTAAACCTTGAAATAAAACGTTACTTTCTCCGTGAATAATTCCTTCGTTGTTGGCAATTCTAAGTACTTTGTTCTGGTTACGTGAAAGGTTGGCGTTGATACCAAAATTCCAATCTTTTCCAAAATGTGTGCGGTATCCTAAACCAATCTCAAAACCTTTGTTGCTTACGTCACCTCCGTTGATATACGGTGCAGTTGCTCCGGCATATGCTGGAATCGAAGCCAACACTAACCAGTCTTTTGTTTTCTTATCGTAGTAATCAAAAGTTAAAGTAAAATTGGTAAATAAAGTAGCATCAAAACCTAAGTCTAACTGTTCTGAAGTTTCCCATTTTAAGTCACGATTCGCGAGCTGATCTGGGCTTGAACCTACCAAAAGTGTCTCGTCTCCAGTACCAAAATGATATGTTTTATCGGTAGAGTTTACTGTTGACATATAAGCAAATCTTCTCGCAAACTGGTCGTTACCATTTTGTCCCCAGCTTGCTCTTAATTTGAATGTATTTAAAACTTTGTTTTCTGTAAAGAAAGCCTCTTTGTCTAAATTCCATCCTGCTGAGAACGATGGGAAAATTGCATATTTATTATCCGGACCAAATTCTGAAGAACCGTCACGACGAATTGTAGCAGAGAATAAATATTTATTGTTGTAGTCGTAAAGCAAACGTCCAAAATAAGACTGAATTGCGTAATCTCTACGATTTCCTTTTACCACATTTGAAGTAGGATCTTTTGAGTTATCTAAATAAGCGTGTTTAAAATCGTCGAAGATTAAGTTTCTTCCTTGACCTTCCATATAATCAGCTGTATTTTTTTTAGCCGATGTACCTACCAAAACATCAATATTATGAGAATTGGCAATGGTTACTTTGTATTGAAGTGTATTCTCAAAAATCCATCCCATTGATTTCGTTGCGCTTTGTGTTACGCTCGAAACAGTATTATTATCATTTGAAGAAAGTGAATAAACCGGTCTGAAAGAACGATAATTACTATCTGTCATATCAACTCCAAAACTAGTTCTATAGGTAAAGTCTTTTAAGAATTTTAATTCTGCAAAAATGTTCCCTACATAACGGTTGTTTTTCGTTTGATTAAAGTTGTTATAATACAATGATCCCACTGGGTTGCTGATATCTGCTGAAATAACAGAATGCGCAAAATCTCCGTTTGCATCATACGCAGCATCAATTGGAGCGGCGTTTAAGAAGCTTCTTATACCGTTGCTGTAAATTCCGTCATCGGCAATTCCGCTGCTTTTTGTGTTTGCGAATGTGAAGTTTTCACCAATTTTTAAATGATTTTCGATTACTTCTGAAGTTGAGTTCACACTAAAAGTAACACGATCGTATTGTGATTGATTGGCCACACCGCCAATCATACCTTCTTGTCCGTAGTACGATAATCCAGTTGCAATGGTTGATTTTTTGTCACCGCCAGAAATTAAAAGAGAGTGATTTTGTTTGATCGCACCTTCATTAAACAAATTGTCCTGCCAGTCGTGGTTAGGAAATGCAGCAATTTGCGCTTTCGTATATAATGGAGTATATCCTGAATTAACGCGGGCTTCGTTCATAATGGTTGTATACTCCTGCGTGTTCATTAAATCCAGTTTTTTAGCAACTTGCTGAAAACCTGTATAGGAATTAAAAGAAACATTCATTTTTCCGTCTTTTCCTTTTTTGGTTGTTACCAAAATAACTCCGTTTGCCGCTCTCGCACCGTAAATAGAAGCCGCCGAAGCATCTTTTAAAACGTCAACCCTTTCAATAATCGAAGGATCAAGATATCCGATACCGTTATCAACCACAACTCCATCGACTACATACAAGGGATCGCTGTTTCCTGCTGTACCGGCACCACGAATGTTTACCACCATATTAGCACCCGGCTGTCCTGAAGAAGAAGTTACGGAAACCCCTGAAGCCTGCCCTTGTAAAGCATTGACAACATCAAGGCTGGCAACCTGCTGGATATCTTTTCCAGATACTAATGAAGTGGCAGCTGTATTTACCTTTTTCTTCTGTGTTCCATATCCAATTACTACAATTTCTTTAAGTTCTGCGGTTTCTTCTTGTAAAGTAACATTGATTGTTTTTTGAGTTCCTACAGTTACTTTCTGTGTTTTAAATCCAATAAAAGTAAACACAAGCACGTCGCCGGTTTTGGCTTCTATTTTATAATTTCCATCAAAATCGGTTGCGGCACCGTTTTTTGATCCTTCTACTGCAACAGTAGCTCCTGGAACGCCCATTCCGTCAACAGCCGATGTTACAGTTCCACTTACAGATTGGGATTGTGCCTGTGCAAAACCCGACTGTATCATAAATAAGCTAAAAAACAAAGCCGTGCAAAACGGAAACAGTGTTTTAATACAATATTTGCTTTTCATACTAAATAAGAGTTGATTTAAATTAAGTTAGTTACGGTTTTTTTATATTGATTAAGTGTAAGTTTTCATGCAGCCGATTAACCCAAAACGAATAATTCAAAATATTTTCTGCCGATCATCTTCCAAAATACGAGTTATTTAAACTTATAGTCATTTTGAAAATATCTTATGGTAAATTTGACTACAAGTGTAAAACTTTTTTTCTATTTTAGCAAAATATTAAGGTTATTTTTTTTCTATTCTGATTTATATGAAGTCATTTTTATCAATCTAACAACAGAGATCAGAAAAGTGAAATAAAAAATGTTGAAAAAATCACAAACTAGCATTTTGACAATCAATCATTTAAAAGTTTTAAATTTCAAACTGTATTTTAAATCCATTTTCAAACAATTGAGTATCAATTTTTTGGTTTGTTAAAAAAATATTAATTCACCAATAAGGGCACTTTAGCATTTTATTTGCTTAATTTGTCCATAATTAATTCGCACATGGAGAAAAAAGTAGATGCCGAATCTGTTTCAAAAAATGAACAAAATGCAATGAACGCAATCACAATTGACTGTGTAATATTTGGTTTTGATGAAGGAAGTCTGGAAGTACTTTTGGTGCAGCATGCAGAAGGAATTAGCAAAGGAAAATGGGGTCTTCCTGGAGGATGGATTTACAAAAAGGAAAGTACTGACGATGCTGCTCATCGTTTATTGAATGAACTTACCGGACTTGACAATATTTATCTGGAACAGCTTAAAGCTTTTGGCGATCCAGATCGTTTTCCATTGCGCCGTGTTATTACAATAGGATATTACGCTCTTGTCAAAAGAGAAGATTATAATATTAAAGCGGGTTTTACAGCCGCCGATGCAAAATGGTATAAAATCAACAGTATTCCTGATTTGATTTATGACCACAACGAAATTCTGGCGTATAGCTTGAAAAATCTCCGCAGCAGAGTCCGTCAGGCACCTATTGGTTTTAATCTTCTGCCAGAAAAATTTACGTTATTGCAGCTCATGCATTTGTATGAAGAAATTCTGGGTGTTGAAATGGACAAATCGAATTTCCGACGAAAAATTCTGCACATGAAGTTACTAGTAGCTTTAGACGAAAAACAGCAGGATGTTTCGCATAGAGCCGCAAAACTCTATAAGTTTGATCCTGACATCTACAAAAAACTAACCGAAAAAGGGTTTAATTTCGAATTTTAAAAACTGCTTATAAAGCAAAATGAAAGCATCATCTAAAAAAACTTCAAAAACAAACGAATGCATTTACGAAAATACTGTAACACCAGAAATTGACGGTATTTCGATTGACTGTGTCATTTTTGGTTTTAAAAAAGAAAGTCTTGAAGTTCTTTTAGTACAACATGCTGGCGGCGAAAGCGAAGGAAGCTGGGGTTTATTGGGAGGCTGGCTTAAAAGAGAAGAAAGTGCCGATGATGCTGCACAGCGAATTCTATACGAACTTACCAGTCTTGATAATATTTACCTCGAACAACTTAAAGCGTTTACCAATCCAAAACGTGTACTCGATCGTCGTGTAGTTACTATTGGTTATTATACCTTAGTAAATCAGGAAGATTACGATGTAAAAGCAAGTCTCGCAGTTCGAGAAGCCAAATGGTGCCGAATTAACGAAATCCCAAACCTGATTTTTGACCATAATGAGATTTTAGAATTCAGTTTGATGCAGCTTCGAAACCGAGTTCGTCAAGCTCCGATTGGTTTTAATCTTCTTCCCGAAAAATTTACGTTGCTACAGCTTATGCATTTGTACGAAGAAATCCTTGGTATTGAATTAGATAAATCGAATTTCCGAAGAAAAATTCTGCACATGAAATTACTTGTGGCCTTAGACGAAAAACAACAGGATGTTTCGCACCGTGCCGCAAAACTCTTCAAATTTGATCCTGAAATCTATAAAAAATTAACAGAAAAAGGATTTAATTTCGAATTTTAAAGCGCTTTTTAAGTTTCATGTTTAACTATCGGCTGTTCAGCATTCCAGAATCCAAAACTTTGCGCTATCTTTGCCCATTAAATAAGATGCTCTAAAGCTATTGCAGCAGCGCAATTTATATACAAAAAATACTAAAACTCGTTAGAGAACTGATATAATACAATGAAGAAGATACGTAATTTTTGCATTATTGCACACATTGACCACGGTAAAAGTACATTGGCTGACCGATTACTAAGTGCCACTCAAACCGTTTCTGCCCGTGAGGAGAAAGCACAGCTGCTGGACAACATGGACTTAGAACGTGAGCGTGGTATTACTATTAAAAGTCACGCCATTCAGATGGAATACACTTATAAAGGTGAAGAATACATCTTGAATTTGATTGATACTCCCGGTCACGTGGATTTCTCGTACGAAGTTTCAAGATCTATCGCAGCCTGCGAAGGAGCACTTTTAATTGTAGACGCAGCTCAAAGTATTCAGGCGCAGACTATTTCTAATTTATATCTTGCTTTAGAGAATGATTTAGAAATTATCCCTGTTTTAAATAAAGTAGATTTACCAAGTGCAAATCCTGAAGAAGTAAGCGATGATATTATCGATTTATTGGGATGTAAATTAGAAGATATTATTCATGCCTCTGGAAAAACAGGTTTTGGTGTTGAAAATATTTTAGCGGCTATTATTGAAAAAATCCCAGCTCCAAAAGGAGATCCAGAAGAGCCATTACAGGCGCTAATTTTTGACTCGGTTTATAACCCATTCCGTGGAATTGAGGTAATATTCAGAGTGGTAAACGGTGAGATTAAAAAAGGTCAGAAAATTAAATTCATGGCTACGGACAATGAATATTTTGCTGATGAAATTGGAACCTTAAAACTAAATCAAGTTCCTAAAAATCTGGTTTCGGCTGGAGATGTTGGTTATTTGATTTCTGGTATTAAAGAAGCCCGTGAGGTAAAAGTGGGTGATACTATTACAGATGCAAAAGTTCCGACAACGAATATGATTACTGGTTTTGAGGATGTAAAACCAATGGTATTCGCCGGAATTTATCCAGTTGATACCGAAGATTATGAAGACCTTAGAGCTTCTATGGAAAAACTGCAGCTAAACGATGCTTCTTTAGTATTTACTGCTGAAAGTTCTGCCGCTTTAGGTTTTGGTTTCCGATGCGGATTCTTAGGAATGCTTCACATGGAAATCATTCAGGAACGTTTAGAACGTGAGTTCGACATGACTGTAATTACAACAGTTCCTAACGTTTCGTATTTTGCTTACACGAAAAAAGATCCAGAAACGGCGATCGTAGTAAACAACCCTTCTGATTTACCAGAACCTTCAAAATTAGATCGCGTTGAAGAGCCATTTATTAAAGCAACCATCATTACAAAAGCTGATTACGTAGGAAACGTAATGAGTTTGTGTATCGAAAAACGTGGTTTAATTACCAACCAAACCTATTTAACAACAGAACGTGTTGAGCTGAATTTCGATATGCCGCTTGCGGAAATTGTATTTGATTTTTACGATCGTTTAAAAACTGTTTCTAAAGGGTATGCTTCTTTTGATTACTCTCCTATTGGAATGAGAACTTCAAAACTGGTAAAACTGGATGTTCTATTAAATGCACAGTCTGTTGATGCGCTTTCGGCTTTGATTCACGAAGACAATGCGTATAACATTGGTAAAAAGATGTGCGAGAAATTACGCGAATTGATTCCAAGACAGCAATTTGATATTCCGATTCAGGCTGCGATTGGTGCGAAAATCATTGCTCGTGAAACGATCAAAGCACTTCGTAAAGACGTTACCGCAAAATGTTATGGTGGAGATATTTCGCGTAAGCGTAAACTTCTTGAAAAACAGAAAAAAGGTAAAAAACGTATGAGACAAGTAGGAAACGTTGAAATTCCTCAAGAAGCGTTTATGGCTGTTTTGAAATTAAATGACTAAGCCTTTTTTAGAAAAAAGAAGAAAGAAACAAGAATAAAAATATAAACCCAATAACAAAAGTTGTTGGGTTTTTTGTTTCTTAAAATCTTCTAAAAACACTGCATTATAAACAGGAAAAAACCTTCAAAAATATCAAAATATTAACCTAAAAAATTGTTTATTAACGCATTCAAGCAAAGATAAAGTCAATTAAAATCAGAAAATATATCTTTAATCTTACAAATTTTAAATATATATGATTATGAAAACCAAATTTTCTGTTTTATTAGCACTTTTCACTTTTTATTTTGCAAATGCCCAACAAGATCAAGTCGATTCAGAAATGCATTCTGCTAAAGGTGTAACTTTTCAATCAGGAGATATGATTCTTGAAGGAGCTATCAAAGTCAGCACTGGCGGCGATGAAGATTATTATGCAGTTACTCCATCATTTGGTTATTTTTTAAATGACAAATTTGCTGTTGGAGCAAAAGTAACAGTAGGAAGTAACAAAGTAGAATCTACTGATATTAAAACAAATGTTTTTGGAGTGGGTGCATTCGCTCGTTACTATTTTTTAGAATTAGATCAAAAACGTCTTAAAACATTTGCCGAAGCTGGTGTAGGTTACGGAAGAAATAGAGTTGAAGGTCCTACAACAGACGATACTACTAATAGTGTAACGGCTGACATTAATATTGGTTTAAACTATTTTATTACCAAAAATATCGCTGTGACTTTTACATTAGCAAACATATTGTCGTACAACAGCGTTTCTCCTGAAGATGGCCCATCATCGGATACTTTCAATTTGAATATCAATTTGTTTGAAAACATCTTCGATCAGCCGCAGTTTGGGCTTTTGTATAGATTTTAATTCATTTTTATAACTTACAAAATAGAAAGCTGTCTCAATTTGGGACAGCTTTTTTATTTCTTAAAACTTTTAACCTTTGTAACTTTGAAGTTCAAAAAATAAAAAAATGCTTGACGAAACTCCAAAACGATTTGACCGAATTGTGGCTATCTTGATTCAATTGCAATCTAAAAAAATTGTAAAAGCACAGGAATTAGCCGATCGTTTTGACTGTAGTCTGCGGACTATTTACAGAGATATTCGTACTCTTGAAGCTTCGGGCGTTCCTATTTATAGCGAAGCCGGCGTTGGTTATGCTTTAATGGAAGGTTACAGACTTCCGCCCGTTATGTTTACCCGCGAGGAAGTAAGCAGTTTTATCGCCGCCGAAAAATTGATGCAGAAATTTACTGATCCGTCTTTAGGAACACATTACGCTTCGGCGATGTATAAGTTGAAATCGGTATTAAGAAGCAACGATAAAGATTATCTTTCGAACATCGAATCGAGAATTTTGATGCAGACTGCAGAACCAATGTTCAATGATAATTCTCCCAATACTTTAGCAATTCTATTTGAAGGAATTGCCGAAAAGAAACAAATTCTTCTTACCTATAAAACTTTTGAAAAGGATGAAACCACACAGCGAAACCTGGAACCTGTGGGTGTTTTTCATGATAATAACAACTGGTATTTTTTAGGATATTGTCATCTTCGAAAAGATTACCGCCAGTTTAGAACTGACCGTATTCACGGAATTAAAAAAACAGAACTCGATTTTACAATCGAACATGAACCATTGGAAAATTATCTGGCTAAAGACAAAACAGCTCATCCAACTACAAAAGTTCGGATTCTGGTCGAAAAGAAAATCGCAAGATATCTAGCTCAAGAAAGAAAATATCATGGTTTTATTTCTCAGAAAGAAGTTGGCGACGAAATCGAAATGACTTTTATGAGCAGTGATATCAATAATGCATTTCCGCGCTGGTTTTTAATGTTTGGTGATTATGCCAAAATCCTAGAGCCTGAAATCTTAAAAACACGAACTTTAGAGTTATTAGAAGTCAATAAAAAAAGGCTTTTATAAAAAAACTCCCAAAAGAGATTCATTTCATCTTTGGGAGTTTTTTAGTTATTGTTTTGCCTTTACGACATTATAAAAATTATAATCGGTATTTGAGGCGTCTGTGATTCCAACATTTCGTCCAATCGTTACGATCTGACCTCTGTGATACGTGCCATGATTGATGACCTGAATCAGATAATTGGAAATGGGTTCTTCACATTCAAACCAAGGATTGATAATTTTAACTTCTTTAATTAAATCTTCTTCGGACATAGAGTGAATAAGGTTTCTCAATCTTGCAGATGAGTCCAGCAGACAGGCAAATATTTCATCTCTGGATAATTCGCTGATGTCTTTCTTTTCTTTCATTGGAGTTTCAGAAATAACCGAAAACCAATATTCTTCTGTGCTCCAGATGTGATCGAGTGTTTTCATTATACTGGAAAAACTCGAAATGGCTTCTGCATAAAGCAGTTCGTCAGATTTCGGCGAAAGCCAACTTACGAATTGCTGGTTTACCCATAAATTATAATCTGCATAATTGGACATTATTCTTTTTAAACTCATAGTCTTAGGATTTAATTGTTAATGGAATAAAGGCATTTAATACTCATTATCTTTCCCAGAAAAATGGTGGTTCAATGTTTAGGGCTCTCAAATATACGTAAGCTTGCCCACGGTGATGTACTTCATTATCAATAAAATACAAAATATTTTGAATAATTGGAAATTCGTACTGTCCGAAAAGGTTAAAAGTTTCACTGAAATCTTCAATAGATAACTGCTCCCAGTATTTATTGATCTCTTCTGTAGCTTCGTCCCATTTTTCAAGATACTGGGCTTTAAAAATCAATTTTTCAGCTCCTTCTGTATAAGGCTGAGCTTCTCTGTTTACAATTCCTTTTAATGCTGGAGCTGCAATTGCCAAAAGCTCATCAACCAATTTTGCAAAAGGACGCATTCCTCCTATTGAAAATTCAAAGAAATCTTTCTCTGGAAACAACTCGATTAAACGACGCGTAAGTGCGCGGTGACCTTGCCAGTGTTTTAGTAAATCTTCTGATGTAATTACTTGTGCTTCTAATGTTTTCATGATGTATACGTTTTTAAATTTCTATACTCCAAAATTAAAATGGGTCGGTGACAACAGTTTGTCAGCAGGAAAAAACAATTTTAAAAATATTTTTTTTCATACTGAAAAACAGAGAAATACATAGCACTACGTCTGTACAATTGATGCCTTTACTTAAAAATCAAAAAAAACTTCACTCCTTTGAACCTTTGTGCCTTTGTACCTCTAAAAGAAAAAACCTTTGTACCTTTGCCTCTTAATAACTTTGGAACTTAAAGAAATGATCGAAGATAAAAACCCGCAGAGAACCAGTATAGCTCAATTGGGCGAATTTGGCTTGATTGACCACTTAACCCGAAACTTTGATATTACTCAGGAATCAACTTTAAAAAGTATTGGTGATGATGCAGCTGTTCTTGATTTTAAAAATAAAAAAGTAGTTGTATCAACTGATTTATTAATAGAAGGTGTTCATTTTGATTTGGCGTATATGCCATTGAAGCATTTAGGATACAAAGCCGTTGTCGTAAACGTATCTGATATTTGCGCTATGAACGCAAAACCGACACAAATTACAGTTTCGGTTGCTGTTTCAAATCGTTTTCCGTTGGAGGCTTTAGAAGAATTATTCGAGGGAATTACACATGCCGCAAAAGAATATAAAGTTGACGTTATTGGCGGGGACACTACCTCATCACAAAAAGGATTAATTATCAGCATTACTGCAATTGGTGAAGCCGATGAAGATGAAATTGTATATAGAAACGGCGCTAAACAAACCGATTTATTAGTTGTAACTGGAGATATTGGTGCGGCTTATATGGGATTGCAGGTCTTGGAACGTGAGAAACAGGTATTTCAGGTAAACCCAAACAACCAGCCAGATTTAGATCCTTACACGTATTTGGTCGAAAGACAATTAAAACCGGAAGCCCGCAAAGATGTTCGCACACTTTTGCACGCCCTTGAAATAAAACCAACTTCGATGATTGATATTTCAGACGGACTTTCTTCTGAAATTATTCATATCTGCAAACAGTCAAAAGTAGGCTGTAATTTGTATGAAGATAAACTGCCATTAGATCCGCAGTTTATTTCGACTTGCGAAGAATTCAATATCGACAGTACAACAGTTGCTATTAACGGAGGTGAAGATTATGAGCTTCTTTTTACTATTGACATTAATGATTTCAACAAAATAAAAGGAAATCCAAACTTCTCCATTATTGGTCATATGACCGAAGAAAGTGAAGGTATTCACTTAGTAACTCGTGCCAATACCAAAATTGCTTTGAAAGCAAGAGGCTGGGATGCTTTGAGTGAATAATTTTTTTAAAATTTTAAAATAAAAAAAATCCAAAATCCAATGGCTTGCATTTGGAATTTGGATTTTTTTATTTGAATTTATTTAGAAAAGTCCTTTACTCTTGGCTTCTTTCACCAAATCACTATCGACTCCAGATCGTACTTTTAAAAGTTCTTTTAGGCTTAGCAGTCGTTTTTCAATTTCATGCAGCGAAATCGGGATGTATTTTGGCATTTCGTGAACTGTGGTTCCTTTTGATAGTTGAAACAAAATCTGTTTATCAAACTCATCAATTTCTATTGAATTATGCGCGGATTGATTCAGCATTTTCATTACCGACTGACTGTAATATTTCTCGTTTTTCATTACTTTATCAAAAGCCAGAAGCAGTTCATCAAAAGTAAGATCGTTTTTAATGATTAGTCCGTTTGGGTTTATCGACCTAATGATGGTTTTAATTTTAAGAAGCTCGGTATACATTGTTAAAAGAACAATCTTGCATTCGGGCATTTTTTTCAAGATAAGTTTTGCCAGGTCTTCGCCCGAAAAAAGATCTTTTTCTTCGTAAGCGGGCATGCTGATATCCAGAAATGCGATTTCAAACTTTGGCGTTTCCTGATCTTCGAGTAAATCATAAGCCGATCTGCAATCGTGAGCTTGCGAAATTATAAACTCATATTCTTTAGGTTTATATCGCGTTATGGCATTTTTATAGCCTTCGATGATAAAAGGATGATCATCGACGATTAAAATATTAGGTTTCTTTAAATCCGAAAGTGGGGTTTTCAAATTAAATCGTTTTTTGCAGGTTACTATTTGGGTCGATTGGAACTTTAATTATAAGAAGTGTCCCTTCTCCTTTGGCTGATTTTATGATAACCGTTCCGTTACATTCTTTTGCTCTGTATTCAATATTATGCAGTCCAATACCATTTTTAGTACGTTTTGTATTGAACCCTGCTCCATCATCTAAAATCGAAAGAATTACATCTTCCTTATGTTTTTTAAATTCTATTTTTATAAGATTGGCTTTAGCATATTTGTTACAATTCTGAAGTGCTTCCTGAACAATACGGTACAAATTAATCTTGACCATATTGCTTATAGATTCCCATTTAATCTGATTATCAAAAGAAACTTCTAACTTAGACGGATATATATTCCTCTGATTTTCAAATAATTTATTTAAAATTAAAATAAAATTATTAATTAATTCCGATTTTTCTCTATTTAAATCATGCGATATTTCCCGTATATCTTCTTCTATATTTTTTAACTCAGCCAAATATTTCTTTCTTTTATCTGCGGCTTCTGTTTCATCAATTTTATCAAGACTGTCCAAACTTATTCTTACCCCAAACATTCTGCCCAATACGCCGTCGTGTAATTCCTGGGCGACTCTTTTCTTTTCATTTATTCGGGTTGATTCAATTTCGTTTTGCTGAGAAATCATTAAATTGTATATATCTTCATTGGCAATTTGCTGCTGTTGTTTAAAAAGCAATTCGCGGTTTTTGGCCTGCTGTGTTTTATAGACATAAAAAAACAATCCGATTAAGGTACAGATACTGAAAACATAAATTAATGTGCGGTTTCGTTCCTGTAAATTCGAATTTTGATCTTTAATTTCGCTCGTTTCGTATTCAATTCGGGAGAATTTCTCTCCCATATTACGTTCAGCTTTCAGCATTTTATCATTCAACAAAATATATTCTCTTGAATATTTTGAAGCATTTCGAGGATCTACTACAGCGATTTGTTTTAAAGCTAGTAACGTATTTGCTAATTTATCTGAAGAACGCGAGAGAAGCAAAGCTTGTTTCGAAAATTGTATAGCTCTAAAAGTATCCCTTTTAAATGCATAATATTCAGACAAATGAATTTGATTGGATATTTTGGCCATTTTTAATCCCAGGCTATCTCTGATTTTTAGAGATCGGTAAAATTGATCCGGAAGTCCATCCAATCGTTCTGATTTCAATTTTGAATAAGCCAGATTATCAAGCAGCATCGCGTATAAAATAGTTTTTTCTTCGAATAGATTTTTTTCTTGAAGTCCTTTTTCAAAATAAACTATGGCTTGTTTGTAGTTTTTCATACGCATGTAAACAAATCCGATATTGTTTAAAGAAGTCGCTTTCAGCTGAAGATCGGCTGGAATCGATTTATCGTTCAAAGTATTTAAAGCTTTATTCTGATATTCAAGGGCTTTTTCATATTCTTCTCTTTCATTATATAAGATACCCAACAAATTATAACATTCATAAAGCTGGTCATTTACATTTTTTTGATTTTTCAATATGCTTAAAGCTTTGAAGACAGATATTTCGCTTTCAAAAAAATCAGATTCATTGTATTGCAGACTTGCTTTGCTTAATAAGGTTTTTGCGAGATTATATTGATCGTTAATCTGCAAATAAATCTTTTGTGCTAGAAAATAATTTCTAAAAGCACTATCAGAAATTACTTTTGAACTGTAATAATCGCCCAGATAGATATACGCTTTTGCAATACTTGCCGAATCTTTACTGCTTATGGACCTGTCTAAAACCAATTGTGAAATTGCATGATATGATTTAAAATCATTCATATTGTAGTATCTATTGGCAATCTTAAACAAATTAACTCTATTAATAGAATCATTTTTTTGTTTTACCACTATAGAAAATGCCTTTTGAGCATATTTTTGCTTAAGGTCGTAATTTAGCTGAATATCATTTGCCAATGACAAATAAACAGGAAGACTATCCTGCACTGAAGTTAGTTCCTTTGATTTTTTCTTTTGGGTACAACCTGAAAAAATCAACAATAAAAACAATAATATTGGACAATATCTTTTCAATGCAAGTTTTGAATTTTACCAAAAATACTAAAACTACAAACATAAAAAAAGGCTGTCAAAAAATTGACAGCCTAAACGACCTTTGTAAATATTTTCTTTTAATTAATCTATTTTTTTAGAATCACCGAAAGATTGGTTGATATTAGCAAAACCTTCGTTGTTTTTAACTACTACCTTATTATTAGCAATACGTGGATCTTGTTTTCTTCCTCCTCCAGTAGAACCATCTACAGGAGAAACTACGCTTAATTTTTCATTAGAAAGAGTTGTGGAAGCTGGTAGCACAAATGAAGTTGCAACCATTGCTAATGAGAATAATCCGAATGTTAAAGCTGTTTTTTTCATAACTTTTAGTTTTTTTAAATTTTTGACTTTTTTTGGGGCTTTATGATTACTGGGTTGTGAATCATGGTGTAAAACTACTACCGAAATCAAAAAAAATGTATACGAAAAAATGGCTTTATGGTGAAACATACCCAATTGATAGTCAATGACTAAGAAATAAGATGTAACTTATTAATTACTAGACCTCTAAGTAATTTCCTTCAGAAAAATCTGCAATTATCTGATCTACATTGGATTTGTAAGTTTTCGAAAAAGGAATCTTTTTCGAGACGTTTTTAATATAACAAACTGAGTTTCCGCTATGAATTCTCGAAATGTAATTTCTATTCACAATATAGCTGTTATGAATTCGTACAAACGGATAATTCAAAACATGTTCAAAATGCTTTAAAGTTTTAAATGCTGTTATCATTTCACCCGAATTTAAGTAAATATCTGTTGAATTGTTATCGGCTTGAAAGTAACAAATGTCATCTGCATTTAAATAACGGTGATCGCCATAGGATTTAATGCAGATAATAAGCGGCTTGTTTACCACTTGAGGTTCAATTGGAACTAATGGTGCAGGGAGGAGAATTTCGGGTCTTAAATCGACCGGATTTATTTCCGCAGAAGTTTTATTAAGTTTTAAAATTGTTTTGAGCAGTTCAGACGAAACTACCGGACGTACAATGTAATCAAAAACACCATATTTAATCGCTTCAAAAGCTAAGTCTTTTTCATTTGTAATAACTACGATTTTTGGTATAACACTTAAATATCGGTGTAGTTCATCAATAAAATTAAGTGATAAGAAGCTGGAAGGATTTTTTGGGTTTATTTCTAAAAAGACAATAGCAGGTCTATGTTCTAAAACCAGATCTAAACCTTCGTGATAATTTACTGCGGATGCCAAAAAAGATAATTCCGAAAAACCTTCGGCTATCCTTTTGGTTTTCGAAATACTCTCGGCATCATCATCAATAATTATATATGAGTACTTTTTCAAATTAATTCACTACTAATTTTAAATTCTGCTATTTGATTTTTTGTGAATTTAGGAAACAGTTTTAAATTGTTTTTTTGAAGATATTATTTTTTTCAGCACTTTATTCACAATAAAATTACGAATTTGATTATTTCAACCTATTCATTGTTAATACATTACTTCAAAAAGTTAAAACTTACAGACGAAATACACAAAAATTCGACGAAATACAATTTGCTGAAAACTAAAAAATCCCAAACTCGTTTTAAATTGAGTTTGGGATTTATATGATTTATAATCGAAAATTACATTTTCATTAACCAGTTTTTCATCGAAACTTCGTTTTCAATAATACCTCTTAATTCAGAGATTTTAACTCGGTCTTGTTTCATCGTATCTCTATGACGAATCGTTACTGTTTCGTCTTCAAGAGTTTGATGGTCAACTGTGATACAGAATGGAGTTCCTAATGCGTCTTGTCTTCTGTAACGACGTCCAACAGCATCTTTCTCATCATAAGCTACATTGAAATCCCATTTTAAATCTTCGATGATTTTTCTTGAAACTTCTGGTAATCCGTCTCTCTTAATTAATGGTAAAACCGCCGCTTTTGTTGGTGCTAATACTGCAGGGAGTTTTAAAACTGTTCTTTCTGAACCATCTTCTAAAGTTTCTTCTTGTAATGAAGTAGCGAAAACGGCTAAGAACATACGATCTAAACCAACTGAAGTTTCTACTACGTATGGCACATAGTTTTCGTTTAATTCAGGATCAAAATACTGAAGTTTTCTTCCTGAATATTCTTCGTGAGCTTTTAAATCGAAATCTGTACGAGAGTGAATACCTTCTAATTCTTTGAAACCAAAAGGGAAATTAAACTCGATATCAGCAGCTGCGTTTGCGTAGTGCGCTAATTTTTCATGATCGTGGAAACGGTAGTTTTCTTTTCCTAATCCTAAAGACAAATGCCAATTTAAACGAGTTGTTTTCCAGTGCTCGTACCATTTCATTTCTTCTCCAGGACGCACGAAAAACTGCATTTCCATTTGTTCGAATTCACGCATACGGAAAATGAATTGTCTTGCAACGATTTCATTTCTAAATGCTTTACCCGTTTGAGCAATTCCAAAAGGAACTTTCATACGACCTGATTTCTGAACATTTAAGAAGTTCACAAAAATACCTTGTGCGGTTTCTGGACGTAAATACAGATCCATTGCATTTTCTGCAGAAGCTCCTAATTTAGTTCCGAACATCAAGTTGAATTGTTTTACGTCTGTCCAGTTTTTAGAACCCGTTTCAGGATCAGCGATTTCAAGCTCTTCTATTAAAGCTTTTACATCTTCTAAATCTCCATTCCCTAAAGAACGCCCAAGACGCTCTCTGATTTCTTTTTCTTTAGCCAAATATTCAATTACGCGGGCATTTGTAGTTACAAATTCCTGTTCGTTGAATGCATCGCCAAAACGAGCTTTTGCTTTGTCTATTTCTTTTTGCGCTTTTTGATGAATTTTTTCAGCATGATCTTCAACTAAAACGTCAGCTCTATATCTTTTTTTAGAATCTTTATTATCAATTAACGGATCGTTGAAAGCATCAACGTGGCCTGAAGCTTTCCAAGTTGTTGGATGCATTAATATTGCAGCATCAAGACCCACAATATTTTCATTCATCTGAACCATTGATTTCCACCAATATTCACGGATATTCTTTTTTAATTCGACACCGTTTTGTGCGTAATCATAAACTGCACTTAAACCGTCGTAAACTTCGCTTGACGGAAATATAAATCCGTACTCTTTTGCGTGCGAAACCACATTCTTAAATATATCTTCTTGTTTTGCCATAGTACTGCAAAAATATAAAAAGTACTTATAAAAAAAAGAAAAATAAAAAAGATTGAAGCGGGTATTTTGCTATTTTTGTAACTAAATTCTTTCTATTTGTGTTTAATTTTATTATTGATCTCTTTTTTCCTAAAGTTTGCTCTGGATGCCGTTCTGTTTTAATGACAAATGAAGTGGTTTTATGTACCAATTGCCGTCATGAACTCCCTCTGACACAATATCATCTAGATCCCGATAATCAGGCAGTTAAAAAGTTCTATGGAAAAATCGATATTCAGCATGTTTCGGCATTTATTTATTTCAATAAAAAAGGAATCGTTCAAGAACTCATTCATAATTTAAAATACAAAGGACATGAAGAAATTGGAACTGTTTTGGGCAATTGGTATGTAGAAGACCTGCAGGAACTAAAACCAGAATTTCCTTTTGATATGATAATTCCGGTTCCGCTTCATCCTAAAAAGTTTAAAGAAAGAGGTTATAATCAAGTCACGACTTTTGGAAAAGCTCTTGCCGAAGGTTTAAAGATTCCTTTCAATAGTTCTGTTTTGTATCGAAAAAAGTATTCTAAAACCCAATCTAAAAAAAATCTTTTGGGAAGATCTGAAAACATTGAAAACATTTTTGATGTGGTTTCTACCGAAGAAAACCGAAACAAACATTTTGTATTGGTCGATGATGTGCTTACAACAGGCGCGACACTCGAAGCTTGTTCAAGAGCATTGTTAAAGATTCCCGGAGCCAAAATTAGTATTGTTTGTATGGCGATGGCGAATTCCTAAAATTTAAATTCCAATTTTTCTTGGCAACTAAAATCTAAAACTTATTATAACTAAAAATCCAAATTCCAATTGAAACAGTTGGAATTTGGATTTTTAATATTGGAATTTTAAAACCTTTAGTTTACAATTATTTTTTTCACGGTTCTTTTGTGACCATCAATTACTGTTACCAAATAAATTCCTGCTGAAATCGTTGGCAATTGAATGTTTTGATTAAAAGTACCTGAACTTTGGAATGTATTTGAATAAATAGTTTTTCCTAAAATATCATGTACAAAAACTTTAACCTGAGGAGATTCATTTTGGAACTGAATCGCAAAACTTCCTTTATTTGGGTTTGGATATAAAGCAAAATCGATCGTCTCAAAATCTTCTGTTCCTAAAGTAAAGGTTTGATTGCAAATATTTACCGAAGCCGAATTTATGGTTCCAAACATTCCTGAAACGGCATCACGAACTCTAAAAGTCCAAGTACCTTGAGCGGTTTGACCATTAAACGCACTTAAGGCTTCTGCAGGAATAACGATTTGTTCTGTAGTTGCATTACAGTCTAGAGAATTTCCAGAATCATCAAACTGAAGCGCTAAAGTAGAGTTGGTACTTCCACATGATTTATTAAATAATCGAACGATTGTTCCCTGCGGGCTTACGATTTGAATTTCAACATCTGAAAATCTTGCATGTGTTACATTAACCGAAACATTTACATCTGAAATAGTTCCTGTTGATGATGGAACACTAACCGTTCTTGTGGTATAACTTGTTGAATAAGGAATACTAAAAGCACTTCCAAAGCTATAGGTATTACAGCTTGTAGATGAAGTATATCCTACTGCAAAAGGTTTACTGTTAACCGCATAATAAATATTTGCGGTTGGCTCTATTAAAATTCTGCAGTTTGTAGAAGATGGTACACTTGCTGGAAGTGTAATCGCTTCGGAACCATCATTAGGTGTATTTGAAACCAATGTTATAGGGAAAGTCAAACCGCCATCTGTAGATAATTTAATATTTACATTTGATGAACCTTGAAGTGTATTAGTATTATTTACACTCCAGCTTACGGTTTGTACGGTATTTTGCTGCCAGCTTAAATCCGTACCGTTATGTGAAGTTACAGTAAAAGGCCCTGCTGAAGACACCACATTGACTACCATTGCATCTGTATTGGTTTGTGCCATACCCATAGCTGCATTGTCGCGTCCGGTCAATGTAAAATTCAACGTTCTGTCAATTGACGCAACAGACTCCCAAGTGGTAGTAAGCTGATTGGCCAGTACAGAACTTAAACTTGGCATATAACGTATTGGTGAACTTGTTGGAGGAAATGATCTAAACAAAGGTCCATCAGGTTTTGTTGGATAAGCGATACTGGTTGATCCTGCAGTGTTAATGGCATTATCATATTCTTCCCAAGTATAGGTTATCGCATCACCTTCAGCATCTGAACCAGTTCCTTTTAAAACAAATGCAGTTGAAATTGGAATTGTATAATCGATTCCTGCGCTTATTACAGGAGGATTATTGGTTATGCTGGTACTTACGGGACACGTTTTATTGGAAAGTGTATTTTGAATCTGCCAAATACTGGCATAGGCAAAATAATCATCAGAATTATTTTGAATATCATAATCATTTGTCACTCCAGCATATCCCATAATAGTAGAACCACTTCCCGGCTCGACATTTACAGAAGTTCTTTCGCCTGAATCATATGAAAAAGTGTGATTGGCTCCTAATTGGTGTCCGATTTCGTGGATGACAAAATCGATATCAAAAGTATCGCCTTCAGGCTGTCCATTCGATGGTGACGTAAAAGCACTTCCTTTTCCTAACGGATTTCCAGTAGTTGGATTGGTACAAATACAACCTATACATCCCGCATTTCCGCCTCCGCCAGAAGCACCGAATAAATGTCCGATATCATAATTGGCATTTCCAATAACAGAAGTAAGTGTACTTTGCACTTCCTGATTCCATGCTCCGTCTGCACCAGCTGCTGCATTAGAATATGGATCTGTAGAAGCGTTGGTATAAATTACGGCATCATTGTTGGCAATTAAAACCAATTGTATTGCTAAATCTTTATTCAACACTCCGTTAACACGGGTCAGCGTTGCATTCATTCCGGCCAATGCCAACGCTTTTGTTCCTCCAAAATATGATGTGTACTCACCTGTACAAGACAATGCCAGGCGCAGTGTTTTAAATACTTTATCATTGGAAGCCGTTTTTGCTGTTTTAGAAGTCAGGTGTGTTTCTGATAGTACATCCAAAGTTTTACACTCTAACCTTACTTTTGAAGCAGCATCTTTAGAAGAAAACAGAACATATTCTCCTTTGTTATCGGGGTTTGCCTCTATGAATTCTGTGTTTTTATCAGCACGAAAAACCATGGTCTGAATTCCTCTTGGAGAAAAACTAAAATGGATTACGGCTGATTTATCATCTACTCCTTTTCCTTGATAGGCTCTGATTTCAGGATATTTTGCTTGAAGTTCTGGATCAAAGTTTGATGATTCCCAAATCTGAAATTTTTCCAAAATTCCCTGAGAGTTAGGAATGGTAATTTCAGTAATGTTCTCTGAAGATGATTTATTGACGATGTTGCTGAGTTTAGCCGTTAAGAAATCAGTGTTTAATTTATAATATAGTTTCCTTTGTGAATCAGCAGATTGAATTTGTTTTCCTGAAACTGAACTGGATTTCTGCCACAAATCATCGCTTTGAGCATGAATTTTTGCAAACGAAAGTATAATCAGAAATAAAAGTAATTGTTTCTTCATGCTTATAGGATTTTTTTATTGGTTACTCAAAATTAAATGATTTAAATCAAATTCTTACATCTAAACGACATTTTACGTTTTTTAGTCGACGAATTGGATTTTTTTTCGACAGAAGAAATAAAATCAAACTAAAAAATCAATTCCTGTTAGTATTAAATTTAAAATAGATAGTATAAATTTGCAGCATCTTAAATAATTTGTTTTGAAGCTCTTTCATTCTATAAACGATTTCCATTCGGCCAAGAAAACTATTTTGACTCTTGGTACTTTTGATGGCGTACATATTGGTCATAAAAAAATTCTGGAACGAATTACTCAAAACACTGAAAATGGGAAATATGAAAGTCTTGTTCTTACTTTTTTCCCGCATCCGAGAATGGTTCTTCAAGAGAAATCAGAAATAAAACTTTTAAATACTATTTCTGAAAAAACAAAATTACTGGAGGCAACCGGAATCGAAAATCTAATCATTCATCCATTTGACGAAAGTTTTTCACGACTTACCGCAGAAGAATTCGTTCACTCTATACTAGTAGATCAATTTCATATTCATAAAATAATTATTGGACACGATCATCGTTTTGGAAGAAACCGTACTGCCAATATTGATAATTTAATTGCTTTTGGAGCCGAATATGGTTTTGAAGTTGAACAGATAACGGCACAGGAAATTCAAGATGTTTCTGTAAGTTCGACCAAAATCAGAAAAGCACTTCAGGAAGGAAACATGAATCTGGCAAATGATTATTTGGGATATGATTACTTCTTAACTGGTGAAGTTGTAAAAGGAAAACAATTGGGAAGAACTATTGGTTTTCCAACTGCCAATATTCAAATCGATGAAGAATACAAACTGATTCCCAAAAATGGCGTTTATGTTGTTAAGGCTTTCATAGACGATTTGGAAATTTACGGAATGATGAACATTGGTTTTAATCCAACTTTAAACGGGCAAAAGCAAACCATCGAAGTAAATCTTTTTGATTTTGATGCCGACATTTATGGCAAAAAAATAGAAGTTTCGCTGCTGCAATATCTTCGTGAGGAGCAGAAATTTGGTTCTTTAGATCTTCTAAAAGCACAATTAAATAAGGACCAGCAGGATTCTCTAACATTTGTGAGCCGCTTACAGCAATAATACTTCATTTACTTTTGGTATTTTTTAAACCATCGTAGTTATTTTTTTAGTAAATTTGATATACCTACCTGCTTATCAAATAATTATAACACTAACCTCTTTAAAAATAATTATTATGAAACTACCGAAAGAAATACTAAACGGGTTTTTGATATTCCTTGGAATTGGCATTTATTTTTTACTAATGAACCTATTGGGTCTTGCTGATTTGTTTTACCTGCGTACACTTAATGTATTCTTTATATTTTATGGTGTAAACAGGACCATGCAGATGAACCTTCATGAAGGCGAAACTAATTTTGTATCGAATGCTGTTTCTGCCATGACAACTTCGGTTGTTGGAATATCACTAAGTGTACTGGCTTTACTGATTTACAGTTATGCAAAAGGTGGTGATGCGTATATACGAACTTTATCAGAAACTTTTATGTTTGGAGGAAATCCCTCAGTACCAACTTATTGTATCTGCCTTCTTTTTGAAGGACTTGCTTCATCAGTAATTGTAACTTTAATGATGATGCTATATTGGAACAACAAATATGCAGCCGATTAATTTATCGGAATAAAAATAACTTTTCAGGCATCCTAAAATCATAATAAATCTTAATTATATGATTTTAGGATGCTTATTTTTTGAAAAACAATTACAAATTGATATTTATCGTGACCTAATTAGGTGATTATAATATTTTACCTACTTTTAATACTCCAAATAACAAATTTAAAACGATGAGTATTACTAAGCACAATTGGACAAAGGAAGAAATTATTGCTATTTATAATAAACCATTAATGGATCTGCTTTATGAAGCGGCTACTATTCACAGACAACAGCACGACCCAAATGTCGTTCAGGTTTCTACCCTTTTGTCTATTAAAACCGGCGGATGTCCAGAAGACTGTGGCTATTGTCCGCAAGCTGCCAGATACAACACAGGAGTTGAAGGAAATGATTTAATGACTGTAAGTCAGGTAAAAGCACAAGCTTTAAGAGCAAAATCAAGTGGATCATCTCGAGTCTGTATGGGTGCTGCGTGGCGAAATGTAAAAGATGGTGAAGAGTTTGATCAGGTTTTAGAAATGGTGCGAACCATTAACAAATTGGATATGGAAGTGTGCTGTACCTTGGGAATGCTTACCGAAAATCAGGCACAGCGTTTAGCCGAAGCAGGATTATATGCGTACAACCATAATCTGGATACTTCTGAAGAATATTATAAAGATGTTATATCAACGCGAGGTTTTGAAGATCGTTTGCAAACTATCGAAAATGTCCGCAAAACCAATGTTACTGTTTGCAGCGGCGGAATTATAGGAATGGGAGAAAGTATCGAAGATAGAGCAGGAATGCTTGTAGCGCTTTCGACTTTAAATCCGCAGCCGGAATCTGTTCCTATTAATGCCTTGGTTGCTGTTGAAGGCACACCAATGGAAGAAGAAAAGCCAGTAGAAATCTGGGAAATGATTCGTATGGTGGCTACTACAAGAATTGTTATGCCGGAAACACAAGTCCGATTATCTGCTGGAAGAACCAATATGAGCCGTGAAGGTCAAGCGATGTGCTTTTTTGCAGGAGCAAACTCCATTTTTGCCGGAGACAAACTGCTGACTACTCCAAATCCCGATGTGAATGAAGACATGAAAATGTTTGAAATGTTAGGTTTGATTCCGCAAAAACCTTTTATCAAGCTGATGCAGCCTGAAACTGTTGAAGCTGCTGATTCTAAGTTTACTTCTTTGGGAGAAAAACCAAAATGGTCGAGACCAGGACATACTATTGAAAGAAATGTTGACGCATCGATCAAATCAAAAATTTAAGCAAATGAGTTAATCCATATCATTAATAATTAGTAAATTGCTTGTGACACAGTTATAAGCAATTTTTTTATTAGCAAAATGAAACTAAAAGAAATAGAAAGGGTAAAAAAAATTTCTAAAAAGGATTTTATTTCCCAATATGTAAAAAAACAAATTCCCGTTGTTGTTGAAGAACTGACCGAAGACTGGCCAGCGTATGAAAAATGGAAATTATCCTACATCAATGAAATTGCCGGTGAAATTACTGTTCCTTTATATGATGACAGACCTGTAAATCATGAAGAGGGTTTTAATGAAGCTCATACCAAAATGAAAATGAGCGATTATATTCATTTATTACAATCGAAACCTACCAATTATCGTATCTTTCTTTACAATATTATGAAAGAAGTTCCAGCTCTAAAAAATGATTTTGTATGGCCGGATATTGGTTTAAGATTGGTTAAACAATTACCAATGATTTTCTTTGGCGGAGAAAACGCAAGGGTGTTTATGCATTTTGATATTGATTATTCAAACATTCTGCATTTTCATTTTCACGGTGAAAAACAGTGTATGATTTTCCCTCCAGATCAATCAAGATACATGTATAAAGTACCGCACGCTTTAATTTCGAGAGAAGACATTGATTTTGATAATCCTGATTATGAAAAATTTCCTGCTTTGCAAAACGCCGAAGGTTATATAACCAATTTGAAACACGGTGAAATGTTATACATGCCAGAAGGTTATTGGCATTATATGAAATATTTAACTCCAGGATTTTCAATGAGTTTACGTGCATTTCCTAAAAACATCGTTAATTTATCAAAAGCAGCGTACAACATTCTTATAATGCGTCATTTTGATATTATGATGCGAAAGTTCAAAGGCCAGAAATGGATTGATTATAAGAATGAAAAAGCAATTCAAAACACACATGAAAATCTGCGAAAGAGTGCATAATTGAAAAAAACAAAAACCAGTTATAGAGTTATAACTGGTTTTTGTTTTTATATCAACGTTTTTAATTAATGAAATCCAATTTTCTTAGTGGTTGTTTTTCCGTTATCCAAAGTTACTTTTACAATTAAAAGCTGTTCGCCAGTTCTCAGATTTGCGATTTGGAATTCGGTATTTTCAATTTTTTTATTGTTGTAGATTAATTTTCCTGAGATATCAAAAACAGAAACTTCTTGAATAAAACTTTCTGATCGTAATTTTACGGTTCTATCTTTTACAGAAATCATCACGCTGTTGTCTGGCAGATCAAACTGATCAACTCCTAAAGTACCCGAAGTAAATTTGATGGCAAAACGTTCCAAAAATGTCCCTGTTGTAGTCGTAAATGTATAATTACTTTCCTGTAAATTGTGTATAACATTTTTCACTTTATCTTCTAAATAAATAGCATGAGTGGCTAAATTTCCATCGGCATGATCTATCGAAATCGAAAATTCTCCTGAAATTGTAGATTTGTAACCTAATGGTATTACATCGGTTTCAGAGAAAGGGAGTGCGCGACCTTGAATAACTAAATTCATTCCTTCGTTTATGCTATAGAAATCTAAATATTTATTTCCATCAATTGTTACTCCGTCAAAATTTTGATCCCATGAATTGGTCGCGCCTTCAACATATCCAATCAGTAATTGCTTAAAAGCGCCTTGGGTATTGGTTAAATTAAGCCATACACGATGTCTTTCTATTGCCGTTTTATTACTTTCGGTAGATTTATAAAATTGGGCATTATTACCAGAAACTCTCATGGCATTTGTAAAAACAGCATTTCCTCCAGTTTTAGATATAGCAAAAAAGCCTTGTCCCGCTGCGATATATCCTAATGGCGCTGCTTGGTTTCCGGGAGTTGGAGCACCTTGCCCTACAAGTCCGCCCACGGTTGTAGCTCCCGTTATATTATAAATGGCATAATCATTACTATTATAGTTGTACTGTGCATCTCCTGCATTCGCATTGCTTGGCGGACTATTATGTGTCCAGAAATATAAAGTTCCGTATACATTCGCCGCATTATCAAATATAAATTGGTCAGCATAAATAGCAGAAGGATATGGATTACCCAGCAGCTGCCATCTCTCGGCTGTTCCTAAAGAAACATTTATAGTACCGTTATTTGGAATTCCGACAAAAGCGGCAGCATAATTTACTCCTGTATTTATATCATTTGCTTGAGGCGCTCTTACCATATAACCACGCCCCGGAAGCATTTCCTGCGTACCATTGTAACTTATTATCCAACCTAGATTTGGATCATAGCTGTAATATTTATCTCCTAAAGTCCCAGGTGATAAATCATAGAGTGTAAAAGCTGGCGTTCTTGTAATAGGTGCTGACCAATAGGTTAAATCATAACGTCTTACTGGAGGTGTAATCCTTTTATACGTGATATTTCCTGTATTGGTAACATTATTGGTTTGTACCAGACTGGAATTATTTTCGAAAATCAACTGGCCTCCGTTATTGGTAACCGCATTTGAAATTGTAAAAGTATGATTGGAATTTACGGTAACAGTAACACCTGAATCAACCGTTAAAGAACAACCGTTTAAATCTCCTGTAGTAGAATAATTTCCTGAAAAACGTACAGCATCGGTACTGATTGGCGGACTTCCTTTTGACCAGCTTGTTCCGTTCCAGATATTTATAACGGCCGCAATAATATTTAAATTTGAAGTTGCCAGTGAAGGACAGTTGGTAGCATCTTGTACCGTAAAGGTATAATTACCGGGCGCTAAATTTGTAACTGTATAGGTTGTTCCTGAAGAAGAATAGGTTTGAGAAGCAGTTCCGCTTTGATTTATAGTCCAGCTTGTAGCCGGCAATCCAGTTAAAACAACGCTTCCTGTTGAAGAAACGCAAGTTGGCTGTGTAATGGTTCCATACGTTGGCGTAGCGAGTCGGGAATTTACGGTAATGGTAGCATTATCAACTGTAAACCCTGTACTTCGTGAACAAGTGTTGGCACCAGTTACTGAAACCAAAGTATAGATAGTAGTGGCCGTAACTGGATTTGTAAAGGTTGCAAAAGGAGTACCACTTGTAACATTTGTTACTGTACGATCTGCTCCGCCATTTTCTTTGTACACTATCGTATAAGGCCCAGTTCCTGCTGTTGCTGTAAAAGTTAATAGTCCCGATCCTGTTACACAAAATGGACCATTGGCCGTTAAACTTCCTTGCGGAAGTGGATTTACTGTAATAGTCGCAACCGATGAATTTACCACAGAACAATTACCGTTTTGGATTACGGCTCTAAATTGAGTAGTTGCTGTAAGTGCTCCCGAAGTATAAGTTGTTGTAGTATTAGCAATTGGTGTCCAAGTTGAAAAGGGGCTTACTGCTGATTCCCATCTTATGATTGATCCAGTTTGTCCGCTCAAGGTTAGAGTACCACTTGTTGCTCCAGAACAAATAGTCGTTGTTCCCGCAACACTACCTCCTACAGTTGCGGCATTGATAGTCAGTGAAGCCACATTATTTGTTGTGATATTTGAAGAACACGCTGCCGATGTCAGATTCGTAACGGTTATAGTACTTGTTCCAATAGTGTTTAAACCTACCGCAGTGAAAGTTCCAGTTCCTGCTGTAGTAACCGTCATTACTGCTGTAAGACCTGTTGCGCTTGGATTACTACGATTATAAGTCACTACGTAAGGACCGGTTGGTAATCCTGCCGCACTTGATGTTAATGTTACTAGAGAAGTTGTTCCCGCTGAATTACAAACATCTGCTGCTGAAATTCCGGTAATGCTGTAGGTGGGACAAGTATAAGTTATAATTACACGACCAGCCGCACCATCACCACCAACTTGAGCAGCAGATCCTGCCAACTGCATACCACCACTTCCACCACCTCCTGGCGAATTTCCGGCATAACCTGGTCCGTTTCCTAAAAGTAAGCTTCCACGTGCATCACCTCCTGTACCACCACCAGTTCCGCCGGCAGTTCCTCCTGCTCCTGAGAATAGTCCAAGGCTTAATAAAGCCGTATTTCCAGTTCCTCCGTTTGCTCCAGAAACAGTTGAAACAGAACCAAATGAGGAGGTACTTAAACCTCCGGATCCACCTGCAGGTGTGCCGCCAGCAGAATTGGCTGTTCCTCCAATTCCTCCTGCTGCAAATAAGATTGTTTCATAGCTGTCAATTGTTGAATTTCCTCCATTACCTCCATTACCTGTTGTACCTGTTGTAACTGGGGCAACTCTAACGTTTAGTGTTGCACCAGCAGTAACTGAGATATTACCGCGCGCAAAGGCTCCTCCGCCTCCGCCTCCGCCGCCTCTTCCGGTTAGGGCGGCCGAGTTACTAGCACCTCCTCCGGCACCTCCTCCTCCCCAAGCTTGTACATCCATAGTGGTAATACCAGCCGGAACGACAACTGTTCCATTTGCATTAAGGGTATGCGGCGGCTGTGCCCAAAGAGAAAAACAGACAAGGGATAGCAGTAAAGAAAGCTTTACTTTTAAAAATGATTTTTTAGAATTTACACTAGATAAAGAAAAACAATGAAGTAGATTTTGGGGAAAAATAAACGAGGCAGGTAATTTTTTTTTCATCGCACTTATTTTTTAATTAAAAGAACATTCAAAATCAGATGAAGTCTGATCAAATTATAATTCTAAATACCTCAAAAAATAAATTTTGATTATCAATGACGCATCAATAATCAAAACCAAAAAAATATTGTAGATGCACTTTTTTTAGTGGTATTTAAAATTGCAATCAATAATTTCTGGCGGATAAAAATGTAAATGCCTTTTCGATTTTTTAAAGAAATCAAAATGTGCATTTTGACGGCTTTTATTTATGTTTGTCGAATAAGATCACAACAAGGTACGATTTTATTTACAATTGAAATAAATCTGATTTGTTAAAAAACTAATTTTAACATTTTAAGCCTGATTTTAAAAAACTCATTTACAGTACTTTAAAAACCAAAAACCGCAGTAAAATCAATACTTGGCAGAAAAAACCTACGATATATTTATGACTTTTTTTAAATAAAAAAAATCCACCTTAAAATCTAAGATGGAACTATTATTTAGTGGTTTTTACTTTAAAAAATGATTTTTTTAACTTCTGAATATTCATTTTCTAGTATTATTTTCAGCAGTAAAACTTGATGTGCAGCATTGAGATTGGAAATCTCCAAATCTGATTTTCCAATTTTCTTTTTTGAATAGATTAATCTACCTCTTGTATCAAAAATATCCACTGTCTTCAGATTTACATTTAAAGAATTAATATTTATTATTTTATGTTTGGAAGAAACTAAAATATCATTTTTATGAGTCTCAATTTTTTTGTCTCCAAGGGTTTGGTATTTATAATGTAATACAAATCGATCTTCAAATGTTCCGATTGGACTGGTAAAGGCATAATCTCCAGATTGCAGGTTTTGCCAATTTTGATTTAGCTTATCTTCTAGATAAATGTCTTGATCGACAAAAATCCCGTCAGTATGATCGATTCCAATTGTAAATTCTCCTGAAGTTGTAGTTTTATAACCTAAAATAATCTGATCTGTGTCTTCAAACGGAAGTCCTCTTCCTTGAATAGCTAGTTTTTTGTTTTCAACTATACTATAAAAATCTACAAATTGGTTTCCTTCTAAAATTTCACCATCATAATTAATATCATAATTGTTTGTTGCTCCTGTAACGTAACCGGCCAAAAGTTGTTTAAACGCTCCTTTATCATTTCTTAGATTGAGCCAGAAACGGTGTTTTTCGATTTCATCTTTTACCAAATTCTTATTTTCTGATGGTTTGAAAAAAGCGTTATTTTGATTAGGAATACGCATACCGTCATTAAATTCAATGGTACCGGCTGCATTACTTTTGATAAAGAAAGATTGCCCCGACGCAATTTTACCATTAGGAATTGTTTCGTTTATTCCATCTGAATTGGCTTTGGTTCCAATGCCTCCAACGAGATTATAAACGGCATAATCATCAGCTGTATATTCGTAATTGGTTATGGGTGTGTTGTGAGTCCAGAAATAAAGCGTTCCTTTAGTTTTAAATTCATTTTTCTTCAGAAAAACATCAGCGTCAATTGCAGAAGCATATGGATTTCCAATTAAATTGAACGAATCTGCTGCTCCCATATTCACGTCAATTTTACCATTATTGGGAATTCCTTTAAAAATGGCTTCATAAGTTGAAGCTGTGGAGGTTGAAAATTCCTGTGGGCCTCGTATTATATAGCCTTTACCTGAAATCATATCAAAATATGGATTTTCAAACTGCCATCCAGATTCGGGATTATAGGAAAAGTATTTATCATATAATGTATTGGGCGACACATCAATTAATTTTTGATTTTGTACGGGTGCAGACCAATAGGTGTAATCGAATTTTAAAATTGGTTTTGTGTTTCTTTTTAGATGTATTATTCCTGTATTTTTAATATCATCATCTGACTGATATAAACTTGCAGAGTCTTCTAGGTTTAAAATCCCTTCTCCAGAATATGAAAATTCAATACTCAAAGTTTGACCACTTGGAATTGTAACTTCTTTTCCTGAATCGATATTACAACTGCAAACATCTGAAGATACTAAAGCTGGAAAATCCCCTTTAAAAAATATTTCTTTTCCTCCTGACGGATATCCATTTGACCATGAAATACCATCCCAAGTTGTTGAGTCTAAACAAAGTTTTAATCTTGCTATACGATGTTTAGAAACACCCGAAACAGAATTAAAATCTCCTCCAATTAATAATCGATGGTTATATGTTAAACCAAAAGTGTACAATTTATTATTAAGAGTTGCTGTGAAAGAAGGATCAAAATCTCCATTTTTCATCAATCTGATTAATCGCAAAGCACTTGTATTTTTATAAGTTCCCGAAAAAGAACCTCCAACTAAAATACGACCATCCGGCTGTATTAGAAAAGCACGAACATCGCCTTTATTAAATCCATTTCCAGAATCAAAACTGGTATCTAAACTTCCGTTTGGGTTTAGGCGTGAAATTTTTTTTTGTGACTGTCCGTTAAAAGATAAAAAAAAGCCTCCGACTAAGATTTTATTATCAGATTGAAGCGCTATTGCATACACATTTTTATCAAAGCCATTAACTCCAATATTAAAATCTGGATCTATACTTCCATCGCTGCTTAACCGAACCAAATGCCCGTTAAATCTTCCTGCTACTAAAATTTTTCCATCAGGTTGAACTAGGACATCATCAATAATAGCCTCAATTCTTGCATTAAAAGTAAAATCTCGAGAACCGTCTGGTAATAATCTTAGTATTCGTTCTACGGAAGAATCGTTATTAAATCGGGTAAAATTTCCTGCTACGATTATTTTTCCATCTGACTGAATTGCCATTGCATAAATCTGATTGTTAAATCCAGATCCAATGTTAAATGTAGGATCGAAAGATCCATCAGGTAGAATTCTGGCCAAACGATTACATAAAACATCATTGTATTTGGTAAAGTTACCTCCAATAATGATTTTGCCATCTGCTTGCAAAACTGCGGATTTAATCAAATTATTGGCTCCGCTTTGTTCTTTGTTAAAATCAGGATCGGAAGAACCATCTTCCAAAAGTCTTGCAATTCTAGGAGCTGGGTTATTATTAAAAGTGATAAAGTTTCCCACTACAATTGTTTTTTTATTTTCTAGCGGAATTATTTTAAAGACTGAGTTATTAAATCCAATACCTGATGATAAATAACTACTATCTTGTTCTCCTTCGAAATTTACTTTAGCCAATCGTCCTTGATTCTGCCCATCAAAAACTGAAAATGAACCACCAATAAACCATGAACCTTCCTGATCATTAGCAAGTGCAAAAACAGATGCTGATGCAGGACCTAATCCTATATCAAAATCGGTTTTTAAAAGCCCTTTTGAATCCAGTAATACTACTCTGTTGACATCTGTTCCATTATACTTACTTGTAAAGTTACCGCCAACCATAATGTTGCCCTGAGTATCTGTTTTTATAATCTCGACATTTCCACTATTGAAACCTGTGCCTTGGAATTCTGTATCGACAGAGCCATCTTGATTTATGCGTATAATTCTATTTGCTGTGTTTTCTTGATAAGAAGTAAAGTTTCCTCCTAAAATAATTTTGCCATCAGGCTGAATTACAATTGCATTTACATCATCATTAAAACCTGTTCCAATATTAAAGTTTGTATCAACGCTTCCATCAGTGTTTAAACGAATTATACGGTTACTTTCTATTTTATTAAATAAAGTAAAGTTTCCTGTTAGTAGTATTTTCCCATCCGAAAGAATTCTGGAATTGGTAATATTTAAAGTGGAACCTGTTCCGGTATCAAAAAAGGGATCTAAAGTACCGTCTGGTAAAATGCGTGCTATTCTGTTAACGGTTTTTGTATTGTATTTGGTGAAACTGCCCACAATAATAATTTTACCATCGGACTGCAGACTAATATTGTAAATAATTCCTGTTGGGGCTCCAATTGAGGTATTAAATGACAAATCCTGTGTGCCATCATTGTTTAATCGAATTATTCTTCCAGCACTGTTTCCGTTATAAGCTGTAAAGTTTCCTGCGGCGATTATTTTTCCGTCGGGCTGTACATTTATGGCGTATATTTTTCCATTAAAACCTGTTCCTGTATTAAAATTTTCATCGATGGTGCCGTCTGGTTTTAATCGTGTTAAATAGGAAACTGACGATCCGTTAAGACTTAGATAATCTCCTCCAACCAATAAGTTTTCGTCTGGTTGTAAATAAAGTGCTCTTACTACATCATTAAAACCATCCCCTTTTAATCCGTCATCAAGTGTATTAAAGGTTATATCTATTTTTCCCTGCTGGGCGTAAAGGCAATTATTATAAAATAAAAGAGCAATTAGAAAAGTTAGGAGTATTTTTTTAATCAAAACTAAAAATTAAGGTTAATACTTATTGTATAATTAACCGAAATTATAGGGTTTTAGAAATGTACACAATACCCACTTTTGGTGATTTTTTGGAAATAAAAAACTCCACTTATCAATTGACAAATGGAGTTTTTCTGTTTGGAAGTTGGTTTATTTAAAAATAATCTTTCGGGTTAACAGCGCATTGTTTTCAAGTACAGTTTTTACCACTAACACTTGATCTGCAGCCTGCAGGTTTGAAATTGAAAATTCAGCTGCCCCGATTTTCTTTTTATTGTAAAGAAGTTTTCCTGAAATATCATAAATGTTTACTTCTTTAATAGTTTCTTTTGAAGAAATAATTTTAATCGTTTTGTCTTTTACAGAAATCAATAATGCATCTTCTGTATTTTCAAAATCTCCTGTTCCTAAATTTTTATTAGTATAACGAAGAACGAAACGGTCTGTAAAAGTTCCTGTTTCGGTATTGAATTTATAATCCGAAGCTTTCAAATCATGAATGATATTTGCTTTTTTATCTTCAAGATAAATTGCTTGCTGGTTAAACAATCCGTCAGTATGATCAATTGCAATCGTAAATTCGCCTGCAACTGTAGCTTTATATCCCATTGGAACTACATCGGCATCATCAAACGGAAGTGCGCGCGCCTGAATGGTAAGTGATGTATTATCATTTATACTGTAAAAATCAATATAGGTATTACCATCAAGTGTAATGGCATCGTATTGTAAATCCCAATTGTTTGTTGCGCCTCCTGCATATCCTATCAAAGCTTGTTTGAAAGCTCCTTCAGCATTTGTAAAATTCAGCCAGATGCGATTTCTTTCTATAGCATTTGTATTGGCTGTTTTATAAAACTGAGTATTGTTTCCTGCCACGCGCATAGTGTTGGTAAATGTAATACTGCTTCCAGATCCTGTATTGGTAAAGAATGCTTGTCCTGCAGAGATATAACCATTTGGTGCTGGAGAACCGCTGGCAGTTCCGGTAGATCCCAGTAAGTTAAACACTGCATAATCTGAAGCTGTATAATTGTAAATAGCATCTCCTGGCACCGATCCGCTTGGAGGCAGATTATGTGTCCAGAAATAAAGTGTTCCTATTGTACTGTTAGATGTAATTAATGAGGTCGCATCAATTGCAGATGGATACGGATTTCCAATTAAATTCCAGCTGTTTGGAGCTACAGCGATGGTTGTGTTTCCATTATTAGGAACTCCAATAAATGAAGCTGAATAAACCGCCGGTGTTACAATACTAAAAGTTTGTGGTGCTCTTACAATATAGCCAGCTCCTTTTGCCATAGTCAATGTTCCGTTGTAATTTATTACCCATCCTGTACTTGGATTATAGCTGTAATATTTATCTCCTAATGTAGCAGGTGAAAGATTTGCCAGTGTAAAGGCAGGTGCAGCTGTAATTGGTGAAGACCAATAGGTATAGTCATAACGACGCACGGGCTGTGTATCTCTTCTATATGTAATATTTCCTGTATTGATATTGGTTCCTGTATTCGTTTGAACTAAACTTGAGTTATTGTTAAATACTAATGAAGCTCCTGAATTTACTGTTAATCCATTTACAATATTCAATGTAATCCCTGAAGGCACTACCATATTTACTGGAGAATTTATGGTGCATGAACACGCTGTTAAATCAGCTGTTATGGTATAGGCTCCTGTAAAAACTGCTCCTTTCGTTGAAGTTGGAGTACCATTTGACCAAGCTGTACCATTCCAAGTTGTTGAAGATTGGTCCGTGATAACTGCACTTGCACTTGCTGGTGATTTGCAACCTGTAGAATTGGTTACTCTAAAAGTGTATGTCCCGGCCGGAATACCTGTAATAGTTGCTGTTGTTCCGGTTCCAGTCGTAGTAACAAGACCTGGACTTCTTTCTACTGTCCAAGTTCCTGTTGATGGCAAATTATTTAATACTACTGTTCCTAAAGCGGTACAAGTTGTATTGGTAATTGTGCCAATTGTTGGTGGCGCTAGAAGATCAATTGTTGTTGCAATATTATCTGTATAGGTTTGCCCTGAAATATCTTCTACAATATTTAGTGAAGGATCTGTTCCGGTAACTTTTGCTGAATTTATAACTCTTCCTAAGTTCACATCGGCAGCTGTGATTGTATAGGTTCCTGTTACCGTAGCAGTTGCCCCGACTGCCAAACTGCTTATAGGATTTCCTGTAATGACTAATCCTGGCATTGGATCAGTAACATTAATATCGGTAATAGGCACCTCGCCTGTATTTTTGATATCAAAAGTATAATTGATCACATCACCTACTTTTCCGCAAGAGGCCATTGATGCTTTTTTAATTAAACTTAATTCTGCAATTTTTAATGAATTTGTATTGAATGCAATAAAAGCACAGTCTGAGCTTCCAGAAAAAGTAACTACAAAGCGATCCACCTGAGCAGCATTTGCAGATGTGATTCCGAATTCGCTGGTTTCAATTCCTAAGACACGAATATCTCTGGTTGAGGCTGCAGGAAAACCTACCGTTCCATCCATTTTAAACAAGTCAAGGCTGTATGTTCCAACTGCATTAACCGAATTAAAGTTTATCGATAATTCTGTTCCCACGGTATTTCCTAGTGCGTCAATAAATTTAAAAGTATCTGGTGTACTACCTCCTGGGTCTGCAACCTGAGTTACAATTAAATCGGGAATTCCATCACCAAGACCTGAAAGATTGAGGTTATTGGTTCCAATTTTAAATTCAGCAGTTCCTGCTTTTATATTTGCAATTCCAGTTCCCAGAGTCAAACCATTTGTACCGTCTGTTAATCTTGAAGCGAGTTCTGCACCAGTTGCAGTAGATCCTGCTATTGGCGGCACTAATGTAGCTGTAGATGCAGATCCGTCTATCATGGACCCTTGTAGAAAATACATACTCGATGTTGAACCTAAAGTCTGAATTTTTAAAGCTCTAAATCTTTGGGCGTTATAAGTAACACTATTATTATTCAAAATCGTGTTATTAACTCCAGTTGAATAAGTCGTACCATGCCATGTAAAAGCCAGCAGGTTATTAACATCATCTGGGCGGTTTCCTACTCCTGTTGTTGTAGTAGATGACCAATAACCTTTCCAGTCAGTGATAATTCTTGAAACGGTAGACTGTGCTGCCATTTCAAATGAGACTAGAAAGAAAAATAAAACTATACTTTTAAGAACTAAAGAACGGGCAAACAAAAGTAATTTCGGGGACATACAATTTGTAGTTTTGGTTTGATTTGGTTGTTTTTCACGGGTTGCTGCTCATTTTTTGTCAGCATCAATTTGATCTTCTATTTAATTATTTATCTATTATTATAACATGGAAAAATCCGGCAGTAAAAAACTGTCGGATTTTTCTATTGATTATATTTCATTTACTTGAATATAACTTTCTTTGTCATGGTATGATTATTTTCAAGTATTACCTTCACTAATAAAATCTGGTCGCTTGACTGCAGATTCGAAATCTGTAGTTCTGTTGTTCCAACTTTATCTTTACCATATAGAAGCCTACCAGAGATATCGTATATAGTAATATCTTTTATATTTTCGGTTGATGTTAATTTGATTACTTTATTTTTTACAGAAACTAAAAGTTCATTATCAAAATTTTCAAAATCATCAGTTCCTAATGTTTTACCAGTGTATCGTAATACAAAACGATCTCCAAAAGTTCCGGCTTCAGTTTTAAATTTATAATCACCAGTTTTTAAATCGTAAATAGTATTAGTTGTTTTATCTTCTAGATATACGCTTTGATCTTTGAACAATCCATCTACGTGGTCAATTGCGATCGTAAATTCACCAGCAACTGTTGTTTTATATCCAAGCGGCACTAAATCACTATTTTCAAATGGTAAAGAACGTCCTTGAATAGTCAATTCAGTACTATTGTTAATACTGTAGAAATCTACGTAGGTATTACCGCTTATCGTCATTGCATCATAATTTGTATCCCAATTATTAGTAGCTCCATCCATATAACCTACTAAAGTTTGTTTGAATGCTCCTTCAGCGTTAGCGAAATTCAACCAGATACGGTTTTTTGCAGTTGCTGCTGTTTTAAAGAACTGATTATTGTTTCCTGCCAAACGCATATTGTTTGTAAATGTGATAGGGTTGCTGGTGCTTGCTACAAAGAAAAATGCTTGTCCTGATGCAATTTTTCCTGTAGGAGCTGGCGAACCTGTACTTGTTCCTGTACCTCCTGTTAAATTATACACTGCGTAATCATTTGCGGTATAGTTGTATTTTGCATCTCCAGCCACAGCGCTGCTTGGAGCAGAATTGTGAGTCCAGAAATATAACGATCCTACATTGCTGTTGGCTGCCATAAGTTTATCTGCATCAAGGGCTGATGGATATGGATTACCCATTAAATTCCATCTATTTCCTGCTGGCGTTACTGTAATATCACCATTATTTGGAACTCCAATGAAAGAAGCTGTATATACTGCCGGTGTAGTAATGTTATAGGTCTGTGGTGCTCTTACAATGTATCCTTGACCAGGAGCCATAATCTGCGTTCCGTTATAATTAATTATCCATCCTGTATTTGGGTCGTAGCTGTAATATTTATCACCTAATGTTGCTGGAGATAATTTTGCCAGTGTAAAGTTTGATGCCAATGTTACTGGAGAAGACCAATAGGTAAAATCATAACGACGTACTGGCGCTGTATTTCTTAGCAATTCAAATGAAGTTGTAGTTCCTGAATATGCTGTTGCTGCGGTATTGGTTTGTAATAACGATCCGTTGTTTTGAACTTGAAGTTTTCCTGTTCCGTTAACCGTTATTGTTTCATCTACAGTTAAAGTTCTATTTGCAGGAATTGCGAATGTAACTCCTGTATCAACGGTACATGAACAAACTTGTAAGTCAGAACCTAGCGTTGTATTAGCGCTAATTCTAATAGAAGTATCACTTGCAATACTGCCTGATCCGTTATAAACTGTTGGAGTATCAATGAAATTTATCGCAATGTTAGCATCTCCTCCATCTTCTCTAAGGCGAACTTCTACTTTAGAATTTTTATTTAATTGATAAGTAGTTCCACCATTTATGATGGTTGATGTTCCAGTATATGAACTTTGAGTAAAGATTTTAGTTCCATCAATATAAATTTCTCCAACATCATCGCAATTTACTAATTGAATCTGATAACGACCGCAAGGGAACCCTTGACGTTTTAATGTTAATGTAAATTGATCTACTCCAATTGGAGCTCCTTGCCAGCTTGAAGCATCAGATGGTGATCCAGTTCTTGTCCAAAAAGTTTGTGTATTGATATTTACATTGTTATCAACATATAATCCGGCATATGCATAAGAAGGTAACGCTATATTAGCTACTGAAAAACCATATGCATTCCATTTGTTATCTCCGTAAGGAAGTGAAACATCTCCTTTTATTTCACCATATGAAAATGCAACTCTTGAACTACCGTCGTTTTCATAATACTCTAAAATAAAGTTATGAGTTCCTGCAGTAAGATTAACTTGCGCCGCATAAGTTACATAACTATGTATACTATAATTAGTTGTTGGAGTTACATTTACTAAAGTTCCATCGATATACAATCTTACACCATCATCTCCACCAATCGTAAAATTGTAAGTCCCTGCAGTTGTTGTTGTCTGCATTTTATAACGAACAAAGAAATAATCAGAAGGAGGAGTATCACAAGTAATATTTCGGGTCAAACCATTTACTTGACCTGTTCCAACACTTCTGTCAAAAATACGGTTTTCTGTTACTGTTCCTATATAAGTTGATGTAGACGAAATTGGTAAAGTGGTTGGAGTAGCTGGGTTTGGAGTAGCACCTGTCCAATTATAAACATATCCAATCCAAGAGTTTACACCAAAACTTGTTTGATCACCAGTAGGAGTACAAGTTACAATTTCATCTGCACCCATAAATGGTTTTACTCTTGCATCACCATCAATATCTGTTGTTATTCCAGCAATTGTTGTTCCTGTCAATGTATTATTTGCTGCAACATTTTGTAAATGAAAGTTTGTAGCAGAAACAAAAGTAGGCGCTAAAATTACAGAGTTTGAATCAGATACTGCTGTATTCCAAGCTGGAAATCCTGATGCACCAGTCCCTATGTATTCAGTTCCACCTATTCTGTTTGAAAAAGAGTTAGTACTATTCGTAACATAATAGTCATTATTACTTACTGATGATAAAGTTCCGCCATTATTAAAAATAGCATATTGTCTATTAGATTGTGAATTAATTAAAATATTATTTCTAACATTTATACCAGATCCGCCTGTTATATATATACATGAAGCATATGTTGTAGTTGTCGGCGCACCACTAGCAATTATTGTATTATAATATATATTTGTAGCACTTCCTGATGTTACAAAAATATTGTTCCCTTTATTATAAAAATTTCCACCTGAATCTGCTACAGTCTTATATACATTACTAATAATATTGTTAGTAATAGTAGTAGTACTCGTTGATTTAACCAAAATACCCGCTGTAAAATAACTGTTATCGGAAAGTATATTTGCAATATCATTAATTACATTCCCAATAATTGATCCAGAACTTGTTCCTAAAAGTATGATTGCTGCTGCATCATTTGATTGATTTACAGTATTTCTAATTCCTGAAATTGTATTACCCGAAATTTCATAATTTAAAGCATTAGAAATATACAGTCCTCTAATTGGTTTTTCAGCATCAACTGTACTACCAATATTGTTTGCCTGTATTTTCCAGTTAAGTGGTGATCTTGAGGCTGTACTATTTCCATTAATATAAATTGCATCTTTAACGTTAGTCATGTCATTATTGACAATATTCACATTTGAGTTTGCAGCAGTATTTACTTGAACATCGATTGAATTATTCCCTCCTGTACCATTATTTCCCGAATATACTCCTGTTAAAAGCGTTACTCCCTGATTACGATTTGAAAATTTAAGAATACTATTTTTGATTGTTATGTTTGAAGAACCTGTTGTTCCATTACTAGCAATCCAAATAATAGATCTCTCAGTATAAGTTAAATTATCATTATTTAACAACGTCAAATTTTTAGTGCTTGCTGTCGAGTTACTACCGTCGATTATCACATTATTGCTTCCATTAAACATAAATACAGCTGCAATTCCTGTATATCCATTTGGCATATTTGCTGTTATTGTAATATCCTTTGATGCATTAGGTTTAATGGTCAAAGTATTCACCGCGCTACTGCCTGTAAGTTGATTTATAACTATCTGTGAGGTAACTGTTTGATCCTGATCCAGCAAAAATCTTACTGGTCCAGAAACACCTCTTGAATTCACGGCTGTAATAGCAGCTGTTAAAGTTCTAAAATTTACATCAGCGTTTGTACTGTTAATAATATAATCCCCATTAAGAGCTTGTGCACCACCCAAAAAAGGTATTAATAACAAAAATAAAAGTAAAGTTTTTTTCATACTAGATGTTTTTCTATCAGGTTGTTATGCTGGCATAACGAATATAACCAAGCAAATATAGACACATCTACGTGATGGATTTAAAAGTGGTTTTTAGAATGACCATATAATCGATAAACCGACAAAATACTCGATGAATTACATAATAAATCTGGGTATTTTATGGAATTTCTTATAAAAAAATTTAACTAAAAATAGGAAAAATCCGTAATAAGAGCGTTTTTTTACGCTTTGAAAAAATAAAATCGTCGGAAAAACGTCTAGTTTGATGAAAAAGTGACAGAAAAGTAATATTTCACAACAAAAAGTCATTTTTTATTCCGTAAGGAATTTAGGATATTTTCGACTCGATTTATGGTAAAAGAAGGATAAATTTCATTAACTGTTTTTTGAAAAATTTCAGGATTTATTTCCTTCTAATTCTTTAACCTTTTCATAAACTAAATTGCTTTCATATCCTCTTCGAAGCATATAATCACAAAATTTTTTGCGTTTTTTTAGATTGTTTTTTTCCGAAATAGAATTCCAGCATCTTCCAGAAAGATTTTCAAAAGTATCTGAATATTCCTCAGCAGAAATTTGTTTAAGAGCCAACGTGATATTTGTCGAAGAAATATTTCGCATTTTAAGCTCATTTGTAATCTTGATTTTACCCCAGTGTTTAATTCTATGCTTTCCTCTTGCAAAGCTGCAGGAAAATCTTGTTTCGTTCAAAAAGTTATTCTCAATCAATTGAACTACAATAAGATCAATCTCATCAGGAGTCATTTTAAGCGTGTATAGCTTAGCCACAACTTCATCATGACAGCGTTCTTGATACGCACAAAAACGTTCTAACTTCTGTAAGGCTTGTTGTGGTGTAAAAAATGAATCCATGTGTATTTTCTCGCTTTTTAACTATTAATGATAAAAATAAACAAACAACTGTTAAATTTTAAGATAAAATATTCACTTTTCTTAAAAACCATTTTTTGAAGAGTTGTTTTTTATTCCAAATTGTAATAATTTTGTGGGTAAATTCTGTTTGTTAAACTGTGTAAATCATTGAACAGTTATTAATAAGAATTTAACCCCAAAATTACATATTAAGTTTTAGACAGAAAACTTAAAGTTTTTTTACCCCCCAAATCCAAAACAAAAACTTAAATACCATGCCTACTATGATTAGAAAACTACTTTGGTTCGTTTATTCATTTTTATTTTACCCCAAATCTATTAGCAAAAAAATTTTTGTTCCTCATTTAAAGCTGATTTGCTTAATGATGTTCTTTTTTGTTTCATTTTCTAACGCCGCAAATAGATATTCTGTTGCAAACGGAAATTGGAATTCTACTGCAACATGGTCAATTTCTTCCGGAGGAGCTTCTGGAGCAAGTGTTCCTGTAGCAGGAGATGTTGTATATATTGAAGGGCATTCAATCGTTGTAACTGCGAATGCAGCTTGTAGCTCTATAACATTTAGGGGAAATGCAAATACATTAACCGTTAATACTGGAATTATTTTAACGGTAGCTACAAGTGGAGCTATCATACATGAATCATCAGCTTCAAGCTCTAGAACAGTAACTTTAGCTGGAGCAGGGACAATAAATTGTAGTTCGATAACCGTCGGTAGCAATGTCAATCCAAATTCTGCTATTGGTACTACTATTAACTCAACTATTTCAAATTTAAATGTAAGTGGAAATTTAACACTCGATAGTAGAAGAAATAGTGGAAACCTTTGTAATGCAACATTTAATCTTCAAAGTGGCATATTGGATCTTGATGGACAAATAATCTCTAACAATGAACACGCAAACAATAACTCCACATTTTCAAATGCAACTGGAGCACAATCAGGGACTTTATTATTAAGTGCAGCAACCCCTTTCAGTTTAAGTGGAACAGGGACAAATACCATAACATTGAATGGAAGCAATTCGATTGTGAATTACGATAGAGCTGGAAATCAAACAGTGTACTCAACCACATATAATAACCTGACTATATCAGGAGCAAGTGGGACTAAAACTTTAAGCACTGCAATAACAGTTACATCTAATGTAACTATAGGAAATGGAGTAACATTTGCAACAAACAATTATAATTTAACCATAGGCGGCAACTTTACAAGCACTGGCACATTTACTCCAGGAACAGGCACAGTTACTTTAAATGGAACAGATCAATCATTTAACGTACCTAATTTCAATAACCTAACTTTTTCAGGAAGTGGAATGAAAACTTTTGCTTCTAGCGGTGCGACCTCAATAGCTAATAGTTTAATTATCAATTCTGGGGTTACTGCTAATTTAGGTACTCAAACACACAACGCTAACATCTTATCTTTAGGCGGTACTCAAGTTTTACCAGGTTCTTGGGGAAGTACAAGTTCACCGGCAACCTATAAAAACAATACTTATTTCACCGCAACAACAGGACAGATCAATGTTTCATCAAGTACTTGTACTTCCTTTTCAACAGTTTCACCTATTACTTCTGTAAAATTTAATACGCTTGACAATACAACATCTGCTTCAAGCACGGTTTCTTACGAAAGTTTTCCAGCTTCTACTACTACAACCACTGTAAGTACAGGCCAGTATTATGCATTAACTGTAAAAGGAAATACAACTGGAGACAGAAACGGATATTATACTGCTTTTTTTGATTGGAATGGAGATGGAGATTTTGCAGATGCAGGCGAAGGACCATTTCAAATTGGAACAATAAACAATTCTTCAGGTATAGATAGTAAAGCAACCTCAGTATACATTCAAATTCCATCAACAGCAACGGGTACCAATATAAGTATGCGTATTATTGGACTTGTGGGATCAGGAACTTATAACTCAACACCCTGTACTGTAAGCACTGGTATTGGGCAGGTTGAAGATTATGTAATTACACTTCAATCAGGATGTTCACTACCAGCAGGTGTCAGCACATTATCGACAAGTACTTCTGTCTGCCCAAATATTCCTTTTACACTTTCTTTAGGAAGCACATTTACAGACAATACTACCTACACATGGCAGACTTCGCCTGATGGCAATGCTTGGACAAATGCTACACCGGCTCCAACAACATTTTTTAATAACGATTTCACAACTGCACAATCTGCCAATACGACTGTAGGAAATATAAGTTTGTATGGGAATGACACTTCAATAACAGGAGGCGAATTATTTTTAACTCAAAACAATGGAAGTTATCTTGGAGGTTTTTTAATTAATGCTACTCCAGGAACAAATCAAAATGCTTTTTCAGCTTCTTTCGACTATAAGATATATGGAGGAAGTGGAGCTGACGGATTAAGTTTAAGCTATGCCGGAAATATCGCCAACAATGCAGGTGGCGGTGAAAGCGGTGAAGGTTCTGGAATCGTTTTACAACTTGATACTTACGATAATGAAGGCGTTGCTACTGGCAGCCGTGTAAGAATACTTTATAATGGTTATTCGATATTTAATTCTGCAATAAATGTTCCGTTTAATTTAAGAACTTCAACGGCACGAAATGTTGTAATGTCTGTAGATTCAAATGGCAGATTAACTGTAACTATTGGAGGTACTGTTATTGTTTCTAAATTAACTTTACCTGCTAGTTATCTTACAGATGACAAATCGAACTGGAAATTTAAATTTTCTGCTCGAAATGGAGGATCAACAGATATACATGTAATTGATAATGTTAGAATTCAGTTTTTAGATGTTGCAAATTCTAATGCTACTTTCACCACATCGCAAACCACAAAAACGTATTACCGTGCAGTAGTTACTTGTGGTGCTTCTTCTATAAATTCAACGCCAGTTTTTGTAGACATGACTTCTGCTGTTATTACAACACAGCCTACGGCTCCAACGGCGGTTTGTTCTGGTAATGGTGTTCGAACTATTTCAGTTACAGCAACAGGATCAAGTTTAGCTTATTCTTGGAGATTTAATGGAAATCCCATAACGAATGGTGGAGCATTTAGCGGAGCAACTACAAATACACTTACTATAACAAATCCTTTAGCCGCAAATGCTGGTAATTATAGCGTTGTGGTTACTGGGGCATGTTCATCAAGCGTAACTTCAAATGCTGTGGCACTTACAGTAAATGCATTACCTACTCCAACATTTACAGCACAACCCGGTTCTCCAACTTGTGTGGGAACAGATGTTACTTATACAACTCAATCTGGCATGACCAATTATGTTTGGGGATTCCCAGGAGTTTTAAATACCAATTACAGCATTATTTCTGGTGGTTCAACAAATGACAATACTGTTACTTTACGATATTTAACTGCGGGAAGCAAAACCGTAACTATTAATTATACAAATGGAAATGGTTGTACGGCAACTGCTGCGACTTCATCCAATGCAATTACTGTAAACGCTTTACCTGTTATTACAACACAGCCACAAGCTTTGGCACTTTGCGAAGGACAAAACGGAAGTTTTACTGTTACAACTTCAGCGTCTAGTCCAACTTATCAATGGGAATATTCAAATAGCGCATCTGGTCCTTGGACTATAACAAACGGAGCTGCAGGAGTAAGCGGACATAATACGGCTACTTTGGCATTGACAAGCGTTCAGTTAGGTTATTCAGGATACTATGTTCGCTGTACAGTAACAAGTGCAACTTGTAATACAATATCAAATGTTGTAATGTTAACGGTAAATCCATTACCAACTGCTCCTTCAGCAGGAACCACAACAAATGAAACTTGTACAGTGCAAGGTTCAGTGGTTTTATCAAATCTTCCTGCCGGAAGCTGGACAATCAATCAGTCAGGATCTAGCTCAAGAACAATTTCTGGATCAGGAAACACCTATACTGTGACTGGTTTGGCTGCCGGAACCTATACTTTTACGGTTTCAAATGGGACTTGTACTTCAACATCAACTGGTTCTGTGGTAATCTCGGACAGCACAACGGCAACATGGAATGGTACTGCATGGGTTGGCGGAGTAACTCCAGATAACACAAAACGAATTGTCATTACTTCTGCAGCAAGTCAACCATTTACTGCAAACACAACAGGCTGTTCTTTAACCATTAATGCGGGTGTAAATGTAGTAGTTCCTGCAGGTGTTACTTTAACCATTACAAATGCAGTAACTACAAATGGTTCATTAACCTTCAATAATAATTCTAGTTTAGTACAAACTACAAATGCTGTTAACACAGGCAATATCACTTATCTACGAAATACACAACAAGTACGTCGATATGATTTTACCTATTGGTCTTCGCCTGTTACAGCAACACCTGCCTTTACACTGGCAAATCTTTCACCAGCAACATTAGGAGATAAGTATTACAGCTTTAACTCAAGTTCAGGATGGGTAATAAATTATAACGGGACATTACCAATGGAAAAAGGAATAGGTTATATCGTAAGAGCACCGCAGACTTTTGACATTGTAAACTCGTCAATTTACACGGCATCTTTTGTGGGAGTTCCTAATAATGGAGATGTTACTATTCCAGCAGCTTCAAACAGCTGGAATTTAATTGGTAATCCATATCCATCCGCTATCGATGCTAATTTACTTATGAGTTCAAACAGCAATATTGGATCTCTTTATTTCTGGATGCACAATTCACCTCCAAATGGTTCTGTTGTAGGAGATGCCAAATACAATTATACCGCAAATGATTACGCTGTTTTCAATGCTACTGGTGGGGTTACAACTTCAAATCCTGCACAAACACCAACAGGCTTTATTGCTGCTGGACAAGCTTTCTTTAGCAACACTGGAGTAGGAACCAACATTACCTTTACAAACAATATGCGCGTTTCTGGAAACAATAGCCAGTTTTATAAACCAGCAACTACTAACAGTATTGAAAAAAATCGTATCTGGCTGAATATTTCCAACAAAGAAGGCGCTTTCAAACAAACCCTGCTTGGCTATGTAGGCGGTGCAACAAACAACTGGGATTTACAATATGATGCTATTACACTGGATGGAAATACCTATATTGATTTTTACAGTATCAATGACAATACATCACTTACCATTCAGGCGCGTGCACTTCCTTTTGAAAACACCGATGTAGTTCCAATGGGATACAAAACTACTGTAGCTGGTGAATTTACGATTGCAATTGATCATACTGACGGATTATTTAACGATCAGGCTATTTATCTTGAGGATAAAAAAAACAATGCTATTCATGATCTGAAAGCTTCTGATTATAAATTCAATACTGCAGCAGGAACTTTCGCAGATCGTTTCACGTTGCGTTACACCAATAAAAATTTAGGAACAGGAGATTTCGAAAATGCTGAATACGGACTGTTGATTTCTGTAAAAGATAAAGTTATTAAAGCAACTTCTTCAAAAGAAAACATTACAGAAATTACGGTTTACGATGTTACAGGAAAACTTCTTTATAACAGAAAGAAAATCGGGGCAGCTGAATTTTCAATTTCAAATCTACTGGCAGCGGATCAGGTATTAGTGGTAAAAGCCGCACTTGAAAACAATGCTCAGATAACCCGAAAGATTATTTTTAAATAATACCAACTTCCAAAAAGAAAAACTCCATTTGTCAATTGATAAATGGAGTTTTTTAATGCTTACAAATTGAAAATTCATGATCATCTTCAAAATCTATTTGTTCAGAACAGGTTTAACAGTATAACCTAAATTTCGCAATAGAGCAATAACCCCAAATTCCCCCGCTAAATGTGCTGCTCCGAATGCGAAAAACACACTCTGTTTTTTCATCAAATCAGGCATAATTTTCACCCAATTTAAATTCCTTTCATCCAAAATAATTTTCTTGGTTTTAGCACTGGTATATTTTTCATCGGTAGCAACATCGTACATTCCCTCAATATTTTCAGATTTATATTCAGAAACCAATTTATCTGTTTCTTCCAAAGTTGATTCATCAAGCATATTGATCATTTCATCATTTGTATAAGCTCCTTCTAGAATTGCAAATTGAGATTTTACGGTTTCTAATCCACCAATTTCAATATTTCTCTTCTTAGCTTGTTCTGTAAATTCCATTTCGTAAAATTTCAAATCCAAACAACCAAAAGTTTTCATAGAAATCAAACTCATTACAGTCAGCAAATTAAAACTATCAACTTGTTTTACAGACATTCCGGTCGTTTTCTTCAAAATAGCGTCTAGCTTATTCAATTGCTCTGGACTTAATTTTTTACTTAAAGGCTCTTTGCCTATTGCCAGCTGCTGCATTTCAGAAAATTCTTTGGGATCAGCAACATTAATTTCTAAAACCAATTTTTCAGATGCTTCGAAAGCTTTTTTTGTTTTATCCGAAAGAAAATAATCCGATGAGCAGATCATATGTATCGTTCCATACAAATAAGAAGGCTTTGAAAGTCCGTTTCCAGAAACTTCCCATAAGAGTGAATCTTCAGTTTTTATAGGTTCTGATTGAGCAATCATTTTTGAACCCAAAAACATCATTAAAAAAACAGCAAATAGATTAAATATATTTTTCATTTTGTACTCAGTAATTAAAATTAAAAAATTATTGATTTAGTTAATTATGTAGTGTAAGTAATCAAAATTTAAAAACGTTACAAAATTTCTTCCTTATGATTAATGAAGTTCTACTCAAAAACATCTTTTCTTTAGATATAAGCTTAAAAATTATTAAAACCATCTTCTTGCCGCTTAGAAGAAAATTAATTCCATTTTAGGCTTTAATTAAGCTTTTGCATTTTAAATTTAAAAAGTCGGTATGAAGTTCATACCGACTTTTGAATTTATAATTTATACTTCACTAATAAATGGCGACTGCCTGATAAAATTTTCTTCAACCATTTCCTTAATCATAAATGAAGAAATATTGAAAGCACTAATTTTATCACCAAGACAATCTTCCAGATTCACAGAAATTTCAGAATTGCGATCCGTAAATTCAATTAGTGGAACGCGAACTTGTGTCCACTTGACAGTACTCGCTTCTAAAATATCATAGGTTTTCTGACGGTCTTTCTGAATTTCTGGAAAATTAGTTTTCATCCAATCTGTAGCCATCATTGTTTTAGGACTTTTTTTATCGAAAGGAGTATCGATATTAAGACCTGCTAAAATCAAATATCGGTCAATACCATATTCCTTCATAGCATGTAGTACATTTTTTGTCGCCTGACTTGCTACCATTGGTTCGCCCGGTCTTTGACCAATTGTACTCAATACAGCCTGACAATTGTTTAACAGCAAAGAAATAGATTCTTCATAAATGGCATCACCTTTAATAATTTCGAGCTGTGGATTTTGAACAGTAAAATTATCTGGATTTCTTACTAATGCTTTAACACTAAATCCTTGATGCAATAACTGGTTTACAAGAAATTGTCCAGTTCTTCCCGCGCCGCCAAGAACAGCGACTTTTGATATGTTTTTCATAAATATTCTTTATAAAATTTGACATAAGATAATTGCGCTTCATAGACATATGAAACGAAAACATAAAAGCTTACTGAGCTTTTAAAAAGGATCAAATATTTTATAAAGAGATTCTAATACCTCAAAAGTAAAAAATAAAAAAAGCCAAACAAAACGTTTGACTTTCAAATTATTGTATTTTTTCTTTTTCCACCCATTTAAAATTCCCTTTTTCTGTCGCATCAAGCAAATCAACCTGTAAACCATCGGCTATTTTTAATGCATAATTAAATGCCGAGTCTAAATCTAAGTGAACAGAAATAGATTTTTTCTTTGTTGAGGACAACCAAACATATATCTCAAAATCTCTATCTGAGTAATTTTTATAAACAGATACATATTGAACATTTTCAAAAACAGAATCTTTAGATAAAGGAATTTTAAATAAAGTAAAATTAAAAGTAACTCTTTTGAGATCAGAATTTGTGTAAACTCGTTTTGTAAAAGTTAGTCCACCCGCACACACCAGCATAAAAAAAGTCGCTAAAACGAATTTCAAAGCATCGATTACTTTTCCTAAATAAAAAAGATCAATGGTTTTCAAAAGCATTGAAACTGCAAAATAATATAATGGTAATGCAATTAGAAAATGCCAAAAAGGTCTTTTGGAAATATACACTAACTGATTAAATTCTTGTTTTTTCATCTATCCAAATAAAAAAGCCAAACAAAAATGTTTGGCTTTTCAATTTATTATAAACTGCTTTAGTCAACTAAAACAATTATTTTATTGTCTTTCATTTCGATAGTACCTGACGTAATTTCTAATGTATAGGTTTGGTCATTAACTTTCGTAAATTTATCTGCTACCTCTTTAGAAAAATTAAAGCTTGGAGCTGCAATTTTAATCGTTCCTTTTTCTAAAATAGAAACAATTGGTGCGTGATGATTTAAAATCTGGAAGCTTCCGTCAACTCCTGGCAAAGTAACCGAAGTAACTTCTCCTGAAAATAATTTCGCTTCTGGTGATACTATTTCTAAAATCATATTTTTTTTTAGTTAATAGTTGATGGTTGATGGTTGATGGTTGCTTTCTAACAACTGACAACTAGCAACTAACAACCAAATTATTATGCTTCAGCTAACATTTTCTCTCCAGCTTCGATTGCATCTTGAATAGAACCTTTCAAGTTGAAAGCTGCTTCTGGAAGGTGATCTAACTCACCGTCGATAATCATGTTAAAACCTTTGATAGTATCTTTAATATCTACTAATACTCCTGGGATACCTGTAAATTGCTCTGCTACGTGGAATGGCTGAGACAAGAAACGCTGTACACGACGAGCTCTTGATACAGCTAATTTATCTTCTTCAGATAACTCTTCCATACCTAAGATCGCGATGATATCTTGAAGTTGTTTGTATTTTTGAAGAATTTCTTTTACTCTTTGTGCACAGTTGTAGTGCTCATCTCCTAAGATGTGTGGAGTTAAAATTCTTGAAGTAGAATCTAACGGGTCAACCGCAGGATAAATACCTAACTCAGCAATTTTACGAGACAATACTGTTGTTGCATCTAAGTGCGCGAAAGTTGTAGCCGGCGCCGGGTCAGTTAAGTCATCCGCAGGAACGTAAACCGCTTGTACAGATGTAATAGATCCTTTGTTTGTAGATGTAATACGCTCTTGCATAGCACCCATTTCAGTTGCTAAAGTTGGCTGGTAACCTACTGCAGATGGCATACGACCTAAAAGTGCCGATACCTCAGAACCTGCTTGTGTAAAACGGAAGATGTTATCAACGAAGAACAATACGTCTTTACCTTGATCAGATCCAGCTCCATCACGGAAATACTCAGCAATAGATAATCCTGAAAGTGCCACACGTGCACGAGCTCCAGGTGGCTCATTCATTTGTCCGAAAACGAAAGTAGCTTTAGACTCTCTCATTCCTGGCATATCTACTTTAGATAAATCCCATCCTCCATTTTCCATAGAGTGCATGAAATCATCACCGTATTTAATAATTCCTGACTCTAACATCTCACGAAGCAAGTCATTTCCTTCACGTGTTCTTTCACCTACTCCAGCGAATACTGAAAGTCCACCGTGACCTTTTGCGATATTGTTGATCAACTCCTGAATCAATACAGTTTTACCTACACCAGCACCACCAAACAATCCAATTTTACCTCCTTTTGCATAAGGCTCTATCAAATCGATTACTTTGATACCTGTAAATAATACTTCAGATGAAGTTGATAAATCTTCAAATTTTGGAGCTTGTCTGTGGATTGGCAGACCGTTTTCTCCAGTTTTAGGCAAATTACCTAAACCATCAATGGCATCTCCAACAACATTAAATAATCTTCCATATACATCTGGACCGATTGGCATTTGGATTGGACTTCCTGTTCCAACTACTTCATATCCTCTAGACAAACCGTCTGTTGAGTCCATAGAGATTGTACGAACAGTGTTTTCTCCAATGTGAGATTGTACTTCTAGAACTAATAAAGTTCCGTCTTTTTTAGTGACTTCTAGTGAATCATAAATTTTTGGAAGTTCAACATCCTTACCGTTGAAAACTACGTCAACTACTGGTCCAATGATTTGAGCAACTTTTCCTATTACTTTTGACATTACTTATGTATTTATTAAATAGCTATTTAGGTTTATCGAAAATACCTCTTTTTTCAGAGCGCAAAGATAATTTTTTAAAATATAAAATCAATTTTTTTTTCATAAAAAATAGCACGATTTTGTTTGATTCATAAAACTGAGCCAAAAAATATAGAAAACAGCATTTTTCTTAAAAACAAAAAAAGCCTCAACATATTAAAATGTGAGACTTTTTTATATCTAAAATTTAAGTTTCTTTATGGAAGTGTTGCTGGATATTGAATTTGATAAGTCGCCAAATCAGCATGACGAAGTGTCGAACCATATTTTGCATTTATCGCATCAATAAAAATATTCGCAATTAAAGCATATCCTCTTGGACTAGGATGAACACCATCTAATGAAAAGGCACCACCAACCGCAAATGAAGAAGTCATAGTAAAGTTTCCAAATTTAACCCCTCCACTTGACAATTGTGTCATAGTAGCTCTTGTATCAACAAATGCTATACCTTTTTCTTCTGCTAAAGATTTGATTGTCACGTTATAAGCATCAGTAGCTTTTCTAATTTCTGCCGCTTCTGTTGGAATAATAACATGTTTGTCTTGTAATGGATATGAAATTCCAAAAACATTTAACGGAGCTGGCGGAGCAATCCCCAATCCTGAATCAGCAGCTGTTGGAGCAGCACCAATTGCAGATTGTGTTGTTAAAAGAATCAAATCGGTTGATTTTGCTTGTCTTGCTTGTCCGAAAACAGCACCGTAAAAAGCCGCAGTTTGAGCACCCAATGATGGAGTTAATGCTGCGGTTATTTGAGCAGCAAGATTTGGAAGACTTTCATCTTTAATTAATAATGGATTTGCTGATGTTGTAGACAATAAATTGATTCGGTCACCAGCATTAAAGTTTGTCAAAACTTGTTTTAATGGCCCATATAATTGGGCATTAAGCACAGCAAGATTACTTCCCAGCAATTGAGGAGTAAGTGGGTTATAAGGAACCGTAGTAAAGTGAGGCAAAGTTGTAATGTATGGCAAGTTTGCCACAACTCCTTTGGCACCATTCGCCGTTAAAGCTGTCAATAAAGAAGAATATACACTTGCAAAAACAGTTGGATCCGTAATATCATTGCCTCCATAAGTCGCAGGATTCATATTACCCGTTTGATCTTTTCCTGTCCCTCCAGACAAAGCATAACTTAAGACATCATTACCTCCAATAAACAAAGAGAAAAATGTAGGCGCTTGAACCAATGCATCTGCCAAAACAGTTGTGGATGGTGAGCTTGAAAATCTTGCAAAATAAGGATTCGCTGCACCTGTAGCTACACCTGCAACATTCCCATATCCAGCTGCCACTAAATGGAAACTTTTTGCTCCCGGAACTCCAAGATTATTAAATGGTCCTGTAAGATGCGTAGTAACTTCTGTAGTTGGCGGACCAGGCACTGGAACTGCTGTTCTTTGTGCTGTGAAATATAAGCGTGTTCCAGCTATTACATTTCCACCTAAAAGAAGACCTCCTTTATTATCATTCATATAAGGTATTGCAAAAGCACCTCCACCCGCAGCAACAAATTGCTGCGCCAAAATATTAGGATATCCATTCTCTTGTCCTTTCTTAAAAAGTGCATTATCACTATATCCTGCAGCAAAAGAATCTCCAAGTGCTACATATTTTGTAAAAACCGCCGAACCTGGTGTTACAGGAACTTCTTCTGGCGTTTTATTATCATCATCACTATTACATGCCATAAAGGTTAAAGCAACCAAAAACAGCCATTTTATATTTTTTTTCATGTTATTACTTTTTAAATTATTTAGCTCTTTCTTTTATAAAAGAAAGCAAATCCTTTTTTGATCAAATAGTTTCCAATTAAGGATTAATGATCCAAGAAGCAAACCACATTTTACCAATTGCTCCCGCTCCAATTACCTGAAGATAATCTGATCCGAAAAGGTTTGTTGCTCCAACTTTAATAACTGATTTCAGTTTTGGAATTCCATAATTAACCTGAGCATCAAGAACTGTATTTTCAGGAATCATACCGTCTCCAAAAGAAGACTGCCACAAATATTCTGTATTCCATCTCACATTTACATTAAAGCCTAAGTTTTTAGTTAGCTTAGCATTTCCAAGAGAAGCTTTAATTCTATGTTTTGGAGTGTTAAATCCTGCCACGAAACTTGGATCATCTGATTGATCAAAATTAAACTGAGCGTAATTATAGTTTACTCCAAGCTCGAAGTCTTTATATACTTTTTTAGACAATCCAACTCCAAAACCTAATGATGTAATCTGAGCAGTAGTATTAGTATAAACTTGATACACTCTTCTGTCTCCAAAAGCTAAAGCCGCATAACTTAACTGAACAGAAGGATCTGCAGAATTAGTTCCTGCCGTTCCGTAGTAAGGAGAAATTACTCTTGAAGTATTCATGAAATCATTGTAGATATTATAATACCCATTAATATCAATTGACAAATCATTTTGAACCACTGTACGGTATCCAGCTTCAAAAGCTTGAACTTCTTCTGGTTTCACTAATTGAACATTTGCCACTTTAAGATCTGCTGGATTTGCAGAAGCCGCAAATGCTTGAACAGAAGCTAATGTATATGCATTTTCGTACGCATTACGACCAGACATTCCTATAGTCGCAGGCTGTCCCGCCAAAGCCTGACCTGAAGCACTCACATTAACTGTTTCTTGAAAACGATCTAAGTTATCTGCAGCTGATCCAATTAAGGCAAATGGCCCCAAATCTAAACCAATATATTGATCCTGTGTAGTAGGATTACGGAAACCCGTTTGATAGGAAACTCTGAAGTTATGTCTTTTAGAAGCTCCTGCAGAATACACAAATGATACTCTAGGCGAAATATTTCCATCGAAGTTTTGGCTTTTGTCATAACGTAAAGATCCTGTAAATTTCAATCTGTCGTCTAACCATTTTTTTTGTACTTGTGCATACGCACCGTATTCTTTATATTCGATTGGACCATCATAATCTGTAAAAATTGTTCCTTCAGAATCCATTACATATTTTCTCCACGATCCTCCAACTTGGATTTCAGCAAATTTGATAAGGTCTCTGAAATTATAATTTACATCTGAATGATATAATTTTGAATGATCTATAAATTTAGCTCCCTGAGTTAAATCGGCATTAGAAGTTACCGTTGCAAGCGCATTATTAAACTGTGCTGATCCCGGTTCAAATCTTGCTGATCTTGGAGCACTTGGATTAGCCGGATCAACATTCGGAACCAATGGCAAGTTTGGAGAAACATTGTAATCAGCAAAATTTCTAGCATAAACCGCAGCATCATTAGCATTAAGTCCTAACAAGGCAGAAGACAATTGAAACGCTGTTCCATAATCAGTAAACCAGTTTTTATCTGATTTAGCTAATCTGTTAATGTTCCAACCTGCGAATCTCATGTCATAAGAATCTCCCGCATCTTCACTTGTAAAATAAATTCTACCAAAAAAGTTTTTACCTTTTATTTCAAATTTACCTTGCTGCATCAAGAAGTCTTTCAACGCATATCTATTTGCTCCTTGATAAATAGTACTTCCCGTACCAATTTTATATTGTAAAATAATTTCTGTGTCATCAGCCCAAGGCTTAATATGAGCGCTAAAGTCAGCTTTCATACTTTTAACTTTATTATCAGTTAAATCTTGTTCACGATATCCAGTTCTACTTACTTGACCAACATTTGGGATAGAAGTAGTAACCTCATCACCGTAAATATTTAATCCATCATAATTTTGATTCATGGCATGTCCAAGAGAACCACCAGTCATACTTCTTGTATCAGCAGCAATCCACTCTGATGCTTCCATATAAGTGAAGTTTGCTTTCATCGCAAAATGTCTGGTAAATGCTTTTGCAGCTCTGATTCCAAAATCATTGTAATCGTTTGTTCCCGCAGCTTTTTGTGTAGTTTGTCCGTATTTATAATACACACTTATACCTTCATTTGTAAACGGACTTTTACTATTCATAAACATAATACCGTTAAAAGCATTTGCTCCATAAAGAGCAGATGATGCTCCCGGCAAAAGCTCAACGCTTGCAACATCGATATCAGAAATACCTATTAAATTTCCTAATACGAAGTTCAACGCTGGAGAAGAGTTATCCATACCATCTACTAATTGCATAAAACGCGTATTCGCAACTGTAGCAAAACCACGAGTGTTTATTGATTTAAAAGAAATACTGCTCGTATTGAAATTTACTTCTTTTAAGTTTTCTAAACCATCATAGAAAGTTGGAGCAGTGGTATTTTTTATTTCCTGAATCCCCATTCTCTCAATAGTAACCGGTGACTCAATTACTCTCTCAGGAGTTCTCGAAGCCGAAACTACGATTTCATCTAATTTAGTTTCTTCATCTTTCAAAACAACATCTATCCTTTGGCTTAATGACGTAACATTTATAGTTTTCGCCTCAAAACCTACAGCCGATATTTTAATAGTAAATGGCGGTTTAGATGAAGTATTCAGTTTAAATGTACCATCAAAATCGGTAGAAGTTCCATTGGTACTTCCAACCACATTAATATTGGCACCAGGGATAGACTGTTTGTTACTATCGGTAACAGAACCTGTAATTGTATTCTGCGCAAAGGATATTCCGCTAAAAAACAACATAATTAGTAAATAGACTCTCATTAGGGTTAGTTTTTGGATTAGTTACTTGTTAGTTTATTATAGCCAAAATACAAATATTTTTAATATTATTAAAAAAAGGTTAAAAAAAACCAACATTCAACACATTTTTTAAAACAATATTAACTATTTCGTAATTAAATTTCTTGTAATAAAATCAAAATATCAATGTTATATATTCAACAATACTATGCATACATATAATTTTCACTAATTTTATTACATATTTAATAAAAATGCACCCTTTAGAAAAAAAATTCGACAAATAAAAAAAGCGAGATCTAAATCTCGCTTTTTTAACATTCTTCATTGTTTTACTTTTTACTTGACTCCAAATTATTCAACCGATTTTTCAAATTTAGTATTTCTTTATTTTGATCAATTACATACAAGGTCAATTCTTCAATCTTTTGTAAGAGCTTAGCGTTCATCTCTCCAAGATTAATCCCATTTTTCAACACCTCTTGTTCACTTGGAATATCTGCTAAGTGCCCTTTTTCTTGAATATGTTTCTCCACTTCTTGTAACGTAGGCAAATCATAATCCTTTTTAAAGACGAAGTCTGCCCAACCTGTAGCCAATACTTTCACTTCTCTTGAAGCGATTGAACCTTCAACAGCCAGCTTATGTGTACCTGTAGTAGTTGTTCCAATACCTAAACTTCCATTAGAATTAAGAGTCATTTTTCGTGCTCCGTATGAGTCCCATGCAAAAAGAGGTCTTGTTACTACAGATGTAGTACCCATTCTTGAATCAAACACCATAAGTGGGTTAGTACCATTATCATTACTAGCATCAATGCTTCCTGTTATATAAAGAACTGATCTATTATCGCTCATTTTATAGCCTTCAATAGTTGGAAGAAATTGATTCCCAGTATTTGTTCCGTTAGAAATTTTTAGATAATCCTGAGGAGCATCGCTTACAGTTAATTTCATTAATGTTTCGGCACCTGTTACTGCAGTACTTTTAATTTCTAAATTAGCAGATGGTGTTATTGTTCCAATGCCAACATTTTTATCACTTCCTACTGTAAAAATAGGACTTCCCAAGCCATAGGCAACATCTAGATAAGCAAAACCAGAAATATCTCTAGCTTTAAAATTCCATGGTCCAGCGGTATGTCCATATGGCTGTAAAGATAACCGAACAATCTCTCCAGCCGTATTTGCAGCCGCTTCTTGTTTTCCTATTTTTAAACTGGTATCAAAATAAACATTCCCATTTGTAGGATAAGTATTTTGACAAAAAATACTCTTTACACTAAACATCATAATTATTACCGCAATCTTTTTCATTTATCTTTTAGTTATTTTTAAATTTTAAATACACTCTTTTTAACAAACAAAGATATTTTTTTTAATGAATTTATTATGAAAAATAATGGCTTGTTAAAATAAAAAAAGCGAGACCTAAATCTCGCTTTTTTAACATATATAGTTTATATGATTATTATTCTACTGTAACTGATTTTGCCAAGTTACGAGGCTGATCGACATTACATCCTCTCATAACTGCAATATAATATGAAAGCAATTGCAATGGGATTGTCGTAATAAGTGGTGACAATGCATCTGAAGTTTCTGGGATTTCGATTACATAATCCGCTAATTCACGAACTTGAGTATCACCTTTTGTAACAACAGCAATAATTTTTCCGCTTCGTGACTTAATTTCCTGAATGTTACTTACAATTTTATCATAATGCCCTTGTTTCGGAGCAATTACAATAACTGGCATATGCTCATCAATTAAAGCAATTGGACCGTGTTTCATCTCAGCTGCCGGATATCCCTCTGCGTGAATATACGAGATCTCTTTTAATTTTAAAGCACCCTCTAAAGCAACTGGGAAATTATATCCTCTACCTAAATATAAACAGTTTGGAGCATCTTTAAATGCTGCTGCAATTTCTTTTGCTCTGTCATTTGTTCCCAAAGCCTCGCCTACTTTTTCTGGAATCAATTCTAATTCCTGTAAATAAGCATGGAAATCAGGGTTTGACAACGTTCCTTTTGCTTTTCCTAATCGAAGCGCAATCATAGCCAAAACAGTAATCTGTGTAGTGAAAGCTTTAGTAGAAGCTACCCCAATTTCTGGACCTGCATGTGTATAAGCACCTGCATGGCTTTCTCTTGAAATAGATGAACCTACTACGTTGCAAACGCCAAAAACAAATGCGCCGTTTTCTTTTGCTAATTTAATCGCCGCCATAGTATCTGCCGTTTCCCCAGATTGAGAAATCGCAATAACTACATCATTTTTATTAATGATTGGGTTTCTGTATCTAAATTCAGAAGCATATTCTACTTCAACTGGAATACGCGTAAATTCTTCAAAAATATACTCTGCAACCAAACCTGCGTGCCATGAAGTACCACAAGCTACGATTAATATTCTTTGCGCATTTAAGAATTTTTCAAGATTATCTTCAACACCTGCCATTTGAACAATTCCTTCATTGGCATGAAGTCTTCCTCTGTAAGTATCTTTAATTACACTTGGCTGCTCATAAATTTCTTTAAGCATAAAGTGATCATAACCTCCTTTTTCAATTTGCTCCAAATTCATTTGAAGTTCCTGGATATAAGGATCTACTAAAGAGTCATCTTTAATTTTTCTAATTTTAAGCGGCTTGTGTAATCTGATATTTGCCATTTCACCATCTTCAAGATATACCGCATTCGAAGTATATTCGATAAATGGAGATGCATCAGAAGCAATGAAATATTCACCTTCTCCTACTCCAATTGCTAATGGGCTTCCTAATCTTGCCGCTACAATTTCGTTTGGATTTTTTTTGTCGAATACCGCAATCGCATAAGCACCTACAACCTGATTTAAAGCAATCTGAACTGCTTTACCTAATTTAATATTTTCTTTCTTTTGAACTTCTTCTATTAAATTAACCAAAACTTCTGTATCAGTATCAGATTTAAAAGTGTAACCTCTTTTGATTAATTCTTCTTTAAGAGGTGCATAATTTTCGATAATTCCGTTGTGGATAATTACTAAGTCGCCAGAATTTGAAAGATGTGGATGGGAGTTCACATCATTTGGTACACCGTGCGTCGCCCAACGCGTATGTCCAATTCCAATATTGCCGCTTGTTGTTAAATTATCACTTGCTTTAGTTTCTAGATCAGAAACTTTTCCTTTTGTTTTACAGAGTTTAATACCTGTTTCGTCATACAACATAACGCCGGCACTATCATATCCTCTGTACTCAAGACGCTTTAATCCTTTTATTACAATAGGATAAGCCTCTCGATGACCGATATACCCAACAATTCCACACATATATTTATTATTAATTTGGTTTCGTATAGTAAACCTCGAGTCTCAGCCTCTTATCGTAATTAGAGTCTCCAGCAGGAATGTTATTACCAAATAAAATGGTTCCCGACGGATTGACTACTGATGCTCTCGGCACTTCAGAAATGACATCATTTTTAAGCTTCAGCTTGTTTGAAGTTACAAGACTGATGTCATCCATAACAACCAATCCTAATTTTACATTAGTTGCCGTTGTTGTTTTTATTAGATTACGAATATGATTTGTAAGTCTGATTTTATAACTGGTTCCTCTTTTAGTCGTGGCATCAACATTTATAATACCTCCGTAGACTACTTTTGACATTCTTGAATCGGTAGTAATACTCGAGCTTCCATCTGAAGTATAATCTAAAATAGGAACATTATTAGTAAGGTCATACAAATAAACCCTTTTTGGCTCTTTAGCCTTGATATTATCTGTACCAACAGCATTCATTTTAGTGGCATCTATATTAAAAACTAAATTAGCTTCGTTTACTTTCCAGCCATTATCTCTTATTTCTTTTAATTTAGAAGCAAAATCATTCAGCTCAATAACTGCCAGCGATCCTTGTCCTCCTTTTAAGTACAATCTTGAATCCCCCGTTGTTTTATTTCTTGCTGTTAATGCATCTTGGTATTCCGTTTTTTTAACTTCCTGAAGAAGGTTAACATTGCTTCCCGTGAGATTAATTACAATTGAACGGTTTTCTTTAGTATCACCATCTGTCGTGATATCAGTTTTAGCTTTATAATTAATGGTAATTTTTCCTTTTGAAAAATCCATTAAAGCCATATTTGCAGCACCTGCTTCAGATTTTGCTACTTTAAAGTATAATCCTCTGAAATATTCCTGAAAAACATCGGCTGCAGAAAGTTTTGAAGCAGCGGCTTTTAAAATTTTATCTTGAAAAAATGCCTTATTCAAATTTAAACGCATTTCAGGAGCTGAATACGTATATGTATATTTTTTAGATGAATCATCATAAGTAGAATCCTTCTTTTGTGCTACATCAAAAAAGAATTCAGTGTTTTGTTTTACATCGGTAGAATCGTTTAGCTTTATCCCTAAATGACCTTCAAAATCCGGAGTTTGATCCGTATAATACATTTGTGTCAACTGACTTCCGTTATCATAATAAGAACTTCTCATTTGATAAGTAGACTCATAAATACTCAAATCAAGCCTTCCTTTATCTGCTGGAGTACCATAAATTGAATCTAATTGATAATTATATCCTCCTTTTTCATTCACAGATATAGTATGGCTGAAGTATGGAATACTTAAAATTACATTCTTAATTACAGGCTCTTCTCCAATTGAAGGAGCATAAGCAGAAAGTGTTACTTGTGTATTATAATTCGCTGTTGTGGTTCCAAAAACTGGATCTTCGTAAATTCCTAATTTATTTATAGTTAGAGAATTTGACTGAACTGGTGTTACCTCTTGATTATAGGCCACCACATCATACTTTTCAGACTCAAGACCAAAATGATCATCACCAATCAAATCATCACCAATCGCATTAAAATCTTTATCGCAAGAACAAAAAAGAACAACTGTTGCAGCAAATAGAATTTTCTTAAAAAAAGAAGTATTATACATATTTAATAATAAAGTTAAATTTTAAAGACCAAACGTTCTATAGAAATTTGTATACGCTTCAGCGAATGCATCTTTCGTGGCGAAAGGTAAAAAAGGTTTTCCTGAAGATTCTATAAATTTTGTTAAACTTGAAGAAACATTTGGTGAGGCAATTACTACACCATCAGAATGCAGGATACTCGCTTTTAAAATATTCTCATAATTTGGCACTTCGAGATCCGCCACAGATTCGTGTGGCACACCATCAAATTTAACTTTGTTGATCATCTCTAGATCTAAATTTTCATCAAAAGATTGACCATAAACTGAAGTAATGATTTTAGTATCATTAAACAATGCTTCGTTTTTGTAGTAATGCTTCATGTAAATTGGAAGCATAGCCGCAAGCCATCCGTGAACGTGAATAATATCTGGAACCCAGTTTAATTTTTTTACAGTTTCGACTACACCTTTTGCAAAAAAGATGGCGCGTTCGTCATTATCAGGATACAAGACACCTTCTTCATCGGCAAAAGTAGCTTTGCGTTTAAAATATTCATCGTTATCAATAAAGTAAACCTGAATTCTTTCTTTAGGAATTGAAGCTACTTTAATAATCAATGGCATATCTAAGTCATTCACTACCAAATTCATCCCTGAAAGTCTAATCACCTCATGCAATTGATGTCTTCTCTCGTTGATATTTCCATATCTTGGCATGAAAATTCTTATTTGTCCGCCCTGATCATTAATCATTTTAGGAACGTCATAAGACATTAAAGAAACCTCATTTTCAGCCAAATATGGCACGACTTCAGATGATACGTACAATATCCTCTTATCTTTCATAATAGTATTTTACTTAATTTTTGGTAATAAAAACGTCGCAAAATTACAAAATTTTATGCAGTTTATAACTAATATATTATGTTTGCACTAAATTTTAATAATACCGCCATGCATATTTTCTACAGTAAAGCAGCGTTGATAGCGTATTTAAAAACTATCAAAACCGCAAATTCAACCATTGGATTTGTCCCAACCATGGGAGCTTTACACCAAGGGCACCTAGCTCTAATGCAGCGATCACTTAAAGAAAACGACGACACAGTTGTAAGTATATTCGTAAACCCAACACAGTTTAATAATCCTGAAGATTTAGAAAAATACCCTCGTACTCTTGAAGAAGATGTAAAGAAAATGAGAGGTTTAAGTGATAAAATGATTCTTTATGCTCCTACTGTCGATGACATTTATGAAGGACATACTGTTTCGCAGACATTTGATTTCGATGGTTTGGAAAATCAGATGGAAGGAAAATTTAGACCAGGACATTTTAATGGTGTGGGAACAATTGTAAAGCGATTATTCGAAATCGTAACTCCGACCAATGCTTATTTTGGAGAAAAAGATTTCCAGCAGCTTCAAATTGTTAAAAAACTAGTTGAGAAAAACAATCTTCCAGTACATATTGTAGGCTGTCCTATTTTTAGAGAAGATAATCAGCTGGCGATGAGTTCTCGAAACGAACGTTTGACTCCCGAAGAAAGAAAAGAAGCGTCGATTATTTATAAAACCCTGACCGAGGCCAAAGAAATATTCCAAAACAGTACACCTGAGGAAACCATCAAATTTGTAGAAAATGCTTTTAAAGACAACGAAACATTCGAACTTGAATATTTTGTAATTGCTGACGAATCTACATTATTACCTATCGATCATAAGATAAAAGACAAAAACTACCGCGCCTTTATAGCGGTATTTGTTAATTCTATAAGGTTAATAGACACCATTTCATTAAATTAAATTACCTTTGCTGCATGCAAATTCAAGTTATAAAATCAAAAATTCATCGAGTTAAAGTAACTGGAGCCGATTTGAACTATATTGGCAGTATTACTATTGATGAAACTCTGCTCGAAGCCTCAAACATTATTGAAGGCGAGAAAGTATCTATTGTTAACATTAATAATGGAGAGCGTTTTGAAACTTACGCTATTAAAGGCGAAAAAAACTCAGGCGAAATTACCCTTAACGGTCCGGCTGCCAGAAAAGTTCAAAAAGACGATATTATTATTATCATTTCATATGCTACTTTGGATTTTGAAGAAGCTAAAACCTTCAAACCATGGATCATATTTCCTAATGAAAACGATAATTCGTTAACATAACCTTTTTCTTTACTTTTATTCTTCATTTGTCAAAAAATATTTTTTGCACAAACAGATTTTTTTTTGCCATAATCGAGATAAATCTGCGTAAGAAATCATTGCTTTTTTTCATCCCCAAAATCTCAAAAAGCAAATAAAGTATTATATTGCCATACAATTTTCAATACTTTTTAATTCACTGAAATGCCACAAATCATGAAAAAAGTTTACCTGCTGATTATTTTAATTTCCGCATCTGTATTTTCCCAGAAAAAATTTGACAACATTCAATCTGAAAAACTGGGAGAAGAAAGAAGAATAACCATTGGACTTCCTCCTTCTTATGATGCAAAATCAGATAAAAAATATCCAGTTTTATATTTATTGGATGGAGATTATTTATTTGATCCGTTTTCGGGTGCTGTAAGTTATGGATCATATTGGGATGATATTCCAGAAATGATCATCATTGGAATTCATCAAAATAAAGACGAAGAACGTTATGATGATACCACTATAGATCAAAATGCAGGATTACCTTTTGAGAAAGGAGCAAAATTTTTCGAATTTATAGGTGCCGAACTTATTCCATATATAGAAAAAAAATACCGCACTACACCTTTCAGAATTATTGCGGGACACGATGTAACAGCAAGTTTTGCTAATTTTTATTTGTATAAAGAAATTCCGCTTTTCAATGCCTATATCTGTTTAAGTCCAGAATTGGCCCCAAAAATGGAAGTTCGTATTGCCGAAAAGTTTGCCAAAATACAAAAACCAATATTCTATTACCTTTCTGCTGGAGAAGGTGATATCAAAAAAATAAAAGAACCGATTGAAAAATTAAACGGAAATATTAAAATTGCTAATAATCCGTTAGTGAATTATAAATATGAGGTATTCAAAGGTGCAACACATTACACAGAAGTTTTACACTCTATACCAAGTGCGCTGTATCAGATTTTTGAAATTTACAGACCGATAAATTCTGCTGAATACAATGATAAAATTGCCGTTCTTCAAGAAGGTTATGCAGAATATTTAGAAAAAAAATATACTGACATGTCTGAAGTTTTAGGAGTTCAGATTCCAGTTCGAATGAGCGATTTTAAAGTAGTAGAGAATCTTATTTTAAAAAGAAATGCTTACAGCGAACTAGGGAAAATGGCTGAAATAGGAAATGTAAATTACCCGAAAGCCATGTTGGGAGAATATGAATTAGGATTAATGTATGAAAAACAAGGCGATCCGAAACATGCTTCAAAAAAATACCAAAATGCTTCTCAAATGGAGCCAATTGGGGATTTGAACAAAGATTTGATGTATGAGAAAATTGACGAAATGAATACGCTTGCTAAAAAAACCAAATAATGTCAAAAGTTAAGACTTCCTTTTTTTGCCAAAACTGCGGCACTCAATACTCCAAATGGCAGGGACAGTGCAACGCATGTAAAGAATGGAATACTATTGCTGAAGAAATTATTCAGAAGCAGGAAAAAGTGGCTTGGAAAAGCGAACCCACTTCAAGCAGTAAAGCTCCAAGACCTTTAAAAATAAACGAAATTGATTCGGCACAGGAAATTCGAATGGATACAACTGACAGCGAATTAAATCGTGTTCTTGGCGGCGGAATTGTTCCTGGATCTTTAACTCTTCTGGGCGGTGAACCCGGAATTGGAAAAAGTACACTTTTACTTCAAATCTCCTTAAAATTACCCTACAAAACGCTTTATGTTTCCGGAGAGGAAAGTCAGAAGCAGATCAAGATGCGCGCTGAAAGAATCACACCAAACAGCGACAACTGTTACATCCTGACCGAAACTAAAACACAAAATATTTTCAAGCAGATTGAAGCCATTCAGCCTGAAATTGTCATTATCGATTCGATTCAAACACTGCATACAGATTACATTGAATCGACCGCTGGAAGTATTTCCCAAATTAGAGAAACAACGGCTGAACTTATTAAGTTTGCCAAAGAAACCAACATTCCCGTTATTTTAATTGGACATATTACCAAAGATGGAAATATCGCTGGACCGAAAATTCTAGAACATATGGTCGATACGGTTCTTCAGTTTGAAGGCGACCGCAATCATATCTATAGAATTCTTCGTTCGTTGAAAAACCGTTTCGGGTCAACATCTGAACTTGGAATTTACGAAATGCTTGGAAGCGGTTTACGCGAAGTAAGCAATCCGTCAGAAATATTAATTTCTCACAAAGACGAAGAATTATCAGGAACTGCCATTGCCACAACACTTGAAGGCATGCGTCCGTTAATGATCGAAATTCAATCTTTAGTCAGCACAGCCGTTTACGGAACACCGCAAAGAAGCACTACAGGTTACAATGCCAAAAGACTAAATATGATTCTGGCTGTTCTTGAAAAAAGAGCTGGTTTCCGTTTAGGTGCAAAAGATGTTTTCCTGAATGTAACAGGTGGAATTTCTGTTGACGATCCTGCAATTGATCTTGCTGTTGTCGCTGCGATTTTATCATCAAATGAAGATATTCCGGTTGGAAAAGGTTTTTGTTTTGCTGGCGAAGTCGGACTTTCTGGTGAAATTCGTCCCGTAAACCGAGTTGACCAGCGTATTCAAGAAGCAGAAAAATTAGGTTTCGACACTATCTTTGTTTCAAAATACAATAAAATAGCTTTAAAAAATACGGGAATCAAAATTGAGCTTGTGACAAAAATTGAAGATGTTGCAAGCATACTTTTTGGCTGATTTTTTTTTCGCCACGAATTCACAAATTAATATAATATAATTCGTGAATTCGTGGCAGAAAAACTACCCTCAAAAAATTAAATATTGTAAATTCAACTCTATGAATTTTCCAAAACAAAAAATATTCAAAGCTTTAAAAATATTGGCCGTAATATTGGTTCTGCTTTGCATTGCATTATATTTTTTCAGAAACTCACTTTTAAAACAGGCTATTGCCAAAGTAACACACAAAATGGCCGTGAGTTACAATAGTGACTTTTCCATTAAAGAAGCTTCTTTTGACGGCTTATCCAGCATTAAACTTACAGATGTCGTATTAGTGCCTAAAAATGCTGATACCCTTTTAAAAATCAAAAACCTTGAAACCAGTGTCAGTTTAAGCAGTTTGTTAATTGGAGATGTTCAGGTTGGAACTTTAAAAATCAACAACGGTTATGTGCAATTAGTGAAAAAAGGAAAAATCAAAAACTTTGATGCTTTCCTAAAAAGAGACCGAGATGATTCAGAAACCAATGAAAAACGCAAATACGGTGCTTTTGCTTATAGAATCATTTCTAAATTGCTGAATCTGGTTCCTACTGATATGAATCTGGAAAACTTCCAGTTTAGAATTGACGACAATGGAAAAAAGACTTCTATTGCTGTAAATAAATTGGTTTTAAGCAACAAACAGCTAGAAACAAGCATTCATGTTGTTGCAAAAGATTTTGACCAGCGCTGGAACTTAAAAGGATTTGCAGATCCGAGGAACCAAAAAGCTGATATTCGTTTTTTCAATTTAGATACTGGAGCCATTCGTGTTCCTTATCTGGATGAACGTTACAATCTAAAAGCAAGTTTTGACTCGATCCGTCTGAATGTTCAAAATATTGATAAAAGCGGCAGTGAGTTTCATCTTGACGGTTTTACTTCTATCGTAAATTTAAAAATCAATCACCCGAAAATCGCGAGCAAAGATGTTATCATCAAAAATGCCCGTTTCGATTATCGCTTTTTATTAGGAGATGATTTCATTTCGATCGACAGCACTTCAACAATGCAGTTAAATAAGATAAAACTGCGTCCTTACATTTCTTATAATACGGAAAAAGATACCGTTTATACTTTGAAAGTTGATATTCCGAAAATGAAAGCGCAAGATTTTATTGTTTCCCTTCCTGATGGTTTATTTACCCATTTTCAAGGAATGCAGGCGACTGGAAATTTCAATTATAAACTGGATTTCAAATTCAATAAAAACAAACCGAATACGCTTGTTTTTGATAGTAAACTGAACAAAGAGGATTTACGAATTACCAAATATGGCGAAGCCGATTTAAACAAACTAAACGGCGAATTTGTCTATCGTGCGATTATTCAAAATGTATTACAGCGGCCAATTTTGGTTGGAAATGCCAATCCGAATTATACGCCTTTAGACCAAATGTCTCCTTTTTTAAGAAAATGTGTACTCACAACCGAAGACCCATCTTTCTTCTCACATCGCGGATTTATCAATGAAGCTTTCAAGCAATCTATTCTGAAAAACATCAGAACCAAAAAATTCTCTCGTGGTGCCAGCACAATCAGTATGCAGTTGATCAAAAATGTCTTTTTAACTCGTGAAAAGACGCTTTCGCGAAAGCTGGAAGAAATACTTCTTGTTTATATTTTAGAAAACAACCGAATTGTAAGCAAAGAAAGAATGCTGGAGGTATATTTCAACATTATCGAATGGGGACCAAACGTATACGGAATTGGCGAAGCAAGTCATTTTTACTTCCAGAAAAGTCCAGCGGCTTTAAGTTTAGACGAATGTTTGTATTTAGCAACCATTATTCCGAAGCCGAGAAAATTCATGTATCAGTTTAACGATCAAGGAAACTTGAAAGATTATGCGGTAAAGAATCAAAAATTCTTAAGCAATTTAATGTTACGCCGTGGTCTTATTATTCCAGATGATACTATTGGCCGACTTCCGGTTTATATTTCGGGAAATGCACGTTCGTTATTACGAATCAAAGTTCCGGATTCCACTGCCATTCAAAATGATTCTCTGTCTACAGACGAATTTGATTTGTAACGATTGCTGTCAAATTTAACCGCAAAGTTCGCAAAGGATTACGCAAAGTTCGCAACGTTTTTTTCGGAAAGCTTTGCGAACTTTGCGTTTATAGTAAGTCCAGCTGACAATAAAATCTTTGCGCTCTTTGCGGTAAAATGTACACAGTTTATTTGAAGTTCTTCAGAAACTCTTCTTTGTAAGTTGGCGAAACTTCGATTTCTGTTCCGTCGTTTAAGGTGACGATTCCGCCTTTATTATATGATTTTACACAATTGAGATTGATGATATGCGATTTATGAACCCGAATAAAAGGCAGAGGCAGGATTTCTGAAAAATGCTTCAGAAATCGGCAGACCATTTTCTTGGCTCCAGTATTTAAATACAAATCGGTGAAATTTCCATTGCCACGAAGGCGTACAATATCTTCCATTTTCACCACTTCAAAACCTTCTAACGTTGGCAGAATAACTTGTTGTTTCTCTGGTTTCTGCTCGTGAAAATTCTCAACAATAATTTTATTTCGGTTGAAAATTTCATGATTTAAAATCTGATGATGCACTTTGTTTACCGCAATAATCAGTTCTTCGATGCTAATCGGTTTTAAAAGGTAATAAGCCGCACTTTGGTTTAAAGCACGAAGTGAATATTCAGAAAAAGCAGTTACAAAAATGGTTTCAAACTGAAGATCTTTGCAGGCTTCCAAAACGTCAAAAGCATTTCCAAAAGGCATTTCTACATCTAGAAAAACCAACTGTGGTTTAATGTCATGCAACAACGGAACAGCTTCTTTGATATTCTGCGCTTCTCCAACAACCTCAACTTGCGGACAATATTTGCTCAAATAATTTTTAAGCACTTCGCGCGCTGCCAATTCATCTTCGACAATTACACTTTTTATTTTCTGCAAAGTCATCATATTTTGTCAATTAATGGAAAAACAATTCGAACAATCGTGCCGGATTCTGGTGCTTCTTTTTCTGAAATCGAAAACGAAATATCCTTTTTATACAATTCATTCAAGAGATCAATTCTTTCTTTCGTATTATTCAAACCTCGGGATTCGTAAATTTTCTGATTGGTTGTTTTGAGTTCACGGCTTTTGGTTAAACCAATTCCGTTGTCTTCAATTATCACATTAATCTTTCCGTTTTTGTACTCAAATCGAAGCGATAAAAAACCTTTTTTATCCAAATAACGTAATCCGTGCCAAATGGCATTTTCGAGATGTGGCTGCATAATCATATTCGGAACAAAAACTCTTTCGGTATCGAGCGACTCATCAACCACAATTTCAAAATCGAATTTATCCAGGAAACGCAAATGTTCTAAGTCCAGATATTTCTTTAATTGTTCGACTTCTTTATCCAGCGAAATAAAATCTTTATTGGAATTTTCCATCATATTTCGCATCAAATTCGAATAAGAAGTCAAATATTTATTGGCTTCCAATTCTTTATTTTCGGCAATAAACTGATTGACACTGTTCAAACTATTGAAAATAAAATGCGGATTCATTTCACGGCGCAAGGACTGCAAAGCGATTTCTTTATTTTTAATTCGGATGGAATACAACGCTTTTACGATGAAGAAAAACAAAAGCAGCAACAAACCAATGGATCCTAAAAGGAAATAATTGAAAGAGTTTTTCTTCGAAATCAATTCGTCTTTTAAGACCTTTTCTTTTTCAAGCTGTCGGATTTTATCTTCCGTAATCTGAAAAGTTTTGGCATCAATTAAAGTTGTATCGGATTTGATTAATTTTTCGAAATTATTAAAAAACTGTTCGTACAAAGCCATACTTTCCTTGTCTTCTCCTTTTGTTTTATAATATTTGATTAAAGACGACAAACTCTTTCTGGCTTCGGTTGAATTTCCTTTTTGAAAAGATAAATTGTACGCTTCTTTTAGAGACGAAATGGCTTTTTCTGGTTCTTTCTTTTCAAAATAAAGCGACGCCAGCGATTGCAGCTGTTTTATTTCGGTCGTAAAATCGTTATTGGTTTTGGCATCTGCAAGTAGTTTTTCGCTAATGGCAAGCGCTTTATCAAACTGATTATCGGCCACATACACTTTTGCGATTTCATTTTTGATCTTAACTTCTTCTGGCTTGTCTTTAGCGTATTTTAAAGCTTTTTTATAACTTTCAATTGCTACCGCTTTGTCATTTAACTGCAACGAATTTTCTGCTTTTTGAACATACGCTTTACTGACTTCTTCGGCTTTTTTTTCTTTTTTCAGCAATTCAATATTCGAATCTACATAAGTGGTCTGGCTTGCCGGATTGGATTGATTTCTGAGTCGGTTTGCATCGTTCTGGTTTATTTTCTCTTCAGATGCATCTTTGGTCAGCGAACCCGCCGCTTCATAATTTTTTATAGCCGAATCGAAGTTTTTCTGGTCTTCCTGAACTTTCGCCAAGCTTCTGGTAACGCGGGTTTTATCTTCGGTCAGTTTTAATTTGGTATACGAATTTAAAGCTCTTTTAAAATATTCTTCTGCTTTAGCATTATCGCCTTTACTTAGAAAATCATTAGCTAGTTTTTCATAATTAAATGCAATTTTCGCTTCATCGTTTTCATCTAAAGATTTCGATAATTCTTCAGCAGTTTTACTGATTTTGGCTTTACTCTTCGGTACACTTTTTTCAGGAAGCGACTGCGCAGTTATTTCTTGAGGAAATAAAAACGCTAAAAAAAGCAGACTAAAAACAATTAATACATGACGTTTCACAAACAAGTTATTTAGAAAGTGTAAAGTAACTTAATTTCAAATTCCTATCCTATCGCATTCACCAAGTCAAACGGCTTGTTGACCCATTGTCTCAAAAATACGTTTTTTCGATCAATACTTTTACCTCGTAATCTTAAAACCATCATTATGAAAAAACTATTTTACGCTTCTTTTATTCTTTTTTCTCAGTTCATTATTGGACAAGTTTCTGGAAATGTCAATTATCAAAATCAATATTCTGAGAATACTTCCATTGATATTAGTTTCCCTTCTAGCGAAGGTATTGTAGCTAGTGTAAAAGGGCTTGCGAATGTTAAAGCAGATTCATACATGGCAATTTTCAGCATAACTCAAACGGGTAAAACCACCAAAGAAGTCAATGAGTTACTTGACCAGAGAATCAATAAATCGCTTGAAGAGATAAAGCTTAAAAAAGGTGTTGAGACTTTTGTAGATATGATTTCATTTGTTCCGATGTATGAATATGAAGTCGAAAAAAAGGTGTTTAGCCGTAAAACGTATAATGAAATTCCCGTGGGATTTGAGTTAAAGAAAAACATTCACATAAAATTTACCGATCCCAATCAGCTGAATGATTTCATTTCCATTTTATCCAATCATGAAATATATGATTTAGTGAGAGTTGACTATTTCTCCAATGCGTTGGAAACCATCAAAAAGGAAATGATGAACAAAGCCAAACTGCTGATTCAGGAAAAGATCAAAAACTATGAACTTCTTCTTGGAGAAACATTTACAAACGTAGAAAAAAGAATCTCCGATGGTTTTGCTGTTAATTTACCCGTAGAAATGTACAAATCGTATGAAGCGTACAACAGCTCTTCTTTAAACTTAAAAAAAGCAGCAAATGTAAATCAAGCCAGTAAATCGACTACGCTTTATTATCAGCCTGTGTTTAATAAAGAATTCGATTTTATCATTAATCCAGCGGTTTTGGAACCTGTTATTCAAGTACAGTATGAAGTAAAGATTTTCATTAACAGGGAAAAAGAAAAGAAACAAGCTGCCAAAGCAGATAAAGAATTTATTCTGATTACTCCAAATGGCGATTTAAAACCTATTAATGTCAATTCTCCAAAGCAAACCTATTAATCTATAAAGTTTCACCAAGTCGAAAGACTGTTTCACCATTTGTCCAAAAAGTGCGCTTTTTTAGTTTTTAAGTTTGATCTATAATCATCCAATTAAAAACTAAAATTATGAAATCAAATCTTTTTATAACAGCACTATTGGCTTCGTCAATATCTTTTGCAAGTTGTAATTCTTCGAATGCGAAACCCATAAAAAATATTGAGAGCGAAAAACCAAATTCGGCTGAAACGACTAAAATTCAGGTTGCTCTTTTATTAGATACTTCTAACAGTATGGACGGGCTAATCGATCAGGCGAAATCAAGATTGTGGAATATTGTAAATACTTTGACCACTTTAAAATACGAAGGAAAAACGCCAGATATCGAAATTTCTTTATACGAATATGGAAACGACGGTTTATCTGAAAGATCAAATTACATTAGACAAGTTACGCCTTTATCGACCGATTTGGATTTGATTTCGGAAAAATTATTTGCTTTAAGAACCAACGGCGGAAGTGAATATTGCGGTGCTGTAATTCAGGATGCGACCAAAGAACTAAAATGGTCTACAGAAAGCAACAGCATGAAGCTGATTTACATTGCAGGAAATGAAGGATTCGATCAGGGAAAAATCAGTTACAAAGAAACCATAAGCGATGCTCTAAAAAATAATATTTATGTGAATACTATTTTCTGTGGCAACAAAAGCGAAGGCATAAATACATTCTGGAAAGACGGCGCCGACCGTGGAAAAGGAAAATACTTCAACATCGATTCCGACAAAGCAGTCCAATACATTGCAACGCCTTACGATGAAGAAATTGCCAAATGCGATGAAAAAATAAACAAAACCTACATCAATTATGGTTCTAAAGGAGCGGAGAAAAAAAGAAACCAAGTCATGCAGGATCAGAATGCCAAAAAAGTTTCAGCTTCTAATTATACAGATCGTGCGGTGAGCAAATCAAAAGCGGTTTATAAAAACGAAAGCTGGGATTTGGTTGATAAAGTAAAAGATGATGCAGGCGCTATTGGTAAAATTAAGAAGGAAGAATTGCCAACGGAACTTCAAAACAAAACTACTGCTGAAATTGAAGTAATCGTAAATGAAAAGAAAAAAGAAAGAGAAACAATCCAGAAAGAAATTAGTGTTTTGGCCAAAAAACGTCAGCAGTATATTGATACCGAAGCTAAAAAAACCAAAACTCAGGATGATTTGGGAAATACGATAAATTCTTCTATTCTGGCTTTCGCCAAAGTAAAAGGCTATACGGTTGAGAAATAAGAATCCTGATGAAAACGAGAATTTTATTTCTGCTCTTTACGGCGATTCCGTTGATTTGTTTGAGCTGTGAAAATAAAAAAGAGAAAACGATAAAAACTAAAACTTCAAAACCGATTTATTCCTATGAAGAGAAACTAAAAAGTGAAATAACTGAAATCAGGAGTTTTTTGGGGAAATCTCCGAAATACAATTCAGATGTGGCGCTGTTTTTAGATATGAAGATAGAATCTGGAAGAAATCGGTTTTTTGTTTATGATTTGAAAAACAACAAATTACTTAATAAAGGTTTGGTCGGACATGGTTCTGGTTCCGAAACAGGAATTCAAGGCGAACTAAAATTTAGTAATATCAAGAATTCAAACTGCAGCTCGTTAGGCAAATATGCCATTGGCGGTTCTTATATGGGAACATTTGGAAAAGCCTACAAATTATATGGTTTGGACAAAACCAACAGTAATGCTTTTGATCGCAATATTGTGCTTCACAAATACTCCGAAATTCCGTTTGATGAACAACCTTATCCAATTTGCAACAGCTTGGGATGTCCAATGGTAAACGAAAAGTTCTTCGGCGTTCTCGAAAAACTAATTGACCATTCTAAAAAGAAAATCATTCTGGTAATGTATTATTAACTCATTGGGTATAATTAAATAAAATCATTTTTAACACATAGAAATATAGATTTTCGGTTCAAAAAGAGAATGTAAGAAACTCGTTTCCACATATAGATAAACTACTGCACTTAAAATAAGTGAAACGCCTTTTTTTAATCTTAAAAAAACTCTATTTCATTCTGTTAAAAATAATTCCAACGAATTAAATAACTTTCCCAATAATCTAAACTCAATCTTATGAATAAAAAAGTAATTCTATTCATCGTACTTTTAGTTGGCGCTTTCGCGAAAGCACAAAAACCAATCTTCACAACGGCAAAAGTGAAAGCCGCAACGGTATATTTTAATGCCGCCGAGATTTCGCAGACAACAAGCATTACACTGCCTGCTGGAACAAGTGAAATTGTCATTAAAAATGTGGCTTCATATTTAAATGAAAATTCGGTCCAAATTGGCGCTCCGGCAAATGTAACAGTACTTTCGGTTCAATTCACCAATAATTATATTTCAGAATACGAGACAGATTTGAAATCACCTTTAATTAAAAGAGTAAATGATAGTATTGTTTTGATTGAGAAAGAACTTCAAAAAGTAAACAATACGATTAATTCTGAAAACAAAACCATGCAACTGCTGGATCGAAATCAACAAATTTCGGGAGTAAATTCTGGATTAAATGTAGCCGAATTAATGAAAATGGTCGATTATTATAAAAACAAACAAATCGAAATTGCCAATAACATCAATACATTAACCGATAAACAGAAAAAACTAAATGAAACACTTCAGAAACTCAATAACAAACTTGAGTTTGATACCAACAAAGAAGAACGAACTTCATCGGGAAAATTAATTGTCCAGGTAATGAATAGTGCCGCCGGAATTGTTCCGCTAGAGATTTCCTATTTAACACAAAGTGCTTCTTGGAATCCTTTTTACGATTTGCGTACCGAAAGTGTAAATGCTCCAATCAATATGGTTTATAAAGCACAGGTTGTTCAAAACAGCGGTATCGACTGGAAAAAAGTTAAACTGACTTTATCAAGCGGTTATCCGAACCAAAATAATCAGGCTCCGATATTAAGTTCTTGGTTTTTAAGAAACAATGTTAATTATGGTTATAATCAAAGAGCTGCTGCCAACCAATTGCAAAGTGCTATGGGAGTAATAAAAGAAGAAGCAATTCAAGATGCGGTGATATCTGCGGCACCGAAGATGAAAAAATCTTCTGTTTCCGATTTTACAACTGTTGCAGAAAACCAACTAAATATTGCTTTTGATATTGATATTCCGTATGATATTCTTTCTAACGGAAAAGTACACAGTGTTTCCTTAAAAGAAATCAAACTTCCGGCAACGTATAAATACTATGCTGTTCCAAAAGTAGAAAATGAAGCTTTCCTTCTTGCCGAGATTGCCGATTACAGCAAATACAATTTATTGCAAGGCGAAGCCAATATCATTTTTGAAGGAATGTATGTTGGAAAAACTTTCATAGAGCCAAATCAGACTTCTGATACTTTGAATTTAAGTATGGGACGTGATAAAAAGGTTTCGATCAAACGCGAGAAAGTTGCCGACAAATCGGGAACTAAATTTTTGTCTTCTAGAAAAGAACAGACTTTTACTTACGACATAACTGTTCGAAATAATAAAAAAGAACCGGTTGAGCTTTTACTAAAAGATCAATATCCGTTAACAACCAACAAAGAAATCGAAGTGGAATTGCTGCAAAGTGACAGCGCAAAAGTAAATGCTGAAACTGGAATTCTAACTTGGCAATTACAGCTGAAACCAAATGAAACCAAAAAGATCAGAATAAGTTATCGTGTAAAATATCCTAAAGATCAGGTTTTGAATTTATAAAATCTTCCCAAAAACAAATCCCGATAGTTGTAAAGCTATCGGGATTTTTATTTTTAGTTCAAAGAAATATAAAATCTTTGTGACTTGTAACTTCATGGCAAAAAAATTAAGGCGCTGGATCAGGAATTATAGCCTGCACAGCATCAATTTCTGCTAAGATTTGTTTTGAAAGTACAATATCAATTGTGTCGATGTTTTCTTTTAATTGTTCCAAAGTGGTTGCTCCAATAATTGAGCTTGTCAAAAATGGCTGCTGCAATACAAATCCCATTGCTAATTGCGTTAATGTCAAACCGTGTTTTTTAGCGATTTCCTGATACAATTTTGTTGCTTCGGTACATTGGTCGCTATTGTAACGTTTGTATTGCGGAAAAAGGTTAATTCTCGCTTTTGGATGACTTTCTCCTGTCAAGAATTTCCCAGTGAGAACTCCAAAGGCTAAAGGCGAATATCCTAGCAAACCAACATTTTCATATTTCGAAACTTCTGCAGAATTCACTTCAAACAAACGGTTCAATAAAGAATACGGATTTTGAACGGTTTTGATTCTTGGCAGATTGTTGTATTTGCTTTCTTCTAAAAGACGCATCATTCCCCAAGCATTTTCATTTGAAACCCCAATGTGTTTGATTTTACCTTCTTTGATTAATCCGTCGAAAGTTTCTAAGATTTCTCTGAAGTTATCTTCCCAAACATCATCATGTCCGTGAAAAGCGCGCTGTCCGAAATTATTCGTTTTTCTTTCCGGCCAGTGCATTTGATACAGATCGATATAATCAGTCTGCAATCTTTTTAAGCTGTTCTCAACTGCATATTTAATACTTGCAGGAGAAAAATCCAGCTTCTCGCGCATATACCCAAAATTCGGATTTGGTCCTGCAATTTTAGAGGCTAAAACAACTTTATCTCTGTTTCCTGATTTTTTAAACCAAGTTCCAATAATTTTCTCTGTGCTCCCGTAAGTCGCTTCACTCGCTGGAACCGAATACATTTCGGCTGTATCGAAGAAATTTACGCCTCTTTCGAGAGCATAATCCATTTGTTCGTGGCCTTCGGCTTCCGTATTCTGCTGTCCGAAAGTCATAGTTCCCAGACAAATTTTACTAACTTTTATATCGGTGTTTGGTAATGTAGTGTATTTCATTTTTTCTTTAGGTTCAAAGTTGCAAAGAAGCAAAGGTACAAAGTGATTTTTCAAATCGAAATGTGAGAAAGGTTAAAAAAAGTACAAGATTTTTACGCCTTCCTGCAAGGTTTCTCAAACCATGTAAGTATTTATAAATTCAATTCAAAAAAAAGCTAAACCTACAAGGTTTTGAAAACCTTGCAGGATAAAAATTCCAAAAATCGAAAAAGTAAAAAAGGCTCAAAAGTAAAAACCTTTGAGCCTTTGCACCTTAGAACCTTTGTCCCTTAGTTTATACTATTTAACATCTCAGCAATCTCGTCTAATCTTGGAGTTAAGATGATTTCGATTCTTCGGTTTTTAGCTTTTCCTTCTGGAGTTGCGTTACTTGCCAAAGGAGAGAATTCGCTTCTTCCTGCTGCTGTTAATTTTTGTTTGTTGATTTTTGGGTTTTCACTTAAAATCGCTACGATTGCTGTTGCTCTTTTAGTCGATAAATCCCAGTTGTTTGCAATTGGTCCTGAACCAGCATACGGATCATCATCTGTATGACCTTCAATTAAAACAGAAAGATCTGGATTATCACCTAAAACTTTTCCAAGTTCTACAACGGCTTTTCTACCTTCTGTACCAACTGCCCAGCTTCCTGAATTGAAAAGTAATTTGTTTTCCATAGAAACATATACTTTTCCGTTTTTATGTTCAACTGTTAAACCTTTACCTTCAAAACCTGTTAAGGCTTTCGATAAAGTTTCTTTCAGTTTACGCATGGCTTCTTCTTTGGCAGCGATCATATCTTCAAGTTCTTTTAAACGATTTGCTGTTTTGTCTAAACGAGCTTGTTCATCTGCAAGAGCTTTACCTTTTGCTTCTAATTGCGCTAATAATTCACGGTTTTTAGCCAAGTTTTTTTCTAATGCATCGTTACTATTTTTTTCCAATGCATTATAAGAATCCTGTAATACTTTGTATTTATTTTGAGCTGCGGCTAAATCTGCTTTTTGTTTTGCCAAATCATCATTAGCACTTGCTAAATCTTTAGTCAGTTTATCACGATCGACTTCTAATTGATTCTTTGCTTTCTTTAAATTTTCATTTTCGTCAGCGATAGAACGGTTTTCTTTTTTTAGATCTGAATATTTGGTTTCAAGATCATTGTAAATCTTTTTGGATACGCATGAAGTAGCTGATAATGCTAAAACTACTAATCCGATGGAGGCTTTTTTAATCATGTTCTTTTTGGTTTTATTAGGGGCGTATTAATACTCTGGATCATGTTCGAAGAAATTGAGATTCAATATTCTTCAAACCGCAATTCTTTCAACAAGAACAATACCAAACTTTTATTCAATCTCGACTAAAACCGGACAATGATCTGAGTGAACTGCATCTGGAAGAATAACCGCACGTTTTAATCGATGCTCCATTTCATTACTCACCAAATTGTAATCGATACGCCAGCCTTTGTTATTGCCTCTTGCTCCTGCTCTATAGCTCCACCACGAATAATGGTGCGGATCTTTATTAAAATGACGGAAACTATCAATGAAACCTGATTTCATAAACGCATCCAGCCAAGCACGTTCTGCCGGTAAAAACCCTGAAACGGTCTTATTTCGAACGGGATCGTGAATATCGATTTCTTCATGGCAGATATTATAATCACCACAAATAATAAGATTCGGAATAGCCAATTTCAATTCGTTTATGTAAGCCTGAAAATCATCCATAAACATAAATTTATGATCTAATCTTTCAATATTTGTTCCTGATGGAAGGTACAAACTCATCACCGAAACATCTTCAAAGTCAGCACGAAGGTTACGTCCTTCAAAATCCATATGATGAATCCCGGTTCCATACACTACTTCTTTGGGTTCAATTTTAGATAAAATAGCAACACCGCTATATCCTTTTTTGGTGGCCGGATAATAATATTGGTACGGATAACCTGCAGCAGTAATATCAGCAACAGGAATCTGATCTTTAGTTGCTTTTATCTCCTGAAGGCAGATTACATCAGGGCTTGCCTGTTTCAGCCATTCGATAAAACCTTTGGTAATTGCAGCACGGATTCCGTTTACATTATAAGAAATAATTTTCATCAGTTAGTCTTTTTTAGGATTTCAAATGTAATAAAAATGTGGAAAGTTTATAATCGAATCTTCGAAAAGTAGAGTTTTTTGTTATCTTTGTTCGCTGCTCTAATAATATTAAAAATAGTACATGGGTTTAGTTACCGCGAAAGAAGTTGCAAAAGCAATAAATGTTGAAAAGTACGGAGTTTTCGGTACGTTTTCTGGCTGGATTCTTATGAAGGTTCTTAAGATCTCTACCCTTAATAAAATTTACGATCGCAATAAACATTTGGAAGATCTTGCGTTTTTGAACGGAATTTTGGATGAGATGGAAATCAAATTTGAAATACCGGAAGAAGATTTAAAACGTCTGCCGAAAGATGGTGCGTATATTACTATTTCTAATCATCCGCTTGGAGGAATTGATGGAATTTTACTATTGAAATTAATGCTTGAAAGAGAGCCAAATTTCAAAATCATTGCCAATTTCTTATTGCATAGAATTGTTCCGATGAAAAAATACATTATGCCGGTTAATCCTTTTGAAAATCACAAGGATGCTAAATCGAGTGTAATTGGTATTAAGGAAACGTTACGTCATTTAAGTGATGGAAAACCTTTAGGAATTTTCCCTGCCGGGGAAGTTTCGACTTATAAAGATGGAAAATTAGTAGTCGATAAGCCTTGGGAAGAAGGCGCTTTAAAACTAATCAGAAAAGCCAAAGTTCCAGTTGTTCCTATTTACTTTCATGCAAAAAACAGTAAATTATTCTACTGGCTTTCTAAAATTGATGATACGTTACGTACTGCCAAATTACCATCTGAGCTTTTAACGCAGAAAGATCGTGTGATTAAAGTGCGTATTGGAAAACCAATTTCGGTTAACGAACAAAATGAAATCGAATCTTTTGAAGAATATTCAGAATTCTTAAGAAAGAAAACCTATATGCTTGCCAATCCTTTTGAAAAGGATACCAAATTGATTGATACCGCAACCGCAAGTCTTAAGATTACAAAAGCACCTAAAAAGATTGTTACGCCTGCAAATGAATCAAAATTAATTGATGAAGTTCAGGCTTTAAGAAATAGCGACAGTAGATTTCTACAAAGTAAAAACTATGAAGTTTTCTTTGCGAGCGCAAAAGAGATTCCGAATATTTTACATGAAATTGGACGTTTACGTGAAATTACTTTTCGTGAAGTGGGCGAAGGAACCAACGAATCTATTGATATAGATGAATACGACCAATATTATCACCATATGTTTTTATGGGATGATGAAACCAAAAAGATTGCCGGAGCATATCGTATGGGATTGGGTTCTGAGATTTATCCGAAATATGGAATTGAAGGTTTCTATCTAACCGATCTTTTCAGATTTGAACCGGAACTTCACGATATGATGCACAAATCGATCGAAATGGGACGTGCCTTTATCGTAAAAGAATACCAGCAGAAACCAATGCCATTGTTCTTATTGTGGAAAGGTATTATTCATACTACTTTGCGTCATCCGGAACATAAATATTTAGTAGGAGGTGTAAGTATCAGTAATCAATTCTCTGATTTCTCTAAATCACTGATGATTGAGTTTATGAAATCAAACTATTACGATCCGTATATTGCACAATATATTCATCCAAAGAAAGCTTATAAAGTAAAACTAAAAGACGCTGACAAAGATTTTATCTTCGATGAAGCGGAATCTGACCTTAACAAGTTTGACAAAATCATCGACGAACTGGAACCAGGAAATTTACGTTTGCCAGTTTTAATCAAAAAGTACATCAAGCAAAATGCGCGTGTAGTAGCTTTTAACGTCGATCCATTGTTCAATAATGCTATAGACGGTTTAATGTACATTAGAATTGCAGATATTCCTGAAAGCACCATGAAACCTGTAATTGAAGAGTTTCAGATTGAATTGGAAAAGAAATTATCTGAGAAAGAAGATTAAGCGCAAAACCATAAATAAGAAAGCCGTTTCTATTAGAAACGGCTTTTTTTTATACTTAACTTAAACCAGAAAAAATTATTCTTTTCCAATTTCACTAATATCTTCTAATTGGTTTTTAGGATCTGCACCGTATTGATTTGGTCCTTTATCGCCTTCGATAGTAAGTAAATAAATATTATAAAATGGTATTAGTATATACCACCATTCTTTATCAATATCGTGCATTCTACGAACTCCAACTGCAATACCAGGAATAAGGACTGCTAAACTATATATGTTTCCAATTATAGTCAGACTAGGCGAAATTAAGCCCGCAATAAACCCAAGAACAAAAGAAATAATAACGTTCACTAAAAAGAACATCCAATATTCTCTTCTCCTTGCTCTTCCTTTAAAATTCAAATAGTTTTCAAAAACTACTTTCTTGTACATTTCTAACATAATAACTCTTTTAAAAAATTTCCCTACTCTTATGGATTTTCAGTTCCTCCATTTGTAATTTAAAAACGTGCAATATTAGCCACTTCAAATTTTATGTTGTGGAACTATACGTTTAAAAACTAACAGAATAAGGTTATTTTTTAGCGTGTTAAAACTGTAAAAAGATCAAATAAAAAATCCCATTTTTTCAAAATGGGATTTTTAATGCTTTTAGAACCAAGGCTTTCTACCAACTTGATAGGTCTGATAAAAATCTTCATCCGTTTTTGTTAAGTAGATAATACCTTCTATGAAACCAACTAAACTTGCTGCACCACAAGTAACGATGGTAAGTATTAATTGAATAATTCCTTCTTTTTGATAACCTAAATAAAATTTGTGTATTCCAAATCCTCCTAATAAGATTCCTAAAACACCTGCAGTAACTTTTTTGTTTTCTGGTTTTAAATTATTTTCCATGTTTACTGTTTTAAAGTTTGTATTTAAATCAAAAAAATATTCATAAAAAAATCCCATTTGCATCTAGCCAAATGGGATTAAAATATATTAGAACCAGCCTTTTTTACCTACTTGGTAAGTTTGGTAGAATTCTTCATCAGATTTTGTTAAATAGATAATTCCTTCAATAAAACCTATTAAGCTTGCTGCTCCACAAGTAACGATAGTAAGTATTATTTGAATGATTCCTTCTTGTGTGTATCCTAAAATGAATTTATGTATTCCAAATCCTCCTAATACGATTCCTAAAATTCCGGCTACAACTTTTTTATTTTCTTGTGTAGGCTGTGATGGAGTATTCCAACTTTCTGGTTTTGTAGTTTCCATTTAATTATATGTTAGTTAATTATTATTGCAATTCAACTTTTCCAATTTCATTGATTTCTTCGACATTGTTTTTAGGATCAGATCCATATTGGTTTGGTCCGTAATTTCCTTCTGTGCATAATAAAATCAACGCCCAGATTCCTCCAATAAACGGAATAAAAGACACAAAATAATACCAGCCGCTTTTGCCAATATCATGCATTCTTCGTACTGTAACAGCTAATCCTGGAAGAAGGGTTGCTAAACCATAAAGAAGAAAAAGACCATATCCAATAAATACGCCTGTAAGGGCATCACCCAGAATACCACCAATGATTAAACCTATAATCATTAATGCAAAACAGATTAAACTGCTGGCAAGGGCAAAATACCAATATTCACTTCTTCTCGCACGTCCCTTAAAGTTGGCATAGTTTTCAAAAACTACTTTTTTGTACCATTCAATCATAATCAATTAAAATTAGTTTAAACACCTACTCTTTAAGGATTTTCGGTTTCTCCTATTTCAAAAGAATTCTGCCTATTTAGACTCATTCTTTTAAGAATCGGCAACAATATTATTAAAAATTAACAAATAAAACTAATCAGTAACGAAAAATTTACAGGAAAAGACTCGTTATTAAAATTAAAAAAACGTAAATCTAACTTTGGGCATAAACAGCCTTGATTTTATCTACGATTACTTGCGCCAAACGTTCGTGACTTTCAAAAGTCCAACCCGCAATATGCGGGGTTAATAAAACATTTTTTGCTTCTAGCAGATATTGAAATGCTTCAGGAGTATTTTTATCCTGAAAAAGGGTTTCAAATGAAAGCTTTTCATATTCCAAAACATCCAAACCAGCACCTAAAACCTTTTTTGATTTCATGGCTTCAACTAAATCAGCCGTTACGATGTTTTTACCACGAGATGTGTTAATAATCCAAAATGGTTTTGCAAAGGCATTTATAAAATCTGCATTTACCATTTTGTCGGTTTGTGGTGTCCAAGGAAGGTGAAGACTTAAAACATCGGTTCTTTTTTGTAATTCTGCTAAAGAAACCTGTTTTGCATTTTCATCGCCAACATTATCCAAAATATCGTAACACAAAACTTCAGCATCAAAACCACGAAGTTTTTTGGCAAAGGCTTTTCCCATATTTCCATACCCAATAATTCCGACTGTTTTACCGTCTAATTCATGTCCGCGATTGCTTTCACGATTCCATTGACCTGCTTTTACTTCGGCGTCGGCCTGATTTAAATTATTAAAAAGGGACAATATTACTCCCAAAGAATGTTCTGCAACAGCGTTGCGATTTCCTTCAGGTGCCGCAATTAAATGAATTCCTTTTGATGAAGCATACTCACAATCAATACTTTCCAGACCAGCACCTACTCTAGCAATAAACTGCAGATTTGTGGCTTTATCTAAAAAAGTCTTATCAATCTTGAAACGGCTTCGAATTACAATTCCGTTATACTCTTGGATTTTCGCTTCGATTTCTTCTTTAGAAGATTTAAAATCGGCGTGGTTTTCAAAACCTGCTTCTTCTAACTGGTTCCAGAGAACTGGATGATTACTATCGATATGAAGAATTTTTACACTCATTTTTATTGTATTTAATGTTAGACAAAAATACGAGTAAAGCTTTATACTTTATCTGGGAAGAAGGTAAAACTCACCAACAAAACGATCAAAGTTTTGTATTGCTCAGATTTTTTTTAACTTTGAAAGTATAGCACAAAGAATTTAGTATTTCTAATTCTTCAGAAAATCTTCCGCAATGAAACTAACCAAGACTTTTAAAGCCTTTTTTGAAAACGAAAAATCAGGAGGATTGCTCTTATTATTTGTTACGCTTATTTCATTGTATGTCGCCAACTCATCGCATGGGGCAACGTATATCGCTTTTTGGGAAAAAGATCTCGGCGGACATTCCATCACACATTGGATTAATGATGGTTTAATGACCATTTTCTTTTTACTGATTGGCCTGGAACTCGAACGCGAAATTTACCATGGCGAATTATCGAATATAAAAAATGCATCACTGCCTATTATGGGTGCACTTGGCGGAATGCTTATTCCGGCCGCTACATTTTTAGCTTTAAATCTTAAAACTTCAACCCAAAATGGAGCGGGAATTCCAATGGCAACAGATATTGCTTTTGCAATAGGAATTTTATCGCTTTTAGGTAATAAAGTTCCGGCATCATTAAAAGTGTTTTTAACCGCTCTTGCCGTTATTGATGATCTGGGGGCAATAATTGTGATTGCCGTTTTTTATACCAGTTCGATTTCTTTTTTAAATCTTGGAATCGCTTTGGGAATCTGGATTGTATTGTTTGTTTTAAACCGAATGAAAATTCACAATCTGATTCCCTATTTAATTGGCGGGGTCATTATGTGGTATTTTATGCTGAATTCGGGTATTCATGCTACGATTACTGGGGTTATTCTGGCATTTGTGATTCCGTTTGGCGATGGTGGCAAAAAAACTTCTTCATACCGATTACAGCATTTTCTGCACGAACCAGTGGCTTTTATTATTCTGCCTTTGTTTGCAATTGCTAATACTTGTATTGCCATCGACGCAGATTGGTATTCAGGATTACACACTCCCAATGCCTACGGAATTATTCTTGGATTGGTTATTGGAAAACCTCTAGGCATTATTCTCTTTTCATCAATTGGAGTAAGTGCAGGATTGTGTGCGCTTCCTAAAACCTTAAAATGGTCGCATATTTTGGGCGCTGGAATGCTGGGCGGAATTGGTTTTACAATGTCTATTTTTATAACACTTCTTGCTTTTAAAGATCCTGAGATTATCCTGTATTCTAAAATCTCAATTCTGATCGCTTCACTGTTATCAGGAATTTTAGGATTCGCTTATCTAAAGTTTATTTTATCTAAGAAAACGACTTAACTATGAAATTCCATTTAATTGTATCTGCATTATTCATTTTTACAGTTTCAGCCTGTACAAACAAAAAGCCAGAACCGGTAGTTGAGAAAGCTGATACGAAGCCAGAAGTTGTTCTCCAAAAAACAGAAAATGATCCTATCGAAGGAATTTACGAAACCAAATCAGACGATATTGATTCGGGTGAATGTAAAATCACATTAGAAATAACTAAAACTTCAAAAGGCTATTCTTATTTTCTAAAAACAGAAAAAAGACAGCTGAAAGGAATTGCCACTTTTACCACAGAAAAATCGGGAGAAAAGTTATTTGTTTTGGAAGACATACAATGGGATGAATACGAAGGTGATATTAGCAATGAAGATGAAAATGAAGATACTTCTGAAGCTAAAGAAATAGAAATTCCTGTTGGGATTGGCGCTAGTTATGTAAAAGACACTCTTACCATTCAGAATTATGGTAATTCTATGAATTCATATACGAAGATTTCAGAATGTGGACGAAAATATATTCGGTTGATTAAGAAATAAAAGTCAATTTTATAAAACAAAAAATTCCAAACTCTATTTTAAATTGGAATTTGGAATTTTTCTTTTTTGGAATTTCTTTTAAAATTATCCTTTGATCTGTTTCAAAGAAGTTTTAATTCCTTTTATTAAAGATGAACTAAATCCATTATGTTCCATTTCATTTAAACCTACAATGGTACAGCCTTGCGGTGTTGTTACGCGATCGATTAATTGCTCTGGGTGTACTCGTTCTTCTAAAAGCATTTTTGCCGCTCCTTTTACGGTTTGTGCCGCAATTGCCAAAGCGGTGTTAGAATCGAATCCAATTTCAATTCCTGCCTGCATAGAAGCACGAATATAACGTAAAGCATACGCAGTACCACAAGCACCTAAAACAGTCGCTGCATCCATTAATTTTTCATCAATTACCGGAGCAGTTCCTAAATCTTGAAATAAGTCTACAATTGGCGCCGCGTTTTCTTTATATTTTTCAGGGAAAGAAATGCAAGTAGCTGATTCACCAAATTGAGCAGCAATATTCGGCATAATACGCACCACTGGATAATCGTTGTTTGTTTTTGACTGAAGTGTATCTAGAGATAATCCACTTACGGCAGATGCAATAGTTTTATTTTGAATCACCGGAAGGATTTCTGCCAGAACAGTATCAACTTGATATGGCTTGATGGTTAAAATCACTACATCAGCTTCCTGAATAGCATGTTTATTATCTGAAGAAACCGTAATTCCGTATTCAGATAAATATTCAATGCTTGCGGTGTTTCTTCTTGTAACGGTAACTTGGTTATTTTTAGAGAATTTAGCAATTCCCAAGGCAATAGAAACTCCGAGGTTTCCTCCTCCAATAATGTGTACTTTCATTCTTCCTGGTTTGAATTTATTATGGCTGATTAACAGTAAAATTTCCGCCTGTAAATTACGCAGATTTTAGAGATTTTAAATCACTGCAATTGGATAATTTGTGGCAAAAATCTAAAATCCAAGAATCAATTTGGCTACTCCAAAATAGAGCATAATACCAAAAACATCATTTGTTGTTGTGATAAATGGACCAGTCGCAATTGCGGGGTCAATTTTATTTTTGTTTAAGAAGAGTGGCACTAAAGTCCCTAAAGTTGCAGCAAATAGAATAACCACGATCATAGAAATCGAAATGGCAAAACCTACCAAATACTGTTGGTACATGATAGAATGATATCCTAATAAAAGCAATGAAATGATACTTCCAGAAATCATCGAAACCGTAATTTCTTTTGTAAAATATCCACGGCTGAAATCTTTCAAAGTTCCGTTTGCCAAACCTTGCACAACGATTGCCGAAGCCTGAACACCAATATTTCCTGCAGTTGCAGATAACAACGGCACAAAAATGATTAAGGTTGAATATTTTTGAAATGTACTTTCGTTTCCTTTCAATACAAAAGATGCGACAATTTCGATTACCATACCTATTAAAAGCCAAGGCAAACGTGCTTTTGTCAATTCGTAAACGCTGTCATTCGATTCAACGTCCTGCGTAATACCGGCCGCTAATTGGTAATCTTTGTCAGCTTCTTCCTTGATTACGTCTACGATGTCATCAATTGTAATTCTTCCCACCAAACGTCCCAGCTCATCCACAACTGGAATTGCCTCTAAGTCGTACTTCTGCATGATACGGGCAACTTCAACGTCTTCAGTATCTACTTTTACGAAGTTTAATTTTCGGATATATACATCTCCAATCTGTGTTTTGGTTGAAGAAGTCAAAAGATCTTTAAGTGATAATCGTCCTTTTAAGCGGTTTTCGTCATCAACTACATAAATCGAATGTACTCTTGAAACGTTTTCTGCCTGAATACGCATTTCTTTTACGCATGTTAGTACATTCCAATTTTCATTCACTTTTACAAGCTCTTTTCCCATCAAACCTCCGGCTGTGTTTTCGTCGTAACGCAAAAGATCAACAATATCTTTGGCGTGTTCAACGTCGACTAATTCCGAGATTACTTCTGCTTTAATTTCCTGAGAAAGTTCAGCGATAATGTCGGCAGCATCATTCGTTTCAAGTTCATCAAGCTCTTCTGCAATTTCTTTTGGCGAAAGTCGGCTTAAGATATTTTCACGCAGATCTTCTTCTAATTCAAGAAGAATTTCGGCGGTTTTATCACTATCTAAAACCTTAAAAATGTAGGTGGCTTCGTCGAAATCTAATTCTTCTAGAATTTCCGCGATATCAGCATGGTGCAGATCGTTGAGTAAAACTTCAAGTTCTTTGTCGTTTTTCTTTGTGATCAGTTCCTCTAACTGCTGTATAAAATCTTTACTAACTTTGAACTCCATCGGCTTCTATTTTTTGAGTTAGTTCAATAAATTCCTCTACGCTTAACTGTTCCGGACGTTTATCAAAGATAGTGTCTTCTCGCAGTTTATCAGATAAATTTAATGTTTTCAAACTGTTACGTAATGTTTTTCGTCTCTGCTGAAAAGCGGTTTTTACAACCGTAAAAAATAGCTTTTCACCACAAGGAAGACTGTAATCTTCCTTTCGGGTCATTTTCATCACACCCGATTTAACCTTGGGCGGAGGAATAAAAACATTTTCGTCTACAGTAAACAAATACTCAGTATCATAGAAAGCCTGTGCCAGGACAGACAAAATTCCGTATGTTTTGGATCCTTTTTTCTCGCAGATTCGTTCTGCAACTTCCTTTTGGAACATTCCAGAAAATTCTGGAATCTGATCTCTAAATTCTAATGTTCGAAATACAATTTGAGATGAAATATTGTACGGGAAGTTACCAATTATAGCGAACTGCTTGTTTTCGTAAACTTTATTTATATTGTATTTCAGAAAGTCTTCTGAAATAATTTTGTCTTTTAATTTTGGATAATTAGCATCCAGATACGCAACAGATTCCGTATCAATCTCAATTACTCGAGTGATAATGGGCTTGTCAAGTAAATATTTAGTAAGCACACCCATTCCTGGTCCTATTTCTAAAACCTCATCGTATCCTTTTAGACTCAAAGTATCGGCAATTGCTTTTGCGATGCTTTCGTCTTTCAAGAAGTGCTGTCCTAAATGTTTTTTGGCTTTTACTTTTTCCATTTTCTTTTCTTGTTTGCCGCGAGGCTGCAAAAGTATTCTTTTTACTGCGAAGGCGCTAAGAAGCAGAGCATTATTTTTTTATTTTTTTTATTGCCACAAAGGCACTAAGACACAAAGTTTATTTTTCCCGATTAATTATAATCAAAAAATTATCTTTATTCTTATCTACTTTGTTTTTAGTTGGAAATCTGCTTATTCGTTCACTTAATCTCAAAAAACTGTAAATCCTTTCAACTTTTGACAATTTTAAAAAATCCTCCTGCTGTTGTTTGTTACTTTCTTCTTTTGTTTGAAATCTAATTTCCATAATAAACTATTTAACTGAAAACTGCGACTGTGACTGAAAACTAAAAAACTAGTGTTCTGAAATAACTTCTAATTCTGTTCTGAAAGAGAGCATTTTATCTGCAAATAATTCCAACGCTTCTCTATCAAATTTTGGCTGATCTTCCAGATAATATTTCTCTAAAGTATCTTTACTATCAGTTGTGTATTGAACCGAATACGTAATACCACCCATTTCTTCTTCAATTAGAACTTTTACAATTCTTGCCGAAGAGAATTTTTGGGTTGCCAGAATTTCTGGTATGTGCTTTTCCTGCATCCATTTTAACCATTGGTCGTGAACGCTTTCGTGTATATTAGTGGTGATGTTGTAAATAATCATTTTTTCTTGTTTAATCGTTTATTCGGTTAAACGGTTAATCGATTAATCGATTAATCGCTTAAACCAAACTACAAATTTTTATCTCCTCTCAATTCTCGGTATTTTTTTCTAGCATCCACAAAGTAAATACTATCCTGATGGTTAAAAATTACCTTTTCATATAAGGGTTTTGCCTTTTCTATATCTTTCAGTTCATCGTTGTAAATTTCTGCCGAAAAGAACAACGCTTCATCTACATAAATTCCGTCGCTATGATTGTCAATGATCTGCTGGTATTGGCTTAAAGCCGAAGCATAGTCTTTCTGACTTTCATAAATTTTACCTAAACGCAACAAGGTAACCGCTTCGATTTCTTGTCCTTTAAAGGATTTTAGAATGTTTTGAAACTGAGTAATGGCTTCTTGTTTCTTATTCTGATACAATAGAAAATCCCCTTTCGCAAATTGCTTTAAAGCCGTTTGTGTCGAATCAGCGGCGGTATTATCGTTAATCAGTAAAAAATATTCGAGAGCGTCGTTGGCAATTAACTGTGTGTTAGCTGATTTTAATTCTTTAAACTGCTTTAAAGCCCATTCGAAATCGCCTTTGTAATAACTTGTTTTAGCCGCTTTCAAACTCGCTTCATGCGCCATTACATCGTTCTTTAAATCGAGCTGAATCTGCGAATAGTAAATCAAAGCTTGATTGTATTTTTCTTCCAAAAGCAGAATATCGGCTAATTCCATTTTAGCGTCAGCTTGCTGATACGCATTTAAGTTTAATTCTAATGCTTTTTTGACTACTGCTTTCGCTTCTTCTGTTTTCTTTAAATTAAAAGCTAGAAAATGCGCTTGAATCAACTGCAAAGATAACGTAAATGGATTTACTTCATAAGTTACAAGCAATTGCTGCAACTCGTTTGTAATGGCTGGATAATCTTTTTCCTGAGCTTTATCAATCTTAATCTGCATTAAACTCGCATTACTTTGAATGAGTAAATCGCGGTCTTTTGTATTTTGAAGAATGAAGTTTAAAATTTCAGAAGCCGTTTCGGTATCGTCTTCATTCAGTGCAAACTGACTTAAATTAACAATGCTGATTAACGATTCTGGTTCGCGTTTGTAAATGGCTTTTTCCTGAATAAATGCTTTTCCAAATTCTTTTTGCTGTACATAAAACCAACTTAAATAGTGGTTCCAGAAAACGTCTTGTTCTTTCTGCGTTCTTAAAATTAAAGCTTTACGCATGGCGTCTTTAAAAGCAGTATTATCGGTTTCGCCGTTCATAAAACGCGATAACTGCGTCTGGATCAAATTGGCATTCTGTTGATTATTGTATGATTCTGTCAGCAAGAGATCAATCATCAAATCGGTTTTTCCTAACTGGCCGTACAGCATTCCAATCTGAAAATTGAAGTTGTAATTCGGCTGCACCTGCATTCCCGTTTGATACGATTTTAAAGCATATTCTAAAAGCACTTTTCTTTCAAAAGCATTTCCAACTCCATAAACATCATTGGGATTGGTTTTGATTTTCTCAATTGCCTGATCGTAGTAATTTTTGGCTTTGGATTCGTTTTTCTGTAATTGATAGTTATATCCTAGTTCAACTAAAAAAGCACCTTGCTTATAACGGTTGTAACGTTCCTGAATTGTTTTTTCGGCAAGATCAAATTGCTGCAACTGCTGATAACAGTCAATCGTTCTTAAAAAGTATTGCGTATTAGAAGGTGAACTTTTTAAAAGATCCTCATATATAAGTTCGGCTTTTTCGAAATCGCCTTTATCGTAATAATTGTTCGCTAATTGTTCGTTCTGCGAAAATATAATCCCAGACCAAAACAAAAGGATATAGATAAAGATGTTTTTCATAATTGCAGATTTTTTTTAGTTCTCAGTTTTCAGTCGCGGTTTTGAGTCTCAGTTTTCTGCAAACTGCAACTGTAAACTGGGACTTTTTTAATTTTCAGTCTCGCAAACTGTAAACTGCGACTGCAGACTGCGACTTTTTCAATTACTATACACTGACTTTTTACTTTTCCAAAAAATCAAACCTAGGCCAATTAAAATGAAAGGAACACTCAAAATCTGTCCCATATTAATCAGCATATTATTCTCGAAAGCTTCTTGATTTTCTTTGAAAAATTCAATTATAAATCGGGCCAGAAATAATAAAGTTAAGAAACTTCCAAAGATTAATCCATGTGCATTACGAATTCTTTCGGATTTATACATGTAAAATAATATTCCGAAGATCAGCAAATAGGCAAATGCTTCGTACAATTGTGTGGGATGTCTCGGAATTAAATCATCTCTCTGAAAAACAACTCCCCAACTTCCGTCAGTCGGTTTTCCATAAATTTCAGAATTCATAAAATTCCCAAATCTGATAAAAGCACCTGTAACTGGAACGGCAACCGCCATTTTATCCAAAAGTGCAAAGAAGTTTACTTTATATTTTCGGCAGTATAAAATCATTGCTGTTAAAACACCAATTGATCCGCCGTGGCTTGCCAATCCTTGATAACCAACAAATTCGTATGAACCTTTGATTTTCTGAATTGGTAAAAGTATTTCTATTGGATGCTGAAAAAAATATCCCGGTTCGTAAAAGAAACAATGCCCGAGTCTGGCACCTAAAACGGTTCCGACAATGACATAAATAAGTAAGCTATCGAGATTGTCTAAGGAAAGATTTTCCTTTTTGTAAATATTTCTGACGATGTAAAACCCAAGAAGAAGTCCAGAGGCAAAAAGAGCACCGTAATACTTGAGAGGAAAACTATCTGTTATCCAATAAATCACTGGATCAACGTTCCAATATACTATTCCATTCTTCATTACTCTCAATTTTCAGTCTCAGTTTTCAGTTTCCAGTCACAGTTTCCAGCGCATGACTGAAAACTGTGATTGTGACTGAAAACTAAAAATTAGTTTATAATATCAAATCCGCAGTAAGGACGTAAAACTTCTGGAATTACGATTCCTTCTGGAGTTTGGTAGTTTTCAATAATTCCAGCTAAAACACGTGGAAGCGCTAATGAACTTCCGTTTAAAGTGTGTGCTAATTGGTTTTTTCCATCTTTGTCTTTGAAACGTAATTTCAAACGGTTTGCCTGGAAAGTCTCGAAGTTAGAAACAGAACTAATTTCTAACCAACGATCTTGAGCGGTTGAAAACACTTCAAAATCATAAGTCAATGCAGATGTGAATCCCATATCGCCTCCGCAAAGACGCAAAATTCTATATGGTAATTTCAATTCTTGAAGAATGTTTTTCACATGTTCTACCATTCCATCTAATGCTGCATAAGAATTGTCTGGATGCTCGATACGAACAATTTCTACCTTATCGAATTGATGCAGACGATTTAATCCACGAACGTGCGCCCCGTAAGAACCTGCTTCACGACGGAAACATGGCGTATAAGCGGTTTGCAGAACTGGAAGTTCACTTTCGTTTAAAATAACATCACGGAATAAGTTCGTAACTGGAACTTCAGCCGTTGGAATTAAATATAAATCGTCAAGACCTGCATGGTACATCTGGCCTTCTTTGTCTGGTAATTGTCCCGTTCCGTAACCCGAAGCTTCGTTTACCAAATGAGGAACTTGAACTTCAGTGTAACCTGCAGCGGTATTTTTATCTAAAAAGTAGTTGATTAAAGCACGCTGTAAACGAGCTCCTTTTCCTTTGTAAACAGGAAATCCAGCACCAGTAATTTTTACACCAAGTTCGAAATCAATAATATCGTATTTCTTCACCAATTCCCAGTGAGGCTGTGCGCCTTCATGTAAAACTGGAATTTCACCTTCTTCAAAAACATTCAAATTGTCATCTGGAGTTTTTCCTTCAGGTACAATATCAGCTGGAAGATTTGGAAGTGTGTATAATTTATTGGTTAACTCAACTGCCAAAGCTTCTGCTTTTTCACCAAGTTCTTTACTTTTTTCTTTTAATGAAGCTGTTTTTTCTTTTAAGATTTCGGCTTTGGCTTTTTCACCTGCTTTCATCAATTCTCCGATATCTTTGGACAATTTATTAGATTCAGACAAAGTGTTGTCCAGCTCCACTTGTGCTGCACGACGATTTTCGTCTAGTTTCACCACCTCTTCAACAACGCTTTTAGCATCGATATTTCGTTTTGCTAAAGCCTTGATTACTTTCTCTTGATTGTCTCTAATAAATGCGATTTGTAACATAGCTTGATTTTTATAACTATTGTATTTTTTATAACGGAAGCAAATTTAATGAAATGTTTTAGAAGATCGTGACAAAGTTTAGCCACGAAGAAAGATATTTCGCAGAGATTGAATAATTATAACAGTCTTTATTCTTTTATCACTTTAAAAATTTCAACTGTTTCACCAAAAGTAACCTTCAAAATATAAAATCCTGGGTTTAAACTAATGGCATTTATAGTTCCGTCTGTAGTTTTTCCTTTTAAAACCGATTTAGACTCGAAGTTAAAAAACTCAAAGTCGAAGTTTTTTGAGCTGAAATTTTCAACCAAAATTTCGGTTTTTGCTGGATTTGGAAAAACAAAAGGTTTATTCTTTGCTGTTTTTTCGGGCTGACGTTTATTGCACGCGCTTTCTAGCAGATCATCCAGATCAAACTCCTCGTATGTTAAAGTGTAATTGAGTTCTCTGGCTTTTTGGAATAAAGAACAGGCATCGTCGTATTTTTTCTGGTCGAGATAAATAATACCGAGATTTTTCATTGCATACGAATTGTTTTTATCCATTTCTAATGCTGTTTTCAAATCGGCAATTCCCTTTTTAGATTCTCCTATTTTATGATAAATCAAACCGCGGGTTGTGCGTAAATCTCTTCCGCCAGCAGTCGATTTTTCCATAATGACTTTTTCATATTGAAAAGCTTTTTCAATATTTTCAAATGCTTTTTCGTATTCGCCTGTATCGCTGTATAATCTCGCAAGACCCCAATATGCATAGGCATGATTGGGTTTTTCGATTACAATTTTTTCGAGATAATAACGGGCTAAATCGTATAATTTTCTGCGTTGCAACAATGTTGCAAAATTGTATAATATCTTATAATCATTAGGCGCATTCGATATTGCTTTGTAGTAATAATGGAAGGCAAAACTTTCCATTTCGAGCGCTGCATACACACTTGCCATACGATCGTACAACTTACTTCGGAAAGCGGCGGTTTTCTTTTGTGCAGAATCAGAAAGTACTATTTTTTTATTTTCCGGGTCTTTGTCAATGGCAAATTCAACTTTCTTCAAATCTTCAATTGCCAAAGTATTGTTTCCCAAACTTACACCTAAAACACCTCGATTGTAAAGATCATTAATTGTAGTAGGATTGAAATTTGTTTTGGTATTAATATCGGTCAGCATTTTTAATGCTTTCTTAACTGATTCTTCCCGATCTTTATGAAATGGGAGTTTATGATCTGTTCTTCCGGTCATTTTCCCGTGAAGGAAATTCCAGGTTACTAGTTTTTCGCCTTGAATGTTGAATTGAAAAGAATCGCCATCTTTCAATCCATCTTTATCAAAGTAAAAGGCTTCGTTGAGTTTTCCGTTTGAATAATAGGTTTTCGAACTGTCTGGCTTTTTGTCTTGACCGTACCAAATTGCTACCGAAACGACATGATCGTCATAAAAATAACGGGTAACATTTTCTTCTTTTTGTTTTTCCTGAGCCAGCAGAAAAACAGGCAGAAACGGTAAAACGAAAACTATTTTTCGAAACATGATTTATTTATAATTTATAAAACCGGTTTTTAATTATAAAAACCGGCTTCTATCGTCTTTTTTAAAAGAATATGATTTTCCGTCGTATTGTAATTTCTGAAATTCTTTTTTGACTTTTAAATCATTCTTTTGTTCAATATTATTTTCAGGATCTTCTTCTGAAGCTTCTTCATACGTGAAAATTTTAGAAACCAGCAGATCATAAAAACCATTTGTTGGAGTTCCCGAAACACTGATTCCAGTTTCTAACGTTTCAATCTGGTAAGTTCCGCCTCCGTTCGAATCGCCATTAGTAAGCCGGATGGGATATTCGTATAGAAGCTTTTTGATTTTGTTTCCGTCCAAAGTCAAAATGGTGAATTTTTCTTCAGAATACATTAAAACTCTGCTGTTTGAATATACTTCTGTAGTAAAAGCAATTGCTTTTGTTTTCTCATTCAACTGCAATAAATCTTTTAAAATAAGGGTTTTAGCAACTTTAAGACCTTCGTTTTCATAATAATCCAAATTCTGATCTGTTTCTTCGGCTAGAATTTTTCCATCTTCATTATTTACAAAAACATATTTTCTTTCGTAATGATTTCCTAAATCATCTTCTTTTGATTTCGTTTTTTTATCGCTTTTTTTAATGGTGCAAATCACAAAAAAAGTGACGTTATCATTAAATCGAATAGAACTAATGTCTTCAATTTTTAAAGTTGTGAATTTAATGTCTAGATTTTCAGCGGTTTTCCGAAGCAGACTTAAATCCAATTGATCTGAAGAAATTATTTCTTCGTTTTTTTTAAAAATCAGTTTTTCGACTGCTTGGGGCGGCTTGTCGGTTTGAACTGCTAACGCTGGGGCGGCTTCGTCAGAGCTTTGTTTTTCATTTTTCCCGCACGAGGCAAAAAATAGAAAAATGCCACTGAGAATTAAGTAGGTTTTAATTTTCATTGGTTTCGGTTTTAAAATTAGGGGCTTTCAAATATAAAATATTCTGACTAAGCTTTTTAAATAAAATCGAAATTTTACACGTATTATTTTATAAATGCATGTATGAAATGTGAATAAAAATCTTTGAACCTTTGTAATTCTGTAACTCTAACTTCTTAAAAAGCTACTCTCTTTTAATCTTACGTCCCATAAACTCTTCCAAAAGAGCAAAGATTTCTTCTACAGGAAGCGCTTCAAAATCAGGATGAGTTTTTAAGAAATTGGCGTTTAAAGCCGGAAGATCTTCCTCTAATTCAAAAAAAGCATTGTTTTTTAATAAATCTCTTGTTGGATTTACACCTTCGAGTTTTCCTTTTAAGAATTTACCAATTTTAACGGTACTCAACAATTTTACTCGTTTGGACTGTGACTGAAATAATTCAAGATGTTTTTCGGCACCAATTAAAGCGAGTCCTTCTTCAATTAATTCGTTTAATTCCTTGTTCCAGCCTGAGTTATACACAAACTGAGAAAAATTTCCTTGTGTATATTGCGAAAAGTAATAATCAAGATAATAACTCGTCAGCGCATCTTCGTGAATTAAATCATCGTTTACACCTTCTTCGCGCATTAAATTGATAATTGAAATATTCGAATTGATTATATCCTGCGGATTATCGCTGTTTGCTGCTGTTTCAGAAACTAGTATTCTGCCGAATTCCTCCATAATGGTTTGTTTTGAGATTTTGATTTTGCAAAGTTGAGGGAAAAAATACACAATTCAAGAATAAATTATTAAAACCTTCTCAGTATAGATTGATGATGTATCGATTAAAAATTAGAAAATCAAAAAGTCAATAAAATTCAATTTTCTTTTCTGTAAATTATCATAATTTTATAGATTATTAGATGTATAAATAATCTTAGCACTGTAAAACTATTAATGAATCCAACCTTCTTTTCAACGCAAGAACAATTCCGAGCATGGTTAGAAAAAAATTACCAAACAGAAACCGAACTTTTGGTAGGTTACTATAGAGTGAGCACTAAAAAACCATGTATGACGTGGTCAGAATCTGTAGATCAAGCGCTTTGTTTTGGCTGGATCGACGGTATTCGAAGAACTATTGACGAAGAAAGTTATACAATCCGATTTACGCCAAGAAAAAAATCGAGTATTTGGAGCGCCATCAATATTAAAAAAGTCGAAGTTTTGACCAAAGCCGGACTTATGAAAGAGGCAGGATTGAAAGCTTTCAGCTTTAGATCTGAAGAAAGATCCAAAATTTATTCACATGAAAATGAAGCTTATGTTTTCGATCCTAATTTAGAAAACCAATTTAAGGCCAATGAAACTGCCTGGGAATATTTTGATAAACAGGCACCTTCTTATAAAAGAGTAGTAGTTCACTGGATCATGTCTGCCAAACAAGAAAAAACTAGAGTTTCAAGATTGGAGAAAACCATAAACTTTAGTTTTGAGCAAAAAAGAGTTTTCTAAATAATGCCATTTCATGAATCAAGAGGGACGAATTTTTCAAGATGATAATTTTATTTTTACCGAATTTAACGGTTTAAAATTAGAAAAACTCGTAGTTTGCGAAAACCCAGAAACAAAAGAACCTATTCTTATATATCTAAAAGTTGAAAATCACAATTGGCATCAATATTTTCTTGATGCAGGCTTTGGAGTTTGGGAAAACTGGAACATAATCGATATCGATAATGATGATGATGAAAGTTTTGATTATATAGATAAAACCTCTGATTTTGATCTTTCTCAAAAAGTAATTTCCAAAATATGGTGCGAACCTGACCAAAACAATTGTAAAATAAGCATTGCATTCGAGAGTAACGAAATACTTGTTTTACAAACTGTTCATGCTGAAATGTTTGATTCAAGTAGCGAAATTTTAATCATAAAATAATAGTAAAATAATCTATACAGTAGTAATCTTATAAGAAAAATACAATAATAAAACGTAATTTTAGTGCCTTCGAAAAACAATTCAGCTAAAAAGAGAAAAGTATGAGTGAAAGAACGGCATTAGAATATTACGTTTTAGATGTGTTTTCAAACGAAAGCTATAAAGGAAATCCGCTTTCAGTGGTTTTCACAAATGGTAATCTAAGATTAGAAACCTATCAGGATATTTCTAAAGAATTTCGCTATTCCGAAACCTCTTTTGTTTATTATTCCGCAAGAGAAAGAGCCTTGATCGTTCGTTCGTTTACTCCAACGGGAATAGAAATCGACGGCGCAGGACATAACTTACTGGGCGCTGTATGTGGTGCATTACTAAAAGGAATGCCCATATTTGACGAACAAAACGAAAGTGAACCTTTTGTAATCATGAAACATTCGGCAATTCCAGTAACGGTGAGTTTTGATCCGGTTACTTTTTATCCTGTCGTTAAAATGCATCAAAAATCGGCAGTTATAAAACAAGAAATCCCAACGTATAAAATTGCAGTAGCTCTTGGATTAAAAATCGAGGATTTAGATGTAAATGCTTTTGTACCATCAGTAGTAAAAACAGAAGTTGCACACACAATGGTCCCTATAAAAAATAGTGAACTCCTAAACAGCTTTGTTCCCGACAATCGACTTTTAATTGAAATCTCAAAAGAATATGATTTTGAAGGTTTTTATTGTTTCACTATTGCCGATGAAGGCCAGGAACATATAGTCGAAACGAGATTTTTTAATCCCATAATCGGAATAAATGAAGATCCCGCAACAGGTACAGCAGCTGGTCCGTTAATTGGTTTTTTAACGCAGAAGAAATTCACAAAGTCTGATAAAGAATATAAAATTCTTCAAGGTGTAAGGTTAAAACAGCCTTCACTAATTGAAGTCATGAATCGCGAAGAAGATATTTTAGTTGGAGGTTCTTCAATAATTACCATGAAAGGAGAATTGTATTTATAAAACAAAAGCGACATTTGATGTCGCTTTTTATTTTTCAAACTTTATCCAAAGTTTATTAGTTCGTTTTCATTGGAGGTAAATCAAACGCTACAGAATCATGTTCGAAGTTGTTTCTGTGTCCGCCATCGCAAAATGGTTTGTTGTTAGATAATCCGCAACGGCAAAGTCCTAGTGCAGATCTTCCTTGTAAACCGTAAAGCGCTCCTTCTGGATCCATGATTTCAAAATCACCTTCAATTTTGATTGATCCGTTTTTATTGATGATTAATTTAGTCTTGCTCATAAATTTTGTTTTTTCGAACGCAAAGATTGCGAAATAAATCTTGAAGATTTTACTGCAAAGGCTAGTTTAAACTGGTTCTATTTTATATGAATCGTTCCTACGGAACTCATCTTGATAACGTTTCGTTTACAACGGATTAAAATCCGTTGCTACAAAATAAATCATTCCTACGGAATTTTTGTAAAAGAGCCGTTGGCTCGAAAGATATTGTAGCAACGGATTTTAATCCGTTGTAAAATGTCGTCAGAAAAAAAGTTCCATAGGAACGATTTATTACTAGTTTAAAACAAAAAACTTTGCGCCTTCGCATCTTTGCGAGAACTAAAATCAAAAAAATCTTAGCGAATCTCTGCCCTTTTTCTTAGTGAATCTCTGCGTAATAACGAAATTTCAATTCTATTGCTTATTTTTGCACTCAATAATTTTGAAAGATGATACAGAATCCAAAAAGATATACCATTACAGCAGCATTGCCTTACACAAATGGACCAATCCATATTGGACATTTGGCGGGGGTTTACGTGCCTGCTGATATATATTCGAGATACCTTCGCCTGCAAGGAAATGATGTTGCATTTATATGCGGAAGCGATGAACACGGTGTTGCTATTTCGATGAAAGCTAAAAAAGAAGGAATTACACCACAAGAAGTTATCGATAAATACGATGGAATTATTCGCAAATCATTTGCTGATTTCGGAATTTCATTCAACAATTATTCAAGAACTTCGGCAAAAATACATCACGATACTGCTTCTGAATTTTTCAGAACTTTATATGATAAAGGCGATTTTATTGAAGAAGTTACCGAACAATTATACGATGCAAAAGCAAACCAGTTTTTGGCAGACCGTTTTGTGGTGGGAACTTGCCCAAAATGTGGAAATGACGGAGCTTACGGAGATCAATGCGAAAATTGCGGTTCTACTTTGAACGCAACTGATTTGATTAATCCGAAATCGACTATTACAGGCGAAACTCCAATTTTAAAATCAACTAAACACTGGTTTCTACCTTTAGATCGTTACGATGCTTTTTTACGCGAATGGATTTTAGAAGGTCACAAAAATGACTGGAAAACGAATGTTTACGGACAAGTAAAATCTTGGATTGATGCAGGTTTAGAACCTCGTGCCGTAACGCGTGACCTTGACTGGGGAATTGACGTTCCGGTGGAAGGTGCTGAAGGCAAAAAATTATACGTTTGGTTTGATGCACCAATTGGTTACATTTCTTCTACAAAAGAATGGGCAGCGCGCGAAGGAAAAGATTGGGAACCGTATTGGAAAGATGAAGAAACCAAATTGGTTCACTTTATTGGGAAAGACAATATTGTTTTCCACTGTATTATTTTCCCAGCAATGCTTAAAGCAGAAGGAAGTTACATTTTACCAGACAACGTTCCTGCAAATGAATTTTTGAACTTGGAAGGAAACAAACTTTCGACTTCTAAAAACTGGGCCGTTTGGTTGCACGAATATTTAGAAGAGTTTCCAGATAAGCAAGATGTTCTACGTTACGCTTTAACATCAAACGCGCCGGAAACAAAAGATAACGACTTTACTTGGAAAGATTTTCAGGCTAGAAATAATAACGAATTAGTTGCTGTTTTCGGAAACTTTGTAAATCGTGTGGTGGTTTTAACCAACAAATATTACGATGGTATTATCCCTTCTCCAAACGAATTTACAGAAATCGATGAAGCAACTTTAGCCGAATTAAAAGCATATCCAGCGGTAATTGCAAGTTCGGTGGAACGTTACAGATTCCGTGAAGCTTTAGGAGAATTGATGAATGTGGCTCGTTTAGGAAATAAATACTTAGCAGACGAAGAGCCTTGGAAAGTGATGAAAGACAATCCAGAGCGTGTAAAAACTCAAATGTATGTGGCCTTGCAAATCGCTGCAGCTTTAAGTGTTTTATCTGAACCATTTTTACCTTTTACAGCAGCTAAACTTTCGAGAATCCTTAAAAACGAAGGAAACTTAAAATGGTCTGATGTAGCAGATAATTCAGAATTAATTGCAGCCGGACACAAAATTGGAGAAGCAGAATTGCTTTTTGCTAAAATTGAAGACGAAGAAATACAAAAACAAATAGATAAATTGGAAGCAACAAAAACGGCAAATCTTGCTGAAAACAAACAAGCTGAACCACAAAAAGATTTAATTCAGTTTGAGGATTTTGCGAAAATGGATATTCGTATCGGAACTATTCTTGAAGCTGAAAAAATGCCAAAAGCAAACAAGCTTTTAGTTCTTAAAGTAGATACCGGAATCGATGTTCGTACGATTGTTTCGGGAATTGCCGAGAGTTTTTCTCCAGAAGAAATCATCGGAAAACGAGTTTCTGTTTTAGCAAACTTAGCGCCAAGAACTTTACGCGGTGTTGAAAGTCAAGGAATGATCTTAATGACAACCAATGCAGAAGGAAAACTGGTTTTTGTAAATCCAGATGCCGATGCACCAAATGGCGCAACTGTAAACTAGACTGATTTATTTCAATAAATTACTATATCAAAGAAAGTTATCAGCCTAAAAAACAAGGTTGATAACTTTTTCATTAAATTCAATTTATAAAAGAAATAATATTATGGATTTGAATTTTATAAATAAACATGAAAATACTTTAGATTTATCTGAAAAATATTACGAAATCTCTGCTGACCAAAAAAATGCAATTGAAAGAAGTCGTTTAGAAATTGAAAACGAGCAATTTCATAAGAACGAAGAGGTAATTTCAGAAATGAGAAAATGGTTAAATAATTTATCTGTTTGATTTTCCTCAAATAAAACAGATTTTAAAATAAGGCAAATTTCTTACATTTTATTATTTCTTTTCAAATTTATATTTGTAAGTTTGTTCTGCAAAAAATACACTATAGGATTTATTTAGAAACTTTCACAAAAAAGTTAACATAAGCGAATCCCTCGTCATGATGTCCCTATGGAAACTCGGGAAAACCTATCCCTATGGGGTATTTTTTGCACATCTAAAACGAGGGATTCGTGCGTTTAATATTTTCAGGTTTATGCAAAAAAGTGAAAATCAAAAACCGACACATCACAATGTAATGCCATCAATGGCAAAATTTCTTTCAGATCTTTGGTTTGAAGGAGATTTTAGAGAACAGCCCAGTTATCTAGCTGAAATTTTCAAGCGAATTCTTGAAACAGATTTGGGAGATGACAAAGACCTTCGATCAAAAATGATGGAATGCATCAAAACCAGTGAAATGCTAGCCGAAACACTCAAACCGTTTTCGGATAAACAAATTCAGAAAGCTTGCAGTAAATTTGCTGTAGTTTAAAACTAAAAAGCGCGAACCAATTAAGATTTTTAATTGTTTTGCGCTTTTTCTTTTGCAAACATTTCGCAATTCTCCAAAAAGTCTGATATTCGCCAAAACAAACTAATCAAACTACTTCAATGAAAAAAAAATTACTATCAATTCTATTATTGTTAAATATTTATATTTCTTTCTCTCAAGAAATAGTAAACGAATTTGATTTAAAATTAGAACGAAAAAGAGATTTTTTTCAGGTAACAAACGAACCTAAAAAAGAAGTCGTCCTATTTCTTTATGATAAAGAAAAAATAACATCTGTAAGATTTAATAATAAATTCAATATTAATGACTCTTTAACAGCACAGAGACCAGAAAAATTATATGCTGAAATTTTAGGCTACAGCCAGAAAGAAAATAATTATTCTATTTTTTGGGGTTCTAAAGACCGCAAAAAAATCATTTCACAGTTTTTTGATTTCACTACCAAACAAAGTGGAACGACGGCTTTTAATTTAGACCTTAAAAAAGAAAAAATAGTTAAAGAGCTCACCATAAACAACCTTTTTTACTTAATTACAATTGTCAAGAATAGTAGCATTTTAAACTTTTATATTTTTGATTCTAATGGAAATCTAAACACAAAAAAAATTGATCTTTCAACTTTAGATTTCCACAATTCACTTGGTTCAACAGTGCTTTTATACACGGCTTTAACCGAAGAGTTTTCTAATTTTTATGTGCAAAACATTAACAATGACAATGCTCCTTCATTGGCTTTAAGCTCAAAACCTTTTAAAATTTACACATACAAAAACAACGAAATCATTCTTACAATAGACAATAATGCGTATTTTACAGATCTTTTAAAAATTAATCTTACTGATTTTAGTTTTGTTTCAAGAGTTATAGATCAACCATCTATTAGACGAGGCGAATATGAATCTCTTGAATTTAAATCAAATTCGTTCTTAATTGAGGATAAAATTCTTCAAATAAAAACAAACCCTGAGGTTCTATTTTTTAAAATTAGTGATCTAGATGGCAATAAAATTAATGAGTATAAAACATTGCGAGATGAAGAGATTCCATTTAAAAATTCTGATGTATTTCAGGAAATAGGTAGTTTAAAACACAAAAAAGTACTTGAAAAACCAAAACAGTTTATACGTAAAATAAACAATTCAAATCCTAGTATATCATGTTATAATCTAGATGGTTTATATTATACGGTTATAGGAAGCTCTCAGGATATAGCACGTGCGGGCGCACCAATGAGCATGGGTGGAGGTTTTGGCGCTTCTGGTTTTGGCACGACTTCTTATTTTCCAGGAAATACTTATACAATAGAAAATCTAATTTCATACCGAGATAAAAACGTCGTTTATGTTAACTGCTTATTCGATTCAAATTTTAATCATGTAAATGATAAAATCAAAACTTCTGCGTTTGAAAAAGCAAGAACATTTCTGGAAGAAAGCGAAAATCTTAAAGAAACACCGTCAATATTTGGAACTGAACTATATAAGGATTTAATCCTTTTTAAATTTGATACTTCCTTATATCTCGGAAATTATAATAAAGAGAATAAAAAATATCAGATTTTCAAGTTTAGTGAATAATATCACAAACAATAAAAACAAACAAAATGAAACTCACCAAACCAAGATTAGCCCTAATCTGCGGTATACTTTGCATTTCGATTTTTCCAATATTGGTAAAACTACGTTTAACTCCAGGATTAATTTCGGCTTTTTACCGAATGTTCTTTGCGATCGTTCTGCTTTTACCTTATGTGATATTGAGCGGAAACTTTAAACTTCCAAAATTAAAATTTGCACTTTTGGCGGTACTTTGCGGCGTTTTATTTTCTTCGGATGTTGCCGTGTGGAATATTGCTATTCAACAATCAAGTGCAACACAGGCATCCTTGTTGACAAATTTATCTCCCGTTTGGGTTGGAGTGGGTTCTTTTTTCTTTTTGAAAGCAAAACCCGCAACGAATTTCTGGATTGGTACATTGGTCGCTTTATTCGGAATGGTGACTTTGGTTGGATTTGAATTTTTTATCGATTTGAATTTCAATCAAGCGTTTCTGTTCGCTGTTTTATCAGGAATCTTATATTCGATCTACCTTTTAGTAAGCAAAAATGTCTTATCGCAAGTCGATGTTTTATCGTTTATGACCATTAGTTTACTAGCTTCCAGTATTTACTTGGGAATTTTATGTTATTCGTTAAACGAACCTTTCACCGGATTCTCAAATGCAGGCTGGTTTGTATTGATTTTGCAAGCCGTAATCTGCCAATTGTGTGCCTGGCTTTCGATTAGTTATGCAACACAGCATATGCGCGCAACGAGAGTTTCTCTGAGTTTATTAAGTCAAGCCGTAATTACCTCCATTTTGGCTTGGTTGTTTTTGGAGGAAAAAATAACTTTGCAAATGGTTTTCGGAGGAATTATTCTTCTTTTCGGAATCCGAATTACGTTTTACGATAAAACGATTTCTTTGAAAAGATTGTTTTCTAAGAATAAAGCTTAAAAAATTTCACGCAGATTCAACAGATTTGAGCAGATTTATTTTTTTATCTTAACAGAAATCTATTGAGAAAAACGAATTTGTGAAATTACTTCATCACTTCTAAAAATCAATTATCTAATTAGCTATAATTCGTGAATTCGTGGCTAATAAAACTTGAAACAAAAAGCCTATGTTACATAAAACTAAAATACCAAACCTAAAAGTAATCGCATTTGATGCCGATGATACTTTGTTTGTAAACGAACCTTATTTCCAGGAAACCGAACATAAATTCTGTGCTTTGATGGAAGATTATCTTTCGCATCAAGGCATTTCACAGGAATTATTCAAAATAGAAATTGCCAATCTGCCTTTATATGGCTATGGAATCAAAGGGTATATCCTTTCGATGATCGAAGCGGCCATGAATATTTCCAACAATACTATTCCTGTTGAAATCATTGAAAAAATCATTCAATACGGAAAAGAATTATTGGAGAAACCAATCGAACTTCTTGATGGAATTGAAGAAACATTGCAAGCTTTGCACGGAAAATACAAATTGGTAGTGGCTACAAAAGGCGATTTAAAAGACCAGCACAGCAAACTGCATCGTTCTGGTTTAGGACATTATTTTCACCATATTGAAGTCATGTCAGACAAACAAGAAATCGATTATCAAAAACTCCTAGGACGTTTGGACATTCAGGCAAGCGAATTTTTGATGATCGGAAATTCATTAAAATCAGATGTGCTTCCCGTTTTAGGAATTGGCGGATATGCCGTTCATATTCCGTTTCATACCACTTGGGAACACGAAAAAATCAATCATAAAGTTGAGCACAAACATTTCAGCTCATTCGAAAAGATTACAGAAGTAGTCCACAATTTACTATAATGAAAACACTTTTAGACCTAGAAAAATGGAACAGAAAAGAACATTTCGAACATTTCAGAAAAATGGAAGAACCTTTTTTTGGAGCTACCGTCGAAATTGATTGTACGCAGGCGTATCAAACAGCCAAAAAAAGCAATGCTTCTTTTTTCATTTTCTATTTACACAAAACACTCACGGCTGTAAATGCAGTCGAAAATTTTAAATACAGGATTTCCGAAGACAAAATATACATCAATGATCGTATTGATGCTTCATCAACAATTGGTCGTGAAGACGGAACTTTCGGATTTTCTTTAATTGAATATCATCCTGATTTTAAAACTTTTGAAGAGAATGCTTTAGCCGAAATCAAAAGAGTTCAAAATACCAAAGGACTATTTACAAGATCATTTGATGATGATAACTTGATTCATTTCTCGGCAATTCCGTGGTTAAACTTCACTGGACTTTCTCATGCCAGAAGTTTTACGTTTCCAGACAGCTGTCCAAAAATTTCCTTTGGAAAAATGATAACTTCAGAAACAGGAAAGCGTACCATGGCAATGTCTGTACATGTCCATCATGGTTTAATGGACGGATTACACTTAGGAAAATTTGTAGATTGCTTTCAGGAAGAGATGAACAAATCCTAATTTTGTGTTATATTTCTGTCTTATTTTAATACTTTTATAACTTTCAGGGGACAAACACTCTTTTATTAATTCGTTGGTTTGGGAAAAATTTTAAAACTCAATTACAATGAAAAAAATTGTTGTTACTCTGGCATTTGCCTTAGGTTTAATGAATGCTAATGCACAAACAGAAACCAGTACTCCAAGCAATTTTAATAAATGGTCTATTGAATTGGCTGGAGGAGTAAACAAACCTCAAAAGCCATTTTCGGATAACTATTTTACAAGTACGCCTAGCCCGTGGGTTGGAGATTTTGGAGTTCGTTATATGTTTAACAACAAATTCGGTTTAAAAGCTGATTTTGGTTATAACAGTTTAACAAACAAAAGCAACTCTTTAGATTTTGATTCAAGATACTATCGAGTAGATTTGCAAGCTGTTGCTAATTTAGGACGCATTATGAATTTCGAAACATGGACTAATACAATTGGTTTATTAGGACATGCTGGTTTTGGTTATGCTCAACTAAGAAATGATGTGTACAAAGGAGCAGACGAAATGACTAATTTTATTGCTGGTGTTACTGGTCAAATAAAATTATCAAACAGAGTTGCTTTAACTGGAGACTTCTCTACTATTTTCAATGCATCTCAGGATCGTTCTTTTGATGGAGCTTATCTTCCAAACAACAGAGGTTTTTCTGGATTATTGTTTAATGGTACAGTAGGTTTAAATGTGTATTTAGGAAAAAACACAAAACATGCTGACTGGGTAGTTACAGAAAATTCAGGAAACACTGATCTTTCTGCATTAGAAAACAAAGTGGCTAATCTTGAAGAACAAATCAAGAAAACTCCAGAAAAAGTAATTGTTGACAGACCAGTTACTACTAATAACACTGTAGTTAACGACAAAGATCTTCTTAAAGAAATGATCAACAATGAGTATTACAGTGTGTATTTTGGTTTCAACAAATCGACTCCAATCGAAAACTCTACAGCTGCTATTGATGTTGTTTTAAATTATTTAAGAAAAAACCCATCTGCTTCACTTGACATTATTGGTTATGCTGACCAGGTAGGAAAATCTGATTACAACGAGAAATTATCAAAAGCTAGAGCAAATAGCGTTAAAACTATCTTAGAAAAAGCAGGAATTGCATCTTCAAGATTAAATGTTACTGCTGCTGGTGCTGATACATCAATCCAAAAAGATTCAGAAGAAGCAAGAAGATTAGCAAGAAGAGTTACTTTTAGAGTAAAATAACACTTTTTTAAAGTACTAAATTCTAAGCCCAAAAGGAAATATCCTTTTGGGCTTTTTTTTAAGTTTAATTTATAAATTCTGGTTATCAGACTGTAGTTTATTTGATTAAATTTGGAATGATATTTGAGCCGGAACTCACATGAAAAAACTACTACTATTCTTCCTTTTAGTCTCAAAACCAATCGTTTTTGGTCAGACAGTTTTAAATTCATTACCATTAAATCTGAATAATCCTTTAGAAGACGGGCAGATTTTAAATGTTGAAGATGTAAAAACACACGATATCTATGTTTTTGCATCAGACAATAAAAAAATCAATATTTTAAAATACAATCAATCGCTGTTTCTTACATCACAGTTTACGGATTCAATACGATTTGCCGCAGACAGACGCTTGATTGGCTACAGTATTGGCGAAGATAAAAACCCTCTGCTCTATTGGGCTTCTGAGAATTTGAGAAACATTAGAATTATAAAATATTTCCCTGAAGTTCAAACCTCCAGATCATTAAATTTTGATTTTCCTGATAATCATGATTACATTATAAACTCATTTCAAAAAGACAATGTTTTTTATGTTTTAGCAAAAGAAAAAGCACAGCAGCATCTTCTTTTGTACAAATTTGAAAACGGGAACTGCGAAATAAAAATGTTTGATCTTTCGGCTTTTACATTCCAAAACGGAGCAGGCAGAAGCTTTTCGTTCACAACGCTTATTCGAGCTTACCCTATCCAGAAAATGGATTTAAATGATTTTAATCCGATTGATAAAACGGCAGGAATTAATAAAATGTATGTAAATGACAATCATATCATTTTGACATTGGATTACAATTCCAAAAAAACGGTAGTGTATGACCTCAACATGGAAACTTCTGAAATTAAAGAAAAAGTTTTCAATCTTCCGGTTACCAAAAAGACTGTTCAAACCGCTAACTCGTTTTATACTAGTAATAAGCTATTTCAAGTAGCCGCCAATAAGGATGAATTTGTACTTGAAATAAAAGATTTTGATTCTGGAAATACGATTAAAAATGTTTCCTTATCAAAAAATGATACAATTCAGTTTAAAAACTCTCCGTTGTTTCTACAAATTAACAACAACCGACCACAGGTATTAAAAACAACTGCCAAATTCCTTAAAAATTTAGCTGATCTTAGTGCTGGTATTTCTGTTGTTAAAAACCAAAAAAATAATTTCATCACCTTTGGTGGATTTGTAGAATACATTGATTACGATTATTTGTACAGTATAAATGAAGTTCCAGACATGATTCCTCGTACACAAAGTAAAATGGTATATTTTGATGCGCTGCTGAATGAAAATCTAGATTTCATAAAAGCAGAACAATTAGAACCACTGGCGATCGATAATTTGTCTTATTTCTTAAATACCAGTAAAAACATATCCTTACAAAACACCTTAAAGGTCAAAGGTTTTTATATTTTAAGCTATTATGATTTGAGTTCGAAACAATTTATCATGCGAAAATTCACAGATGGTTTTGTAAGAGGCGATGGAAACCCAATCATGAACAAGTCGGTATTTTCGAATCCTGCGACATTTGAGTCTATAAAATCTCATTCATCTTATTGAGAGTTTGCCCAAATCTCTATTTTAGAGTTTTCCAAAAAAAGGAATGAATTATTTTTTCTAATTTTACAAAAAAGACACAAATTATGCTATCAAAAAATATTGAATCAGCTTTAAACAGGCAAATCCGCATCGAAGCGGAATCTTCGCAAACGTATCTTTCTATGGCTTGTTGGGCTGAAGTACACGGATTAGAGGGAATTGCTCAGTTTATGTACACACAGTCAGACGAAGAGCGTGCACACATGCTTAAATTAGTTAAGTATGTAAACGAACGTGGAGGCCACGCACAAATTACAGATCTAAAAGCACCTAGAATAGCATATTCTACTTTTAAAGAAATGTTTGAAGAGCTTTATAACCATGAACTTTTTGTTTCGAAATCGATCAACGAATTGGTACACATCACTTTTGAAGAAAAAGATTATGCAACACATAATTTCTTACAATGGTACGTTTCTGAGCAAATTGAAGAAGAAGCTACTGCAAAGTCTATTTTAGATAAAATCAACTTGATTGGTGAAGATAAAGGCGGGCTATACTTGTTCGACCGTGATATTCAGCAATTAACAGTTACAAGTTCGATTGCTATTAATCCTAAATAAAAATAGTTAAAGTTTATTTAGAACGCATAAAAATAACTTTTTTGATTTATATTTGTCTCTGTTTTTATAATTAGAGGAAAAGTGAGCAAGAAAGAAAAAGACAAAGACAAGAAAAAGGATAAAAAGAAAAAAAAGAATAAAGTTATCCTTGACAAGATTAAGAAAGCTGAAAACTGTAAATCTTCTTGTTGTGAGAAATATAAAAAAAGCGAAAAGAAACGCTGCTCGCGCTGTCCTATGTTTGATTTATTCAAAAAGACTGCTTAACATCATATAGAAAAACCCACCAGATTTTTTTGGTGGGTTTTTTAGTTTTAAATTGCATCTTCTTCTAGATTCTAAAACTTAAAATGTATATGGAAAACCCAATTACAATACCTCAATCCAGTCTTGATTTTTTGCTTCAGCTTAAAGAGAATAATAACAAGCCTTGGTTTGACGAAAATAAACCGAAATACTTAGTAGAATTAGACCATATTCAAAACTTTGCAGATGCTTTATTAAAAGAACTTTCCAAAACAGATGTTTTGGAAACAACGTCGGGCAAAAAAAGCGTTTACCGCATTTATCGTGACATTCGTTTTTCAAAAGACAAAACGCCTTTTAAAACTTTCTGGGGCGGCAGTTACACACGTGCAACCAGTGAAAGACGCGGCGGTTACTATTTTCACATTGAAAAAGGAAATACTTTTCTTGCCGGAGGTTTTTGGGGACCAAATGCTGCCGATTTGAAACGTATTAGAAGCGAATTTGCTCACGATTATGAATCATTTAGGGAAATATTAAATTCTAAAACTTTTAAAAACACCTTCGGAACGCTGCAAGGCGAACAGCTGAAAACAACTCCAAAAGGTTTTGATGCAGATCATCCAGCTATTGATTTACTTCGTTTCAAACAGTTTTTAATCATAAAACGTTTTACAGATGACGAAGTTTTGAGTCAACAATTTTTACAACAAGCTTTGGAAACTTTCAAAAACATGAGACCTTTCTTTGATTATATGAGCGAAGTACTTTCGACCGATATAAATGGTGCTTCAGTTTTATAATTATATTCAATATCCATACAGAAACCCGACAGGTTTTAAAAACCTGTCGAGTTTGCTACATACAAATTGTTTCTTTTTGCGGCGTATAGTCAAGATTATTTACTCAGCAATAAAATCTCATTCACAACAACTTCGGTTATGTATTTTTTCTCTCCGTTTTTGTCATCATAACTTCTGTGAGTCAGCTTCCCTTCTATGGCCACCTCTTTCCCTTTCACCACAAATTTTTCGATAATTTCTGCCGTTTTGCCCCAAGCAGTCACTCGGTGCCATTCCGTTTGTTCTACTTTATCACCTTTATCATTTCTGTAAATCTCATTTGTAGCGATGGTTAAGTGTGCGAGTTTTTTACCGCTTTCTAGTGTTTTGATTTCTGGATCGTTTCCTACATTCCCAATTAATTGTACTCTGTTTTTCATTGCATTCATGGCGTATAATATTTAAATGTTCGTATAATGAATTCGTTTATCAAATTCAACGATGCAAAATTGCGCTCATCCCGCTAAAATATTCGGTTACAAACTATTTACTTTCGGTTGTAATTATTTGTAAGCGTTTGTAAATGGAATTTATTTTTGCTATATTTGAGATAAATCGTACATATATGCAGACAGAAATTAAAAAAGTTGAGTTACGAAATCTTGCATTTGAAGACTACAAACAGTTGAAAAATTCAATGGTGGAATCGTATCCAGAAATGGCCAACTCCTATTGGAGATCTAATGATATTAAAAAATTACTTTCGATTTTTCCCGAAGGACAATTGGTAATTTTAGTTGACGGAGTTGTTGTGGGATCGGCACTTTCGTTGATTGTAGATGAAAAACTGGTTGACAAACGTCATAATTACAGGCAAATTATTGGAGATTATACTTTCTCTACCCATAATCCTGATGGTGAAATTTTATACGGAATCGATGTTTTCATTCATCCAAATTATCGCGGTTTACGTTTAGGCCGACGTTTATATGATGCCCGAAAAGAACTTTGCGAACAACTGAATTTAAAAGCTATTGTTTTTGCAGGCCGAATCCCAAATTACAATCAGTATGCTAAAAAGCTTTCGCCAAGAAATTATATTGAAAAAGTAAAAGACAAAGAACTTCACGATCCTGTACTTTCTTTTCAGCTTAGTAATGATTTTCACGTTCTTAAAATTCTGAAAAATTATCTGGAAGGTGACGATGAGTCAAAAGAATTTGCTGTTCTTTTAGAATGGAACAATGTGTATTATGATGAAAGTCCGAAACTGATTAATTCTGAAAAAAGTATTATTCGTTTAGGATTAATCCAATGGCAGATGCGCCAGCTGAATAATGTTGAAGCCCTTTTTGAACAAGCTGAGTTTTTTATTGATGTGGTTTCGGGTTACGGAAGTGATTTTGCTTTATTTCCAGAACTTTTCACCGCACCGCTTATGGCTGATTTCAATCATTTATCTGAAGCCGAAGCGATTCGCGAACTTGCTCGTCATTCGGAACCAATCAGAAAGCGTTTCCAGGAATTTGCCATTTCATACAACATCAATATCATAACTGGAAGTATGCCTCATCTCGAAAACGGTATTTTGTATAATGTGGGCTTTTTATGTAAAAGAGACGGAACTTCTGAAATGTATTATAAAATCCACATCACACCAAATGAAGTGCATCATTGGGGAATGAAAGGCGGATCTTCGTTTAAAACTTATGATACCGATTGTGGTAAAATTGGAATTTTAATTTGCTACGATGTCGAATTCCCAGAACTTTCAAGATTATTGGCAGATGAAGGAATGAATATTTTATTCGTGCCATTCTTAACCGATACACAAAACGCTTATACACGTGTAAAACATTGTTCACAAGCGCGTGCCATCGAAAACGAATGTTATGTTGCAATTGCGGGTTGTGTTGGAAATCTTCCGAAAGTAAACAATATGGATATTCAATATGCGCAGGCATCTGTTTTTACACCTTCTGATTTTGCTTTCCCAAGTAATGGAATTAAAGCAGAAGCTACTCCAAATACCGAAATGACACTTATCGTAGATGTTGATCTGAATTTACTGAAAAATCTTCATGAACACGGAAGTGTTAGAATTTTGAAAGACCGCAGAACTGATTTGTATCAAATAAATAAAACAAAATAATGAGAACATGTCTTGAATGCTCGGAGAAGCTGGTTGGAAGAGAAGACAAAAAATTTTGTTCAGACAGCTGTCGCAATGCTTACAACAATAAAATCAATAAAGACAGTAATAATTTCATGCGAAATGTGAATAATAAGCTTCGAAAAAATTACCGAATTTTATCCGAGTTGAATGTGGATGGAAAATCAAAAGCAACGAAAGAGAAAATGATTAACAAAGGCTTTGATTTTGATTTCTTTACTAATATATTGCAGACCAAAACAGGCAATACCTACTATTTCCTGTATGACCAAGGATATCGTTCTTTGGACAATGATTATTATATGCTCGTTAAAAAAGAAATTTAGTTTAATTCATTATGAGAAAAAACCCCACATCCATTCTCGCAATCGCCTGCATTCTAGCAATTCTAGGCATTATTTATGCTACGACCATGCCTCAATGGCTTTCGAAAAACGACGAAGCGCTCGCTGATTTTTCGACCGAAAGAGCTCTGAACCAGGTCGAAATAATTGCTCAAAAACCACATTATGTGGGTTCTACTAACCACGAATTAGTAGCCAATTATCTTAAACTTGAGCTAAACCGAATTGGATTAGAGACGAGCACTCAGGAAGGTTTTACGCTTAATAACAAAGGTCTTCTCGTAAAATCTAAAAATATTCTTGCAAGAATTAAAGGAACCAATAATTCAAAAGCACTTTTATTACTTTCTCATTACGACAGCGCCCCGCATTCCTTTTCAAAAGGAGCAAGTGACGATGCATCAGGAGTTGCAACCATTCTGGAAGGAATTAGAGCTTTTTTATATTCCAAACATCCTCAAAAAAACGATATTATTATTCTGTTTTCAGATGCTGAGGAATTAGGTCTAAACGGTGCTGCACTTTTTGTTAACAAACATCCTTGGGCAAAAGATGTAGGTTTGGTTTTAAACTTTGAAGCAAGGGGAACTTCAGGACCAAGCTACATGTTATTGGAAACCAATCAAGGAAATCAAGCGCTTATAAAAGATTTTAGCGATGCAAAAGCGGCTTATCCGGTATCCAATTCTTTGATGTACAGCATTTACAAAATGCTTCCTAACGATACCGATTTAACGGTTTTTAGAGAGCAGGGAAATATCCAGGGATTCAATTTCGCTTTTATCGACAGCCATTTCAACTACCACACACAGCAGGACGATGTTCAGCATTTAAGCAAAACGACATTGGCACACCAAGGTTCTTATTTAATGCCTCTTTTAAAGTATTTCGCCAATATTGATTTAACCAAAACTACTGCTACAGAGGACAATGTTTATTTTAACGCTCCTTTCACTTTCATAAATTATCCTTTTTCTTGGGTTGCCCCAATGACGATAATCGCTTTAGGATTATTAATTCTGTTTATGTTTATTGGAAAAGCCAAGCGAATGATTTCTTTAAGAGAAATATTCAAAGGATTTGTACCGCTTTTGGGGTCTATTATTATTTCTGGTTTGGTTACTTTTTTAGGCTGGAAAATAGTACTGGAAGTCTATCCGCAGTATTCTGATCTATTAAACGGATTTACATACAATGGCCATGCTTACATTGGTGCATTTGTTACTTTGAGCATTGCTATTTGTTTTGCCTTTTACCATCATTTTTCAGATTCAAAAATAACGATGAACCATTTTGTAGCGCCTTTGCTGCTTTGGATCATCATTAACGGATTTATAGCCAATAGTCTGGCAGGAGCAGGATTTTTAATTATTCCTGTTTATTTCGGAATTCTGTTATTCGGAATTTTTGTTCTCACACAGCATTACAGCCTGGGATTGAATTTACTTTTCAGCATTCCAGCTTTGGCAATTATAGCACCTTTTATTGTAATGTTTCCCATTGGTTTAGGATTGAAGATTCTTTTTGGAAGCGCTATTTTAACGGTTCTTCTTTTCGGATTATTGCTTCCAATATTCAATACCTTCAGAAAAGGACCATGGATTATTGTTTTCTTCGCCGTTTCGATAGGTTTCTTCGCCTATGCAGGTTATCATTCTGACTACGAACACGGAAAAGCAAAATCTAACAGTTTAGTCTACATCTACAATGCAAATACAAACTCGGCAGTTTGGGCAAGCTATGATGTAAACCTAGATGACTGGACTAAATCGTATTTAGGAGAGAAAACTCAAAAAGTGGTAGGTTTAAATAGTCTGCCAATTGCAAGTAAATACAATTCAGGATTTACCTATAGCGCAACTGCACCAATTGTTGATGTTCCAAAACCCACAATTTCTTTCTTAAAAGACAGTGTCGTAGGTAATAACCGTTATTTAAAAATCAAAATCACGCCAAACCGAAAAGTAAATCGTTACGATATTTTTGCCAACCCAAAAATGAACCTTTATAATTTCAAAGCAAACGGAGTATCAACTTCTGGAGCTAAAACTAATCGTTTAGAACGAGAAGGAATGCACGTTATATGTTATTATGTGGTAGGCAATGAACCTCTTGTAATGGATTTCTACATCAATAAATCGTCGATTTTTGATATGGATTTAATCGAAAGTTCTTTCGATTTAATGAGTAATCCGCTTTTAAAAGTAAAACCAAGAAGTGACTGGATGATGCCAACACCATTTGTATTGAATGATGCTGTTATGATTCAGCAGAAAATTAAAAGATATACACCGCCGGTAAATCCTCCCATTCAACCAGCACCAGTCAAAGACAGTGCGGTTATTGTAAAGGATACTATAAAACCGGTTATTAAACCAGAATAATAAAAAAGGCAGACTTGAAGTCTGCCTTTTTTATTTTAACATGCACATTCGATTTTTAATCCCAGCTTTACTCCTTTTGTGCCTTCAGTTGCAAAACCATCAATTTTCCACCATTCTAGCCCTCCAATTAATTCTTTCACCTTAAATCCAAGCTTAGTCATATTTAAAGCGCCTTTTGTAGAGGCGTTGCAACCAATTCCGGTGCAATATGTAACATACAAAACCTCTTTGTCTAAATGCTTCGTAGTTTCGACATTCATTTCGCGGTGCGGAATATTAATAGCATTCGGAATATGTTCTTCATCGTAACCGAAAGCTTTTCGGGCATCGATTACGATTATTTTTTCGCCATCGTTCAAGGCATCAAATAAATCAGAAGGATCCATTTCAAATGCCAGTTTGTTTTCATAATGTTTAATTTGTGCTTCCATGTCGTATTGTTTTAATGATTTTGTTTTTCCAAAAGTATAATGCTTTATAATGCCATAAAAACGAAAAGAATTCATGCAGAACATTACTTTTTTTCATACAAAAGCCATTTCAAAATTTTGTTACTTTGTATACTAACTCATTACAAATGGAAATTCGCCATCTAAAACTGATCAAAGCAATTGTTGAAGAAGGAAGCATTACAAAAGCTATTGACAAACTTCATTTGACACAATCGGCGTTGAGTCATCAGCTCAAAGAAGCTGAATATCAATTAGGAACCGCCATTTTTTTAAGAACCAACAAGAAACTGGTATTAACCAAAGCGGGCGAAAAAATCTACGAACTTGCTAATGAAATTCTCAACAAACTCACCGAAACCGAAAATCAGATCAAGCAGATGGTTTTTGGCGAACATGGAGAAATCAGAATCAGTACTGAATGTTTTTCGAGTTACCACTGGCTTCCATCGGTTTTAAAGCAATTTCATCTTTTATATCCGAATGTGAAATTGAAAATTGTTGCCGAAGCCACTCATATTCCATTACAAAAATTGCTCGAAAACACGATTGATATTGCCATTGTAAGCGATCAGATAAAAGATCATAACATCAAATATCAAGAACTTTTTCAGGACGAAATGGTTATGGTAGTTTCCGAAAATCATGCTTGGGCAGATAAAAAATATGTCGTTGCCGAAGATTTTATCAACGAACACTTGATTATTCATTCGTTTCCACTGGAAACCGTTACTATTCATCAGTTTCTTTTGGCTCCGGCCAAAGTAAATCCGAAAAAAATAACGCCAATGCCTTTAACAGAAGCTTCTCTTGAAATGGTAAAAGCCGATATGGGCGTTATGTCTATGGCAAAATGGGCGGTAATGCCCTATTTAAAAAACAGTCCGTTAAGAGCAATTAAAGTTGGTAAAAACGGTTTAAAAAGAAAACATTTCATCGCTGTAAGAGCCAATGAAACCTATCCGGATTACTTCAATCATTTTATCAGCTTTTTACAAAACGAAATTAATTTACAATGGAATATTCAATAAGAAACTGTGAAATCACGGATTTACCTAAACTACTCATCTTACTTGAAAAACATGCCGAATTTGAGAGAGCTGAATTTTCGCCTGAAGGAAAAGAAGAAGGTTTAAAAAATGCGTTATTAGGTCCAAATCCAAAATTATTCTGCTTAGTGGCAGCCACAAAAGAAACAATCGTAGGCTATGCATCTTATACTTTCGATTTTTCGACCTGGAACGCACAGACTTTTCTTTACATGGATTGTTTGTTTTTGGAAGAAGAAACCAGAGGATTTGGAATTGGTGAAATCTTAATCGAAAAATTAAAAGAAATCGGAAAACAAAACAATTGTGTCAACATACAATGGCAAACGCCGGAATTCAATACTAGAGCCATTAAATTTTACAACAGAATGGGCGCAAAAGGAAAAGACAAAGTCCGATTTACTTTAACTTTGTAAAAAATTTAATTTGCAAAGTCGTTATTTTTTGTTTCACGCAGATTCTGCAGATTGAGCAGATTTATTTAAAATCCTTTTAATCTGATAGCTATCAGAAACTTGAAACAAAAACCTTTGAACCTTTGTTGCTTTAAACCTCAAATAAAAAAATGACAAAAATAAGTATACTCGGTTGTGGCTGGCTTGGGCTTCCTTTAGCAAAAACATTAATTGCAAAAGGAAATTCAATAAATGGGTCAACCACTTCAGAAAACAAACTTTCTATTTTAAAAGATGCCGGAATAAATCCGTTTCTTGTCACCCTGAGCGAAGTTGAAGGAAACATTGAAAGTGAAAGTACTTCTGGAACCATCACTAATTTTTTAGCAGAAAGCGAAATTTTAATTATCGATATTCCGCCAAAATTGAGAGCTGTCGATCCTAGTACTGAGAAAAAAGCTTTTGTAGAAAAAATTAAAAACCTAATTCCGTTTATAGAAAAATCAACGGTAAAGAAAGTCCTTTTTGTAAGTTCAACATCTGTTTATGGTGATGATAATGGTTTTATAACCGAAGAAACAAGTGCAAATCCTGATACCGAAAGTGGCAAACAATTAGTTTTAGCTGAAAATCTGCTTCGAGAAAATCAAAACTTCGAGACCACAATAGTACGTTTCGGCGGGCTGATTGGTGAAGAACGTCATCCTGTGAAATTTTTAGCTGGAAAAGAAAACCTAGAAAATCCAGACGCACCGATAAATTTAATTCATCTAAAAGACTGTATTGGAATTATTGAAGCAATTATAAACCAATCGAAATGGAATGAAGTTTTTAACGCTGCTGCACCTTTTCATCCTTCAAGAGAAACATATTACACGCAAAAAGCAAAAGACTTAAATCTAGTTTTACCAAAATTCAGTTCTGAAAAAACCAATATCAAAAAGATTATTTCAAGTGAAAAAATCGAAACTATTTTAGAATATAAATTTAATTTAGATATGTATTAGATGAGATGGTAATGTCAGGCTGAGCGAAGTCGAAGCCAACCACCAAGTTCCATAAGCCTTCGACTTCGCTCAGGGTGACAATCGTTTAAAACCTAATACAAAAAACAAATTACTTCCATGGTTTAAAAAAACTTTGCGAACTTTGCGATTGCACTTTGTGTCTTTGCGGTTAAACTTCAAAAAAAATTATGGAAACAGTTTACATCAATTCACCTCTCGGAATCACCAAAATCATTGGCGATGAAAATGGTATTGCTGTAATTTCAGTTTCTGATGTGGGAACAAATGAGGTTTCAAAAACAATTCCTGAAGTTTTAAAAGATGCTGTTCTTCAATTAAACGAATATTTCGAAGGAAAAAGAACCGATTTTGATTTAAAACTAAATCCACAAGGCACCGAATTCCAGCAGAAAGTATGGAAAGCGCTATTGGAAATTCCGTATGGAAAAACCGTCAGTTATATGGATCAAACCAAAAAGCTTGGCGATGTAAAAGCAATTCGTGCTGTAGCCTCGGCAAATGGTAAAAATCCGCTTTGGATTGTAGTTCCCTGTCATCGCGTTATAGGCACAAACGGATCTTTAACTGGATATGCCGGCGGGCTTTCCCGCAAAAAATGGCTTTTGGAACATGAATCACCATCTGCACAGCAAAGTTTGTTTTAGTTTTTATTCGCCACGAATTCACGAATTTTATTTTTCAATTAAAAGCAATTATTATTTAGCTCAATAATTAGAAAGAAAATTCATTCATTTCTTTATTTATTAAAATACTAAAGGCAAATTTGTGTACATTTATATTTAATAGAAGTTAATACAAGTTCGTGAATTCGTAGCAGAAACCACAGCAAAAATATGATTGAAAAAATAAATCTCAATAATATCTTATTTCTTGATATTGAAACAGTTCCCGAAGAGGAAAACTTCAATTCACTCGACGCAGAAATGCAGTCCTTATGGGATATTAAAACACAATACCAGCGAAAAGACGAATTCACTCCAGAAGAATTTTACGAACGCGCCGGAATTTGGGCCGAATTCGGAAAGATAATTTGTATTTCGGTTGGATATTTTACCATCAAAGGCGACGTTCGAAATTTCAGGGTTACTTCTTTTTTTGGAGAAGAAAAGAAAATCCTAAAAGACTTTTCGAATCTGATTAACAATCATTTCAATCAGCCGCAGCATTTAATGTGCGGGCATAATTCGAAAGAATTTGATATTCCGTTCATTGCAAGGCGAATGATTATCAACCAAATGCCCATTCCTGACAAAATGAATTTATTTGGAAAAAAGCCTTGGGAAGTTCCTCATTTAGACACATTAGAATTATGGAAGTTTGGTGATTATAAACACTTTACCTCTTTAAAACTTTTGACCAAAATTCTGGGTATACCATCTCCAAAAGGCGATATCGACGGAAGTCAGGTGGCTCATGTTTTTTATGTTGAGAAAGACATCGACAGAATCATTACCTATTGCGAAAAGGATACAATTGCCGTAGCTCAGATTTTTTTACGCTTGCGCCGAGAAGATTTACTGATTGAGGATGAGATTATTCATGTATAGCTTTAAAGACGCTAAGATGCTAAGGTTCTGAGAAATTAAGTCTTTTAGCTACGATGATTAAATGATCTTATATAACTTATATGGTTTAAAAAATGATACACGAGGAGATTTCACATTATCGTTTGGTTTCGCAGAAGCTTTATAAAACCAATCACAATTCACCAGAAGAAATTGTAAAGCATTTTGGCGCTATGCAGGCTCAGGATTATGCCATGGCAAAATGGGCTGTGGGTTCGCGTTGTGATGCTTCAGAAAAAGAAATCGAAGAAGCTATTAATTCTGGAAAAATTATCCGCACTCATATTTTACGTCCAACCTGGCATTTTGTTTCTGCCGATGATATTTACTGGATGCTGGATCTTTCGGGATCTCAGGTGAAAAAACTTTTTGCTTCATTAGCCAAACAGCACGGTTACGATGACAAAAAGTTAGATCAGGTCAATTCGGCTATTGAAAAACTTCTCTCTGGAAATAACCATTTAACTCGAGAGGAAATCATGCAGGAACTTAACATTCAGAAAAAAACTGGCGATTTGTCTCCCGTTATTGTAATGATGAATGCCGAATTAGACGGTTTGGTCTGCAATGGAAGAATGAAAGGCAAGCAAATTACATATGCACTGCTAGAAGAACGAGTTCCTAAACCAAAAAGCCAATTAACCAAAGAAGAAGCTTTAGCAAAATTAGCGCTGCGCTATTTTGAAAGTCATGGTCCTGCAACACTGGCTGATTTCTCTTGGTGGTCAGGATTTTCGGCTACAATTTGCAAGAAAGCAATTAACGCAATAGAGTTGCAATTAAACCATATTACTATTGATAATCAGCAATATTGGCATAAAAAGGATTTGACAGACCAGTATAACTTTCGCGAAAGCGTCCATTTTCTTCCAGCTTTTGATGAGATATTAATTTCGTATAAAACGCGTAATGCTTCTTTCCAAAGCGAACATCAGACAAAGGTTTTTACTAACAATGGTATTTTTAAACCCATAATTTTAGAAAACGGAAAAGTAATTGGAATTTGGAAAAGAACCATAAAAAAAGATCATGTTAAAATTGAAACGGAGTTTTTTAATGAGACGGCTCCGAATAAAAAACAGGATTTATTTCGTGAAATCAAATCGTTTGAGAAGTATCTGGAAACCAAAATTCTGATTGAATAAAAATTGTAACAAATCGATTTCGGTTTAAACCACGAAATTGACTTTTGTAATTGTCATTTCAATTGATTTATTACATTTACAAAAAATTACAATTATGGTATTAAGCAGATTCTGGTTAGCGATTTTTATATCTTCAATTCTTTTTATTGTAGTCAGTTTATTTACTGCCAACACTTACACCATTGATTCTGTTTTAAATGGAAAGAAAGACGATCCTATTTTAGTTTCTGAAAAGTACGTCGAGCAGCTTCCTGCTTTCATTAAAGACAGCATTAAAAAAGCGCCGGATCAAACCATGATTATTAATCGTGATACGCTGAACGCGGACACAACTTACGTTTACAAAAATAAAACAGTAAAAATTTACAGCGGACTTCAGAAATCTGATGGACTTTTACCAACTTGTAAAAGTACTTTGGTTGATTTAATTCTGCCTCTTATCGCTTATCTGGCTTTCTTCTGCGGATTAATGGAACTTTTAATTGTTTCTGGGGCATCTGGAAAACTAGCCAAAGTACTTAGTCCAGTATTTGTGAAAGTTTTTCCAAGTATTCCTAAAAATCACCCCTCAATTTCATACATGACTTTAAACTTTGCTGCCAATTTCTTAGGATTAGATTCGGCTGCAACTCCATTTGGATTAAAAGCCATGGAAAGTTTACAGGAAATCAACCCCGAAAAAGATAAGGCGAGCGATGCCCAAATTATGTTCATGTGCCTTCACGCTTCGGGTTTAACGTTAATTGCCACTTCCATTATCGGTTATCGTGCAGCGGCTAATGCCAGTAATCCTGCAGATGTGATGCTTCCGTGTATTATTACCTCTTTCATTGGTACAATTGCCGCTTTCTTAATTGTCGGAATCAAACAAAAAATCAACTTTAAAAGTGCTTCTCTTCTTATTGTTTTAATGGGATTAATTGCCGCTATTGTTGGTTTATTGATGTATGTAAATCAATTGGATTTAATTGGTAAAAATTACTTTACTTCGAACCTTTCAGGATTAATTTTAATTGCGATTATCGCATTTACCTTGATCTTCTCATTCAGACATGAGAAGAAGTTCAGAGAAGCTGAAACAACGGTTTTTGACACCTTTGTTGTTGGTGCGAATAACGGAGTGAAAACTGGAGTTACGATTTTCCCTTATGTTTTAGGAATGTTGGTTGCGATTTCATTATTCCGAAACAGCGGTTTATTTGAAATTATCAGCGATGCCATCGGATTTGTCTTTTCGAATTTAGGTGTAAGCAAGGAAATTACCAATGCATTGCCAGTAGCTATGCTTCGTCCATTTAGTTCTGCTGGTTCACGTGGATTCTTGATTGATTCGATGAATACTTTTGGTGCCGATTCTTTAACAGCGAGATTAAGCAGTATTTTCCAATGCAGCGCCGAAAGCACGTTTTATGTAATTGCGGTTTATTTTGGTTCGGTTAATATCAAAAACACGCGTTATGCATTAGGAACGATGCTTCTAGTGGATTTAATTTGTGTTATTACGGCGATTTTTGTTGCAACTTGGTTTTTCTAAAAATCAGATCTAATATCGTCCGATCCTATTGATCTTCTGTTCTGTATCGATATTTGTTTAAACCGGATTAAAATCCGGCTCTACAATATGTTTCGAGCCAATGGCTCTTGCTTCGGATTATTGAAACAGTTAACATTTCGAAAAAGTTCCGATAGGAATGAACAATATTGCAGCAAATCCCAATAACTATTCGACATGTCCGATTAAGTTCCGATAGGAACGAATAATATCGTAGCAACGGATTTTAATCCGTTGATCATTTTGCGACGTCCTATATGGAAGTTCCATCGGAACGACCGATACATTTAAAAAAAGAAAGTTAAATATTACAAAAATTGATTTGGATCAAACAAGAATCATTTATTTTGTAATAAAAAATCAGGATGGCAAACACATATCATCAAGTTTATCTTCAAATAGTATTTGCTGTAAAATATAGAAATGCTGTTATTGATGAAAAATGGCGACCTAAGTTATTATCAGTAATTGGACATTTAATTAATGAAACGGGATGCAAAACAATTATCGTTAATGGCGTAGAAGATCATGTTCATTGTCTGCTAGCATTAAAACCAACCATAACAATTTCAGAATTAATGAAAGCTGTAAAAGCCAAATCATCAAAATTTATAAACGAAAACCAATTGACAAAGTCTAAATTTTCATGGCAGGAAGGTTATGGTGTATTTTCATATAGCTAATCGCAAATTGAATCTGTTTATAAATACATTCCGAATCAAAAAGAGCATCATAAAAAACAAAGCTTTAATGCTGAATATCTAAATTTTCTAAACAAATTCAAGGTTCACTACGAAGAAAAATATATTTTTGAAGAACTAATATGATGTTATGAAAATACAATACCTCTTCATTGCCATTCTTTTAACAGCTTGCCAAAAAGAACAAAAACAAAATCAGATCGCTTCTTTAACTTCAGCAGATACTACAAAAATTACGGCTGTTGACGATGATAAAACTATAAAAGAAAAATCACTTCAAATTGATACTATCCTTCTTTCTGAAGACAAAAATGCAAACGTCAGCCATATTTTAGTGAATCTTGTCAATCAAAAAGCAGACAAAGACAGCATCGTCACTTCAACTTTCCGACTTGATTTCTATCAGAATAAAAATCAAATCGCATCTTCAAAAGTTTCAATCAAACATTATGAAAAAGGTTCAGAATGGAGCGGCGTTTTAGGTTTGAACAACTCATCTGATAAAAATTCTTCTTTTATAAAAATTGATTCTGGTTATCCTGCCTGCGGATATACTTTTAGTAATTATTTATTTTATCTTAAAAACAATTCTCTACAACTTGTCCATGACTGGGAATCGATGTCTGACAGCGGCTGGGGAGTGTGGACAGAATTTGTGAATAACGATTCAAATACTGGAAAAGATCCTAAAATCTTTTATTGCAAAACTGTTGCATTTGAGCCCGGAGACGATGATAATGAGGACTCTGGAGTTCTAAAATACTCGGATTCAATTTCGTTCTCACTTCAAGGAAACCATTGGAAAAAGAAACTGCTTTCTGCAAAAGAGAAACCTTATTTCGAAAAAAAGATGAGCTTTAACGAGTTTCACAACCAGCAATAAACTGTTTTAGAGATCTAATTCAAATTCTTTCTTAGGTAAATAATTTCTAACTTTGTAAAAAAACAAAGAAATGATTGATTTTATATACCAGGATCCTTATCCTATTTTGAAGGATGATACTCAATACCGCAAAATTACTTCTGATTTTGTAAAAGTTGAAAAATTTGGAGAACGCGAAATTTTAACCGTTGATCCAAAAGGTTTAGAATTATTAGCAGAAGAAGCATTGACAGATGTTTCGTTTATGCTGAGAACATCTCATTTACAAAAATTAAGAAAAATTCTTGACGATCCAGAAGCAACTGATAATGATCGTTTTGTAGCTTACAATTTATTACAGAACGCATCTGTTGCTGCCGAAGGTCAATTACCAAGCTGTCAGGATACGGGAACTGCAATTGTAATGGCAAAAAAAGGAGAAAGCATTTTCACGGGTGTTGATGATGCTGAATGGTTAAGCAAAGGAATCTTCAATACATACCAAAAACGTAATTTACGTTATTCTCAAATCGTTCCCATTTCAATGTTTGAAGAGAAAAACTCAGGTTCAAATCTTCCGGCACAAATTGATATTTATGCTAAAAAAGGAGCTTCTTATGAGTTCTTGTTTATGGCAAAAGGTGGCGGATCTGCGAATAAAACCTATTTATACCAACAGACTAAATCATTATTAAATGATAAATCTATGGATGCTTTCATCCGTGCGAAAATTAAAGATTTAGGAACTTCGGCTTGTCCTCCTTACCACTTAGCTTTGGTTATTGGCGGAACTTCTGCGGAAGCGAATTTAAGCGCTGTTAAAAAAGCATCTGCAGGATATTATGACCATCTTCCCACATCAGGAAACATGGCAGGGCAGGCATTTCGTGATTTAGAATGGGAAGAACGCGTTCAGAAAATCTGTCAGGAGAGTGAAATCGGTGCTCAGTTTGGAGGAAAATACTTTACGCACGATGTTCGTGTAATTCGTTTACCTCGTCACGCCGCTTCTTGTCCAGTTGGATTAGGAGTTTCATGTTCTGCAGATAGAAACATTAAAGGAAAAATCACCAAAGACGGAATCTTTGTTGAGCAGTTAGAAGTAAATCCAAAACAGTTTTTACCAGAAACAGCTCCACATTTAGAAGCTCCGGTTGAAATTGACTTAGATCAGCCAATGGCCGATATTTTGGCAAAATTGTCTCAATATCCTATCAAAACACGTTTAAAACTAAACGGAACTGTTATCGTGGCAAGAGATATTGCTCACGCAAAAATTAAAGAGCTATTAGACGCTGGAAAACCAATGCCGGATTATTTCAAAAACCATCCTGTGTATTACGCAGGACCTGCAAAAACACCAGAAGGAATGCCTTCAGGAAGTTTTGGACCAACAACCGCTGGCCGTATGGACGTGTATGTAGATGAATTCCAGAAAAATGGCGGAAGTATGGTGATGCTTGCCAAAGGAAACCGTACTAAACAAGTAACGGATGCCTGCAACAAATACGGCGGATTCTATCTTGGTTCTATTGGAGGACCAGCTGCAATTTTAGCTCAAGACAACATTCTAAAAGTTGAAGTAGTTGATTTTGAAGAATTAGGAATGGAAGCCGTACGTAAAATCACTGTTAAAGATTTCCCTGCTTTTATCATTACTGATGATAAAGGAAATGATTTCTTCGAGAACTTGTAATTCTTAGATGCTAAGATACTAAGGTTCTGAGATCCTAAGTTTTTTTTAATATAAAAACCGCCTTTTGGGCGGTTTTGCTTTATATTGTCATTCGAACTTAAAATGAGCGTGCTTTTGTGTAAATCTAGCGTGCTTCGCGGTTAAAATACAAGTTCTTCTTTATCTTCCTTTTCAAAGGCAATGAAATGCGAAAGTTTTCCTTTTAAATTATATACCGGAGTCGCATCTACATGACATTGGTATATTTTACCGTTTTTTTTGTAGTTTTTAATGGTTTTTACAAACGGCTTTTTTAAGTTGATGGATTCCCGTATTTCTTGTAAAGCAGATTTACATGTTTCCGGACCTTGAAACATTTTAGGAGTTTTACCCAGAACTTCATCTTCTAGATATCCGGTCATTCTTTTGATACCGCTTGAAGCGAAGATAATTTTGAGATTTAAATCGGTAATTAGAACTACTTCGTCTTTGATTCGTTCTGCGATTTTTAAGTTTTCTTCGTTCCAAGTAAACTGGCTGGAAATTTTACCGACTTTTTTCAAATCAGCAAAAGAAGCTTTTAATTCATTTAAGTATTCATAATGAAAATCTAGAGCCAGAATAGGCACCAAAGTTCGGCTTACGATTTCTTCAGAACTATTTTTTTTCATTTAAATGGATTTTAAGCATCCTTTCACTCAAAGATAATATTTAAATTGCTTCAAAAAACCGCAAAAAACTATTTTGATAATTTTTTTGCAAATCAAAATTCAAACTTAAGCTGTACTACTACTGCTTTCTTTTCTTCATTACTCAAATTACTCAGTGAAATTCCGAGCAAACGAACTGAATCCTTCATCTTTTCCTGATACAAAAGTTCTTCTATAACTTCCATTATCAAACTTTTATCGGAAATAAAATAAGGCAGTGTTTTGCTTCGTGTTTGTTGTGTAAAATCACTGTACTTTATTTTCAGCGTTACCGTTTTTCCCGAAACATCATGTCTTTTCAATCTTTTTTCCAAAGAAAATGCAATCCTGTCAAGCTGTTCCAGCATAAAGATTTCAGAAGAAAGGTTTACATCAAAAGTATGTTCTGCCGCCACTGACTTGGTTATTCGGTGCGGCTTTACTTCGCTGTTGTGAATTCCCCGAACAACACTGTAATAAAAAGCACCTGACTTGCCGAAGTGTTTTTCTAAAAATTCTAATGATTTACTTTTTAGATCTAATCCGGTAAAAATACCAAGCTGATACATTTTTTCGGTAGTTACTTTCCCAACTCCGTAAAACTTTCGGATAGGAAGTTCTTCCAGAAAAGATATGATTTCATCAGGATTTACTGTTTTCTGTCCGTTGGGTTTATTAATGTCGCTGGCAATTTTGGCCACGAATTTATTGACCGATATTCCAGCAGAAGCCGTTAATCCAACTTCATTTAAAATTCTCGATCTGATTTCCTGCGCCAATAAACTGGCACTTGGATTTCCTTTTTTGTTTTGGGTGACATCCAAATACGCTTCATCCAGCGAAAGCGGTTCAACTAAATCTGTATATTCATGAAAGATTTTATGAATTTTGGATGAAATTTCTTTGTATCGGTCAAATCTCGGGCGGACAAAAATAATATCCGGACAATACTTTTTGGCCAAAACGCCGCTTATAGCACTTCTTACACCAAACTTTCTGGCTTCATAACTTGCCGCCGCCACTACTCCTCTGTTTTCTGAACCGCCAACTGCCAGTGGTTTTCCGCGCAAAGACGGATTGTCCATCTGCTCTACAGAAGCATAAAAAGCGTCCATATCGATATGGATAATTTTGCGGTATGTAGGAGCATCATCTGACATTTTGCAAATTTAAAAAGGAAAGCCGTAAAAAGAACGCTGATCATAGTTATAAATAGTATCAATTTTTAAAGATTAACAACTAAATGAATTCAAACAAATCATTTTACTTATTTTTGTAGTTACTACCCGAAATATTTAAAAATGCGAACATTTGTTATAGGCGACATACACGGAGGATTACTCGCACTTGAACAGGTATTGAAGAAAGCCGAAGTTACTACAGAAGATACACTTATATTTTTAGGCGATTACGTTGATGGCTGGAGCCAATCAGCAGAGGTAATTGATTTTTTAATTGAATTGAAAAGCAGACAACACTGCATCTGCATTAGAGGAAATCATGATCAGCTGGCTTTGGACTGGCTGGAAAACCGACATGAAGATTTTGATGAAGAAATGTGGTACAAACATGGCGGAAAAGCTACTGTTGAAGGATATGCCAAGATTTCACCTGAAAGAAAAAAAGATCATATTGCGTTTTTCGAATCTTTGAAAGATTATTATCTGGATGATGAAAACCGGCTTTTTGTTCATGCCGGATTTACAAATCTGAATGGTGTTGTTTGGGAATATTTCCCGAAATTATTCTATTGGGACAGAACCCTTTGGGAATCTGCACTGGCTTTGGACCCAAATTTAAAACCAGATGATTTATATTATCCAAAGCGTTTTACGGTTTATAAAGAAATTTATATTGGACATACTCCTGTTACCAGAATTGGAAAAACAGTTCCGGTTAACAAAGCCTGCGTTTGGAATGTTGACACAGGAGCTGCTTTTAAAGGTCCGCTGACAATTATGAACGTGGATACCAAGGAGTTCTGGCAGAGCGACCCTTTAAATGAGTTGTATTCTAACGAAAAAGGTAGGAATTAATCTGTAAAAAACTAAATTTGCAGTCCAATATTAATATTTAAAGGTTATGAAAAAAGTTATTACATTTTTGTTTTTAGTATCATTTGGATTCACTCAGGCACAACAGGCTTTTAAAGGAAAAGGCGATATGAGAGTAAACATTGGTGCTAATCTTCAAGATGGCGGTTCTGGAATTCAAGGTTCGATAGATTTTGGTTTAGGAGAAAATTTCTCTTTCGGATTTGTGACTAGTTATTTACTTGGAGTAGATAATTTTAATGGTATTTACCACAACAATCCAACTCCATACTACGATTACAAACCAGAATTTAAAGATCGTTTTGATGCAAAAGCAAGAATTAATGCCAATTTAAGCAGTGTTATAGGAGTTGAGCAATTAGATGTATATCCAGGTTTAAGTTTAGGTTTACGTAATTTCGGCGGACACGTTGGAGGTCGTTATTTCTTTACTGACGGATTTGGTGTTTTCACAGAAATTGGATTCCCAATCGCAAAATACAGCAGCAACAATGATGTATTTGATCATTTAAACAATCAAGCCACTTTTAGTTTAGGAGCTTCATTCAGTTTATAATATAAATTGTCAACGATATTCATAAAAAAACCGCTCAATTGAGCGGTTTTTTTATCATCTTATTTAAAATCATTTGCTTAGCAGAATACTCCAATCCGATCCGCTGTAAATTTTATGTTTTGCCGAAAAGCTTCCCTGATTTACTGCCAGTGAAAAATTCAAAAGGCTGTTAAAATACGTAACATCTGTCCCTACAGGAACTTCACCAAAAGTATTTACGAGTTTTAATTTCCCATCATATACTTTTTTGGTACCGTTTAAAATTTGGATTTTCACAAAATCACCCGCTTTTAAATTCAAATTTGCAAAAGTCTTTTTATCAATATTTGTCCAAACATTTCCGTATTGAATATCCAAAATCGGAATACCGCCTTTGATTACGCCATTTTCAAAAACAGGTTTTTGGTAATCAATTTTAACCACTTCATTTGGCAGTTTTGGACCAACTTCTTCAAAAGTAATAGTTTTAGAGGCTAAACGTGCTCCCGTAAAAGCATACACATCACGCCCATGAAACGTATATGATTCATTTGAATTCTGACGGCGGTTTTTTACCTCATCAATTTCACGTATTTCCTGGATCCCTAATTGTTCTGCAATCAAAGTTAAAGTTCCGTTATCTGGAGTTACGAAAAAATGACCTGATTTAGTCTGTAAAACAACTGAATGTCTTGCTGTACCTACTCCAGGATCGCAAACCGATACAAATACAGTTCCTGCAGGATAATATTGTGCTGTCTGCGATAAACGATAAGCAGCTTCCCAAATATTAAAAGCTGGGATTTCATGAGTTAGGTCAAATATTTTCAAATCTGTTGAAACTCCCATTGCCACACCTTTCATAGCAGAAACCGCTCCGTCTTTCAAACCAAAATCAGATTGAAAAACCAATACATTATTTTGGGCATAACTGCTGAATGTTACAACACACAAAAAAAGTAATATTCTTAATTTCATTTTTTATCTTTTTTAAATTTGAACAAAGATATTTCATTAAAGCCAAAAATTGATAATGATACGATATAAAAAAAGAGATTTTTAAATCAAATTACGTTTTTTACGATTACATTTGCATTTAATTCATTATCCTATATAAATACTAGGTAATTGTTTTTCTATTTTGAAAAAAGCTTGCCTATCAGTCAAAACCAAAACAATCATATGAGAAAAAAACTAAAATTTGTCATAACGGCTTTCCTGACTTTATCGAGTACGCTATTTTATGCGCAAAACCATGAGATAAAAGGGACTGTAACCAGTGAAAGCGGCAATCCGTTGGAATTTGCTACTATTCTTGTAAAAGGCTCACAAACCAGTACTACAACAGATACTTTAGGAAAATTTACAATTTCAGCCGCCCACAATTCTCCAACTTTAATCGTATCGCTGCTTGGTTATAAAACCAAAGAAATTGTAGCAAGAGATCATTTTGTAGACATTCAGCTGGAGTTTGAAAGCAACAGTCTTGATGAGATTGTCGTAGTGGGAAGTAGAAATCCTAAAAAGAGTAAACTTGAAACAGCTGTTCCAGTTGATGTTGTGAATCTGGCGAAAATCAGAAATACAACGCCACAGACTACTACAAACGATATCTTAACCTATTTAATTCCTTCTTTCAATTCAAACCGACAATCTTCTGCTGACGGAACTGAGCATATTGACCCAGCATCCTTAAGAGGTTTAGGACCAGATCAGGTTTTGGTTTTGATTAACGGAAAAAGAAGACACACTACATCATTAGTAAATTATCAAAATACGGTTGGTAACGGATCTGTTGGTACAGATTTGAGTGCTATTCCGGCTTCTTCCATTAAACGAATTGAAGTTTTGCGTGACGGTGCTGCAGCACAATATGGTTCTGATGCTATTGCAGGTGTAATTAACTTGGTTTTAAAAGATAATGCCGGACTTGAAGCAAATGCAACTTATGGAAGTACATCTAGAAATGACGGACAAACAACGAATCTGAATTTGAATTATGGAAGCAAAATTGGAAACAAAGGCGGTTTCATTAATCTTTCGGCTGAATTTAATGACCGTCAGAAAACAAACCGTTCGCAAAATCATAACCTGATTATTTTTGACCAATCTGCCCAAGGGAATTTTTTCGCTTATGATTTTGCCGATGATCCAGCGCAATCACGTCAAATTGATGACAATTTACTGGCACAAAATGGTTTGAAACGTGATGATTTTAATTTCCAGATTGGCGATGCCAAAATCCAGAACATTCAAGGATTCTTTAATGCTTCAATTCCATTAAACGATCAGATTGAGTTTTATGCAAACGGAGGTGTCAGCCACAGAAAAGGAACTGGTTATGGCTTCAGACGTTTGCCAAGCGAAACCGAAAGTGTTGTAACTTCAATATTTCCTTTTGGATTTCAACCTGAACTAAATTCGGTTGTCACAGATCTTTCTTCTTCTGTAGGTTTAAAATTTAAATTTGGTGAATGGAAACTTGACGTCAGCAATACCATTGGCGAAAACAAATTTGTATACGATGTTTCCAATACCAACAATTTTTCTTTGGGTGACAACAGTCCAACAGAATTTAAGGCGGGAAATCATTCATTTCTTCAAAACACTGTGAATGCTGATATTACAAGATTATACAAAGATGTTTTCAGCGGATTAAATGTGGCTTTTGGAGCTGAATACCGTTTCGAAAAATACAAAATCGTTCCAGGTGAAGAGGCTTCTTATGTTGATGGCGGCGCACAGTCGTTTCCTGGATTTTCTCCTTTGAATCAAGTAGATGAAAAGAGAAACAGTGTGGGAGTTTATGGGGATCTTGAAGCGGATATAACTGATAAATTCTTAGTGGGAATTGCCGGGCGTTATGAAGATTATACTGATTTTGGAAGTACAATCAACGGTAAATTGTCTTTACGATATAAAATTCTGGATAATCTTTCTGTTCGTGGAGCCTTAAGTTCTGGTTTTAGAGCGCCTTCATTACATCAGCAGTATTTTAATAATATTGCGACTGATGTTGTTGACGGACAGCTTTTAAATTCAGGAATTTTTAGAAATGACAGCGAAGTAGCGAAACAACTTGGAATTCCGAAATTAAAAGAAGAGACTTCGAGAAACTACAGTTTCGGTATTGTGTACTCGCCTTTAAAGCAATTACACATTACAGCCGATTATTATCATATTAGAATTGATAACCGAATCATTCTTACCGGAAATTTAGGTAATGATGCTTTTGGAGAACCGGTTCCTGAACTTCGTAATCTGTTTGCTCAATATGGCGCACAAACAGGTCGTTTCTTTACTAATGCAATTAACACGACTACAAACGGAGTTGACGTCGTAATTGATTATGATTTAAATCTGGGACGCGGTAAAATGAATCTTTCTTTGCTGTACAATTACAACGACAACAAAGTGGATGATAATCTGCATAATGTTCCTGCTATATTCGCAGGTCAGGAAGATGTATATTACGGTCCACAGGAAAGAAGCCTAATTGAATCTAACACCCCAAAACACAAAGGAACATTTGCTGTAAACTACAGCATAGACAAATGGAACTTCTTATTGAGAAATACGTATTTTGGAGAAGTCGTTCGTGATGGTTTTCCTTTTGGCGGAATTCAAAAACACAACGGAAAAGTGGTTACCGATTTAACTGCTGCTTACAAAATAACCCCAAAAGTTCAGGTTGCCATTGGAGCAAACAATTTATTTGATGTTTTCCCAGATAAACAAATCTATGAAAACAGCTATTATGGTGTATTTAAATATGCGCCAGTTCAAATGGGCACAACAGGAGCTTATTACTTTGGGAGAATTAGTTTTTCTTTGTAAAAAGCAACGTTTTTAAAAAATAGAAAGCCGTCCAAATTAACTGTTTTGTGTATCACAGATTCAGTTTAAACTGGACGGCTTTTGCTTTTATGAAAATGAAGTACTATTTCTTAGCAAATTTCTTCACGATTTTTTTATCACCGCTTGTTAATTCGATCAGATAAATTCCTGTACTTAATTTGCTTACATCTACAGCATTTCCTGCAATTTTGCCTGAACCAAGCTGCTGTCCTAATGTATTGATAATTTTATACGAATATCCATCAGCTTCTTCAATTGAAACATTCAATTCTGTTTCCGCTGGATTTGGGTATAAAGCAAATTTTTCAGTTCCCGTTGTTTCGATTAAACCTGCTGCTACTTCTTGGTCAAGTGTACCAGAAGCTGTAATGTTGATGGTATAATCCTCAACTTGTCCATAAGAGAATCCTTCACAAGCTGTTGGTACAGAATTGTATTTCATAGAAACTCTAATTCTTGTGGTTCCAAGTGTTGCAGTTGATGGAATTGTAATTGTTCCTGTAACCGGAGTGGTTTTAGAAGCTGTTTTCGTCCAAACTGTTTCACCTGAATCTGAAAAATCTCCATCTTGGTTGTAGTCGATAAATACGGCATACCCTTCGTTATAAATAGTCGATGTCCAAGTTGGTGTTATGGTAATCGTATATGCTGTTCCTCTAGCCGCATTGGTAGAAATTGATGTGAAATTCTCGTAACCTGTAGTTGCAGTAGATGTGTTATTGATGGTTCCGAAAACAACTTTACCAATTCTTTCGTCGGCTGCACTACTTCCTTGAGAAGTACAATACGTTACAGAAGTTGCAGTTGTTGTAACATTTACACTACTGCTTGAAGCAGAAACATTTCCGGCCGCATCTTTTGCTTTCACACTAAAAGTATACGCTGTTGAAGGTGTTAAACCCGTAACGGTGTATGTTGTAGTAGTAGATGATCCTTTAAACGCCGTTCCTTGATAAATATCGTAACCTGTAACAGCCACGTTATCTGTTGAAGCTGTCCAAGATAAATTAGTTGTTGTTCCAGTTGTACCAGAAGCTGCTAAACCAGTTGGTGCAGAAGGTGGTGTTGTATCTGTTGATCCAGAATAAGCGGCTCCTACTCCAATAGCATAAAATGCATTTGTTGTTGCAATAACTTCTGCAGAACCTGCTCCGTATAAATCAATAGCTGATTGAATTCCAGAAGTTCTAGCATTTGCAAAAGTTGAATTTGAAGTTAAGTAAACATCTTCCAATCTAAATGCAATTTTGGCTGCTTTGTCGATTCCAATACCTGTTACGCTATAAGAACTTCCAATATCATTTGTTCCTGTTTTTCCAACAGATAAAATATAAAACCAATGGTTAAAAACTCCAGAGTTAGTATGTACACCGCAATAGTCATTACTGCTTGTTGGCGTACAGCTTACACTAATCCAGTTTGTTCCTCCATAAGTATCCGGCTGGCCTTCAGCTTTTGGATTACTCATTGAACGAAGCGCTATGTGTCCGCTTCTTCTTTCTATATCTTCACCCACTAACCAAGTTGATTTTGTTGGCGCTGCACGATATTCAATACAAGCTGCCCAGATATCAGAGAAAGCTTCGTTCATCGCTCCAGATTCTTTTTGATACGCTAAATTAGCAGTATATGTACAAACAGCGTGTCCAATTTCGTGACCAGCAACGTCTAAAGAGGTCAAAATATCAAAACCTCCCGTTCCGCTTCCGTCACCGTAAGTCATTACACTTCCGTTCCAGAAAGCATTATTGTTGCTAGAATATCCAGCAGCAATTAAATTGTAATGCACATAACTTTTGATTTTCGCTCCAGCATCGTCATAACTGTTTCTGCCATGCACCGCTGACCAATAATCATAGGTCATTTCAGCGCCCCAATGAGCATCAAGCGCACCGTTGTCTTTATTAGTATTGTTGTATTCAGCAGCTGTCCAATTGTTATCTGCATCCGTAAAGTTCGTGGTTGGATACGTTGCTGTTCTAGCTGAGTTATAAGTTTGGATTCCGTTTCCGCGAGTTCCATCAAGCAGAATATAAGATGAACCGCTTAAGCTAGTCTGTATTGTCTGCGTTCCACTGTAACGGGTTTCTGCATTGGCCGCTACGATAGCTTTTTTAGCAAGTGCCGTTTCGTTTTTTACAGCACTTCCTGCCGATGCTTTTTTTGCATGAACATTGTCATGTAAATGTTTTATGGTAGCATTATAAAATAATGCTTTTCCTGTTTCGGCATCAATGTAAAGATCTCCGCGGCTTAATGGTTTAGTAGCATAAATGTCAAATTTATAAGCCAGACGAATATTATCTCCTGCACGTTTTTCTCCTTGCTGTTCCATATTTGGTAACAGAACCAGTTCGCCTTTTGGTTTAGCATAACCCAATTCGGCAGCATCAAGAGGTTTTTCCCAAAGATATTCTGATGCATGAGTGTACTGCAATGCTTTATTGAAAGCCTGATCTGCAGAAAGTGACGGAGAAAGTTTCACATTTTCAATGTTATAGTATTCACCATTCATTGAAACTACTTTTCCATCTTTAGAATGCAGGGTGTAATTGGCAAACTCTACTTTGATTCCTTGTTCATACAATTGGAATTTTTCGTGGGTGTAACCTTGTTTGTCAGATTCAGTTCTGACTTTTTGGAAAGATTGAGTGTCTTTTAGTCCTAATTGTTCTTTAAACACTCTTTGGTAATCTGAACCTTTGTAACTTGACAGTTCGTTAAAAGTAATTAAACTTGGCTGTCCGTTTTCTGAAACGCTTTTTTGTTTCACCTGTTTATCGGTTACTTGGGCAAAAGCCGAAATTGAAAAACTTAGCACAAAGGCTGCTGTAATAATTTTTGGTAATTTTCTTTTCATAACTTCTTGGGGTTTTTAGTTTGGGTTAATGTTTACAAATTGTCAATGATAAAGTAAGTAAATACTTAAATTTAGTGATAAAAGTATTTTAAATTTGTTAGATAATCGATGAAATTTGCCGTTAATCGATAAAATGCAACATTTTTTACTTAAATTTTACTTTTATATAACATTATGTGAAAAATTCACAAAGAAAAGTGCGAAAATTTGTATAGTAATTAAACTTAAACTATTGAAGAACAATATAAAAAGCCAAAAAATCATCAAAAAAGAAGTTCTTTTTAACTTTATCGCATAAAAAAAGCCAGCTTATTACAAACTGGCTTCATTTTTTTAAGAATGCTATTTTTAACTGATATTCATTTCTGGAATTTCGCCTTCAATTATCAAATCAGCTTCCGTAGAATTAATAATGTGCTCCACTGAGATACCTGGCGCTCGTTCTAAGAGCTTAAAACCTTTTTCGGTTACTTCGAGAACGGCAAGCTCAGTTACTACTTTTTTAACGCATCCTACACCTGTTAATGGTAAAGTACATTTTTTTAATATTTTTGATTCTCCGGCCTTATTAACGTGCATCATGGCTACGATAATATTTTCTGCAGAAGCAACCAAATCCATAGCACCTCCCATTCCTTTTACCATTTTTCCCGGAATCTTCCAATTGGCGATATCGCCGTTTTCAGAAACTTCCATGGCTCCCAGAATAGTCAGATCGACTTTTTGGCTTCGGATCATTCCAAAACTAAAGGCCGAATCAAAGAAACTGGCTCCAGGAAGAGTGGTTATGGTTTGTTTTCCCGCATTGATTATATCCGCATCTTCCTCTCCTGCAAAAGGAAAAGGTCCCATACCCAAAACTCCGTTTTCACTCTGAAATTCTACCGAAATATCTTCACGTACATAATTCGCCACCAAAGTTGGAATTCCAATACCTAGATTAACGAAATATCGGTCTTTTACTTCTTTTGCAATTCGTTTTGCTATATCTTCTTTATTTAACATATTTTGAATGTGTCAATTTGGAAATTAGATAATTAGACAATGCCTATTTCGCAATCTAAATGAATTATCTAATTATCACATTTTCTAATTATTTTAATGTGCCAGTTCGTCAATTTGATAATGAGATAATTCTTTTCGCAATCTGAATGAATTATCTAATTGTCGCATTTCCTCAATTATTTTAATGTGCCAATTAGTTAATTAGATAATTTAAACACACTGTGAAAAATTATCTAATTGGCACATTTTCTAATTATCTAATTTCTAGCGCGCACTGTTCGCTGTTCAATTCTTTTTTCGAATTTTTCTCCTTGAAAGATTCTCTGAACCATAATCCCCGGAATGTGTATTTGGTTTGGATCTAAAGTTCCAACTGGAACCAACTCTTCGACTTCGGCAATGGTAATTTTTCCGGCACCAGCCATGCAGGCATTAAAGTTTCTGGCAGTTCCTTTGAAGATCAGATTTCCGGCTTCATCACCTTTCCATGCTTTTACTATGGCAAAGTCAGCTTTGAAAGCTTCTTCCATAATATGCATTTTTCCATTGAATTCGCGGACTTCTTTTCCTTCAGCTACTTCAGTTCCATAACCCGCAGGAGTAAAAAAAGCAGGAATTCCTGCCTGAGCAGCACGGCATTTTTCTGCTAAAGTTCCTTGCGGTGTCAACTCGACTTCTAATTCCCCCGAAAGCATCTGACGTTCAAATTCGGCATTTTCACCCACATACGAAGAAATCATTTTTTTGACTTGTTTCTTTTGCAGAAGCAATCCCAGACCAAAATCATCGACACCGGCATTATTGGAAATACAAGTTAAATCTGAAATTGAAGTATTTACCAAAGCTGCAATTGTATTTTCAGGAATACCGCACAAACCAAAACCGCCAAACATAATTGTCATTCCAGTTTCGATTCCTTTGATTGCTTCCTGAACATTATTCACTTTTTTTGTTATCATAACAAACTGTCTTTATTACCTTTTAATTTTGATAAAAATACTATTTTCTGATCAAATTATAACGATTTCGTAAAAAATAAAAAAGGTGTGTAAAAAAATATCCTTTTGTCATCTTCTTTCTAATTGAAGATTCCAAAAGGATATTGTTTATTGAATATTTTTTAACTACAGCTCGAACTCGTCTGTATTTTGTTCGGTTTGAGTAGTGTCTTTAACTACTGCCGGTCTTTGGTAACAATCTACTTTGATTGAAAGGTTTGCCGGACGTTCAAATTCTGAATTAGAAACCTGAAGGTCTTTATCGGCATAACAAAGTTTCATGAAATACGCCCAAACTGGTAAGGCAGCAGTTGCCCCTTGTCCGTATGTTAAGCTCTTGAAACGTGCTGAACGATCTTCACATCCAACCCATACTCCAGTTACTAAGTTGGGCACCATTCCCATAAACCAACCATCTGACTGGTTTTGTGTGGTTCCTGTTTTACCGGCAATTGGGTTTTTAAACATATACGGATATCCTGTCCAACGGTTGTCTCCGCTTCCTCCGCCTTGTGTACGTAAACGTGCTCCTGAACCTGTTTCGGTTACACCTTCTAATAATTTGATTACGGCAAATGCGATATCTTTATTTAAAACGTCATGAGATTCTGGAATTGGTTCGTAAATTACCTCTCCACTTTTGTTTTCAATACGGCTTAAAAACTGAGGTTTTACATACACTCCTTGATTGGCAAATGTGCTGTACGCAGCCACCATATCTTCAACAGTAATATCAACCGCTCCTAATGCAATTGACGGCTGCACTGGAATTTCTGTTTTTACACCTAATTTTCTAGTTAAGTCAACTACCGCTTCTGGACTTGTTCTATCAATCAATTTTGCCGAAACGGTATTAATAGAGTTTGCCAAGGCTTGTTTTAAAGTCACCATTCCTCTGTATCTGTAATCCGAGTTTCTTGGCTCCCAATCTTCGGTTACGTGGTGACGCCCTTTGTGAATCATGAAAGGCCCATCGAGTATAGAATCGCAAGGTGACATATTCAATTCTTCGATAGCAGTTGCGTACACAAATGGTTTAAATGTAGAACCCACTTGTCTTGCACCTTGTCCTACGTGATCGTATTGGAAGTACTTGTAATTGATTCCTCCAACCCAAGCTTTAATGTTACCTGTTTGAGGTTCCATTGCCATTAATCCAGATTGTAGGAAGTGTTTGTAGTAACGAATAGAGTCAAACGGTGTCATTACAGTATCGCGTTCCCCTTTCCAGGTAAAAACACGCATTTTAGTTTTCACCTTAAATGAAGCGATAATGTCATCTTCGCTTTTATCCATTTCTTTCATTTGTGCCCAGCGAACAGAGTTTTTCATAGCCTGCGTCATGATACGATCTGTTTCTGCTTGTGTGATATTTACAAAAGGAGCATTTTTATTGTTTTTTTGTTCAATAAAAAATTGCTGCTGTAGATTTTTCATATGTTCAGCAACAGCTTCTTCTGCGTATTTCTGCATTCTGGAATCAATGGTTGTGTAAATTCTTAAACCATCTTTGTAAATATCGTATTCCGTTCCGTCAGGTTTTTTGTTTTCAGTTACCCATTTTTTCAAGTAATCACGAAGATATTCTCTAAAATAAGTAGCCGTTCCTTCACGGTGGCTTTCTAATTTAAATTTTAAAGCGATTGGTAGAGCCTGCAGTCTTTCTTTTTCAGCTTCAGAAATCATTTTTGCTTTTACCATTTGTCCAAGAACTACATTACGACGGTTTTTAACGCCTTCAGGATTTCTTACTGGATTGTAAAGTCCTGAGTTTTTGAACATTCCAACTAACATTGCTGATTCGTCGATTGTTAGATCTTTAGGATCTTTTGAAAAATAGGTCTGTGCTGCCGAACTTACTCCAACAGAATAGTTTCCGAAATCGTAGACATTACAGTACATGGCAATGATTTCATTTTTGGTATATTGTCTTTCCAGACGAATGGCAATAATCCATTCTTTAACTTTTTGCAGAATTCTGAAAGGTAAAAAACGAGAACCTTCTCCGTGAAATAACTGTTTTGCCAGCTGCTGCGTTAAAGTACTTGCTCCACCATTTGTTCCTAAACTAAAAACAGCTCTTAAAGTTCCACGTCCATCAATTCCTGAGTGTTCGTAGAAACGAGCATCTTCGGTAGCTACTAAAGCTTCTACCAAACTTTTAGGAAGATCCGAATATTTAAGCTGAGATCTGTTGGTTTTGAAATATTTACCAATTACAACACCGTCAGACGAAATGATTTCGGTCGCCAGATTAGAGTCTGGGTTTTCTAAGTCTTCAAAAGAAGGCATTGAGCCAAAAAGTCCCCAAGAGGCAAATAAAAAGAAAGCCAAAACGCCTAACAGAGAATAGGCAAAAATTCTCCAGAATTTCTTTTTGTAATAATTAATATCCTTAACGGTATTGGTTTGATTGTTTTTTTTAGCAGCCATATAACTTATTTCTAATCTTTTTGTTCTATTCTAAAACCTACGTCTGTAATACCTTCCAAAGCTTGTACACCTGGAATTTTTCCAGATTCTCTAACAGCTTGTTTGATATGTACTTTGTATTTTCCTCTAAATTTCACGTCTTCTTTATAGAAAAGTTTACTTTCTTTTATGTCCGTAAATCCATTTCCCATAAGCGTTCCGTCGGGATTTGCCATTTGGTATTCTAAAGTATCGACTTTGGTAAAACCGCTTGGCGTTTCCATGGCAACAATCAAAAATAAATTATTGAATGGATAATTGTTGTTGTCCCTTACATTTACAAACAGGTTGTATTTTTTCGTAGAATCCAAAACCGGCAGGTTAAAAGTTACCACACTGTCTTTGTGCCAAGCACTTCCAACAGATTTGTACTCATCAAATACTCTTTTTTTATCGCATGAAAAAAGAAGTATTGCTGCCAAAAGAAGAATCCAGCTATTTTTTATTCTCATTTTTAGTATTCGTTATTGGTTTTCTAGGTTCAGCCGATTTATTTTCATTTGAGTTCTGCTTATTCGGATTGTTTTTATTCGAATTGTGCTTCTTCTTATGATTTTGTTTATTTGGATTGTTTGGCTTATTCGCATTACCACTGTTCGGATTATTATTTCCTGCTGGTTTAGCGGTATTGGTATTTTTTTCCTGCTGTGGTTTTGCCGGAGTAGCAACACCAGCTGTTTCAGCAGTTTGTTTGCGTTTGCGGTTTGGTTTTTTCTTTCTTTTTGGCTGGTCAAAACGAGTTAAACTTTCCTGACCCATTGCGTTGTTAAAGTCTTTTTCAGGTTCTGAAGTAACTTCAATTGCAAAATCTTCTAAAGAAGAAACTTTGTTTTTCTGTTTATTCTCGGCAATGATTTCTTTTACCTGATCGATTTTTAAAACGTGCCAGTTTGCAAAATTGTTGGTATAAGCAAACCACATTAATCCTTTAAAAATATCCTGTTTCTGGCAAACTGCATCGCCTTTTTCTGTGATTAGTTTTGTATCGTAATCCGGAAAATCTTTTAAAGCATCCATGTAAGTGTCTAACTCATAGTTCAGACAGCATTTTAACTTTCCACATTGTCCTGCTAATTTCTGCGGATTCAATGATAATTGCTGATAACGTGCTGCAGAAGTATTTACACTTCTAAAATCGGTCAGCCAAGTCGAACAGCAAAGTTCACGTCCGCAAGAACCAACTCCACCTAAACGAGCGGCTTCCTGACGGAAACCAACTTGTTTCATTTCGACTCTGGTGCTGAATTCTTTCGCAAAATCTTTAATCAGCATTCTAAAATCGACACGATCATTTGCGGTGTAATAAAAAGTCGCTTTAGATCCGTCGCCTTGAAATTCAATATCCGAAATTTTCATTTCCAATTTATGCTGAATCGCTAATTCACGTGCACGAACTTTCATTGGTTCTTCACGATCGCGCGCTACAGACCAGATATCGATATCTTTTTGAGATGCTTTTCTATAAATTTTTGGAACGTCGTTACTTTCGTAATTCACTCCTTTTTTCTTCATTTGAATCTTTACCAATTCGCCTGTAAGAGTTACAATTCCAATATCATGTCCTGGTGAAGCAACAGTTGCTACAATATCACCAATACTTAAAGTTAATTTCTCTGAATTTCTAAAAAATTCCTTACGTCCGTTTTTAAAACGCACCTCAACACAATCAAAAATCGCCTCACCATTAGACGGACTCATGTTTGCGAGCCAGTCAAAAACCGTCAATTTATTGCAGCTATCGGTGCCGCAAGTCCCATTATTTTTACAACCTTTTGGTGCGCCACCATCTGAGGTTGAACAACTTGTACATGCCATAATTATATATGTAGTGCTGCCAAAATACAGCTTAAGTTCATAAACGTTTGATCGGTAAAGATAGTATTTTTTTTATTTGGCTATTTATAGATTAATTCTAAAGGGTTGTTAAATAAAAAATGTAATGATTTCAAAAAAATTACAATTTAAAAATTCTGCTTTAAATTTTTCTCATTTTTCTAATATAACGAATTTAAAAAAAACTTATTCTACTCGTTTTATGACGTATAGAGGTCATACAAGAAAAGACATTATCACTTCACTTTTTAAACTCGGTGCAAAATCACGAAAATTACCAAACCATGAGTTCGGATTTAATGAAAAAAGTAGGCAAAACATACGGTTCTTAATTAGCATCTTTTTTGTAAAATACCTTATTCTGTTCATTTTATGCCGTAAAAAGCCTTTTTAACTTTTTATACTGAAATATATTTGTAATTTTTATGTTTTATCTTACAGCATCGTTTGGAAAGGCAGCAATTGCGCACCAAACTACAATAAAATTATCATTCATTTTTAAAATATATTTCAAATGACAAACCAAATTGAAAGTTTACTTTTTCAGGGAAAATTTGACGAGGCTAGAGAATGCCTAAACAACGGAGAGAAATTTAACGAACAATATCTTAAAAACAATTTTTCGCAGATAGCAGCCAAAATTATTGAAGCGAAAGAAATTGACTTTATCGAAAAACTTATAAAAGCGGGTTTTATTGAAACCGATATTTACGAATTGGACAATTTTGATCAGTCCATTTTTAAACCGTTAACGTTATATCTAAAAGACGACGACGAATCGATTGCTTTTTTCAAAGAAGTTATGTCAAAAATCGACAACATTAACGATGAAATAAGCGATAAAACGTTGCTTGGCTATTTTTTTGAAAAAGGAACTTCGCCAAAAATAGTTAAAGTTTTAGTTGATGATTTTGGAGCTAACACGCAGTATAAGAACAATGCAGGTGAAAATTTCATTTATACGATCTTAAACACTTATGGTTTGGATGCAGAAAAAGTAAAAGAATACATTACCATTCTAATTGATAATGGCGTTGATATCAATGAGAAAAATATTGTAGGCACAACGCCTTTAATGTGCGCAGTTAAAAGAACCCGAAAGGATCTTTTAACTTTTTTAGTTGAAAACGGTGCGGATCCTAATGAAACTGATAACCAAGAAAACAGCGCTTTTTACTATGCTACAGCTGAGCAGTTTTCGTTTCCGATGTACGAACTTTTAGCAGAATCATCATCAGCCATTTTTAATAGAATCAATAAAAACGGAAAAACTTTACTTACAGAGTTTATCAGAATGATGTCTGATTCGGAATACGATCTAAATTCATTGCAAAGATTATTATCAGATGGAGCTGATTTAAATCACTGCGCTGAATATTATGGAAATCCGAAATCCGGTGTAGATTATATTTCAGAGAAAAAATCGGGCATTCTAAAGTCGGTTCTTGACAGCGGTTCAATTGATGTTAACGAACAAGACAATCAAGGAAACACTATTTTACACAAAGTCTGTGCGTATAATGTAAATTACGATGCTGAAGCCGCAAAAGAGACTTATCGAAAAGTTAAATTACTTCTTGAAAACGGCGCTGATAAAGAAATCACCAACGACAAAGACGAAACAGCTTTGATGCTTGCTTCTGGCGACAACCTGAAGATTAAAACAGTTGAACTTTTAATGAAACCATAAAACGATTATTTACTTTAAAAATATCTATACATGTCAATGTCATTTATAGTTGCCTGCGAAAATGGCAACAGAAAAATAGCCGAAATACTGCTTCAAAATAAAGAAGTAGATGTAAAATATACAGATGAACAAGGAAGAACGGCTCTTCATTATGCGGCACACCGCGGTTATCTCGATATTGTAAAAATCCTAACCGAAGACGGAGCAGATATTAACTACGAAGATCATCAAGGAGAAACGCCTTTGTTCTTTGCTTGTCTGCAGAAACAGAAACAAACGGCTTTGTTTCTTTTAGAAAAAGGTGCAGAAATTACCAAGAACGATAAATACGGAAACAGCCTCTTACATTTAGTAGTTCAAACGGCTCAAGTAGAAATTGCAACAAAGTTGCTTGAAGCAGGAATCGATGTTAATTTACTGAATAACAATGGAGAAACTCCATTAATATTGGCTTCGGCAAAATTAAATAGAGAAATTATTCAACTGCTTTTAGACAAAGGTGCCGATATTAATGTAACCGACAAACAAGGAAATACACCTTTGTTATACTCTTGTTATACCAAATCGATTCCGATGGTGACTTTACTTTTGGATAATGGCGCCGATATAAATCATGTGAATCATACTGGTGAAAATGCACTTTTAATCGCCTGCTACGAAACCAACCGAATGCTTGCCAAATTATTAGTAGAAAGAGGTGCCGATGTGTTCACATCAAACAACAATGGATATTCTCCTATTTGGTATGCATGCGCAAATAATCAAAAAGAAATCGTCGCTTTGTTTCTTGAAAACGGAGTTGATGTAAATTACAGCAAACCTGTTGCGCAAGACACTTCATCTATGAATGATTATTTGGATTGGATTGTAACTGCTACAAACATTTCCAATGAATCTAGTTTTTCATTAAACAGTTCGTATAGCTATGGCGGAGAAAGTCTGCTGCACGTTGCAACGAAAAAAGGCAATCTTAGTATGGTAAAACTTTTGATCGAAGCTGGAGCAGACATTAACATTCAAGATGAATCTGGAAATACGCCATTGCATTACAGTGCTGCCAACGGGAAGAAAGATGTGGTGAAATTTTTATTAGACAATAATGCCGATGCTTCAATTGTAAACGTAAAAGAACAAAAAGCGATTGATTACTCAAACGTAAAAGGTTTCAATGAAATTACAGAACTAATCTTAAGATATGCTCCTTCTGGAACAGTTGTAAATCCAATACACACACCATCACAAGCAGAAGCACCAAAAACCGATACAGGAAATTCAATGGAAGCGAAGAAAAAAGCTTTATTGGATTTAAAAGAACTTTTGGATGCGGGTATTTTAACTTCGGAAGAATTTGAGGTTGAGAAAAGTAAGGTTTTGAAAGGGTAAATTTATCGCTTTTTAATACGACAAAAATGATTCAATTAACGACAAATATACAAGTAAAAAAAAGTGCTGATTTTATTTATGAATTTCTACTTAATCTTGACAAAGAAAAATACTGTAAATGGCATTCTGCTCATAAAGATTTTACAGTAATTAAAAGAAATGAACAAGAAATCGGTAGTATTCTTTATTTCAAAGAAATTGTTGACCAGACTGTTGTAAATTTTAAGTGGCGAATAATTGAAATAACCGAAAACAAATTAGTAAAAATGCGGGCGCTTTATTTCTATCCTATATGTCTTACTATTGGTTTGGAAAGCATTTCTAAGGAGGCAACTATAGTTCATCATCATCTCCATGTAGGTTTTAAACTAAAATTCTTAAACCTAATTCCTGATTGGATTATTGGCAATACTTTATTTTCACAAAGAAAAAGGAAATCACAGCAGCAACATGCCATAGAAGAATATAAAAATTTGGAACATTTACTATAATGATATTTTATCCGTTCGCGCGGATTTGCAATCCGTGCCCGTATAGATTGGTTTGTTTTCGATTCGATAATTACATTGTGTGTCTTGCAGTTGCGGGCACGGATTACAAATCCGCGCTAACAACTTATAAGGGATACATTCACAAGATCGGAATGGTTTAGAATGAACTTTATTGCATTTGACAGAATCATTATTTAGGCAAATTGATTTTGATAAATATGAAAATCTGCTTAAAAAGTGCCCAAGCATTCAATGGAAAGAAATTTTACTTGATAGATTGAAAATATAAAATATAAAAACGATGTTTGATATTGTATCCATAATTTCGAAGCATACTGCTTTTTTAGAAGACAAACTAAAGCAACTTGATAGTAGTCAAAGGAAAAGTATCAGTAAAGCTTTTATTCGGCTCTATTTCCTATTGCCCGAAACTGCGGAATGTATCGAACATCATTTAAAAATTAAAATTCAAGAAGATGCATTACTTAATGATTTAGAGAATAACAATCTTCAATATTTCAAAGATGCTTTAAAAAATTATTCTATCTCTATAGATCCGTATGCAGATGATTTTGAAGAACTTGAAATCATGGAAATCAACATAATCAGCGGACTTGAAAATTGTATCAATTCAGTGGAAAAACCAGAATATGCAGTATACAATTTTCTATTGTTAATTGACATTCTCGATTACTATCAAAACTTTTCTGAAAATCCTCAATATTGGAACAATCTGCTGAAAAAAGAAATTGAATTTCAGCAAAAGATCGTTGAACAGATTTCAAAAGGAGAAATAATGGATGAAAATTCGTATTTTGATCGATATAAAAACACTCCGTTTAATGAAATCTAAATTTCACAATATGATAAAAAAATACTTATTCTTTATACTTGCCATTGTCTCTGTATTTCTTAACACAAGTTGTAAAGATTCTAAAAGCAAAACTGAATCTACTAAAACTGAAGTTGTCGATTTAAAAGAAATCCCTGAAGTGGAAGAATCTCCCGTTGAAACCAAAAGAGAACTTTCTGATTTCCTGCCTAAAAATTATGTCTTATTTGATACTATTTATGGCGACCTCAACAAAGACAATATCGAAGATTGTGTACTGATTATTAAAGGCACTGATAAAAGTAAAATCATTACAGATGAATCCCGTGGTAAACTAGATCGCAACCGAAGAGGAATATTGGTGCTTTTAAACAAAAACAACAATTACGAACTGGCTGTAAAAAATTACGACTGTTTTTCATCTGAAAACGAAGAAGGCGGCGTTTATTATGCACCTGAATTATACGTTGAGATAAAAAACATCAAACTCTTTATCAATTACGCACACGGAAGATATGGCTATTGGCAATATACTTTCAGATTTCAAAACAATGATTTAGAGTTAATTGGTTATGATGCCAGCAGTAATCACGGTCCTGTTACTCTCACACAAACCAGCATCAATTTCTTAACCCGAAAAAAGATTGTAAACCAAAACGTCAACGAAAACACTTATGATGGTGAGGAAATTTTTGAGAAAACTGAATCAAAAATCAATCGAACAAAATTGATTAAATTATCTGAAATCAAAGATTTTGACGAACTGGAAGTTGCAGAAGATTAGTTTAAGTGATATAAAAAGAGTCGCAAGTTGCGACTCTTTTCTTTTATAATGATCTCTAAGTTTCCTTAACCGTAATAATCTTAACCGGACAAGCTTTTGCGGCCAATTCGCAACTTTCTACAATCGCATGATTGGGAGATTTTAAAGTAAAAAAGCCTTTGGCATGCTGCGAATGAAGTAAAACCGATTTTCCGTCTTTTTTCGACATTTGAAAATGAACTGGATCCATTTCGACACAGTAATTACAGCCAATGCATTTATCTCTCTGTAAAGTGATAATAACCATTACGCTTCAACAATTTTATAGAGTTTGTCCGACATTCTGATTCTGAATGGCACTTTGAAAGTACAATCGTCTCCTTTTGTTGCTTTTTCTGCTGAGAGATCGTTCACGAACATTTCGTCGATAATCATTTCTTGAGCGCCTGTACTTGGCCCTGTTATCAAAATTTTATCACCGACTTTAATATCGTAAGCTTCAATTTTGAATTGTCCAATTTCTGCTTTTGGAAAATAATGCGTTCCTTTCCCCACGTAAACCTTTTTCTGCGTCGCTGCAGATCCTGGAATATCGCTCCACTCTCCTAATTCTTGTCCCAAATAATATCCCGACCAGAAACCACGATTGTAGACTGTATTTAAAGCTTCCATCCAAACTGCGGTTTTCTCTTTAGAGAAAGTACCGTCGTAATACGCATCAATAGCTTCACGATAAGTTTTGATGACTGTTGCCACATATTCAGGCGCACGTCCGCGTCCTTCGATTTTTAAAACCTTAATTCCAGAATCAATTACTTGATCTAAAAAGTCGATGGTACATAAATCCTTTGGCGACATCATAAACTCGTTATCCAATTCGATTTCAAAACCTGTTTCCTGATCGATAACGGTATATTTTTTTCGGCAGTTTTGTTTGCAGGCACCGCGATTCGCAGAGGAATTATGCGAATGTAAACTCAAATAACATTTTCCCGAAACTGCCATACATAAAGCGCCGTGACCAAAAATTTCGATTTCTACTAAATTTCCGTTTGGCCCTTTGATTTGTTCTTTTTCAATTTGTTCCGTTATTTTCTTTACTTGTCGTAAACTCAATTCACGGCTTAAAACCATAGTATCAGCAAATAAACTATAGAATTTAATGGTTTCAACATTGGTAACATTTAGTTGGGTCGAAATATGAACTTCCATTCCAATCGATCTTGCCATGGCAATTACAGCTTGATCGGATGCGATTACGGCAGTAATATTGGCCTCTTTTGCTTTATTCAATACTGTTTTTACAACTGATAAATCGTGATCGTAAATAATCGTGTTTAAAGTCAAATAACTGCGAACGTTTTGGGTTTCACAGCGATTGGCAATTTCTTTTAAATCTCCGATTGTAAAATTCACTGTCGATCTTGCACGCATGTTGAGTTGCTCAACACCAAAATATACAGAATCACAGCCATTATCTAAAGCAGCCTGAAGCGACTCAAAGTTCCCAGCGGGAGCCATGAGTTCGATTGTATTGTTAATTGTCATTTTTGATTTTATTATTCCAATGATGTTTTTAGAATTCAGTTATCTAAAAATTGACAAAAATAATGTGGGTGTAGATTAGATTCCTATGATTTTTATCATGGTCTTTATTTTAAAAATTATTTCGTAGCAGGCCACGACAGACCATTTTCTATGCCCATGATTGTCGCTAATCTTTATCAAATATAGCCCACGGTTGAAACCGTGGGAACGCAATGCAAATCCGCAACGTTACGCAACAATACGTTTCCCACGGTTGAAACCGTGGGCTATGTTCTAAAAAAATATGGTGATTTTTTATTTACAGGTTGGTTGAATTTTCAAACCCATGAAGTTTTATAAATTCATCAAATTCCTGCTGACCATTCTTTTTCAAATGATGCTGTTTTTGATTTTTAATATAATTATAAACAACATCAAGCTGGGATTCGCTTACCGCAAAAGCAGCATAACCCTTTTGCCAGGAGAATTTTTCAGGAATTAGATTTTCTCCATTTATACAATGAGAAGAACCGCCTTTAGCTTGACGAATTACATCCGAAATAGATTTTTGCGGATTTAGTAAAAACAAAACATGCACATGATCAGGCATTCCATTTATGATTCTAACTGGACAACCGAGTTCAATTAATTCATCATGGATATAATTGTATATCTTTTTTTCAATTGAATAATCAATTAATTCCATACGATTTTTGGTTGCCCAAATGGCATGAATCCATAATTTGGAAAAAGAATGCGACATTGTAAATCAGGGTTTAAAAACCGCTAATTTACAATTTTATAAACTTTATCTGACAAACGGATGCGAAATGGAACTTCAAAAGTAACTTTATCACCAATTTTAGCAGATTGAGTTTCTGTACCATTCACGATGATTTTATCCATAATCAATTCCTGATCTCCTGTCGTTGGACCCGAAATAAGGATTTTATCACCAACATTTAATTCGTGATTTTCTACAGTAAATTGACCCACTTGTGCTTTTACGTAATAATGTTCTGCTTTTCCAAGAAGTACTTTCTTTACTTTTACTTTCTGACGGATATCAACAGGCTTTTGTGCAGTTGCCAGAGCAGTTTCAGGCAAATCTCCTGAGTGTTTGAATTTCAGGTTTTCAGATTTTCCCTTTCTGAACACTTTATTTCCAACCTGTTTTCCAGTTCTCAAACGAACTTGATCAACTAAAGGCATGTGAATGATTTCTAAACATTCTGTAGAACAGCAGTTTTCCATTGCCGCTTTACATTCGTCACACTGAATAAACAATAAATGGCATCCGTCATTTTCGCAGTTGGTATGGTTATCGCAAGGTTTTCCGCATTGATGGCATTGCGAAATGATATCATCTGTGATTCTTTCGCCCAGACGATTATCGAATACGAAGTTTTTACCAATGAATTTGCTTTCTAAACCTTCTTCTTTCAATTGCTTCGCATAGTTGATGATTCCACCTTCTAATTGATATACATTTTTGAAACCTTGGTGTTTGAAATACGCACTTGCTTTTTCGCAACGAATTCCTCCAGTACAATACATTACCAGATTCTTATCGTCTTTATGATCTTTAAGCTGTTCGTTAATGATTGGTAAACTCTCTCTAAAAGTCTCAACGTCTGGAGTAATAGCACCTTTAAAATGTCCAACTTCGCTTTCGTAGTGATTTCTAAAATCTACTACAATTGTGTTTGGATCTTCAAGGATTTCGTTGAATTCTTTGGCTTTCAAATGAACGCCAATATTAGTAACATCAAAAGTGTCATCGTTTAAACCGTCCGCAACGATTTTGTGACGCACTTTGATTGTCAATTTTAAAAAGGAATGATCGTCTTGTTCTACGGCAACATTCAATCGTATGCCTTTCATGAAATCATAAGCCTCAAGAGTTTCTCTAAAAGCTTCAAAATTTTCAGCAGGAACACTCATTTGAGCATTTATTCCTTCGCTGGCAACATAAATTCGTCCTAATGCATCAAGGGCATTCCAGGCTACGAATAAATCATTACGAAATTTTTGTGGATCTTGAATTTTGGCATACGCATAGAAAGACAACGTTAGTCGTTGTTTACCTGCATCATCGATCATGATGGCTCTTTCTTCTGCGCTCAAAGTGTTGTACAGTTGCATGCTATAAACAGTTTTAAGTGAGAAATTATTTTTTTGCAAAAGTAGGTAAAAAGGTTCAAAGTTGCAAAGTTGCAAAGTGACAAAGGTTTTTTAGTTTTAGTCCATAAAAAAAAGCACCAAATGGTGCTTTTTAAAATCTTTGTCACTTTGCAACTTTGATCCTTTGTCCCTAAACTTAGAACCTTAGTATCTCAGCACCTCAGTACCTAAAAAAAAATCAACAAAACTCGTTAAATGCGTCTTGTAAATTCTCAGCGATCATTTCAGCTGGGCGCCCTTCGATGTGGTGACGCTCTAACATGTGAACTAATTCTCCGTTTTTAAACAAAGCCATAGAAGGCGATGATGGAGGAAAAGGGAACATATGTTGTCTTGCAGCATCAACAGCTTCTTTGTCAACACCAGCGAAAACCGTGATTAAATGATCTGGTTTTTTAGCTCCTTGTAAGCTCATTTTTGCTCCAGGACGTGCATTTCTAGCCGCGCAGCCGCAAACAGAATTTACAACAACTAATGTGGTACCTTCAGCTTTAATTGCATTCTCTACAGCTTCAGCACTATGTAAATCTTGAAAACCAGCAGCTGTTAATTCAGCCTCCATTGGTTTTACCATTTCTTGTGGATACATATTCTTGATTTTTTAAATTTTACTTTTGAACTGCAAAGTTACAAAGTTTACTCGCAACTCGTTAATTTGAAGTATAAAGTTTTGTTATAGTTCGATTGGTAATTACCTTAACTTCTTTTGATAGGGATAGGTTTCATAAACCGTATTGTCTTCATTAATCGAATATCCTTTCTTGGCATTTTCTTTTCCTTCGTTAATCAAAGCCATAATTTCTTCTTTTGGCTTTCCTTTTTTATACCAGCAGATGGCTTTATAATACTTTGCATCTGAAAATTCAGGATATATTTTTAGCGCTTTGTCAAAAATAGTGATTGCTTCATCTAGTTTTTGAAGCTCATACTTAGCAATTGCTTGATAGAAATACGCAGTCGGATGTTCCAATTGGCTTCTGTTTTTGTAAATATCATTCACATAATCATCGAAACACTTTTCAGCTTTTTCGTATTCATTCAATTGTAAATAACACAATCCAATGTAAAAACCATAGGTGTGATCCATTACATAATTATTCCCATAGAGCTTAATGCATTCTTCAAAATCATTTATGGCACTTTTGTAAGTTTTGGCAAAAATGCATTTGATAAAACCTCTGTACGGGAGCCATTCGGCTTTGTCATAAAGAACTGCTTTATCAAGATAAGGCATTCCAACTTCATACTTTTTGCATTTAAAATACGGCATCGCTTTTTGCTGCCACAATTGAGCAACGGTGCTGTCTTTTTTCAAACCTTCATCAAGACAGGCTTGCCATTTTTGCATTTCGATATTGTAATCGTATTTTTTTTCGGCGCAATTGGTTAAAAACTCTTCTATAATGGCATCATGTGCTTTGTTTGTAGAAACTTGTCCGAATGAAAGAAAACTAAAAAAGAATAATCCTAAAGTAATGGTTTTCAAATCCTATCTGTTTTTAAGTTATTTTTTTTGAAAGAAAAATCAAGCTAAAATAGTTTTTTATAGAAATGGATTAAAAAAATATTTCACAGCAAACAAAATTTCGTTTAAAACAAAACTCTGAATAATGCTTTTAGAAAAGGCAGTTTCGGACATTTTATAATTACCTGAAAATCTTCAGCCAAACTTGTTTCTTCATCCAAAAATTTAAAAATCAATTTTGGATTTCCTTTTCGAAATAAAGATGAAAAAATGGAACTTCCCAATTCGTTATGATGATACAGAATATCCAGAAGCAGTAAATCATACAACCAAAATCGGTTCTTTTTATGGAAGTCTTTCATTTTAAATCCTTCATTTTGAATAAAACTAACCAGTTCAGTTGATTTTTTATCTGAATTTTTGAAAGTATAACCCGTACTTGCTTTTGTCCAGCCGCCAGCTGTACCAATATTCAAAACCCGTTTGGTATTTTTTTCCCAAAAAGGATAACTCGTCATTGGAATACTTCCCTCCTCTTTTTCGAGAATTTTATAGTCATCTGATCCCAATTGATTAAGATAATTTTCAATGGCTTTTTCGTACTCTTCTTTTGGCAGCAATTTTTCTGAAAACAAAGTATATTCGACCAAAGCCTCAGTTTTAGAAGTTGGCAGAACGTACATAAACCTTGTATTTCCTTTTTGTTCAACCGAAAAATCCATAAAAGTAACTTCTTCCGGATTGAAAATTTCTTCTTTTGTTTTTACAAACCAGCCCACAAAATGCTGCTGTAAAACGGGATATTTATTTTGGTTTTCGGCGAAAGCCTTTGTATAAATGCTGTTGAAAAGATACTTACAGGTAAATCTATTTTCTTCGGTTCCAACAAAAACGTGCGTTTCGAGTTCGTTGATATCGGTTACTTTTTCATTAAGAAAGGTAATATTCGTTTGATTTGAAATACTCTCAAAGACAAAATTATAGAAATCTAATCCGTTGATTTTATTGTACGAATAAGGTTTGAGATCCAGATCGCGTTGAAACTTTTCATTGGCAAATAAAGCCGAATCCCATTTTTTTGAAATAATCGGATTCCAGATTGAATGTTCTTTCTCCCAAAAACACCACGTTCTGTCATTGGTTTTTTTAGAATCCTGATCAAGCAGTAAAATCGATTTATCGGAGAATTTTCCAGACAAAACCATTTTATAAACCGTCATTAAAGATGCCAGTCCGGTACCGGTAAAAATGTAATCGAAATGTGGGATTTGCGAAGAATTCATTTTCAAAAATAAGAAAATTTTATTTCTCTAGATTTTCTAAAAGCAGTTTAAAATCCTTTGGAGATAAATAGTTTGAATACTGAAAGATAATCTCATTTTTCTCATTCAAAACACACAAAACTGGATATACAATTTGATTATTTTGTGTTCCTAATTGCAAAGCCAATTCATGAACACCGACATTATTTCCAGAAGGCTGATATTTAAAAATGCGATTATTGAAGTTTATATCTCGCTTTTCTTCGGCATTGAAATCAATGAAATAGAAATCAGCGTTTAGTTTTTGAATAATTTCCTGATTTTTAAACGTTGTCGCTTTCATTCTTTGGCAAAATTGGCACCAATCTGTATGAATGAACACAATAATTTTTCGTTTCTGAATTTGCTGCAAGCTTTCTGCTTCCTCAAAAGTCCTGCTTTTTAACTGGCAGAATCCTGTTGAAGTTATTCCGAAGAAAAGAATAAATAGAAGAAGCTTTTTCATTGTTTTTTGTTTTTAGCCACGAATTCACGAATTATTGTGTGGAGATCCAACCACATAAAATTACACGGATTAATCATTAAAAGTAATTTGTGTAATTCTTCTTCTAGTTGTTTCGCGTTAGAGACAATTTTTAAAATAATTCGTGAATTCGTGGCGAATAAAATTACCTAAACGTATATCTCAATCCCAAAAATCCTCGAATAGTTTGATTTTGTCCGTAAACATAAGTCGTATCAAATGTCAAACCGTATGGATTATCAGGTGTTACCAGAACTTTTCCAGCCGAATCGTATTGCACATTTTTATCAAAAGGATCATTCGTTCTCGAAATCAAAAACGGATTATTCTGCTTTGGTGTAAAGTTCAGCAGATTTTTGATTCCGCCATAAACTTCAAAATCTTTCCAACCTGAATACGTAAACTGAATATTCTGAATACTGTACCAAGGCGATTTCGGACTTCTTGGATCGGTTTCGCTCAACAATGGCAATTTCATCGGACTGTAAACATTTCCGGTATAATCCAATGATAAATCCCAAGGCTGGATTTTATACGAAACACTCCAAGTTCCCGTAAAATTCTCTGTCAAAAAGGGTTTTTCAGAAATTCCGTTTTCGACATTTTTGTTGTCTAAAACCGTTGCTCCCACAATAAACTTTAATCCCGACGGAAAATTAAGATCGATATTTGTGCTTATTCCTTGACTTATCGCATAACCATCAATATTGTCATAGATGATTTCGTTTGGATTGGTTTCGTAATCTGAAATGATTTTATTGCTGAATCTCGTGTAAAAAGCCGTCGTTTCAATTCCCATAAACGTTCCGTTTCCAAAATTGATTTTCTGGATGTAATTTAAATTGACATTTACCGACTTTTCAGGTTTCAAATCGTTTTTAATAATTACATCTCTCGAACCCGTTAAAGCCGCATGATCTTCGGTAAACAAATTCACAACACGAAATCCAGTTCCGGCATTTAATCTAAAAATCGTGTTTTCGTTGGCTTTAAATCGATACGCAAATCTCGGCGTCAAAATAGAACCGTGAATCGAGTTGTAATCATATCGCATTCCGAGCAAAATCTGGCTTTTTGGAGAAAACGTAATTTCGTCCTGCACAAAAATCCCTGGAAGCCAAGTGTTTTCTGGATCTTTTGTTGCGGGCGTATTATCATCATAGTAGGTATATCGGCTGGCAATTCCCGCCAATAAATCGTTTCGTCCAATTTTTTTATCCCAAGTCAATTGCAAAAAACCAATTTTCTGATTCGCGATATACGATGTTGTTCCATATCGACTGTCTTGATAATGAACGTTTCCAGAGAACGAAAGCATCAGTTTTTCTTCAAATGGCAATTGATAACTTCCAATTAATTCAGCTCTTTTGGTATAAATGCTTTCGCCGTAAATTTCGTCACCGCCACGGTATTTCTTTTCCCAACGAATGTCTCCGCCCCAGCGATCTTCATACATTCCGCGTACTGCAATTGTAAAAAGGCGATTGTTATTTCGTTTGAAACTCCATTTATTAAATACTGAGATTCTTTCAGAAAGCGTGACATCGGTAAAATTGTCTTTATCTTTATCAATAACCTGATCGTAATTAAAATAATTAATTCCGATGAGTGAAGTCGCTTTTTTCCCTGCATTAAATTTCATTCCCAAATCGAGATTACTTTCAAAATAAGAAGTCGTGAAATAATCCGCAGAAAAAGTTGGCGCTGTGGTTGGATTTTTAGTAATAATATTAATCAAACCGCCAACGGCTTCACTTCCGTAAAGAGATGACGCAGGTCCTTTTACGATTTCAATTCTTTCGACCAAAGAATTCGGAATTCCTGATAAACCATAAACCGTCGAAAGACTGCTCACAATAGGCATTCCGTCAATCATCACCAAAGTATACGGACCTTCTAATCCGTTTATATGAATATCGCCTGTATTACAAACGCCACAATTCAATTGCGGACGAACGCCGTTTATGTTTTGAAGCGCATCGTAAATACTTGGCGTTGGATTTTTCTTGAAGAAAACCGGCGAATAGACCTCAACGGGAACGGCACTTTCTAAGCGTTTTACCGGTTTTAAAGTTCCCGAAACCACTACTTCGTTCAATTCATTTTGATCTTCTTCCAATTCAAAATCTAAATTCAAATTTTCATTTTCTAAAACCAAAATTTTCTGGGTTATAGGTTTAAATCCAGTTGCAACTACATGGATTTTGTAAGTTCCTTTTGGAATATTTTGAAGGCGATAAATCCCCAAAGAATCGGTTTGAGTTTTAAAGTTGGTATTTAATAAACTTACATTAATTTCCTGACCAACAGGAATTAATGCTTCTACTTTTCCGGAGATATTTTGCGAGTATAGGCTTTTAGTTGAAATTATTACTATTATCAAAAATAAATATTTCATTATTGTAAAATTAAATTTAGACAAATCTAAAAATTAAATTTGATATATAATTATTCGTAAATAAATTTTTTAAAACATTTCAATTTCAATCCGTTAAAAACATTCAAACACATAGAGGCATAGATTTTATTTATTTCAAAAGAGCGAAAGAAAAAGCTCGCTTTCACACACAGCTAAGTCTCTAATAAAAATTGAATAGCGTCCAGCTTTAGCTAGATGGAAATATAAATAATGCGGAAAAGGGCTTTTAGCCAAAAAATGCAGGTTTGGCTAAAGCCCTTTTCTAATCAAAACCATAATCCCCTAGCTGAAGCTAGGGGCTATTGAATTAAAACCCAAAAGGTTTAAAAATCTGTCGGGTGAAGGATCATACAAAATCTTCGTCGATAAGTTCTTTATTAATTACCGCTCCCGCAAAAAATCCAGAAGAAACAGCCAACGCCACAGAACGCATTTGAGTGGTAGCATCGCCACTTCCGAAAATTCCTGGAACGGTTGTTTTCTGCATAAAATCAACTTTCAAATAGCCCTGTTCATTGATTTCACAGCCTAACTCTTCTGGCAAAGAACAATGCTGTTCAAAAGGAACTTTAGCATAAATGGCTTTTACAGAAATTTTTTCTTCGTTTTTGAAAATGATATTCGAAACATAACCTTCATTATGTTCTAAAGAATCAATTTCATTTTCTAAAATCAAAACACCTTGATTTTTAAGGATTTGTGTCTGTTCCAAAGTCAATTCAGATTTTCCATTGGTACACAAACCAAGGTCTTTTGTCCAATTCGAAATCAGTTTTGCATATTCAAATCCCATTTCGCCATTAGCAATAATGGCCGTTTTTTCATTTTTGACTTCATAACCATGACAATACGGACAATGTAAAACCGAAATCCCCCAGCAATCTGCAAAACCAACTATTTCTGGAAACAAATCTTTAACGCCGGTTGCAAACAATACTTTTCTTGAAGTAAAAACATCTCCAGATTCGGTTTCAATTTCAAAACCTTTATCTATTTGAAGTGCTTTTACCGCAAGTCCATTATAAAATTGAACGGTTTTGTAAATGTCAACCTGCAATTTGGCTTTCACCGAAATAACAGCGGGCTTTTCGCCGTCTTGTGTAATAAAATTATGAGAATGCGGTGTTTGTCTATTACAAGGCAAACCGCTGTCAATAACCAAAACCTGACGCAAAGAACGTCCCAAACTCATTGCGGCCGACAAACCGCTGTAGCTTCCGCCAACGATAATCACTTCAAAATGTTTCTTTTCCATATTTTTATTTTTAATGATTTTGTTTTCTGTGTAACTTGTAATTAATTAAATGCCCTATAATCATTCCAATTCCACCATAATAAATTAAATCGAGATGGATCTCGAAAAAAAGTTCACTCAAAATACTGATCCAAATTAAACTCATTGATACTACTAATATCGCTGAGATTAAAAGAGCCGAATTTTTTATAATTTTGAGAATCGCAAATAGACCCAGTGAAGCAAACAGCAAATCGATAATTGGATTGTGTATAAAGCCCAAAGGCAGGATGGATAAAATTGGAAAAATCAAACAATGAACCAGACAAAGCGTGGCACTTGAAATTCCTAAAATATCGTAAAAAGATGTGGTTGTTTTCTTCATATCGTGTACATTTGTTTAATGCAATATTGTTGCAAATATACATTATTTTACAAAACGCAACATTGTTGCTATAAATTTTTAATTCTGCTAAAAATGAAAACGACACGAAATACTACAGCAAAGACAGCCGTTTTAGAGGTTTTTGAGAAATCTAAAACAGCACTGTCTCATTCCGAAATTCAGAAATTACTAAACGATATCTGTGATCGAGTGACCATCTACCGAATCTTAGATCGTCTTGTGAATGAAGATATCATTCATAAAATATCAAATCTAGACGGAACAGTAAAATATGCAAAATGCAATCATTCTCATCAGCGTGTTCATATTCATAATCACGCACATTTCAGCTGTGAGAAATGTCATGAGATAACATGCCTTGAAACTGTAAAACCAAGTTATATAATGCCTCACAATTATAAAGTCAACGAAATAAACTTTACCCTTTCGGGATTGTGCCCAAAATGTTTGAATTCTAACATTTAAGTTTTAGACAAGCCTAAAAATATTGTTGAGCGAATATAATTTTTCTATATATTTGAGAAATCAATATTTTAACAATGACTAAATCATTAGAAGAAGTACACGAATCCGTTTCGACACAACATAAAAAAACAGGATTCCGAAAAATATTAGCCTTTTTAGGACCAGCATATTTAGTAAGCGTTGGCTATATGGACCCAGGAAACTGGGCCACTGATATTGCAGGCGGAAGCCAGTTTGGTTATACACTTGTCTGGGTTTTGTTAATGAGTAATTTAATGGCACTGCTTCTACAGAGTTTGAGCGCACGTCTTGGAATTGTAACCCAGCGCGATTTGGCTCAGGCTTCTAGAGAGACCTATTCGAAATACATCAACTATATTTTATATTTTTTAGCTGAAATTGCCATTGCAGCCTGTGATTTAGCAGAAGTTCTAGGAATGGCGATCGGGATTAATCTTTTATTTGGAATTCCTCTTCTTGAAGGCGTTTTGATTACCGTTCTGGATACTTTTATTCTTTTATTTCTTATCAATAAAGGAATCCGCAAAATGGAAGCTTTTATAATTGCTTTGGTCGCAATTATTGGTTTCTCTTTCATCTTTGAAATGATTTTTGCCGAACCTGAAATCCACAAAATCATTGGCGGACTTGTTCCTTCTATTCCAAATTCAGCCGCTTTGTATATTGCGATCGGAATTATTGGTGCTACAGTAATGCCGCATAATTTGTACCTGCATTCATCTTTGGTACAAACCCGAAAGTTTGACAGAACGCCAGCAGGAATCAAACAAGCTTTAAAATACAATTTGATCGATTCTACAATTGCTTTAAATCTTGCTTTTTTTGTAAATGCTGCCATTTTAATTCTGGCCGCAGCAACTTTTCATAAAAACGGAATGTTTGAAGTTGCCGAAATTCAGGATGCACATCAATTCCTGCAACCTTTATTGGGAACCAAATGGGCGCCCATTTTATTTGCCGTTGCTTTAATTGCTGCCGGACAAAGTTCGACTGTTACGGGAACTCTTGCCGGACAGATTGTAATGGAAGGTTATCTGCATTTTAGAATCCAGCCTTGGGTTCGTAGAATCATTACACGTTTAATTGCCATTGTTCCTGCCTTAATCGTGATTTACATTTATGGCGAAGATGTAACCGGAAAATTATTAATCCTAAGTCAGGTCATTCTGAGTCTGCAGTTAGGGTTTGCAATTATTCCTCTCATTCACTTTGTAAGCGATAAATCGAAAATGAATGGTTTTCATATTTCTCGAACTACTCAGGTTGTTTCGTGGATTATTGCTTCAATCATTGTTTCGTTGAATGCAAAATTGGTTTATGACGAAATCACTTCCTGGCTTCAAAAATCGAACAATCCAACGTTGTTGTGGTTTACCGTAATTCCCCTAGCTTTTGGATTTGCGGGATTATTGCTGTACATCATTTTTAAACCGTTTATTGCCAAATTCAAAGAAAAAACCATCAATCATTCGCCTCATAACCTGAAGCTTCATTTCTCACAAAAGAAAACTCAGGAAGTTAAAAATATTGCGGTTTCTGTCGATTTTTCAAGTGCCGATGAAGCTGCTCTTAATCATGCCTTCGAATTGGGAGGAATAGAGGCGAAATATACGCTTATTCATATTGTTGAAACCGTTGGCGCTTTGATGTACGGAATTCACGTTCACGATCATGAAACTACTATTGACGAAAAACTATTATTAGAATACAAAGAAATGCTTTCGCAGAAGGGTTTCAACATCGAAACAGAACTTGGTTTTGGAAAACCAGCTAAGATAATCCCAGAAATCATCAACAATGGTTTTTTTGATATACTAGTAATGGGAACCCACGGCCATACTGGTTTAAAAGATATTCTTTTTGGCACAACAGTAGACAAATTGAGACATAAAATTTCGATACCTTTGTTGATTGTTAAATAAAAGAGGCAAAGGCTCAAAGGTTCAAAGGGACAAAGTTTTCCCTTTGAACCTTTGAACCTTTGAACCTTTGAACCTCAAAAAAAATGACTTTTTCAGAAGAAAACTACTTAAAATCGATATATCACTTGACGGCTGCTTCAGAAACTGAAGTCAGTACGAATGCTATTGCGGAAATCATGGAAACAAAAGCTTCCTCTGTAACGGATATGCTAAAAAAATTGGCAGAGAAAGATTTGGTGAATTATAAAAAATACCAAGGTGTTTCATTGACAGAAAACGGAAAACTGGCTGCCAAAATGATTGTGAGAAAACATCGTCTTTGGGAAGTATTTTTGGTGGAGAAGCTGAATTTTAGCTGGGATGAAGTGCATGAAATTGCGGAACAGCTGGAACATATTAAATCTGAACAATTGATTAACCGTTTGGATGATTTTCTGGGTAATCCCACAGAAGATCCGCACGGAGATCCAATTCCAGATGCAAACGGCCGAATTATTAAGATTGAAAAACAACTTTTATCTGAATTGGAAGAAAACCAAATCGGAATTTGTGTGGGCGTAAAAGATACTTCTTCTGAATTCCTAAAATATCTAGACAAACAGGGAATCGCGCTGGGTTCTAAAATTGAATTTTTATCTAAAGAATCTTTCGATTTATCGGTAAAAATTAAAGTAAACGAACATGAATTGTCTATTTCTAATAAAATTGCTTCTAACCTATTTGTGAAACTGGTTTAAGGAAAATCTTTTTCATTAGAAATCTAAATTGGTAAAACGCATTTCTAGATTACGCAACAAATTATCTGTTCGATCAAAAGTAAAAAGATTGATTACAAGACGGCGTTTTTCATTAGAATTTGTAATGATGTAAAGGATAGAATGTCTAATCTTATATCCTTTTATATCACTGAATATTAGTTTTTGGGTACTAAAGATACTTTTTGAAATAATGGAATCGCTTGTAAAGATTACTTTTCTTTTAAAAACATTAATTACTAAAAGAAACGCAACAATAATAGCCGCCACAATCAATATTAGCAGAATTACGTGTAAATAAGCAGAAGAACAGCAGAAATCATACAACTGATACGCGCGCGAATTAGATGGCAGATCAATAAACGGAATTAACAGTAAACTGCTCAACACCAATATCTGCAGCACTGAAAAAAGGAAAATAAAAACTTTTAACCGGCTTGATAGTCTATACACATTCATCTGAAATTATCTTTAAAATAGAAATTTTCAGCAAAAATAAGGTGTTTTTCCTACATTATTTAAAAAACGTGTAACTTTAACATTTCACACAATTCCCTTTTCAATCATCTCCAGCATTACAGGAGAGGCATTTTTAAAAGTTGGTACTTGTTCAATAATACTTCCTGCATTTTTCTTGTTTACTTTGAAAGTAACATCAGCATCAGTAGTAAACAAAAGTGCTGTTAAGAACGGTTTTTTAATGTGCGAACCTAAAATCAATAGAGCTTCGTCTAAAGTATGAATGCTTTCTATTTCTTCTGTTTTGTATCGGAAGGTTAATGAGATTGAGAAAGTGTTGTCTTCATTGAGAACCAATCGGAAATATACATTTTTGAGTTCTGTATCGCCCATTGTTTTAGCCAAAGTAAGTTTTGCGAAAGTTCCGTTTTGGATGCTTTCTTTAACACGTTCACAAAAAAGGGCAAATATTGGTTCGTACATTTTTTTTAAGAGGCTAAGGTTCTGAGAGATTAAGTTCTCTCTTTATGGTTATTATTTAACCGCAAAGGTCGCTAAGATTTACGCAAGGTTCGCAAAGTTTTTTATTTCGTTGTGCTTTGCGTAAATCCTAGCGCTTTTGCGGTTAAAAAAATTATTTTCCTGTAAATTCGGCTTTACGTTTTTCTAAAAATGCAGTTGTACCTTCTTTAAAATCGGCAGTTCCAAAACATTCTCCAAATGATTTTATTTCGGTATCAAAACCATTTTTACCGTCTTCGAAATTAGCATTGATCGATTTGATGGCTTTTCCAATCGCAAAGGGTGCATTTTTAATGATTTTCTGAGCAATTACGTTTGTAAAAGATAAAAGTTCCGTCTGCGGTACTACATGATTTACTAAACCGTATTGTTTTGCTTCTTCTGCAGAAATCATAGCTGCTGTCATAATCATTTCCATCGCACGGCCCTTTCCTACTAACTGCGGCAGACGCTGTGTTCCTCCGTAACCTGGAATCAACCCTAAGGTTACTTCTGGAAGTCCCATTTTAGCATTATCTGAAGCTATTCTGAAATGGCAAGCCATCGCGAGTTCCAGTCCGCCTCCAAGAGCAAAACCATTTACAGCTGCAATAACCGGTTTTCTCAATTTTTCGATAAAATCAAATAAGTTTTCTTGTCCTTCGGCAGCCAGTTGTGCGCCTTCTACAACCGTATAATTAGCAAATTCCGAAATATCAGCTCCGGCCACAAACGCTTTTTCGCCCGTTCCGGTTATAATAATTACACGAACATTTTCGTCGCTTCCTAAAGCAGTAACGGCTTTACTTAGATCACTAATTGTCGCTTTGTTTAAAGCGTTTAATTTAGCAGGTCTGTTAATGGTAATGGTAGCAATTCTTTCTTCAATAGAAACTAAAATATTTTCGTAGCTCATAACACTTATTTTAAGAGTTGGTGATAGGCAGGGAAACTCTAAATGTGGTTCCCTTTCCGTAAGTTGATTCAAAGGTAATTGTTCCTTTGTAATTTTCGATAATGTTTTTAATAATTCCAAGTCCAAGTCCCATACCGCTGGTTTTAGTGGTAAATTTTGGTTCGAAGATTCGGCCTATATCTTGTTTTTGGATTCCAATACCGTTGTCTTTTACGGCAATTTCGACATTGTTATTTCTTCTTTTTACCGAAACCACAATTGATTTTTGAAATTGGCTTTCAGAAATTGCCTGAGTGGCATTTTTAACCAAATTGGTAATTACACGAATTAATTGCGTACGGTCCATTTTGGAGATGATTTCCTCCTCTTCTTTTTCAAAAGAAATATAATCTTCGTTGAAAATATCTAAAGCCAGTTCTACGACTTCAACAACATTCAAGGTTTCATTTTGCTGAGCCGGCATCGAAGCAAAATTCGAAAATGCCGATGCAACCGCTGTCATGGTATCAATCTGCTGAATTAAGGTTTCGGAGTAATCATTCATCTTCTGCTTAACATCAGGATCATTTGGATCAAATTTTCTTTGAAAACTCTGAACCGTCAAACGCATTGGTGTAAGCGGATTTTTAATTTCGTGTGCGACTTGTTTTGCCATTTCGCGCCACGCTTCTTCACGTTCGCTTTGTGCTAATTTAATCGCACTGGTTTCCAATTTGTCCACCATTCCATTATAGGCTCTTATTAAGAAATTGACTTCTTTGCTGTTTGCTTCCAAAACTATCTTCTCATTTTTCTGATCCAGATTGGTTTCCTCCAAACGATCTGAAATGGTCTTTAGTGATTTGGTAATATAGGTAGAAAGGAAATACGCTAATGCAAAAGCCACAATCAGCATGAAAGAATAGACCTGACTTAAACGAATTAGGAATGTATTCAATTCGTTGTCGTAATATCCGTCGTCTTCTAAATACGGAAGATTTAGAATTCCGAGTGGTTTGAATTTTTCGTCTTTAATCAAACTGTACGAAGATCGGTTTTTAACTCCGTCAATCGTTTTAATATCTACAAAACGTTTTTCGATAGAAGAACGAACCAGTTTTAGAATGTATTCGGGAATTGGCGGTGCTATTTTGTCAACAGCAAAAGATTCTTTTGAGGATTTTAAAAGTTTTCCGTCAAGGCTGTAAATATTGATTTCAATTTTGTGAATCTGAGCCAATTCATGGATTTTGTCTTTAAAAATCAAATCCAAATTTTGGGTTTTCAGCGGATAAGTTGTAGTTGCCAGAACATAATTGATGTGTTCTTTGACGGCGTTTTCTTTTCGCTCTAAACGTTCTTGGTGGTATTCTTTGGCCTCAGTTTTAAACTGAATAATCGAAATCGAAGCTAATAAAAAAGATGCCACGACAATCAATACAATCATCGACAGGAAAATCCTGGTACGAAGCGAAAGCATTGACATTTTGAAGTTGTTTAGCATGTTTTTAGTGTTCAGTCTCAGTCTCAGTCTCAGTCTCAGCAAAACTGAAAACTGTCACTGCGACTGAAAACTATTTCTTCTCTCTTATTCGTTTGTAAAATCTAAAACCCAGCATAATTAAAACCGAGAATACAATAATTCCGATTACGCCGAAGATCCAGTTGATCGCACTTTTTAAAACTACTAAAAAAACAACGGCAAACAAAATAATCGTAGCGCCTTCGTTCCATAAACGCATGAAGTTGTTCGAATATTTTACCTCATCGTTTTGCAGTTGCTTAAAAATCTGATGGCATTTTGCGTGGTACAAATACAAAAGGAAAACAAAACACAGTTTTACATGCATCCACGGCATTGTGATCCAAATATGACCGGCATCTGTAAAAAACAACATCCAAAAAGCAAAAATACTCGCCAAAACTGCCGATGGCCATGTAATAATGTACCACAAACGGTAGGCCATAATTTTATACTGCGCCTGCAAAATTTCCTTTTCAGGAGAAGGTTTTTCACTGGCTTCAATTTGATACACAAACAAACGCACAATATAGAATAAACCTGCAAACCAAGTTATGACAAAAATAAGATGCAGTGATTTTAAGTAATTATAATACTCCATTATGAAAGTCTTTTTTCTTTACTCTTTCTTCTATTTCTCTATTTAGCCCAGTCATTAATCCAATTTGCAACTGTCTGACACCATTCGTCATCGTCATTTAAACATGGAACTGCTAAGAAATCTTCTCCTCCATTTGCTTCAAAATCTTCTTTGGCACGCATTGCGATTTCCTCCAAAGTTTCAAGACAGTCTGAAACGAAAGCTGGTGTTACAACCGCCAATTTCTTAATTCCTTTTGACGGCATATTGTCAATTTCAACATCAGTGTATGGTTCTAACCATTTATCACCTGCTAAACGAGATTGGAAAGTTAAACTGTATTTGTCTTCTGGAAGTCCTAGTAGTTTAACAACCTGTCTTGTTGTTTCATAACATTGGTGACGATAACAGAATTCGTGCGCCGGCGATGGCGTATTACAGCATGAACCGTCAATTTTACAATGTGATTTCGTCACATCGGTTTTACGAATATGACGCTCTGGAATTCCATGATATGAAAACAATAAATGATCGTATTCAAACCCAACTAAGTGTTTCTGGATAGAATCTGCCAAGTTTTTGATGTAATCTGGCTTGTTGTAAAATGCAGGAACATCGGTAAATTTCATATGAGGAAATTTCTTTTTACGAATTTCTTCTGCCTTAACCAAAATGGTCAAAGTCGATGCCATTGCATACTGCGGATATAATGGAAAAAGAAGAACATCTGTCACTCCTTTATCGCTTAATTCCTGAAGTCCTTTTTCAATAGTCATGCTTCCATAACGCATTGCTAAAGAAACTGGCACATTTACTAAAGGCTGTACTTTATGCTGCATTCTTTCTGAAAGAACGATTAATGGAGAACCTTCTTCCCACCAAATTTTTGCGTAAGCGTGTGCCGATTCTTCAGGTCTTTTTCTTAAAATAATACCGCGAACTAATAATGCTCTTAATAAATATGGAACGTCAATTACATATTTATCCATTAAAAATTCATCTAAATACGGTTTTACATCTTTTGGAGTTGGGCTGTCTGGAGAACCTAAGTTTACTAATAATACGCCTTTCATGTTTTTTTTTGTTTTTAGGTTTTAAGCTCTAGGCTTTAAGCTTTATTTGTTTTAAAAATTTCGGCAAAAGTAGAACTTGGAACTTTTTCGAAATATGATAATTATTACTTTTTAATTATTGCTGAATATTCAAAATTTATTTTATCGCATTTTGTGAAATTTTCTCTCGCAGATTCGGGAGATTTAGCAGATTTTATTCTGTGCTAATTCGTGAATTTGTGGCTAACTAACATTCGCATTAATCGACATCAAATACTTTTTAGGTGTTGTTCCGAATTTCTTTTTAAAAGCAGCAATAAAATGACTTCCAGTGCTGTAACCAATTTTCAATCCCACTTCATTTACATTATAAGAACCGCTGTCTAATAGTTTTCTAGCGAAATCCATTTTGTAATCGAATAGAAAACCGTAAACCGTGTCGCCGTAAATTTGTTTGAAACCCATTTTGAGTTTTTTCAAATTCAAACCAATCTCATCTGCCAGTTCTTGTAGTCCTGGCGGTTCGGCCATATTAGCAATTACGATTTCTTTGGCTTTTCGGATTTTCAAAACATTGTCTTCGTCAATCAAAAACGGACATTGTTCTGCATTTGGATCTTCGGTTCTGTTGAAATACAAACTCAACAATTCGTATCCCTTTCCTTTATAATACAGGTTTTTGATCGAAGGGTGAAGATTGTAATGAAACAGCTGACTCAACACAATTGCCATCGACGGACTGATGTTTCCTTCGTTATAATACTTTTTATCCTTATTATCAGGACTTAAAAAAGTAATATAGTCCGCTTCGGCAGAAAATAACGCGTGAAATTTCTTGATGGAAACAATTACCGAAATCACCCACGAATTTGGGGCGAGTTCTAAATTAAGCGGTAATTCTTTCTGCGGATTGTATAAAAGCAGTGATTTTTCTTCTTTCAATTCTAAAGCATAATTACCTTGATTGAACAAGAATTTGGCATTTCCTTTTATCCCGAAGTGAAACTGTATCAAGCCAGTACCAATTTCATGTTGTGCATAAAATGGCTCCAGACTGTCATTTTGAAAACGAATCAGCGTAAAGTCGTCTTCAATTTTTATAATTTCTTGAGAACCCATAGCGATATTTTTTTGAAACGAAAATCAAGACAAACTTCAAATGTTATTTAGAATCACTCTAAACTAATCACTTCTAATGAGTTGATTTTGCTACAAAAGTAGTCCTTTTTACTCAAAAACACCTATTTAGGTTCAAAAAAACATATAGCGACATAAAAAGTACTTTTAGCGTTATTTTTATCAATGCTATAGTGATAATTTTGTTGCACTTTTATGAAAGTGAATTTATGGAAAACAATAACGTACCGAAACACCTTTATTTTTACTCAGTTGGTCTGAGTTATAAAAAAGCTGATGCTGAGGTCAGAGGTCAATTTAGTTTGGATGCTGTTGCGAAGACTCGCTTACTAGAGCAAGCTAAAAACGAAGGAATAGAAAGTTTAATAGTTACTTCAACCTGCAACAGAACCGAAATTTATGGTTTTGCAGAACACCCATTTCAATTAATCAAATTGATTTGTGACAACAGCAATGGTTCGGTCGACGCTTTTCAAAAAGTGGGTTTCGTTTATAAAAATCAAGAAGCAATCAATCATTTATTTCGCGTAGGAACTGGTTTAGATAGTCAGATCTTAGGCGATTTTGAAATTATATCTCAAATTAAAACCAGTTTTATTCACTCAAAGTCTTTAGGTTTAGCAAATGCTTTTATGGAAAGACTCATAAATGCAGTTATTCAGGCGAGCAAGAGAATTAAAACAGAAACTGAAATCAGTTCTGGAGCTACTTCGGTTTCTTTCGCATCGGTACAATACATTCTTAAAAATGTAGAAGACATCAGTAATAAAAACATTTTGCTTTTCGGAACTGGAAAAATTGGAAGAAATACATGTGAGAATTTAGTAAAACATACCAAAAACGAACACATTACTTTAATAAATCGTACTAAAGACAAAGCAGAGAAATTAGCAGGAAAACTGAATTTGATTGTTAAAGATTACTCTGAATTGCATTTAGAACTTCAAAAAGCCGATGTTGTGGTTGTAGCGACAGGCGCGCAAAACCCAACAGTAGACAAAGCGATTTTAAATCTGAAAAAACCGTTATTGATTTTAGATTTATCAATTCCGAAAAATGTAAATGAAAATGTTGAGGAATTAGAAGGCGTAACTTTGATCCACATGGATTATTTGTCTCAATTGACAGACGAAACTTTGGAAAACAGAAAACTGCACATTCCAGCAGCTGAAGCGATCATCGAGGAAATCAAAGAAGAATTTGTGACTTGGATGAAAGGCAGAAAGTTCGCTCCAACTATTAATGCTTTAAAAGAAAAACTTAATGCCATTAAAGTTTCGGAATTGGATTTTCAAAGTAAAAAAATTGCCGATTTTAATGAAGAACAGGCTGAAATCATCAGTAACCGAATCATTCAAAAAATCACTACTCATTTCGCAAATCATTTAAAAGACGACGACACTATGGTTGATGAAAGCATCGAATGGATCGAAAAAGTCTTTAAAATAAAAGCATCTTAGTTTTATATTTTACCATTAAGAAAATTAAATCAATCTTTGTCTAGAGAATTAAGCCATGCTAATTTTTGATAAAGCGAACGCAAAGCTTAATTAACTTAATATCTTAGTGGTGAAAAAATTATACGTTCTATGACAAAAAAAGAGGTTACACAATTGGCTTATGAAATTACAGGTTTTGCTATCAAAGTGCATAAAATTTTGGGACCTGGACTTTTGGAAAGCATTTATGAGAAGTGCCTCAAATATGAATTAGAACGAAACGGATATGATGTAAAACAACAATTATCCGTTAAAATTGATTATTACGATCTTGAATTTGAATCAGATTTAAGAATCGATTTACTTGTTAATGATTGTGTTGTAGTTGAATTAAAAGCGATAGAAAATCTATTGCCAATTCACGAGGCGCAATTATTAACGTACATGAAATTACTACAAAGACCTCAAGGTTTATTGATTAATTTCAACACAACAAATATTACAAAATCAATGAAACCACTTGTGAATGAACATTTCGCAAGATTAATAGATTAAAATATTGAACCATTAAGACATTAAGATAATTAAGTCCAAGCTTTGTCAAGAAAATTAAGCCAAGCTATACTTTTAAGTTTACGCAAAGCTTAATAATCTTAAACTCAACACAAAGACTTAATTCTCTTAATGCCTTTAATGGTAAAAACAAAAAAAATGGCTGAAAAAACAATCAGAATAGGAACGCGTGACAGCGAATTAGCACTTTGGCAGGCACATACTGTAGAGAAAAAACTAAATGATTTAGGTTATAAAACTTCTATTGTGGCCGTAAAATCCCAAGGTGATATTATTCTGGACAAACCTCTTTACGAACTTGGTATTACAGGAATTTTTACCAAAACGTTAGACATTGCCATGATTAATGGCGATATCGATATTGCGGTGCATTCTATGAAAGACGTTCCAACGGCTTTACCAAAAGGTATTGTTCAAGGTGCAGTTTTACCAAGAGCAAATGTTTTAGATATTTTGGTTCATAAAGGAAATCCTGATTTTTCAAATCCAAGTACCATTGCAACTGGAAGTCTGCGTCGTCAGGCACAATGGTTCAATAAATATCCTAATCATACCGTAGTTGATTTACGCGGAAATGTAAACACACGTATGCAGAAGTTGCAAGACAATGACTGGGATGGAGCCGTTTTTGCAGCTGCTGGTTTAGAGCGCATTAACCTAAAACCAGAAAATTTCATTAATTTAGACTGGATGATTCCGGCGCCGGCACAAGGAGCCATGTTGGTTGTGGGAATGGAAAATGACAATTTTACACTGGATGCGCTTTCTCAGTTAAATGATATCGAAACTGAAATTTGCACACATATAGAACGTCAGTTTTTAAGAACGCTTGAAGGCGGATGTACAGCGCCAATTGGAGCTTTGGTTACGTATAATGAAGACGAAGACACTTTACATTTTCAAGGTGTTTTACTTTCTATTGATGGAAAACAAAAACTGGAAATCAACAAAACAGTTGATATTTCAGAATGGAAGAAACTAGGTTTCAACTCTGCACAAGAAATTTTGAATAACGGCGGAACAGAATTAATGCAGAAAATCAGAGAATCTCTAAAAAAATAATGGCAAACCCAGTTCAAATAGTATCTACTAAAATATTATCTCCTCTTCATAAACAAGAGCTAAAGAAATATGGCATTGAATTAATCGAAGCCGATTTCATCAAAACCACAAACAAATCATTTGAATTAAAAGACCTCAACGAAAATCTGATTTTTACAAGTCAGAATGCTGTTCATAGTGTTTTGTCTCATCCAAAATCTGAAGAACTGAAAAAGAAAAACGTATATTGCGTTGGACTTAAAACCAAAATCCTTTTAAGCGATAATGGCTTTAATGTTGTTGCTTACACAGGTTATGCCTCAGATTTAGCCGAAATTATCACTTTAATTTACGCAAAGGAAAGCTATACTTTTTTTAGTGGAAATTTAAGAAGAGATATTCTGCCAGAAGCTTTAAAAGAAAATGGCATTAAATTCAATGAAATTGAGGTTTACGAAACTTCTTTACAGCCTCAAAAAATAAAAGCAAATCCAGAAGCCATTTTGTTTTTTAGTCCGTCTGGAGTTAAAAGTTATTTGAAAGATAATACAATTAAGAAAGAAATCTGTTTCTGCATTGGCGAAACCACTGCTGAAGCTTTATCAAAAATCACCAAAAACATTATCGTAGCAGATCAACCTACAATTGAGGATGTAATCGAGGATGTAATTCACGAATATAAGTAACAAAAAAGATTTCCTGCAAGGTTTCCAAAACTTTGTAGGTATCTATAATTAATCAACATAACACCTACAAGGTTTTGGAAACCTTGCAGGATAAAGAAATAAAAAATGTTAAAAAACGACCTATTTTTAAAAGCATTAAAAGGAGAAACAGTTCAGCGTCCGCCGGTATGGATGATGCGTCAAGCCGGAAGATATTTACCGGAATTTATCGAATTACGTGATAAATACGATTTCTTCACACGTTGTCAGACCCCAGAATTAGCTGCTGAAATTACTGTTCAGCCAATTCGTCGAATCGCTCCAGATGCTGCTATTTTATTTTCGGATATCCTGGTAGTGCCGCAGGCAATGGGAATCGAAGTTTTAATGAAAGAAAATATCGGTCCGTTTATACCGAATCCGATTCGCTCGATGGCAGATGTTCAACGTGTGTACGTTCCAGACATTCAAGAAAGTCTTGGTTATGTAATGGATGCTATTAAATTAACGAAGGAAATGCTGAACGACGAAGTGCCATTAATTGGTTTCGCTGGTTCGCCATGGACAATTTTCTGTTACGCAGTTGAAGGAAGAGGTTCTAAAAGTTTTGATATGGCAAAAGGATTCTGTTTTTCAAATCCCGTTGCTGCACACAGTCTATTGCAAAAAATTACAGATACCACCATTTTATATTTAAAAGAAAAAGTAAAAGCGGGTGTTAATGCTGTTCAGATTTTTGATTCTTGGGGAGGAATGCTTTCTCCTGTTGATTATCAAGAATTTTCATGGAAATACATCAATCAGATTGTTGAGGCTTTAGCAGATCTTACTCCAGTTATTGTTTTCGGAAAAGGATGTTGGTTTGCGCTTAACGAAATGGGGAAAAGCCGTGCTTCTGCATTAGGAGTTGACTGGACTTGTTCTGCAAGAAACGCACGTTATTTATCTGGCGGAAACATTACTTTACAAGGAAATTTTGATCCATCACGATTACTTTCTCCAATTCCAACTATCAAGAAAATGGTTCATGAAATGATCGACGAGTTTGGAAAAGACAAATATGTGGTAAATTTAGGTCACGGAATTTTACCAAACATCCCTGTAGACCACGCAAAAGCGTTTATCGACGCGGTGAAGGAATACGGGCAATACTAGTTTTCAGTGTTCAGTCGCAGCTGATTGACTTTCCTGCAAGGTTTTCAAAACCTTGTAGGTATAAATTGCGAAGTTGGATTATTTATGAAGAAGACCTACAAGGCTGTGAAAACCTTGCAGGAAATGAAGGACAGATGAAGTTAGAAGTTTTAGAAAAAGATTGTTATTATCATATTTATAATCGTGGCATAAATGGCACAACTATTTTTGAAAATGATGCTAACAAACTTTATTTCTTGAAACAATTAGCCAAATTTCCGCTGATAGAATTTCAATTTTTGCTTATTGCCTGATGAACAATCACTTTCATTTAGTTATTCGGCTTAACACTCAAGAAAAAGAAGTGACACAAGCTTTTTCAAATTTGTTTAATTCGTATGCAAAAGCATTCAACAAGCAAATCAATAGAACTGGAAGCTTATTTGAAAAGCATTTTAAAAGGATAAAATTAAAAGACGAAACGTATTTAAAACAATTGATTGTTTATGTTTGAATCGTAAGTATCATTTTGATTTAGATTTCAAGAGTTTCAAATTTTCATCCTATCAGGCATATTTATCTGATAAAGAGACAAAAATAGAACGAAATGAGATTTTAAATTTGTTTGATGATTTAGAAAATTTCATTTTTTGTCATAATCAGAAGAATGATCTTTTAAACGAAACTTATACTTTTGAATAATCTCAGTTTCATCCTGCAAGGTTTTCAAAAACTTGTAGGTCTAAAATTTTAAGGATGATTTTATATAAAATATTCTCATTAACACCTACAAGGTTTTGAAAACCTTGCAGGAAATGAAAAAGACATAAATGCTAAATATAAACCTCAATAAATATTCACCATTTTCATTTATCGAATATGGATTTCAGGCTTATTACGCTTATGTGTTTTTTATGGTTTGGACGCATCCGGAACTTCACCCCGTAAGTCTTATAAATGATTTGGCCGTTTTAATGACCTTTGAGTTTATAATGGTGCATTCAGGAGTTTTTATGGCGATTATGCCCAAAAAATGGTCTCTTTTTGTATTTTTCCCTTTATATGGCACATTTGCCTATTCGTTCAATGAATCGGTTATTAATACCAATATTTTAATTATTTATCTGCTAACGGTTTTAAACCGAATGCGTTTTGCCTTTTCAAATGTAACTCCAGATGTGAGAATGAAACAGATTGGAAAATCTGTTGTAAAAGTCATTTTCTATTTCTTCTTGATTATGATTCTTGCGATTGGAAATAAATACGTTCCACCGTTTGGACTCACAAATGAATTTTTAGAAAAATCTCATTATTTTCAAATGGTCAAATCAAGCGGATTATTTATAGAGAAACCTTATGTTCCTATTTGTATGGGATTCATTTATTATTCGCTGCCTGTTTTGTATTTTGTGTATCGAACAATAAAGAATTTTGGCAAAGAAGAAACTCCTCAAAAGGGAAAATTAGTTTTCAGCCGTACGACATTCAAATCTACTAAAATGTAAATTATGCTCAACAAAGGTTTAAGAGATGAAGAAAAAATCAGAATTGATAACGTTCTCAAAACGTTACGAACTCTTATTTTTGTGCCTTATCCCTTGAGTCAAATACAAAAAAAAGATATTGAAAACCAACTAAAAGAATTCGGATTAAACCTTGAAAGTTTAATTGATTATTCAAATGAAGATTTAATCACTTTATTAACTCGTCTTCATTTTGATTGGGATCAATTAGAACAATTTGCAGATATTTTAATTGAGTTTTCTAAAGATGAAAACTACAATTTTGAAGATAAAGCTTTAGCTGTTTACCAATACATTCAAACAGAAAGCAAAGTTTTTTCTTTTGGGATAAATTCAAAAATTTCATCTCTTAAAAACAAATAAAAAATGAGTGTTATAAATTGGAAAACAGATCGAATTGAAAATATTCTTCCCGAAGAGTTTTATAAACTAATTGAAAAGAATAAATCGCACATTGGAAAAACTTTCCCTGTAACGCTCGCAAATTCTGATTCTTTAGAAAAAGCGGAAAACTTCATTTCTGTCAGTCTTAAGAAAGAGAAAAACAAAGAAGGTTTTCATTTTTACGCCCGTGATATTCAAACAAACAATTTGATTGGTTATTTATGTGTAAAAACAATTGATTATCGCATTTCTAAATGTGAATTTGGATATTTTACAGATGAAGATTACCAAGGAAAAGGAATTACATCAAAAATGGTATCAAACGCGCTTGATTTTTGTTTCAACGAATTAATGCTTAACAAGGTTTTTATCTGTACATCTGAAATTAATTTAGCAAGTCAGCGAATTGCACTAAAACACAATTTTAAACAAGAAGGAATTTTAAGAGACGAATTTAGAAATGGAGATGGCACTTTGCAGAACTCTGTTTATTTCGGACTTCTTAAATCAGAATACATAAAATCATGAAAGATAAATTTTACGCATACATACAAAATCTACAAGACCAAATCTGCGCTGGATTAGAAGCGGTTGACGGAACTACAAAATTCCGCGAGGACTTATGGAAACGTCCTGAAGGCGGAGGCGGAAGAACACGCGTTATTGAAAACGGTAAAGTTTTCGAAAAAGGCGGTGTCAACATTTCTGCCGTTCACGGAAAACTTCCTGAAACCATGCAGAAAATGTTTGGTGTTGGCGAAGCGGATTTCTTTGCCTGCGGATTAAGTTTGGTGATTCACCCGAAAAACCCAATGGTTCCAACAGTTCACGCTAATTGGCGTTATTTTGAAATGTATGACGAAAACGGAAATGTAATCGAACAATGGTTTGGCGGCGGACAGGATTTAACGCCTTATTATTTGTTTGAAGAAGATGCTATTCACTTTCACCAAACCTGCAAAACAGCTTGCGATAAACACAATCCAGAGTTTTATCCAAAATATAAAAAACAATGCGATTCGTATTTTTGGAATGCACATCGTCATGAAGCCCGCGGACTTGGCGGTTTATTCTTCGATTATTGCAAAGCAACCGAATCAATGTCAATGGAAAACTGGTACAATTTCGTATCCGAAGTGGGTAATAGTTTTCTACAAGCTTATGTGCCGATTGTGGAAAAAAGAAAAACGCTTCCATATACTCCTGAACAAAGAACGTGGCAGGAAATCCGTCGCGGTCGTTATGTGGAGTTCAATTTGGTTCACGACAAAGGAACTTTATTCGGTTTAAAAACCAACGGAAGAATTGAAAGTATTTTAATGAGTCTCCCTCCGCATGTACAATGGGTTTACGATCATCATCCGGAAGCGGGAAGCGAAGAAGAAAAATTAATTAATGTATTAGAAAATCCGCGTGAGTGGATTTCTTAATCTATTGAATTTAAATAATTATATGTCGCCCCACTGGGGCTTCTTTTTTAGTTGTCAATTCAATTTCTATAAATATTATGCTCCACTGGAGCATTTTTTTATGCTTATTTTTAAGGTTGTCAACAAATATATTTCGCTCCGCTGGAGCTCTTGTTTGGTCGGTCTTTTTAATTCTATAAATATTTCATCCCTCTGGGACTTAGGCGCTATTTTTAAGAAAGCTCCAGAGGAGCGAAATATTTATAGAACAAACGATACCGCCTAGACAGAAGCCCCAGCGGGGCGACATATTTTAATGACAAAAAGAAATATTTATCTTACAAATTAAAATTATTAATTAGCTTTGCCAATTAATAATTTAAAACATGGCAAATACTTATTCTCAATTGTACATTCAAATTGTTTTTGCGGTTAAGGGAAGGCAAAACTTAATTTCAACAAAATGGAAAGATGAAATTTACAAATACATCACTGGAATTATCACAAATCAAAAACAAAAACTGATTGCAATTAACGGAATGCCAGATCATATTCATATCTTAGTTGGAATAAAGCCAGATATTTCATTATCAGTTTTAGTAAGAGACATTAAATCAAGTTCTTCAAAATTCATAAATGAACAAAAATGGATTAATGGAAAATTTGAGTGGCAGACTGGTTTTGGGGCATTTTCATATAGCCATTCACAATTGGGCAATGTTATAAAATACATTGAAAATCAAGAAGAACATCATAAAATAAGAACATTCAAAGAAGAGTATATTAGCTTTTTAAAACTATTTTGTATCGATTTTAAAAATGAATATATTTTTGAAGAAATTTAATTTTATGTCGCTCCGCTGGAGCTGTCTTAGTTGGACAATTCGATTCTATAGATATTTTGTTTTGCTGAAGCAATTTAAAAACTTAACTTGTATAAATGAATTTAAAATTACTCGGTATATTGTTATTTGTGAATGCTTTTAGCTGTTTCGCTCAAAACGACACTTTACAGAATCCGTATTTTAAATCATATAGTGATAAAGTTACCATCAGCTCTTATTATCTAGATACTTCGAATAGTTTTCAGATCGCCTCAGATACGCAGGATCCGAAAATATACGTTAGTCTTATTCCGAATCGAAGAGAACAGATTAGTTTCAACCTGAATTATAAAATTATTGACATTAGTATAGCTTTTGCCCCGAAATTTCTTGGAGCAAATAAGGGCGATTCCAATTCCAAACACTTTAATTTCAACACTCGATTTTATTATAAAAAATGGATGCAGTCCTTCACCTTTATCAATCAAAAAGGATTTTATATAAGCGACAATAATTCAACGGCACAACTGCCTAAAATGCGCACCACCAAAATTGGCGGATCGACTTCATATGTTTTCAATGACAAATTCTCGTTTAAAACTTTGGCTAGTCAAAACGAGTGGCAGACAAAAAGTTCTGGAAGTTTCATTCCGTCATTTTCTTTTTATTATACCAATTTAGATTTAAATACTTCCTATTCTTCTCCTGGAGACATGTATGTCTTTACATTGGCTCCTGCCTACTTTTATAATTTCGTAATTAGTGACCGCATTTTAATTGGAGCGGGAATTGCTTTAGGAGCAGGACTGAACGATATTGATGGCGACACCTCAGCTTTGTATCAAGCCGATTTCAATTTAAAATTGGCATACAACAAAGACCGATTCTTTGGTTTTGCAAGTTTGAATACCGTAAGTTTTGCGCAAGATGATAAAGTCGATCCAAGATTAAATGACAACATTGCTACTGTAAAACTCTCTGTTGGTTACCGATTCGATCCTCCAAAAAAGGTAAAAGAAGTCTATGACAAAGTCAATGAAAAAATAGGTCTGTAAGAAATCTTAACTTAAAAATAAGCATCAAGCCCAATTAAAATGCTTAAATTACAGAGATTTATACAAACTAAAATTCATGGTTATGAAAAATATAAACGATGAGCAGTTACGTCTTATGCATTCTGGAAAAGGATTTATTGCAGCATTAGATCAAAGTGGCGGAAGCACACCAAAAGCATTACTACAATACGGTGTACAAGAAAACGAATATACAAATGAAGAAGAAATGTACACTCTTGTACATGAAATGAGAACCCGAATTATCAAAAGTCCGGCTTTCGACAGCCAATATATTCTGGGTGCTATTTTGTTTGAAAATACGATGGACCGTAAAATCGACGGACAATGGACTGCAGAATATTTATGGGAGAAAAAACACATCGTCCCTTTTTTAAAAGTGGACAAAGGATTAGCCGAACCTGCCGACGGTGTTCAACTGATGAAACCTATTTCTAATTTAAATGAATTGCTGGATCGAGCAGTAGAACGAAAGATTTTCGGAACCAAAATGCGTTCTGTTATCAAAGAAGCAAATCCGAAAGGGATTCAAGAAGTGGTAAAACAGCAATTTGAAATTGGATTGCAGATTTTTGAAAAAGGACTTGTACCGATAATCGAACCTGAAGTTGATATTTACAGTGCCGATAAAGAAAAGTCAGAACAAATTTTGAAAGATGAAATTCAAAAACAGCTTAACTCGTTGGATAAAGATGTAAAAGTAATGCTGAAACTTTCCATTCCAACGGTAAATAATTTTTACAGCGATTTACTATCAGATCCTCATGTGGTACGAGTTGTGGCACTTTCTGGTGGCTATTCTCGAGAAGATGCCAACCAAAAACTTAGCGAGAATCACGGATTGATTGCGAGTTTTTCAAGAGCATTATCGGAAGGACTAAGCGCTGGCCAATCAGATGACGAATTTAATACCCAGCTTAGCAATTCGATTAAAGAGATTTACCAAGCTTCCATTCAATAAAATCATAAAATCCCTGAAATGTTTCAGGGATTTTTGTTTCCTTTTATTTAGAAGCCATTTCTTCGGCTTGAACTAAAATCAAACCACAAAAAATCTAAATTTTTAGATAATATTAACGGATTCTATAATAAGCTAAAGGCTTAATTCTGTTCCTTTTTCCATAACTTTGCAACGCTTGTAAAAAGCAGCACAACTTCAAAAAAATAAAAAAACAATTACCGTTTTAGAAACAAAGATGTATCAATCTTTTTCACTGAATCAGATAAAAATCTAAAATCTAAAATCTAAAATCTAAAATTATATGTTCCCATTACAAAGAGGCAGAAGATTAAGAGTAAATGAATCAATTCGTTCTTTAGTTCGCGAAACCAGTTTAAGTCCTTCGGATTTCATGTTTCCTATGTTTATTGCTGAAGGCGAAAATGTAAAAGTAGAAATTCCATCCATGCCCGGAATTTTTAGAAGATCTATAGATTTAACGGTTGAAGAAGTAAAAGAACTATTTGATTTAGGAATTCGCGCCGTAAATATTTATGTAAAGGTGAGCGAAAACCTAAAAGACAATACGGGAAAAGAAGCTTGGAATCCAAATGGATTAATGCAGCAAGCTATCCGCGCCATAAAAGCAGCTTGTCCAGAAATGATCGTGATGCCCGATGTGGCTTTAGATCCATATTCTATTTATGGACATGACGGAATTATAACAAATGGTGATGTAGAAAACGACAGTACGGTTGACGCTTTAGTAAAAATGGCGGTTTCTCACGCCGAAGCTGGTGCCGACTTTGTGGCGCCAAGCGATATGATGGACGGTCGTGTTTTACGCCTTCGCGAAGGTTTAGATGCCGCAGGATTTCAGAATGTTGGAATCATGAGTTATGCTGCCAAATATGCTTCAGCTTTTTATGGTCCGTTTAGAGATGCTTTAGATTCTGCTCCAAAAGAAGCTGATGTTGCTGTTCCAAAAGATAAAAAAACATACCAAATGGATTATGCTAACCGTATTGAAGCCATTAAAGAAGCGTTATCTGACGTTGAAGAAGGCGCCGATATGGTTATGGTAAAGCCTGGAATTGCTTATTTGGATATTGTTCGCGAAATTAAAAATACCGTACATGTTCCTGTAACCGTTTATCAGGTTTCTGGAGAATATGCCATGATTAAAGCCGCTGCTGAAAGAGGCTGGCTCGATAACGATAAAATTATGATGGAGCAGTTAATGTGCATTAAACGTGCCGGTGCTAATCTTATTTCGACTTATTTTGCTAAAGAAGCAGCCGTCCTTTTAAAGAAATAAAATGAAAAAGGTTTTATTTTTAGCTGCCGTTTTAGCTTTTGTCTCTTGTAAAAAAGAAGTTTCTGCTGAAAACAATACTCAAATTAACGAATCGTATACAGAAGCTGAACCATCAAAAGCGGCAACACCTGAAGCTTTAGGAAAAGAACTATTTGAAGGAAGAGGAAATTGTACTTCCTGCCATCAGCCGGATCAAAAAATTATTGGGCCGAGTATTCAAGAAATTGCAAAAACCTACAAAGACAAAAAAGGCGATATTGTTACTTTCTTAAAAGGAAAAGCAGAACCCATTGTCGATCCGAGTCAGTTTGCGGTTATGAAAACCAATTTTGTGGTTACTCAGGAAATGTCTGATGAAGAATTAAAAGCAATTGAAACATACATTTACAGTCATTTAAAATAATTTGACACATTCCTATAAAAAAACGGCGCTCAATAAGCGCCGTTTTCAATTTCAATATGTTACCAGATTTTAACTCGTTTTTCAGGTTCTAAGAACATTGGATCTCCTTTTGTAATTCCGAATGCTTCATAAAAAGCATCTAAGTTTTTAATCGGTACAACCGCTCTGTACATTCCTGGAGAGTGCGGATCTGTTTTCACCTGACTTTTAATGGCTTCGTCACGAGATTTAGTTCTCCAGACTGTCGCCCACGAAATAAAGAAACGCTGCTCCGGAGTAAATCCGTCAATTAAACCGGGATTTCCATTCTTTTTCAAATACAATTGTAAACCATCGTAAGCAGCATTAGTTCCACCTAAATCTCCGATATTTTCGCCTAACGTAAATTTACCATCTACAAAAATTCCAGGAAGCGGTTCTAATGCGCTGTACTGCGCTGCCAATTGACCGCCAAGAGCTGTAAATTGTTTTAGATCTTCTGGAGTCCACCAGTCTACAAGATTTCCGTCAGCATTGTAACGTGCTCCAGAATCATCAAACCCATGAGAAATTTCGTGACCAATTACAGCTCCAATTCCACCATAATTCACTGCTTCATCAGCTTGGTAATTGTAGAAAGGCGGCTGTAAGATTGCTGCCGGAAATACAATTTCGTTATACGAAGGATTAAAGTAAGCATTAACCGTTTGCGGAGACATTCCCCACTCTGTTTTATCAACTGGTTTTCCAAGTTTTGCAAGATTTTCAGCATAAGCCCATTTTGCTAAACTTTTCATATTATCAAAATAAGTCCCGCCTTCGTCTACATTTTTAAGTTCTAATTTTGAATAATCTTTCCATTTATCTGGATATCCAATCTTAACCGTCAATTTGTTCAGTTTCTCAATGGCTTTCGCTTTAGTTTCTTTAGACATCCAAGGCAAAGCATTGATTCTGTTTTCATAAGCTAACATGACATTAGCGATCATGTCTTTCGCTTTTGCTTTTGCTTCAGCAGGAAATAATTTTTCTACATACAATTTTCCTAAAGCTTCTCCCGTTGCTCCGTTGATTACCTGCAAAGCAACTTCTTCGCGCGGACGTTGTTTTAAAGCTCCTGTTAATGTTTTTCCGTAGAAATCAAAATTTGCATTTTCAATCTCTGTCGTTAAAGTTGAAGCAGATTTGTTTAATAAAGACCATTTCAAATATTCTTTCCAAGCTTCTACTTTCTTTTCGGTTAACGTTTTTTCCAAAGCGATCATATAACGAGGCTGCGCAACATTTACCGTATCTAGTTTTGTCATTCCAATTCCTGTGAAATACTTTTCCCATTGAATAGAAGGTGTATTCTTTTTCAAATCGGCAACTGCTGTTGGATTGTATTGTTTTCTTCTATCTCTTCTCTCTACACGATCTAATCTTGGTGTAGACATTTCCACTTCTAAAGCCACGATTTGTTTGGCACTTTCTTTTGCTTTCGCTGGAGATTCTCCAATAAACTGCATCATTCTCGCTACGTGAACTTCGTATTTCTCACGTTTTTCTTTAGAATCTTTATCATCAGAATTGTAGTAATCTTTATCCGATAATCCTAAGGTTCCCGGACTTAGCGTAACAGCATTTTTATTACTGTTTTTAGCATCAGCTCCCACATACACGCCAAAAAAACCTGAACCTCCTGCAAGCTGCATTTCTGTTATGTAGTTTTGAAGATCGGCTACATTTTTAATGGCATCGATTTTTTTCAAATACGGTTTAAGCGGTGTAATTCCCCTTTTGTTTCTGCCAATAGTATCTAAAATCGTATTATACAAGGCAATCGCTTTTCCTTGATCTGTATTCGATTTATACTTGGGATCTTTTGAAGCTTCTTTTAAAATAGCTAAAGCATTATTGTCTGTCTTTTGACGAAGTTCATTAAAACCTCCCCAAGAATTTCTATCGCTTGGAATTTCGGTTTTATCAAGCCAAGCACCGTTTACATAACGGAAAAAATCCTGTTTGGCACTTACTTTAGGATCCATGTTAGAAACATCAATTCCGGGTTCTTTTGGCTTTGCATCTTGCGCCTGAACTGCAGTTAATGAAAACATTACAGAAACCACACAAAACATCGGTTTAGAAAGCTTTTTAATCATTTTTTATTTCATTTTTTGGTACAATTACAAACATATTGTTATTATTTTGATTTCAATGTTAAAATTTTAAAATAATTGATTTGTAAGAATACTATTTAAATTACAGCCTTTGACTGAACTTATTATTTATCAATTTTAGGCATAAGCTTAAATTCAAATCTGTACAAATCTGTAAAATCTGCGTGAAAAAAAAGATGCACAAAAGTATTTCACGCAGATTTTGCAGATTAAAGCAGATCAAATTAGATTTTATTTGTTATTTGAAACTCTTAAAACAAAAAACGGCGCTTGATGAAAGCGCCGTTTTTAGTATTTTATATTTTGATTACCAGATTTTAACTCGTTTTTCTGGTTCAACATACATTTTATCTCCTTTTTTGATTCCGAAAGCATCATAAAAAGCATCTACATTCTGAATAGGCACATACGCTCTGTACATTCCCGGAGAGTGCGGATCGGTTTTTACTTGATTTTTAATCGCTTCGTCTCTGGTTTTTGTTCTCCAAACTGTAGCCCAAGAAATAAAGAAACGCTGTTCCGGCGTAAATCCGTCAATTAAACCTGGATTTCCGTTTGCTTTCAAATACAATTGTAAACCGTCGTAAGCTGCGTTGATTCCACCTAAATCTCCAATGTTTTCACCCAATGTAAATTTACCATCAACGTGAATTCCCGGAAGGGGTTCCAAAGCACTGTATTGATCAGCCAGTTTAGTTCCTAGTTCTGTAAATTGTTTCAAGTCTTGTTCTGTCCACCAGTCTACTAAATTTCCTTCAGCATTGTAACGTGCACCAGAATCGTCAAATCCGTGAGAGATTTCGTGACCAATTACAGCACCAATTCCACCATAATTAACCGCTTCGTCAGCTTGGTAATTGTAGAAAGGCGGTTGTAAAATCGCCGCTGGGAATACAATTTCATTGTACGATGGATTGTAATATGCATTTACCGTTTGAGGAGACATTCCCCACTCGGTTTTATCAACTGGTTTGTTTAGTTTTTCAATTCCTTTTTGGAAATTCCATTTTGATACGTTTTTCATGTTATCGAAATACGTTCCGCCTTCAGCAACACTTTTAATCGTTAATGCCGAATAATCCTTCCACTTATCAGGATATCCAATTTTGATGGTGATTTTGTTCAGTTTTTCAATCGCTTTTACTTTTGTTTCTGGAGACATCCAAGCCAAAGCGTTGATTCTGTTTTTGTAAGCCAAAATCACATTCTGGATCATTTTCTGCGCTTTCTCTTTTGCTTCAGCAGGAAATAATTTTTCTACATACAGTTTTCCAAGTGCTTCACCAACTGTTCCGTTTACTAAATTAAGTGCTCTTTCTTCGGCAGGAAGCTGTTTAATTGCGCCTCTAAGAGTTTTGCTGTAAAAATCGAAATTAGCTTTATCAATTTCAGTGGTCAATTTACTGGCATTACTATTCAGCAAATCCCATTTTAAATATTCTTTCCACTGTGCTACTTTATTTTCTTTGAAAACAGTTTGCAGAGCAGTCATGTATTTTGGCTCGCTTACAATTACAGTATCTAATTTAGTAATTCCTAAACCTGTAAAATACTCGTTCCATTTAATGGCTGGTGTTACTTTTTGAACATCAGCAATCGTCATTGGGTTGTATTGCAAACGGCTGTCTCTTCTTTCCACTCGGTTTAACCTTGGCTTAGACAATTCTGTTTCTAAAGCTAAAATTTCGGCAGCGCTTTGTTTTGCTTTTTCTGGAGATTCGCCAATAAACTGAAGCATTCGAGCAACATGCGATTCGTATTTTGCACGTTTTTCTTTAGAATCCTTATCTTCAGAAGTATAATAATCTTTATCTGGAAGTCCAAGTCCGCTTGGGGCAAGAGTTACCGAGTTTTTAGAACTGTTTTTATCATCGGCACCAATGTAAATTCCAAAAAATCCCGAACCGCCTTCTTTTTCCATTTCGATTAAATATTTCTGAACATCAGCTACATTTTTAATGGCGTCGATTTTTTTCAAATACGGTTTTAAAGGTTCAATTCCTTTTTTATTTCTTCCGATAGAATCTAAATAGGTATTAAATAAGTTGATTGCTTTTCCTTGATCTGTGTTTGATTTGTATTGAGGATTTTTCGAAGCATCTTTTAAAACTGTCATTACATCTTTGTCAGTTCTTTTGATTAACTCGTTAAAACTTCCCCAAGTGGTACGATCACTTGGAATTTCAGTTTTGTCCAGCCACGTTCCGTTTACATATTTAAAGAAATCTTGACTTGGACTAATCGCCGTATTCATGTACGATACGTTGATGCCCGGCTCTTTTGCCGGAGTATTTTGTGCATTTGCAGCTGATAGTGACAGCATTAGCGAAAAAGCACAAAACAATGGGTTACTTAGTTGTTTTTTCATTTATTTATACGTTTCGAGTGTTTATACAAACATATTGTGAATATTTGGAAGTGCGTGTTAAAATTTTTTGAATAATTTACCTCATCATAAAATTGTATAACAACCTGCCTTAAAATACATTCTGTTAAAAAGCCGTTATAGTTACCGCTTTTAAAACGCTCTTTTTGTACTTTTGCGCCAAATTACTTTTATGAAATCGCTTCTTTACAAATACCGCAAATTCTTCATTGTATTAATTGTATTTTCTGCCATCACGATATCTTTATTTTATTCGGCTTTAAAGCCAAAGAAAGACTTACCTATTTACAATCCAGCCGATGTAAATCCAGAATTGGTCGACAGTACGGTTCAGTATAAAAGTAAATACCATACGATTGCCGATTTTTCGTTTGTAAACCAAAACGGCGATACCATAACCCAGAAAAATTACGAAGGCAAAATTTATGTTGCTGATTTCTTCTTTACGACCTGCGGATCTATCTGCCCAAAAATGTCTACCAATCTGGCAGGTGTTCAAAAAGCCGTTTTGAATAACCCAAAAGTAATGCTGCTTTCTCATACGGTTTTCCCAGAAGTGGACAGTGTTTCGGTTTTAAAAGCGTATGCGGTAAAATATGGTGTGGTCGACAGCAAGTGGAATTTGGTAACGGGTGATAAAAAAGAAATTTACAAAATGGCGCGCCAGTCCTATCTGGCCGTAAAATTAGGACGACCAGATCAATTATATGATATGGTTCATACCGAGAATTTTGTGCTGGTTGACCAAAAAAGACGTGTCCGCGGATTTTATGACGGAACCAATCCAGAAGAAATCAAACGTCTTTTAGATGACATAGATTTCTTATCAAAAGAGTAAAAAAGTCTTCTTTTTAGAAACATTTAGCATTTGTCCAAGTGTTAATTATCTTTTAATAGATAATAATTACCTATTTTTGCAATCTAAACTCAATCTAAATAAGCTTGCAAAATACTATACACACTCTGAAAAAAGGCGACAAAGCCATTATCAAAGATTTTGATATAGATCTTATTCCATTAAAATTATTAGAAATGGGTTGTCTGCCGGGCAGCGTAGTCGAATTGCTGCAAGTTGCCCCTTTTGGAGATCCTTTATATCTGGACATAAACGGATCGCATGTTGCGATTCGTATTGAAACCGCTCGCGAAATTGAAGTTGAACTTATCCAAAACAATTTATAATGAGCGTTCAGAATATCAATGTTGCCCTTATTGGAAATCCAAATACCGGAAAAACATCTGTCTTCAACCAGTTAACAGGTCTTAACCAGCAAGTGGGAAATTACCCAGGAATTACGGTAGAGAAAAAAATGGGTTTCTGCAAGTTACCTAATAATGTAAAAGCCAATATTCTAGACTTACCCGGAACCTACAGTTTGAACGCCAGCTCGATGGACGAAAGTGTCGTTATTGAACTTTTACTAAATAAAAACGACAAATTATATCCAGACGTTGCCGTAGTAGTTACCGATGTGGAGAATCTAAAAAGAAATTTACTGATTTACACCCAGATAAAAGACCTTGAAATTCCCACGATTTTAGTCATCAACATGTCGGATCGTATGGAACGTAAAGGAATTTCACTGGACATTCCGTATTTAGAAGAAAAACTAAAAACCAAAATTGCTTTAGTGAGTTCACGAAAAGGACACGGAATTGAAAAATTAAAAGAACTCATCGTTTCTTATAAAACCATTCCGCACGAACCCTGTTTAAATGCTTCGGTAATTGATCCTGAGTATTTTCAAAAATTACAGCATGCTTTTCCAAATCAATTAATGTATAAATTGTGGCTGGTAATTACGCAGGATGTCAATTTCTCTAACTTAGACCGAAATGAAATCCGAAGCACTTTAACCAAATCACATTCTGAACTAAAACGCCTTCAGCAAAAGGAAACCATCAAACGGTACCAATTTATCAATGATGTTTTAAAAGAAGGATTAAAAGTCGATGCCTCGATGGCAAAGGATGTCCGCGCCAAATTAGACCGCATTCTTACGCACAAAATTTGGGGTTATGTTATTTTCTTTGCGATTTTATTCCTGATCTTTCAATCAATCTTCAGCTGGTCAACCATTCCAATGGATTTTATTGATGGCACTTTTGCTTCTTTAAGCAGCTGGGCAGCCGAAACATTACCAAGCGGTATTTTAACCGATTTACTTTCGCAGGGAATTATTCCGGGAATTGGCGGTGTGGTTATTTTCATTCCGCAGATTGCCGTGTTATTTTTATTCATTTCAATTTTGGAAGAAAGCGGTTATATGAGCCGTGTGGTATTTTTGATGGATAAAATCATGCGCCGGTTCGGACTTTCTGGAAAAAGTGTTGTGCCTTTGATTTCGGGAACGGCCTGTGCCATTCCGGCAATTATGGCAACCCGAAATATCGAAAACTGGAAAGAACGTTTGATTACTATTTTGGTAACACCGTTTACGACCTGTTCGGCACGATTACCCGTGTATGCCATTATCATCTCGCTTGTGGTACCGAGCAAACGCGTTTTCGGATTTCTGAATGTTCAAGGATTAACCTTAATGGCGTTGTACGTTTTAGGATTCTCTGCCGCGATTTTGTCTGCTTATATTCTAAATAAGGTTTTAAAATTAGAATCGAAAACCTATTTCGTGGTTGAAATGCCAAGTTACAAAATGCCGCTTTTCAAAAACGTTGGCATCAATGTAGTAGAAAAAACAAAAGCCTTTATTGCCGGAGCTGGGAAAATCATTTTGGCGATTTCGATCATTTTATGGTTCCTGGCTTCTTACGGTCCGGGGAAAGAATTTAATGATGCGGAAACCATTGTAAAAGAAAGATTTGCCAATACCACTCTAGATGAAACCCAGTTTGAAAACGAAGTCAATTCTCAAAAACTAGAGAACTCTTATATCGGATTAATGGGACGCGCCATCGAACCCGTTATTCAACCTTTGGGTTACGATTGGAAAATTGGTATTGCCCTAATCAGTTCGTTTGCAGCGCGTGAAGTTTTCGTTGGAACTTTAGCAACCATTTACAGCGTTGGTGATACCGACAACGAATCGACCATAAAAAGCAAAATGCAGGCAGAAATTCGTCCAGATACTGGAAAGAAAGTTTTTGATTTTCCAACGGGAATTTCCTTACTGCTGTTTTATGCTTTTGCCATGCAGTGCGCCAGTACATTGGCAATTACCAAAAAAGAAACGAACTCGTGGAAATGGCCTGCTATGCAGTTAGTGTTCATGAGCGGATTGGCTTATTTTGCCGCATTAATTGCATATCAGCTTTTAAAATAAAAAGTTATGTTTCAAGAAATTATTGCCTTTACGATATTAGGACTAGCCGTTGCTTATCTAGTCAAAAAATTCTTTTTCAAATCCAAAAAGAAAAAAGATTGCGGCGGCGGCACGGATTGCGGCTGCGGGTAGGTTTTTAGTATTCAGTTTTCAGTCGCAGTTTTCAGTTTTCAGTCTCAGTTTTTAGTATTCAGTCGCAGAATGCCCCAGTGGGGTAAATATCTATAGAAAATACGTATATCCACACAAAAGCCCCATCGGGGCGACACATTTGATCACAATGCATTATGTAATTGTTTAAAATATGTCGCCCCGATGGGGCTTTTTTGTTTTTGGCGTTTTGTTTCTATAGATATGCCGCCCTTCTAGGGCTTTCTGCGATTTTAAAAGAGGAAAGAAACAAGAAGAAAGACTGAATACTGTGACTGAATACTGCGACTTTAAAGAGGAAAGAAGCAAGAAGCAAGACTGAACACTGAGACTAAAAACTGAGACTGAATACTAAGACTGAATACTAAGACTGAAAACTGAGACTGAATACTAAGACTGAAAACTGAAAACCGAGACTGAAAAACTAAAAACCAAAAAAAACCTATTTTAATAGAAAAAAAACTTCTACGGAACCTTAAATATCTGATACTGAAATAATTTTGCAATGAAAATTAATACCACCAAAACATTTTGTATCATGAAAAAGATTATAATAGCCCTGCTTCTTAGCAGCGGATTTATGATGGCGCAAACCAAATCCGTAGTAACTAAATTTGGAGAAATCGTCAACATTCATCCTTTTGTAAATAATGGTTTAACCGCTACAAACGGATATATTCAATTAGGAGGTGCTTTAACAAAACCTTCTGTCCTCACTACAACATCCAGTTTTACTTTAGCATTCTCAGGTCTACAGACTGGTTTGGGAACTGACAACGTTCTGGTTACCGACGCTTCTTCTGGCGTGTTGAAAATGATTTCCGCTTCGGCATTTACGCCTTATTATTGGGGTGTAAAAGGAAATTCCGGAACTGATCCCGACAACAATTTTATTGGAACGACCGATTCAAGAGACTTGATTTTCAAAACCTCTGGAGCAGAACGATTACGCTTAGCCGCTAATGGCTTTTTAGGAGTTGGATTATCTCAGGTAAGCGCATATGGCACAACGCCAAAATACGCACTCGACGTAGCCAATGATATTCACATTTATAGTAACAGAGTCAACTATACTTCTGGCCGACTTATATTCGAAAACCAGCAAATTGACTGGGGTGGTGCGCAAGGAAGCGGAACGTATCTGCTAGACGGACAAGACAATGGTTCCAGAAGAGAATGGTTCTTTGGAAAACCATACGATAATGTTGGTACTGGCGCAAAAAGTTCTTTTGTATTGAAATCCATGCAAACGGATGCCTTAAATTATTCGCTGGCACAAAATGGTGTTGGAGTCTATCATTTGTATGTAGATGGAATTAACAATAGAATTGGTATTGGAACCGTAAACCCATCTACATCTCTGGAAGTTTCTTCTACTTCAACTTCACTAAACCCGCTAAAATTAAACGGACTACAAACTGGAGCTTCAACAGATCAAATGTTAACCGTCGATAACAATGGCGTTGTTCGTAAAATGCCAATCATAAAAGGTCGTGTTTCTTGTGCCAATGCCGTATCGCAGGTAATTAATGATGCCAACGTAACCTCAACTGCCACCATAAGTCTGACTTACGAAACACCATCAAATGGAAGCGTAATCAGCGTGGCGCTGGGAACACGCACTGCTGGTTCTGGTTTTACCGTTCTGTATAGCACAGCACCTCCTACTAATTCATATGTAAACTATACTATTCTGCCGTAGTTTTTTTAGTCGCAGTTTTCGGTTTTCAGTCGCAGTGGTCAGTCTCAGTGGTCAGTCTCAGTCTCAGTGCTCAGTCTTTCTTCTTGCTTCTTTCCTCTTTTTAAAGTCCCAGTAGTCAGTCGCAGAAAGCCCTAGCAGGGCGACATATCTATAGAAAATAATAACGTAAATCAAAATAAGCCCCGTAGGGGCGACATGTTCTATACATGCATTCATAAATATCGAAATATATCGCCCCGCTGGGGCTTTTTTGTTTTTGGCGTTTTGTTTCTATAGATATGCCGCCCTGCTAGGGCTTTCTGTGACTTTAAAAAGAGAAAAGAAGAAAGAAGAAAGACTGAATACTGCGGCTTTAAAGAAAAAAGAAGAAAGAAGCAAGATTGAAAACTGAGACTGACCACTGTGACTGAAAACTGTGACTGAGACTGAAAACCGAGACTGAAAACTGATACTAAAAAACTCAAAAAAACCCTATTCTAACAAAATAAAACCTTCTACAGGCTGTATCGTGGATAAGACAGAAATAATTTTGCATCGAAATTCAATTTTAATCTATAATAGTTTTAAATCATGAAAAAAATTATACTAATGCTGTTTTTTAGCAGTGTGGCTATGATGGCGCAGCAAGATAAATCTGTGGTAACCAAATTTGGTGAAATCGTAAATATTAAGGGCTTAATGCTGCACCAGTTTTATATTGAAAGTACAGGACAGTCAATTGCTAATTCGACTACATTTAATGATGTTCCGGGATTAGCCAATTATTCGTATACTGCTACTGATGACGGTACATTACTACTTCAAACAGAATTATACAGCATGCTTCTTGCACCTTCCTCTTCGAGTGCTGCTGCTACCCGAAGCCTGATGGTAGTTCTTATAGACGGTACGCCTGTTTCATACGGAGCCGCTAGTATTACAACACCAAACTCTAACTTGTTTACTTCTTCGGCGTTGATGTGGACCACCCCAACCAACATTACAACCAAATTTAAAGTAACAAAAGGAACAACATACAAGATTACGGTGCAAGCCAGAAACATGGAACCAAAATCATCTGGAGTCTATGGAGGTTATACAGGAACATATGAGACCAATGGTTTTTCTGCTCCATCGTCTATAACAGGTACTTTAATTCTCGACTAAAGATAAATTTCATTTTTTGCAACATTATTGCAAAATCTACAATAAACCAAAACCTTACTGTAATTAATTAATTCTCAAAAGCTCCATAATTAGGTTTATGGGGCTTTACTTGTTGATATTGTCTTTTATTGATATTTAAAAACCGTATTGAGGACATCAACCCCAAAACGCCAAAATACATTTGCCCCGAAATGCTAATTTTTAAACTAAAATAATTTTTATATCATGAAGAAAATTACACTACTGCTCTTACTGAGCAGTGGGTTTATAATGGCGCAGACCAAACAAGTCGTAACCAAATTTGGGGAAATTGTAAATATTAATCCTTTTGTAAACAATGGTTTGGAAGCCAACAATGGTTATATACAGCTTGGAGGTCCTTTAACGCATCCTTCTGCTTTAAAAACTTCGCCCAGTAATACCTTAAAAATACTTGGACTTCAAACAGGTACTGCCTTAGATAGTATTTTGGTAAACGATGCTGCGACGGGAATCTTAAAAAAAGTAGCATCAAACGATCTCATCGCCAATGCTTGGACGCTTAAGGGTAACACAGGAACCTCTGCTGCCAATTTTCTTGGAACTACTGACGCACAGAATCTTATTTTTAAAACCAACTCAGTAGAAAGAATGCGTATGCTGAGTACTGGATTTATTGGTATTGGAACTACTACTCCAACTACAGCACTTGAAGTTACTTCAACTGCAGACCCACTTAAATTAAACGGTTTGCAAACTGGTGCAACATCAGACCAATTGCTAACCGTTAATGCAAGCGGCGTTGTGCGTCAGCAAACTGTTAGCAGTATGGTGGCAGCGGGTACTACACATACTTTAGGTCTTTCGGGAAGTACATTAACGAGTACTGTAAATGGCATTGCGCCAACGGTTAATTTATCTACCTTACCTATTGCGGGAGATGTTACAGGAACATTAGCCGCTTCTACAGTAGCTAAAATAAACGGTTCGCCACTAGGTACTACAACAGGAGCCGTTACGGGAGCAAGATTGATGTACAATGGTACACAATGGCTGCCAACAACCAGTCCAGACTGGAGTTTAACAGGCAATGCAGGAACTAACGCTTCAACTAATTTCTTAGGTACAACGGATAATAATGACCTTGTTTTTAAAACATCAAATAACGAAAGAGTACGTGTAGGAACTAATGGATTTATGGGTATTGGGCTTGCAACAGGTAATAATACTACAGGAACTACACCCAATTATATGTTAGATGTAATAGATGATATTCATATTTCAAGCCAACGAGCAGGTGCTTCTACCAGATTGATTTTAGAAAATCAAGGTAATACTCCAAATAATGCACTTGGTATATTTATGCTAGACGGACAGTCTACTGGGTCACGCAGACAATGGTATTTGGGTAAAGCTTATCTGTCTCAAGGTTCAGGTGGAAATGATAACTTTATCATAAGTTCTGGATTAACAGATGTTGTAAACTCTGGTTATGCAGGAGCGCTTAGTGCTGGTGTTAGTCCGCATTTTTATGTTGATGCCAAAAACAATCGTATAGGTGTTAATACCATCAATCCTAGAAATACATTAGAAATAAACGCAACCACAGACCCGCTTAGGTTAAATGGTTTACAAACCGGTGCGAAAACCGACAATATATTAACCGTAGATACCAATGGAGTCGTTCATAAAAGTATGGCTATGAGTACTGGACGTGTTCAATGTAATGGTACGGCTACGATTACGGTAAATGATCCCAACATAACTGCTGCTTCTTCTGTAATGTTAACCATTCAAGACCCTACAGGAACAGGTACTTTCACTTTTACTGTAATGGAAGGAGCACGAGTTTCTGGCAGCAGTTTTTCAATAAAATTTTTAGGTATTGTTCCTGGACCTCCAAACACCTATTGGGTTAGCTATTTAGTGGTGTATTAAAACACCAATTCTTCAAAAAGAAAACAACAAACCAATACTTTACTTACTCAAACTCAGAAAGCCTCATATTTTTTATATGGGGCTTTCGCTTTATAAATCTTGTCTTTTATTATTATTTAAAAACCGTATTGAGGATATTATAGCAATGAAACAGAGGTACTTTTGCGCCAAAATGTTGATTTTAATCTTAAATAATTTCATGTTATGAAGAAAATTACACTTCTGCTACTAATAAGCAGCGGGTTTATGATGGCACAAACTAAACCTGTCGTAACTAAGTTTGGAGAAATTGTAAATATTAATCCCTACGTAAATAATGGTTTAACGGCCACAAATGGATATATCCAGCTTGGAGGTTCTTTAACACAACCTTCGGTTTTAACTACAACAAGTGCTTTTACTTTAGCGATATTAGGACTTCAGGATGGGAGTTCCTCAGACAATATCTTGGTAAACGATCCTACAACAGGGGTTTTGAAAAAAGCAACAACAGCCAGTTTAATTGCCAATGCTTGGAGAATTACAGGTAATGCAGGAATTAGTGCTACGACCAATTTCTTAGGTACTACAGATGCCAACCCAATTGTGTTCAAAACCAATGGAGTTGAAAGAATGCGTATGTTAAGCACTGGTTTTATTGGTATTGGAACCGCTACGCCAACCACCGCTCTCGAAGTTACGGCAGCTGCAGACCCGCTTAAACTAAACGGGTTGCAAACCGGAAACACAGCAACCGATAAAATTATATTGGCCGATAATACAGGAGTTTTAAAAACAACCATAACTCCTGATGCTCTTATTGCCCCAACTTGGAAAATTACTGGTAACTCAGGAACTACAGCGGGAACCAATTTCTTGGGAACTATTGATAACAAAGATTTAGTGTTCAAAACCAACTCAGCTGAAAGAATTCGCGTTACTGGCGCCAATGCATTTACGGGTATTGGTTTAGCAACCAATCCTACATACGGCACTACTCCAAAATACATGCTCGATGTGGTAGATGATATTCACATTATTAGTGGTAGAACAAGTTTCACTTCAGGACGATTTATATTAGAAAATCAGCAGGTGGACTATGGAGGGAATCAAGGGAGCGGAATGTATATGCTAGATGGTCAAGACAATGGATCTAGGAGAGAATGGTTTTTTGGAAAACCCTATTTATCAATTGGTTCAGGCGGACTAAATTCATTTGTTTTAAAATCAATGTTAACAGATAATCTTGATTATTCGCTAGCCAATAATCCCATTGGAACCACTCACATGTACATTGATGGTAAAAACAACCGTATCGGTATTGGAACAATAAATCCAGCAACCGCGCTGGAAATTACATCAGCCGCAAATCCACTTAAACTAAACGGTTTGCAAGCAGGAGGAGCATCAGACAATATTGTGGTAGCAGATAACACTGGTATCTTAAAAACAATACCTCGAAACTCGGTAGCCGATAATTTAGGAAATCACACCGCGACGATGAACTTAAACATGAACAATAATGATATTAATAATGCCAAAACTATTTATTTAAAAAGCGATCTTCAGTTTGCTGATAAAACGACATCAAACCTCAACACGATTACTTTAAATAAAAACAATGGTGTTTTTAATATTACCAACTCTAACGGAACCACTCCTTTATCGATAGATGAAACCACTTCTAAAACGACGGTAACCGCAGCCCAAATAACAAAAGGTACAGATGGAACTGGAGTTGCTGCAGACCAAGTCGCTACCGCTCTAGATGCCAGCGGTAATGTCATTTGGAAATCTTTAAATCAAATTAAAGGCGCTATGGTACCACAATTTATACTAAGAAGTACTGGAACATCCGCTTATAATTCAGATGTTTATTCTGATATTCCTGGATTATCTAATTATGACTATATCCCTACTGCAAGCGGAACTTTAATTCTTGATGCTTCATTATATAGTATAATTACTGGAGGAACGTATGCAGGTCCTGGTCCTATCATGGCTAAAACTTGGATGGTACTTTATATAAATGGAGTCTCTCCTGGTGGTAATAACAGTCCATTTGCTATAGCTACAAATATTGCCCCAGGAAACCCAACAGATTATGCTAATGGAGGAAAAGAGTGGGCAACATCATCTAAAATATATGTCGTAATTCCTGTAACTAAAGGAACTAAATATACTATTTCTATAAGAGCCAGAACGGTTGAAAGACTTAAAGGTGCTACTACCTTTGGAACGTATGCTGGAACTTATAACAACAGTGGTTATGGTGTTTCCTCGAGTTTGGTTGGAACGTTGGTTATAAACTAATCGATATTGGCACTAAGCACTATATAAAGTGCTTTTGTGATTACTATTGATTTTCATCTAAAATATATTTTTTTGATCATGAAAAAAATAACAATTATACTATTGATTAGCAGTACGTTTATGATGGCACAGACCAAATCAGTCGTGACAAAGTTTGGCGAAATCGTAAATATTAACCCTTTTGTAAACAATGGTTTAACAGCTGTAAATGGCTATATTCAGTTAGGAGGAGCATTAACACAACCATCGGTATTAACGACAGATGTGTATACGTTAGCCTTATTGGGTATTCCATCTGGTACTGCTTCAGACAATATTTTGGTAAACGATCCTGCTACAGGCATACTAAAAAAAACAACAACAGCCGCTTTGATCGCAAATGCTTGGAGAATTACGGGTAATGCAGGAATAGATCCGTCGATTCAGTTTCTGGGAACTCCAGATGCCAACGATCTTGTTTTTCAAACCAACTTGGTTGAAAGATTGCGTATGCCTAGTACGGGTCTTGTGGGTATAGGAACTGCCGCGCCAACTAAAGCGCTTGAAATTACGGCTGCCACAAATCCTTTAAAATTAAACGGTTTACAAGCTGGAAACACAGCAACTGATAATATAGTGCTGACAGATAATACGGGAATTTTAAAAACAACCCTGACTCCTGATGTCCTTCTTACCCCTGTATGGAAAACTACAGGTAACACAGGAACCACCGCAGGAACCAATTTTATAGGAACTATCGATGCACAAGATCAAGTTTTTAAAACCAATTCGGTTGAAAGAATTCGTATTAGCAACACCAATGGATTTACAGGTATTGGTTTGCCTAATAATACTGCATACGGTACCACTCCAAATTATATGCTCGATGTAGTAGACGATGTTCATATTAGCAGCAGCCGAATAGAGAATACTTCTGCCAGACTGATTATGGAAAATCAAAACACAGTCGCTGGAAGCACAGACTTAGGAGTGGGTATGTATGTTCTAGACGGACAGAATAATGGATCGCGCCGACAATGGTTTATGGGTAAAGGGTATCTTCCTGAAGGTACAGGAGGAAATGATAACTTTATGCTGACTTCTGGATTAACAGACAACCTGAATTACTCTTATGCACAAGCTACGAATACAAATGTTAAAACCCATTTGTATGTTGATGGTAAAAACAACCATATTGGTATAGGAACTATAAATCCAACCACAGCACTGGAAATTTCTAGTAATGGTGTTACACCAAGTCCGCTAAAATTAAACGGACTTCAAGCAGGAACCGCAACTGATGACATTGTATTGGTAGATAATACAGGTGTTTTAAAAACACTAGCCCGAAATATCGCAGCTGATAATTTAGGGAACCACACGGCAACGATGACCTTAAATATGAGTAATTATGACATTACAAATGTCAAAAATCTTTCTTTAAAAAGCGATCTTAGAATTTATGATTCAAATACATCATTTCCAAATCCTTTTGTTGTAAATAAAAACAATGGTAATTTTTCTATTGGTCAAGATTATGCAACGCCTTTATTAACAATTAATGAAACAACTTCTAAAACGAATGTACTTAGGCTACAAATAACACAAGGTACTGACGGAAATGCACCAGTCGCAGATTATATTGCGGCTGCAGCAGATACAAATGGTAATGTTATCTGGAAACCGGTAAGCGAGACTACAGGAGCAGTGAGATTGCAATTTAATTTACAAAGTACGGGACTTTCTGCTGATAATTCAGATACCTATACCGATGTACCGGGATTATCGAATTATACGTATGTAGCGCCTTCAGATGGAATTTTAATGCTTCAAAGTATATTATACAGTATGATAACGGGTCCTGTAACGATAACGACAACTCCAGTTATGGCCAAAACGCAAATGAAAATATTTGTAAACGGAATGGATATTGACAATACAGAGCTAATCGCGACAAACACAGGCGCAAACAGTGCAGATTATCAGAATGGAGGAACGATGTTGCCAGAAACCTCTAATATTAATGTCCAAATTCCAGTAACAAAAGGACAAACGTATGTTATTTCGGTACAAGCCCGAACTGTAGAAAAGCTAAGCAATGGTGGCGTTGGAACTTCTGTTGGAACTTACACCTTAGATGATGTTCAAATTCCGTCAACCTTAGTGGGAACTTTATATAATCAATAATAAGAATCGTTTACTTACTAATTCTTAATAGTGAAACTCCATCAGGAAATTATTTCCGGGTGGAGTTTTCGAGTTTTTAAGCGGTTTATTTCTTTTTAGCCGGCGCTGCTTTAGCGTAATAATTAGGAGAAATTTCAATGTTGTTTTTTTCCAGATACTCGGCATAATAATCCAGTTTGAGTTTGGTATCGTCTTCATTTCCATCTACCGGAATATCGGCATACCATTCTAAAAGCACTACACGTTTGGGCAAGACATTTGTAATTCGGTAATAATAACGCGGATCATCGACATTATAACGTCTGTGAAACAAAGTCATACGATTGTCGATTGTTTCATAAAAACATTTGTCGATCGCGGGATTACACTGGGTTTGAATGTAATACTCGCAAACATCGTTACTGTAATCGATATTATCTACCACCGCAGTAATTTTTAAAACCACTCCGCTGGAAGAAGCAACAGGAACGCCACCTACTAAAGCAAATCTCCACTCGGGAGTACTGGTTACGGTCACAAGATCATTTCTCAATCTGATTTTTGTAGTACGAATGGAATCGCCGTCTTTCACAGACACTTCATCCTTAATAGTGGTTTGCGCCGTACACAATACACTGAATACGAGTAGCGTAATGAGGTATATTTTTCTCATTTTAATTTTGTTTTTGGTTCGGGCACAAATATATTGCAAATCTTGTCAGGAAAAATACTACTATTTCAAAATAGTACGATTTGGCTTTAATTATTATTTTAAAAACGTATTGCGCCTATTTTTCGGTTTCACAGCTTTTAATTTTGATAGAATTTTTAAATCAAATCACCATGATAACTGAAGAAGATAAAATCGAAATCATAAAAGACCTTAGAGTGGCAAGACTGCTGTGGTTTGCTATTGGCTTTTTTCTAGCTACGCTTATTATGTATTTTGTGAGTTTTTAAGACTTGGTAGAAGAAAGAAGAAAGAGGAAAGATTTTTTTGAGACGTTTTTAAGAAAGAAGCAAGAGGAAAGATTTTTTGGGGACGTTCTTAAGAAGAAAGAAGCAAGAGGAAAAATTTTTTGGGACGTTTTTAAGAAGCAAGAGGAAAGACCTATATATGTAAATGCAGATGCCCCAGCGGGGGTGAAATGTTTATAGAAAAAATTCATCATCATTTATAAAGCCCCAGCGGGGCGACATGTTAAACAAAACAATTGCATAAGGCATTGCCATCAAAATATGTCGCCCCGATGGGGCTTTTTCTATTTCACGCATTTTTGAATCTATAAATATGAAACCCCGCTGGGGCTATATCTGTTTTATGATATTTCCATTTTCTATATATATACCGCTCCGATGATGCTTTATTTTTTCGTATGAATTAATTCTATAAGCATTTCACCCCGATGGGGCATCATCATATTTCACTATCTGAGACTCAACTCATAACCCATAACTCATAACTCATAACCCATAACTCATAACTCATAACTCATAACTCATAACTTATAACTCATAACTCATAACTCATAACTTATAACTTATAACTTATAACTTATAACTAAAGAAAAACCTCACTTCACCCCTTCCCACTCCGCATAAAACTGCGCTAGAAATGTTTGCATGTAGCGGTGTCTCTCTTCGGCGATTTGTTTTCCTTTTGGAGTGTTCATTTTGTCTTTTAACAGCAGAAGCTTTTCATAGAAATGGTTGATTGTTGGAGCGTTGTTCTTTTTGTACTCCTCTTTGGTCATATTGGTCACTGGGGCGATTTCAGGATTGTAAAGGGCTCTGTTCTTAAAACCCCCATAATTAAAGGCTCTTGCAATTCCGATAGCTCCAATGGCGTCCAATCGATCTGCATCTTGAACAACATCCAATTCGACCGACGAGAATTTCTTTTCGAAATTTCCGCCTTTATACGAGATATTTTCAATGATATTGACCACATGAAGGATTATATCCTTTGAAACATTTTGAGCTTCTAAAAACGCTCGTGCTGTTTTTGGTCCAATAGTTTCATCACCGTTATGAAATTTGCTATCGGCAATGTCGTGCAATAAGGCGCCCAATTCTACTATTGTATGATCACAATCTGTGTCTTTTGCAATTAAAAGAGCATTTTTATAAACACGCTCTATGTGAAACCAATCGTGTCCGCCTTCGGCATCGTTTAGTTTCTCTTTTACAAAAGCAATGGTTTTAGGAATAAGTTCAGATGTATTCATACACGTTTTTTAAGTACAATTTATAAAAAATGTTGATTGCCAAAGATTAAAAATCTTCAGCAATCAACAGTGTTTTGGAAATTTTAAAATTCTAGTTTTAGATTCAGTTTAAATGCTCATTGTATTTCCTTCGACTTCGCTCAGGAGGACACGCTTAGTAGTCCGAAATCAACAATTTAAAATCTTCTAGTTTTTAGATTCAAGTTTAAATTCTCATTGTATGTCTTCCTGAACGTAGTCGAAGGACACATACAGTACGGATTTAGCATGAGATCCTTCGACTTCGCTCTGGAGGACACGCTTAGTAGTCCGAAATCAACAATTTAAAATCTTCTAGTTTTTAGATTCAAGTTAAATTCTCATTGTATGTCTTCCTGAGCGTAGTCGAAGGACATACAGTACGGATTTAGCATGAGATCCTTTGACTTCGCTCAGAAGGACACGCGTAGTAGTCCTAAATCTAAAATCTGAAATCAACAATCTAAAATCTGAAATCAACAATCTAAAATCTAAAATCAACAATCTGAAATCCTCTATAGTCTCGCAGGTTCCACCCATTTAAAGATGTGCGATTCTTGTGGTATTACGAGTCTTTCAGAGATTTTTGCCATACGAGCTGGCAGTTTCATTAAATAATCACGTGCTTTTTCGGCTTCGTCTGTCAAACTAGTTAGTTTGTCAATTTCCCATTTATTGATTAATTTCTGCATGATGTCTACGTAATCATTTGCGGTGTAAACGCCAATACGCTGCGCAGAATCAGAGAAATGTTCAAAAGCCGAGCTGATTTTTTGTCCCGATTCTCTCAAGAAATGCGCCGGCATTACGATTTTTTGTTTCATCATGTACTGAAACGCTAATATCATTTCGCTTGGGTCAACTTGGAAAATTCTAGTAACAAATTCACTGTATGCATGGTGATGGCGCATTTCATCGCCTGCAATCATTTTACACATTTTAGACAACTTATTATCGCCAAATTTCTTAGCCATTTGTGCTACTCTATTGTGCGAAACATATGTTGCCAATTCCTGAAAACTAGTGTATACAAAGTTTTTGTACGGATCAGTTCCTGTTCCAATATCAAAACCGTCGTTGATTAAATGCTGTGTTGTCATTTCGATTTCACGCATGTTTACACGACCAGACAAATACAAGTATTTATTTAAAAGATCACCGTGTCGGTTTTCTTCCCCTGTCCACTGTTTTACCCATCTGGCCCAGCCGTTTCCGCCGTTTTCAACCTGATCCACTTGATCAACACCTTCAACATCCATCAGCCAGGATTCATAAGTTGGTAATGCTTCTTCGGTAATGGTGTCACCTACAAGCGTTACCCAAAAATCGTATGGCAATTCTTTGGCGATTTCGCGTAATTCTTTTACTTCTTCAAAGAAATTTTCTCCTTGAGAATCTGGTAAAAAATCAGACGGCTGCCAAATTTTTTCAACTGGGATTAAATACTGTTCAACGAAGCTGTCCACGTTTTTTTCCAAAAACTGCATCACTTCTAACCTAATGTTTTTTATAGACATTACTAATTCTAGATTGGGATTTAAGCTTTGAGGCGCTTAAATCTATTTATACTCGTTAATTCCTTCTTTCACTGTCTTTTCAGTAATCTCCATCAATTCTTCAAACTTATAGTCCTTTACAGCCATGGGCTGGTGTGCGGTTAAAGTAATATGGTTTCCTAAACCAACTGGAAACATTCCGTAACGGACCATTTTCCATGAATTATTGATACTCACTGGTACCACATACGCCGAAGGCGCATATTTACATAAGATTTTTAAACCGCTTTGGGCAAATTCTTTAGGTACTCCCGTTTTACTACGTGTGCCTTCCGGGAAAATTACTGCTGATCTAGTGTTTTTTTCTATATATTCAGACAAGCCTTTGATTACTGGAATCGCTTGTTTAGGGTCTTTACGGTCAATAAGCACAGATCCGCCATGTCTCAAATTAAAAGAAACACTTGGAATCCCGCTGCCTAACTCTTTCTTACTTACAAATTTACAATGAAAACGTCTAAAGTACCAAATCATTGCCACGATATCGTACATACTTTGATGATTGGCTACAAAAATGATCGGTGCGCCTTTCGGAATACCGTCTACGCCCTTTACCGTATAGGTTGTTCCCACAAGGTTGGTGCATTTTAAAAGACAGAAATTCAAATAATCCACACTTTTTTTATGTGCCTGATAACCAAAAAGATTAAGGCAGATCCATTGTATCGGGTGAAAAATCGCCAGACACAATCCAAAACACAAATAATAAATTACAGAAATTGGATATGAAATGATCTTTTGCATGCTTGAAAAAATTTGAGGTCAAAAGTAGTAAATATATTTTTAGCGGTATAAAAATTGAAAACAATAACCGTTTTTATGGTTTAATTGTACCTTTGCTGCTCAAATTGCAAATGTTTTCTGAATTAAATGAACTTCACTTATCCTAAAAATGAACGCTTAAAAAGCAGAACGACGATTGGATTACTGTTTTCTGAAGGGAAATCAGTGTCGAAATATCCGCTTCGTTTGGTGTACCGTCAAGTGGATGAAAATTCAGAAGAAGGAACTAAGATTGGGGTTTCGGTTTCAAAAAAATACTTCAAGAAAGCCGTTGACCGCAATTATTTCAAAAGAGTTTTAAGAGAAACGTACCGTTTGAACAAACATCTGCTTTTGGATCAACTGAACCAGAACTACTCGATCATGCTTTTTTACCAAAGCAAGGACCGTTTGACGTATGAGGAAATCAATACCAAAACCATTCAGCTGTTTGAGAAATTTACCAATCAGATAAACAAATCTGAAGAAACGGAACCGAAAATCGAGCCTTAAATCCCAAAAGGTAAGATTATTAACCAGATTCGATAAAAAAATCGTAGTTTTAGCTTCTATAAATCGCTTACGTGTTTTTATACACTTTGTATCTGCCCATTTTATTAAAAAGATTTAAAAGAAAAAAGAATAATCATGAATCGCTATTTCAAGAAGAAATTCATTATACCAACCGTTGCCGCAGGATTTTTATTTATTGGAACCAGTTTCAAAGAAGACTTTTTTGAGATTGCCAAGCAAATTGAAATTTTCACCACTTTATTCAAAGCCGTTAACACCAATTATGTAGACGAAACGAATCCAGGTGATTTAATGGACAAAGCCATTAAAAGCATGCTTGGAAGTCTAGATCCTTACACGGTTTATTTTAACGAACAGGATGTTGTGAATTTTAAAATCAACAACACTGGAGAATATACTGGAATTGGTGCTATGATTGCGCGTAAAAAAGACCGCTTGATTGTTCGCGAACCATACAAAAACTATCCAGCTGATAAAGCAGGTTTAAAGGCAGGCGATGAAATTATTCAGATTGGGGATGTTTTAATTGCAGATTTTAAAGATGATGCTTCGCAGTTATTGAAAGGAACTAAAAACACTAAAATCAGTATAAAATACCTTCGACAGGGAAAAACCTATACTACAGAACTGGTTTTGGATGAAGTTGATATTAAATCGGTTCCGTTTTATGGGAAAATTGATGATAAAACGGGTTATATCGTTTTGGCACATTTTAGCAGAAAAGCTTCAGCAGAAGTAAAAGATGCTTTGGAAAAACTAAAAGCACAGGGTTCGACCCAGATTGTTTTGGATTTAAGAGGAAATCCGGGTGGTTTGCTAAATGAAGCGATTGATATTTGTAATTTGTTTGTTCCGAAGAATGAAGTAATTGTAACGACAAAATCGAGAATTGAAAAACACAACAATACGTATAAAACGACTAAAGAACCGATAGATACTGAAATTCCGCTGGCTATTTTGGTAAACGGAAGAAGTGCTTCGGCATCTGAAATTGTTTCGGGCGCTTTGCAGGATTTAGATCGTGCTGTAATTTTAGGAAGCCGTAGTTTTGGTAAAGGGTTAGTACAGCGTTCTGTTGACCTGACTTACGGAACACAGCTTAAAGTTACCATTTCTCGTTATTATACTCCATCTGGACGTTGTATTCAGGCTTTGGATTATGCTCATAAAGATAAAAACGGTGTGGCCACTAAAACGGATGCGAAGAATTACAATGCCTTTAAAACCCGAAAAGGAAGAACGGTTTATGACGGCGGCGGAGTTTTACCAGACATTGAATTGGAAGAAGCCAAAATGAGCCCAATTACAACCGCTCTATTGAAAAATGACGGAATTTTTGATTATGCTACTACTTACTATTATAAAAACCCAAATTTAGGCGATAAAATCCCGGTTGTAACCGATACGGATTATACTGCCTTTAAACAATATCTAAAAGCCAATAAAATCACTTTTGACACTGAAACCGAAATTGCGTTGAAAAATACATTGAACGCAGCCAAAAATGAAAAAATTGATGAAACCATTGCGCCTGAATACCAACAGTTGTTAGCCGCATTGGAAAAAAGCGAAACTACTTTACTGGATAAAAATCAAAAAGAAATCAGAAACCTGATTCAGGAAGAATTGATCAAAAGATACCAGTATCAAGAAGGATTGTATCAGTTTTACATCAAGAACAATTCAGAAATCAAAAGAGCAGTAAGTGTATTAAATAATCCAACTGAATATAAAACGATTTTAAAAATGTAGAGAAAATGAAACTTGGTCGGGTCTTATTATTGTTTATCATTTACAATTCATCGGCGCAGCAGAAACCCTTCGAAACGATTTATTTTGATTTCGACAAATATACTCTCACGAGTGCGCAGGCTCAGGTTGTAAATACTTTTATAAAAACAATAGACACCACTCAAGTTGAATCGATACAGATTTATGGATATTGCGACGATCGCGGTACAGATGATTATAATATCAAACTTTCTCAGGATCGGGTTAATACGATTCAGAATCTCTTGGTTCTGCACGGACTAAAGCAAAGCAAAATTGTCATTATAGAAGGCAAAGGCCGAATCATTCTCCGCTCAGATACGGTTGAAAATCTTTATAAAACCCGCATGCGCAATCGGCGGGTTGACATTATTGTTGTTAAAAAGAATCGTTTCGGAAAAGAAGTTCATTCGTCTTTTAAAGACAAACTAAAAGTTGGTGATAAGATTTGTGTTGAAAGTATTTTATTTGATTTAGGAAGTGCCAAACTTACTTACTCGGCCAAAAAGGAACTTGACAAAATGGCGATTGCACTTTTAAAACACAAAAACATACGATTTGAAATTCGCGGACATGTGTGCTGCACTCCGGAAATTTACAGCGACGGAATTGACAAAGCAACGAAAGATCGTAAGCTTTCCTGGAACCGAGCTAAAACGGTTTTTGATTATTTAAGTTCGAAAAAAGTTTCTAAAAACAGAATGACTTATCAGGGCTGCGGTAATAAATTTCCTCTCAAAAAAGGAGATCATTTCGACAGAAGGGTAGAATTTTTAATCACCAAAATTTAGCCTTCAGCTCTAGAAAATTCTTAATTCATTTTTTTGAATTTACTTCTATCAAAGCTTTAAAAAATAGTTATTACTTGGTTATTTATAAGCATTTTACAAATTAAAAAATTAGCTTTTTAAAAATCCGAAAAATTATCTATTGCAACATTGTTGCCAATAAGAAAGTTTACGGAAAATTCAAAAATAAACCGTCGGAGTTTAAACTCCGACAGCCTATTATTATAATAATTTACGTTACTATTTTGATTTGGCATTCTGGGTTGATAAAAAGTCCTGTACCAAATTTGACATGTCGAAAGTTGTTCCTTTTTGAACTGGAGGATATTCAGCCAGTGTTTTCAAATGCTCTTGTACAAGTTCCATCATAGGCGCGACAACCCATGAAATTCGTTGTCCCAAATGACCATACGAATCAACACTGTCATAACTTTCAAAAGGATCACTTCTAAGATTAAATGTCAGATATCCGCTAGGATGAATTTCGGCATAATAATTTTCTCTTGTACTGAAATGAATTTTCCAAGGACCTTGTCTAACCGCCATTAATCTACTTTCGTGATAATATAAAAAGTCATTTCTATTGCTTTTTCTTGATTTTCCAAGCCAATACTCTAAATTATTCTTTCCGTCTATATACTGATTCTTTTCTTTTTTTATTTCTTCATTTACATTTGTTACACCCGCAATTGCAGAAAAAGTAGTAAACATATCCATATGCGCCTGAATTCCGTTTAATATTTGATTCGGTTTAATGACGCCCGGCCATCTTAACATAGAAATAGCTCGGACTCCTCCTTCGTAGGTGGTCATTTTTTCACCTCGGAAAGGTGTAGTGGCGCCATAAGGCCAAGAAGAGTGTTCTGGACCATTATCTGTAGAATACCAAACAATTGTATTTTCTTCTAAACCATTTTCTTTTAACCAATCCAATACTAATCCTATGTCATGATCGTGCTGCATCATGCCGCCTCCGTGCATATCTTGATCGTGGGTAAGAGTATCTGCTGCGTGACGCCATTTGTCATTTAAATGAGTATATAGATGCATTCTGCTTGTATTAAGCCACACAAAAAATGGTTTATTATCTTCTTTCGCTTTTTTCATAAAACCTTCTGCTCTTGGAATTACTTCTGCAGCATCAAAATCTTTCATACGTTCAATAGTTAATTGACCTGTATCTTCAATTTTTTGTTTTCCCACTTTTCCAAATCTAGGATCAACCGTTGGGTCATCTTTAGTAGTTGCAAAAGAATGCAACACCCCTCTTGTACCAAATTTTCTTGCAAATGCTTCTGTACCACCCGGATAATTTTTAGCATAATTCTGGTAATCGGGATATTCAGATTGTTCTTGGGTGTTTAGATGATATAAATTCCCGTAGAATTCGTCAAATCCATGAACTGTAGGCAGGTGTTCGTTACGATCTCCTAAATGATTTTTACCAAATTGGCCTGTTGCATAACCTGCCTTTTTGAGAACTTCTGCCAAACTAGGGGATGCTGCCTGTAGGCCAAGTTTATCACCCGGAATTCCAACAGTTACCATTCCGGAACGAATTGGGTATTGTCCTGTAATGAATGAGGCGCGTCCAGCAGTACACGAAGGCTGCGCATAATGATCCGTAAATCGGATTCCTTCATAACCAATACGGTCAAGATTAGGGGTAGTATATCCCATCACGCCCATACCGTAAGCACTTACATTTTCCCAGCCAATGTCATCTCCCCAGATAACAAGTATGTTTGGCTGTTTTTTGTTTTGCGCCTCAACACCATTAGTGGTAAAAAGTATCACTAACATTATACTTAATCCTTTACAAAAGTCTAAATATTTCATACATCTTGATTTTAAAATTAAACTTGTATTGTTTTAGTATTCATTAATCTTAAATAAATGTAACAAATAAAAGAATTGAATTTCAATGTTTTACAACATTTTTATAAGAAATAGTTTGCTTTTTTTATAATGGAATATTTAGTTAACCCAAAACACAAATGGAACTGAATAAAAAAAAACCTTATCTACCACAAGGCAAATAAGGTTTATATAGCAGAAAGTCGGGGTATTATCTATACCATTTGATGTTCTTTTAATGAATTATCCTCGAGTCATGTCAATATGTTCGATATCATCTTCTAAGTACATTTCACTTATTTGGACAAAACCGTGGCTTTCGTAAAACTTTTTCAAATACAATTGTGCTGCTATGGTAATTTTGTCTTTTCCAAAATGGGTTTTAATTCCCGCAATGGCTTCACGCATTAAATCATGCCCCCATTTTCGATCGCGATAATGGGCATCTACGGTAACTCTTCCAATTGAAGCGTTATCGAAACTTATTCCAGCATCAAACAATCTTGAATAAGCGACTATCTTCCCTTCAAATGTTCCAAACAAATGTAATGCTTTCTGATCTTTGCCGTCCATATCTAAATAAACGCAGTTTTGTTCGACTACAAAGATTTCACTTCTTAGTTTGAGTAAATCGTATAGTTCGTTTACCGTTAAAGCTTCAAACGGCTTTATTTTCCATTCTAACATTTTTAAGTTTGTTTTGGGTTTGTGGTTTTAGTTGCGGAGAACAAAATTAAACGAAAACAAAGACGCATGCAATTTACCCTACTATTTTTCCGAGTGTATGTTTACAGCTTTCTGGATAAGTACTTCCGTTATCCATCCAGAGCTTGAATTTCATATTATTGAATAAGTTGCTTGGATTGATCTCGAAGTTTTTAATTTCTACTTCTCGCTTTAAAACCTTTGGTACGATTTCATTAATAAACCAAGAGTTATGTGTGAGTAAAAGTGATTTCTCGAGTCCGGTAACACTTAAAGGTGATAAGAGCAATTCCATTAACGGTTTATCATTTTCATAGCTTTTGGCAAATTCTTTAAAATCAAACTCACGCACAGATTCGTCATCAATAGCATTTACAAAGTCTGATAAAGTTGGGATAAAACGCTGCTGATAATCGGGTAAAATGTGATCTTGTTCGCAAAGGTCTTTTACATTTACTGCTTTGTTATTGCTATTGATTATAGTATGTCCGAAAATGGGAACAATAACTCTTTTGATTCCCCACATAGTATGCAGAATTCTGTGTCTATTATCACTGCAGAGTTCTTTAGTACTATCTATAAAATCATGTATAGGCAGATAGTCTTCGATAACTCCGCCTCGCTTTCTTACTGATATTTGAGAATGTATAACTGAATTCATTTTAAAATTCTAAGAGGTCTTCAAATTTTTCAAAATCGTTTGGATCTTCATTATCATCGTATTCGACAATATTATGAAAGGTTATATTAAGAATATCCAGAAATTGTTTTGCTTGCTGAGTTGAAATCGCATTTGGGAACTCAATATAATCCTTAGTATCAATATCCAAATTGAATTCTGATTTATAAAAAAGTTTAAGCTTTTCTAGTATTTCACTATTGTCTTCATCTATATCTAAAAAATCACTAAGACTGTTTCCCGCCAAATTTTGCATGGAACGCAAATCCATTTCTTGTTTTTCTTTTTTTGCTTCTTCTAAATCATTGAATATTTTTACCACACGTCCTTTTACTTCTTCTTCTGGAAGCTTAATGAGCGATTCATCGGTAAAGAAAAAACTAATTTTGTGTATTACATATTTTGCCACTTTGATACTTATTTAAATTATGAGAATTCAAATGTAAGTTTTATATTACTTTAAAACTGGTTTAATTGAATTTTTAACTTTACCCCAACAAAAATCCCAATTACAACTTGCAATTGGGATTCTATACATTTTAAATAATGGAAATTACTTTTTCTTCATGACAATTTCCATGCTTTTATATTCACTTCCGTTTTTAACATCGTACATTTCCATTTTTCTGGTTTTCGGATCGACAATGGTATACACTTCTCTATAAGGTGTTTTCTTTCCGTTCAAGGGATTTACCATGTCGCCTTTTAGTTCCATACTTTTGGTTTTTTCATCGTATGTACCCACAGCGACCATCATTCCGGTTCCCATATTGTCTATAAATGTTGTGGTGTATTCTTTGCTGGCATTGTTATAGGCGAGAGTGCTTTTGCCTTCAAATGGCTGACCCATCATGGTTCCTTGATAATTGGCTTCTTGATAACGTCCGCCTAAAATCATTTTTATATTAGCGGTTGATGTTGCTTTTTCGGCTTTTCCGTTTGGCTCAGACCAAAAAGTCATATCGCAGTTCCAAGTTCCCACTTCATCAGCCATTAATTTATGTGGATTTCCAGGTGTTGCATAGTCTTGCCATGCTTTCATTTGTGCCGCCGAATCTAATACAGGTTCAGCCGCGGTCTCTTCCACTTTTACAGTATCAGGAGTTTTTGCTGTTTCTGGCTCTGCTGTTTTGGTTTCTTTTTTACAGGAAATAAAAAACATTCCTACTAGAACTAATGTGGTCATTAACTTTTTCATAAGTATTTGTTTTTATGTTTGTTACAAATAAAAGTACGAAAAAGAAGTTAAAATTTTGAAGGTTAGACTTTAAGAGTTAGAAAGTTCGATGTTAGGAGTTAGACGTTAGACGTTAGGAGTTAGACGTTAGGAGTTAAATGTTAGATGTAAACACTTGAATGGAATCAATTAAACAAATCAATAACTCATAACCATAACCCCATAATTCATAACTCATAACTTATAACCCATAACTCATAACTCATAATCCATAACCCATAACCCATAACTAAAAAAACTACCTCTTATCGATTTTCACAGATTTGATAATAGCTTCAAGATCGAGCATTAAATCACGTTCTTGGTTGGAAGGGGAATAACAGAATCCTTCGATTACTAAAATTCGGTTATAAACTGGATCGACAATTGCGTAATTGATAAAAGGTCCGGCCATAAAATCATTTTTAAGTTCCCATGTTCCTTTGGTTTCGTAGGCATCTTTTCCGTCTACAATGGCACTTGAGAAATATGGTGCATAGGCTTCTCCGGTAATCATTCGGGTGTTGGGTTCACGGCCTTTGATGTAATAGCCAATGGAATCTCTCATTTTAATGATATTGCCTACTACATTGTCTTTTCTTTTTAAGTTATGAAGTGGTATCTGGTAAATGAGCAGACTTGTATTTCCACTGATAATGTCTTTTTTAAGCCACATAAAATTCTTTTTATGTAGCATGTATTCATAACCTGTTGGAATTTGAAGGTCGATATGGAATTTGTTTTTGATTACAGCAGGATTTAAAAGTGATTTCCTGTTGTCTTCCTGAATCTTTTTAATCTCTTCGTCCCGAATCATTTTGATGATTTGAGCGGAATTGAGTTCGATACTGCAAATAATATCATCGACAGATTTTCCGTAAATACGAAATGTATTGTGCGGTAAAGTAGTACTGTGGGTAATTTCGAATTTCTCAACAGCCGATTTTTTAACGACTATAATACTGCGGCTGTCGGTTACAAAACCTTCGAGTAATTTGGCTGGATATTGATTAATAGTAAAGAGAGGCTCTTCCTGTGTAAGTCCTAAAACAGGCGAGGCAAATTTATTTCGAATGCTGTCTCCTACTTCTCCATACCACAATTGATCGTCAATAATGATCGAAATGGTATTTGTTTTTCCCGAAACGGGAGCCTGTTTATCTGCCTTTAAGCATGATATCAGTAGAAACGGAAGTAGTAGAAATAAAAAATGGGTTTTATTCATTTTTTTAGTTTAATGAAATAAAACCCAAATTTAAATAAGATTTTTGAACTATCCGTTGATTTTAAGTTTCATTCCCGGTTTAATATCTTCATCTTTAATATCATTCCATTTTTTGATATCTGAAATGGTTACTCCAGGATATTTTTTTGAAATGCTGTATAAAGAATCTCCTTTTTTCACATAATAATCTTGACTGATACTTTTAGCTGAAGCTGGTTTTTTCTTGAATGAATCAATGTTGTTAGCAGCTACGGCACGTGTTTCTGGTTCTGCAATTTCGGTTACTATTTTAGAAACTACTAATGTTTTTCCTAAACCGATATTGTTAGAAGTAAGATTATTTAATTCTTTTAAGTCCGCAATAGTCGTACCGAATTTTTTAGCGATACTTCCTAAATTGTCGCCAGAGGCTACAGTGTACTCAACAGTTTGTATCGAAACTTTGTCTTTTTCTTCTGCAGAAGCGATTGCTTCTTCTGTATTTTTCTCAACCGCTGGCGTTACTTTTGCTTCTTTAACTGCTTTAGGAGCAGCATCAATTTCTGATTTAATTTTTAACGTTTTACCAAATGCAACAGCATTCGATTTCAGGTTGTTCCATTTCTTTAAATCTGAAATGTTTACATTGTACTTATCGGCAATGGCTCCTAAGTTGTCTCCTTTTCTAACTTTATAGAATTGAATATCTTTTGCTGTCTCAACCTCTTTAACTGCTTTTACTTTTGGAGTAATTTTTTGAGCCAGTCTTGTTGGAATGGTTCTGATTTGAGAATCATGGTTTACGTATGCGTAAATCTTGTCTTCATTTGAAACAAAAGTAGCAATCTTATCTTTTGGCAGACGAAGGAAATGCTGTTCACCTTGATAGTAAGGTACTACATTTAGTTTGTATGAAGGATTTAAAAGCTGGATTTGTGATTGCGGCATGTCTAATAAATCGGCAATCTGCTTGAAGGTCATTTGATTTTTGATACAAACCGTATCTGTTTCAAATTGTTTTACTACCGCTCTTTCCGGATTGATACCGTGTTCTTTATGGTATTCAAAAAGATACATTGTCGCGTAGAATGCAGGAACATATCCTTGTGTTTCTTTTGGAAGGTAGTTACGAATATCCCAATATCCTGTTTTTCCTCCAGAACGACGGATTGCTTTTGTAACATTTCCTGGACCTGAGTTATACGATGCTAAAACTAATTCCCAATCGTTAAAAATATTGAACATTCGGGTCATGTAATCTGAGCATGCTGCAGTAGCTCTAAGAGGATCGCTTCTTTCATCAATGTAAGAGTCGATTTTTAAAGCGTATTGTTTTCCGGTTCCGTACATAAACTGCCAAAGTCCGGTAGCGCCCATTTTAGAAACTGCTTTAGGGTTTAAAGCAGATTCTACAACGGCTAAATATTTTATTTCCAACGGAATTTTTTCTTTTGCAAATGATTCCTCGAATATTGGAAAGTAGTATTCTGATAAAGCCATTAATCGAGAGAACGATTTTTTACGGTTCTTAAGGAATGACTTTATTACATTTTCTAATCCTTGATTGTATTCAATCTCAAATGGTGATTTCTCATTCATTACTGCCAAACGTTGTTTGAGCAATTCTGTTGGCAGTTCTTCATCAACAGTTACATCTTTGTTGATAGTTTGAATGTCTTTGGTTAGATCGTCATAAATATCCAGGCTCACTAACTCATTCATCCAAAGACTATCGACACGTGTGGCCAGATTATCTTTTTTGAATGTGCTTTTAATTGAATCTAAATACGATAACCTAACTTCTGGTTTTATTTCTTTTGTGACTTCTGCAGTTTCCTGCGCGAACATCGACATTGAAAATAAAGCCGTAACCACTAAGGAGATTTTCTTTACAATCATATAACATTTTTTTAAAATTCTATAAATCAATTAATTATAGAAGTCCTATTTTTGCAAACTTAAACAGTTTATCGATAAAAAACACGCAAAAAAATGTTAATTGTGATATTTTAGTCTAAAATCGCAGCGATTCCAGGTAAAATTCTTCCTTCTAACATTTCAAGCATAGCCCCGCCACCAGTGGAAACGTAGCTCATTTTATCTTCAAAACCAAACTGTTTTACTGCTGCAACAGAATCACCTCCTCCTACTAGAGAAAATGCACCGTTTTTAGTTGATTCTGCTATAAAATCACCTAAAGCGATAGTTCCTTTTGAGAAAGTTTCCATCTCGAAAACGCCCAAAGGTCCATTCCATAAAATAGTTTTTGACTCTAAAATTACTTTTTTGAAGTTCTCTAAAGATTTAGGCCCTGCATCAAGACCCTGCCATCCATCAGGAATTGCAGTAACATCTACAACCTGAGTATTTGCTGTATTCGAGAAATCATCAGCAGCTACTACATCAACAGGAATGTGAACTTGTACTCCTTTTTCTTTTGCCAATCTCAAAATTTCAAGTGCTAAATCAAGTTTATCATCTTCGCAGATTGATTCACCGATTTTTCCTCCTTGAGCTTTAATAAACGTAAATGTCATTCCTCCTCCGATGATCATGTGATCTACTTTGTCAAGAATGTTTTCAATAACGGTAATTTTTGAAGAAACTTTCGATCCTCCTAAAACTGCTGTTACTGGTTTTTCGCTATTTTTAAGTACTTTGTTTAAACTGTCAATTTCTTTTGCCAATAAGGTTCCGAAACATTTATCGTTTGGAAAGAATTGTGCAATAATAGTTGTCGAAGCGTGAGCTCTGTGTGCTGTTCCGAATGCATCGTTTACATAGATATCTCCAAGTGATGCTAATTCTTTTGCAAAAGCCACATCTCCTGCTTCTTCTTCAGCATGAAAACGTAAATTTTCAAGTAATAAAACTTCTCCCGGTTTTAAATCTTTTGCTGCAGTTTGAGCTGGTTCGCCTACACAGTTTTCAGCAAATTTAACCTGTACTCCTAAAATTTCAGAAGCTGTTTTAAGGATGTATTTTAAAGAGTATTTTTCTTCTGCACCTTTTGGTCTTCCTAAGTGTGACATTAAAATTACACTTCCACCTTGTGCTAAAATAGCATCGATAGTTGGTTTTGCAGCTTCAATACGTGTTGTATCCGTTACATTAAAGTTTTCGTCTAACGGCACATTGAAATCAACACGGATAATTGCCTTTTTATTTTTAAAATCGAAATCGCTTAAAGTTTTCATTTGATAATTTTTTAGTTTTTTTGAAAGAAAAACAAATATAGGATATTTAAGCTTGTATTAAATTCGAAAAAAACGAAAAATAATGCGCTATTACAACGAAAACGATGTAAACAGTGAAAAAAAACAAAAATCGTAGAAATAAGAAGAAAATTTATTTCTATAAAACACTAAAACTTACTGTTTTCAATATAAACAGTAAGTTTTAATGTTAAGAGTTTAATCGTGAACCGGGCTCTGCGTACAAGGACAGTTACTAACTGATTGTAAGAAATCGAATCCGATTGTTATAGAGTGCGTACCGCTGTTATAACTACTTAGTCCGTTAAACATAAACTGATATGAATACGCAAAATAGAATTTCGATTTCATAAAACCGGCCATTGGCGCTACAGATAGTGGTTTTGGGAATTGATCGTTTAAGAAACGATACGATACTCCAATCCAGTAGTAATCTTCGTAACGATTGTATTTTCTGTATTTGAAGTTCAAGTCGGTTGTAGAACGACCGTCACTAGCAAAGTATTGGTAAAATACAGATGGTTCATATTCGATACGGTTGTTTTCTCCATCTTTGAAAGTGAAACCACTGTATACTTGAAAGTTCGAAAGTAAATCTGGTTCGTTGGCTCTTTCAACATTAATGTTTTTCTTCAACACGTTATTGGCATTGAAACTAAAATAGAATCCTTTGTTACGATACAAAGCACTAATATCAAAGTTATTGTTACCGCTATAACGATTGTCTGTAACTCCTGGATCAGTACTGGTAAAATTACCTGTATCAATACGGAAGCTGTTGAAGTTATACGAGATACCAAAAGATAAATACTGCTGAGAGTAATAATCTAAAATCAAGTGGTGTGCAAAAGAGACTTTTGCTCCTGTTTGTCTGGTATTTCCGTTTTTATCATTGTAAAGAGAAATTCCAACTCCTGAACGATCTAAAACCCTAAAGTCAGCATAAAGAGATTGATTATCTGGCGCATCCTTAATACCTACCCATTGAGTAAGACCGTTTGCTCTAATTCTAAGGTTATCTCCGATACCTGCGTATGCTGGAGAAAGAATAAAAGGGTTATCGGCCAAATACTGAGTAAATACCGGTAGGTTTAACTCTTGGCTGTAACTTGTTGTTACAGCCATGAGTACTAAGGATAAAATAAACTTTTTCATTGTAATAATTTTTTTAGATAACATCATAGGGGCTTTATTTTGTTATCTGTATAAAGTGAAATGTCCAACAAACTCACGTGAGTCTTTCTCGTCATTCAGTTTAAGAACATACCAGTAGTCTCCTGTTGGTAATTCTGAACCTTGATATTTACCATCCCATTTCTCACCATAGTGGTATTTCGCAATTACACGTCCGTATCTGTCAAAGATTTCGAACACAAGGTTGTTGTAAATATTTGTACAACCAGGACCCCAAGTGTCAGAGATTCCGTCACCGTTAGGCGTAAAGTAATTGTCAATACAAACATCTACGTAAGTCATTGGAACAATCATTGTCGCGGTACATCCATTTTGGTCTCTTACAATTACTTCATAATCTCCAGATTTGTAGATTTTGTATTTGTTAGATGTTGTGAATGGTTCTCCGTTGAAGCTGTATTCATAGCTTGGAGCTCCTCCTACACCTGTTACAGAAATCACGTTCATTTCTGGCTGACCATCAGATAATTTGATAGTTAATTTATCGAATGCTACAATGTTGAAGCTTGCTGTTGGCTGGATACATCCGTTAGTATGTCTAGCATAAATTACGTGTGTTCCAGGAGCTACATCTTTAAATACATTATCTAATTGATATGGACCTGCTTGGTTATCAAGAGCATAATCAACTTCAGAAGGATCAACTGTTCCATTAATGGTTACTGTAACTGTATTTGTCTCACATCCGTAAACTACTTCTCTTAATGGATCAAGATCTACAGCCGTTGGTACAAGAACTTCGATTTCATAATCACAACCGTTAGCATCTTTAACGAATGCTGTGTGGTTTCCACCAGCAAGACCGTCAAATGTATGCTGTGTTCCTGTTACCGCAACAAATGGACCATTGATGTTATCAAGACTTACTGTGTAAGGAGCTGTTCCTCCAGCAATGTCAATTGTAAATTCACCATTTAGATCTCCTACGCACTGCTCACCAAGGATTGAATTAGGTGTTACAGCTGCTGAAAGTGGTAACGCTGGCTGCGTGATCACTACATCTGTCATTACATAACATCCGTTTTCATCCTGAGCGATTACAGTATATGTACCGAATGTAAGTTTATCAAAAATGTTAATCGAATCAAACTGGTTTAAGTCTGGTGATATCGCATATTTAATTTGTCCTGTACCTCCTGTTGCAGTTACAACAATTTTACCATTGTTTTCTCCGAAACAAGAAACATTTGTTGCGTCAAATGTAGCTTGTAAAGCAACTGGCGGTTCGTTGATTGTAATAAGAGCAGATGCATCTTCACAATCGCCGCTTACTACTTTCACAATGTAATCTCCAATTACTAAGTCTTCGAAGATTCCGGTAGATTGTGGTCCTTGAACTACTGTACCTCCAGCATTTTCTAAAGTATACACATAGTTTCCTAATCCGCCTTTAGCTTCTGCTACGATAACTCCTGTAGCTTCACCTGTACATTTTACAACTGCATTAGTAACGTCAACATCAATATCAAGCGGTTCTAATGGATCGATTGCAATTTCGTTAGAAACAAATCCAACACATCCAATTGCATCTTTCACATAGTAGCTGTGTTTACCAACTGGAACTGCGAAAGTTACTGATGATGTAAATGTGCCTAATATTGTTGTGAAACTAGCATCATCACTATACGTATATGGAGCTGTTCCTCCTACTGCACTTAATGTTAATGTTGCCTGAGTTAAACAGGTTTGTGAAGTTTCTTCAACTAATGTTGGAACTACTTCTGTAGGCTCATTAATTACAATATTTGTTGATGTTGCAGAACAGTTGAATCCGTCTGTAACCGTTATTGTATAGGTTCCTGCACCTAATCCGCTGAATACTGGGCTTGATTGAGGTCCAGATGATACAACAGGATTTGCTGATACAATGTTCAATGTGTACATGTAGTTGCTTCCTTGTCCTCCTGTTGGCGGATCTACTGTAATTACTCCAGATTTATCTCCGAAACAAGTTAACATAGTTGCATTTGCTGTTGCATTGATAACGATTGGCGCTGGTACTACTAATACTTCAGTTGCTGTATCGATACAACCTGCGTTGTCTCTTACGTTAATTGTATAGTTACCTGCTGATAATCCTGGGAATACAGCTTGAGCAGAGTAATCAACTAAAACGGTTCCGTTTAATAGTAACTGATACTCATATCCGTTATCCCATCCGCCAATTGCTGTAGCAGTAATTTGTCCATCATTGTTACCAGCAGCACATGTAATATCTGCTTTTGTAGTAGTCAATGTTAATTCTGCTGCAGGCTGTTCGATTGTGAACAATGTGCTTACTGTACAGAATGGGTTGTTTACTAATGTTGCTACAACTGTATATTGACCAGCCGTTAAGTTAGAAATTCTAACTGGACCTGCATTTGTAGAAGTTCCGTTACTTGAAACCGGACCAGTGATTACGTAGTTGAATACTCCGGCATCGTCTGTTGGGTTCAATTGGTTATCTACAAAAGTTAAGTCAACGCTTCCGTTAGCAGCACCGAAACAGATTTTTCCGTTAACTGTTACTGCTTGGATTTCGAAAGTATTAGGATCGTTTACATAATGAACTTCTTCAATAGTACATCCTGTCGCAGGGTTTTGAACTGTGATTAGATAATCACCAATTGTTAATCCTGTGAATACTCCGTTTGTATTTGTTTGGCTGAATGTATTACCATTCGTACCTGTAACTGTATAGTTTAATAATACTGGTGTACCTCCTGTTGTTGATACTGTAACTGTAATGTCTTCGTTTGAAGTACATGTTACAGCTGTATTTACAGTAACGTTGATATCGTCTAAGCTAATAAACGGATTAACAACAGCTGTTCCAGTAGTAGATCCCATACATCCATTATCGTCATAAACATTTACAGTATAGCTTCCTCCTAAGAAATCAGCTTCGCTGTATACGTTATCAGCACCTTTTTGAACTACTACTCCGTTTTTCAAGAACTCGTAGATTACGTAGTTTCCTGATCCACCTGTTACTGAATTAACAGTGATTGTAGCATATCCTGAAGCATTTGTTCCAGCAGCACAACCGTACTGTGCAATTACTGGCGCACCTACAGTTATTACGTTTGGTTCGCTGATTCTGATATCTTCAGAATCTTGACAACCTCTTCCTGAAGTAACCGTTACGGTATAATCTCCTGCTTCAAGGTTTTCAAATACATTGTCAGTTTGTGCCGGTCTATTAACAGCAACTCCTAAAGCAGTTGTTCCTGTTAAGGTGTATGTATAAACTGGGTTATCATTTACGCCTGCACCACTTGGAGTTAAGCTAGTAGTGATTGATCCATCAGATCCACCTTTACAAGAAACGTTTCTTCCTTGTAATGCAAGTCCTGTGATAACTGTTGCAGGAGCGATTTCAATTGTTACTTGGAATGCACATCCTGTAACGACGTCTCTTACTCGTACAATATGTGTACCTGGAGCAACATTGTTGAATACTGCCGGAGTCGTGTTTACAATCACACCTCCGTCTAATGTATATCTGTAATTCGCTGTTCCAGAACCACCTGTTGCAGTTGCTGTAATAACACCATTATTTAATGTACAGCTTGGAAGCGCATTAACTGTAGTGTCAAGCTGTAATGCTGGTGAAATAGTCACCGCTGCTGTGGCAGTTGCAGTACATGCATTAGCGTCTCTTACTGTAATATCGTAAGTTCCTGCTGCATTTACAGTAAATGTTGGGCTAGATTGGAATCCGTTTCCAATGCTATACTCGTATGGTGCAACCCCTGAACCAACATTAACGGTAAATGTATATTCACCAGCTGCTGTTGGACATTGGCTTGTAACATTTGCAGTAATTGCGCTTGGCAATGGATCAACTGCAATTGTAATTGGGATAAACGTTTCACAATTATTAGAATCGATCACGTATGCTCTCCAATTTAAGCTTACTGCTGGATCAAGAACTGCATTATTACTGTTTGAATAATCAGCAGCTGTTGGAGTCCCTGTTCCTGCGATGAATGCGTATTGGTAATTTGGAGTTCCACCTGCAGCAGTTACGCTAACTTGTGCACCAGAATTACAGTTTGCATTTATGTTTGTTGTTTCAGTTAATGTCAATACTGATGGTTCACCAACAGTTACTGAAGCACTAGCTGTACAGTTTGTTGTTTGATCTGTTACTTCAACTGTGTATGTACCAATTGGTAAGTTAGTTAAAGTTACCACTTTACCTGTTTGTGTAATAGTTCCTGTAGTTGGACCTCCGATTAATGCAACAGTGTATGTTCCAGTAAAGTTATCGACGTCAAATTTCACAGAACCATTCGCACCTCCATTACAGCTCACATCATTTACTAATTGACCAGCAATAGTAATGTTCACTAAAGGATCAACAGTGTAGTATTCTTCATCTTTACAACCGTTAGCGTCTGTAACTTGGAACAAGTAAGTACCTGCATCAAGTAATGTAAAGACACCACTAGTAGCTCCCGAAGTATTTGTTACTGCACTTGCAGGAGAAAGAATTTCATAATGTAATGCACCAACTCCGTTTGTAACAGTTACTGTTACTGTACTAGTTGTGCTAGCTGTTGGAGCACAGTAAATAGGTGTTCCAGTAATTGTGTTAATCGTTGGAGGGTTCAAGGCTGGAATAGTTACACTAACCGGTACAGCAATGATACAGTTGTTAGCATCTTTTACGTATGCTGTAACTGTTCCTGAACTGTAAGTAGTGAACGTATTTGTTGCACTGTAGTTGGTTCCTCCATTGAAACTGTATTGGTAAGGAGCTGTTCCTGTTCCTGCTGTTACATTTACTGTAACTACTGCAGGCTGGGTGGCATTTCCTGTTCCGCATGTTAAACTCTGTGTCAGTACAGCTGTAGCTGCAAGAGCCGTAGGTTCAGTAATAGTAGCTGTTACGATTACTGAGGTACATTGTTTAGCATCCTGTACTTCAATGTTGTAGGTTCCTGCTGTTAATCCTGTAAAGATGTTTGAACTCTGGTAAGCTCCGCCGTTGATTCTGTACTGGTATGGAAGGATACCATTAGCAGCTGTAACGATGATGCTTCCGTCGTTTCCTCCTATACAGCTTACATTAGTCTGTGTGAATGTTGCTGTAGGAGTCGTCGTTGGCGTAACTATTACCGGAATCGATAATGCCTGGCATCCCTGGCTGTCTGTTACTCTGAAAGTGTACGTTCCAGGTGCAGCAGCTGTATATGGTGATGTTGCAGCCACATATCCGCCTCCGTTAAAGTCAACTTCAAATCCTGTGTATGTTAATGTTCCCTGAGTGGCTAATAATGTAATGCTTGCTGATCCTGCACAGGTTAAATCCTGTGTAAGTGTAGCCTGCAGTAACAATTCCTGGCGTAAGGTATACGGACTCGAAACAATACAGCCGTTTCCGTCTTTAATATAGAATACGTAGTTGCCCGGAGCATTCAATACAAAGTTAGGGCTTGACTGGTAGCCGTTACCGATACTGTATGTAGGTGTGCCGACATAAGTTCCTGTAATTGTGATAGGCACCGGAGTTCCTGTGTAGCAGTATAATCCTGCTGATGAATTGATCGTTGGAAGCGCATCGGTAGCGATTGTGATATCAACCATAGTTACACATCCGTTGGCATCAATTGCGTAAGCATCCCATTGTGTATTTACTGCCGGATCTAATACTGCATTTGCTGCTGTATCGTAATCCAGAGGATTTGGTGCTGCTCCGTCCTGAACAAACTGGTATCTGTAGTTTGGTGTACCGCCTGCGGCAGCAACTTCAACTTTTGCTCCAAAATTACAGTTTGCGTTTACGTTGCTCACAATAGTTAAGCCAAGTGCTGCTGGCTGGGTAACCACCACTGAAGCTGTAGCTGTACAGCTTGTTGTGTTATCTGTTACCTGTACTGTGTAAGTTCCAGGAACTAAACCTGTAACATTCACTGTGTTTCCTGTCTGTGCCAGTGTGCCTGTACCTGCTGTAAGAACTGCTGTATATGCTGTTCCGTAATCAGCAACTGTAAATCTTACAGCTCCGTTTGCCTGTCCGTTACAAACCACATTGCTCACTAACTGGCCTGCAATGCTGATGTTCGTTACAGGAACAACTGTATATGATTTCTGGAAC